>BFBZ01000010.1_pt286 | contig 215075 bp, 217 predicted proteins | sample 1888401 | NCBI WGS metagenome assembly BFBZ01 (sample SAMD00112614, study PRJDB3348) | symbiont metagenome | host: Chara braunii
CGGGCCCTGATCGGCGTCGGCAGCCCGTTCCCGCCGATCACGCGCGACGGTGCCCGCTTCAAGGTCGACCAGACCAACAACTCCTACATCTTCCCTGGCGTCGGTGTCGGCGCGCTTGCGGTCGGCGCCAGCCGGATCAGCGACGGGATGTTCATGGCTGCCGCCAAGGCGCTGGCCAGCGTGTCGCCGGCCCGCAACAATCCGAAGCACAATCTGCTGCCACCAGTCAGCGCGCTGCGCGACGTCGCGCTGACGGTCGCACTGGCGGTGGCGCTGCAGGCGCACAAGGAGGGGCTCGCCAAGGACGTTCCGATCGACCAGGTCGAGGCGCGCATCCAGGCCAAGATCTGGACCCCGCGCTACGTGCCGTATCGGTGTAGCGATCGGGCGTAGCCGCACAGGCGCCCGACGCGATTCTTCGCACCCGCCTGCAAGCGGTGCGAAGGCGCGAGGCGCTGCCGCGGCCGACTAAAGTTCTAGCCCTGACGTTGCTTTCCGCTGGAACCTTCTGCGCGGCACGCTCGTTTGTGCTCAAACGACCCAAGCGGTCACGATCCATCCGGGGGCCTGTCCGAGGGAGACGCTCCCATGCCAATTTCTGGCCAAGCACCCAATCAAACACCTGGTCAAACCAGCCAAACGTTTGGCCCCGACTCCAACCAGCTCACGCCAGCCGAGCATCAGCTCCAGCTGCGCCGCGCGGTGATCGCATCCACGGTCGGCACCGCGATCGAATGGTACGACTTCTTCCTCTACAGCACCGTCACCGGCCTGGTATTCGCAAAGCTGTTCTTTCCGCATTCCGATCATTGGGTCGGCACGCTGGAAGCGTTCGCGATCTATGCGGTCGGCTTCGTCGCGCGCCCGATCGGTGCTGCGATCTTCGGGCACTATGGCGACCGCATCGGCCGCAAGTCGACGCTGATTGCGACGCTGCTGCTGATGGGTCTTGCGACCGCGGCAGTCGCGTTGGTGCCAACCTATTCCAGCATCGGCATCTGGGGCGCGGTGATCCTCACAGTGCTGCGCTTCATCCAGGGTGTCGGCGTAGGCGGCGAGTGGGGCGGCTCGGTGCTGATGTCGATGGAATGGGCGCGCAACGATCACTCGCGCGGCCTGGTCGCGTCATGGCCGCAATTCGGCGTGCCCTGCGGGCTGTTCCTCGCCAATCTTGCCGTGCTGGCATTCAGTCAGATGTCGGGTGATCAGTTCCTGGCATGGGGCTGGCGTGTTCCGTTCGCGCTCAGCATCATTCTGGTCGGCGTCGGCCTCTACATCCGGCTCGGCATTCTCGAAACGCCGGTGTTCACCAGGCTGCTGGCGGAGCGCAAGGTCGACCGCACGCCGATGCTGACGGTGATCCGCGACCATCCGAAGGAGATATTGCTGTCCGCCTTTGCGCGCATGGCCGAGCAGGCGCCGTTCTACATCTTCACCGCCTTCGTGTTCTCCTACGGTATCGGCACGCTGCACGTATCGCGCGACCTGTTGTTGACGGCGGTCCTCGCGGCCTCGGTGCTGTCGTTCGTGTCGATCCCGGTGTTCGGGCACCTGTCCGACCAGATCGGCCGCAAGAACATGTACATGATCGGCGCAGCGGCGACCGGCATCTTTGGCTTCATCTATTTCGCGATGCTCAATACCGGATCGGTGCCGATCATCTTCCTGGCGATCATCCTGTCGCTCGTTCCGCACGACATGCTGTACGGTCCGCAGGCCGCCCTGATCGCCGAGAGCTTTACCGGCCGGCTGCGCTACAGCGGAGCTTCGCTCGGCTACCAGCTCGCCTCCGTGATCGCCGGCGGTCCGGCGCCGCTGATCGCGGCATGGCTGTTCGGCACCTATCATTCGTCGACTGCGATCGCGGTCTATATCGCGATTTGCGCCGTCATCACGCTGATCGCGACCGCGCTGATGACCGACTACACCGGCAAGGACATCAATGCCGCGGCTGCGCACCAGCGGCCGGTTTGAACGAGCAAGGGAGAAGCAGATGATGAAATGGCGAAACGAATCGGCACTCGATCTCTACAACCTCGCCGCGGCGATCTTCCTGCTCGCCGCACCATGGCTGTTCGCGCACGCCAACCTGACGGCGTCGATCGATCTCAGGATCAGCGGTGCAGCGATCGCGATGATGTCGCTGGCGGCGATCGTCGCGTTTTCGGTCTGGGAGGAATGGATCAATCTGCTGGTCGGCTGCTGGCTGATCGTCTCGCCCTGGCTGCTCGGCTTCGCGCACACCCGCGCCATGCATTTCAGCATCATTGCGGGTGCGGTGGTCGCGTTCATGGCATTGCTCGAGCTGTGGCTCGAGTACGAGAAGACGCATCTCGGCCCGGCCGCGCAGGGCGCGGCAAGGCATTAGGACTCGCCACGCACGGGGTGCCTCGCGGTTCGGTGATCGCGCGTGATGAAATATCCATGCACGACGGCGGTCTTGTTCGCAGGAGCCGAGCTTGGTCGGCTTCACCCATCGCGCGGAGAAACCCAATGACCAAATTGACCCTCGTGACCGTTGCCCTGGTCGCGGCAGCTGCGTATTCGGCGCAGGCGTCCGCCGCCGGCACCAATGCCGCGGCGCGACGCGCCCATGCGTCGGCGACCACAGCGGTCAGCAGCAAGACCACCGATTGCGTGCGCGCGCCGAACGTCGGATCGTTCGCAACGGCTCCGTTCACCGAGCCGCCCTGCATGCCCGGCACGATGCGCTGACCTCGCGCAACAAAAAGCCCCGGACCTAAGGTCCGGGGCTCTTGGCCTCATCCATCGAAGCCAGTTCTATTCCGGCTTGCCGATCGTCACGGCGAGCTTGCCGACACCGTCGACGCCGCATTCGATCTTGTCGCCCGGTTGCAACTGCGAGACGCCAGCTGGCGTACCGGTCATGATGATGTCGCCGGCGGCGAGCTTCACCTGCTGCGAGAGCTGCCAGATGATCTCCGGCACGTTCCAGATCAGTTCGGTGAGGTCACCCTTCTGGGCTTCCTTGCCGTTGACGGTGAGCCAGATCTTGCCCGCCGTCGGGTGGCCGATCTTCGAGGCCGGCTGGATCGCGGAGCAGGGCGCGGAATAGTCGAACGACTTGCCGACCTCCCAGGGCCGCTCCTTCTTGCGCGAGGCGATCTGCAGGTCGCGGCGGGTCAGGTCGATGCCGACGGCATAGCCGTAGACGTGATCGAGCGCCTTGTCGGCGGGAATGTTCAGCCCGCCGCTCTTCATCGCCACCACCAGTTCGACCTCGTGGTGCAGGTCCTTGGTCAGCGGCGGATAGGGGATCGTCGCGCCATCGGGCACCAGCATGTCGGCGTGCTTGCCGAAGAAGAACGGCGGCGCGCGCTCGTCATTGCCCATCTCCCTGATGTGCTCGAGATAGTTGCGCCCGACGCACCAGATGCGACGCACCGGATAGGTGCCGGTTTCGCCGACGACGGGGAGCGAAGGCTGCGGGGGAAGCGGAATGACGGTGGAGGTGGCGTTCATGAACGGATCCCGGAGGGTTGAAGAAGGGCGCGCCGGCCGTATTACGCGGTTACGACGTTTGGGGCTAGTGGCTGCGCCAGCAGGCGGAGATGTGAAGGTAACTTTTCGCTGAGCCTCCGGGGTCCGGTTGCACGGTCGCGATCAGGCGCAAAGTGATGGCCCGCAACGTTCTGTGCATGTTGCGCGCAGGACCGGCCCCGCACGGATGAGACCTGGCGGTGCGCCGATCAATGACACGCTTGAACGCTGAACCAGGGCATTTCCAGCGCACCGCGCCGGACGAGGACACAGGCCATCTTGTTCACCTCCAGCTCATGATAGACATCAGACGGTACGTTGATGTCGCCGGTTTCGTGCAGTGGTCCCCACGGAGCAAGCTTGAGGTGATAAGATGTCCGCTTGCCGTGGTAGATATGCTTGTCAAGGATTCTGCTCTGAAACACGGTTGCAGGCGAATTGTCGAGCAGAGCGTTTGCCTCGCCGATCGTGCCAAACGCGTAGATCGCGGTGCACAATCCGACCAGAAGCGGCTTCAACGGCTGCTGGCGCAGATCGCGATTGCAGATCATGAGAGCTACGGTGGACAGCGCCATGCCGAGGACGGCAGCTCCGATCAGCGGGAGCCAACTGACCATGTAGTTGTCGAACAGCATGCGCGCCATGATCGCGAGCGCGGGAAACACGGCGACCATTCCCAGGTTGGCGCGGGCGTCGTTGGTCCCAGGACCGACATGGAAGAGTTCCCGTGACAACAACGTCAATGCAATAGCCAAGGCCGGAAGCACCGCGAGGCTCACGATCACCAGTGGATGCGGAAATGGAACGACGATGGACCACAGGCCGAGGACAATCGCCGTGAACTTCAACCCGGCCGCGGTTTTCTTGGCCAGGGCGAGTTTACGCAGGCGTTCGTCGCAGGTCGCTCCTAGCGCGACATTCGCAGCAATAGCGGCGGTCGATTCTCGCAAGCCTTCAGCGTCCAGATCTCGCAAGCCCGAAAGCCAGACGAAAAATGCCGTATCTGGATCTAGCAGGTGGCAAGGAAGGCAAATGCTCTTAAGCTCAGCGCGCGAAGGCACAACGACGGTCCACCTTTGGACGATCTTGCGTCCCGCAATCTCGTCGCGGCGGAGACGACGGCTGCTCACCCAATTCGATGTCTCGATCATGTCATCAGTGACGGTTACGCGCCAGCCGGTGAAATAAACCATAATCGAAACTGACAAGGCGGCGGTCGCGACTCCCAACAACCAGATAGCCGTCAAGCCCTCGATCGGTAAATCTCCCGGCTGGGTCAACGCCGCGTAGCAGATGACCAATCCGCCGAACAACATCGCCAAGCTGGAAAGCGGGAGAAATATTCGCCAGAGCAGTTGCAGCCGATAGGTTCTTGCGGGAGCGACGGCGTTTTTCAGTCCCGTTTCGTCGGCCGCATTCATGATACGCCCTTCAAAATGTCAGCGGCGAGCTCTGATGAACGTCAAAAGAAAACACGAACGTCGAGTAAGATTTATGACTCGGCTGCGAGGGCAAGCACTGGGCCCGAGGCGCCAAACTCGCGATGTTGCAGGCGGAAGAACGAGGCGTAACGGCCGCCGCGGCGCAACAGCTCATCGTGGCGTCCGCGCTCGACGATCTCGCCGCCCTCGACCACCAGGATCGCATCGGCGTGCATGATGGTGTGCAGGCGGTGCGCGATCACGATCGTGGTGCGGCCCTGGCAGAGATGCTCGATCGCCTCCTGCACCTGCTTCTCGGACTCCGAGTCAAGCGCGGCGGTGGCCTCGTCGAGCAGGATGATCGGCGCGTTCTTGATCAGCGCGCGGGCCACCGCGATGCGCTGGCGCTGGCCGCCGGAGAGCTGGGTGCCGTGCTCGCCGACCGGCGTGTCGTAGCCGAGCGGGAAGCTCATGATGAAGTCGTGGGCGCAGGCGGCCTTGGCGGCCTCGACGATCTCGGCCTCGGTGGCACCCTGCCTGTCTCTTATACACATCTAGATGTGTATAAGAGACAGACATAGGCGGTCTGCTGCCGCAGCGACCTGCGCGAGACCTGCGAGATCGACTGGTCGTCGATCAGGATCTCGCCCTCCTGCGTCTCGTAGAACCGCAGCAGCAAGGCCAGCACCGTCGAYTTGCCGCCGCCGGACGGGCCGACCAGCGCGGTCACCTTGCCGGGCTCGGCCGTGAAGCTCATCCGGTTCAGCACCGGYTCGCCGGGGCGATAGSCGAAGCTGACATCGCGCAGCTCGATCCGCGCATCGGTGAGTTKYAGCGCCGGCTTGTCGTCGTCGGTCTGYTCGCTGGCCGGGCTGTCGACSACYTCGAGCAGCATSCGYGCRCCGACCAGCTGGCTGTTSARGTCGATGTTGAGCCGCGCCAGSCGCTTGGCCGGCTCGGTCGCCATCAGGAAGGCRGTCAGGAAGGTGAAGAACTGACCCGGCGTGGAGCCGAGCGCCACCACGCTGTAGCCGCCATAGAGCAGGCAGCCGGCGACCGCGAAGCCGCCGAGCATCTCCATCAGCGGGTTGGAGCGGTTGGCGACGCGCGCCATCTTGTTGGCRTTGTTCTCGACGGTCGCGATGTGCTCGTCGATCCGCTGCTGCATGGCGTCTTCCAGCGTGAACGCCTTCACGGTGCGGATGCCCTGCARCGATTCCTGCATCGTCTCCATGATGTCGGCGGTGCCGGTGAACTGGTTGTAGGCGAGGCCCTTGATCCGCTTCACCAGCTTGCGCAGCATCAGCATCGCCGGCGGCACCGCCACCAGYCCGATGAACGACATCAGCGGATCCTGCCACACCATCACGGCRAGCATGCTGATCAGCATCAGGAAGTCGCGRCCGATCGCRTTCACCAGCATGTTGAGCACGTCGGTGATCGACTTGGCGCCGGCGGTGAGCCGCGCCAGGAACTCCGACGAGTGCCGCTGCGAGAAGAAGCCGATGCTCTCGCTCATCAGCTTGGCGAACAATTGCCGYTGATTGCTGGCGAGAATGGCGTTCGAGATCTTGTTCAGGATCACCATGTGGCCGTAGGTCGCCACGCCCTTGATGAACAGCAGCACCACCGTGATGCCGGCGAACATCGCGATGCCGGGGATATTCTTGTCGACATAGGCCTGGTTGATCACCTGGCCGAGGACATAGGTGGCGCCGGCGGTCGAGCCGGCCGCGATCGCCATCAGGCCGAACGCCATCAGATAGCGYCGCCARTAGGTAATCCCYTGTTCCATGACCAGGCGGCGGATCAGGATCGCCGCGCCRTAGGGATCGTCGGTAATTTTCTTTGGAAACTGAGCCATCCGCGTTCCATTGACGGCGGGCAGCGCCGGCCGTCAGGGTTGCGGACCTCCTTGCCCGCTTGGCGGGGCTTTTTCAAGCACAATAACGGCTTGATAACGGCTTGATTTTTAGGCCGATTCTGCCTGTCGCGGAGCGCCGCCGCGCTCCCGGAACAGCTTTTCCTCCCAGGCCAGCGCATGGCTCGCGATGGTCTCGAGATCATCATACCGCGGCGTCCAGTCGAGCAGCGACCGGATCCGCCCCGTGTCGGCCACCATGGTCATGATGTCGCCGGGCCGGCGCCCGGCATAGGCGACCGCGAAATTGCGCATCGAGACCCGGCGCACCGCTTCGATGGTCTCGAGCACGGAATAGCCGCGGCCGTAGCCGCAATTCATCGTCACCGATTGCCCGCCGCCGCGCAGATAGGCCAGCGCCGAGCGGTGCGCCTCGACGAGGTCGCTGACATGGATGAAGTCGCGCACGCAGCTACCGTCATGGGTCGGATAGTCGGTGCCGAACACGTCGATCTTGGCGCGCTGGCCGGTCGCGGCCTCGACCGCGATCTTGAGCAGATGGGTGGCGCCGATGGTGGCGAGGCCGACGCGGCCCTTCGGGTCGGCGCCGGCGACGTTGAAGTAGCGCAGCACGACGTAGCTCATGCCATGGGCGGAGGCGACGTCGTGCAGCATGATCTCGGTCATCAGCTTCGACGAGCCGTAGGGCGACAGCGGCCGCGTCGGCGCGATCTCCGGCACCGGCACCTGGTCCGGATTGCCGTAGACCGCCGCGGTCGAGGAGAAGATGAAGCGGCTGACGCCGCGCTTCACCGCCGCATTGAGCAGGCTGCGCGTCGTCATGGTGTTGTTGCGGTAGTAGCCGAGCGGATCGCGCATCGAGTCCGGCACCACCACGGAGCCGGCGAAATGGATGATGCTATCGATGCCATGTTGTGCGATCACGCCCTCGACGAGGTTCTCGTCGCCGGCATCGCCGATGAACAGCGGCACGCCTTCGGGCAGGAACGCGGAGAAACCGGTGGAGAGATTATCGATCACGACGACGCTCTCGCCGGCATCGACCAGCGCATGGACCATGTGACTTCCGATATAGCCGGCACCGCCGGTCACGAGCACGGTCATCGATCAAGCTCTCCCGATATCTTTAACCGGCGATGCTAACGGCAGTGCGGTGAAGAGGGGGTTTCGCGGCGGCCGAACTGGCCACTATGCTTAATGTTGCGTATAGGAACTGGCGCGAAACGGAGACTTGCGTGCCGATCGAGAACACACCTGCCGGCGAGCTCGAGCTCATCGTGCCCAACCTGCACCGCCGCTATTCGGGTGTCACCGCGACCAACCGCATGGTCGCGCCGAAGCTCGCAAGCATGTTCCGCGCGGCATGGCTCGGTTCGCATCGGCCCGACGGCATCGATGCGATGGGCCTTGGCGATCTCTTGCGGCTGTGGCGACGCGCGCGTCCCGTGATCTGGCACGCGCGGCGCAATGACGAGATGATCGCGGGGCTTATACTGCGCGCGCTCGGCTGGCCGTTGAAACTGCTGTTCACCTCGGCCGCGCAGCGTCATCACACCTGGCTGACGCGCTGGCTGATCCGCAACATGGATGCGGTCATCGCCACCAGCCCGCTGTCGGCCTCATATCTGAAGCGTGAAGCTACCGTGGTGATGCATGGCGTCGACACCGACCGCTATACGCCGCCGGCCGATCGCGCGGCGGCGTTTGCCGAGAGCGGATTGCCGGGCCGCTATGCGATCGGCTGCTTCGGACGGGTGCGCGCGCAAAAGGGCAGCGACGTGTTCGTCGAGGCGATGTGCAGATTGCTGCCGCGCTATCCCGATTTCACCGCCGTCATCGTCGGCGCCGTTGTGCCGGAGCAACTTGCTTTCGCCGGCGAGTTGAAGCGGAAGATCGAGGCCGCCGGCCTGCAATCGCGTATCATCATCACGGGCGAATTGCCGATCGAGGATGTCGTGCGCTGGTATCCGCGGCTGACCATCTACGCCTTCACCTCGCGCAATGAAGGCTTTGGCCTGACCTTGATCGAGGCGATGTCGGCCGGTGCGGCGCTGGTGGCGGCACGCGCCGGTGCCGCTGAATTCGTCGTCGAGGACGGCGTCACCGGCGTGCTGACGCCGCCTGGCGACGCCGACGCGCTGGCGGCCGCGCTCGAGCCGTTGATGCGCGATCCGGCCGCGGCGGCGGCGATGGGAGCGCGAGCGCGCCAACGAGTTGTGGATAAGTTCAGCCTCGATGCGGAAGCCGGCGCGATCGCCGGGGTCTATCGCATGTTGATCTGAGCCAGCACGCGCTGCGCGATCCCCACGACCTCCTCGGCCGCGATGTCGCGCATGCAGCGGTGGTCGTTCATGGTGCAGACCGTGCGCTGGCACGGTTGGCACGACAGCGTGCTCTTCGTTTGCCGCACCGTCGCGGCGAGCGGGTTGAGGGGGGCCCAGAGATAAGGGTCGGTCGGGCCGAAGATGCCCATTGTCGGGGTGCCGATCGCGGCGGCGATGTGCATCAGCCCGGAATCGTTGGCGATCGCGACGCTGGCCGCGGCCATCGCCAGCGCGCCGTTGCGCAAATCGGTGCCGGTGAGATCGCGCACCCGCGGCCCGCCGATTGCGGCGATCTGCTCCGCCAGTGCCTTCTCGCCGGGGCCACCGACCACCCAGACATCGAAGCCGCGCTCGGCAAACAGCCGCGCGGCTTCCGGATAATAGGTCCAGCGCTTCGAGGCGCCGACCGAGCCGGGGCCCAGGGCGATGGCGGGGCCGGTGCCGAGGCCGTTGGCCTGCCGCCACCGCGCGATCTCGTCGGCGGGAACCCGAAGCTGAGGCACCGGCCATTCGGGCGGCCGGGCCGCGCCGTCCGGCAGCGCCAGGACGGCGTTCTTGTCGATGAAGCGCGGCAGCTGCTTTTCGCCCCATCGCATCGCGTTGATCAGGCCGAACCGGACCTCGCCGAAGAAGCCGACCCGCTCSGGGATCCCCGCCAGCGCCGGYGCAAKSGCGGACTTCCAGGTCCGTGGCAGCACCAGCGCGGTGGCGTAGTTCCGGGTGCGAAGCTCGGCCGCCAGCGCCTGCTGYYGGCGCAAGGCCARCCGGCTGCGCGGCAGGTCGAACACGACCGCGGACCGRACCCCCGGCATATAATCGACCAAAGGGGCGCAAAKGCTGGAKGTCAGAAGGTCGACCGGCCGGTTCGGCCASCKCTTSCGCAACACCCGGACCACGGTCTGACCGCGSACGAAATCGCCGATCCAGACATAGGGYACGATCAGGATCGGTCKGCTATCCTGCGCATCCTCGGTTTCGATATCTGATATTGAATCAATATTCATTTCTAAATAGCCAGGACCGGGTCSGACCCGGCCAAGTCGGTAACCGGTTCGCGATGTGAGGTAAAGCCGTCGTTGCCTGTGGCGCGGGAGTGGGGCAAAGCTGGCGGCTGCAAAGGAATCTGGCGGGATTTCATAATGTTTCTGGTAACCGGGGGTGCCGGTTTTATCGGATCGAACGTCGTGGCYGCGTTGAACGACGCCGGCCGCAGCGATGTTGCGGTCTGYGAYGTGCTTGGYCATGACGGCAARTGGCGGAACCTGGCCAAGCGTCAGCTTGCCGATCTGGTTCCYCCGGCCGAGCTCGGCGACTGGATSAAGGGGCGGCGGCTCGACGCCGTCATCCATCTCGGCGCCATCTCGGAGACCACGGCAACCGACGGCGATCTGGTGATCGAGACCAATTTCCGTCTCTCGATGCGGCTGCTCGACTGGTGCACCGCGAACGGGACGCCGTTCATCTATGCCTCCTCGGCCGCGACCTATGGTGACGGCGAGCAGGGSTTTGCCGACGAYGGCTCGGTCGAGGCGYTGAAGCRGTTGCGGCCGATGAACCTGTACGGCTGGAGCAAGAACCTGTTCGACMTCGCGGTCGCCGAGCGSGTGGCGAAGGGCGAACGGCTGCCGCCGCAATGGGCSGGACTGAAATTCTTCAACGTGTTCGGCCCGAATGAATATCACAAGGGCCCGATGATGAGCGTGCTGGCGCGCCGYTTCGACGACATCAAATCGGGCCRYGTSGTGCAGCTGTTCAAGTCGCATCGCGARGGCATCGCCGATGGCGATCAGCGCCGCGACTTCATCTATGTCGAYGAYGTCGTGCGGGTGATCATCTGGCTGATCGCRACSCCGCAGGTCTCCGGGCTSTTCAATGTCGGCACCGGCAAGGCACGCAGCTTCAAGGACCTGATCGTCTCGGCCTATGGCGCGCTCGGCCGCGAGCCGAACATCGAATATGTCGACATGCCCGAGCAGATTCGCGGCAGCTACCAGTATTTCACCCAGAGCGTCGTCGATCGTCTCGGCCGCGCCGGGTACAATGGCGGCTTCACCCGCCTGGAAGACGCAGTCGGGGCCTACGTGAAGGGTTTTCTCGATCGCTCCGATCGCTATCGTTGAAGCTGAGTACGGTGATTGATGTTCGATTTTGAAGCGATCTCGCGTGCGATGTCCGGCCAGACCGTGCTCTGCGTCGGCGACCTGATGCTCGACGAGTTCGTCTATGGCGAGGTGTCGCGGATCTCGCCGGAGGCGCCGGCGCCGGTGATCGCGGTCAGGCGCAGCGAGACCAATATCGGCGGCGCCGGCAACGTCGCGCGCAAYATCGCCTCGCTCGGCGGCCGCTGCATCTTCGTCGGCCTGATCGGMGAGGATGCCGCCGGCACGGYGTTGTCKGAGGCSYTSGCGAAKGAGCCCGGTATCGAGGCCCTGTTGGTGCGTGACGCCGCGCGTCCGACCACSCGCAAGGTGCGGTTCGTCTCCGAACAATTYTCCACCCACATGCTGCGCTCCGATTGGGAACTCGCCGCGCCRGCGGSGCCGGCYATCGARCAGCAGCTGATCGACACCATCCTGCCGTGYCTSGCGCRTGCCGACATCGTGCTGTTGTCCGACTACGCCAAGGGCGTGCTCACCGCRCGGGTGATCCGCAACGTGATCGAYGCMGCGCGGCAGGCSGGSAAGCGCGTGATCGTCGATCCCAAGAGYGCCAACCTCGCGATCTATCGCGGTGCGAGCGTGCTGACGCCGAAYCGSAAGGARTTCGCCGAGGCRACCCGCAGTCGCGCCGACAGCCTGGACAGCATCGCGCAGGCCGCGCCCGATGCGATGTATCTCGCGGATTGCGAGGCGATGCTGGTGACGCAGGGCGAGCGCGGCATGACGCTGGTGACGCGCGGCGGCGRKKCGATCCACGTGCCGGCGCTGCCGGTCAAGGTGCGCGACGTCTCCGGCGCCGGCGATACGGTWGCKGCCGCGYTGGCGCTGGCGCTGTCGGGKGGCGCYGACTGGGAAGGCGCGYTGCGGATCGCGAGCGCGGCGGCGGCGGTTGCCGTCGGCAAGACCGGRACCGCGATYGTCAARTCMGACGAATTGCGGCGCAGGATMYTGCCGCAYGCTTCGCTYGCGGCCGAGGAMAAGATCGTCCCGGCCGGCGGCGATATCGATGCSTATCTCGATGAATGGCGCCGGCAGGATCTGCGYATCGGCTTCACCAAYGGYTGTTTCGACATYCTGCATCCCGGCCACGTCAAGGTGCTGACGGCCGCGCGCGGCGCCTGCGACCGCCTGATCGTSGGGTTGAACAGCGACGCCTCGGTGAAGCGGCTGAAGGGCGAGGGGCGTCCRGTGCAGAACGAACGCGCCCGKGCCGARGTGCTSGCGGCGCTGGAAGCCGTCGACCTCGTSGCRATCTTCGAGGAGGACACSCCRATCRATCTGATCACCAAGGTGCGGCCGAGCGTGCTGGTGAAGGGCGGYGACTATACCCGCGCGCAGGTGGTCGGCCACGAGATCGTCGARGCSGCCGGCGGCGAGGTCGTKCTGGTYGACATCCTGCCCGGCCACAGCACGACGTCGCTGGTTGCCCGGGCGCGCGAGGGCAAGGCGTGAGCGCGAGCATGGCATCCTCGGCSTCCGCYCCGRCSTGCCCGGTCTGGTGGCGCGATCCRGYGCGCTGGCGSACCGGGACCGATGTGGTCGCGGTGCTGATTGCGCTGTCGYTGCCGTGGTCGACCTCGCTGGTCGGCATCTTCGGCGTGGTGCTGCTGATCGCGATYGCGCCYACCGTCGACCTGAARGCGTTCTGGGCGCTGCTGAAGCGGCCGATCTGCGTCGCGCCGRTSGCGTTGTTCTGCCTCGCGCTSGTCGGCACGCTCTGGTCGGACGCTGCCTGGGGYGCSCGRYTCTACGCGGTCGGGCCGACCGCAAAGCTCCTGGTGCTKCCGGTCCTGCTCTATCATTTTCAGCGKTCRACCCGCGGSACCGCGGTGTTCATCGCCTTCCTGGTGTCGTGCACGCTCTTGATGCTGATGTCCTGGCTGGTGTTTGCCTATCCGCAYCTCGCGCTCAGGGCGCCKGCGCCCGGCGAGCAGGGMGTTTTCGTCAAGAACTACATCGACCAGAGCCAGGAATTCACCCTCTGCGCGGTCGCGCTGGCCTATCCGATCGTSATGYTGCTGCGGGCRAGACGCATCTGGCCGGCCATATTGCTGATCGTGATTGCGCTCAGCCTGTTYGCCAACATGGCGCTGGTGGTGGTGTCGCGSACGGCCCTGGTCACGGTTCCGATTATGTTCGCGGTGTTTGCGCTGCTMCAYYTGCGCTGGCGCAGCATCRTGCTGATYATTTGTGCSGCCGCCACGCTATCCGTGGTGGCGTGGTAYGCSTCGCCGCAATTTCGCTGGACCGCCGAGTCGTTCCAGCGCGACTACARGCTCTATATGGARCGCAACGAGCCGACGTCGCTCGGTTTGCGGCTCGAATTCTGGCGGAAGTCGCTCGGCTTCTTTGCCGAAGCCCCGSTCATCGGCCATGGCACCGGCGCGACCCGYGGCCTGTTCGAGCGCGTCGCGACCGGTGGCGTGACCCAGGCGTCCGGCGAGGTGATCGGAAACCCGCACAATCAAACGTTGAACGTCGCCGTGCAGTGGGGCATTGTGGGTGTYGCGATCCTGTAYGCCATGTGGGTCCTGCACCTYCTGCTGTTCCGWGGCGGGGGKTTCGTCAACTGGATCGGACTTCTCGTCGTGGTACAGAATATTTTCAGYTCGYTGTTTAATTCACACATCTTCGATTTTCACGAAGGCTGGATGTATGTGCTTGGCGTCGGGGTTGCGGGTGGCATGGCGTTGAACGAGCGATTGGGKGSCGATATGGAACCCGAACCTCCGATCCGTCCATGATCGCTGGCAAGGGCTGTGCAGATACGCTATCAGCCTGCCRATGTCTCGTCGCGAACTCCCAGCTGCCGGTAACCCGTCCGTTAGATGACGCGTCTTTCACAATTCACYCTGCGTAATTTCCTGATTCTGGTGCATGAYGCGCTSGCGACGACGTTTGCGTTGCTGGCGAGCTTTTACCTGCGTTTCGAGGGGAGCCTCCTWACCGACCGAYTGCCGCATTTGCTGCGCATCCTGCCCTGGTTCGTGCTGTTCAGCATTGTGGTGAGCTATTTCTCCAACCTGACCACCGCGAAATGGCGCTTCACCTCSCTGCCGGATGCSGTGAACATCCTGCGGGTCGCGGCGGTGCTGACGCTGGCACTCGTGGTGCTGGACTACGTCTATTTCTTCACGGGAGCGAATTCGCCAAGCCCGGTGTTCCTCGGCCGGGTCACGATCATCCTGTTCTTCTTCCTGGAAGTGTTCGCGCTGAGCGCGTTGCGGYTGGGCTATCGTTACTTCCGCTACTCGCGCACGCGCCTKCACGCCCGRTCCGACAACGCCGCGYCGGCGCTGCTGATCGGACGCACCGCCGACGCCGAAGTSGTGCTGCGCGGCATCGAGAACGGCGCCATCAAGCGGCTCTGGCCGGTCGGCGTGCTCTCGCCGTCGGTCGCGGACCGCGGCCAGATGATCCGCAACATTCCGGTGGTCGGCGGGGTCGACGACATCGAGACGGTGATTCGCGACTTCGAGAGCCGGCAGAAGCCGATCAAGCGCGTGATCATGACACCCTCCGCATTCGAGCCGGAGGCGCATCCGGAGAGCGTGCTGATGCGCGCCAAGCGGTTGGGTCTGATCGTCAGCCGGCTGCCATCGCTGGAGAGCGGCGATGCGCCGCGGCTCACCAATGTCGCGGTCGAGGACCTGCTGCTGCGTCCGAGCCAGAAGATCGACTACGCCCGGCTCGAGGCGCTGGTGAAAGGCAARTCGGTGATCGTGACCGGCGGCGGCGGCTCCATCGGCGCGGAAATCTGCGACCGGGTCGCGACCTTCGGTGCGGCGCGCCTGCTGGTGGTGGAGAACTCGGAGCCTGCGCTCTATGCCGTCACCGAGGCGCTGTCCGCGCGCGACACCGGCGCCGTCATCGAGGGCCGGATCGCCGACATCAGGGATCGCGAGCGAATCACGCGGCTGATGAGCGAGTTCAAGCCCGACATCGTGTTCCATGCCGCCGCGCTCAAGCATGTGCCGATCCTGGAGCGTGACTGGAGCGAGGGGGTCAAGACCAACATCTTCGGATCGGTGAACGTGGCCGACGCCGCGCGTGCCGCGGGCGCCAGCGCGATGGTGATGATCTCGACCGACAAGGCGATCGAGCCGGTCTCGATGCTGGGCCTGACCAAGCGCTTTGCCGAGATGTACTGCCAGGCGCTGGACCATGACCTGATGACCGAGGCCAAGGGCAACGCGCACATGCGGCTGATCTCGGTGCGGTTCGGCAATGTGCTGGCCTCCAACGGATCCGTGGTGCCGAAGTTCAAGGCCCAGATCGAGGCCGGCGGACCGATCACGGTGACCCATCCGGACATGGTYCGCTACTTCATGACGATCCGCGAGGCYTGCGATCTCGTGATCACGGCGGCGACGCATGCGGTGACGCCRGCGCGGCCCGACGTCTCGGTCTACGTGCTGAACATGGGCCAGCCGGTCAAGATCGTCGATCTYGCCGAGCGGATGATCCGGCTGTCGGGCCTGCAACCCGGTGTCGACGTCGAGATCGTGTTCAGCGGCATCCGYCCCGGCGAGCGGCTGAACGAGATCCTGTTCGCAAGCCAGGAGCCGACGCTCGAAATCGGCGTCGCCGGCGTGATGGCGGCCAAGCCGAACCAGCCTCCGATGTCGACGCTGCGCAAGTGGCTGGCGGCGCTCGAGGATGCGATCGCGAGGGATGACCGCGTGACCATCCGCGCCGTGCTKCAGGACGCSGTGCCCGAGTTCGGATCGAATGCCGCCTGAYMGCGCCGTCCTGCGCGCGMTRCGGCAGGAYCATTTCGAAAGCCATTGATGCGTCATTCTCGAAAAGTCGTGGTCGTCAGCCAGCACTATCCGCCGGACCACAGCACGACYGCGGCGATCATGGCCGCGATCGCCGAACGGATCGCGCAGGAGGCGGACGTGRTGGTGGTCTCGGGCATGCCGGGCTCGGCRAGRGCGCCGTCGCCCGGGCAGCCRGTSGTCGTCGAGATCAGGAACTGGYTGCCGGGAAAGGCRGCGCTGYTSAAGCGCGCGCTGGCCGAGGCGCTGTTCACCGGYCGGATCTTCCTTGCGCTGYTGTCGCGRTTGCAGCGRGGCGACGTGGCRCTGACSGTGACCGCGCCGTTCGCGCTTCCCTATGCSGTTGCSGCCGCGGCCARGTTGAARGGCGCAAAGTCGGCGCTGATCATGCACGACCTGTTTCCCGAYGTGCTGGTGATGGCCGGGCTRTTGCGGCCKTCCTCGCTGGTTGCGCGGGCGATGCGCGSGATCAACGCGSYGATGTTCCGRGCCCTGAATGCGGTCATCGTCATCGGCCGSGACGCCGAGAAGCTGTTGCTGCGGTATGGCGGAATGACRCCGGACAAGATCAGGTTCATYCCGAACTGGGCCTCGCTCRCCCCCGSCAACCGCCCCGTCRRCCCSGACAATCCGTTTCGYAAGGCCATCGCCGCCCGCTTCGTSGTCGGMCTGTCGGGCAATCTGGGCTTCACCCACGATCCGGACATYGTTTTCCAYGCAGCYCGCCTGYTGCGCAACGAGAGYGACATCCATTTYCTGCTYTCRGGKTGGGGSATSGGCTTCGCGCGGYTGAAGGAGATGCAGGCCGCRGACCAACTGGCCAATGTGACGCTGGTCGAMCGCGTCKCGGAYGRCRARCTSGATGCGCTGYTGTCCAGYGCSGACGTCTGGCTCATTCCCTATCGCAAGAACGTYGCCGGYGTCTCGGTGCCRAGCCGGTTCTACAACCTGCTCGCGGCCGGCCGRCCCGTCATCCTGGTCTCSGAGCCCGAGGCCGAAGCCGCGCTGACCGTCAGCGARAATCGCCTCGGATGGGTCGTCACRCCTGAACGGCCCGATCAACTCGCCGATGCCATCAGGTTGGCGTCACGCTCGCAGGACACCGCGATGGCCGAGCGCGCCGTYGCGRCCGCGCGGACCTTCAGTCCGGAGCGGGCGCTCGCGAGCTACGCCGCGCTGRTGCGGGATCTGCTATCCAGTCAGGAYGTGGAGCGGACAGCATGAATGACGGTGGCCGGAAGGTTCTGGTGACGGGGGCMAGCGGCTTCGTCGGCCGCCACGTGGTKCCCGWGCTGGCGCGCARCGGCTGGCWGGTGCGKCGYGCGGTGCGAACCCCGCCGCRASAYGCMAACGACGTCAYGATCGRTTCRCTCAGTCCGACCACCGATTGGCGGGCCGCACTCGATGGCGTGGATGCCGTTGTCCATCTTGCGGCGCGCGTACACCAGCAGTCCGACGAACAGGCGATTGAACTCTACCGCAACGTCAATATCGAGGGCACGCTGAATCTGGCGCGCGCCGCGGCCGCCGCGGGCGTTCGCGATTTCATCTTCGTCAGCACGATCCTGGTGCATGGACGCAGCAAYTACGGRCGYCCGCCGTTTCGMGARGACGATCTSCTYACKCCCCGYGGCCTCTACGGCAACTCGAAGGCGGCCGCMGAGGTCGGMCTGAAGGGAATTGTGCCYGGCAGCAACATGCGGGTGACCGTSATCAGGCCGCCGYTGATCTACGGCGCCGGYGCRAAGGGAAAYTTCGCCTTGCTGAAGCGTGCGGTGATCAATCGCSTGCCGCTTCCGCTGGCCGATGTARGGAACCGSCGYGCGTTCCTGTCGGCGGAAAACCTGGCGTCGTTCATCCTGCATCGGTTGTCGCAYCCGGGRAATGAATTCGAGGTGTTYCTGGTGGCTGAYCGCGAGCAGGTCTCGACGCGGGARTTCGTCGAGCGYCTCGCCCGCGCKGCGGAAACCTCGCCGCGCCTGTTCTGGCTGCCGCTGCCGCTCTTGAAGGTGTCGCTCGSGATCGGCGGYCGCAAGGAAGCCTATGACAGCCTGTTCACCTCGCTCGAACTCGACCTKTCCAAGATCGCRAGCACSGGWTGGCARCAGCCGATCAGCCTYGACGAKGGGYTGAGGCGCGCGCTGCGCAMGACGGATGGCTGAKCMGAGGCGATCAGCGCGGCCGTGAGAACCGGCGCARCTGCCAGGCAACGGCGAGCGCSCCRGCMAGCAGCAGGRCGGCRTCCGCGGCRAGCGAATTGAKGACGAYCGAGGCGAATGCGAGCAGCGCCAGCACGACGTTGAGCGCGAASACCTCGCCGACGACGCGCCACACCGTGAAMCCGTTGTCYGTCGCGCGCTGATAGAAGTGCGWGCGATGCGCGGCCCAGAACGGCTCGCGMCGCGCGATGCGSCGGAACAGCGTGACSGTGGCRTCCGYCAGATAGTAGAGCGGCAGCAGCAGCGCGGCSGCGAATTGCTGRCGCAAYGCGAGTTCGAGCAGACACCAGCCSAGCAGCAGGCCGATYGGCAGGCTGCCGACATCGCCGAGGAAKATTYTYGCCACCGGCCGGTTGAACGGYGCGAAGCCGAGCAKCGCTCCGCACAGGGCTGCCGCGACCAGCGYGGGMGCYGCCGGGAYRTRGCCKRSGCYGCCGAGCAGGGCGACYGCCACSGTGAYCGGGAYCGCCTCGGCCRCCGTCATCAGGTCGAGCCCRTCCATGAAGTTGACGAGGTTCACGAACCACAGGCCGGCGATCACCAATAGGCCGCGTTCGARCCAGGCCGGACAGGCCGGAACGAGCCTGAGATCGCCCGGCACCGAGAGCACCACGGCCGCGACGGCGGCGRCCTGYAGCAGCAGCCGMGGRACGACGGGCAGGGARCGGAYGTCGTCGGCGAAACCCACCACCGCGATGAACAGGCAGGCCGCGAACACGRTGAACGGAAKCGTCAGGTCCGGCGATCCSGCCAGCAYGATGACGATCCCGCCCGCGAGCAGYGTGGCGATCGTGACCGCGATYCCRSCGCCCTGTGGCGTCGGGGTGCGRTGCGACGAGCGCGCATTCGGCTTYGCCAGCGCCACGCGCAGCAGCAGCGGCCGCGTCASCAGGATCAGGACRGCCGAGATCGATGCGGCGAGMACCRCKGCGATCAGCGACAGGAGGRTCTCGAAACTAYTCATCGGTCCGGCTACTGCGATCCCGGGAYTCGCGATKGCGATCCCGGGACTTCGATCGGCTCRGCGCCCTTGGCGGCYTTTTCMGGGCTCAGGATCCAKACCAGGCCGCCGAACACCCCGACCACGAACGACACCGCGCCGAACAGCAGCGAGATGTTGACGCCCTCATTGGCGATCAATCCGGCRTAGCCGAACGCCAGCGCCATGGTGGCYTCGCGTACGCCCCAGCCCGCGATCGAGATCGGCATCATCGTGATCAGCATCACCGGCGGCAASARCTGAAAGATCTGGCCGAAGGTSACCGGAGCCGTGATCGACTTCACCACGCACCAGCCGATCACGACGGTGACSACGTGRATGGCGATCGAGAGGGTCGCGACCCGCAATCCGTGCTCGCGGCTGAACAACACCCGGTTGGCGATSACGGCGCAGGCRTGGACGTGATGCGTCGCCCACCACTGCTTCAGCCACGGCCASGGCARCGCGCCGATCAGCAGGAAACCAAATCCGGCCGCRAGCGCGGCGAGGTCGAGCAGCAGCAACGCCATCCAGCCGTGGGTATCGGAGATCAGCCGGTAGCTCCACGGCARGGCGGCGGCGATGACGACGGCCAGGGCRATCAGTCCGATCGCGCGGTCGACGAAGATCGAATAGGTGGCSGCGCGCCAGCCYGCGCCGGCSCGKGCGACCAGCCAGAGCCGCACCGCGTCGCCGCCGATCGAGGACGGCAGGGTCTGGTTGAAGAAGGTGCCGATCACGTTGTAGCGCATCGCCTGCCCGGTCYCGAGCGGCGCGCCGCACTCWGCGCTGATCTCCCGCCAGCGCAGCACCCCGAGGAAGATCTGCARGAAYGTGACCGCRATCGCRAGGCCGAGCCAGCCCAGGCTCTCGACCTGGATGCGGGAGGCGAGGTCRTACAGATTGACCTTGCGCAGCGASAAATAGAGCAGCGCACCCGAGATCAGGAKCTTGGCGGTCGAAAGCAGGATTCGGCGCATTTCCGTTCGCGCTGCCAGGTGTCAGATTGTGTCAAAAAAAGCGCAAAACGCTTTCGCGCGCCCAAATTCGCCGCCTTGGTATGGTTTCCGCACCGATCTGGCAATACCCGTACTGGTCCCTATTGCGGCAGGTGCGAAGGGGCGGTTAAAGAGGCCGTAACGGGGGACGGCCAGCCACTCACCGGCAGTTTACAATACCGGCGAAATCCGACCAGACGCGTGGGGGCGCGTGATACTGCTCGGATCGTGCTTCCCAGGTAACAGGGCTGTCGGCCGCGGTGGCCCGGGGCCAGTTTGGTGTGTCGTTCGCGACAGGTACGACAGGACTTGAGGCATCGATGGATCGACGAATTATTCCCCTGATCATGTGCGGCGGCGCAGGCACAAGGCTCTGGCCGGCGTCGCGCGAGGTGCACCCGAAGCAGTTCCTCTCGCTGTTCGGGGCCCGCTCGACCTTCCAGGAGACGCTGCTGCGGGTCTCCGATGCGGGCCTGTTCGAGCGGCCGATCGTGATCACCAATGAGGCCTATCGCTTCATGGTGCTGGAGCAGCTAGCCGAGATCAGCCGCGAGGCCGACGTATTGCTGGAACCGATGCGCCGCGACTCGGGGCCGGCGATCGCGGCCGGCGCCGTGTTCGCGCAGAGCCGCGACGGTGATGCCGTCGTGCTGGCGCTCGCCGCCGACCATCTGGTGCGGGATACCCAGGCCTTCGTCGCCGCATGCCGCGGCGGATTGGTGGCGGCGGAAGCCGGCCGCATCGTGACCTTCGGCGTCAAGCCGGAACGGCCCGCCACCGAATACGGCTACATCAGTCCGGGTGAAGTGGTCGCCGGCGAGGTGCGCGCGGTGGCGAAATTCGTCGAGAAGCCGGATGCCGCGACGGCAGCCGGCTATATCGATGCCGGCTACCTCTGGAACAGCGGCAACTTCATGTTCCGCGCCGGTGTGCTGCTCGACGAGTATCGCAATGTCGATGCCGATAGCGTGGCCTCGGTCGAGCAGTCGGTCGCGTCGGCGGCGCGCGATCTCGGCTTCGTCAAGCTCGATGCCGCGGCCTTCGCTGCGGCAAAGGCGATCTCGATCGACTACGCGGTGATGGAGAAGACCTCCCATGCGGCGGTGGTGCCGGTGGCGTGCGGCTGGTCCGACATCGGCTCGTGGCGCCAGGTCTGGGAGCTCTCCGACAAGGACAGCCTCGGCAACGCGGCGCGCGGCACGGCGGTGTTCGAGGACAGCCGCAATTGCAACGTCGCGACCGACCGCGCGCTGGTGGCGCTCGAAGGCGTCGACGACCTCGTCGTGGTCGCGACCCAGGACGCCGTGCTGGTGTCGCGCCAGAAGGATGCCAACGGGCTGAAGCGGCTGGTCGCGAAACTGAAGGTGACGGCACCCGAGGTGACCGAGAGCCACATCAAGGTGCATCGTCCCTGGGGCTCCTATCAGTCGGTCGACAATGGCGACCGCCATCAGGTCAAGCGCATCATCGTCAAGCCGGGCGGGCGGCTGTCGCTGCAGAAGCATCACCACCGCTCCGAGCACTGGATCGTGGTGCGCGGCACCGCGCAGGTCACCGTCAACGAGCTGATCAAGACGGTGCACGAGAATGAATCGATCTACATCCCGATCGGCGCSGTGCACCGGCTGGAGAACCCSGGCAAGATTCAGCTCGAGCTGATCGAGGTGCAGACCGGCAGCTATTTCGGCGAAGACGAYATCATCCGCATCGAGGACGAYTATCAGCGCACCTGAGGGTTGCGCTGGTTCCYGCGCCGATCATGMGGCGCGGGACGATGTAACTCTTTGAATCAAAACGTGTCCGGATTTCGTYGTTGGCATTCGCCACATTTGTGACGTCGTGCTATAGCGGCTGCCAACGAAGCGGGGTCGTGATTTGCGCCGAAGCGCCTGATCGGACGAGAGCCGTGGTGYTGATTCGCTCGGAGCCGGGGTGGCTCCCAGAGAAGCCGGGACAACCGCCAGAACGTTACTTGGGGTCTACGAAATGAATGCAAAAGTGTCCGCWGCGGGCGCGAATGCCGATACCGGCCGCGCATTGCGTGTCGGCGTGATCGGCGCCGGCGTRATGGGCAGCAACCATGCCCGCGTGCTGGCCGGACTGCCCGGYGTSGYGCTGGTCGGCATCGTCGATCCGCTCCCCGAACACCGTTCGCGCGCYGTCGGCCTGGTCGGCTGCCGSGCSTTCGAARACCTCGATCAGCTGCTCGCCGAAGGCGTCGATGCGGTGACGATYGCAGCGCCYACCCACCTGCATCACGARATCGCGCTCGCCTGCATCGCGCGCAACATCCATATCCTGGTSGAGAAGCCGGTCGCSTCCACCGTCGAGGAGGGRCGCGAGATCGTCGCCGCCGCGGACAAGGCCGGCGTCACGCTGATGGTCGGCCATGTCGAGCGCTTCAATCCGGCGGTCGCYGCGATCAAGCAGGCGATCTCGGGCGAGGACATCCTGTCGATCGGCATCACCCGGGTCGGCCCGTTCCCGCCGCGGATGTCCAATGTCGGCGTSGTGATCGACCTCGCGGTGCACGACATCGACCTGATCCGCTGGTTCACCGAGTCCGAYATCGTCGAGGTGCAGCCGCAGCTCTCSAGCGCGGTCGCCGAGCGCGAGGAYATCGCGCTGCTCCAGTTCCGYACCGCCTCCGGCGTGCTCGCCCACATCAACACCAACTGGCTGACSCCGTTCAAGGCGCGCAACGTCACSGTCGCGACCCGCGGCAAATAYGTGATGGGCGACCTGCTGACGCGCCAGGTCACCGAATGCTTCGGCTTCAAGCCGGACGGCAGCTAYTCGATGCGTCAYCTGCCGGTCGGYCAYGACGARCCGYTGCGYGCCGAGCTGATCGCYTTCCTCGATGCCGTGCGYAGCGGCAAGCTGCCGGCGGTGTCCGGYGACGAGGGCGTSGCGAGCCTCGAGATCGCGATCCGCTGCCTGGAATCGCCCGCGMGGCCCGCCGCCTCGACGATCCGCAAGGGGCCGCGCCGCGTCGCCGGCTGATCYKTCACYGGCCGATTGTCATYCATTCAACACCTGCAAAGAGCTTCCATGAACCAGCATATGCAGCTTGAGCCCATCCCCTTCATCGATATTTCCGCGCAGCGCCGSCGGCTCGGCAAGTCGATCGATGACGCGGTCGCGCGCGTGCTCGACCATTGCCAGTTCATCAAYGGTCCCGAGGTCACCGCGCTSGAGAAGGCGCTGGCGGACTATAGCGGYGCCAAGCATGTGGTGAGCTGCGCCAGCGGCACCGACGCGCTGCTGATGGTSCTGATGGCGAAGAATGTCGGMCCGGGCGATGCGGTGCTGTGCCCGACYTTCACCTTCTGCGCGACCGGYGARGTCGTGACGCTGACCGGYGCSACGCCGGTKTTCGTCGAYGTCGACGAGGAGACCTTCAACATCGACGTCRACTCGCTGAAGCGCGGCATYGCSACCGCGCGGGCGCGCGGGCTGAAGCCGGTSGCGGTGATCCCGGTCGACCTGTTCGGCCAGAGCGCCGACCATGACGCGATCGCSGCGGTCGCSGAGGCCGAGGGCCTGTTCGTGCTGGATGATGCCGCGCAGGGYTTCGGCGCRACCTACAAGAACCGCARGCTCGGCACSTTCGGTCTCGCCACYGGCACCAGCTTCTTCCCCGCCAAGCCGCTCGGCTGCTTCGGCGACGGCGGCGCGATCTTCACCGACGAYGCGGARCTCGCGGCCACGCTGCGCAGCATCCGCGTCCACGGCCAGGGCTCGGACAAGTACGACAATGTGCGGCTCGGCCTCACCGCGCGGCTCGACACCATGCAGGCGGCGATCCTGCTCGAGAAGCTGAAGATCTTCGACGACGAGATCGCGGCGCGCAACAAGTTGGCGGAGCGCTATTCGCGCGCGCTCGGCAACCTGGTCGCGGTGCCGCGCCTGGCTCCGGGCTGCACCTCGGTGTGGGCGCAGTACACCATCCGCCTGTCCGAGGGCATCGATCGCGACACCTTCGCGGCAGCCCTGAAGGCGCAGGGCGTTCCGACCATGATCTACTATCCGAAGTCGGTSCATCAGCAGACGGCCTACAGCCACTTYCCGGTTGCCGAGGGCGGCCTGCCGGTCAGCGAGCGSCTGTCRAAGGACGTCATCGCGYTGCCGATGCACCCCTATCTCGACGAGGCGRCSCAGGACCGCRTCATCGCGGCTGTGCGCAGCGCGCTRYMGGCMTGATMMGYMRYTTTKRCSYAKRRTGATGATGCGCTAGAAGCAGCCATGCTTGGGCGCATCTTCACCGTYGGCGGCTATACCCTGCTWTCGCGGGTSACCGGRTTCGCGCGCGACATCATGCTCGCGGCGATCCTCGGCGCCGGGCCGGTCGCCGAYGCCTTCTTCGTGGCGCTGCGGCTGCCCAATCATTTCCGCGCGATCTTTGCCGAAGGCGCCTTCAACGCCGCCTTCGTGCCGGCCTATGCCCATGTCCATGGCGAGCGCGGCGAGGCGTCGGCGCGGCTGTTCGCCGACCGCATTTTCACGCTGCTGTTCGCCTCGCAGGTGATCCTGCTCGTCGTGGCGATGGCGTTCATGCCGCAGGCGATGAGCATCCTCGCGCCGGGCTTCACCGACGACGCCGAACAGCGCAAGCTTGCGATCGAGCTGACGCGGATCACCTTTCCCTATCTGCTGCTGATCACGCTGGTGACGCTCTATGGCGGCATGCTCAACGTGATGCATCGCTTCGCCAGCGCCGCTGCTGCGCCGATCTTCCTCAACCTCGCGATGATGATGACGCTGGCGCTCGCGGCGTTCTTCCCGAGCGCCGGCCATGCCGCGGCCTGGGGCGTGCTGATCTCGGGTTTCCTGCAGTTTGCTCTGCTCGCCGGCGACCTCGCGCGCCATGGCGGCCTGCCGCGGTTCGCGCCCCTCAAGCTCGACGAGGACGTCCGCGCCTTCTTCCGCGCGCTGGGCCCTGCGACGCTGGGCTCGATGGGAACCCAGGTTGCGCTGTTCGCCGACACCATCATCGCGACCTTCCTCCCGGCTGGCGCGCTGTCGGCGCTGTACTACGCCGATCGTCTCAATCAATTGCCGATCGGCGTGATCGGGATCGCGATCGGCACCGTGCTGCTGCCGGAGATGTCGCGACGCCTGACCGCCGACGATCACGCCGGCGCGATGGCCGCGCAGCGCCGTGCCTTCGATTTCACGCTGTTGTTCTCGGTGCCGTTCGTGGCGGCGTTCCTGACAGTCGCAGATCCGATCATGCGCGCGATGTTTGCCCGCGGCGCGTTCTCGAAGGCCGATGCCGCGAGCGCCGGCGCCACGCTTGCCGCCTATGCGGTCGGGCTCATTCCCTTCGTGATGATCCGCAGCGCGGTTGCGACCTTCTACGCGCGCAAGGATACCGCAACGCCAGTGAAGGCGGCGCTGACCGGGGTCGCGGTCAATGTCGCGCTGAAGATCGCGCTGGTCGGCTCGCTCGCGCAGGTCGGCCTCGCGCTCGCGACCGCGGTCGGGGCCTGGGTCAACCTGCTGCTGGTGCTGTTCTTCGCCGGGCGCCGCGGCTATCTCGTGCTCGATCGCGTGCTGATCCGCTCGTTTGCGACCTTCGCGCTGTGCGGTGCGCTGCTCGCGCTCGCGCTCTGGCTGACCTCGCATTTCGCCTATGTGTGGTTCGCGCCGGTGCAGCATTTCCGCAACGAACTGGTCCTGCTGCTGCTGATTGCGGTCGGCGTCTTCGTCTACGCGTTCCTGATCCTCGCGCTGTTCGGCCGCGGCTGGTTGTTCGCACTGCGGCGCGTATAGTTTTACCTTTCAAATCAAGTGCATAGGAGCGGGGTGCGAGACGGCGCCGCGCGCGACCGAAAGCGGTTTGCGCTTCGCGGACAACCACGCCAATATGCGCAAAACACACCAAGGCAATTGGAGAGACGATGGCAGCTCCCATCAAATTCGGCGTCGGACAAAGCGTGCGGCGCAAGGAGGACGACGCTCTGATTCGCGGCAAGGGCCGCTACACCGACGACGTCGCGCCGTCTCCCGCATTGCACGCGTTGATGCTGCGCTCGCCGCATGCGCATGCCACCTACACGATCGATGCCGGCAAGGCCCGCGGCCTGCCCGGCGTGGCGCTGATCCTGACCGCGGCCGATGTCGCCGAACTCGGCGGGCTGCCGTGCCTGTTCAATCTGGAAACCGATCCGTTCACCGCGCCGCCTTATCCGATCCTCGCCAAGGACGAGGTGCGCCATGTCGGCGACGCCATCGCCTTCGTGGTCGCCGATAACCTCGATCATGCCCGCGACGCGATCGAGGCGATCGACGTCAAATGGACGCCGCTGCCGGCGGTGGCAGGTCTCCTCAACGCGGTGAAGAAGGGCGCGCCGCAGGTCTGGCCGGACAAACCCGGCAATGTGCTGTTCGACGTCTCGATCGGCGACAAGGGCGCCGCCGCGGCGGCGTTCGCCAAGGCGCATGCGGTCGCCGAGATCACCATCGTCAATCCGCGCGTCATCACCAACTTCATGGAAACGCGCGCCGCGGTCGCCGAATACGACGCCAAGAAGGACCATCTGACGCTGACGATCGGCAGCCAGGGCAGCCATCGCCTGCGCGAGATCCTCTGCGACATGATCCTGAAGATGCCGAAGGAGAACATGCGGGTGATCTGCCCGGATGTCGGCGGCGGCTTCGGCACCAAGCTGTTTCCGTACCGGGAATACGCGCTGGTCGCAGTCGCCGCGCGCAAGCTCAAGAAGTCGGTCAAGTGGACCGCCGAGCGCTCCGACCACTTCATGGGCGACGCGCAGGGCCGCGACAATCTCACCACCGCGAAGATGGCGCTGGCCGAGGACGGCAAATTCCTCGGCATGGATGTCGACCTGATGGGCGATATGGGCGCCTATCTCTCGACCTTTGCGCCCTATATCCCGCATGGCGGCGCCGGCATGCTGCCGGGCCTCTATGACATCCAGGCCTTCCATTGCCGCGTCCGCACCGTGTTCACCAACACCGTGCCGGTCGATGCCTATCGCGGCGCCGGCCGCCCGGAGGCCGCCTATGTCATCGAGCGGCTGGTCGACGCTGCTGCGCGCAAGCTCGGCATGACGCCGGACGCGATCAGGCGGAAGAACTTCATCCTGCCGAAGTCGCTGCCCTATACGACCGCGACCGGCAAGGTCTACGACTCCGGCGACTTCGTCGCGCACATGAAGCGCGCGATGGAGATCGCCAACTGGAAGGAGTTTTCAAAGCGCGCCAAGGCGGCCAAGAAGGACGGCCTGGTGCGCGGCATCGGCATGGCGAGCTATGTCGAGGTCTGCGGCACCATGGGTGAGGAGACCGCCAAGGTGGCGCTCGATCCCAATGGCGACATCTCGGTCCTGATCGGCACCCAGTCGAGCGGGCAGGGCCACCAGACCGCTTATGCGCAGATCGTCGCCGAGCAATTCGGCGTGCCGCCGGAGCGCGTCCATGTGCTGCAAGGTGACACCGACAAGATCGCGACCGGCCTCGGCACCGGCGGCTCGGCATCGATCCCGTCCGGCGGCGTCAGCGTGCAGCGGGCGACGCATGAACTCGGCAACAAGCTGAAGGAGCTGGCGGCGCAGGCGCTGGAAGCCGGCACCGGCGACCTCGAGATCGCCGACGGCCGGATCCGCATCGCCGGCACCGATCGCTCGGTCAGCTTCGCCGATCTCGCCAAGCGTCCCGGCGGCGACACCGCAAAGATGAATGCCAGCGCGACGTTCGCCAGCGCCGACGGCACCTATCCGAACGGCACCCATCTCGCCGAGGTCGAGATCGATCCCGCCACCGGCATCATCAAGATCGTCAGCTATGTCATCGTCGACGATTTCGGCGTCACGCTTAATCCGCTGATGCTCGCGGGCCAGGTTCATGGCGGCGCGATGCAGGGCATCGGGCAGGCGCTGATGGAGCAGGCGGTCTACAGCCAAACCGACGGCCAGCTCGTCACCGGCACGTTCATGGATTACGCGATGCCGCGTGCCGCCGACGGTCCGTCGTTCGTGTTCGAGACCAACAACGTTCCCTGCACCACCAATCCGATGGGCGTGAAGGGGGCCGGCGAGGCCGGTGCGATCGGCTCGTGCCCGGCGATCGTCAACGCGATCGTCGAGGGGTTGCATCGCGAATACGGGATCGACCACATCGACATGCCGGCCACGCCGGAGCGGGTCTGGATTGCGATCCGCGAGGCGCAGCGCCGCCACACTCTCTGATAAATTGTCGCAGGCGGAATGAAGATTCCGCCTGCGGTGTTTGCAGGTCAGGCCGGCCGCAGACCGCGGACCGGGACAGAGCAGGATTGAGGGGATTGCCGATGAAACGGATTGTCGTCGTTGCTGCGATGCTTGTGTTGAGTGCCGGTGCGGTCGTCGCCGACCAGGATCAGGTCAAGCAGACCCAGGCCCAGATGAAGGAAACCGGCAAGAACGCCGGTGCGCTCGGGGCCATCGTCAAGGGCGAGAAGCCCTATGACCAGGCAACCGTCGACGCCGCGCTGGCGAAGTTCGAGGACACCGCCAAGAAGCTGCCGACGCTGTTCCCGGAAAGCTCCAAGGGGCTGAAGACCGACGGCGACTACTCGGCCGGGCCGAAGATCTGGGAAGACAAGGCCGGCTTCGAGCAGCACATCGCGAGCTATGCCAAGGCCGTCGCTGATGCCAAGGGCAAGATCAAGGATGTCGATACGCTGAAGGCGGAGCTGGGCGTGATCGGCAAGCAGTGCGGCGGCTGCCACGAGACCTATCGCCTCAAGAAGGGCTGATCGCGGTTCGATCAACGAAAGGGCGGGTGCTTCAGGCACCCGCCCCTTTTTGTGTCGGCCGTTTCTTGTTCGCGTGTCTTCGCCTGCGACGACTTCGTCCGCGGCTATTTGGTCACCTGGCCGCGGATCTCGCCGCCCGGGTTGGCCACGGTGTGGACGTTGACATAGTACTTGCCGGCGAGCAGATCGGCGGCCTGCGCGTCGGTGAGCGTTGCGCTGCCTTCGACCGGGCTCGACGTCGCGTTCGGGATCGCGACCGCGACGCCGGAATTCTTGCCGGCCTCCGCAGGGCCGTGGAAGTGCGCAGCAGTGGCCGGACCAGTCAGGCCGGAATAGGTCAGCTTCCAGCTCAGCTTCTTGGAGGCGGCGTCATAGTCGATGTCGGCGGTGCCGGTGCCGGCGCTGGTGTTCGGCGGTACTTCGGTCTTGCCGTCCAGCTTGGCATGCAGCTTCTCGGCAAAGGCCGGGCCGGCGAGGGCGACGACAGCGCCGAGGGTCAGCGCGGCAAGCAAGGTCTTGTTGGGCATGGTTCTCTCCCCTTTGACGTCACACGATGGTTGCAGTGTTCAAACCGCGGCCGTTCCGATTTATTCCCAAAATGAACGTGCATGCGGCAAATTTGATGCGAGCTTGTGCGACCGCTTGCCATCATACTGGTTGATAGACTGACGCGACCAATGACGGATCGGTGAATGTTGCGACGAATTCTCCTCCTGGCCGGCCTGGTCGGCGCCATCGGCCTCGCCGTGTTCTGGTGGCTGACGATCCCCGCGACCGTCGCCGCCAGCGCGCTGCCGGCCTATCAGCCCGACCTTGCCAATGGCCTCACAACGTTCAATGCCGGAGGATGTTCCTCCTGTCATGCCGTGCCGAAGCAGGATGACCGCACCAGACTCGGCGGCGGGCTGGCGATACCGTCGCCGTTCGGCACCTTCTATGCGCCGAACATCTCGCCCGATCCCAACGACGGCATCGGCCGCTGGAGCGAGGCCGACTTCGTCACCGCGGTCATGAAGGGCACGTCGCCGTCGGGCACGCACTATTTCCCGGCGTTTCCCTATCCGTCGTATCAGCACGCCAAGGTCAACGACGTCCGCGACCTGTTCGCCTATCTGAAGACCTTGCCGTCGGTGGCGGGCAAGGTGCGCGACCACGATGTGCCGTTTCCGTTCAACATCCGCCGCAATATCGGCGTCTGGAAATTCCTGTTCATGGACGGCAAGCCGTTCGTCGCGGACGCGAGCCGCTCGGCGCAATGGAATCGAGGTGCCTATCTCGTCAACGGCTTCGGCCATTGCGCCGAGTGTCACAGCCCGCGCAATTTCCTCGGCGGCATCGTCAGCGCGCAGCGCTTTGCCGGCGGCCCGAATCCGGAAGGCGAGGGCTGGGTGCCCAACATCACGCAGAAGGGGCTGTCCGACTGGAGCGCGAAGGATATCGCCTATTTCCTCGAGAGCGGGCAGACGCCGGATGGCGACAGCGCCGGCGGATCGATGGTGCGGGTGATCCGCAACACCTCGCAGCTTCCGTCAGGCGATCGCGACGCGATCGCCGACTACATCAAGTCGCTGCCGCCGGTCGAGGGACCGCCGAAGCCCACGAAGCCCGAGAAGAAGTCCTAGCGGGGATGCTGGTGGGGACATCGGTCCACCCCTCCCTTTGGGAGAGGTGAACGAAAGTTCTCGGGCAGGCAGAGCCTACTTCGCGCCGAACGCCTTGAAGGTGATGATGGTGAGGGTGTCCTGAATGCCCGGGATCACCTGAACCTTCTCGTTGATGAAATGGCCGATGTCGGTGTCGTGGTCGACGTAGAACTTGACCAGCAGATCGTAATTGCCCGCGGTGGAATAGATCTCGGACGCAATCTCGGCTTCCGCCAGCGCGTTGGCGACGGTGTAGGACTGGCCGAGCTTGCATTTGATCTGGACGAAGAAGGGAACCATCAAAGTCGTCTCCGGGGATATCAGCGACTATAGGCCAAAAACCGGCGGCCAAGGCAAGGGGGAGGGGGGCCCGAGGCAGGGTCAACTCGCGGTAAAGTCAGGCAAACTTGCTGCCGGCGGGCGGCCGGGCTAGGACAGGCCATGGTGCACTTCGTCATGGTCTCGTTCGTATCAACCGCCGGTGCTGCGCAATGACGCCGGTCGCGCTCACCATTGCCGGCTCGGATTCCTCGGGCGGCGCGGGCATCCAGGCCGACCTCAAGAGCTTTGCCGCGCTCGGGGTCTATGGCGCCTCGGCCATCACGGCGCTCACCGCGCAGAACACCAAGGGTGTCAGCGGCATCCATCCGGTGCCGGCGGCCTTCGTCAGCGCGCAGATCGATGCGGTGTTTTCCGACCTCGCGGTCGGTGCGGTCAAGATCGGCATGGTGGCGCAGGCCGAGACCATTGCCGCGATCGCCGATGGGCTGACGCGCTGGGCGCCGCGCCACATCGTGCTCGATCCGGTGATGGTCGCAACATCGGGCGACCGGCTGCTTGCCGCTGAAGCCGTCGACGCGCTGAAGACCCTGCTGTTTCCGCTGGCGTCGCTGATCACGCCGAACCTGCCGGAAGCGGCTGCGCTGCTCAACGAGCCGGTCGCATCGAACGAAGCCGAGGTCGAACGACAAGGCAAGCAACTGCTGGCGATGGGCTGTCGCGCGGTGCTGGTCAAGGGCGGCCACGGACACGGCTCCGAGAGCATCGACTATCTGATCGACGCCGACCGCAGCATCGCGCTGTCGGCGCCGCGCATCGCCACCGCCAACACGCATGGCACCGGCTGCTCGCTGTCGTCGGCGATCGCGGCGGGGCTTGCCAAGGGTGAGACGATGGAGACCGCGGTGCGTCACGCCAAGGCGTGGATCACCGATGCGATCGCGGCCGCCGATCGCTTTGCCGTTGGACACGGTCACGGGCCGGTGCATCACTTCCACAAATACTATTGAAACTCGGTAGCTGAATCCGGCTACGCATTCATCGACTGCCCTCGTCGTCCCGCTGCGCCATGCGCGCAACACAACGCCCGTTCCACACAGCCGCGACCGCTCATGTCGCCAGATTGTCGCACGTCGCTGTTATCCGCAGTGAAGGGGCGTGCTGCTGATTCTCGTTAACTCTTTGTGGGACCTCAGGTCGCGGGATCGTCATCGCCCTGTCACAGGAATCTGTTAGGTGCACAGGCATGGGAAGTGACTCCTTGAGTGAAGAAAGCCCCGAGCGGCGCTTTCGCACTTTGTTTATCTCCGATGTCCATCTCGGAGCCCGCGGTTCGCAAGCCGACCGCCTGCTGGACTTCCTCCGCTCTCACGACGCCGACACGATCTACCTCGTTGGTGATATCGTCGACGGTTGGGCGCTGAAGTCGAACTGGTACTGGCCGCAGACTCACAACGACTTCGTGCAGAAGATGCTGCGCAAGGCCCGCAAGGGCGCCAAGGTGATCTACGTTCCGGGCAACCACGACGAGTTCCTGCGCAGATATTACGGCACGCATTTCGGCGGCATCGATGTGGTGGAGAACACCATCCATACCGGCGCCGACGGCAAGCGCTACCTCGTGATCCACGGCGACATCTTCGACCTCGTGGTGCAGAACGCGCGCTGGCTCGCCCATCTCGGCGACAAGGCCTACGACTTCGCGATCCAGATGAATCGCTTCGTCAACTTCTTCCGCAAGATGTTCGGCGTGCCCTACTGGTCGCTGTCGCAATGGGCGAAGCTGAAGGTCAAGAAGGCGGTCAACTATATCGGCGCGTTCGAGGCCACGCTTGCCGGCGAAGCGCGTCGTCACGGCTGCGACGGCGTGATCTGCGGCCACATCCACTACGCGACCATTCATGACGAGCACGGCATCCGCTACATGAATTGCGGCGACTGGGTTGAGAGCTGCACCGCGCTCGCCGAGCACGAGGACGGCCATTTCGAAATCATCACCTGGACCGACCCGCTGCGCCGGATCGCGCCAGTTCCGCGAGTGACGGCACGCGCTGCATGACGCATATCCTGGTCGCGACCGATGCGTGGCATCCCCAGGTCAACGGGGTTGTCCGCACGCTGACCATGATGGCGCAGGCGGCGAAATCGCTCGGCGTCGAGGTGAGTTTCCTGACGCCGGACGAGTTCCGCACCTTCGCGATGCCGAGCTACCGCGATCTCCGGCTGGCATTGCCGTATCAGGCCAAGGTCGCCAGCCTGATCAAGGCGGCCAAGCCCGACAGCATCCATATCGCGACCGAAGGCCCGATCGGGCTTTCGGTCCGCCGCTATTGCCGCAAGCACGGCCTGCCGTTCACGACGAGCTTCCACACCCGTTTCCCGGAGTATGTGTCGGCACGGACGCCGGTTCCGGAAGCCTGGGTGTGGCGTGCGTTGCGCTGGTTCCACAAGCCGAGCCGGGCCGTGATGGCGGCGACGCCGGCGCTGGCGGCCGAACTGCGCCAGCGTGGCTTCCGCAACGTGGTGCTGTGGTCGCGCGGCGTCGACACCGCGCTGTTCCATCCGCGTGATGTCGATCTCTGCCTGCCGCAGCCGGTCTATCTGAGCGTCGGCCGGGTCGCGGTGGAGAAAAACCTCGAGGCATTCCTCGATCTCGATTTGCCCGGCACCAAGGTTGTGGTCGGGGACGGCCCGGCGCGGGCTGCGCTGGAGCGGAAATATCCGGAAGCCGTCTTCCTCGGCGCGCGCCATGGAGAAGAATTGGCTGAGATCTATGCGGCGGCCGATGTGTTCGTTTTCCCCAGCCGCACCGATACGTTCGGTCTGGTGTTGCTCGAGGCCTTGGCGAGCGGTCTGCCGGTTGCCGCATTTCCGGTCACCGGCCCCCGCGACGTGATTGGCGCGGCACCGGTCGGCGTGCTCGACGAGGATCTGCATCACGCCTGCCTGGAGGCGCTCAGCATCCCGCGGCAGGCCTGCGTCGATTTCGCCGCGCTGCATACCTGGCAGGCGTCGGCCCGGGTGTTCATCGAGCGCTGCCTGAACGTCCGCCCCGCGGCGCCGGACGGCGAGGGGGAGGTGTTCGAATTCGGTGCCGAGGAGCACCATTTCGCAGGCCTGCCGGCGAGCCAGCCGACCTCGCGCTAAACAATCTCACGTTAAAGCGTCTTGCCGGGCCGCGCTCCGTCGCGATACAAATCGCGGATGACGGACACCGTTTCAAATCCACCCGTCGCTGCCGCGGACATCGATGCCGCCGCAAGGGTGGTCGCGCCGTTCGCGGTGCGCACGCCGCTCCTGACCTTCCCCGTTCTCAACGAACGTGTCGGCAGCCAGGTTTTCCTCAAGCCCGAGATGTTGCAGCGGACCGGATCGTTCAAGTTTCGCGGTGCGTTCAACAAGCTTGCCTCGATCCCGCAGGACAAGCGGAGCGGAGGTGTCGTCGCGTTCTCCTCGGGCAACCATGCCCAGGGTGTCGCCGCGGCGGCCAAGATCCTCAACATGCAGGCGACCATCGTGATGCCCGCGGACTCGCCGCTCACCAAGCGCGAGCGGACCAAGTCGTATGGCGCCGAAGTCGTGCTCTACGATCGCGATCGCGACGACCGCGCGGCGATCGCCAGCGGCATCGCCAGCAAGCGCGGCGCGACGTTGGTGCCTCCCTATGACGATCCCCTGGTGATCGCGGGCCAGGGCACCGCCGGCCGCGAGATCGCCGAGGACATGGCGGCGCTCGGGCTGACCCCCGATATCGTCGTCGCGCCCGCGTCGGGCGGTGGCCTGATCGCCGGTGTCGCCACCGCGGTGAAAGCAAAATATCCACAGGCCCAGGTCATCGTCGCCGAGCCCGCGGGCTATGACGATCACGCGCTGTCGCTCAAGGTCGGGCATCGCGAGGCGCATCCGGTTGCGGCGCGCACCATCTGCGACGCGCTGATGGCGATGATGCCGGGCGAGCTTACTTTTGCGATCAACAGCAAGCTGCTCGCCAACGGCGTCAGCGCGACCGACGAAGAGGTTGGTGCGGCGGTTGCCTTTGCCTATCGCGAGCTGAAACTCGTGGTCGAACCCGGTGGCGCCATCGGCCTTGCCGCGCTGCTGGCCGGGCGGATCGACGCCCGAGGCAAGAACGTCGTCATCGTGCTCTCGGGCGGCAATGTCGACGCGGATTTGTTCGCGAAGCTCGTCGCCTGACGGCTACGATTTGAGATCAAGCGGGGGCAGGGCGGTGCCGTTCTGCCCCTGTTTCGTTGCGCGGCCAGGCGCGAACTCGATCAAGAGAAGAACGCGAGTTTCTCGGCCTGGCTCATGCGGCGGATCGGCGCCAGCGGATCGTTGGCTGCTACGCTCGGCTTCTTCAGCAGGCCGCTCGCAATGATGGTCGCGCCGAGGGAAACCTCTGCCGCGGGCGCCGGGGCAATTTCAACGCTCGCCGGGAGAGGCGGCGGCACGGCCGCTGGAGCCGAGGCAATCGGCGTCACGGCGACTGCCGACGATTCGATCTCGAGCTTCGGCTCGGCCGCCAGCATCGGCTCAGGCGCGGGTTCGGGCTCCGTCGCGGGCGCGACCATGTCGGGCTCGGCCGCCATCGCCTCGGCGACACGCATCTCCTCGGCGGCGCGCATTTCCTCGGCGATCGCCTCTTCGTCGACCGGATCGGGCGCGCCCATCTCCATCGCGATCAGGTCGAGCACCGCTTCGTCCTGCGCGTCGGCGGCGGCATCGTCGGTGACCCGGGCGAGCTCCGCAGCTTCGGCTTCGGCCAGTGCGGCTTCGGCTTTGAGCCAGGCCTCGCTCGGTTGCGGCATCACGGCCGTAGCCGCCTCAGCGCTCGGCGTTGCGGCAGGCATCGCGGCCTCGGCGTTCGGCGCTGCAATGGTCTCCTGGGGCAGCGCTGGCGACGCAGCGGCCATGGCGGCTTCTGGAGCAATGTTATCGGCCGCGGCGGCGCTTTCGGCTGCTGGCGGCGGTGCAGAGGGCGCGGCCGGTTCCGCAACCGGGCCCTCGGCCACTTCAGGCTTGGCCGCAGGCGTGACCGCCTTGTCCGGATCGAACTCGCTGAGCCGGCGGGCCAGCGCCGCGAAGGCGGCATCCAGCACGGCCTTGGCGTCGTCCATCGAAACCTGCGCAGCACCGGACTCGATCGCGCTGGCCTGCGAATCGATGATGTCGCAGATCCGGCCGTCATTGCCGATCTCGCGCAGCCGCCAGGAGATCTCCCGGATCACCCGCACGCCCTTGCGCACCGGCGCGAGGTTCGGCTCGAAGCTGATGCCGTCGAGCGCGGCGATCGCGGACGCCTGGCTGGCCTCGATCGCGCCGCGCAAGGCGGCCAGCGCCTGCGCCAACTGCTCGTCCCTGATCGCGTCCGCGGCGGCCTGCCGCTGGGCGCTGAGGCTCTCTTCGATCCGCGCCACGGCGTCGAGCACCATGCTTGTGTCGGCATTGCGGTTGCGCTTGGCGTATTCGCCGAGGAACCAGCGGCCCCGCGAGGTCTCCATGAAGGCCGCGCTGATCGCGGCATAGTCCTCCTCGCTCGGCAGGGCCGCGCGGGCGGATATCGGAGACAGGGCGAATGCTTCTTCGGCCATCACAATCTCTTCGCGCAAATCACTGCGCGTTACGCTAACGATCACCACGATATCGCGCGAATCGCAATTGAATTGATGTCTTCCGAATCACAAATCCCCATTGCAGCCAGGGTTGCATCGCGGCGATTCGCGCGAAGGCTCGCGGCATTCTACGCCACGCTGTTCGGCATGACCGGGGTGCATCTGCCGTTCTTCACGGTGTGGCTGAAGGCGATCGGGATCGATGCCACCTGGATCGGCATCATCACCGCCGTGCCGCCGGTGACGCGCTTCACCGTGCTGCCGCTGATCACCGCGGCGGCGGAACGGCGCCAGATGCTGCGCGGCGCGATCATCGCCACCGGCTTCGCCACGGCGCTGGGCTTCGTCGTGATCGGCACCCAGCATCAGCCGTTCGTGCTGCTTGCGGTCTACGCGCTGACCTGCTGCGTCTGGACGCCGATGGTGCCGCTCACCGACGCCTATGCGCTGCGCGGCGTCCGGCAATTCGGCCTCAGCTACGGGCCGCTGCGGCTGTGGGGGTCGGCGGCCTTCGCGGTCTGCGCGCTGGTCAGTGGTTTCCTGCTCCGCTACGTCGCGGAGGTCGATTTGATCTGGATCATCACGGCCATGACGCTGCTCGGCGCGCTGGTCGGGCTGACCTTGCGGCCGCTCGGCCGTCCGGCGGCGGCCGCCGCGCCGAAGGCCGGCGCGCCAAGACTGCTGCGCAATCCGACCTTTCTCGCCATTATCGTGGCCTCGTCGCTGATCCAGGGCAGCCACGGCGCCTATTACATCTTCGCCTCGATTGCCTGGCAGCAGGCCGGCTTCAACGGCCTGACCATCGCATGCCTCTGGGTGATCGGCGTGATCGCCGAGATCGTGCTGTTCGCATTGTCGCCGCGCTTCACGCTGCCGTCGGCGGTGCTGGTGATGATCGCAGCGGCCAGCGCCGCGGCGCGCTGGGCGATCACCGCGCAGGACCCGCCGCTCGCGGTGCTCGCCGTGGTCCAGCTCGGACACGGCTTGAGCTTCGGCCTGACCCAGGTCGGCGTCATGGGGTTGATGGTGCAGCACGTGCCGGGGCATGTGATGGCGCGCGCGCAGGGCTATCTCACCGCCTGCGGCGGCATCGTCGCCAGCACCACGGCGATCGTCAGTGGCATGGTCTATGCGCGCTTCGGGCTCGGCGTCTACGACATGATGGCGGCGATGGCGGCCACCGGCGGGCTGGTGGCGTGGCTGGCGCGTGGACGCCTAACCCATCATCATCCCCACAGCGCCGCGTCCGGCGGATAGACCTGGCTGCCCTCGTAGCGCAGGCCATGGTCGCGATCCTTCGCCAGCAGCAGCGGGCCGTCGAGATCGACGAAGCGGGCGGCCTGCGCGATCAGCATCGCCGGCGCCATCGACAGCGAGGTCGCGACCATGCAGCCGATCATGATCTCGAAGCCGAGCGCGCGGGCGGCATCCGCCATCGCCATCGCCTCGGTCAGTCCGCCGGTCTTGTCGAGCTTGATGTTGACCGCGTCGTAGCGGCCGCGCAATCCGGCGAGCGAGGCGCGATCGTGCACGCTCTCGTCAGCGCACACCGCGACCGGCCGCTTGATCCGCGCCAGCGCTTCGTCCTTGCCCGCCGGCAGCGGCTGCTCGATCAAAGTGACGCCGGCATCGGCGCAGGCCTTGAGGTTGGCGGCAAGGTTGTCCTCGGTCCAGGCCTCGTTGGCATCGACGATCAACTCGGAACCCGGCGCCGCCTTGCGCACGGCGGCGATCCGCGCGCCGTCGCCATCGCCGCCGAGCTTGATCTTGAGCAGCGCGCGGTGCGCGGCCTTCGCGGCGGCTTCCGCCATCGCCTCTGATGTCCCGAGCGAGATCGTGTAGGCGGTGGTGCGGGGTTCTGGCGCAGACCGGCCGAGCAGGTTCCATATCCGCCGACCGGCGCGCTTCGCCTCGAGGTCCGCTAGCGCGCAGTCCAGCGCATTGCGGGCGGCCCCGGTGGGCATCCGCCCTTGCAGGGCGATGCGGTCCATACCGCCGGCAAGCGGTTCCTGCATGGCCTGGATCGCCTCCAGGGTCGCCTCCGGCGTTTCGCCATAGCGCGGATAGGGCACGCATTCGCCGCGGCCAATCAGGCCGCCCTGGCCGACCTCCGCCACCACGACGACGGCTTCGGTCTTGGCGCCACGGCTGATCGTGAACGAGCCCGCGATCGGCCAGCGCTCGATCCTCACCGTCAAGGAAACAGTTCCGCGTGAGGTGGAAGTCATTTTAAAGTCTACTATTTCCTGAACCGTAGCTTGCGACGCGCAACCAACTATGGCTGGTTAGTGACAGATTCGACAAGCCGATCCGGCAAGCCGCCGGAGATCTGCATAAGCGGCGGCCAGCCGGCTTGAGGGGTAGGCAAAAGGTGAGCGGCGACCCGACACTGGAGCGGATAGCCCAAGGCGAAGGACTGGCGTTGTGCGCGGCGGGCAACTGGACGGCCCGCTTCGCGCCGGCGCTCGAGCGGATCGTCTCCGATGCCGAGAAGCTGCGCGGCAGCCGCCCGCATATTTTTATCGACGTGTCGCAGGTCGCAAGCCTCGACACCTTCGGCGCCTGGCTGATCGAACGGCTGCGCCGCAGCCTCAGCGACACCGGTGCCGAAGCCGAGATTGCCGGCCTCTCGGCGAATTATTCCAGCCTGGTCGACGAGGTCCGCCGCGTCGATCCCGCGCCCAAGGCCGCGGGTGAACCGCTGCTGATCGTGGGCATGCTCGAGCAGATCGGGCGCACCGTGGCCGGGATCAGCGGCACCATCGTCGGCCTGGTCGATATGCTCGGCGCGGTGCTGGCCGCGGCCGCCTGGGTGCTGATCCATCCGCGCAGCTTCCGCTTCACCTCGACGGTGCATCACCTCGAACAGGTCTGCCTGCGCGCGGTGCCGATCGTGGTGCTGATCACCTTCCTGATCGGCTGCATCATCTCGCAGCAGGGCATCTTCCATTTCCGCAGGTTCGGCGCCGACATCTTCGTCGTCGACATGCTGGGCGTGCTGGTGCTGCGCGAGATCGGCGTGCTACTGGTCGCGATCATGGTCGCGGGCCGCTCGGGCTCGGCCTATACCGCCGAGCTCGGCTCGATGAAGATGCGCGAGGAGATCGACGCGCTGCGCACCATGGGCTTCGATCCGATCGAGGTGCTGATCCTGCCGCGCATGCTGGCGCTGGTGCTGGCGCTGCCGATCCTGGCCTTCCTCGGTGCAATGGCCGCGCTCTATGGCGGCGGCCTGGTGGCCTGGCTCTATGGCGGCGTCGATCCGGAAGCCTTCCTGCTCCGCCTTCGTGATGCCATATCGATCGACCATTTCATCGTCGGCATGGTCAAGGCGCCGGTCATGGCGGCGGTGATCGGCATCGTCGCCTGCGTCGAGGGGCTGGCGGTGCAGGGCTCGGCGGAGTCGCTCGGACAGCACACCACCGCGTCGGTGGTGAAGGGAATCTTCTTCGTGATCGTGATGGACGGCGTGTTCGCGATCTTCTTCGCCTCGATCGGGATGTGATCATGGCGGACGAGGACAACGACGCCATCATCCGGGTCCGCGACATCACCGTGCAGTTCGGCGAGACCCGGGTGCTCGACGGCCTCAACCTCGACGTCAAGCGCGGCGAGATCCTCGGCTTCGTCGGGCCGTCGGGCGCCGGCAAGTCGGTGCTGACGCGCACCATCATCGGCCTGGTGCCGAAGGTTTCCGGCCGCATCGAAGTGTTCGGCGTCGACCTCGATGCCGCCAACTCGGCGCAGCGCCGCGCCGTCGAGCGGCGTTGGGGCATCCTGTTCCAGCAGGGCGCGTTGTTCTCCTCGCTCACGGTGCGCCAGAACATCCAGTTCCCGGCGCGGGAATATCTCACGCTCTCGCTAACGCTGCTCGAAGAGCTCGCCATGCTCAAGGTCGAGATGGTGGGATTGAAGCCCGATGCGGCCGACAAGGTGCCCTCGGAACTCTCGGGCGGCATGATCAAGCGCGTCGCGCTGGCGCGCGCGCTCGCGCTCGACCCTGAGCTCGTGTTCCTCGACGAGCCGACCTCGGGCCTCGACCCGATCGGCGCCGGCGATTTCGACGAGCTGGTGCGCACATTGCAGCGCACTTTGGGGCTGACCGTTTTCATGGTAACCCACGATCTCGACAGCCTCTACACCGCGTGCGACCGGATCGCCGTTTTAGGGAACGGTAAGATCATTGCTGCAGGATCGATCGCCGACATGAAGGCATCGCAGCATCCGTGGTTGCAGCAATATTTCAACGGCAAGCGCGCCCGTGCCGTTGTGGCTTAGCCATGATCCCGAGACGAGACCACCGGTTTGACGAGATCATGCGGCAATGGGGAATTCGACGGGCTCGCGCGCAGGTCGGCTGCGTGGGGTCCAAGGGTATGAACGCGAGTAATTGATGGAAACGCGGGCGAACTACGTCTTGATCGGAGCCTTCACCCTGGCGGTCATCGCCGCGGCGTTCGGCTTCGTGCTGTGGTTCCAGAGCCTGCACACCACCAAGCAGCGCAGCCCGTTGCGGGTGATCTTCGAGGGGCCGGCGTCGGGCCTGCGCAACGGCGGTAACGTCAATTTCAACGGTATCCGAATAGGGGAAGTCGTCTCGGTCAAGCTCGACAACCCGCGCCGCGTGGTCGCGCTGGCGATGATCGAGAACAGCGCGCCGCTCCGCAAGGACACCCTGGTCGGTCTCGAATTCCAGGGCCTCACCGGCGTCGCCGCGATCTCGCTGAAAGGCGGCGAGGAGGCCGCCCCGCCGGTGCCGCTGGACGAGGACGGCATCCCGGTCCTGACCGCCGATCCCAATGCTTTGCAGGACGTCACCGAGGCGATCCGTGCCACCCTGCAAAACGTCAACCGCATCGTCGCCGACAATCAGCAGTCGGTGAAGAACTCGCTGAAGAACCTCGAGGTCTTCACCGAGGCGCTGGCGCGCAATTCCGAGAAGATCGACAACGTCATGGTCAAGGTCGACGGCGTGATGGCCAAGGCCGACAATCTGATGCTCGGCCTCAATGCGATCGCCGGCGGCAACAATGGCAGCGAGCTGAACCAGATGGTGAAGTCGATCCGCGAGCTCGCCGACAATGTCGACAAGCGGACCAATCTCCTGATCAACGACGGCCGCCGCACGCTCGCCGACATCAGCCGCGCCGTGAACAATTTCGACCGCAACCCGAGCCGGGTGATCTTCGGCGGCAGCAACAACGCCGCCCCCGAACCCGCGCCGGCACCCGCGGCGCCAGGGCCGCGGCGGCGGCAGTAGCAACTAGGTTTCGCTGCCAGATGCACGCGCGTAGCCCGGATGAGCGTAGCGATATCCGGGGGCAGTCGTTCCGCGGCAAGCGGCGTCCCGGATGTCGCTGCGCTCATCCGGGCTACGAAGCCGGGGCGCTTCGATCCTCGCAATGACGGTGGTGAGGTCATCGCGCTATCGCTGATGCGTCGTCCGCGAATTCAATCCCGGGCCCAAAACAAAACGGAGGCCGTCAGGCCTCCGTTTTTTATTCGTAGTTCGCTATTCGCCCGCTTACCCCAGCCGTCCCGCGGCATGCGCGAGCAGGGTATAGACCAGCCCGGTCTCCGAGGTCAGGTGGCCAGCGATCTCCTGCTGGCCGCGGCCGTCGCGGGCGACTTCGTCGAGCAGGCGCTCGAACTCCGCGATGTAACGGTCGACCGTCTGCTTGAAGCCGCGATCGGCGCGGTACTTGCGGGCCACCTCGTCGAAGGCCTTCTGGCCGGCGGGCGTGTAGAGCCGCTTGCTGAACGCCTTGTTCTCGCCGCGCTGGTAGCGATCCCACATCTCGGCCGCGAGTGTGCGGTCCATCAGTCGGCCGATGTCGAGCGACAGCGACTCCAGCGGGTTGACGGCCTGCTGCTGCGGCTGACGCGGGCGCTGCGTGTCGCGGCTCGGCGGGGCAGGCGGCGCCGCGTCGCTGCGGTTGAGCAGGTCGGACAACCAGCCGTCCTGGCCATTGTCGGAGCTCGCCGGGCTGACCGACGGAGCTTCGGTGCGGCGCGAGGCCGGCATGCCGAGGTTCTGCATGCCCAGATCCGGGGGCGGCAGCGTCGCGGCGCTGTTGCCATTGTCGCGGGCGCGCACGTCGTCCCGCAGCCGCGCATCGTCCCGCATCCGCACGTCGCCACGGCCGCCGGCGGCAGCCATCAGCGGCTCCTCGTGGCGGACGCTGGCGCGGTTGGTCGAGACCACGTCGAGCCCGCGGCCGTGATGGGCGACGATGCGGTTCAGTTCGGCCAGCGCCTCGATCTGGTCGACGATCACCTTGCGCATCTGCGCGGTGTTCTCGGCGGCTTCCTGCGGCATCTCGAGCACGCCACGGCGCAGCTCGTTGCGGGTGGCCTCGAGCTCGCTGTGCATCTCGCTCGCCATCTGCTTCATCGCCGTGACCATCGCGGAGAACTTCTCCGTCGATTCCTTGAACATTGCATCGGTCTCGGCGTTGCTCTGCTGGTAGAGCTCGTTCATCGCATCGACGGTCTGCTGACGCTCGTTCTCGGCTGCCTGGCGCACCGCCTCGAACTGCCTGCTGATCGCAGCCGAGCCGGCGCCGGCGGTTTCCGCCACGACGCGGGCGATGTCGCGGGCGCGCTCCTCGGCCGCGGCCAGCGATTCATCGAGCAAGCCGGTGAAGCGTGACAGCCGCTGGTCGAGATCGGTGGTGCGCAGGTCGATGGTGGTGACCAGCGCTTCGAGCTCAGACTTGCGGTCGTTGACGGAGACCGTCGTCGARCGGTTGGCCTGCTCGACCACGGCTGCCGCATCGAGCAGCGCCTTGCCATGGGTTTCGAACTGGCTCGACAGCGCGCCGAGATCCTCCAGCGCCTTGCCGGTCTTGCTGTTGAACACCGTGAGCTGGTCTTCCAGCGTCTGGGTCGCCACGCCGTTGCGCGAGGTGACGTCGTTCATGGCGGACACGAAGTCGGCCACGCGGGTCACCAGCGCGCGCTCCAGCGAGTTGAGGTTGTCGTGGGCGCCGGTCAACACCTCCTGCAGCAGGATGTTGCCTTCGCGCAGCCGCTCGAACAGCGCCACCGTATCGGTACGCAGGATCTTGCTGGTCTCCTGCATCTCGGTGACGGCCGAGATCGAGACCTGGCGCGACTGGTCAATCGCCGCGCGCGAGGCGTGCTCGAGCTCCTTGAGCGACTTCGCCACCGCACCGGTTGCCTGATCGCCGGCCGAAGTGATGTTGCGCGCGACATCGCTGCCATGCGCCGACATCGACTGCGAGAAGGCGAGGCCGCGGGTTTCGATCGCCTTCAGCGCATCCGCGGTGGCGCGATCCATGTCGGTCGCAAGCTGCGTGGTCTTGGCGGTCAGCGCCTCGACCAGCGAGCCACGGCGGCCGTCGACCATCTGCGACAGGCGCTCGGTCTGCTGCTGCACATAGGTGACGATCTCGTCGGTCTTGCCGGTCATCGCCGAGCCGAACGCGCTGGAGGCGGACAGCACCGAGCGCTCGATGTCGGCGGAGGTCGTCTTGACCTTGGTCGAGACCTCGTTGGACATCGTGATCAGGGCCGCCTGCGCGTTYTGYGCCGAGGTCTGGATRTTGTCGGTGGTCTTGGYSGTSACCGCGCCCAGYGCGCGCTCGACGTCGGTCGACAGCGTGCGGATCTGRGCGGCGGCATCGGCSGAGGTCGCCGCRAACGAGCTCTGGGCCTCGCGGGCGCTGCCCAGGATGGTYTGCGCSGTCTCCGCGCTGGCCGCSGTCAGCGAGCGCTCGATCTCGGCWGAGATCGCGCGSATCTGGYTYGCSGCYTCGCTCGASGTTGCCACGAACGAGTTCTGKGCGTCGCGGGCGCTGCCCGCGATCGWYTGCGCGGTRTTGGTGCCGACCGACGTCAACGTGCGCTCGACATCGACYGCCAGCGACTTGACGTGGTTGGCCGCCTCCGTCGACGCGGTGACGAGGGYGTTCTGCGCCTCGCGGGCRCCGGCSGTCAGCARCTCGACGGTGCCGGAACCGGCCATCGWCAGCGCRCGCTGGATRTCGGCGGCAAGYGYCGACACCTTGCTSGCAGCGTCRGTCGACGCATTGACCAGCGTGCTCTGGGCWTCRCGMGCACCRGMSGTGATCGATTCCGCRGTGGCGGARCCGGCCATCGACAGCGAGCGCTCCATGTCGGCCGCCAGCGTGCGRACCAGGTCGGTRGCCTCGGTGGAYGCGCCGRCCAGSGTGCTCTGGGCCTCGCGYGCGGAGGCGATGATGGATTCYGCGGTCGCGGAGCCKGCGGTCGAKAGCGAGTGCTGGAKRTCGGCCGCGAGCGTSCGGACCAGGTTGRTGGTYTCGGTGGATGCGCCGGCCAGCGTGCTCTGGGCYTCGCGKGCGGAGGCGACGACGGMTTCCGCAGTGGCRGWGCCGGCCATCGACAGYGAGCGCTCGATGTCGGCCGACAACGTCCGSACCAGRTTGGTSGCGTCGGTCGAMGCGCCGGCCAGCGTGCTCTGGGCYTCGCGGGCCGAGGCGACGATGGATTCCGCGGTCGCGGWGCCGGCGGTCGAGAGCGAGTGCTGCATGTCGGCCGCGAGCGARCGRATCAGATTGGTGGCYTCGGTSGATGCRCCGGCCAGCGTGGTCTGGGCCTCGCGGGCGGAGGCGACGACGGCYTCCGCGGTKGCGGAGCCGGCCATCGAGAGCGARCGCTCGACATCGCTGGCRAGCGACTTGACCTGGCCGGTGACGTCGSTCGASGTCGAGATCAGCGTGGTCTGRGCYKCGCGKGCRCCGGYCATGATCGCCTCGGCGGCGGCGGAGCCKGCCATCGACAGCGAYTGCTCGACRTCGGCRGCCAGCGACTTGACYTGGCCGGCGGCCTCGRCGGAGGCGCTGACCAGCGTGGTCTGCGCGTCGCGGGCACCCGACAGAACGGAGGCGGCGGTGGCGCTGCCGGCCGCTTGCAGKGTRCGCTCGACATCCTCCGACAGCGACTTGATCTGGGAGGCGACGTCGCCGGAGGCCGAGACCAGCGACACCTGGGCGTCGCGGGCGCTGGTGAGGATCGAGTTGGCCGCATTGGTGCCGACTGCGGTCAGCACGCTCTCGACCTCGGCCGAGCTCTGCTTGAGCTGGTTGCCGACATCGGCGGACACGGTGAGCAATGCCTGCTGCGCGGTGCGCGCGCCGGTCTGGATCGTCTCGCTGGTGTTGACCACGAGGTTGGTCAGCGAGCGTTCGGCGTCCTCGACATGGGACTTGATGCTCGACGACAGCAGCTCGGCGCGGGACATGAGGTCCTCGCTGGCCTGACGGCCGCTGCTCTCGATGCGGCCGGCGACTGCCTCGACGCGCGAGCCGAGCAGGTCCTCGAACTGCGCGACGCGGGTGTCGATGTCGCTTGCGATTGCGCCGACATGGCTCTCGATGCCCTGCTGGATGTTGGCGAAGCGCGCCGAGATGGTGTCGGTCAGGTTCGCGCTGTGACCCGTGATGGTGTCGACGAGGCGGGTGTTGTGACCGTTGATGGTGTCGGCGAGACGGGTGCTGTGGCCGTTGATGGTGTCGACCAGGCGGATGCTGTGGCCGTCGATGGTCTCGGTGACGCCGTTGATGCGGTGGTCGACCGCGGCGATCGCCTGCACGGTGCCCTCGGTCAGGGTCGTGGTGAGCAGGCCAAGCCGCGAGTCGATCGAGTGGATCGCCTGGGTGGCGCCTTCGGTGAGCTGGGTCGCGAGCGTGCCGAGATGGCCGTCGATGGTGTCGGTGACCGACTTGGCGCGACTCTCGAAGGTGACCTCGAGCGTCTTCATGCGGCCGTCGATCGCCTCATCCAGCGACTGCAGGCGGCCGTCGAACGAGCCGATCTTGGTGGCTAGCGAAGAGTCGAACGACGACAGCTTGTCGGTCAACGAGGCGTCGAGATGGGTGACGCGGCTGCCGAGCGTGGTCTCGAACTGCAGCAGGCGCTGGTCGAGCGAAGCGGTGATCGCGCCGCTGTTGGTGCTGACGCGATGGTCGAAGGTGTCGACATAGGTCTTCAGGCTGTCGGCGATATCCTGGGTGCGCTGGCCCATGCGTTCGACGATGTCGCCGCCGAAGGTCTTCACCGTGCGGTCGAATTCCGAGATGTGGCGGGTGATCAGCGCGCCGAGCGTGCCGGAGTCGCGGGCGAATTTCTCGGCTAGCTCGCTGCCGTGGTTCTTCACCAAGTCGTCGAACGCGCTCATCTGCAGCGACAGCGAGTCGTGCGCGGTCTCGGTCTGGCCCACCACCTTGGCGACCAGCGAATTGACGGTGACGTCGAGGGCTTCGCTCGCCTTGTCGCCGGAGGTCATGATCTGGCCGGCGAGGCGGTTGCCGGCGTCGTCGATCTTGCCGACCAGGTCGTTGCTGCGCAGCTCGAGCTCGAGCAGCAGCGAATCGGCGGAATTCTTCAGGGAGTCGTGCACGTCCGCGGTTCGGTCCGAGATGCCGTCGACGATCGCGGACGAGCGCTGCTCGAACTCGCCGGTGATGCGGTCGATGCGCTCGTTCAGCATCTCATGGACGCGATCGGCAAGATCGACGAATTCGTCATGGACGTGGCCGGTCTTGAAGTTGAGGCTGGTGGTCAGCCGCTCGGAGGCGTCGAGCACCGCGCGGGTGGTCTCGGCGCTGGCTTCTTCGAGGCGGTCGAGCAGGTCGCCGCCGCGCTCGCCGAGCGCSAGGATCATGTTGTCGCCGGCATGGCTCAGCGCGGTCGTGATGTGCTGGCCGCGCTCTTCCAGCGCGCCGGTGATGCTCTTGGCGACCTCGTCGACGCGCGAGGCGATCGCGTCCGAAATCAGTGCGATGTCGTGGCGCAGGTCGATCTGCACGCCGGAGATCGCACTGCGCACCTGCTCGGCCTGGCCGACCAGATTGTCGCGCTGGTGGGCGATGTCCTGCAGCAGCGCGCGGATGCGCACTTCGTTGTCCGAATAGGCGCGTTCCAGCGCCGCCACCTCGTTGGCGACAAGGGTCTCGAGTTCGCCGGCGCGCGCGATCGCGCGCTCGACGCCGTCTCCCATCGCCGCGACCTCGCGGCGGATCGCCTGGCCGACCGTCACCATCGAATCGGAGGCGGCATGCTCCGGCTCCGAGAAACGCATCGCGACCTGCGCCATCGATTGCGCGATCTTGTTCATGTTCTGACCATAGGCGGCCAGGGTCGAGACGAAGAAGAACAGCAGCACCGGGGCGATGAACAGCGCGGCAAGGCCGGCAAGCACCAGCACGCCGGTGCCCTGCGCCATCGCGGACTGCAGCGACGGCCAGAACGCGACGGTGAGGATGGCGCAGCCGAGCAGCCAGACGCCGGAGCAGATCGCGAACAGGGTGTAGGTGTTGAGGGAGGGGCGGCCCCTCTGCACCTCCTGCAGCATCTGGCCGATGCTGGCGCGATCGTCATTGGCCGCTCGGCGCTGGTTGCGCGGTTCCTCAATCGGCTCGAAGACCGCGCGATCGGCATTCGCGCGGGGCTCGAACGACGTGGCTGAAAAATCCGGTGTGGCCGGCGGCAGGCTCGGCGGCGCGGCGCCGTCGTTGAGGGGGCTGCGATTCTCCGCGCCCTGTTCGCTGATGTTGAGGGCTTCCTGGATGGCAGAAAGCGCGACTTCGGTGGGATCTTTGACCTTCTTGGGAGTGTTCGCCATGTTCAGTCCAAGCCCTCTCACTATTTACGCGTCGGCGAGCCTGCGATTGTCCCCGCGCAAGCTCGAAGCCGGTGCCCACAAGCGGAGCGCAAGCGCCCCCCTCGGCGGCTTGTCCGCTACATCCGCAAACATCCTATGGGGAGAGTGATGCGAATGAAATGCTTGCGATTAATACTTTCTTAATCATCGTTAACAGCTTTGCGCCATAAGGYCTTATGGGYACTCAAAATTCCYGYCCYKGTGCGTCGATTGTGTCCGGAAATTGTCCAGAATCAGGCGGTTTTGCCGATCATCCAGACAACAATCCGTTAACCAGTTTCGTGATTGGCTGGGCCAACGATCCCGCCGGCAAGGGCCGGACAGGGACCACAGGGACTGGCCATGCCGCTTCATCTCGAACGGGTTGAATGGACCCAATCGCCACCGCTCGCGCCCGGCGGCGGGCCGATCGACGTCGACCATCTCCAGCGCATGACGCTGGGCGACCCGGCCCTGGAACGAGAGGTGCTGGCCATGTTCTCGACCCAGTCGGCCCGGATCCTCGGTGAGCTGGCCGCCTTGCCGCCGGAGGCGGCGACCCATGCCCATACCCTCAAGGGGTCGGCACGCGCGATCGGCGCCTTCGGCGTCGCCGAGGCTGCCGCCCAGCTGGAAACCGCGCTCGGCAGCGGGTCCGATCCGGCCCAGCCGCTTGCCGCGCTCGGGGCTGCCATCGCCGAGGCGCGCACCGCGATCGAGCTGATTCTGGGCCGCTGATCGCCATTCCGGCGCCGCCAGGCGCCCGCAAGGCCCTGGCGCTGCCGGTTGGCGCGGTCCGGACCGGCAGGCAGGATTTCGGTCTCCGCGCTGGCGCTGTGCGGATCGACCCGTTATACGACTGCCGGGACCTTTCCATTCATCGTCCGGCGCATTCCGGCAGCACGAGCAATCATGGCCAAAATCCACTTTATCGACCATAGCGGCGAGAAACGCACCATTGAGATCGAGAACGGCGCGACGGTGATGGAAGGCGCGATTCGCAACGCCATTCCCGGTATCGAAGCCGAATGCGGTGGCGCCTGCGCCTGTGCGACCTGCCACGTCTATGTCGATGAAGCCTGGCGTGAGAAGGTCGGTGCGCCGTCGCCGATGGAAGAGGACATGCTGGATTTCGGCTTCGACGTGCGCCCGAACTCGCGGCTGTCCTGCCAGATCAAGGTGACCGACGATCTCGACGGATTGGTCGTGTCGACGCCGGAACGGCAGGCCTGAACGCTTCCGTTCCGATTGAATCGGAACGGGGCTCTATATTTTTCGTTTCGACGCGTGTTTTACGCGAACCGCTATCCGCTTCGCGCGCAACGCGCCGAACTCCTTTACTCGCCGTCCGGATTCACGCCGCGACGGACCCAGCGGCGGAAGTTCTCCTTGACCTCCGCCGGCAGCGGCGTTGGCCTCCGCGTCGCCTCATCGATCATCACGGTGATCGCCTTCGCCGACGCCACGCAGCGCCCTTCCGAAAACACCACCTGATCGAAGGTGGTCGATGTCCGTCCGAACTTGACGAGACCGAGCCCGAGCTCGATCTGTCCCGGCCAATGCAGTTCGGCGCGGAAATGGATGTCGAGACGCACCATGATCCAGCCGAGCCCCGCCGGCATCAGCCCCATGCTGCGATCCTTCACCAGCGTGACGCGGCCGGTCTCGAAATAGCTCGCATAGACGGCGTTGTTGACGTGGCCGTTGGGGTCGAGATCGGCGAACCGCACATTGTCGGACAGCCGATAGGGGAAGTCTTCCAGGCGCGGCGCATCGTCGGCGCGGACAGGGGCATTCACGAGGGGGATCTCCATCGGTTTCCGATCCATACAGCCGAGTTGCGCAAGCTCGGCAAGGGGTTGCCGCGCCAGCCGCGGTCCCTATTATGCATGTCCCGATCCGGTCATGCTTGGCTGGGCAGGCGAGAAGCCGCCCGGTCGATCTCAACTTGAAAAGAAGCGGATATGAGCGAAGCGATCAAAACCGATGTGCTGATTATTGGCGCGGGCCCCTGCGGACTGTTCGCCGTGTTCGAACTGGGTCTGCTCGACATGAAGGTGCATCTGGTCGACATCCTCGACAAGATCGGCGGCCAGTGCGCCGAGCTCTATCCGGAGAAGCCGATCTACGACATTCCCGGCATCCCGATGGTCACCGGCCAGGGCCTCACCGATCAACTGCTCGAGCAGATCAAGCCGTTCGGGCCGACCTTCCATCTCAACGAGATGGTGGAGAGCATCGAGAAGATCGGCGATCCTCTGTTCCGCGTGAAGACCGACGGCGGCAAGGAGTTCGAGGCCAAGGTCGTGGTGATCTCGGCGGGCGGCGGTTCGTTCCAGCCGAAGCGGCCGCCGGTGCCGGGCATCGAGGCCTATGAAGGCACCTCGGTCCATTACGCCGTGCGCAAGATGGAGCAGTTCCGCGACAAGAGCATCCTGATCGTCGGCGGCGGCGATTCCGCGCTCGACTGGACGCTCAACCTGCATCCGCTCGCCAAGCGCATCACGCTGCTGCACCGGCGCGACGATTTTCGCGCGGCGCCGCACAGCGTCGAGCAGATGCGCACGCTGGTCGCCGACGGCAAGATGGATCTCAGGATCGGTCAGGTCACCGGGCTCGAAGGCGCCAGCGGCCAGCTCACCGGCGCGACGCTGAAGGGCAACGACAACGCGATCTCGACCATCGCATGCGATACCATGCTGCCGTTCTTCGGCCTCACCATGAAGCTCGGCCCGGTCGCGAACTGGGGCGTCGAGCTGGAGAACAACTTGGTGCCGGTCGACACCGCAGCGTTCGAGACCAACGTGTCGGGCATCTTCGCGATCGGCGACATCAACACCTATCCTGGCAAGCTGAAGTTGATTCTGTCCGGCTTCCACGAGGGCGCGTTGATGGCGCAGAAGGCGCATCGCTACGTCTATCCGGACAAGCGACTGGTGTTCCAGTACACAACATCGTCATCGAGTTTGCAGAAGAAGCTCGGAGTGAACTGAATCCACTCCGACAGCGACCAATGCCAGGGGCACGAGCCAGTTCCCATCTGGCGCGGGTACTGGAACACTCCGCGAAATGGCCTTAGTCTGTGGCCATGCGGGGGCGTCGATTGAGCAGGTGATGATGATGCGGAACACGCTGTCCAGACTTCGGCTGATGTTTGCGATCGCTACGGCCTTCGCGCTGGCTGCTCCACTTGCGGCTTCCGCAGCCGAGCTATCGGCGGCCGGGCTTTGGCAGAAGACCGAGGACGGCAAGCCCGAGGGCTGGTTCCTGGTGATCGAGCGCAACGGCGTCTACGAAGGCATGATCGCCAGGATGTTCTCGGCGCCCGACGATCCGCCCAATCCGGTCTGCGCGAAATGCACCGACGATCGCAAGGACATGCCGTGGCTCGGCATCCCCTTCATCCGCGACATGAAGCGCAACGGGCTCGCTTATGAAGGCGGCAACGTGCTCGATCCGCGCAACGGCAAGATCTACAAGGCCAAGATGACCTTGAGCGCCGATGGCCAGACGCTGACCATGCGCGGCTATCTCGGCATCTCGCTGTTCGGCAAGGACGAGGTCTGGACCCGGCTGCCGGATACGGCGCTGGCGCAGCTCGATCCGACGATCGTCGCCAAATATCTGCCGGCGCAGGCCGCCGCGGTGAGGCCGCCGACACCCGCGCCGGCGCCGGTGACCAAGCGGCACTAACGCATGATCCGGAAAAGTGCGAAGCGGTTTTCCGAAAAGATCATGCTTAGATAACAAGCCTTCTTTCGATCACGCGCGCTCGCGTCCGCAGTCCTGCGGCGCGAGCCCTCAGCGTTGCTCCGGCGCGGTCGGCAACGGAGCAGCCGGTAACGGAGCAGCCGGCAATGGTGCGACCGGCTCGGAAATCACCTCGGGCACGGCGGTGTTCAGCTGCAATACAGTGGCGGCTGCGGGAAGCGCGGCATCGGCCATCGCTGCATGGCCTTCAGCGGTGGGGTGCACCGCGCCGCCATACACCGCCGACAGGATGCCCCAGGTCGCATCGTGGATGTCGGTCGGCTGCATCGAGGACGGCAGGCCCTGCGGGTAGGTCATCGCGGTGAAATAGCTGTCATTGGCGTCGCGGATCCAGCGCGCACGCGGCAAGTAGGCGCGGTAGTCGCCGGCGCTGCGGCCGCATTTGAGCGGCTGGCTGGCGGCGGCGACGAGGTCGGAGACGAAGCTGTCGCCATTGGCGGCGAAGCAGTCGCGGTCGAACTCCGGATCGCTGGTGGCGCGTGCGCAGAAGCCGTGGCTCGCGAATGCATCCTGATGCGCATCGACGAAGGTCATGCGATCGGTTTGCGGATTGCGGCAGATGATGCCGGATTGGCACTGCGCGATGGCCTTGAGCTGCGGCAGGAATTCGTTCTGCACGAAGCCCGAGACCTCCGCGAGCCGCTGCGGATCGGCGTTGAACGACGGGTGGATCTCGAAGCCGGCGCGGCCGCCGGGGCAGGGCGCGCCGCCATTGGCGAGCGCCGGATTGGCGTAGGCGGTGTAGATCACGTGCGAGAGGTCGCCGCCGACCAGCGGCTTCAGCGCATCGCGCAGCTTGGCAAAGCCGGCCGGCAGGTCGCGCGCCAGCGCCGAGCGGGCGTCGTCGACGCTGGCCATCGAGCCGCCCTGGTTGAACAGCGTGCGTTCGGTCGGGGTGTCGACGATCACGTTGGCGACGAGGCCGGAGAAGTAGATGTCGTTGGCGCCGATCGACAGCAGCACGAGGTCGAGCTTGCGGTCCGGCTGCCGGCGCTTGGCGGCGGCCAGCGCCATGCGCAGCTCCGCGATCTGGCCGCTGACGGTGCCCGAGCAGGTGCTGGCGGTCTTGGTCGGCAGGCACTCCCGGGCCTGCTGCGAGCCGAGCAGGCCGTCGGCGATGCTGGCGCCGGTGCAGGCCAGCGGCAGATAGGTTACCGCGATGTGCGGATACTGCACCGCCAGCGCGAGCGCGGTGCGGGTCTGGTAGCTGTAGAGCGACCGGTGACACGCCGAATTGAGCCACAGCGCGCTCTGGCGCTGCCAGTTGGTCAGGGTGTCCGGCGCCTCGCAGGCGCGGCCGCCCTTGTAGCCGGCGCGGCTCGGGCGGTAATACTGCGCCCCGCCGAGATAGGAGCGGAAGCAGAACCCCTCGTCGGACAGCGCGATGGCGCGGTCCGGATTGCCTTCACCCGATGCGATGCTGTCGCCGAGCCCCGCGATCAACAGATCGCGCACCGCGATCTGCGTCGTCACGTGCTGGTTGGCGTCCGAGCCACTGGCGACGTCGACGGTCGCGACCGTGGTGCGGCCGTAGCGGACGCGCAGGTTGACCGGCTCGGCGCAATCGAAGGTGGAGGATTGCGGCCCGTCGCCGTCGTCGAACGACCAGGCGCAGGTGGCGCCGACCGGAACCGGACCGGTCAGCCGCACGGTGATCGGATGATCGATCGGCGTCAGATAGCTTTCCTTGACGTTGTCGCGGGTACAGGGCTCGTTGACGCGGCCCTGGAGGTCGATGCAGAGCCGGTTGACCGTGTTGCGCGCCCAGCCGCGGCCGTCGCTTTGCAGCTCCAGCGCCTGCTCCGAGGCCAGCACGCTGCGGCCGAGCCCGCTCTCGACATGCAGGCGGAAGTCGCGCTCCTCGCGGAACAGGCGGAAGCGGTTGCGGACCTCCCAGGAGATCTGCAACTGGCTGTCTTGCGCCTCCGCGGCCGATGCGAATGCCCCTGCCAGCGCGCTGCCGAGCAGCACGCTGCAAACCGTCACACGAAGCGAAAATCGAACCAAAGAGCCAGTCATGGCGCGGTTTGACGTGAGCGGTACGGCGAAAATAAGAGAACCGGCGGCGGAGATCGAAAATCCCGGACCGAAGGACCGGGACGAGGGGCCGAAGCGTTGCCTGTTACCGTTTCAGCTGCCTGATCCGCTGCTGCCGGCTTTCGATCGGTTGCCGCACGGTCGCCGAAGCCGTGCAGGCTTGGCTCAATCGCTTTCGTTCCTGCCATGGTTGCACGACGTTGAGCCACAGCTCGCGCATGCCCATGATCGAGATCGAAATCCCGAACGGGATCAGGAAATAGAGGATGCGGAACACGACCAGCGTCGCCAGCAATTGCTCCTTGCTGAACTCCGGCAGCGCCACCAGCATCGCGGCGTCGAACACGCCGATCGAGCCCGGAGCGTGGCTGGCGAAACCGAGCAGCGTCGCCAGGATGAACACGACCGCGAGCGAGACGAAGTCGATATGCGGCTCGGTCGGCATCAAGAGATACATCGCGAGCGCGCAGAAGCCGAGATCGACCACGCCGATGAAGATCTGCAACAGCGTCAGCCGGGCCGAAGGCAGCACCACCTTCCAGCCGTTCTGGCCGAGCTCGCGGCGCTTCTCGCCGGTCAGCAGCCAGACGAAATAGGCGCCGATGCCGACGAGGCAGCCGATCGCGATCAGCCGGTTCATCGCCGGCGGCAGCAGGTCCATGGCCGACGCCGCCGCGGGATGCCACGCCATGCCGATGCCGAGCACGAACAGATTGCCGAGCCAGAAGGTCAGCCCCGACAGGAAGCAGATCTTGGCCACATCGATCGCGGTGAGGCCGTAGTCGGAATAGATCCGGAAGCGGATCGCGCCGCCGGTAAAGACCGTGGCGCCGATATTGTGGCCGATCGTGTAGCTGGTGAAGCTCGACATCGCCGCGATGCGATACGGCACGTGGTTCTTGCCGATCGTGCGCAGCGCGAAGAAGTCATAGAAGGTCAGCGTGCAGAACGCCCCGACCACGCACAGCGCAGCCAGCGCGATCCGGTGCGGCGCGATGTCGGTCAGCGCGGTGAGGATGACACCGGTGTCGACGCCCTTCAGGGTGTGGACCAGTGACGTGATCGCCAGCGCGATGATCAAGACACTCGCGGCGATCCCGAGCCGTTTCCAGCCGATCTTTTCCTTGAAACCACGCCCGAGCGTGGTCAGCAGCCGAAGCATTCATCCTCCCGGCGGGGCGGCAATTGTCGTGGGACCCGGTCACGGACGGCGACGGGTAACGGGCATGCGCACCGTACGCGATGACCCATAAGGCAAAACCGATGCGTTGTGCAGCCCTTGACAAGCCAAGCTTCGGCTCCCGTCCAGCGTCATTGTCATACTGGCTACATATGTTCTCGCTCTGCGGAATGTGAGTCGCAGCCATGCCATCCGGTCGGCTCGGTACGCTGCATGGCCGGCCATTCCAGGCGATTTCATCGGCATTTTGGCCGATTTTGCCGTCATCTCGACGTAGGCACGGGGCGGCTGGCGCGGTCGGAATGGACGATATGCACCAGCATGGGGACATCGCCTGGCTGGCCGCGGCGTTTACCAAAGCCTGAGGTCGCCATGCGCCTGCGCATGATGCGCATGATCGGGGCGTTTGGACCGCGATCGGGCGGCGATAAGACCGGCGACGCCGGGCCGCAGGTCTCTTGAGGCAAAACGCCGCGTAGCGTCGCCGCGGCGGCATGTCCCGTCCGGTACCATGGATCCACACTTCGATCGACGACGAAGTGTTTGGTCGAAACGAGCGCCTATGTCTCGCATTGGTTGCCCGGAGCGAGAACCAGACCATGCAGCAGACATCGATGAACGACCGGCGCATGCCGGACCAGCGCGCGGCGCGTCACCAGCAATCGACCGGGCTTGCGGCAACGCTGACGCTCGCCGCGATGAGTCTCGGCTACGGCGTCGTGCAGCTCGACGTCACCATCGTCAACACCGCGCTGAACGCGATCGGTGGCTCGCTCGGCGGCGGCGTTGCCGAACTGCAATGGGTGGTCAGCGCCTACACCATCGCGTTTGCCGCCTTCATTCTGACCGCGGGCGCGCTCGGCGACCGGATCGGCGCCAAGCGCGTCTTCATGGCGGGCTTTGCGATCTTCACCGTGGCCTCTGTCGCCTGCGCAATCGCGCCCGATGCGGTGACGCTGATCGCCGCGCGCTGCGTCCAGGGTCTGGCCGCGGCCATCCTGGTGCCGAACTCGCTTGCGCTGCTGCGCCACGCCTATGCGGACGAGAAGGCGCGCGGACGCGCGGTCGGGGTCTGGGCCGCCGGCGCGAGCCTTGCGCTGACGGCCGGCCCGTTCGTCGGCGGCGCCCTCATCACGCTGGTCGGCTGGCGCGCCATCTTCCTCGTCAACCTGCCGATCGGCCTGGCCGGGTTGTGGCTCGCCTGGCGGTTCGCCGGCGAGACCACCCGCCATCAACAGCACCGGCTCGATCTGCCGGGCCAGCTCTGCGCGATCGCCGCGCTCGGCACGCTGGCCGGCGCGCTGATCGAAGGCGGCGCGCTTGGCTGGGACAGCCCGTTCGTGGTCGCGGGCTTCGTGCTGGCGGCCGCGTTCGCCGTGCTGTTCGTCTGGCGCGAGGCGCGCGCGGCGCAGCCGATGCTGCCGTTGTCGCTGTTCGGTCACCGGATGTTTGCCCTGACCGCGCTGGTCGGCCTGCTGGTCAACGTCGCGTTCTACGGGCTGATCTTCGTGCTCAGCCTCTACTTCCAGCAGGTCAATGGACTGTCGGCGTTCGCAACCGGTCTGGCGTTCGTGCCGATGCTCGGCGCCGTGCTGCCCGCCAATCTGGTTGCGCCGCGTGTTGCCGAGCGGATCGGTGCCCCGGCGGCGATCGGGCTCGGCGCCGCGATCTCGGGCGCCGGATGCCTGGGGCTGCTGTTCATCGGGCCTGGCACGAGCTATCCCGCGATCTGCCTGCAACTGCTGGCGATGAGCGCCGGTCTCGGCCTGCTGGTGCCGCCATTGACATCGACGCTGCTCGGCAGCGCCGAACCGCAACATGCCGGCATCGCGGCCGGGGTGCTGAACGCGACCCGGCAGACCGGCAGCGTGCTCGGTGTCGCGCTGTTCGGCTCGATGGTCAGCCGGTCGGCGGCCTTCATCGCCGGGCTGCATGTGGCGCTGCTCGTCTCCGCCGGCGTGCTGCTGGCGGCCGCCGCGCTGATCTGGATCGGCGGATCGGCACAAGCCCGGCAGTGAGGCAAGCGCACCGCGAAATCGCGCCGAAGGCGGCGGATCAGTTGCAGGGTCCCTCGCTTTTCGATTTCGCCGGTGTTGAAGGCTTTTTCACCATGCGCGGAGCCGTGCTGCAGTGCGGTTACCGTTCGTACACCAATGCGCTGGTTCTTATGGGTCCATAACGGGGGCCTATATGTATCGCGTCTTTACCTGTCTCACATTGGAACATGACTGGCGGCTGGTCGTCCTTGGTGGGGTGATCTGCCTGCTCGCCAGCGCCGTTGCGATCAGCCTGTTTCACCGGGCCCGGGCGGCACAGGGCCGCACCCGCGAGATCTGGATCGGGCTCGATGCAGCCATTGGCGGCTGCGGCATCTGGGCCACCCATTTCGTCGCCATGCTGGCCTACAATCCCGGCATCGACGCCGGCTACAACATTCCGATCACGCTGCTGTCGCTGATTCTCGCGGTCGCGATCCTGGCGGTCGGGTTGGCTGTCGCCTCGCTCGACGAGCGCCGCTGGACGGTCGCCGCCGGTGGCGCGATCGTCGGCGCCGGCGTCGCGGCGATGCACTACACCGGCATGATGGGGCTGGAATTGCCTGCACGTATCGTCTGGTCGCCCGGTATCGTGTTTGCCTCGATCGCATTCGGAAGCCTGTTCGGCGCGCTCGCGCTCGTCGTTGCGACGCGCGGCGAACGCCTTGGCACCACGGTCGCGGCAACCGGCCTCCTGACCGTTGCCATCGTCTCGCATCATTTCACCGCGATGGGCGCGGTGACGCTGGTGCCGGACCCGACCATCGTTCCTGACGGACTCTCGGTCTCGCCGCGCGTGCTCTCGTTCATGACCGCGGTCGGWGCCTTCGCGATCCTCGGGCTCTCGCTGATCGCCTCGATCCTCGATCGTCGCGCCAAGACCGAGCTGCACAAGCAGAAGGTCGTGCTGGATACCGCGCTGGAGAACATGTCGCAGGGGCTGTGCATGTTCGATCCCGATGGCCGCATCATGCTGTTCAACGAGCGCTACAGCGAGATAATGGGACGCAATCGCGTGCCGCTGCAGGGACGCCTGTTGATCGACGTGCTGCAGGACCTGCATTCCATCGGGGAGTGGGACGGCGATCCCGAGGAGTTCTGCAATGCGCTGGTCGCCGAGGCAAGGGCCGGCAACTCCGCGACGCGGATCGTCAGCCGCAACGACCGCGCGATTCGTGTCGTCGACCAGCCGATGAAGGGCGGCGGCTGGGTCGCCACCTTCGAAGACATCACCGAGTGGCAGCAGGCGCAGGAACAGATTTCGCACATGGCGCGGCATGACGCGCTGACCAATTTRCCGAACCGGACCCTGTTCCGCGAGCAGCTCGAGAAGGCCGTGCGGYTGGCCAAGCGCTCCGACCAGCTGGCGGTGCTSTGYCTCGATCTCGATCACTTCAAGGAGATCAACGATACGCTCGGACATCCGATCGGCGATGCGCTGCTCAGCGAGGTCGCGCGCCGGCTCGGCGAATGCGTCACCGAGCAYGACACCGTGGCGCGGCTCGGCGGCGACGAATTCGCSATCGTGCAGTTYTGCAGCAACAGCGAGCCGKCSGTCGTGTCGTCGYTGGCAAGTCTCGTGGTCGAGCGGATCGCCGCGCCCTACGAGATCGGCGGCCATCARCTCGTGATCGGCGTCAGCATCGGCATCTCGCTTGCGCCCGAGGAYGGCAAGGATCCCGACGAGCTGCTGCAAAAGGCCGAYCTCGCGCTGTACCGCGCCAAGGCCGAYGGCCGCGGCACCTATCGGTTCTTCGAGACCGGGATGGAYGCCCGYGCRCAGGCCCGCCGCCTGCTSGAGCGCGACCTGCGGCTSGCSCTCGATCGCGACGARTTCGAGGTYTAYTATCAGCCGATCCGCGATGTCGWSGGCGACAAGGTCGTCGCCTTCGAGGCGYTGGYGCGCTGGAAYCACTCGCTRCGCGGGCTGATCGCRCCCAACAATTTCATYCCCGTTGCCGAGGAAACCGGGCTGATCGTTCCGCTCGGCGARATCGTGYTGCGCAAGKCCTGYRYSGAGGCCGCAAGSTGGCCSRSGGACATCGCGGTYGCCGTCAACCTYTCKCCGGTGCAGTTCAAGAAYCCSARTCTGGTGAACTCGGTGAAGACGGCGCTGGARRYGTCCGGCCTGTCGGCGGATCGGCTCGAGCTCGAGATCACCGAATCGGTGCTGCTGCARAAYAGCGAGGCGACGCTTGCGGTGTTGCAYGAACTGCGYGGCTTCGGRGTCCGGATCTCGCTCGACGATTTCGGCACCGGYTATTCKTCGCTGAGCTATCTGCGCAGCTTCCCGTTCGACAAGATCAAGATCGACCGTTCCTTCGTGATGGACCTTGCGACGCGCGAGGACTCGATGGCGATCGTCCGCGCCGTCACCGGCCTCGGCAAGAGCCTGGGCATCGTCACCACGGCGGAGGGCGTCGAGACCGATACCCAGTTCGACCTGCTGCGTCAGGAGGGCTGCACGCAGGCGCAGGGCTATCTGTTCAGCCCGCCGCGGCCGGCGGCCGACGTCGCCAAGATGCTGCACCGGACGCCGGAGCGGTCGGTGGCTTGATTGAATCGGCGTCCGCTTCGCTCGAAGCAGCGCCAAGGCGGGATGAGTTTTGGCTGAATCGGCTTGGCGCGATCTTGCTTCACCTCTCCCCGCCGGGGAGAGGTCGGATTGCGAAGCAATCCGGGTGAGGGCTCTTGCTCTCTCGATAGATCGTAACCCCTCACCCGATTTGCTACGCAAATCGACCTCTCCCAAGGGAGAGGTGAACTTTCGACGCCGTTACGGTTCAACTTGATTTCGTCAGGCTTTAGCTTTTGCGCAGCGCGAAATACGCGCCGCAGAACGCCATCGCCGCGCCGAGGCACAGAGCGGCGAGGCCGGCGAGCACGGCCGAAATCGTCGACACCGTGCTCGGCGCCGACGCGGCCTGGCCGGCACCCGCCAGCATGAGCACGCCGACCACGATCAGGAACTGCCGCATCCGCTGCGGGATCTGGCCGGCGACCGCGCTGTGCATCAGATTGGCGGTGAAGTAGCCGCCCGAGAACCCGACGCTGGCGATCAGCCACCAGGCGATCGCGGCGCCCGCCGGCATGAATTCGTGGCTGTCGGAGCGCCACAGGCCGCCGAGGTCGAGCCCGTAGCGCGCACCGAGCATGTGCACGGCCAGCGCCAGCAGCACGCCAGATACCATCGCGCCGCCGAGGATGAGGTAACGCGGAAAATAGGTCGTCTCGGGCATGGCTCGCTTGTAGGATAGGCGCGACACTCCATGCAAGCGCCCGGATGTGTCCGAACAGGTGGAACGGCGGATTGCCAACAACGTTGCAGCAGCGGTCGGAAGCAGGCGAGGGCGCGGCCCTGCGCTATGCCTACAAGGCCTCGTTGATTGGCTCGGCGCACCAGTTCGAGCTGACCGAGGACGGGCTGGCTTGGCGGATCGCCGGCAGGTCCGGCGTGTGGGACTACGCCGACATCTCCGCCGTGAAACTGTCCTATCGCCCGGTCTCGATGCAGCAGCAGCGGTTTCGCGCCGACATCGACAATGCCAAGGGTGGCCGGATCGCGATCCTCTCGACCACCTGGCAGACCGCGACGCTGGTGGCGCCGCAGGGCGAGCTCTATCGTGCGTTCATCGTCGAGCTGCATCACCGGATGCAGGCGGCGGGCAGCACGGCCACGCTGATCGGCGGCCTCGGGCCGAAGACATACACTGCGGCGTTGGCGGTGCTGGCGTGGCTTGCGGTGGCCATGATCGGATTGCTGGTGATGGCGCTCATGGCCTCGAACTGGATGGGTGCGCTGTTCCTGGTCGGGTTCGCGGCATTGTTCGCCTGGCAGGTCGGCGGCTTCGTCACGCGCAACCGGCCGCGGCGCTACGGCTTCGATCGATTGCCCGATGCGCTGCTGCCGAAGGCCGCCCGCAATCAAGCGCAATGAAACGTGACTTCGCGCGCACGGCTGCGCGCGGCATCGTCGTCGCGGTGATGTCGTGGCCGGGGAGAGCGGAGGCATGGACGATCGAAGCTTGCGGATGCCGTCCGACGACGAGATCGCCGCGATCAATACGCAGCACCTGATCGAGACACCGCTGAGGCCCGCCGATCTGCTGTTCGTGTTCGGCACGCGCACGGATGTTGCCGAGCGGGTCGATGCGGCGGTCGATTTGTGGCGCGGCGGGTTTGCGCGCTGCGCGATCGTGAGCGGCGGCATCACGCCCGGCGATCACCGCTCGGAATGCGCGATCATCAAGGCCGCGATGGTGGCGCGCGGTGTGACGTCCGAGCGCATCCTCGAGGAACATCGCGCGCAGAACACCGGCGAGAACGTCGTCTTCTCGCTGCCGGTGATCGACGCTGTGCTCGGCCTTGCCAATGTCCGAAGCGTGATTTGCCTCGGCAACAGCTGGACCGCGCGGCGCTATCCGATGACGCTGCACCGGCACTGGCCGGAGGTCGAGAAGATGCTGGTGACGGTGGACGGCTTCGCAATCCCCCGTGCGCAGTGGCATACCGTTCCGGAATTTCGTCGTCGCGTCCTCATCGAGTGGGACAAGATCGAACCCTACAAGGCGAGGGGATTCATCGCGGAATGGCCGGTTGGCTGACCGCGCTGCCGGCATTGCCGCGGCACTGTGGCAGGCGGTTCGCAGTCGAACGCAACAAACGACGAACTGTAAGTGGCCTGTAAGCAATACGCGATACACTCAGCAACAAATCAATCTTAGCTGGAGTGTCAGATGACAATCCGGACCCCGCTTCTGGCGCTGTGCCTCGTGCTGTCGGGCATCTCCCCGGTGCTCTCCAAGGGCGGCAGCGTCGGCAACAAGCATGATCCGCTCGACCCCCATCACATCGACAGCCTGCCGCTCGATGTGCAGCAATATATCGCCGGGATTTGCAGGGGGACGCCGGTCGCGCAGCACGATTTCGCGACCTACTCACCGCAAGAGAAGCGCTGGCGGATCAATCTCGAATATCTACAGTGCGGCGTGATCGGGGAATATCGCAGAGGCGACCTGTGCCTTGACGTGGACTTCGTGGCCGCGGGGGCAGGCTACCGCCTTGCCCGAAAGACGTATGCCGCCTGCGGCTACTGACATCCTGCTGCTCTGACGATCTATCGCCGTCACCGGCTACCTGAGCAGCCGGCGTGAGAGCGCGATCCAGGTCAGAAGGACCGCGAATGTCGGGAGCACCCAATTCTGAATGGGAAACCCGAAGACGACGAAATATCCCGTCAGCAGATGGCGCATAGAAGGCCCCCGAGCGCCCATGCTACTGCCGGTCGCTGACGGGGGACTTACGGGAGGACGGGCCGCACCTCGGAGTGCCAAACGCCTGATGAGATCAGGTTGATCTGGAGCGGCATCGGAAGTCCACCTCTCCCAAGGGAGAGGTCGATTTGCGCAGCAAATCGGGTGAGGGGTTACGGTCTATCGAGAGAGCAAGAGCCCTCACCCGGATTGCTCTGGACGATGCTTCGCATCGCCAAGCGCAATCCGACCTCTCTCCGGCGGGGAGAGGTGAACCAAGACCGAGCCAAGCCGGTTCAATCAAAGCTCATGGCGCTTTGGGCGGCGTCATTCCGTGGAGTCAAAATCTTCCTCGGTTGCGCTCAACATGCCCGCCAGTGTCCGCAGGCCGAGCTCGAGCTGCTCCATCGGCGGCGCGGCGAGCGCAAGTCGTACCGCGTTGGGCGCGTGCCCCGGCGTGGCGGCAAAGGTCGTCGACGGGGTCAATGCGATGTCGCGGCGGGCCGCGGCCGCGACCAGGGTCTGCGAGCGCCAGTGCTGCGGCAGGGTCAGCCAGAGGTGATAGGATTTCGGGTTGGTCTGGACCTCGAAACCGGCCAGATGCTTCGCCGCCAGAAGCTGGCGGCGGCCGGCATCGATCCGCTTCAGCCGTGACAATTCGGCGGCGGTGCCGTCGGCCATCAGCCGTTGGCCCGCGGCGAAGGCGTAGCCCGACGCGGTCCAGCCGCCGGAGCGTACCGCAGCCATGGTGCTCTCGCGCAGTCGCGGCGGCGACACGATGAAGCCGAGTGCGAGGCCCGGCGCGACCTTCTTCGACAGGCTGTCGAGCACGATGCAGCTGTCAGGCGCCAGCGCGGCGAGCGGCGCCTCGTCGTCGAGGAATCCATAGACGCCGTCCTCGATGACAATGAGGCCGAGCTTCTCGACCACGCGCAACAGCTCGGCGCGCCGCTCCGGCGGCATGGTGATGCTGAGCGGATTCTGGATCGTGGGCTGGACATAGAGCGCGGACAGATGCGCTTCGCGATGTGCTTTCTGCACTGCGTCCGGACGCACGCCGTGTTCGTCCATCGCAAGCGGCACCAGCGAGATGCCGAGCCGCGCGGCGATGCCCTTCACGAAGGGGTAGGTCAGCGCCTCCACGCCGCAGCGTCCGCCGGGCGGCACCACGGCGGCGAGCGCCGCGGCAATGCATTGCCGGCCGTTGGCGGTGAACACGATCTGGTCGGGGTTCGGCGTCCAGCCCTTGCGCGCCAGGAATTCCGACGAGATGGTTCGCGCCGCCCGCGTACCGAAACTGGTGGCCGGCCGCAGCGCGCCTTCGAGCACCTCGGGCCGCTCCAGTCCTTCGAGGCTCTTGGCGATCATCGTCGCCTGATGCGGCAGCAGCGGATAGTTGAATTCGAGATCGATGCGGGCGCCGCGCGGCTCGGGCGGGGCCGCGTTGCCGCGGCGCGCCTCGCCCGACACGAAGGTGCCGCGGCCGACTTCGCCGACCACCAGCCCGCGCCGCAACAGCTCGGTATAGACCCGGCTCGCGGTCGAGACGGCGATGTTGCGGTCATAGGCGAAATGACGCTGCGGCGGCAGGCGGTCGCCGGCCTTCAGCGTGCCGCTGGCGATCTCGGCGGCCACCGCGTCCGCCAGCTTCAGATATTCGAATCTCGACATTATTGCACCGAGAGCAATGTTTTACTTGCTCCGAGCAATGTACCGGATCATTTAAGAAGGAACAAGCCCATGATTGCACCGAGGAGAGCGCAAGCCATCCGAGGTTACACCGCGCAAGTGCTGAAATCGCATTTGTGTCAACGCTATAGCTTTGCCGTCTGGGCTGCCGAAGGAGATGACAATGACGATGATGTCCTCAGCCGCCGCACCGTTCGCACGGTCCGGCATATTGGGCGGATTGCTCCGATTGCTCCGAGTTTGGGGCGATGCATTCGTGACTTACTGGGTGCGTCGCGATGCGATCAAGATGCTGCGCCAGCTCGATGACCGGACGCTGCGCGATATCGGAATCTCGCGCTGCCAGATCGAGACCGCGGTGACCGGCAATTTCGACCTGGAGCTGATGCGGATCCGCTGAGCCGGTCCTGGCGGGCGCGGCGGCGCTCCGCCGCCATGCTTTGCATGGGGTTGTTTTCGATATTTCGACGGCCCGTGCCTACGGCCGCGGTCCGGCCGGACTAATGCCGCACCACCAGCACCGAGCATTTGGCGTAGCGCACCACATGGCCGGCGTTCGAGCCGAGGAAGTAGGTGCGCATCGCCGGGCGGTGCGAAGTCATCACGATCAGGTCGGCCTTCATGTTGGCGGCCTCCTCGAGGATCTCGTGATAGATGCCGCCCTGGCGGACCACGCCGGAGATGCGCCCGGCCGCGATGCCGGATTCGCGTGCCACGATCGCCAGTGCCTCTTCCGACGTTTCACGCTGCTGGCTGTCGAAATCCGCCGGGACATATTCGGCGAGCATCACCGGGGTCATCGGCAGCACGTTGAGCAGGCGCACCGCGCCGTTCCATGTCTGCGACAGTGTCGCAGCGGTGGCGATCGCAGGCTTCGCCAGATCGGTGTCGGCGAGGTCGATCGGCACGAGAATGGATTTGTACATCTGCGCCTCCTGTCCGCGATTGGTCTGGAGCCGTTTGGTCCCTGAGCCGGGACGCGCGCCTTCTTGGTCTTGAGCCAGCCTGTGCCCGTGCTGGCCTGTGGTGTCGACGCAGACCGGTCCCCCTGTCGCGTGGAATTCTCTATAGCATGGCGCAGCGGCGATGTCCGCTCGCGTCAGTTGCGCGAGGCCTGCTTCAACAGTTTCGGACTGACGAACAGGACGAGCTTGCCGCGCCGGAACGACACCTCGTTCCAGTCGTCGGTTGCGAAGTCGAAAACCGCGAGCCCTGAGGTCGGCAAATTGTCGCTGAGCGCGCGCTTCGCCGCCTCGTCGCCGCCGCTGCCGGTCAAGGTCAGCGCGAGTTCGTGCATGCCGGGGTTATGGCCGATCAGCATCAGCCGCTTCGGGTCGGCGACCGAAGCCATCCGGATCGCGGTCAAGAGTTGCGCCGGATCGGCGCCGTAGAGGTCCGGCACGAATTCGACGTTCGGCTGCGGTCCGGCGCCCTTGATCGCGTCGCGCACGATCTCCCAGGTTTGTGTGGTACGGACCGCCGGCGACACCAGCGCCAGCTCGGGGATTGGCGGATGGCTGGCGATCCAGCCGCCGATCTCCGCTGCATCGCGGTGGCCGCGCTCGTCGAGACGGCGGTCCTGGTCGTGCCCCGAAGGCGCGTCGGTTTCGGTCTTGGCGTGACGCAACAGCAGCAAACGGCGCATGGACTTCCATCTCGATTCGGTCTGGTCGAATTAATTCTACAGGCGCATGCCCTGGACAAGGTGACAAGCGCCGCAGCGGTTCGTAGAAAACGCCATGAGCGAGACTTCCACAAGTGCGGCGGACGGCCCGGACGAGGCGGCCTCGCCGTTCCGCAACCGTATGGCGTTCGACCTCGATGTCGACATTTGCGTGGTCGGGGCGGGGCTGGCTGGCCTGACCGTGGCGCGCGAGGCGGCGCGGCTCGGCGCCAGCGTCGCCGTGCTCGAGGGGCGCCAGGTCGGCTGGAACGCGTCCGGTCATCATCTGGGCACCGCGATGCCTGGTTTCGGCCTGCCGATCTCGGACGTGGTCGAGCGGGTCGGGCTCGATGATGCCCGCGAATTGTGGGCGCTGTCGAAGCAGGGCGCTGATTATGTTCGCGCCACCGCGACGGAGGAGCTGATCCCGGGCATCAATCCGAGCGACGGCGCGCTCGAGGTTTCCAATGTCGATGTCGGCGAGGCGCTGATCAGCCGCTTGCAGATGCTCGGTGAGGAGCTCGCGACCGAGGTCGAAGGCTGGCAGGTCGATCGCGTGCGCAGCGTGCTCAGGACTGGCCGCTATTTCCACGGCATCTACTATCCGAGGGCGTTGCAGATCGATGGCCGCAAATACGTTCACGGGCTCGCTGCGCTGGCGACCCGGGCGGGGGTGCGGATCTTCGAGGAGACGCCGGTGGTCAGCATCGACTTTTCCGGCATCCGCAAGCGTATCGTGACGCCGTCGGCCCGGCTACGCGCCAACCATATTGTGCTTGCCGGCAACATCCACCTCGGCGCGCCGCTGAAGCGCTTGTCGGACACGCTGCTGCCGGTGTGGCGCTACGCGGCGTTGACCGAGCCGCTCGGCGAGCGGCTGGCGGAGACCATCGCCTTTTCCGGCTCGGTCGCCGACAGCGATGGCATCGATCATTTCCGCATCGTCGATGGCGATCGGCTGCTCTGGTCCAGTCCCGAGACCACCTGGGCGGCACGGCCGAAGCGCTTCGGCGCGGCGGTGCAGCGCCGCATCGCCACGGTGTTTCCACAACTCGGCAAGGTTCCGATCGCGGATGTGTTCGGTGGCGCGGTCGGCGTCACGGTGCATGGCATGCCGCAGATCGGGCAATTGCGCAGGGGCCTGTGGGTGGCGAGCGGCTTCGGCCGGCAGGGCCTCGGCACCTCGGCGCTGGCCGGGCAATTGATTGCCCGCAGCATCCTGTGGGGCGACGACCGCTGGCGGCTGTTTTCGCCGTTCGAGCTGGTCTGGGCCGGCGGAACCACCGGCCGCGTCGCCGGCCACTTCGTCAGCCTGTGGGCGAGGGGCGCCTCGTCCGCGGCGGGCGTGCTGGCGCGCTACCGCGAGGGGGCCCGCGCCAGGGAGCGGGTCCGCGAGGCGCGACTGGCCGAGGCCAATCTCAAGGCGGGAACCAGGGGGCCGGCGCTCCGCCGTCCGCCATCGGCCACGGTGCGGCCGGCGCCGCCACGGCAGGCTGGGGACGGCGATGCGCCGCATTCTCACGCCTCGCAAGAAAGTGAGCGGGTCTCCGACCGGCGGATGTAACGTCGGCCGGCGGGGTTCGTATCTGTTGACGAACCCGTTCGCCAATACTGGCCGTCCGCATCGGAGATGATTGATGATCGACCGCCGCATCCTGCTGGCTTCCGTCGCCAGCCTGCTGAGCTTCGCCGCCTTCCGCTGGCTGCGCGCCGGGCCGGCGCAGGCCGCCGAGAAATTCGAGATCGAGAAGACCGACGCCGAATGGAAGGCGCAGCTGACGCCGCAGCAATACGAGATCCTGCGCAACCAGGGCACCGAGCGGCCGGGATCGAGCCCGCTGCTCAAGGAGCACCGCAAGGGCACCTTCGCCTGTGCCGGCTGCGACCTGCCGCTGTTCTCGTCCGAGACCAAATATGAGAGCGGCACCGGTTGGCCGAGCTTCTATCAACCGCTGGCGAATGCGGTCGGCACCACGTCGGACCGCACCTTCGGCATGCTGCGCACCGAGGTGCATTGCCGCCGCTGCGGCGGCCATCTCGGCCACGTCTTCGACGACGGCCCGAAGCCGACCGGGCTGCGTTACTGCATGGATGGCTTCGCGCTGGTGTTTCATCCGGCCGCGCCGTCCGCGACCTGATAGCGTTTTCGAGCGACGCCTGTCCCGCACTTGATGCGGGATGGATGCCGGTTCGCGCTCAAGACAACGCATCAAAATAAAGGAGGAGGGCGGTCAGAATCGCCCTTCTTTCCCGGCAATTGTTGCCGGCCCGGCAATTGTGCCCCGGTTAAACGGCCGCGGCGTTTTTTTCAAGCGCATGATTTTGTTACGTTTCGTTTCCTGGCACGACCCTTGCGACATGCTCCACCGATGCGGCCATCGTTCTGATTGCCAGCCGCCGGGAATTGAATTGGAGAATATGTCATGGGTATCTTCGGCGCTCTCACGACGGCGGTCGGTGGCCTGCGCGCAGGATCGTACGCACTCGAAAACATCTCCGGCAACATCGCCAACTCGCAGACGACCGCCTTCAAGCGCATCGATACCTCGTTCCTCGACCTGGTCCCGCAGACCGCGCTGACCGCGCAGCTCGCCGGCGGCGTCACGGCGCAGTCGCGCTCGACCAACTCGGTGCAGGGTGACGTGCAGCCGGCGTCGGTCGCGACCTTCATGGCGATCAACGGCAACGGCTTCTTCGCGGTGCAAAAACCCGGCAGCTTCAGCGACGGCTCGCCAGTGTTCGATGGCGTCGACCGCTACACCCGTCGCGGCGATTTCCAGCTCAACAAGGACGGCTATCTGGTCAACGGCGCCGGCTATTATCTCGAGGGCGTGCGGATCGACCCGACCACCGGCAACCCGTCGGGGTCTTCGCCGCAGGTGCTTCGTTTCGCAAACGACTTCCTGCCGGCGCAGCAGACCACCAAGATCGACTACCGTGCCAACCTTGCGTCCTATCCGCTGACCACCGCGCACGACGTCTCGGTTCCCGGTTCCGAACTGTTGCGGCCGGGCGCGTTCAGCAGCGGGCATAACCCGTTGGTGCTGGGTACGCCCGCCGCGCCGTATACCGATTCCTCCGTCACCGGCACCGCGCAAAACAACAAGGCGACGCCGTCGGTGGCCAACACGGCTGCGACCTTGCTGTCGGGTACCGCGGGCAGCGATTCGATCAACGCCAGCTTCAGCGCCGGCTCGGCCGGCCCGCCGGTCGTGCCGGCCGATACGATCACGGTCAACGGGACCGTCATCACCTTCGTGGCGTCAGGTGCGACCGGCAACCAGCTCAATGTCACGGACAGCATCGGAACGCTGCTCGCCAAGATCGACGCGATTACCGGGACTGCGACTCCATCGACCATCAGCGGCGGCAAGATCACCTTGCACTCGGGCACCGCGTCGGACTTGCAGGTGACCAGCTCGAACTCGACCGCGCTCGCGGCGCTCGGCTTCACCGGGCAGGCGGCTGCGACCCGCGGTGGCGGCGGCACGGTCGGCACCGGGCAGGTGGTCGGCAACGACAACTCGACGTTCCTGAACGAATCCGTCTCGGGCGGTGCCGTCACGGGCTACGACGTGTCGGGTGCGCCGGTGAACCTGCAACTGCGCTGGGCGAAGAGCGACAGCGCTTCGCTGGGCGCCGGGCATACCGATACCTGGAACCTGTTCTATCAGGTCAATCCCAATGCAACCGGCACCCAGGTCGCGTGGCAGAACGTCAACGTCAACTTCACTTTCGCGGCGAACGGCCAGATGTCGCCGGCGATTTCCTCGGTGACGCTCAACAATGCCGTCGTCAACGGCGTGTCGCTCGGCAGCCCCGTGATCAATTTCGGCTCCGGCGGCGTGACCCAGTTCGCGGATACCAACGGCAACGTCCAGGTCAACCAGATTCAGCAGGACGGCTTCCCGGCCGGCCAGCTTCAGTCGGTCAGCGTCTCGACCAACGGCCGCATCGTCGGCAACTATACCAACGGCCGCAACATCGACCTCGCTGAGATCTCGGTGGCGACCTTCAACGGCACCAACTTCCTCAAGCGCATCGACGGTGGCGCGTTCGAGGCGACCGATGAGTCCGGAGGGGCGCTGTTCGGCAAGGGCGGTAGTACCATCGTCGGCTCCTCGCTGGAAAACTCGAACACCGATATTGCCGACGAGTTCACCAAGCTGATCGTGACCCAGCAGGCCTATTCGGCAAACACCAAGGTGATCACGACGACCAATTCGATGGTGCAGGATCTTCTGAACGTGGTGCGCTGATCGCATCGACGATGCACGTGTGAAGCAGTAAAGGCGAGTACACAACATGGGTTTGAGCCAAGCCCTTTCCACCGCGATGTCGGGCCTGCGCGCCACGCAGGCCTCGCTGTCGCTCGTGTCGTCGAACGTCGCCAACGCGGAGACGCCGGGCTACGTCAAGAAGACGCTGAACCAGACCACCGGTACCACCGGCCAGTACGGCTCGAGCGTCCTGATCAACGGCGTCAACCGCCAGCTCGACGAGTTCCTGCAAACCCAGCTTCGCACCGAGACGTCTGGTGCCAGCTACGCCGACGTGCGCTCGAGCTTCCTGGCCAATTTGCAGGGCGTCTACGGCAATCCCGACTCCACCGGCACGATCGAGGACGCTTACAACAAGTTCCTGACCGCGTTGCAGGGCCTATCGACCAGCCCGGATTCGCAGTCGGCGCGCATCGGCGTCGTCAATGCCGCGCAATCGATGGCGCAGCAGCTCAACGCGACGTCGCAGGGGATCCAGACGCTGCGCGCCAATGCCGAGGCTGGGATCACCGATTCCGTCAACAGCGCCAACAACGCCCTGCAACAGATCGCGCGGCTCAATGTCCAGCTGCAAGCCAGTGGCGGGACCGCCGATGCCTCGACCGCGGCATTGCTCGACCAGCGCGATCGCTACGTCACGCAGCTCTCGCAGCTGATGGACATTCGCACCGTCACCAACGGCCAGAACCAGGTGACCGTGTTCACCAATTCCGGCGTGCAGCTGGTCGGCACCGAGGCCGCGACGCTCAGCTTCAACGCCCAGGGCACGATGACGCCCAACACGCTGTACAATTCCGACCCGACCAAGAGCACCGTCGGCACCATCACCATCAACTTCCCGCATGGCGGCACCTACGACATGGTGTCGACCAACTCGATCCGGTCCGGCAAGATCGCCGCCTATCTCGAGCTGCGCGACAACACGCTGGTGCAGGCCCAGGCGCAGATCGACCAATTCGCCGCCGCGATGTCGAGCGCGCTGTCGGACAAGACGACGGCAGGCACCGCGGCGACGTCGGGGGCGCAGTCCGGCTTCGACCTCGATCTGTCGGGGTTGCAGAACGGCAATACCATCCACCTCTCCTACAAGGACAACGCCACCGGCCTCACGCACAACCTGTCGATCATCCGTGTCAACGATCCGAGCGTGCTGCCGCTGAGCAACACCGCGACCGTCGATCCGAACGACGAGGTGCTGGGGGTGGATTTCTCCGGCGGCATGAGTTCGGTGCTGGCGCAGCTCAACGGCGCGCTCGGCGGAACCGGCCTGCAATTCTCCAATCCGTCGGGATCGACGCTGCGCGTGCTCGACGACGGTGCCGCCAACAAGGCCGACGTGACCGCGGCGTCGGTCACCACGACCGCCTCGTCACTGACCTCGGGCGATCCGCAGCTGCCGCTGTTCACCGACAATGGCGCGCTCTACACCGGCGCGATCAGCGCCAATGGATCGCAGTCCACCGGCCTTGCCGGGCGGATCAGCGTCAACACCGCCTTGGTCGGCGATCCCTCGCGCATGGTGGTGTATTCGACCAATCCACAGACGCCGGCCGGCGACACCACGCGCGCCAACCTCATTCTGAGCCAGTTGTCGAACGCGTCGTACAGCTATTCGCCGCAGACCGGTCTCGGTACGACCGGCGCGCCGTTCACCGGCACGCTGCTGAACTTTGCCAAGCAGTTCATCAGCCAGCAGGGCGAGTCGGCGACCGCCGCCAAGCAACTGGCAGACGGTCAGGACGTCGTTCTCAACACGCTACAGTCCAAGATGGACTCGACCTCGGGCGTCAACATGGACGACGAGATGGCGCATCTGCTCTCGCTGCAGAACGCCTATTCGGCCAACGCGCGCGTGATGTCGACGATCAAGCAGATGTACGACGCGCTGCTGCAGCTCACGTGAGGGTAACATGTCGATCGACGGCGTAAGCGGCAGAACTTCCTATATCGGCACCAATATCCTCAATCTGCGCAATCAGCTCAACGACCTGACGACGCAGCTCGCGACGGGCAAGGTGTCGACGACCTATGCGGGGCAGGGGCTCGATCGCGGCTTTGCGCTCAGCCTGCGCGCGCAGATCAGCAGCATCAACGCGTTCTCCGACACCGCGACCAATCTCAACACGCGCCTGAGCGTCGCCAACCTCACCTTGCAGGGCTTGTCCGACGTCGGAACCCAGGTGAAGAACGCCGCCACAACGGCGACGCTGACGCTGAACAACAACGGGCAGACCTCGGGCCAGATCACGGCGCAGGCCGCCTTCGCCAATGCGGTCGCGATGCTGAACAGCCAGTCGGGTGACCGCTATCTGTTTTCCGGCCGTGCGATGGATACGCCGGCGACGGTCGCTGCCGACACCATGCTGAAGGGCACCGCAACCCAGGCCGGCCTGATCCAGCTCATCAACGAGCGCAAGCAGGCCGATCAGGGCGCCGGCATGATGGGACGCCTCAGCGTCTCATCGCCGCCGGCGACCACGACGGTGACCAGCGTCGCCGAGGACGGCTCGCCGTTCGGCCTGAAGCTCCTGTCGGTGCAATCGTCCTTGACCGGAGCCACCGTGACGCAGCCGACCGGTGCGCCGAAGTCCGCATCGGTCGATCTCGGTGCCGTCAATCCGAAGGACGGCGACAAGATCAAGTTCAACTTCACGCTGCCCGACGGGACCACCGAAGCGATCGAGCTCACGGCGACGACGACGAGCCCGGCGCCGGCCGGCTCGTTCCTGATCGGCGCCGACACCGCGGCCACGACCGCCAACCTCCAGTCGACGCTGACCTCGTCGATCAAGACCCTGAGCGACACCTCGCTGGTCGCGGCATCGGCGGTCGCTGCGTCGAACAACTTCTTCAATCCGGTCGCGACCGTCTCCGGCGCGGCCGTCAACAACCAGAATGCGCCGGCGGCGCCGATCTCCGGCGCCACCGCGCTTTCGGGGGCGGCGGGCACCAACTCGCTGTCCACGAGCTTCGCGGCCGGCGACACCATCACGGTGAACGGCACCCCGATCACCTTCGTTGCCTCGGGCGCCACCGGCAACCAGGTCAACATCACCGACAGCGTGCAGACGCTGATGGCGAAGATCGACCAGGTCAGCGGCACCAAGAACCCGTCGACCATCAGCAATGGCGCGATCACGCTGCACGGTGCCGATGGCGAGAGTCTCTCGATCTCGAGTTCGAATTCGGCGGCGCTCGGTGCGCTCGGCATCGCCAACAACACGACCGCGGCCCCTGCGCCGCTGAGGGTCGGGGGACCGCCGTTCGACACCGCGACCAATCTGGTCGCGGGTACGCCCGACAATACGGTCAACTGGTACACTGGCGAGAACGGTCCGGGATCGGCGCGCGGCACCGCCGTGGCGCAGGTCGATCAATCGATCACCGTGCAGTATGGCGCGCGCGCCAACGAGCAGGCCTTCCGCTATTTGTTGCAGAACGTCGCGGTGTATGCGGCGGTGACGACCGACGCCAGCAACCCGAATGCCAGCGCCCAGGTGACCGCCCTCGCGCAGCGGGTCAGTGGCAACCTCGCTCCGCAGAACGGTCAGCAGCAGATCCAGGACGTGCAGGCCGAATTCGCCGGCGCCCAGACCGCGACCAAGGCCGCGACCGATCGGCAGACCCAGCTCAAGAGCATGGCCGAAACGATGCTCGACTCGGTCGAGGGCGTCAATCAGGACGAGGTCGCGACCAAGATCCTGGCGCTACAGACCAGCCTGCAAGCATCGTATCAAACCACGTCGATGCTGTATCAGACGACGCTGCTGAAATATCTGCCGATCGGCTGATCGTTCGGCGCACGTCATCGGACAACAAGAAGGCCTCCTCGCGGAGGCCTTTTTCGTTCAAGGCGCGGAACTTCTACGCGCTCTTGCGGGTGTCGTCCCGATTGGCGTTTTGCTGGTTGCGCGCGGTTTCCAGCAGCTTCTCCTCATGCGCGATCAGCTTCTTGGATTCCTTCAGCGCGTGATAGAGGTCGCCGTTGAGGATGAAGTTGTTGACGCTTTCGATGAACGGCCAGGCGCTGGGCATCGCCGTGATGATGTCGCGTACCAGGCTGAAATAGGTCGGGTGGTGCGCCATCGGGTCTGGCGACAGATACATCAGCTGCACCGCGAGATAGATCAGCTTCGCCGGCGTGTCAGCGGTCTCGGGTGTCAGGATATCCTTCTCGCGCAGGATCGGGATGCGGTCGCCGTCGATCAGCAGGCGGGCGCGCTGATCGGTGTTGGTGATCACGCAATTGCCGACGATGATGCGCTCGTTCGGTTTGAGTTCGACCTTCAGGGCCATGACCGTTCTCCTTTGCCGGGCAGTCGCGCGATGTCGTCGCTCGCGGAACATGTTCGGCACTGCTTAGCAGCCGCCGTTGCGGCCCGGGGCCGATGCGACAGCGATCCTTTCCCATGATGGTTAACGCTTGGTGAACAAAGGGCGCGCGCAGGCGGTGACGTCGCGCCGGAATCAGCAGTCGCGTCAGTAGTTTTCGCGGCGAACCTCGTCCAATGGCGACAATTTTATTCTCTCGCATTTGATTGAAATGCCAATCTGGAGATTTCTTTTTCCTTCGCGGCCTGAATGCAGGATCGGCCATCCGCGCGGTCAGAAAGGACTGGCGCGGCTTTTTCTCAGTTTCACACCAGAAAGGTATGAAAATGTCCGATATCATTCTCTCGTCCTCGGTTCGCCAGAACCTCCTCTCCCTCCAGTCCACCGCCGATCTGCTCTCCACCACGCAGAACCGCCTTGCCACCGGCAAGAAAGTCAACACGGCGCTCGACAACCCGACCAACTTCTTCACGGCGCAGTCGCTCGACAACCGTGCCAGCGACATCAACAACCTGCTCGACGGCATCGGCAACGGCGTGCAGGTGCTCCAGGCTGCCAACACCGGCATCACCTCGTTGCAGAAACTGGTCGACACCGCGAAGTCGATTGCCAACCAGGTGCTGCAAAGCCCGACCGGCTACACCACGCGGTCGACCGTGAGCTCGGCGGCGGCGCTCGGCGGCACCGCGGCGAACCTCGTCGATGGCACCACCATCAAGAGCGGTGACACCCTGGCGATCGCGGCCTCTGCCGGCCAGCCCGCCTTCAGCTTCACGTTCGGCGCCAACACGTCGCTGGCGCAGCTGAATACGTCGCTGGCGGCGAGCAACCTGACGGCGAGCCTCGACAGCTCCAACAAGCTGGTCATCAGCACGACCAACGACGCTGCCTCGACGACGATCGGTGCGGTGACCTACACCGGCACCGGCACCGCGACGTTCGGCACCGCGACCGCCCCGGTTGCCGACTCGGCTTCGCAGTCGGCGCGCGCCGCGCTGGTCCAGCAGTACAACAACACCATCTCGCAGATCACGACCACGGCGCAGGACGCGTCGTTCAACGGCATCAACCTGTTGAGCGGCGACAGCCTGAAGCTGACCTTCAACGAGACCGGCAAGTCCACGCTCAGCATCACCGGCGTCAAGTTCGATGCCGCGGGCCTCGGCCTGAAATCGCTGGCCGCGGGCACCGACTTCCTCGACAACAACTCGGCGAACAACGTGATCGCGTCGCTGAGCACGGCGAGCTCCTCGCTGCGCAGCGAAGCCTCGACGCTGGGTTCGAACCTCTCGATCGTGCAGATCCGTCAGGATTTCTCCAAGAACCTGATCAACGTGCTGCAGACCGGTTCGTCGAACCTGACGCTGGCCGATACCAACGAGGAAGCCGCCAACAGCCAGGCGCTGTCGACCCGCCAGTCGATCGCGGTCTCCGCGCTGGCGCTCGCCAACCAGAGCCAGCAGAGCGTGCTTCAGTTGCTCCGCTAAGCGCGTCGCGCAAGCACTTCGGGAACGGCGGGGGAACCCCCGCCGTTTTCGTTTGTCTCCGGGATATTACGGTATCTGTCTGTGCCGTCAGAACGACGCATTTCGTAACGGCTGCTAACCATATTTAAAGGCGCCGGATGCATAAATATCGAGCGCTAGAATTGCGTCTCCGCGGCTCGAGAAATCCGCATCCATCGAGGTCATTAATGTCGAATGCAGCCCAGGCCTACGCTCGTACATCTACGACGACGGCGTCCCCACGCGAAATCGAGGCGCAGGCACTTCTGAAGGCGGCCCGTCAGCTACAGGAAGTCCAGTCGAACTGGAACGGTCTCGACAAGGCGCTCGATCACGCATTGCTGTTCAACCGGCGCCTGTGGTCGATCTTCCTCAGCGCAGCGCAGGGCGACGAGAATCCGCAGCCGCTCGAGGTGCGTCAGAACATCGCGAACATCGGCGTGTTCGTGATGAAGCAGACTGTCGACATCCAGATGAATCCGGACCCGGCGAAGCTGAAGTCGCTGATCGATATCAATTGCAACCTTGCCGCCGGCCTTTCAGGCCGCGGTTGATCGATCGCGCAACGACGGAGCCGCGCCATGGCCGACGTCCTGAGCATCCTGTCAGCCAATTACAAGGCCGCCGGCCTGACGGTTCCGTCGAAGACGCCCTATGTGCCGGTCGATCCGAACCTCTATGAAGGCAGCTGGAGCGGCAAGTACGCCAACAGCAAGTCGTTCAACATCTCGGTGTCGAACGTCGATGGCTTCCGCGCCAAGGTACACTACCAAAGCGACGGCACCAGCAAGTATCAGGACGTGCTGATTAAGGACGGCGCGTTCCGGATCGGCGATACCAAGTTCTCGCTGGTGCAGCAGGGGACGGCGCTGATCGCCAACGTCGTCACCGATCCGGCGACGGGGTCGACCTATCTCGACAAGGCCTACGCCACCCAGAAGACCTGAGCGCCGCCGAGGCGGCGCCTATGCCTGGCGGTCGGTCGCGTTCACCCGGGTCGGCGCGTCCTTGCTGAGATCGAGGGTGTGGAAATAGGCGCGGCGGCGCAACACGGCTTCTTCCGGAAATTGTCTCACCACCAGGTTCGTGCGGTTGTCGACCACCTGATAGACCACGGCATGGGCGTCGCGGTCGATGATGACCTGGTCGGTGACCGTCGGGGACTGGTTCGCGCGCGATGCGTTGGCGGCGTTCGGATCGATCGTGACGCGCACGCTCGGCTCCGGAGCGGTGACGCTCTGGCTCGCGGGCAATTCGGTCTTCACCGCCTTCTGCGCCGTGTCGCTCACAGGAGTGATCATCGGCGCCGCGACCGGTGCCCCCACCGGCTTGATGTTGAAATCTGTACTCATGGCAGCCTCGTAGTGCACAGGCACTAGTTTGCTTGAGTCAAATCCCAACCCCTCACGATCCGCAACTCTACGGGGAACATCTCAACAGGCTGTTAGGGAACACGCTGAACGGCGTGCTGCCGAGCTTGCGTCGAATTGAGCTAAATTGTCGGTGGGCGTCAGAGCGTGCGGCTGACGGAGATCGGCGTCATGTTGCGCGGGCCTGGCGTGGCGCGCTGTCCGCTCGCGGTGTAGGTGTTCGGGATGTTGCGGCGCTGCACCTCGGCATTGACGCCGCGCACGATGCCTTCGGAGACCGCGTGCGCGGTCGCGAGCACCGTCAGGTTGACTTGCAGCATGGCGCGGAACGTCTCGTGATGCCGCCGCAGCGTCGCGAGCAGTTCGGGATCGGTCTGCGTCAGCATCTTCTGCATCGACTTCAGATGCTCCACCGCGACCATGTAGCGTCGCGACAACTCGGACTTCTGCGCCTCGAGCCGCATGCCCTCGCGGATCTTGCCGGCGCGGACGAATTCGGTTTCCTGTTCGACGACCGCGAGCAGCGCACCCATCACTTCGGTGAGCTCGTTGGCGAGACGCGCGACGTCGGGCGGCGTCGACGTCGCAGGCCGCGCGATCGGGGCTGACGCTGGCCGCTGCTGCTGTGGACGCTGGTTCATCGCGCTGCTCCTTGAAACCGGTTAGCTCTTGTTCGCCTGCTGCAAAATCAGCGAGCGGAACACTTCGTTGGAAATGCCGACGCCGCCGGACTTGGCGAAGTTCTTCGAATATTGGTCGGTCAGCATCGAGCGCCACGGGCCGGTGCCGACCGTGTCGCCGTAGGGACCATCGCCCTTCAGGCCGGTGGTCATCTGCGAGAACATCGAGTTCAGGAACATCGATTCGAAATCGGTCGCGGTGGCTTGCGCCTTGGCGAGTTGCTGCGGCGTGACCTTCTTGATCGCGTCCTGCAACACCGGATCGGGGCGGCCCTTGAACATCGGCATCAGCGCCTTGTTCGGCATGCTGCCGGACGTGCTGTTGATCAGGCTCGTCATCACATCACCTCGATGTCGGCTTCGATCGCGCCGGCGGCCTTGATCGCCTGCAGGATGCTGATCAGGTCGCGTGGACCGATGCCGAGGCCGTTGAGGCCGTCGACCAGCTGCTGCAACGAGACGCCGTCCTTGACCACGGCGAACTTCTTGCCGTCCTCGGTGACCTGCACATTGCTGCGCGGCGTCACCACGGTGCGGCCGCGCGACAGCGGATTGGGCTGGCTGACCTGCGGGCTCTCCGAGATCGTGACGGTGAGGTTGCCTTGCGCCACCGCGACGGTGGCGACGCGGACGTCGCGGCCCATCACGATGATGCCGGAACGCTCGTCGATCACGATCCGCGCGGCCAGATCAGGTTCGACCTGCAACTGCTCGATCTCGGTCAGGAAGGCGACGACGTTGCCCTTGAACTCCGGCGGAATCGAAAGCTGCACGGTGGAGGGATCGAGCGGTTCGGCGGTCTTGACGCCGAGATAGTCGTTGACCGCGGCGGCGATCCGCTTGGCGGTGGTGAAGTCGGCGTTGCGCAGCGCGAGCCGCACATTGGGCAGCCGATTGAGCGCGAATTCGATCTCGCGCTCGATGATGGCGCCGTTGGCGATGCGGCCGACCGTCGGCACGCCGCGCACCACCTTGGCGGCTTCTCCCTCGGCTTGGAAGCCGGAGATCGCGAGCGTGCCTTGCGCCACCGCATAGACATTGCCGTCGGCGCCGAGCAGGGGGGTGACGAGCAGGGTGCCGCCGCGCAGGTCCTTGGCATCGCCGAGCGCGGAGACGGTGACGTCCATCCGCGTGCCCTGGGTGCCGAATGCCGGCAGATTGCCGGTGACCATCACGGCCGCAACGTTGCCGGTGCGGATGGTGGCGCCGCGGATGTTGACGCCCATGCGCTCGAGCATCGCTTGCAGCGATTGCTTGGTGAAGGGGATGTTGTTCAGCGTGTCGCCGGTGCCGTTGAGGCCGACCACCAGGCCGTAGCCGATCAACTGGTTCTGGCGCACGCCCTCGATATTGGCGAGGTCCTTGATCCGCGACGTCGCAGCGGCCGGCATGGCGGAGGCCGCCAGCGCCAGCAACGCGGCGCAGGCCACTCCGAATAAACGTACGATGCGGATGCCGGGCATCCCGATGCTCCCCTCAAACTCACTGTTGGATCACGCGACACTCCCATGACGGCGATCCGCCATTAACCATGCGAGCTGCGTGCCAGTTCGATTTGATTTGGTAATGTATTGATATATTTATCGAAATTGTCTGGCTCGCGTTTGGCTGGGGTTGGCCAGGGAGCGCGAAACTGCCGTGCGGCGGCAGAAATTGCCGGGTCGTTTACGCGCCGTTAACCATAAAACGGCGATGCTCGCGGCATCAGGCCTGCGGGATCACCACGATGCGCATCTACGGACCGAACGGCACCACGCTTGGCACGTCCACCAGCTCCACGCGGCGGACCTCGTCGAGCGGCTTCTCGTTGCCGGATGCGACCACCGCGCAGGAGGAGGTCCGCTCCACCACAGCGCCGAAGGCCGCCACCAGCCTGGACGCGCTGCTCGCGCTACAGGGCGTCGAGGATCCGACCGAACGCCGCAAGCGCTCGGTGGCCCGCGGCAAGGGCGCGCTCGACGTGCTCGATGCGCTCAAACTGGGACTGCTGTCCGGCAATTTCGATTCCTCCACGGTAAACCGGCTGCGCGATGCGGCGGCGAGCCTGAAGGAATCCTCCGGCGATCCCGGCCTCGATGCCGTGCTCGGGGAGATCGAGCTGCGCGTCGAAGTCGAACTCGCCAAGGCCGGCCAATACTAGGCTGTTCTCTCGACTCATCCGCTTCACGCCGCTGGTGCCTTACGCCGCCAGCGCCTTGCGCTGCGCGTCGTAGCGGCGCTGCGCGGCCAGTACCTCCTTCAGATTCTGCTCGGCCCAGTCGCGCAGCGGATCGACCGCTTCGGCCAGCGTCGATCCGAGCGGCGTGATCGAATACTCCACGGTGACCGGAACGGTTGCGATCGCCCGGCGGCGCAGCAGCCCGTCGCGCTCGAGGCTCTTCAACACCTGCGACAGCATCTTCTGCGAAATGCCCTCGATGGCGCGGCGGAGCTGATTGAAGCGCATCGGCTCGCTGCGCAGCAGCAACAGGATCAGCACCGCCCATTTGTCGCCGACCCGGTCGAGGATCTGGCGCGTCGGGCAGTTGGCGGCATAGGCGTCCGGCTTCAGGCTGGAAGCTTTCATCGGTTACTCCGGCGTAATCAGGTGAGACAATGGTGCCTTCTTCACACCTACATCCATTTCGCTATCTAGTCACCATTGGAAACTATTAATCGGAGACTTGAGATGAAGATCGCCATCGCCGGCGCGTCCGGCCAGGCCGGCTCGCGGATCACCGCGGAACTCGCCCGCCGCGGCCACGCCGTCACCGCCATCGCCCGCAACCCGGAGAAGATCGCGAGCCTCCCCAACGTCACTGCCAAGAAGGGCGACGTGAACGATGAGGCGGCGCTGGCCACGCTGTGGGCCGGGCATGACGCCGCGATCAGTTCCGTGCACTTCTCGGTCAGCGATCCCGCGAAGTTGATCGGGGCGGCCAAAAGCTCCGGCGTCGGCCGCTACCTGGTGGTCGGCGGCGCCGGCAGCCTCGAAGTGGCGCCCGGCGTCCGGCTGGTGACCACCCCGAACTTCCCGCCCCAATACAAGGCCGAGGCAACCAAGGGGGGTGAGTTTCTCGACCTGTTGCGCGGCGAAAAGGACCTGAATTGGACCTTCCTGTCGCCCTCGGCGTTGTTCGTGGCGGGTGAGCGGACCGGCAAGTTCCGGCTCGGGACCGACCAGCTGCTGACCGCATCGGACGGCAAGAGCTGGATCTCGTTCGAGGACTTCGCAGTTGCACTCGCCGACGAAATCGAGCGTCCGTCCCACCTCCGCCAGCGCTTCACGGTCGGTTACTGAGGGACCGGGAGAAACGCCCGGAGAAGCGCCAAGGCGGCCTCCAAGCAGGGCGGATAAGTTTGCCTGTGCAAGGCCTTGGGGGCGGCCCGGCTTTCGCGGTGGCAGATATTGTCTGTCACATGACGTGGCTATATAAGGCGCCGCGCGGAGGGGTCCTGTTCCCCTCCGCCTCACAGGGACATGGCTGCCTTTGGAAAAGCTGAAGAACTACCGGCCGACTGAAAAAGAGCCTTTCATGAATGAGCGGCAGCGCGACTATTTCCGCGCCAAGCTGCTGGCCTGGAAGGATGAAATCCTCCGCGAATCGAAGGTCACGTTGCAGACGTTGCAGGAAGAGAACGTCAATCATCCCGACCTCGCGGACCGAGCGTCCTCGGAAACCGACCGTGCGATCGAACTGCGTGCCCGCGATCGTCAGCGCAAGCTGATCTCCAAGATCGACGCGGCGCTCCAGCGCATCGAAGACAACACCTACGGCTATTGCGAAGAGACCGGTGAACCGATCTCGCTGAAGCGGCTCGAAGCCCGCCCGATCGCGACGCTGTCGGTGGAGGCGCAGGAACGCCACGAGAAGCGCGAGAAGGTCTATCGCGACGAATAGTGGCGGTTGATCGCCACCAATTGATCCCGGCGCGCACCGGTTGTAGATTCGCGCCGCCATGATGACACGTACTCTCAACATCGCATCGGTGTTCTTCCTGGGCTGATCTCGTTTCCGAGAGGAAACACGCTTCCGCGTGGAAGTGCCGATCGTCCCCGCAAGCCTGGGCTCGCGGGATTCCAGTGAACCGAATGAGCCGGCCAAACTCCGCGCAGCGCGGAGCATCGACGGCTCGTGACAATTTGAGAGACAATCATGACCGACCGACACGACGCGCGCGCGTTGAACGATGCGCAGATCGCGCAATTCATCGAACAGGGCTTTGTCAGGATCGACAACGCTTTTCCGCGGGAACTGGCCGAGCAGGGACGTGCCATCATGTGGCGCGACATCCCCTGTCGCGAGCACGACCCTTCGAGCTGGACATACCCGGTGGTGCGGTTGCCCGGCTATGGCGGCCCGCCGTTCCGGGAAGCGATCAACACGCCGGTGCTGCACCGGGCGTTCGACCAGATCGCAGGGCCACGCCGTTGGCGCCCGCGCGACAACATCGGAACCTTTCCGGTGCGCTTCCCGCATCCGGACGATCCCGGCGATGCCGGCTGGCATGTCGATGTCAGCTTCCCTGGCGACGGTTGCGACCCGAACGAGCGCAGCGACTTCTCGGCATGGCGGGTGAACGTCAACTCGCGCGGCCGGGCGCTGCTGTTGCTGTTCCTGTTCTCCGACGTCGGCGAGCACGACGCGCCGACCCGGATCAGGGTCGGCTCGCATCTGCCGATGGCGCGCTATCTGGCGCCGGCCGGCGAGGCGGGACGCGCGCGCATGAACCTCGAGCAAATGGGCGCCGATTGCGAGATCGCGCTCGCAAGCGGCGAAGCCGGCACGGTCTATCTGTGTCATCCGTTCCTGGTGCATGCCGCGCAGAAGCATCGTGGCATGACGCCGCGCTTCATGGCGCAACCCGCGCTGGCTCCCGGCGAGCCGTACCGGCTCACGCGTGACGACGCGGCTTACGCGCCAGTCGAGATCGCGATCCGGCGGGCGCTCGGCATGGTGTGACGGATGCCGACCTGAAGGCGAGGCGACATTCAGGCCAGTCCGGCCTCGATTGTCGCCTCGCTTGCCGCGCTGCTGCGCCGCGAGCCGTAGGTCTTCGACCACGTCAGCAATTCGCGGAACGCCGGCGTCAGGCCCCACGCCGACTCCGTCAGCTCATAGGCGACTTGCAGCGGCGTCTCGGCGAGCACCTTGCGCGCCACCAGCCCGTCGCGCTGGAGCTCGCGCAGCTGCGCCGTCAGCATGTGCTGGGTGACGGGACTGAGCGCGCGGCGCAGCGCGCCGAACCGCACGCCGCCATGCATCAGCGTGAACAGGATCTCGAGCTTCCACTTGCCGCTGAGCGCATGGATCGCCTGCTTGGAGTCGATCAGCAGGCTGGGATCGGTGGGGCAGCTGTCGCAGTCACCGCTGTCACACACATCGCTGGTACTGTTTTCCATACCGGTCTCGATTTTCATTCTACTTGCTCGAACAGAGATAGTGACCAGATGCGGCCTGTGCAGGGTGGGCAGCGCGATGCCCGAACCCGCCGAACTATGGAAGGGCGACGACATGAGCACGGTGTTGGTCACGGGCGGATCGGGCTTCATCGGCGTACATACGATTTTGCAGCTGCTGGCTGCCGGGCATGACGTGCGCACCACGCTGCGCAATCCGGATCGCAGCGCGGACGTGATCGCGATGCTGCGTCAGGGTGGCGCCGCCGCGCCCGACAAGGTTGGCTTCGTCACCGCCGATCTGCTGCGCGACGACGGCTGGCGCGAGGCGGCTGCGGGGTGCGACTACGTGCTTCATGTTGCATCGCCGCTTGGCTCCCGTGTGCCCGAGGACGAGAACGAGCTGATCGTTCCGGCGCGCCAAGGCACGTTGCGGGTGTTGCGCGCCGCGCGCGATGCCGGCGTCAAGCGCGTCGTCGTCACGTCATCGTTTGCCGCGATCGGTTATGGCCATTCGCCGCAAACAGAGCCGTTCGACGAGACGGTCTGGAGCAATCTCGAAGGGCCCGACGTGCAGGCCTATCCGAAATCCAAGACGCTGGCCGAGCGCGCGGCCTGGGATTTCGTCGCGCGCGAGGGAAACGGTCTGGAGCTCGCCGTGGTCAATCCCACCGCCGTATTCGGCCCGGCACTCGGCCCCGATTTCTCCGAATCGATCGGCATCATCAAGGCGCTGCTCGACGGCGCGATGCCGGCGGTGCCGCGGATCCATTTCGGCCTCGTCGATGTGCGCGACGTCGCCGACCTGCATCTGCGCGCAATGACATCGCCCAACGCCAGGGGCGAGCGGTTCCTGGCGGTCGCCGGCGAGATCATGTCGGTGCAGCAGGTCGGCCGGGTGTTGCGCGAGAAGCTCGGCAGCCAGGCGCGGCGGGTGCCCCGGTTCCAGGTGCCCGACTGGATGATGCGGATCGCCGCACGGCGCAATCCGCTGGCCCGCGCCGCCCTGCCATTGCTGGGCAAGGTGCGGCGTTCCACCAGCGCCAAGGCGCAACGCGTGCTCGGCTGGAAGCCGCGCGGCAATGAGGAGATGATCGTTGCCACCGCCGAAAGCCTGATCGGGCTCGGCCTGGTCAAGGCCTGACGGCATCTCGCGTCCCGTGTGCTTGCCAGATGCGTCTGTGAGTGCTGAATTGCCGCGAGCAGACGGGGGCGCCATCTCGGCGCCGCGATCATCAGGGAGGCTGCGCAGATGGATCGGGTCCTCGCGGCCGCAAAAGCGATCGCCAGCGCGCGCCGCAGTCGCGCGCCGCTCAAGGCACTTTCGAAAGACGTCGTGCCGGGCGACGAGGCCGAAGGCTACCTCGTGCAGCGCGCGTTGCATGATCTGCTGCAAGCCCAGCTCGGCAGTCTCGTCGGCTACAAGATCGGCTGCACCAGCGCGGTGATGCAGGAATATCTCGACATCCCGCACCCCTGTGGCGGTGGCGTGTTCGAGAAGGTCGTGCATGACAGCGGCGTGCGGCTGCCAGCGGCCGATTTCGTCCATGTCGGCGTCGAATGCGAGATCGCGGTGCGGCTGGCGCGCAATCTCGCGCCAGGCGAGGCGCCGTTCACCGCCGAATGGGTCGCCGAGGCGATCGAGGCCTACTATCCAGCGATCGAGATCGTCGACGATCGCTACGTCAAATGGGAGACGCTGGGCGCGCCGACATTGATCGCCGACGACTTCTTCGCGGCCGGCTGCGTGCTCGGCGAGGCGGTGCCGCGGATCACCGCGCCCGATCTGCGCACGGTCGCGGGACGCGCCATCGTCAACGGCAAGGAGGAAGGCCGCGGCACCGGCGCCGATGTGCTGGGTCACCCTCACAACGCGCTGGCCTGGCTCGCCAATCATCTCGCCGCGGAGGGCCGTGGCCTGCATGCCGGCCAGATCGTGCTGACCGGCAGCCTGGTCAAGACGGTGTGGCTGAAGGCGGGCGACACGGTCGTGATGGAGCTCGATGGTCTCGGCAAGGCCGAGGCGACGTTCACCTGAGCATCAGATCGTCGGCCGCTTCGCGTCCGTGACCAGCTCGACCTTGCCGTCGGTCAGTCGATAGACCGCGCCGACAATCCTGAGCTTGCCCTGGTCGACCGCAGCGCCGAGGATCGGTGTCGCCGATTTCAGCTTCGCGACATTGTCGATGACGTTCTGCCGGATCGCGTTGGCGAGCCGGTCGCCCGGCTTGCCCTCGGTCGCCTTCACCGCCGGCGCGATCGCGTTGACCAGCGAGGGCAGGTGACCGGGCAGGGTGGTGTTGTCCTTTAGCGATTTGATCGCGGCATCGACCGCTCCGCAGCGGTCGTGGCCGAGCACCATGAACAGCGGCACGTTGAGCACGGATGATGCGTATTCGAGACTGGCGATGGTCTCGTCGCTGGCGAAATTGCCGGCGACACGGCACACGAACAGATCGCCGCGGCCGGTATCGAACGCATATTCCGGCGCGATGCGGGAATCCGCGCAACTCAGGATGCCGGCGAACGGATTCTGTCCGCCCGCCAGCGCTTCGCGCTCGTGCTTGAAATCATGCCGCTGCGACACGCCTTCGACATAGCGGAGGTTGCCCTTCACCAGCCGGTCGAGCGCCGCGTCCGGCGGCAGCGCGTTCTGCGGCTTCGGCGGCGGCTTTGTCTCTTTGGCGGAAACCGGTGGCATGAAAGCGAGGCTGGCAGCGGTGCAGGCCGCGGCAGCGAGGAAATGGCGTCGGGAGGTTGGGCTGGGAGCTGTGGCGTCGCAGAGCTGGCACATCAAGGTTCTCCGTGAACAAGGACCGCATCCGCGCGATATTTGTAGGTCAGGGGCAATGCCTGCGCAACGACACGCATCGAGCGCCGCGTCCACCCGTGTCGTCCTGGCTTGCGCCTGGGCGACGCCAAGCACACGGTGTCATCACCCGCGAAATGTTTAGCCCGGAGACATGGCTGACACCTGTTCGGAGACATGACTGACAGGTTGGTCGCTGGTCGAGCCGGGCGATGACGGCTGAGGATAGGACGCAGCTTCGTGCCTCACGGCATGATTGCCCGAGCTTGTATTTCGTTTCGCCCTCTCATCGAGGAGGGCGCAGGGAAAGCCGGGGCCGATCGCACCCACTCCGCGATCTAAGACTTGCTCTTTTAAATAACCAATAGGCTATGTGAATGAGGGAGGGCCGGCGGGGTTAAGCTACCGAATGGCATGAAATTCTGGCTGAAATTATACTAGCAAGTTTCCTGTTGACTGATCCATAGCTAGTTGGTTATACGTTTATCCATAACCAACAGGTTATGGATTGCCATGCCGGATGCCCATGATTTGCTGTTTCGAACTCTCGCCGACCCGACCCGCCGGGCGATCTTCGAGCGCCTGTGCCGCGAGGGCGAGCAGACTGTCGGTGCGTTGACGGCGCGGGCGAAGATTTCGCAGCCGGCGGTGTCGAAGCATCTCGGCGTGCTGAAGCAGGCCGGACTGGTACGCGACCGCCATGAGGGCAGGCAGACGCATTACAGCGCGCAACTCGGCGCGCTGGCGCCGCTGATCGACTGGACCAGCCAGATGGCGGGCTTCTGGCAGAACCGGTTCGACCACCTCGAAGATCTCCTCAAAAGGATGGACCAATGAACAAGACCACTCCTGAGACGCGTTCCGCGGTCGTCGAGCGCGAATTTCCTCATCCGCCGGAGAAGCTCTGGCGCGCGTTGACGCAACCGCATCTGATGGAGGAGTGGTTGATGAAAAACGATTTCAAGCCCGTGGTCGGACACAGCTTCAATCTGCGCGGCGAGTGGGGCGGCGTGCTGGATTGCAAGGTGCTCACCGTCGAGCCGCACAAGACGTTGTCCTACACCTGGAACTTCGCGCACGAGGACGCTGCCTACGATCTCGAGAGCGTGGTGGTGTTCACGCTGACGCCGACCGCGCGCGGCACCCATCTTCGCGTCGAACAATCCGGCTTCCAGCCGCATCAGAAGCAGGCCTATGGCGGCGCCCATGCCGGATGGAAGCAGTTCCTCGAGAAGCTCGATCAGCTGGTCGCGCGCGAAGCCTGATCGTCTCTCCCTCGTCATTGCGAGCGAAGCGAAGCAAAGCAATCCATCTCTCTGCATGTGCTGCACGATGGATTGCTTCGTCGCTATCGCTCCTCGCAATGACGATTGTACTCACATCGTCCAACGGGAGTTCACATTGAACTGGAACAACTTGATCCGCCAATCTCACCGCTGGCTGTCGATCGTCTTCACGGTCGCCGTCATCATCAACATCGTCGCAATGATCGCGCAGCTGCAAGCGGCCTGGATCGGCCTGCTGGCGCTGTTCCCGCTGATCCCGATGCTGCTCACTGGCCTGTATCTGTTTGCGTTGCCCTATCTGGCGCCGCGGCGGCGCCAGCATCGCGGATCGACGGCGGTGTCCCAGCTGTGATTGGATGGGCGATCGCACCGGACAGGCGAGAAGCGTGAGGCAGCAATGACGGCATCGGAACAAATCGACCGGATGATCGAAGGGCTCACCGACTGGCGCGGCAAGACGCTCGCCAGCCTGCGCAAGAGCATCCTCGCCGCCGACCCCGGAATCATCGAGGAGTGGAAATGGATGGGCAGCCCGGTGTGGTCGTGCGACGGCATCATCGCGGTCGGCAACGCCCACAAGGGCAAGGTGAAGCTGACTTTCATGTACGGGGCGCAACTGCCGGATCCCGACAAGCTGTTCAACACCGGCTTCGAAGGCAATGTACGGCGTGCGATCGATTTGTTCGAGGGCGACAAGATCAACGGACCTGCGCTGAAGGCCCTCATTCGCGCCGCGATCGAGCTCAACCAGGCCAAGAAGAAGCCGGCCGGGAAAGCGGTGAAGAAGGCTGCGGGCGTTCGTGCGCCGGCAAAGAAGAAAGCGTGAGCGACGCTGGCGTGTGGTCCGCTGATCCGGTCGGGACGAGATGATCAGGACCAGGCTCGCGACACTGTCGGATGCGGAAGCGATCTCCGCGCTGCTGATGGCCGACTCCGGCGATCACGGTGGCATGCTGCTCGGGCAGTGGCCGCGCGAAACGATCGAGACGCGGATATCGAGCGGGCAACCGATCGTCATCGCGACCGACGAAGCCGATCGGTTGCTCGGCGCGCTGCTGACGTCGGAGCAGGATTTTGACGAGGCTCCGCCGGTACGGGCCATGCTGATGGCGTGGCCGGGCGGTCCTGATGCTTACGTGTACGGACCGGTGTGCATCTCCCGCGACGCGCGCGGCCTTGGCGTGCTCGAGGCGTTGTATGCGGAGCTCCGGGCGACGTTTCCGGGCCGCGAGGCCATCCTGTTCGTCAGGGAGGACAATCCTCGCTCGCTGAAGGCGCATCTGCGGCTCGGCATGCGCGAGGTCGCGCACTTTGACCTCGGCGGCAAGGTTTTCGTCGTTCTGAGCGACGGGCCCGAATTCGGGTGATAAGCGTATCGCTGCCGGCAACCTAGGGTTCCGCGAGCGGGAACTCGGACCCCAAGGTAGGAATTCGTCAGAAACAAAATATTTACTATCGGATACATATCCTCGGCGACCTTGCCAGAAGTTGTATCTGATTACCGATGCAATTGAGAGGGCAGCTGCTAACCCTGTGGCTGTGGAGTGAGCGGGTTTCGTGTCGAAGCGCCCGTTGGAATGGCAGTCGCAATGGCAGTCGCAACGCTCAGTCGGTCGGTTGGTCCGTCACGGATCGCTTCGCCGTCGGACACCGAAGTCGCACCGCAGGCCTCTCCGGTCACAGCAGCTGGCGTACCTCGAACCCCGCAACCTCATCAGCGGATCGAGCGGGCTTCATGGCTGGTCGGCATCGCGGCGAGCGGCTTCGCCGGCTTCCTGCTCTGGAAATTTCAGGTCGACGTCGAGCCCGAAAGCCTGACGCTGTTTTCAGGCCTGATGGGGTTTCTGCTTGCCGTCGATATCGTGTACGGCAGATGGCGGTCCGCTCCGGTTCTGTCCAACCTGGCCGCGGCAGTCGCCGTGTTCTTCTGGTCGGCCGCGGCGGCGGCGACGATCAGCCTCGTCGGCCTCAGATACAAATTCCCACTGATCGACGACGGTCTCGCCAAGGCCGATCGCCTCATCGGGATAGATTTGCAGTCGATCATCCCATGGTTTGCGGACCATCCACGGCTGACAGAACTGCTCGCTGTCGCCTATTGCAGCTCCTTCGTGCAGGTGGCCGCGCTGTTCGTCCTCCTGGCGGTGACAAAGCGTTTCGACAAGCTCTGGCAACTGGTATTCGTGTTCGCCCTGACGATCGTTGCGTCGACGACGTTCTCGGTGTTCTGGCCTGCCAAGGGCGCCTTTGTCTATTTCGACCATCCCGTCGCGATCCTCAACGCGCTGCCCGAGCACGCCGGGATCTATCATCTTGCGAAGTTCGAATACTTCCGTAACGCGGCCGCGCCTGAATTGTCGTTGAGCAATCTGCAGGGCGTGGTGACGTTTCCGTCGTTCCACACCTGCCTCGCCCTGATGACGATTTTCGCGACGATCGGCATGCGGTGGCTGTTCGGCATCACCTTGATCTGGAACGTTCTCGTCCTCGTCTCGACGATCCCGATCGGGGGCCATTACGTCATCGATCTCATTTGCGGAGCGCTGCTGTGGCTGGCGGCGATGAAAGTCGAGGCGATGCTCCGCAGATCGTCCATGACCGGGCGCGCAATGCCGATGCCGGAAGCCGCGTCCGCCTAGCCGCGCAATCGGGCGACCCGCAACCCGGTTGCGGCCGCTATGCCTTCGTGTGCACGATCACTGGACCCGCAACCGCCGTGGCCTGCCCGACCAGCAGTGGCCCGAGATTGTCGTCGATCCAGGCCAGCGCGCGGCGGTTGGCTTCCTCGGCACCGGCGTGGTTGTTGAAGACGCTGATCGCGGTGACGGTGTCGTCGCCGGCATAGACGACGTAGTAGGCCATGAAGCCTTCGACGTCGCTGATGATCGGGATCGCGCCTTCCTTGATCCGGCGCGCGAGTTCTTCGGCGGTACCGGTCTTTGCCTTGGCCTGACGGATAGCGGCATACATCGGTCTGCTCCTTCCGGCTGGATCGATCGGGCTGCGCTTGACGCGCATGAGCGATGCTACGCCGGCCAGGGCGCGGACGCTATCGGGAACGGGCGCGGATCAGACGAAGCGCTTGCTCGCCAATGGATTTGGCGCGCGGCGATCGACGGTGAGCCGCGGCAGCCGCGCCAGATCGCCGGATGCCGGCGGGCAGGTTGGTCTTGGCGGAGGCGCAGCATCCGGTAGTTGCAGGAACAGCGTGGCCTCGAACAGCACGCCGGGGGCCTGTTTGGCCGTGCCCATGCACACCGCGCGATTGCCGTTGAACGTGCCCGTCAGCTCTGCCTCGACCTCGTCGCATCCGAACACGGTTGTGAACGGGCCGTCGGCATAGCGGCGCGTCGTCAGGGTCGCCGTGAAGCGATCCTGGTCGAGCTGATAGGAGCCGCCATAGCTGAACATGGCGTCGCCGCCGCTGATCCTGCCGTTTGCGAGCTGGACTATTCCGGTGCCTTCGCCGCGCGGCGTCCGGAACCACGCCGCATATTGACCGTCTCTTTGCATGGCCGTCATACGACCCGAAAACCCTGCGTTGTCTTCTCACTACGTTGCAAGCGTTGGGACTGCCACTGTGCGTTGTCGCGACGGTTAACGAACCCGGAAAGCGATCGCGCGACTTGCGCAAGGCAGCATCTGACTGATGCGCGTCGCTCGTGCGAGTGCACGCGACCGGTCACAAAATGCCACGGCCCTCGCCAGGGGAGCTAGCGAGGGCCGTGTTGGTACACCGCGTCGCGCCTAGGTTCGCGACGAGATGTGGGAGCTCGTGAAAGTCTTAGTCGGGCCTGATCCTCATCGGAAATCTTTCGGGATCATGTGGCTAGAAGGGCAAGAGCACGTCGAGAACCTGCTGGCCGTAGCGCGGCTGTTGCACGTCGGTGATCTGGCCGCGTCCGCCATAGGCGATGCGGGCCTGCGCGATCTTCGAGGAGTCGATGGTGTTGTCGCTCTGGATATCTTCGGGGCGCACGATGCCGGCCACGATCAGTTCGCGGATTTCATAGTTGACGCGGATCTCCTGCTTGCCCTCGACCACGAGATTGCCGTTCGGCAGCACCTGGGTGACGACGGCGGCGACGTTGGTCTGCAACGCTTCCTGGCGGTTCACCGAGCCCTTGCCGTCGCTCGACGCCGAGGAATCGGCGGTGAGCAGGCGGCCGGGCAGGATCTTGTTGGCCTGCGAGATGGTCTGCGAGCCGAGGAAGTTGGTCACGCCGGAATCTTCCGAATTGGTCCGGCTGCGCTGGGTTTCGTTGGCGATCGCGGCCTTGTCGGTGAAGTTCACCGTGATGGTCAGGATGTCGCCGACGCGCGCCGCACGCTGGTCCTTGAAGAAGGCGCGGGAGCCGCTGCGCCACAGCGAGTTCGGGCTGTAGGAGGCGACCTCGGGCTTCGGCATCGGCATCTGCACCGGCTTGTAGCCGGGCTGCGTGGTCGGGTTGTCGATCGAGGACAGCTTCGGCTGTTCGCCGATCTGGGAGAGCCGGTCGATCGAGGAGCAACCGCTGGCGATCGTTCCGAGTGCGACCAGCGCACTGGTCAAAGCGAGGCGGTTGGTACGGTACTGGGACATGAACCTTACTCGGCGTTTGGTGCAACTGAACTCAGCTTGACGGGAGCGGGATTTGACGGGGCGTCGTCGGCGACCGGTGCGGCGCGGGGGGTGGCGACCGAGATCGTCACCTGGCCACGGCCGCTGACGACGCCGGAGATGGTGCGTTTGGTTTGCAGATTCATCACCGAGACGACGTCGCCTTCGGCGCCGCCATCCATCGCCTTGCCGCGGATCGTGAGGTAGAGGCCGCCGTTCTGGTAGATCAGCGTGACGTTCTGGTCACGGGTGACAAGATCGGGCTTGGCGAGGTCGGGAACGCGCAGCGCGCGGCCGGCACCGATCTGGCGGCGGGCCTGCATGCCGACGGCGCTGTCGCGGATCGCAGCGTCGTTGCCGACCTCGGCTTTCGGGCGGCGTTCGACGATCACGTCGGACGCCTTCAGCACGTCGCCGCGCTCGACGCTGCGGGTCAGGATCGCGGCCTCGACGGTCTCGATCGCTGTGCCGGTGAAGCGCAGCTTGAGCGGCGCGCTGCCGGCGTCGTTGCCGATCTCGAAGCTGACGTCGAAGCGCGTGCTGCGCGGGTCGTAGCGCACGGCGACCGGCTGCAAGGTGCCGGTGTTGGTGGCTTCGAGGCGGAGGTCGCCTGGATCGCGGTCGAAGGTCAGGGCGATGTCGGCGGCATTGCCGAGGCCGTGGCGGCGCTCCAGCACCCGTGCCACCTGCTGCTCGATCTCCTTGGCGTCGACCGTGCGCGCCAGCCGCGTGACGGTGATTTCCTTGAGATCGCGGGTGTCGACGCCGATGATCTGGCGGGCGCGCAGGATGTTCAGGACCTGGGCGACCGGCAGCGTGCCGGTGGTGCCGAGATCCGGCGCGCGGTAGATCGCGATCGAGGCGGCGCTGCCGGCATTCTCGACGAGGTCGCCGACCCGCACGATGTCGTCGGCGACGGTGACGCTGGCGCGCAATGTCGGCTGCGCGATGACGCTCTCGCTTTGGCCCTGCACTTGTGCGAGCGAGGGCGTCGCGGAGACTGCTAACAATATGGCGACGAAGAGCGAGCGGGTGATCATCGACATCATCCTCAGCGGAACAGGTTGGAGGTCGATTGCATCATCTGGTCGGCCGCCGAGATGACCTTCGAGTTCATCTCATAGGCGCGTTGGGCTGCGATCAGGTTGGAGATTTCAGACACCACTTCGACGTTGGCCTGCTCGAGGTTGCCCTGCTGCATGTCGCCGTAGCCGTCGGTCGAGGCGATGCCGTCCTGCGGCTGGCCCGACGCCGGCGTTTCCTGGAACAAGTTGTCGCCGATCGGGTTCAGACCGGCCTTGTTGACGAAGCGCGTCAAGCCGATCTGGCCGATCGTGGTCGATGCGGTCTGGCCGGGCAGCGTCACCGAGACCTGGCCCTGCGTGTTGATGGTGAGGCCGGAGGCGTTCTGCGGGATCGTGATCGTCGGCTGCACCGGGTTGCCCTGGGCGTTGACGACGCGGCCCTGGTTGTCCATCTGGAACGAGCCGTCGCGGGTATAGGTGAAAGTGCCGTCCGGCATCAGGATCTTGAAGAAGCCTTCGCCGCGGACCGCGATGTCGAGGTCGTTGCCGGTCGGCGACAGCGTGCCCTGGGTCATCATCCGTGGCGTGCCGACGGTCTTGACGCCACCGCCGAGATCGATGCCCATCGGCAGGATGGTGTTCTGTTGCGACGCCTGCGCACCGACGCGGCGCACATGGTCGTAGATCAGGTCCTGGAACGCGGCGCGTTGCTTCTTGTAGCCCGTGGTTTGCAGGTTCGCGATGTTGTTGGAGATAACCTGGACGCTGAGTTCCTGGGCGGCCATCCCGGTCGCAGCGGTGTAGAGTGCGCGCATGGGTCAGCCTCCGATCAGGTCGGCACGTCGGCGAGCTTCTCGATCGCCGATTTGTGCAGGTCGCTCTGCTGTTGCAGCAGGGTCGCGATTTGGGTGTAGGTCCGCGTGATCTCGAGCATGCGGCTCATCTCGACGACGGAGTTGACGTTGGACTTCTCGACGAAGCCCTGGCGCAGCATCGATCTGGTATCGTTGACCGGCGCCGCGCCTTCGCCCGGCGCGTAGAGGTTGGCGCCTTCCTTGAGCAGGCGCTGCGCCTCCGGGAACGAGACGAGGCGCAGCCTGCCGCGTACCGAATCGATGGTGGAGGTGCCCTCGAGCACGGTGATGTTGCCATCGGCTGCGATGGCGACGTCGTGGTCGGTTTGCTGGAAGGTGATCGGACCCGAGTTGCCGAGCACCTGGAAGCCGTCGGAGGTGACGAGCTGGCCCTGATTGTTGATCTGCAGATTGCCGTCGCGGGTGTAGCGTTCGCCGGCGGGCGTCTGCACCACGAGGAAGCCGCTGCCGTCGATCGCGACGTCGAGCGGGTTCTTGGTCTGCTCGGTCGGTCCCTGCGAATAGTCGCGATAGGTCGCGCGGTCCTGCACAAAGGACACCCGGCGGTCATTGCCCGCGAAATTGTCCTCATGCGCGTTCGAGGAGAGGTACTCCTGGAACAGCGACCGGTCGGCCTTGTAGCCGTTGGTGTTCRYGTTGGCGATGTTGTTGGCAACGACGTCGAGCTGCCGTTCCAGCACCATCTGCTTCGATAGTCCGACCAGAAGCGTATTCTGCATCGGTGGTTCTCCCCTGTGAGGTGATCCGAAGCAGAGGTTCTCCCAAACCCTTACGCCGGACCGTCGGTAACCATTGGGTTCTCCCAAACCCGCCAGTCACGCCGTCCTCTCAGCGAAAGCCGTGCCAACTTGAAATACTGAGATGTTTCAATTGATTAGGTGTTTTTCCGGGCGCCCCAACGGGCGGCAGAAAGGTCTTGTTGACCATGTTTGCCCGGCAGTTTTTTCCTAGTGGATGGTAAATCCTAATCTTCCGTTAACCATTCGGGCCCTAGCGTTGCCGCAGTGGGGCGCGTGTGCGCCGGCGGCATTTGTATTGCGTCTTCAGGCCAAGGCTGGGGCAAATCGCGTTCGCATCCTTCAGAGTGAAGCGAGCGGACGATGGCGGACGAGGAAAAGACGGAWGGCGGCGAAGGCGCRGCCGCTCCGAAGAAGGGCAAGCTCAAGCTGATCATTGCCGTCGTCGGCTTCCTCGTCGTGCTCGGCGCGGGCGCAGGCGGCTGGTTCTTCTTCATGCGCGGCCATGGCGACGAGCAGCATGCCGAGGCGGCGCCGCCGCCGAAGCCGCCAAGCTTCGTCGACGTGCCGGACATGCTGGTCAATCTGGTCGGSGCMCCCGGCGAGCGSGTGCARTATCTCAAGYTGAAGCTCGTGCTCGAGGTSAAGGAAGAGAAGCAGGCCGAGGCGATCAAGCCGGCGCTGCCGCGGGTCACCGACCTGTTCCAGACCTACATGCGCGAACTGCGTCCGAGCGATCTCAACGGCTCGGCCGGCCTGTTCCGCCTCAAGGAAGAGCTGACCAAGCGCGTCAACCTCGCGCTGGCGCCCAATTCGGTGAAYGCGGTGCTGTTCAAGGAAGTCGTGATCCAGTGACGGRRTGGATGTARAGCCATGGCCGGCAACGACCAGATGGACCAGGACGCCATTGCCGCCCAATGGGAAGCCTCGCTCGATTCCGAGGATCCCGCGGCGGCCGCGGCGGARGCTGCCAAGAACGAGCTYACCGARAACATGGCGCTGCAATGGGCCGCCATGGTCGAGGACGGCAGYCGCGACTTCGGCRGCAAGAGCACCAAYGGCGAGCGCGTGCTGTCGCAGGAGGAGATCGACAATCTGCTCGGCTTCACGGTYGGCGACGTCAGCCTCGACGACCATTCCGGCATCCGCGCCATCATCGAYTCSGCRATGGTGTCCTACGAGCGTCTGCCGATGCTCGAGATCGTGTTCGACCGCCTGGTGCGGTTGATGACGACATCGTTGCGCAATTTCACCTCCGACAACGTCGAAGTCTCRCTCGACCGYATCACCTCGGTGCGGTTCGGCGACTACATGAAYTCGATYCCGCTGCCGGCGGTGCTKTCGGTGTTCAAGGCGGAGGAGTGGGAGAATTTCGGGCTCGCCACCGTCGACTCCAGCCTGATCTATTCGATGATCGACGTGCTGCTCGGCGGCCGCCGCGGCCAGACCCAGCTGCGCATCGAGGGCCGGCCCTACACCACGATCGAGACCAATCTGGTCAAGCGGCTGGTCGAGGTGGTGCTGTCSGAYGCCGAGCAGGCGTTCCGGCCGCTGTCGCCGGTGACCTTCACGATCGACCGGCTCGAGACCAAYCCGCGCTTTGCCGCAATCAGCCGCCCGGCCAATGCCGCGATCCTGGTCCGCCTGCGCATCGACATGGAAGACCGCGGCGGCAATGTCGAATTGCTGCTGCCTTAYGCCACCATCGAACCGATCCGCAACGTGCTGTTGCAGATGTTCATGGGCGAAAAATTCGGCCGCGACCCGATCTGGGAAGGCCATTTYGCGACCGAAGTGGCRCAGGCCGAGATYGCGGTSGAYGCGGTGCTYTATGAAGCCGATATCCCGCTGAAGGAGCTGATGAAGCTCAAGGTCGGCGACACGCTGCCGCTGGATATCCGTTCCGACGCGCTGGTCTCGGTCCGTTGCGGCAACGTCACCTTGACGGAAGGCCGCATGGGCCGCGTCGGCGACCGCGTCGCGATCCGCGTCACCAAGAATTTGCGCAAACCCCAAACCACCTTCGCGATGTTCGAGAAGGCGGATGAGCGGACCAAGATGATGGAGGCMCCATGAGTCATSTRCTWGGACTGGCAATCGAGAGCCTGGTGGCCGTGCTGCTGATGCTGACGATCGGCTATTGCTGGCTGCTCAACAAGCGCCTGCAGCGGCTGAAGGCGGACGAGCATTCGCTGAAGGCTGTCATTGCCGAATTGATCACGGCCACGGAGATCGCCGAGCGGGCGATCGGCGGGTTGAAGCACGCCGTGCGCGACGTCAACGAGAACCTCGGCAACCAGCTCGACGCGGCGACGCAGATGTCGGGACTGCTGAAGACCCAGCTCGCCGAAGGCGATCACGTGGTGCGTCGGCTCTCCAAGATCGCGCTCGCGGCACGGCCGTCCGAGCCCGCGCCTGCACCGGTACGCGCGTCCGCGCCCGCCGCACCGGCGGCACCGGCGCCCAGGGTCTCCGCCGCTCACGCGGTCGCCGCGGCGGCTGAAGCCTTCACCGAGCGCCGGAGGGCCGCCGGCCTCGCTGCATGAAGTGGCTTCGTGACATCAGAGTGATGCCCGTGGTGCTGGTCGCGATCTTCGGCCTGATGGTGCTGAAGGTCGCGGGCCTCGTGCTCGATGGCGGCTACGTGTTTGCCGACGACACGCCGCCGGCCGGTCCGTCCTGGGCGCAGCAGAACTTCAACTTCCCCGGCGCCAGCAAGCCGGTGGCCGACAGCAAGAACAGAGCCGATTCCGGCGACATCACCGGCTCGGTGCACGGCAAGGAGGAAAAGAAGGAGGAGGCGCCGAAGCCGGCAGCGCCGGCCGCCGAAGCCGCCAAGCCCGACGGCGTCGTGGTCAATCTCGATGCGCCCGCGCCGGTGTCGGCGTCCGAGCGCGCGATCCTGGAACGGTTGCAGTCGCGCCGCCAGGAGTTGGAGACGCGGGCACGCGAGGTCGAGATCCGCGAAAGCCTGTTGAAGGCGGCCGAGAAGCGCATCGAGGCCAAGGTCGAGGAGGCCAAGGCCAATGACGCCAAGGCGAATGCCGATGCGGCGGCAAAGGTCGAAGCCGAGGCCGCCCGCTTCAAGGGCATCGTCACGATGTATGAGAACATGAAGCCGAAGGACGCCGCCAAGGTGTTCGACCGGCTCGAGATGGGCGTGCTCTACCAGATCGCCTCGCAGATCCAGCCGCGCAAGATGTCGGACATTCTCGGCCTGATGCAGCCNAAGGTGTTCGACCGGCTCGAGATGGGCGTGCTCTACCAGATCGCCTCGCAGATCCAGCCGCGCAAGATGTCGGACATTCTCGGCCTGATGCAGCCGGAGGCCGCCGAGCGGCTCACCGTCGAACTCGCCCGCCGCGCCGGCGGCGACAAGTCGGCGGCGACCGACGAGCTTCCCAAGATCGAAGGCAAGATCCTCGCGCCGAAATCGAATTGAGGGGCTCCGATCAAGAAGCCCGTCAATTGGCGCGAGAAGTTGCTAGGCCGCCTCTACCACCGGTTTGATCTTGTTCAGCTCGTTCGCAAGCGATGCCTCGGCCACGCGGACGTCATAGGCGTTCTGCAGATTTAGCCAGAGCTGGGCAGACGTGTTCAGCGCCCTCGACAAGCGCAGGGCGGTATCCGCCGAGATAGCAGTTTCCTCATTTGCGATGCGTTCGATCCTGGTGCGCGGAACACCGCAGACCTTGGCCAACGCACCGGCCGACAGTGACAACGGGATCAGGAATTCTTCCCGAAGTACTTCGCCGGGATGCATGGGGGGCAGCTTCTTTGCCATGTGCGACTCTCTCTGGTCGGGGCGATCCTGCGCGGACCTCGTAGCTAGGAGTGGTAGTCCGTGAATTCCACGTCCACCGCACCTTCTTCGGTCCAGATGAAACAGATGCGGAACTGATCGTTCACCCGGATTGAATGTTGGTCCCGGCGATCTCCCTTTAGAGCTTCCAGCCGATTGCCAGGAGGAGACCGAAGGTCCTGCAACGTCGTGGCGGCGTGAAGATACTGGAGTTTGCGGCGCGCGACTTTAAGCAAGTCGGCCGGAAATCCCTTTCGGGTCTCGCCGTCAAAGGCCGCTCTGGTCACAGCGTCTTTGAAGCTCTTAATCACGGCAAAACGGTATCATGGCATGATACAAAAGGCAATAGCGCTGTATCGTAATTTGATACATGCTCGCCCGCATTAATTTACCGCGGCTAGTCTAGCCATGCCCCGATCCGAAACAATCCGTTGACGTTAACAGGTCCTTAACGCCGCCCGATCCAAGATCGGGACGCGTGGGCGAGGGCGCTTCGCGCTGGCTTGGCTGAGAATCTCAAGAAGACGTTTCGAGATGGCGCGAACGGCTGCCGCTGGAACATGGTCGCGAGGCCGCGCCTGGGCGCGGACTGCGCGTTTGTGCCTGCTTGCCGCCGGCCTTGCACTCGCGGGCCTGGCCTGTCCGACCGCAGCGCGTGCCGAAGATCCGCCGCCGGTGCCAGGTGAGGCGACATTCTCCGCCGCGAACGGCTTCGCGCGGCTGGTGCTGAAGCTGAAGGAGGATGTCGAGTCCGAGGTGACGACCGCTGGCTCGATCATCGTGATCCGCTTCAAGCGTCCGGTCGATATCCCCGTCGAGAAACTGTCGGACGCGGTGCCCGATTACGTCGGCGCCGCGCGCCGCGATCCGGACGGCTCGGCGATCCGCCTGTCGCTGGCGCGCCGCGTCACCGTCAACACCATGACCGCCGGCGAGCGCATCTTCGTCGACTTCCTGCCTGATAGCTGGACCGGCCCGCCGCCGTCGCTGCCGCAGGAGGTGATCCGCGAGCTCGCCGAGCGCGCCCGCGCCGCCGAGCGCCTGCTGCGCATGCAGCGCGCCGCCGATGCGGCAAAGAAAAAGCCGCCGGTGCGGGTTCGCGCGCTGGTGCAGCCCACTTTCGTGCGCTTCGTGTTCGAGGTTCCCGACGGGGTCAGCGTGTCCTCGGTGCTGAACGAGCAGAAACTGACATTGTCGTTCAACTCGGTCCTGACCTTCGACCTTGCCGACGCCAAGGTCGCCGCGCCTCCGAACGTCGCATCGATCAGCGCGCGTGCCGACACCGATACGTCGGCGGTCGATCTCACCTTGATCGGCGATGTCGATTTGCATTCGTTCCGCGACGAGAAGAACTATATCGTCGACGTCGCCTTCCAGCCGACCGAGCAGCAGGCGGCGAAGCCCTCGCTGAGTTCGTTGTTGCCCACGCCGCGCGGCAAACCCAAGGGTGCGGCGGCGATCGCACCGGTGACGTCGGAAAGCATCGCGCAGCAGGCCAAGATCGAGATCAAGCCCGAACAGTCTAAATCCGAACAATCCAAGCCTGAGCAGCCAAAGGCGGAGCCAGCGAAGGCCGATCCGCCGCAAGTGCAATCCGAAGCGGTCAAGACCGGGCAAGGGAGCGGTGAGCAACCGGCGCCCGCCAAAGCGGAACAGCCCAGGTCGGAGGGCCCCAATCCGGAGCTGCCGAAGATCGCGGCTGCGCCACACGACGGCAGCGCCGGCACGGCGATGGAGCAGCCGGCCCCCGTGAACGATCCGCCGAAGCCGGCACCGATCGTCGCGGCCGCGCCGGCGACGGACGCGCCGAAGCCCGCTGTGACCTCATCGCCGCCAGCCGAAGCCCGCGCCAGCGGTAAGCCCATGGTCGAAGCCCAGCGCGACAGCGACGGGCTGCGCGTGACGTTCTCATTCCCTGGGGCGACGCCGGCGGCGCTGTTCCGCCGCGCCGACACGGTGTGGATGGTGTTCGACACGCTTGATGCGATCGATGTCGATCCGATCCGCGCCAAGGGCGGCGCGCTGATCTCCGATGTCAGCCCGATCGCGCTGGAGAAGGGGCAAGCGGTGCGCTTTCGCCTCAACCGGCCGCAGATGCCGTCGCTGGAGAGCGATGATCGTTCGCGCGGCGTGAGTTGGACGCTGACTTTCGCGGACCGAGGGCAGAAGCCGCCGCTGCCGCTCGCCGTGGCGCGCAACATCTCGGAACCATCGCTCGCCAATGTCAGTGTGCCGCTCGCCAATCCCGGCCAGCTCCATAAACTGGTCGATCCCGACGCCGGCGATACGCTCTGGGTCGTGACCGCACCGCCGCCGACCCGCGGCATCATCAAGCGGCAGGATTTCGTCGAGCTCTCGTTGCTGGAATCGATCCATGGCCTCGTGGTTCGTCCGAACGCCGACGACGTCAAGGCGGAGGTCGGCGCCGACAAGGTGACGCTCGGCCGGCCCGGCGGCCTGACGCTGTCATCGGCCGACGTTTCTGCCGAGCGGGCGACCACGGCGGTGAAGCCGTTGTTCGATCCGGATGAGTGGCGCAAGAACCAGTCGGAGAATTTCCTCAAGCAGCTCGACACCTTGATTGCGGCGGCGTCGACGGCCGATGCCGAGCAGCTGCCGCAGGCGCGGCTCGATCTCGCCGATTTCTACATGGCGCGCGGCATGTATCAGGAAGCCCATGGCGTGGCCAACCTGATCCTGTCCGAGAGCAAGCGCGGCGGCGAGACGCCGTCGGTGGTGATGGTGCACGCAGTCGCCAGCATCCTGATCGGACGCCCGGCACGCGGCCTCAAGGATCTCGCCAATCCCGTGATCGGCAACGGCTACGATATCCAATTGTGGAAGGGGCTCGCCTTCGCCCGCGAGGGCAAATGGGCCGAGGCGCGCGAAAAATTCAAGAACGCCGAATTCGCGGTCGCGACCCTGCCGCCTGACCTGCAACGTGTCGTCACGATGGATTCGATGAAGGCCTCGCTCGAGGTGAAGGATTATTCCGGCGCCGCGCGGCGCAAGAGCGACCTCGACGTGGTCGGCGTTCCCGACGGGCTGAAGCCCGCGGCCGCGGTGCTGCGCGGACGGCTCGCCGAAGCGCTGGGCCAGGAGAAGGATGCGCTCGACGCCTACCGCTTCGCCGCCGGTTCGGCCGACCGCCAGGCCGCCGCCGAGGGCAAGCTGCTTGAGACGCTGCTCCGGCAGAAGCGTGGTGAGATCGGCCGTGACGATGTGCTGAAAGAGCTCGAGCTGTTGTCGATGCTGTGGCGCGGCGACAACATCGAGCTGAAGACGCTGTACGAGCTGTCGAAGATCTATGCCGAGACCGCGCGCTATGCCGATGCCTTCGCGGTGACGCGTGCGGCGACCCGGCTCCAGCCGAACGCGCCGGAATCGCGTCAGGCGCAGGACGCGGCTTCCGCGCTGTTCGTGCAGCTCTATCTCGGGCCGAAAGGCGACGAGATGGCGCCGATCGATGCGCTCGGCACCTTCTACGAATATCGCGAGCTGACGCCGATCGGTCGCCGCGGCGACGAGATGATTCGCCGGCTCGCCGACCGCCTCGTCGGTGTCGATCTGCTGGATCAGGCCGCCGATCTCCTGCAATACCAGGTCGACAAGCGTCTCGAAGGCGCGGCACGCGCCCAGGTCGCGGCCCGGCTTGCGATGGTCTATCTGATGAACCGCAAGCCCGAGCGCGCCATCGGCGCGCTGCGCTCGACCCGGATCGCCGATCTCTCCGGCGAACTGCGCCAGCAACGGCTGCTGCTCGAGGCGAGGGCGCAGAGCGACGTCGGCCGGCACGACCTCGCGCTCGACATCATCTCGAACATCACTGGCCGCGAGGCGATCCGGCTGCGCTCCGACATCTACTGGGCATCGCGGCACTGGCGCGARGCGTCCGAGCAGATCGAGCTCTAYTACGGCGACCGCTGGCGCGACTTCACCCCGCTCAATCCSAGCGAGAAGGCCGATATCRTCCGCGCCGTGGTCGGCTACGCGCTCGCMGAGGAYGCCATCGGGCTGTCCCGGTTCCGCGARAAATACGCSCCGCTGATGTCGGGSGAYGCCGACAAGCTGGCGTTCGACGCGGCCAGCAAGCCGGTCGCGACCTCCAGCGCCGAGTTCGCCCAGATCGCRCGGATGGCCGCCAGCGTCGACACGCTSGACGGCTTCATCCGCGAGATGAAGTCCCGYTTCCCCGATGCCACCGCCCGGGCGCYGCTGCCCGATCCGGTSTCGACCGGATCGGTGCCTGACAAGCCGAAAGCCGCGCCGGTGAGCACGCTGCCGGCGATCAAGGGCGAGCGGCGCGCCAGCGCCGCTCAGTAGCCGCGCCAGCCTTACGGTCCGGGCGTCACCCACGCGGTCGAAATGATCCCSTTSKYRTCRAGCGCGATGCGCCAATGCGCGGCGCCGTYCRYGTGCCTGACGCTATAGACGTCYTCGCCTTGCTCGCCGACRCCGAGAAAGCGGATCGACTGRATGTTGCCGAGGTCMGCGAGSGGCTGRAGCCACTGCATYTGCTTGCGGGTGGCYGCCGCCARCGCCGGGCTCATCTCGTYGTAGTCGGGATTCCCCGATGCGATTCCATCGATCAGGCGATGAAGCGCAGCYTCGGTTCCRGGACTGGCCGACTGGYTCTTGACGCGCTSCGCSGTCTGATCGSCGATCTTCGTTGCCGTCGCGGCGTCGATRCGCGCCATCGGAATRTCGCTGCCGTTCTGATGCAGAAYMAGCGARGTGGCGCGTCSGTCCGGYCCRACCACGAAGCTGACCTGCGCATCGACAATCTTGGCGAAGAATTCGGTTGYGCTCTCKGCAAAGAACCGCACCGAGCGCTGTCCGGTGAGTTGCATCATCAGATGATGTCCGTCGGGCGTCACCGTRAACACGGTGCGGTCGCTGAGCCGGTAGAATCCGGAATAATGATCGAGCACGGCTGGATCGACTGCGACCTCGTGCCGCGCCGTGATCGGCGGTGATTCCGCAGCGGGCTCTGCGGTCTGGGCCAGCGTGCTTGGCGGACCGGCGACCTGGATCCGCGCCGCCAGCGTGTTCCAGTCGCGTTGACCGAACAGTTTGGCGATCAGCTCCAGGCTGTCGCTRTGGGTGAGGGRGATCGATYTGGCGCCGAGSGYTTCRCGCAGSGTTTGCGCCATGGCCTTGGCATCACGGAAGTCGCGCATGGAATGGTCCTTTGCATCGACGAACGGAAAGCGTCAGGGGCTTGCGTTGCTGACCCGTTCGTGCGGGCAAAGGAAGCCTGAAATYGGCTTGATACRTTCACCGTCCCCGGGCGGGGTGCAAGCGGCGGGTRGTATCGACCCGGWCCGGATGTTCGCCGGGGWGGYGCGAATTGTCAATTGCAAGAGMGCGTGATCGCGTTCGTCCTCTCGACATTGCCTTGCCAAATCGGCMACCATGGCKSWYGTCGCAAGCYGGGAGGACGTTGTCACATGAGCAAGCCGATCAAGACCGAAGCCGAACTCATCGCGATGGCGCGGGCCGAGCTGAAGGTCCATGCCGATTGTCCCGATGGCATCGACATCTCCGTGCTGCGTGACGGCGAGAGCTGGGAATTCCGCGCCAGCGCCGGCGAGGCGACGGTGGCAAAGCCTGGCTATCCCGAATGCGTCGCCATGCTGGTGCAGATCGGCGACCATCTCAGCAAGCAGTATGATGTGAAAGGTTAGCGGGCTGCCGCGAGACGGGGGAATCGATGGACCGCATCGACGCCATGAAGGTCTTCGTCGCGGCGGTCGACGAGGGCAGCCTTGCGGGCGCGGGGCGGAAACTGCGGCGATCGCCGGCGGCGGTGAGCCGGGCGATCGCGTTTCTCGAGCACCATGTCGGCGCCGAGCTACTCCATCGCACCACGCGGTCGCTGAAGCTGAGCGACGCCGGCGAGCGCTATGCATCGGCGTGCCGCCGCATCCTGAGCGAGCTGGATGAGGCCGACATCTCGGCCGCCGGCGAGCGGGCCGCGCCGCGCGGCACGCTGACCATCACCGCGCCCATCGTCGTGGGTGAGGACGTGCTGCGGCCGGTGCTCGACGCATTCATGACGGAATATCCAGCCGTGACGGTCCGGCTGGTGATGCTCGATCGCACCGTCAACCTGATCGACGAGGGCATCGACGTCGCGCTGCGCATCGCCCATCTCGCCGATTCCAGTTTCGTCGCGATCAAGCTCGGCGAGGTGCGCCGGGTGGTCGCGGCGTCGCCGGGCTACCTCGCGCAGCATCCGGTGATCCGCGAGCCCGCCGATCTGGCGAAGCAGCAGATCATCGCGATGACGCATTTCGGGCTCGACTCCTGGAGTTTCCCGCCGGCCGCGAAATCGAAGGTGGCACGCGCGGTGCAATTCGCGCCGCGGCTGGTCGTCAACACGGTGCGGGCGGCGGTCGCCTCCGCCAGCGAAGGCCACGGCGTCACGCGATTGTTCTCGTATCACATCGCCGAGGAAATCCGCGACGGGCGGCTGCAGATATTGCTCGCCGGCGACGAGCATCCGCCGCTGCCGGTGCATCTGCTGGCGCCGCACGGCCGCTTCGACGTACCGAAGGTGCGCGCCTTCGTCGATTTCGCCGGCCCGCGGCTGAAGCGCTATTTCGAGCGGCTGTCGCGCGAGGCGAGACGGGCCGATGCTAAAGCGCGACGATAGGATCATCGCGCTTATGTTCTTTTTGCGCATGATCTCCGCGCAAACGCTTCGCGTTTGTCGCGCCGGAAAACCGCTTCACACTTTTCCGGATCATGCTCAGTCGTTCGCGGCGCGGAAGAGTGTCTGCCGAATAGCGGGCATTCGCGCGCAAATCGGATGTATCTAGGTTGCTCTCCATCGAGGCGGCGCTGGGCTGCTTCAGCAAGGGATGGAGAGACATCATGGGTGCAGAGCAGAAGGTCGCAATCGTCACCGGCGGCTCGCAAGGCCTCGGTGAGGCCATCGTCAAGGGCTATCGCGACCGCAACTGGCGCGTCGTCGCCAACTCCCGCAGTATCAAGCCGTCGTCGGACCCGGGTGTACTGGCGGTCGCGGGCGACATCGGCGATCCCGAGGTTGCCGAGCGCGTCGTCAAGCAGGCGCTCGGGCAGTTCGGCCGGGTCGACACGCTGGTCAACAATGCCGGCATCTTCGTCGCCAAGCCGTTCGCCGACTACACCGACCAGGATTACGCCGCGATGCTGGCGACCAACCTGAACGGCTTCTTCTACATCACCCGCCGCGTCGCCAGGGAGATGGCGAAGCAGGCATCCGGACACATCGTGCAGATCACGACCAGCCTGGTCGACCACGCCAACAGCAAGGTGCCCTCGGTGCTGGCCTCGCTGACCAAGGGCGGTCTCGCCGCCGCGACCAAGTCGCTCGCGATCGAATATGCCGCCAAGGGCATCCGCGTGAACGCGGTGGCGCCCGGCGTCATCAAGACCCCGATGCACGCGCCCGCCACGCATGACTACCTCGCCAAGCTGCATCCGGTCGGACGGATGGGCGAGATGAAGGACATCGTCGATGCCGTGCTGTTCCTGGAAGGCGCGGGCTTCGTCACCGGCGAGATCCTGCATGTCGACGGCGGCCAGAGCGCCGGCCACTGACTGATCACGCCAAGCGATAGGAGGCTGCCATGCCGATCGTCACCATCCAGATCACCCGCGAGGGTTCCGGCCCGTGCCGCAGCGCCGCCACCGCCGAGGAGAAAGCCAGGCTCATCGCCGGCACCAGCCAGTTGCCTGTCTCTTATACACATCTAGATGTGTATAAGAGACAGGATCACGCGTGAGGGGACGACGCCCGGGGCGTCGTCCACCACGGCGGAACAGAAGGCTGCTCTGATCAAGGGCGCCAGCGAGTTGCTGCGCGACGTGCTCGGCAAGCCCTCGGAATCGACCTTCGTGATCATCGAGGAGGTCGATACCGACAATTGGGGCTGGGGCGGGCTGCCCGCGCTGGAATATCGCAGGAAGCTCGCCGCGGCGGGCACCCGCTGACGGCCTTTGCCGCATCAAACAGAGCACTTCTCCCGGCCGGGAGAGGTGCGATGTGATCGCTGAGAGTGATTGCTGCGATCGCAACTAATCATTTTTAACGAATGCCCAGAGGGTCTATTGGCGTGTCCATGTCAGCCAATGTCGAACATCGCAGGCGCCATCATGCCGAGCCGCATGGCGATGCCGGCAAGCCGTTGTGGGTTGCGGCGGCAGCGGGCCTGTGCGCCTCGCTGGTCGGGCTGGGGCTGGCGCGCTTTGCCTACACGCCGCTGATCCCGGCCTTGATCGCGGCCAAGTGGTTCACGCCGGCGGAAGCGGTTTATCTGGGCGCCGCCAATCTCGCCGGTTATCTCGCCGGCGCGCTGATTGCGCGCGACCTCGGCGCACGCATCGGTTCGGTGTGGGCGCTGCGCAGCATGATGGTGCTGGCCGCCATCACCTGCTTTGCCTGTTCGGTGCCGATCTCTTTCATCTGGTTCTTCGGCTTCCGCTTCCTCGCCGGCACCACGGGCGGCGTGATCATGGTGCTGGCGGCGACCGCGATCCTGCCGCACACCGCGCCGAGCAAGCGCGGCCTGGTCGGCGGTGTGATCTTTGCCGGTGTTGGCCTCGGTGTCGCAGCTTCCGGCACGCTGGTGCCGCTGTTGTTGCAGCAGGGCGTCAAGCAAGCCTGGTACGGCCTTGGCGTGCTGTCGGCGGTGCTGACCCTGATCAGCTGGACGGCGTGGCCGGCGGAAGCGCCCGCCGTGCATGCCGCGAAGGAGCAGCCGGTCGCCGCGCATGGCGTGCGCTCGCCGCTGGTGCTCGCATTGTGCCTTGAATACGGCCTCAACGCGCTGGCGCTGGTGCCGCACATGGTGTTCCTGGTCGATTTCGTCGCCCGCGGGCTCGGGCAGGGGATTTCAGCGGGATCGTATTACTGGGTGCTGTATGGCATCGGTGCCGTGGTCGGTCCGCTGCTGTCGGGACATCTCGCCGATCGCGCCGGCTTCGCCGCGGCGCTGCGCGTGGCGTTCCTGATCGAGGCGGTTGCGGTCGCATTGCCTGCCGTGACGACATCGCCCGCCGCGCTGATCGTATCCAGCCTGATCGTCGGCGGCTTCACGCCCGGTATCGTGCCGCTGGTGATCGGCCGCATCCATGAGCTGATCCCGCATTCGGCGGCGAGCCAGCGCTCCGCCTGGGCGCAGGCCACCACCGCCTTCGCGCTGTTCCAGGCGGCGGGCGCCTATGGCCTGTCCTATCTGTTCGCCCGAAGTGGCGGCGATTATGCGCTGCTGTTCGTGATCGGTGCGGCCGCGGTCGCCATCGCGCTGGCGATCGAATTGTTCAGCGTCGTCGTACGGGGGCGCAAGCCCGGTTAGAGCCTTTCCCGTTCCGATGGAATCGGAACGGGGCTCTAGGTTCTTGTCTTGACGCGTTTTCTTCACGCGAACCGGTATCCACTTCGCTCGAAAACGCTCTAGCCACGCAGCGCTTTCGTCAACGCGGCGACGAAGCGGTCGACGTCGGCCTCGTCGTTGAAGACATGCGGCGAGATCCGCATCCGGCCGAGCCGCAGCGCGACATGGATGTTCTCCGCGGCGAGCCGCGCGATCAGCTCCTTCGGGATGCCGCCCACCATGCCGAGGCTCAGGATGTGCGGCGCGCGCACGCCGCGCGCCAGCACGTCGAGCCCGAGACCTTGGATGCCGTCGGCGATCCGCGCATTGAGCATCGTGAGCCGCTCGCGGATGGCGGCAGCGCCCCATTCCGCCATCATCTCCATGCCTGTCTCTTATACACATCTCCATCATCTCCATGCCGATCGAGGCCATTTCGAGGGTGATGAAATGATCGCGCTCACCCATGTCGTAGCGGCGGGCGTTGTCGACATAGCCGAGGTCGCCGAAATAGACCGGGTTCTCGGAGTTGACGTTGCGGCGGCCGGCGGAAGTCTGCTCGAGTGGCACGCCGTTCTGGTGACGTTTTGCGACATAGAGGAAGGCACGGCCGTAAGGACCGATCAGCCACTTATAGGTCGGGAAGATCACCGCATCGGGATCGAGCTTCGTCACGTCCATCGCCACGACGCCGGCGCTCTGCGTCGCGTCGATCACGAACATCGCCCCCTGTCGGCGCAGCGCGGCCTGCACCTTGTCGACGTCGATCATGCCGCCGTCCGACCAGTGCACCGACGAGATCGAGGCGAGCCCCACCGGCGCCGCGCCTGACCGTTCGATGGTCGCGAGCACCGCCGTCGTCCAGTCGCCGTCGGCGGGCTGGCGCACGGTGTCGACGTCGAAGCCCTGCGCCTCGGCGCGGGCGTGCCATTCCAGCACCGGCGAGGAGTGATCGTTTTCCAGCACGACGACCCGCGAGCCGCGGGGAATGGTCAGTGCCTTCGCTACCGTGGCGACCCCGTAGCTGATCGCCGGGATCAGCGCGACGTCGTTGGGATCGGCATTGATCAGGCGCGCCGCCGCGATGCGCGCGCGCTCATGCTGGCGCCCGGCGAACCCGCCATCGATGCTCCAGGGCTGGCCCTTGCGTCCGACCGCCATGCGGCCGGCATCGAGCGTCTTCAGCGGCAACGGGCTGTAGGACGCCGAGTTCAGGTAGCAGACCTCGCGTGGGATCTCGAACAGATGGCGCTGGGAGGGAAGCATGGCGTCTCGTGGCTGGAATGCGCGAATGATGGTGTGAGGCGGAGCAGCACCTGCTCAGCCGTCATACTGGTCCGGCCCCATCGCCCATGGCGCCTGGTCGTAGCCGTTGGCGAAGGTGCGGTTGGTCTGGACAGGATTGCGGTTGACGAGCGGCCGCAGATACATCGGGTGGGTGGCGCTGCGCACCTCGTGCTCGACGGTGAACAGATGCCGGCCATCAGCCGGATCGACGATGTCGCAGAACCGGTACTGGTACTGATTGTCCTCGCGCGAGACCAAATTGCGCTCGCGCAGCCGCTTGTAGGGACCCGAGAAGTCCGTGATGTAGATCTGGACGTGATGGCCGTCGTACTCGCCCTGCGCAGAATCGGTCTCGCGGAATTGCAGATACTGATCCTTGCCGACCTTGGCGCGCGCGACGCCGTCCTCCATGCTGGCCGGGATGCCCATGATTTCGGGATAGAACCGGCTGATCGCTTCAGCCGTACCGCGCGGCACGTCGAACTCGACATAGGGCATGCCGAGCGCGATGCGCCCGAACCGCCCGGCGTCGGGCTCATAGCAGCGCAGGTGATTGCCCCAGGGGCAGGTGGCTTCGACGTGGTCGTTGCGCTCGCGATAGCTGAACGCGGTGCCGTCGAGCTTGGGCGCGACCGCGGCGAGCCGCGCGAGCAGGGCCTGTCGCCCGGCGATCACGATCGCCGTGTGGCCGCGCAGCACCTGTTGCCGTCCGCTCGGCAGATGAAACTGGCTGCGGCCGGCATTGACCCACATGTTGCTGTCGGAGACCATCAGATAGGGATCGCGGGTCAGCCCGATGCCCGCGACATAGAACAGCGTGGCGAGGCGCTGGTCGGGCACCTGCACATTGACATGCTCGAGATGGATGGCGTTGCCGAGGTCTTCTGCGGCGCGGTCGAATGGCTGCTGCACGGCACGGCTCCCTGGATGCGGTGCCGCGCATGATAGTGCAACGGCCCGGCCGATCCAGCCGACGGGCCATGAATGTTACGCGGGGCTACCCCCCGTAACTCTGCACCAGGCTGCCGGCGACCAGCGCCCAGCCGTCGACCAGCACGAAGAAGATCAGCTTGAACGGCAGCGACACCACGACCGGCGGCAGCATCATCATGCCCATCGACATCAGGACCGAGGCGACCACCAGGTCGATGATCAGGAACGGCAGGAACAGCAGGAAGCCGATCTCGAAGGCGCGCTTCAGTTCGGAGATCATGAAGGCCGGCACCAGGATGCGCAGCGACATCTCCTCCGGGGTTGCCGGCGGCGGCTCGCCGGAGAGGTCCATGAACAGCTTCAGATCCTTCTCGCGCACGTTCTTCTGCATGAAGCCGCGCAACGGGACCGAGGCGCGCTGCAACGCCTCCTCGACGCCGATCTGGTTGGCGACCAGCGGCTTGATGCCGTCGTCATAGGATTTCTGTAGCACCGGCCCCATTATGAAGGCGGTGAGGAACATCGCCAGCGCGATCATCACGGAGTTCGGCGGCGCGGTCGCGGTGCCGAGCGCGGTGCGCAAGAGAGACAGCACGACCACGATGCGCGTGAACGACGTCATCATGATCAGGATCGACGGCGCGATCGACAGCACCGTGAGCAGCGCGATCAACTGGATCGCGCGCTCGGTCACGCCGCCATTGCCGCCGCCGAGATTGATGGAGATGTCCTGCGCCATCGCCGGGCCAGCGAACAGCCCGGCGGCGATCAGGACAGCGATGAAAAAAACTCTACGCGGGACGGTCCCCGATCTCACGAAGGGGACTTCGGTCGGCCGAGCAGCGAGGCCATCTCGTCCTCGAGATTCTCGAACCCGCTCTTCTGGCCAGCGGCGGGCGGAGCGGCCGGCTCGCTCCGCGGCGGACGCACCGGCGGCGCTTCGGGCGCAACCGGCGGTGCAACGGTCTCGGCGGCGCCGGTCGGGCGGCGCAGCGCTGCTTCAAGCCGTTGCGCCATCTCGGCGAGATTGGCGTCGGCATTCGATGCCGGTGGTGGGCTGGAAGGCGTTGGTGCCGCAATCGGCGGTGGAGCGGGAGGCGGCGGCGGCGCGACGGCGCGATCCGGCGCGCGCAGCGGCGGCGGTGCCTTTGGTGGCTCGGCGGCGCGCGGCGGACGCGGCGGTGCGACGGATTCGGAGCGGGGCAGGCGCGGCGGCATCGGATCGGGCCGCGGCTCGGGCGCGAAGCCCGCGAGCGGATCGCTGCGGCGGTCACCGATCGGCGGCGGCGGTGGGGGCCGGCGAAGCTCGTCGGCGAAGGAGGGGCGCGCCTGACGCGGCGGCAGTTCGGGCTCGGGAAGCTCGAAAGTATCGGAACGGGCGGCTTCGCTCTCGTTCCAGGCCGCGTCGGGAAGCGGTGTGGCGCGCGGCAGCGCAGCCTCGGGAGCGACCGCGGGGCGGCTCGACATCTGATCGCGCCCCGGCATCGCACGCACGATGTTCGGCTCGACGACGATGTCGGTCGGGCCCCCGATCATCAGCAGATGCTCGATGTTGTCGCGGCGGACCAGCACCAGACGGCGGCGACCATCGACGGCGGCGGCGTCGATCACCGCCAGTCGCGGCATGCGCCCGCGATTGGCATTGGCGCCAAGGCGATTTCCGCCGAAGCGGCGAACCAGCCAGGCGGTGACGCCGATCAGCGCCAGCACGACCACGAACGCCAAGACAAATGTAATGACCTGCATATTGGAGTCCCCGGCCATCGTGGCCTTCCTCAGCTTCCGCCATCAACGAGCGCRGATTGACAACTGCGATTTGCGCAGCGAATCRCGCCCGAGATTCGCCTTATTTCTTAATTCCCAGCGGCTTGYAGCCGACTGTTCTATTAATAAACCAAGAATCGCTTGTCCCAAAACGACTTCTCAGCGCCCCACGCTGTCTTGGTTTGTGCTGGTTAACGCAGCATTCGTGGCGAAAATGCGCTCGCGGGCCACGGTTGCCGTGTTCTCCACGGATCAGTCCGGCATTTTAACCAACCGTTAACCATACACCGGGCAAATTCTGCCTACCTCGGGAGGGCCAAGGGGCGTCCAAGAGGTTAACGGAGCCACGGCGATGGCCATGAACGATCTCCCGATCCTGTCGGCGTTGCGCACCAAGATGCAGTGGCACCAGGAGCGCCAGCGGGTGCTCGCCGAGAACATTTCCAATTCCGACACGCCGAACTTCCGGCCGCGCGAYCTGGTCGAGCCGAARTTCGACMRSGCCGGCACGACGGTCGGCGGCGGCRTGGGGACGCTGCCGATGATGCAGACCAGCGCCACCCACATGGCGGCGTCCGGCACACCCGACAATTTCGACAATGAYCGCGGCAAGAGCGGGTTCCAGACCCGCCCGGCCGGCAATGCCGTCAATCTGGARGACCAGATGCTGAAAGTSTCGGMCAACCAGATGGACTAYGCGGCCGTCACCKCGCTCTACAGCAAGAGYCTGCRTCTGCTGAAAACCGCGATCGGCAAGGGCTAGCACGAGGGCTGGCCGCCTGACGGCGGCAGGAGGATCCCATGGCAGATGGAACAAGCGACTTCACCCGCTCGATGAGCATCGCGACGTCAGGCCTGCGCGCGCAGGCGGGGCGGATGCGGGTGATCTCGGAGAATATCGCGAACGCCGATTCGACGGCGCAGACCGCAGGCGGCGATCCCTATCGCCGCAAGGTGCCGACCTTCTCCTCCGCGCTCGACCGTTCGCTCGACGCCCAGGTCGTGACGCTCGGCCGGATCCGGCCGGACCAGTCGTCGTTCCGCATCAGGCACGAACCGGGCAATCCGGCGGCGGATGCTTCCGGCAACGTCAAATATCCGAACGTCAACTCGATGGTCGAAATGACCGACATGCGGGATGCCCAGCGCTCCTACGAGGCCAACCTCAACATCATCAGTGCGACGCGGCGGATGATCCAGCGCACGCTCGACATCCTCAAGTCCTGACCCAACAAGAACAGGGAGCCTAAATCATGGCTACACCGACAGTCGCCGCCAACGCCTATGCCAGCCTCGCCAAGATGATGGAGCGCGGCGGCGTCGAGAAGGCGGGGCAGGCGGTCGCCGGCCCGTCCTTCAGCGCGCTGCTGAAGGACTCGGTCGGCAGCGTGCTGGAAGCGGGCAAGAAGTCCGACGCGCAAACCATGGCGATGGCCTCGGGCAAGGCCAACGTGATGGACGTGGTGACGGCGGTCGCCGACACCGACGTCGCGGTGTCGACGCTGGTCTCGGTCCGCGACCGCGTGATCCAGGCCTACGAAGACATCATGAAGATGCCGATCTGATTGCCATTCCGGGATGCGCCGAAGGCCGAGGCCCGGAATCCATAACCACGATCGGGAGTATGGATTCCGGGCTCTCGCTTCGCGAGCCCCGGAACGACGGAAGCAAACAACTGAGAGCGAGAACATAGCAATGACCGGTCCTGAAACTCTCGACGTGGCGCGCGATGCGATCTGGACCATCGTGATCGTGTCGTCGCCCCTGATGGTGGTCGGCCTCGTGGTCGGCGTCGTGGTGTCGCTGTTCCAGGCCCTGACCCAGATCCAGGAGCAGACGCTGGTTTTCGTGCCGAAGATCCTCGCGATCTTCGTCACATTGCTGCTGGCGCTGCCGTTCATGGCGGATTCGCTGGCCAGCCACATGATGCGGATTTCGTCGCGAATCATCGGCGGTTGATGCACTAATGCCGCGGTCATGCGCATCGATGTCTCACTGCTGCCGGCGCTGGCCGCAATCTTCGTGCTGGTGTTCGCGCGCGTGGGCGCGATGGTGATGCTGCTGCCCGGTTTCGGCGAGAGCAACATCCCGGCACGGGTCAAGCTCTCGATCGCGCTGCTATTGACGCTGATTATCCTGCCCTTGCATCGCAACGCCTATCACGTCGACCTGACGTCGATCTCCTCGCTTGGCGTCCTGATGGTGCACGAACTGATCATCGGCATCGTGCTCGGCGCCACCGCGCGGGTGACGCTGTCGGCGCTCAACGTCGCGGGCTCCGTGATCGCGCAGCAGCTCGGCCTCGGCTTCGTCACCGCGGTCGACCCGACCCAGGGGCAGCAGGGCCAGATCATCGGCAACTTCCTCACCATCCTCGGCCTGACGCTGCTGTTTGCCACCGACAGCCACTATCTCGTCATCGCGGCATTGAGCGAAAGCTACCGGATCTTCTCGCCGGGCGAGATCATGCCGACCGGCGACGTCGCGGCGCTCGCGACCTCGGCCTTTTCCGCCGCCTTCAAGATCGGCCTGCAATTGTCGGCGCCGTTCCTGGTGTTCGGCCTCGTCTTCAACATCGGGCTCGGCGTCCTGGCACGGCTGATGCCGCAGATGCAGGTCTATTTCGTCGGCGTGCCGCTCTCGATCATGGTCGGCTTCCTGATCTTCGCCGGCGTGCTCGCGGCGATGATGAACACCTATCTCGATTACTTCCTCGGCGTCATGCGCCAGCTCGCTCCGATGAATTGACGCAGAGCGTTTTCGAGCGAAGTGGGAACCGGTTCGCGTGAAGAAAGCGCGTCAAAAATAGGGACCGCAGAACATGATGCGATCAAGTCGCATCATGTTCTAGGGAGCAGAGATGGCCGAGGATACCGAAGACAAAACAGAAGACCCTACGCAAAAACGCCTCGACGAAGCCCTTGAGAAAGGCGACGTCGTCAAGAGCCAGGAGGTCAACACCTGGTTCATCATCGCCGGCGCCACGCTGGTGCTGTCGACCTTCTCGGGCTCGGTCGGCGGCGGCATCTTGATGCCGCTGCGCAACCTGATCGCCAATTCCTGGATGATCCGCACCGACGGTGCCGGCCTGCTTCAACTGACCCAGACGCTCGGCTACGCCGTGGTCGCCGCGATCGGCGTGCCGTTCTTGATGCTGGCGCTGGCGGCGATCGCGGGCAACATGATCCAGCACCAGCTGGTGTGGTCGGCCGAACAGCTCGCGCCGAAATTCTCCAAGATCTCGCCGGCCGCCGGCTTCAAGCGGCTGTTCGGCAAGCAGGCGATCGCGAACTTCCTGAAAGGCCTGTTCAAGCTGATTGCGCTCGGCGTCGTGATGGTCATCGTGCTGTGGCCCGATCGGATGCGGATGGAATCGTTCCTGCGGGTCGATCCGGCCGAGCTGCTGCCGGCGGTGACCGGCATGACGGTGCACCTATTGGCGGCGGTGGTCGCCATCCTCGCCGCGGTCGCGATCGCTGACTACTTCTTCCAGTACCGGACCTGGTACGAGCGTCACAAGATGTCGCTCCAGGAGATGAAGGAGGAGTTCAAGCAGTCGGAAGGCGACCCGCACGTCAAGGGCCGGATCAAGCAGTTGCGGGTGCAGCGCGCCAAGAAGCGCATGATGGCCCAGGTTCCTAAGGCCTCGGTGATCATCACCAACCCGACCCACTACTCGGTGGCGCTGGCCTATGACCGCAGCATGTCGGCGCCGGTCTGCGTCGCCAAGGGCGTCGACAATCTGGCGTTCAAGATCCGGGAGATCGCCAAGGAACACGACATCCCGATCGTGGAGAACGTGCCGCTGGCCCGGGCGCTCTATGCGTATGCGACCGTCGAGATCGACAAGGAAATCCCGGTCGAGCACTATCATGCGGTTGCCGAAATCATCGGCTACGTGATGCGGCTGAGGCGGGGGCTGTCCGGCCTGCGCCAGTAAGGGGCGGAAAACCGCTTGAAATGCGCGTAACTTGCGAAATTGCCGCCTGATGGACTTGCGTTTTCGGGTCCGATTCAGGCACTCAGGGGCAAGGCGGCCGGACGGGCGCCTTCTTGATGCAGACGAGCCATGTCTCTCCAGATGACTGCCGACAGTAACGATCCTCCCGGGACCGAGCCGTTCGTGGCCCACGGGCCAGCGCGGCGCAGCGGCAGCATCTTGCTGGTGCTGCTGATTGCCGCCGGCATCGTCGCGGTGGCGGTCTGGCTGATGACCATCGGCCGGAGCCAGGCGCAGCCCTATATCCTCGGCGTGCTGGCGCTGCTCGCGACCGTCGGGCTGTTCAACCTGTTCGCGCTTGCGGCCGGCATCATCCGCTTCTCCGACCGCACCACGGACGATCCAGTGATGGGGCGGATCGCCGACCATGCCCAGGAAGGGCTCGTCGTCACCGACTCCCGTGGCCACGTGGTCTATTCCAACGCCGCCTATCTGACGCTGACCGGTGCCGCCGGGCCGCAGGACGTCCGTCCCGTCGAGCGCGTCTTCATCGGCAATCCTGATGTCTCCGAGGCGGTATTCCGCCTGCTGAAGGCCGCGCGCGAAGGCAAGCGGCAACAGGAGGAGGTCCGCATCGCCGGTCACGCGGCCGGCCAAGGTGGTGGGCAAGGTGGTGGGCAAGGCCGCTGGTTGCGGCTCAGGGTACGCCCGCTCGGCGAGGGCAAGCGCGACGCGAGATATGCGGTGTGGTCGATCGCCGACATCACCCGCGACCGCGAGCGCCAGGAAGACGTGTTCCAGGAGCTGCGGCACGCCATCGAATATCTCGATCACGCGCCCTGCGGGTTCTTCTCGGTCAATCCGGCCGGCGAGATCGCCTATGTCAACGCTACGCTCGCCAACTGGCTGGACTACGATCTGGCCGAGATCGGCTCGGGCGGCCTGAAGCTGACCGACGTCGTCTCCGGCGACGGCGCGGCGCTGTTGACCTCGATCGCGGCGGTGCCCGGCGAGGTCAAGACCGAGGTGTTCGACATCGACCTGCGGATGCGCGGCGGCAAGACGATGCCGGTGCGGCTCTATCACAAGCTTGCCTTCGGCGCCGACGGCGCGGCGGGCGCCTCGCGCACGCTGGTGATCAGCCGCGCCCGCGACGAGCATTCCGATCCCGAGCGCGCCGCCGAGGTGCGCTTCATGCGCTTCTTCGATCATACGCCGATGGCGATCGCGACCGTCGACCGCGGTGGCAACGTGGTCGGCGCCAATGCGCGTTATGCCAAGCTGGCGCAGGGCCTGAACGGCGACGGCGGCGCGGCCAAGTCGATCTTCCGCGCGGTCAATCCGCGCGACCGCGGCCTGCTGATCGCGGCGATCAACCAGGCCGCCGAGGGGCAGGGCGATATCGCGCCGGTCGAGGTCATGCTCGACGGCGCCAAGGAGCGCTTCGCGCAGTTCTTCGTCACCACCGTCGAGAAGGACGAGCGCGACGCCGAGACCGCGATCGTCTACATGCTCGAGACCACCGAGCGGCGCGCGCTGGAAAACCAGATCAACCAGTCGCAGAAGATGGAGATGGTCGGCCAGCTCGCCGGCGGCATCGCGCACGACTTCAACAACGTGCTGTCGGCCATCATGATGGCCAACGACTTCCTGCTGAACGCGCACAAGCCGACCGATCCGTCGTTCCAGGACATCATGCAGATCAAGCAGAACGCGACCCGCGCCGCGACGCTGGTGCGGCAGCTGCTCGCGTTCTCGCGCCGCCAGACGCTGCGGCCGCAGGTGCTCGATCTCGGCGACGCGCTTTCCGATCTCACCATGCTGCTGCGCCGGCTGATCGGCGAGAAGGTCAAGCTCGACCTCGTGCACGGCCGCGATCTCTGGCCGGTCAAGGTCGACGTCTCGCAGTTCGAGCAGGTGGTGGTCAATCTCGCGGTCAATGCGCGCGACGCGATGCCCGATGGCGGCAAGCTGACCATCCGCACCGCCAACGTGTCGACCGAGGAAGCCGCCCAGCTCGCCAACAAGGGCATGCCGGCGGCGGACTATGTGAAGATCGAGATCGCCGACACCGGCACCGGCATTCCGCACGAGATCATCGACAAGATCTTCGAGCCGTTCTTCTCGACCAAGGAAGTYGGCAAGGGCACCGGCCTCGGCCTGTCCACGGTCTACGGCATCGTCAAGCAGACCGGCGGCTTCGTCTATGTCGATTCCGTGCCGGGCGGCGGCACCACGTTCCGGATCTATCTGCCGCGGCATCGCCAGGAGCAGGAGGTTGCCCCGGAGGCACATGCCGGCAACGGCGCGGCAAAGGACGCCGCGGCCGCCGTGGAAGCCGCCAAGCCGAAGCCCGATCTCACCGGGCAGGGCACCATCCTGCTGGTCGAGGACGAGGACGGCCTGCGCTCGCTCAATGCGCGCGGCCTGCGCTCGCGTGGCTACAGCGTGATCGAGGCGGCCAACGGCGTCGAGGCGCTGGAGGCGTTCGAGGAAAACAACGGCAAGGTCGACCTTGTCGTCTCCGATGTCGTGATGCCGGAGATGGACGGGCCGACGCTGCTGAAGGAGATGCGCAGCCGGAACGCCGAGCTTAAGATCATCTTCGTCTCCGGCTACGCCGAGGATGCATTCGAGAAGAGCCTGCCGGAGAACCAGCAATTCGCGTTCCTGCCGAAGCCGTTCACGCTGACACAACTGGTCGCCGCGGTGAAGGAAACCATGACGGGGAATTAGCCGCGGGGCGAGTTTCCCCGCGGCCGAGTCCTTCCGAGGCGGGTTCCGGGTGAGCGCTGTTCCGGTTGAAACCTGGCCTCATCCCGCGCTAGGACGCGCTGTCGCACCCACAAGGACCATAGTGTCACATCGCCGCGACCGAGGGCCGCAGCCGCGGTTCCCGTTTCCCGCTTCACTTTTATCAGGCCCTGCCCATGTTAGGGACGTTTCCCCATGCCGGGGAATCCTTTGAGGAAACCAAGATGAATTTCTCGCAACGCACGCGTGGAATTGTTCGGGCGATCGCCGTCGCGATGGCGCTGGCGCTGCCCGTAATGATGACCGTTTCGGCGGCCGATGCCCGCGTCGGCAGCGGCGGCTCGCGCGGCTCGCGGACGTTCTCCGCGCCGCCCTCGACCAGCACCGCGCCGGGTTCGGTCGCGCCGATGAACCGTACCTTCAGCCAGCCTGGCAGCCCGGGCATGGCCGCGCCGGCCGCCGCGAATGCCGGTGGCATGTTCGGCCGCGGTGGAATGGGACGTGGCCTGCTCGGCGGCCTGGCCGCGGGCTTCCTCGGCGCGGGCCTGTTCGGCATGCTGTTTGGCGGCGGCCTGTTCTCGGGTCTCGGCGGCCTGTCGTCGATCCTCGGCTTGCTGCTGCAGGTCGGTCTGATCGTGATCGTGGTCCGGCTCGCGATGTCGTGGTGGCAGCGCCGCAATACGCCCGCCACGGCTTATGCGGGTGGTCCCGACGTCGGCCCCGGCCCGCAGGCGAACGCCCGTTCGGGCTTCGGCTTCGGCCTTGGCGGCGGATCGAACGCGCCGGTCGAGATCGCGCCCGGCGACTACGAGACCTTCGAGCGCCTGCTCGGCGACGTCCAGGCCGCGTGGTCGAACGAGGACATCGCGAAGCTGCACACGCTCGCGACGCCTGAGATGGTGTCGTACTTCTCGAAGGACCTCGAGGAGAACAAGGCGCGCAACGTCACCAACAAGACGTCCAATGTGAAGCTGTTGCAGGGCGATCTGGCGGAAGCCTGGCGCGAAGGCGACAGCGAATATGCGACGGTCGCGATGCGCTACTCGCTGGTCGACACCATGCTGGAGCGCGGCAGCGGCCGCCAGGTCGGCGGCAGCACCCAGCCGGAGGAGATCACCGAGGTCTGGACCTTCGTGCGCCAGCGCGGCGGCAACTGGGAGCTCTCGGCGATCCAGCAGACCAACTGATCGATTGCGAGAGATGACAAATGCGAAGCGCCGCGGCCTGGTCCGCGGCGCTTTTGTCTTGTGGCTTCATTACCGTGTACTAGCATCGGAATATCCAGACAGGCCGCGGGTTGATGTCAGCGGACCAAAGCGCGATGAGATCAGGTTGGGCCATCATCGCGCTTTGGTTCTTTGTTTGAGCATGATCTCTTCGGAAAACCGCTTCGCACTTTTCCGGATCATGCCTTGAGAACAACCATCGGGAGGATGAGATGAAGTTTGCACATATCGCGGTTCCTGCCTGTCTTGCGTTCGTCGTCACAGCCGCGTCGCCGGCAAGCGCACAGACCGCGGAGACCAGCTTCTTCGTGACCAGCAACGGCATCGGCAATGGCGGCAATCTCGGCGGCCTCGCCGGTGCCGACAATCATTGCCAGACCCTGGCGCAGGCCGCGGGCTTCGGTGCGCCGAAGACGTGGCGCGCCTATCTCTCGACCCAGGCCGCCGATGGCAAGCCCGCGGTCAATGCGCGGGATCGCATCGGCACGGGACCATGGAAGAACGTGAAGGGCGTCGTGGTCGCCAAGGACGTCGCCGACCTGCACAGTGCCGGCAACGCGCTGACCAAGCAGACCGCGCTCTCCGAGAAGGGCGAGCCGATCAACGGCCGCGGCGACACGCCGAACCGTCACGACATCCTGACCGGCTCGCAACCCGATGGCACCGCCTTCGCGGCCGGGGAGGACCGCACCTGCAAGAACTGGACGACCAGCACGCAGGGCGCTGCGATGCTCGGCCATTCCGACCGCATCGGCCTGCGCGATGACGATGCATCGAAATCGTGGAACTCGTCGCATCCGTCGCGCGGTCCGGATGGCGGCTGCTCGCAGGCCGACCTGAAGACCACCGGCGGCGACGGCCTGCTGTACTGTTTCGCGGCGAACTGAGGGGCAGGGGCGGGTCTGCGAGTGCATGTCCATCATTGCGAGGAGCGACAGCGACGAAGCAATCCATCCTGTCTCTTATACACATCTAGATGTGTATAAGAGACAGCCTGAAGACCACCGGCGGCGACGGCCTGCTGTACTGTTTCGCGGCGAACTGAGGGGCAGGGGCGGGTCTGCGAGTGCATGTCCATCATTGCGAGGAGCGACAGCGACGAAGCAATCCATCTATCCGCGTGTGCCGAACGATGGATTGCTTCGCTTCGCTCGCAATGACGGGATCGCTTAGCTCTTCTTGCGTCCGGTCTTCTTGACGACCTTCTTCGCAGTCTTCTTTTTCTTGGCGGTCTTTTTCTTCTTCTTGGCCGCGAAGTAGGCCTCGACCTTCTTCGAGGAATGCCCGACCTCGGCCACCGCGGCCTTGAGCCGTGCAGGGGTCACCTTGAACTTCGTCGACCAGTAGCGGACCTCGTACGGCTCGTGGATCGCGATCCGTGCGCGGTCGGCGGCCCGGTGGCGCTGCTCCTTGAAATGGGCTTCCACCTTCTTGGCGGAGTGCCCGACCTTCTTGACGGCGGCCTTGAGCTTTGCCGGCGTGACCTTGAACTTCTTGGACCAGTACGCAACTTCGTAGGACTCGCTCAACGCGATCAGGGCACGATCCTGTGCGCCCCGCTTCTTCTTGTCGTCGGCCATAACATGATCCTTCATCGAAGATTCGACGCGGGAACCTTAGCAGCCTCCATTCGGTTCGCACAGGCGGCCCGCATGCGATGGACGATCTGACCGCCACGCGGCTACGATCGCATTGAAGAGCGACGACGTTGCAAAGTTTTTGGAGGTAAGTGCATGCACTATCAGCTTTACTACTGGCCGATGATCCAGGGCCGCGGCGAATATGTGAGGCTCGCGCTCGAGGATGCGGGCGCGGGCTACACCGATGTGGCGCGTGGCAAGGGCGGCATGGGTGCGATGACGAAGATGATGGACGCGCACAACGGCACGCCGCCGTTCGCGCCGCCATTCCTCAAGGCCGGCAGCCTGCTGATCGGGCAGACCGCCAACATCCTGCTCTATCTCGGCTCGCGTCACGGCCTGGCGCCGAAGGCGGAAGCCGGAAAGCTCTGGGTGCACCAATTGCAACTGACGATCGCGGACTTCGTGCTGGAGATCCACGACACCCATCATCCGCTCGGCCCGTCGCTGTACTACGAGGACCAGAAGGCGCCGGCGAAGAAGCGCACCGCGGAATTCTGGGCATCGCGGGTGCCGAAATATCTCGGCTATTTCGAGGACCTGGTTCAGGCGAATGGCGGCGCGTTCGTCACCGGACGCCGGATCAGCTACGCCGACCTCTCGCTGTTCCAGATCGTCGAAGGCCTGCGCTACGCGTTTCCGAAACGAATGGCGGCGTTCGAGAAGAAGGTGCCGCGCCTGATCGCATTGCGCGATCGCGTCGCCGAGCGGCCGAACATCAAGGCGTATCTGGCGAGCGAACGGCGGATTCGGTTCAACGAGGAAGGCATCTTCCGCCGCTACAAGGCGCTGGATCTGTGATGTCGTCATTCCGGGGCGACGCGAAGCGGCGAGCCCGGAATCCATAACCCCAGTCGTGAGTATGGATTCCCCGATGCGCAATTGCGCATCTGCGGCCTGTGCCTTTGGCGCATCCCGGAATGACGAAGAGAATGAGAGCTATCGGTTCCGCCCGTCCACCGGCGTCATGGTGATCTTCGACAGGTCGATGCCGTCGATGCAGCTGACATTCAGCGCGACGACATCGCCGCCGTCGGGCTTCTTGCCGCGCGCGAACACGTCGACGCCGCAATCGACGCAGAGCTGGTGATGGATGGCGTGGCGGTTGAACAGATATTCCTTCAGGTTCTCGGCGCCGGCACGGAGCTGGAAGCTTGTCGGCGCCATGAACACGAAGTGCAGGCCCTTCTTGGTGCAGATCGAGCAGTTGCAGGCGGTCACCATCGCCATGTCGGTGGTGCATTCGAAGCGGACCTGCCCGCAATGGCAGCCGCCGGTGTAGACCTTGTTCTCAGCCATGATCGTCCCTCACCACAGTCCGGGCACGAGGCGATAGCGCACCCGCGCCGCATAATCGGCATAACCTGACAATCCCGCCACCAGCGTGCGCTCCTCGATGCGGGTGCGGATCGCAAACATCACGAAGAACACCGGCACGAAGGCAAGGCCCCACCAGGAGCCCAGCATCGTCGGCACGGCGATGAAGAACAGCATCACGCTCGTATACATCGGATGGCGGACCAGCGCGTAGGGGCCGCTCGAGATCACGTGATGATCGCGCTCGGTCTGCACCTTCACGACCGGGGCGGCAAACGAATTGGTGCGGAACACCCACAGGACCAGCACGGTCGAGAGCAGATACAGCGCGAGGCCAAGCACGATCAGCGGCACGCCGGCATCGGCGCCGTCGAAGCGGCGATCGAGCCCCATCGCGACGAACCACAGCACGGCGACGACGACGAACACCAGCACGAACCGCTTGTCCGCCGCGGGCTGGCCCTCGCGCGCGGTGAGGCGCATGCGCTCGGCAAGCAGCCCGGGATCGACCCTGGCAAGCCAGAATCCGCAGGCCGGACCGATCACCGCCGAGGCGATCAGATAGGTCCACGCGCCGGGCCAGTGCAGCATGCCGGCGAAGCCGAACAGCAGCGCGGCCATGGCGATGACGAAGACGGTGTTTTGCAGGAGGAGCTTTGCGATCATGGGCGGCACCGCGCGATTCCAACGGCGATTATCGCACTGTTTTTCCGGCAAACATGCGACCGCATTCATCAACTTTCGGAGCGGGAGAAACGTTCCCGCGCCGGCGCGGCGTTGACAGTCATATAAGTAATTGCTTATATATTTTCATGACCGCCGCCATGCAACTGACCGCCGTGCTCAAGACCCTCGCGGATCCGACCCGCCGGGCGGTGTTCGAGCGGATTGCGCGGGAGGGCGAGATCGCCGCAACCGGGCTGGTGCTGGGTTCGAAGGTGTCGCAGCCGGCGGTGTCGCAACATCTGCGCGCGCTGCGCGATGCCGGCCTCGTCGCCGAGCGACGCGAGGGCCGGCATATCCATTATCGCGTCGCGCCGAAGGGGCTCGGTCCGCTGATCGACTGGCTCAGCCATTACGAGACATTCTGGGCCGAGCGCTTCGCCAGCCTGGAGAAGCTGCTGAAGGAGAGTGAGTGATGGGTGAGACGCGTGCGATCACGGTCGAAAAAGTGCTGCCCTACGCGGCCGAGAAGATCTGGCGGACCTTGACGACGAGCGACCGGATCGCGAAATGGCTGATGCCGAACGATTTCGTTGCCGCCGTCGGCCACCGCTTCAACTTCCACACCAAGCCGATCGGCGACTGGGACGGCGTCGTGCATTGCGAGGTGCTGGATTGCGATCCGCCGCGCCTCTTGCGCTATTCCTGGAAGGGCGGCGCCGACACCAATCCGGAGTACGGCTCGAAGCTCGACACGGTCGTCACCTGGACGCTGACGCCGGTCGAGGGCGGCACCCATCTGCGGATGGTGCATGACGGCTTCGTGCTGCCGGGTAACCGGTTCGCGTTCGACATGATGAGCCCGGGATGGGGCAAGGTGCTCGACGGCGTCGCCCGCCTCACCGACGAAGGCTGATCACTCGTTGTTGCCGCGGCGAACCGTGATCGATGCGTCGTTTTTGTTGCGGGTGCATTCGAGGTTGAGGCGGCGGTAGCGCATCGTGATGGTGTTGCCGCGCAGGATGCCCATGCGCTTCAGGCAGCGCGAGGTGCCGGTCACGGCGTCGTCCTTCGGCACGGTGAAGATCAGTGCCGTGGCGGAGCCGACCAGGTTGAAGAACTCCGGCTTCATCTTGCGATCGGTCTTGGCATAGAGCTCGATCGAATAGTCCTTGCCACGGCAGCCGAGCGACAATTCCTTCGCCGCGGGGTGCGTGAGGTATGTGATGTTGGCGGCGCTGAAATTGACCTTCAGCCCGTCGATCTGGCCGGCGAGCTGCTTGGCGATGTCGACGCAGGGATCGGCATGCGCGGGCGCTGCGGCAAAAGCGGTTGCGAGCGCGAGCAGCGCGGCGGGCAGGGTGGAGCTGATGCCCAAAGGCAAGCGTCGGCGCAACGATGCTGTCACGAAATACCCCCGCGGTATGAAAATACGCGAAGCTACATGCAGGCTCCCGCCGAGCGCGTCAATACGGCCGGCCCGTCAGGATGGGCACTTGCCGTCCTGCGCCTTGGAGGCGCCGGCGGCCCGGCGCTCGCAGTCATTGCCGTAGGTCTTGCCGTCGCAGCCGCAGACCGGCTTGTAGATCTTGTTGCAGATCGTCGGCCGGAACGCGCAGCTGCCGGTCTGGTCGGCACGGCCGCATTGCCCGGGCTTGAACTGGCAGAACTGGCCGCCACGGCTGCATTGCAGGCCGGCGATGCCGCCGCACGCTCGGCCGAGCCGAGCCGCGTCAGTGCTGGCCGGGAGCGCGATCAACAAGGCCAGCACTGCGAATGAGGCGAAAAGCCCTGATTTCATGATGGCCCCCTTTGCGAACCCCTTGGTCGCTTTCATGGATTGCGTGGCGTAGTGGCAACCCGGGATTACGGCAGGATGAAACATTAGCACGGGGATTGCCGCCGCAGCGCATGGCTGGAAGGCCGCCGGCTTCCCTTTCCTTTGTCCGAAAAAGGCTTAGAACGGCTCTACATTGCCGGGCGGCCCCGCGGCTGGCACCGGCCTTTCGAACCGACGTGCAGCCCAAAGAGCACCCCATGAACGCCCCGACCGCCTTTCCCGACCAGCAGAAGCCCGTTCCGCCCTACAAGCACACGCCCTTGTTCCCGCTTGGCGCGGATACCACGCCCTACAAGAAGGTCACGAGCGAGGGCGTCCGGGTCGAGAAGGTGTTGGGCAAGGACATGCTGGTGGTGTCGCGGGAGGCGCTGCGCGCGCTCTCCGAAGCCGCGTTCGGTGACATCAATCACTATCTGCGGCCTGGGCATCTGAAGCAGCTCCGCAACATCCTGGAAGACAAGGAAGCCAGCGACAACGACAAGTTCGTCGCCTTCGATTTCCTGAAGAACGCCAACATCGCCGCCGGCGGCGTGCTGCCGATGTGCCAGGACACCGGCACGGCGATCATCATGGGCAAGAAGGGTTGCAACGTCATCACCGACGGCGAGGACGAGGCCGCGCTCTCCGAGGGCGCACGCGACGCCTATCTGCGCCGCAACCTGCGCTACTCGCAGGTCGCTCCCCTGTCGATGTATGAGGAGAAGAACACCGCCAACAACATGCCGGCGCAGTGCGAGATCTACGCCGAGGGCGATGACGCCTACAAGTTCATGTTCATGGCCAAGGGCGGCGGCAGCGCCAACAAGAGCTTCCTGTTCCAGGCAACGCCCTCGGTGCTGACCAAGGACCGGCTGCTGGCGTTCCTGAAGGAGAAGGTGCTGACGCTCGGCACCGCGGCATGCCCACCCTATCACCTGGCGATCGTGATCGGCGGCACCTCGGCCGAGCTCTGCATGAAGACCGTGAAGCTTGCTTCCGCGCGCTATCTGGATGCGCTGCCGACCCACGGCTCGCCTGATGGCAATGCGTTCCGCGATCTCGAGATGGAGCAGGAAATCCTCAAGATGACGCAGTCGCTCGGGGTGGGCGCGCAGTTCGGCGGCAAATACTTCTGCCACGACGTCCGCGTGATCCGGATGCCGCGCCACGGCGCCTCGCTGCCGATCGGGCTTGGCGTGTCCTGCTCGGCGGACCGCCAGGTGCTCGGCAAAATTACCAAAGACGGCGTCTATCTCGAGGAGCTCGAGCACAATCCGGCGCAATATCTGCCGGCGGTCGAGCAGTCGCTCGGCGGCGAGGTGGTCAAGATCGATCTCAACAAGCCGATGAAGGACATCCTGGCGACGCTGTCGCAATATCCGATCAAGACCCGGGTCTCGATGACCGGCACCATGATCGTCGCGCGCGACTCCGCGCACGCCAAGCTGCGCGAGCGGCTGGAGAAGGGCGAGCCGCTGCCGGATTATTTCAAGAACCACCCGGTCTATTACGCCGGTCCCGCCAAGACGCCCGACGGCTATGCCTCCGGCGCGTTCGGTCCGACCACCGCGGGACGCATGGATTCCTTCGTCGACCAGTTCCAGGCCGCAGGCGGCTCGATGGTGATGGTCGCCAAGGGCAACCGCGCGGTCGCGGTGCGCGAGGCCTGCAAGAAGCATGGCGGCTTCTATCTCGGCTCGATCGGCGGTGCGGCGGCGAACCTCGCCGAGCACTGCATCAAGAAGGTCGAGGTGGTCGAGTATCCCGAGCTCGGCATGGAAGCGATCTGGCGCATCGAAGTGGTCGACTTCCCGGCCTTCATCATCATCGATGACAAGGGCAACGACTTCTTCAAGGAATTGAATCTGGGTTGATCGCGGTCGGCCTCGACGGATTTTCAAAGGGCTGGGTCGCCGTCACCATCGATGGCGACCGGCGCACGGTTTCCTTTCACGGCGATATTGCGGCCGCGCTCGCGCGGCCGTTCGACCGTGCCGGGATCGATATCCCGATCGGCATGACCGATGACGGCGAGCGCATCTGCGATCTTCTTGCCCGCGAACGCCTGCGTCCGCACAGCTCGCGCGTCTTCACCGGCGCGCGGCGCTGGCTGTGGCGGGAATTTTCCGATCCCGACAAGGCCAATAGAGACGCGTTACGCCGCGGCCAGACCCGCGTCTCACGCCAGCTCTGGCATCTCGGCAACAAGATCATGGAGGTCGATGCGTTCGTTCGCGACAACGCTGGGCGTGACATCCGCGAGGTGCATCCAGAACTGGTTTTCCTGCGGCTGAATGGCGGCGTGCCGCTGCCGGCGAAGAAATCGCAAGCGGGTGACGTCCTTCGCCGCAAGCTGCTCAAGCGCTCGGGCTTTCGCGAGATCGATCGCTGGCTCACCGTGACGCGGATCGGCTCCGGCGCCAAACGCGACGACGTACTCGATGCCTGCGCGGTGGCCATTGCCGCGCATGAACCGACTGGCTGCGTTCCCGAAGGAGCGCGGCCGCTGGATGCGCATGGTCTGCCGATGCAGATCTGGTTCTAGCCCGCGCTAGCTGGCTTCGGCTACGATCCGGCCGATCTCCGCAAGAATGGCTTCCTGCGTCGCGACAGGCGTCGGCGCGTCCGCGAGATAGGCTGCGACCACGATCGGGGCGCGGCCCGGCGGCCAGATCACGCCGACATCGTTGGTTGCGATGCCCTTCCAGGTGCCGGGCTTGTTGGCGATCCGCCATCCCTGCGGCAGTCCGGCCCGCAGCCGGGTCGTTGCGGCGTCCTTCGCGCCGGCCATCCAGCCGGTCAGCCGTGCGCGCGAGGGCTCCGACAGCGCATCTCCGAGAAGCAGCCGTTGCAGTGTCCGCGCCATGGCGGCCGGCGAGGTGGTGTCGTGCTGCTCGCCCGGCTTGACGATGTTTAGATCCAGTTCGACCCGATCGAGACGCGTGACCGGATCGCCCAGCGAGCGCAGGTAAGCCGTCAGGGCGGCGGGGCCGCCGAAGCTCGCCAGCAGCAGATTGGCGGCGGTGCTGTCGCTCACCGTCACGGCCGCCTCGCAGAGCTCTGCGACCGTCATCCCTCCGGGACCAACGTGAGGTTGGGTCGCGACCGATGGTGGTACCAGATCGCGTTCGGAGAAGACGACGCGGCGGTCCAGTTGTTCCTCGCCGCGGTCGACCCGCGCCAGCACAAGGGCCACGGCGAGCGCCTTGAAGGTGCTGCACATGGCAAACCGCTGGTCGATGCGGTTGCCGATGAGCTTGCCGGTCGCGGTGTCCAGCAGGGCGACACCCAGCCGGCCACGGCTTTGGACCTCGACGTCCTTCAAGCGATGTTCGATGCTGTGCTGCCCAGGCTCGGCTCGTGCAGCGGATACGCGCAGCGCCGGAACGGCCATGGCCGATGCCGCAAGCACAATACGGCGTGTGATTGAGGTCGGCATATCACCTACTTTCCGGTTTGCCGGCGATCGCCCGCCAGAGCGGCTGACGTGATCGGGAGGAAAGTTGGCGAAATTGTTGCCGGCAGCCATGCTGGCGTTCACACCATGGTGCCGATAAAAATTCAGGCCGCGCCGGTCATCGGCGCGGCCTGAATGTTCGATGCGGAATAATCCGATCCGCCTGGTCGGTGTGTCAGGCGCGGGTGCCGGTGAAGGGGAAGCTGCCCATCGGGCCGATGCCCATCTCGCCGGAGATGCCGTCGCCCGAAACCTTGCCGCTGAATTCCAGCGTCAGCGGCATCGGGTTGGTGATGGAAACCTTCCAGGCGACGCTGTCGCCATTCACGGTGCCGTCGAATATCTCGGTGGAATTGCCTTCGGCGCCTTGCGTGCCGGTGAGCGTGCCGCCCGAGCTCGAAAGCGACAGCGTCGCCTTGCGCTCGCCCATCGGCGTCGTCATCGTCAGATTCCAGTTTCCGTCCACCGCCATAATAGATGTCTCCCCTCGAGATGAATGCGTGCGCGGGTATAGCCCATCTTGCCGCGCGCGCCTAGTTCGCCGCTGCGGCGATCAGGCGCGGGCGGCGGCGCGCAGCCGGTTGCCGATCAGGAAGCGGAAGGCGACGTACTGGATCGCGAAGGCGGCGATCTTGGCGCCGAGCAGCACCACCGACACGTAGAACGCCCACAGCTTCATGTCGCCGGTCGCCGCGATCGCAATCGTGCCCGCGGCGAGGATGAACATCAACCCGGCCCAGGCATAGCCGGCGAGGGTGGCGTATTCCGGAATGGTCTGGGTCACGATCGGCGGCAGATAGCGCAGCATCCAGCCGCGCTTGAGCATGATCGCACCGATCGCGATATGGCCGATCGCGGGCTTCGCCAGCACGAAACGCGGATCGTTGGTGAGGAGCGTCGCGCCACCCAGCACGATCACGAGCCCGAGGCTCGCCCAGGTCATATAGCCGAGTTCCTGTCCCTTCACCCGCGCATAGATCACCTGCGCGATCGCGCCGACGATCGCAACGCCGGTGGCGATCAGCACGTTGTCGGTCGCGAGATAGACCACCAGGAACACGATGGTGGAGAGGAAGTCGCTCGCAAGCTTGGCAAATACGCTCTTCATCGTCGTGGTTTCCGTTTCCTCGGGCGCGTGATTGTTCTGCGATGGCTAACGGCTGCGTCAGTGCGACGGCAGCGCGCTGGCGGGCGGCGTGCCGTACTTGGCCGCGCGATAGTGCGGGTACCAGCGGGTGAAGCCGACCGCGGCGTTGCGCGCGGCGAAGGCGACGAGGAGGCCGGTCCATAGCGGCAAGGTCGGCATGTAGAGCACCGCGATGTTGCCGATCATCATCAACAGCGTCGCGGCCGCCCAGGCTCCGGTGATCAAATAGTTGGCGTGGATGAAGCCGGGCAGTTTCGCGGTCTCGGCATCGAACTGCTCGACGGCATATTGCAGGGTGAAGGGATGACCGATCAGCATCGAACCGAATGACACGAGGAGGATGCCGGCATCGACGGCGATCTTGACTGCGATGCTGCTCGGCGTTGCGTCGACGAAGGTCAGATAGATGCCAATCGCGGTGAACACGATCACCGAACCGATGCCGAGGGTGTTGATGCTGCGGCCGCGCGCGACATCGAAGGCGATGACGGCAAGGCAGATCAGGGCAGCACAGAGCAGGCTCACGGTCGCCGAGGTCATCAGCATCAGCGTGGCGAAGGCGCCGTAGGGAGCGAGGATCAGGAAGATCGTCATTGCAAGCCTCGAAGGCTGATCTTTACACCGTAAAGATACCCTAGGGGCGGAAAAGGAGAGCGTCAAGCGAAATCTTTACAGTGTCAAAATCGTGAGGTGTCACTGAAAAAGTGAGTGTTTCCAAGGTCGATGTACCAAGCTTGAAGATGCTTCCTTCTTGCCGCTCTCTGTGGTCGGGCTGTCCCGGCCATCCCGGGTCTTTCTTCGGCTGGCGGCAAAGACGTGGATGCCCGGCACGAGGCCGGGCATGACGAGTGGAGAGATTTGGCGCTTCGCCTTTGGGACGATTGGCAGCTACTCCGCCCCGACCCAATTGCCATGGAATCCATCAGGCACGCGGTGGCCGAGATGGACCAGCGCGGTCGGGCCGGCCTCGACGTCCTGCGCATTGAACACGGCGAGGTCGCTGCGGTTCTCGCGGGCGCGCCAGACCACGGCGAGCAGCCAGCCGTCGCCTTCCGCGGCATCGGCACTGCGCTCGACGAAGACGGGCTCCGAGATCGTATCACCGGCGGGCAACAGGTAGTGACCGAGCCGTTTGCCACGGCCGTCGACATGCACGATGCCCGACAGCGCGCCGAACATCGGCAGGTTGGGATTGGCGCAGGCGTACCAGCCGTGATTGCTCGCAAGGCCGGCGCGGCGATCGTCGACGCGGGGAAATTCGCCGGTGAGGTCGTCGAGATAGGTTTGCGTGAAGCGGTCGGTGTTGCCGGCGAGGTCGAAGGTCCAGCGGCAATAGCGCGCCCGGTTCTTCTGCGGATCGGTCGGCGAGCCGTCGGGATGGTTGAACAGCGGCGCCTCTTCGAACTGCATCACGTCGGCGATGATGCGGTTGCCTTCCTCCCACGCGTTCATGACGTGGAAAACGTAGCAGGTCTCGGCGCGGAACCAGACGATGTCCTTGGACGAGCCGCTGCGCTTCATGACGCCGACATAGGCGCCTTTCTCCGGCTCCCAGGCGTAGGGTGCCTGGCCGCGCATCGCGCGTTGCATGCTGCCGGTGATCGGCAGGATCGGGAACAGGACATGGTTCTCGGTGACGATGAAGTCGTGCACCATGCTGGCATAGGGCGCCTCGAAGCGTTCGAAACGCTTGACCTCGCCGGACGAACTCACGGAGCCGTACGATAGCGCTGGCGTCAGCGGACCGGCGGCGTTGTAGCCGAAGAACACCATCTCGCCGGTGACCGGATCGATCTTGGGATGCGCGGAGAACGGGCCGGAGATCGCGCCCTTGTAGTCGCAATAGCCGAGGCGATTGAGCGTGCCGGGTTCGATTTCGGTCGGCAGATGGCTCTCGACCAGCGCGAGCAGCTTGCCGCCGTGGAAGATGATGTTGGTGTTGGCGACGCAGCCATCGACCGTGATGTCGGCGGGCGCGTCCGGTAGCTTGCGGCCGAAGCCGCCGAACAGCGCGCGGCCGGCGTCGTGCTCGGCCTGCCATTTCGCGGTGCGGACCCAGCGGTTGCGGTAGCTGGCGCGGCCGTTCTCGAGATGGAAGGCGTGCAGCATGCCGTCACCGACGAACCAGTGCGCGCCAGGCACGTCGAACTGCGGATTGGGGCCGTTGCGGTAGAGCGTGCCGTTCAGCTCGCGCGGCAACTCGCCTGTGATCTTCAGGAACGGCGCGTCAGCTTCAAATGGGATTGGCGCCAGATTGGAGCGCGCCGTATTCGATGTCACCTGGTCGAGCATCCCGGATCTCCCTGTATTGTGATCTTTACATCGTAAAGATATCAGTAAGGATCGCCCCTCGGATCGTCAAGCAAAATCTTTACAGTGTAAAAATTGCGACCTATAACGGCCGCATGGCAAGATTATCCAAGGAAAACAAGGCAGCGCGCCCGGCGCCGGCCCGAACCCGCCGGGTGGCGCGGGCAGAAGGGGCCCGCCCGGCGCAGCGTCGCCGGGCCAGCGACACGCCGTATCATCACGGCGACCTGCATGAGGCGTTGTTGAAGGCGGCCGAGCGCGTGCTCGAGCGCGACGGGCTGGCGGGGCTGACCTTGCGCGCGGTGGCGCGCGAAGCCGGCGTGTCACACGCCGCGCCCACGCATCATTTCGGCGATCTCACCGGCCTGCTCAGCGAACTCGCGGCGATCGGTTTCCGGCAGTTCGGCCAGGCGATGAACGCCGCCGGCGCTTCGGCGGCGACGCCGCCCGAGAAGGGTGCGGCGAGCGCCAAGGCCTACGTCGCCTATGCGCAGGCGCATCCCGGCATGTACGGGCTGATGTTCCGCAGCGAGCGGCTCGATCATTCGCGGCCGTCGCTGCACGAGGCGTCGGAAGCGTCGTTCGCCGGGTTGACCCGCGGCGTCGGCGCCAGCCGGCATGAGGAGATTTCCAAGGAGCAGCTGACGCTSGAYCAGGCCGCYGCGATCGCATCSGCCTGGTCGGTGGTGCATGGCTTCACCACGCTGCTGCTCGACGGGCGTCTCAAGACGATCCTGGATCGCGCSCCCGCRGGCACGTCMGCGGACATGCTGTTGAGCGCSATGCTGCGCCTRTCTGTGRGCAAACAGCCGMGGCCRTGASCGATGCATGGTAGCGGAGCTTCGCGCGATCAGCGCTTGGTGAGCGAYGTGGYCCGGCCGCTCTGSCCGAYGGTYTTSACCTGGTCGATGCCGCATCTGAAGTCACGCGCGAAATCGTCGGCGGCCTGCCGCGCCAGCTCGTTGGCSTTSGGRTTSGCYGCSRCGTCGACATAGGCGACATGRCAGACTTCGCCCGGCGGCAGCCGCGTCACCGCGAGCATCGCGCGTGAGACCGGGCCRCCGCGCTKGTYSTGCTCRCTGTTGTCGGCGATCTGCCAGCGCTGGATGATCGCGAACGGCTTGCTGCCGGCGGCGCGCCATTCGAGCGTATCGCYGGTCGAGYTGAACGGGCCGAACCAGGCCTGCGCCGCCGGTTCCTTSGCTGCCGCGGCGTGRTYTCGRCCCACCGAGACCACTTCRCGCARGTCGCCYTCGTTGATCAGCACCACRAGGCCGGACTTTCCCGGGCAGAGGCGCGTGCTGCTGCCGTCCTCCGCATTGGGCTTGCCGATCATGCGGCAGGCCTKCGGCGCSGTYGACGTRTAGGARCTCGTGATSGTTTCCGCGCCGGCCTGRCCAGSATTTGCGCYGGCAAGCRCCATMACGRCTGTTGCAAAAGCAAGGTATTTCATCGGGGGAAACCTGCGATCCGGACGTTACTTTGTGTCTGACTTATGCAATCTGGGGAAGGTTCAATAGACACGCGGGAAACACCTGACAGGCGCGCGGATTCGTCCTAGAAGGGCGGCTTCGCAACTTCTGTCGCTTGCACCCCAGCGTGCCGTAACCTCGATCGACATGCCCACGATATCATCCAACAAGCCCTATCGCGTCGGCCGTTCCCGCACCGGCCTCGGCCTGTTCGCCACCAAGCCGATCAAGAAGGGTGACAAGATCATCCGCTATTTCGGCCCGATCCTCGACTCCAAGAAAAAGGATGAGGACGCGATCGAGAACAAATACCTGTTCGAGCTGACCAACCGCTACACCATCGACGGCTCGATCCGCGAGAACGTTGCCCGCTACATCAACCACGCCTGCCGGCCGAACGCGGAATCCGATGTCCGCCCGCGCAAGCGCAAGGTGTTCATCCGCGCCATCAAGAATATCGAGCCGGGCGACGAGATCAATTACGACTACGGAACCGACTATTTCAAAGCCTATCTGAAGCCGATCGGCTGCAAGTGCGACGCCTGCGAGAAGAAGCGCAAGAAGAAGCGAGCGGAGGCGAGGGCGGAGCGGCAACGGCTGAAGGAAAAGGCCGAGCGCAAGGCGCAGCGGCAGGCCGAGAAGCTCGCCAAGGAGAAGGCGAAGGAACGGGCCAAGGCGAAGGCCACGAAGGCCGCTCCGAAGTCCAACGGCGCGCTGAACGGCAAGCACCTCAACGGCCATAGCCTGACCGGTAGGGCGACCAAGACAAGCAAGAAGGCCGCCGCCCCGAAGCGCGGCGCCGGCGCGCGGGCGCTGCAGGCCTGAGCCTCGCATTATTCCCGCGGATCGATCGCCGTCATGACGCCCGCGCCGCATGGCGCGGAGGGCGCGGCCGGTAAGCGCATTCGGCCAGTGTGGTTCCATCGAGCTCGCGCATGAACGCCTCGCGTGCCGCGGCAAGCCGCGCCTTCAGCCGGCAGCGCGGCAGCAGCACGCAATCGCCGCCATCATCCCTGAAACATTCGACCAGCGCGCTGCCGCCTTCGAGCGCGCGCACCACCTGACCGAGGGTGATCGTCTCCGCCGGACGCGCCAGAGAAAAGCCGCCGCCGGCGCCGCGCTGCGTGGCGATGAAGCCGGTCTCGGCGAGGTCGCGCACCACCTTGGCGAGATGATTGCGGGAAATGCCGAACTCGGCAGCGATCTCGCCGGTGGCAAACGAGCGGTCCGGCTCGCCGGCCAGCCGCATCAGGGCGCGCAGGGCAAAATCCGTGAACGACGTCAGGCGCATGGAAGCCCCTCGCATTGAGAACTTGGCAGACCCGGTATAGCGGTCTAAATGGGTATTTAGAATACTTATTTATGGAGACCCGCCATGGCGGAGGCAGAGCGCCGCGAGCAGATCACGGCCGGCATTGTCGAGCGGACCGGGATCACCGAGGCCATGATCGAGCAACTGGTGCACGGCTTCTATGCCAGGGTCCGGAGCGATGCGATGCTGGCGCCGGTGTTCGAGGCCAGGATCACCGATTGGGAGCCGCATCTGGTCCAGATGTGCGCGTTCTGGTCGTCGGTCGCGCTGATGACCGGGCGCTACCATGGCACGCCGATGGTTAAGCACATGAAGTTGCCGATCGATGCCGCGCATTTCGACCGCTGGCTCGAGCTGTTCGAGGCGACCGCGCATGAGCTGTGCCCGCCGGTCGCGGCGGTCCATTTCGTGGAGCGCGCGCGCCGCATTGCCTCGAGCCTCGAGATGGGCGTTGCCAGCGGGCAGGGCGTGATGTTGGCGGTGGGGGAGAGATTTCGACGAAATTCTCCGTCATTCCGGGGCTCGCCAACGGGTCCGCGCAAAGCGCGGCCCGATGACAGGCTCCGCTAGAGCCCGGAATCCATCTAGCCATAACCTCTGCGGCACCATGGATTCCGGGTTCGCGCCAAGGGGCGCGCCCCGGAATGACAGCGTTAGGAAGTCATCGCTCCGCTTGTGGAGACATGGATTGCTCGCTGAACTCGCAATGACGGTCGCTGTTACGCCGCCACCACGCCTTCACTCCGCCGCAACCCGACATATTGCAACTCGGCGAACACGCCGGTGGCGATGGCCTGGGCGAGGATCACGATGGTGCCGGCGAGGTTCGGCGACACCGCGCCCGAGAGCAGCAGCGCGACGCTGGCAAGCGTCCAGGCCGCGTTGCCGATGACCACCAGCATCACCACCGCCCTCGGCACGGATGTACGCAGGCCAAGCCAGCCGACCAGCGCGGTGTAGGCAATCAGGAACAGCCCGGTCTCGCGCAGCAGCGCTTCCGGCAGATTGAAGAACGATGCCAGCGCGCCGGCATCGAGCGTCATCACGATGGCGGATACGCCGCTGAAGGCGGCATCGGCAAGCAAGGCGCGGCGCAGCAGCTGGGACGAATGGATCATGGCGGTGTCTCCTTGGGTTGGGATCGGATCGGGTCAGCGGAACAGGGACCGCAGCTGACGCCGCACGCGGTCTGGGCACAGCGCCCTGCCGACCCTCATCTCGACCGCATAGACCTGCGCGAACACGAACAGGCCGGTGTCGTGCACGATCGGCTGCGGCATATTGAGCGAGCGCGCGACCAGCCAGGTGGCCAGATGGATCAGCCACGGCAGCAGGACGGCGAAGGCGCGGATTAGGGACAGCATCAGCATGGTCATCTCCTGTGCCGTGGAAGATGAGCCAGCCTGCGCGCCAATTCGATTACCTCGGGCGTAATGGAACGGGCGAATTCCGCATGGTAGGTTTTGCACCATGAACGCACATGCATCCCTGGCGCGGGCCGAGCCCGCGAAACCCGTCCTGATCGGCGAGCACCTGCGCGAATGGCGGCAGCGCCGCCATCTCAGCCAGCTCGACCTCGCCGTCGATGCCGAGATCTCGGCGCGACATTTGAGCTTCGTCGAGACTGGCCGCTCGGCGCCGTCGCGCGACATGGTCCTCAAACTGGCGGAGCGCCTCGACGTGCCCCTACGCGAACGCAACGTGCTGCTGGTCGCCGCGGGTTTCGCCCCCGCATTTCCGCAACGCTCGCTGGAGGACCCCGCACTGAAATCGGCRCGCGAGGCGATCAACCTGGTGCTSAAGGCSCATGAGCCCAATCCGGCGCTGGCCTATGAYCGGCACTGGAATCTGGTCTCCGCCAACCGCATGGTGGCGCCGCTGCTCGAGGGGGTGCCGCAGCGGCTGCTCGGCCAGCCCTTCAACATCCTGCGGCTCGCTTTCCATCCCGAGGGCCTGGCGCCACGCACGGTCAATCTGGCGGAATGGGCCGCGCATCTCCTGGAGCGGCTGCACCGGCAATGCGAGGCGACCGCCGATCCGGAATTGCTGAAGCTCTATCAGGACCTGAAATCCTATCCGATCCCGGCGCGCTCGGCGCCGATCACGGCGGACAACAATGTCGCGCTGCCATTCAAGCTGCGCCTCAATGGCGAGATCCTGAGTTTCATCTCGACCACCATGGTGTTCGGTACCCCGGTCGACATCACGTTGCAGGAACTGGCGCTGGAGACCTTCTTCCCGGCCGACGAGCTGACCGCGGAGCGGATGCGGCAGATGGCAGCCAGTATGAAATAGCGGCTTGTCTCGGGGCGCTTTCGGCCTAATTTTGGGGTTCCACTTGCGCCGGGAGCCCCGCCATGAGCGATCTGAAGCCGCTTCGCCTCGACATCGTCTCCGACGTCGTTTGCCCCTGGTGCTATATCGGCAAGCATCGCATCGAGGACGCGCTCAAGCTGGTGCCCGACGTACCGGTCGAGGTGCACTGGCGGCCGTTCTTCCTCAACAATTGGGTACCGCGCGAGGGCATCAGCCGCGACGAATATCTGACCGCCAAGTTCGGCTCGGTCGACGCCTACAAGGGGATTGCCGGCCGCGTGGTCGCCGCTGCCAACGAGGAGGGGCTGACCTACCACCCCGAGCTCGTCAAGCGCCAGCCCAACACGATCGACTGCCACCGCCTGATCCATTGGGCCGAGGCCAAGGGCAAGGCGGCAGAGATGAAGCAGCGGCTGATGGAATTGTATTTCCGCGACGGCGGTGATCTCACCGACACCAACGTGCTGGTGCAGGCGGCAAGCGATGTCGGGCTCGACGCCGACGACGTGCGCAAGCGTCTTGCCAGCGACGAGGATGTCGCCCTGGTCTCGGCGCAGGCCCAGGAGGCCGCCGAGAAGGGCATCTCCGGCGTGCCGACCTTCGTGTTCGCGCAGAAATACGCCGTGTCCGGCGCCCAGCCGGCCGAGCAGCTCGCCCGCGCCATCCGCCAGGTCTCGGCCGAGATCAACGCGCAGGCCGCGGAATAGTCCGCAATCCTCATCGAAAGCCCGGCTCATGCCGGGCTTTTCGTTTGCCCACCATCCATCGGAAACAATCAGGGAGACAACCATGATCTATGAGCTGCGCACCTACACGGTACGTCCAGGCACCGTCGGCGAGATGGTGAAGGCGGCGAGCACGATCTCGCGCGACATCCGCGCCGATAATTTCGGCAAGCTGGAGGGCTACTGGATCACCGAGATCGGTCCGCTCAATCAGGTCATGCACATGTGGAGCTACGCCGATCTCAACGAGCGGACGAAGCTGCGCGCCGAGCTCGGGAAGAATCCGCGCTGGACCGGCGAATACATTCCGGCGATCCGTCCGCTGCTGCTGCGCCAGGAGGTCCGGCTGATGAACGCGATCATCCCGCCGGTGGCCCCCGCCACCAAGGGCAACCTCTACGAATTCCGCAACTACCGGGCCAAGCCGCTCGGTGGTGTCAAGCAGTGGCTCGATCTGTTCACCGGCGTGATGCCGGAGCGCGAGAAGTATTCGAAGATCGTCGGCCTGTGGGCCACCGACGCCGGGCAGCCGAATGAGGTCTGCCATATCTGGGCCTATCCCGATCTCAACGCCCGCGCCGCCGCGCGCGGCGCAGCGATGAAGGACCCGGCCTGGCAGGAATTCCTCGGCAAGGGCACGCTGCTGCTGGAGGAGATGAATTCGACCATCATGCTGCCGGCGCCGCATTCGCCGTTGCAATGACAAGGGCGGCGTTCGCCCGCGCAGGACGAAAGCCGACAGAGTAGAAAGCCTCACCCGACGTCTCCATCGGATGAGGCTTTCCAGGCAAGGGCACGCGCCGTCTGAGAACCAGCGCACCACAACGCTAGAGGGGCAAGCTGACGCCAACCTGACGGCGGCCCCGATCATTTCCTGATGTGTCTGCATGGCTACGAAAGGGTAAACCGTTCGTAGCCATGAATGGTGTTCGTTCAGTGCGCCGGGCGCGCTACGAATGCCAGGGTGGCGTCAAGCGATGTGATGCCGCTTGATCCAGTGCGACAATTTGCTCCGCGCCATTCTCGAACGCCGTGACCATGTCCGCAATCCGGTCGAGCTCGGCAAGAGCGTCGATCTTCAGGACCTTGTTGTCCGGCGTCGCGTCGCGCCAGCCATCCCAATCGGACATTTGCCGGTTCGTGAGCGACAACAGGTCGCGGTAGACATTGACGTGAAGAAACCACAGGCCGGTGGTCCCGGCATGCCCAAAGGCGCCGGCCGCGACCGCGTTGCTTCGCGCCAGCTGCCAGGCCTGCGCTGCCGTAAGAAACGCATCGCGCGGCAGGTCCGCGCAGTCGAACGTGATCTGCTGCTGCTCGATCTGAAGCGCATCGAGCTGCGCGTCGGCCTGCCTCCAGCGCTGCTCGCCCGGCGACCAATATTCGCAGATCCAGTGGTCGTGATAGATGTCGCCGGCGATGTAGGTGGCGAAGCCGCAGCGCACCCGCGCCGGGATCGACCGGTGGCGGAGCATGCTGCACAGCAGGAGCGCGTAGTCGCGACAGGTGCCGAAGGTGCGATTGCGCGGCGGGCGTGTCGCGGTGAGCGATCCGGCGAACGACGCCTGGGTCGCTTGCAACCGATCGGCGACCGGCTGGGTTTGCCTGATCATCGGGGCATCGGGCGGCATGTCGTAGAGCTGCGCCAGGGCGACATGGACGATCAGCCCAGAGACGACCTCGCGCAGTCCGGCGATCGTCTCCGGCAGATCGTCATATGCTCCGGCGAATGCGCCAGGGTCGGTCAGCGCGTCTTGCCGGACGTAGCATTGCTGGATCGTCACGTTCCCGCCGGATCACGATGTCATCGGCTCGAGGCCGTCGCGCCAAGCCTATCGATCCGCGCAGGCTCGCGTAAGAGGGGGCCGCGCTAGAGCGTTTTCGAGCGAAGTGGATACCGGTTCGCGTGAAGAAAACGCGTCAAGACAAGAACCTAGAGCCCCGTCCCGATTCCATCGGGACGGGAAAGGCTCTAGCCGGGCTTGCCGCGGCGGCGGCGGATGAGCCGGACCGCGCCGCGGGCGGCCTCGTAGGCGACATTGTTCAGGGTCAGTGCGGCATGAATGGCGCCGACCAGCGGATCGCGGCGCCGCAGCGGCAGCAGCACGTCGCCGATCGCGAAGCGGCCGCGCCAGATCGGGTCGATCATCGGATGGCCGGGCGCTGCGGTGGAATCGGCCGAATTGATCGCGGGATCGGCGCAGAGATGACGCGTGAGATCCAGCGTCAATTGCGTGCCGGGTGAATGCCTGGCAAAGCGCTCGTCGATGCCGATCTTGAAGAAGAACGCGCGATCCTGGTGGCGCACCACGATGCCGGCTGCGACCGGCGTGCCGCCGGCATGCAGCGTGATGATCTCGCAACGGCCAGTCTCGGCCATCGCCGACGTCGCGCGGCGGATGAAGGCGGCGTCGCCGGCATGCTGGCTGAGCGCGGTGCCGCGCTTGCCCTTCCAGCCACCGGCCTCGAGCGCGAGGAAGGTCTCGAGCGCCGCGGCGACGGCGCGCGGCGTGCGTGCGACATCGAACCGCACCGCGCCGTGTTCGGACAGGCGATGACGCTGGCGCCGCAGCTCCTTCAGCTTCTTCGATCCGAGCGCGTCGCGCAGCAGGTCGTCGGCATCGCGCGTCGCATCGAGCTGTGCGCGCTGATAGGCGCTCAGCACGCGGGGCTGCAAACCGTCCCGCGCCAGCACCGCGCGGATCGCCGTCATGGCAGGGCCCTCGAGCGACATGGTACGCACGATCAGCGCATGCGCGCCCGCGTTGCGGGCCTGCTGCAACAACTTGCCCACGGCTTGCTCGGCGGCGTCGCGGTCGAGCAGCGGCGTGCACAACGTGCCATAGGGTTCGGCACCGACCAGCGCGGGCAGCGGCATCCGGGTGATCCGCCGCATCGGAATGACCGGCAACAGCCCGATCAATTGCCCGGCGTCACCGGAGGCGCTGAGCAGCGCAGCGCCGGTGCGGCCGCGCGCGGAGGCATCGACCGCCAGCTCCCAGTCGGGTTGATAGTAGCCATTGGGCTCGATCGCACGTTCGGCCAGCGCGCGCCACGCCCCGACGGGGGCGGCCGACAGCGGCGGCAACGCGCGATCGTCCGTGGCATCCTGGCGCGATGCACGGCGGATCATTGCCTGGTCAGCAATATCGGCCACGTCCTTGTTTCCCCGGTCCGCGAGGCTGTTCGGCCTGCGTTCGTCACAGCTCGCGAAGTTATCCCGAAGAGATGGAAAATGCCGTTGAGGCTACCGCTCAATTTGAGCGGTCAGGTTAACGGACTGTTCAGCATAAGGTCGAGACACGGTCTATGGCGACCAGGGCGGACCGACGACGAAGCTGGCGTCGTCACTCCAAAGCGCCTTGGCGTCCCAGGGATTCTTGTCGTCGCCGTCACCCGCGATATAGACCTTGCCGTAATAGTGGCGAATGTATTTCGCCGGGGCGTTCACTGCGTGGAATGAGTTTCCCTTGCCGCTTTTCCCCGGCTCCGGGCAGAAGGTCGCGTCGGACCGATTGAGCGCCGTGCCGTCGAATGGCTGCATGCGGAGCACGGCGTTCTGGTGCCGCAGGAAGTCACCCGGACTGCCCTTGGATTCGAAGGAGACGCAGGCATTGTCGGCGAGGCCCCGTCGCACGATCCAGGTCGCGTCGCGTCTGTCCGCTGCGGCACTGCGCGACGTGATCGGCGCGATCACGGCGGTGCCGTTCTGGTTGCGGAGAGAGTCTGCCGTGCAGCATGCGGTGGTCGCCCGCAGCGAGATTTCCGATCCCGGCGCCAGCGTTCCGGACAGGCCGCTCGGCGCGCCATAGCCCGCGGCAACAATGTTGGACTGGACCGCGTCGTCGGCACCGTCGGTCGGAAAGCCCGCCGTCATCGCGCCTTCGAAGAACGAGCCCGCGGAGCCGTGGCTGTTGTCGCCGCCGATGCCGAGGATGATCGCGCCCTCCTGCCGCATCGGCGCATAGCCACGCGGCAGGCCACCGGCATAAATCTTGTTGAGCCCGCCGGACTGGGCGTCACCCCACTTCAACGCAAACCGGGATTGGCCATTGTTCTTCAGCCAGGCCGAGATGAACGGGCGTGGCCCGCCACTGATCCTTGCGGCTGGATTGCAGCTTCGCTGATCCCAGTGGAAAATCCCGTTCTCGAGGTCCGCGTGCACCCCGGGCCCTGGCTCATTGCGGCAGTTCGGCCATTCCAGATCGCGACTGACATTGAGCGCATCCATATGGCCGGCACCGGTGTCGGTGCTGCTCGTCTCGGCATTGCCATAGTCGAAGCAGCACCCCGAATTGAAATGGGTTGCGGAGGAAACCATGTACATCCCCTCCGGCTCGCCCTTCGCCGCAACGCCCGTCGTCCTGACGTTGTGATAGCCCATGCCGGGCGAGATCGAGACGCCGTAGACCTGATGACCGCCGGCCGTGACCGGAAGCGCGTCGGCGGCGGCGCCGAGGTCGGCCCCTCCGGCGCCGGGCCCCTTGTAATGTCCGCCGGCTGCGATGGTGAGGTCGTTATGCCGGGGCGACTGGTCGTAGATCCGGGTGATGATGCAGGCGGTGCTGGCGCAGAATTTGTCCTGCGCCGCGGCGTTCGCGTAGCCGTCCGAGAGCAGGCCGACGTTTTCGGTGGCGCCGTCTGAAGTCCGCTTCACCTGATAGAGGGCACCGGCATATCCGTCGTAGAGCGCTCTCACCGTGCTGTGCGCGGCGACGCATGGCGTATGCGCGGCGGCGTAGATGTCACAGGGCCGCGGCCTGATCGTCTCGCCGTGCGCGCCGCCAAGGCCGATCAACAGGCCAGCGACGGTGGCCAACGCGGCACGGATCCCGCTCGTCATCAGTGCGGACAGCAATGCGCTCATGACCGACATGATCCTCCGCTCGCCGCGACAGGGTAGCCGCGGAAATCGCGAAGGCTCATAACGATACGGTGACAGTCGTGGTCGGCGCGTCACGCTGGAAGCTGACGCGCCGCAAGTCGGCGACTTCCTCGCGCGAACGGGGCTAAAGCGAAATGAGATGAGGTTGAATCGTCATCTCGCTTTAGCTTCTTGTTTGCGCATGGTCTTTTCGGAAAACCGCTTCGCGCTTTTCCGGATCATGCTCTAGGCGTGAAGTTGCGCGTTGAGGCCGTCCCAGTTCTGCGCACGTCTGGTTGCCTCGAGAGCGCCGCTCTGGGAATTGCGACGGAACAGCAGGCCCTTGTGGCCCGAGAGCTCCTTGGCCTTCAGCACCCGGCCATCTTGCAGGAGGATGCGGGCGCCTGCCGTGATGTAACAGCCTGCCTCGACGATACAATCGTCGCCCAACGAAATACCGATACCGGCGTTGGCTCCGATCAGGCAGCGCTCGCCGACTGTGATCTTCTCCTTCCCGCCGCCGGACAGGGTGCCCATGATCGACGCGCCGCCGCCAATGTCGCTGCCGCTCGCCACGACCACGCCGGCGCTGATCCGGCCTTCGACCATGCAGGGACCGAGCGTGCCCGCATTGAAATTGCAGAAGCCTTCATGCATGACGGTCGTGCCCGGAGCCAAATAGGCTCCGAGCCTGACGCGATCCGCATCGGCAATTCTCACGTCCGCATGCGTCACGTAGTCAGTCATGCGCGGAAACTTGTCCACGCCGGTCACCTCGAACGCCGTGCCGCGCTTGCGCGCCAGCATTCGTGCTTCCGGGACACGCGCGCAATCACAGGGTCCGAGGGTGGTCCAGGCAACGTTGGGCAGCAGACCGAAAATGCCATCGAGGTTCAGGCAATTCGGCTGCACCAGCCGGTGGCTCAGGAGTTGCAGGCGAAGATATGCGTCGTGCACATCGGTTGGCGCAGATGCAAGGGAGCCGATCTCGGTCCGAATCGCAACGATGTCGACATTGCGGATGTCGTCGTGTCGCACACATCCGTCCGCCGACTGTCCCAGCGACTTGTTGATCTCGTCATTGGTCAGTCGCAGCGTTGCGGCCTTGTCGGCCTGCGCAACCAGCCGCGGCTGAGGAAACCAGGCATCCAACACCCGACCATCAGCCGCAATCGTCGCAAATCCCTCGCCGCTCGCGCCCCTCAATTCCATCGCCATTTCAATGTCTCACGTTTACGATCCTGCGCGTAGTCATAAGCGCGTTCCCGGAGAAATGGCAACTTCCGGACCCTCAAACACAGCCACTTTGGGGCATTTTCGACGGATTCATCGGGGATTGTCGGCAGGTCGATGCCGGCGCCGGCTCCGCACCTAGGGTTTCGTGCTTCGTTGCGCGTCCGCTGCCACGGTGCTCTCGACCGGTTCGTAGGTCTCGGTCACGCAATTATCGTCAGCCTCGGCCTGCCGCCGATCGAAGATCGCGCCGTCATTGATGAAGATGCGATAGGTCTGGGTCCCCAGCGGCTTACCGATCACTGACGTCAGTTCGGCGCGCACGCAGGCGGTCCAGCCGGTGCCGCGCGGGTCGTGCAGCGGGGCGGAGACCCGAACATGAGCGGGCTGCGATCCGGCGGTGAAGACCGAGTCCAATCGGCCCGCGACCAGCCGCTTGACATCGGGCGGCGCTTCGAGCGGCGCGGGCTCGTTGGCCTTGACCTTCAATACCTCCGGCCACACCGCATGGCTGTCCGCCAGCCCGCAGCCACTCAAGATCAAGGCGGCGCCGGCCAGCAGCGCGGCCACATGTACTTGTCCCTGTCCCATCGAGCGGATTTAATGTGCCGTTGCCTCGATTGCGCCCCCCTGGTGGCGCTGAATTCGCGGTATGCCGCGCTTTGTCGATCAACAAATGTCGAGAGACAAGTTATCTTTGGCGTAGAGGTATTGCCGGATGTTGCTACGGCTTTGGGGGAGAGAGACTGACATGAAAAGCTTCACGGTTGCTGCCGTCGTTCTGGCGCTGATCGCGACACCGACCCTGGCTCAAGGCCGGCGCGGGGGTGGCGGCGGCGAYGACMRGAARACGGAGAAGAAGCCCCAGATCGACGAGAAGGCCTACAAGGCTGCGCTCGATCGTATCCCCGAGCCCAAGGAGAAATACGATCCCTGGGGCGTCACCAAGCCGGCCCCTGATCCTGCCAAGAAGCCGAAATAGCCGGCCGAACGATCCAGCCCACGGTCCCTGCGGCGGTTCGACATCAGAGCCGGTGATGCCGGCAGCAGATTGCCGCATGCCATGAACCTTCCTCTGACGGCCTCCGACCCATCTCCGACATCCTCGACGGAGGGCCGCCATGCTAAGCCGTTCGCTCCTCAGCCTGATTGTTCCGGTGGCGATCCTGTTCGGCGCCGTGCCGGCATCGGCGGAAAGCCGCCTCGCGCTGGTGATCGGGCAGTCCGCCTATAAGTCGGTGCCCGCGCTGCCCAATCCGGCCAACGACGCCAGGGCGATGTCACAGATGCTGACCGATGCCGGATTTGCGGTGACGACGGCATCGGATCTGTCGCAGGACGAGATGCGGGCCCGGATCAGCGACTTCGCCGGCCAGGTGGCGGCGAAGGGCGCCGACAGCGTGGCGCTGGTGTTCTATGCCGGGCACGGCTTGCAGATCGACGGCGAGAATTACCTGGTGCCGGTCGATGTCGACCCGAAGCGCGAGGCCGATATCCCGATCCAGGCGGTTCGCCTCAACGACATTCTGAACACGCTGACCTCGGTGCCGAGCCGGATGCGCATCGTGCTGCTCGATGCCTGCCGCAACAATCCGTTCCCGGACCTCAGCAAGACCGCGGGGCATGGGCTTGCCATCGTCGATGCCAAGGTCGGCGCTCCCGGCACCTTCGTCTCGTTCTCGACGTCGCCCGGCGCGGAAGCCGAGGACGGCAGCGGCGCCAACAGCCCGTACACGACTGCGTTACTGGCAGCGGCGAAGCAGCCGGGAATTCCGATCGAGGACACCTTCAAGCGGGTTCGTCTCGCGGTGAACAAGGCGACCGATGGCCGCCAGACACCCTGGGACTCCTCGTCGCTCACCGACGATTTCCGCTTCATGGCGGGTCCAGCGGCGGCGCCCGCGGCCACGCCGAAGCCGGCCGAGACCAGGCGCACCGTCGATGAATGGAAGCGCGAATTGCAGGGCAAGCCGATCGAGGCCGCAAACGATTTGATCGTGGTCGACGGCACCGACGAGTCCTACGAGGCCTTCGCCGCGATCTTCGCCGGCACGCCGCGCGGCTTGCAGGCGCGCGACTGGCTCGAGCGGCATCGTCGCATGGTGGCGTGGAGCAGTGCCGTTCTGGTCAACACGGCGGCGGCCTATCGCGGCTTCCTCGCGCTGTATCCCGACAGCGATCTCACCGCCACTGCGAACAAGCTGATCGAACGGCTGCGCTACCGTCCCGATCCGACGCCGGCCGCCGCGCTCAGCGTGCCCGCAACCAACGTCGCGTTGGCGGCGCCGACCTGTCCCTGCAATGCGACGCCGACGCAGCAGCAGAAGGCCGATGCGCCGGTGAAGAAGCGCGTCGTTTCCGATCCGCCGCGGCGCGCCGGCAAGCGTCGACCGCCGGTCGTGGTCGAGGACGACGTGGTGGTGGTGCGCCGTCCGCCTCCGGCCGTGGTCTACGAGCCCGTCGGTCCGCCGGTCGGAATCGGCATCGGCATCGGCGGTGGTGGCTATCGCGGCGGCTATGGCGGCGGTTATCGCGGGGGTAGATACTGACGTGCCGATCGCGTAAACGCTTGCCCTGCATGAGGTGCGGCGACTGATGATCGCATCTTGCGGGAGGACGCAATGCGGTCCCTGATTGGCCTGCTCGCCGCGCTGGTGCTGTGTATGCAGCCGGCGCTTGCCTGGGAGTATTGGGGCGGTGATCGTGGAGGACAACGCTTCTCGCCGTTGACGCAGATCACGCCGGACAATGTCGGCACGCTGGTGCGCGGCTGGGAGTTCCGCACCGGCGATCTCGACGCCCGTCCGCCCGAGGTGATGAAGCGCACCAAGTTCGAGGTGACACCGCTGTTCGTCGAGGACAGCCTGATCTTCTGCACGCCGTTCAACGAGGTGATCGCGCTCGATCCCGGCACCGGGGCGCAGAAGTGGCGTTTCGATCCGAAGATCAATATGGCGCAGCGCCCGGCCAACCGCTTTGTCTGCCGCGGCGTCGCGTACTGGACGGATGATCGCGCGGCCGAAGGCGCGGCCTGCAAGTCACGCATCTTCACCGGCACCAATGACACGCGCCTGATCGCGCTCGATGCCAGAACCGGCAAGCCGTGCACCGATTTCGGCAATGGCGGCGAGATCAAGATCGACGCCGGGATGAAGCTGGAATGGCCGGGCGAGCTCCAGATCACGTCGGCCCCGGTGACGGGCCACGGCGTGGTCGTGGTCGGCTCCGCGATCGGCGACAACCGCAGGGTCGACGCGCCGGTCGGCGCGGTGCGCGCCTACGATGCACGGACCGGTCAGCCGCGCTGGAGCTTCGATCCGCTGGTCCATGACGGCGTCGAGGCCGGCCACAGCAATGTCTGGGCAACGATGTCGGTGGACGAGGCACGGGGCCTGGTGTTCCTGCCGACGACATCGCCCAGTCCGGATTTTTGGGGCGGCAAGCGTCCCGGCAATGACGAGCACGCCAATTCCGTCGTCGCGCTCCGGATCGAGACCGGCGAACTGGTCTGGGCATACCAGACCGTGCATCACGACGTCTGGGACTATGACCTGCCGGCGCAGCCGACGCTGGCGCGGATCGACACCGGCGATGGCCAACGCGACGTCGTGATCCAGCCGACCAAGCAGGGCTTCGTGTTCGTGCTCGATCGCGACACCGGCAAGCCGGTGTGGCCGGTCGAGGAGCGCCCGGTGCCGCAGAACGGCGCCGAGGGCGAGAAGCTGTCGCCGACGCAGCCGTTCCCGACCCATGTGCCGCCGCTGCTGACCCAGCGCATCGGCGCCGATGATGCGTTCCATATGCCATTCGATATTGATGGCGCCGCTTGCGAGAAGCTGTTCACGCAATCCCGCAATGAGGGCCTCTACACGCCGCCGTCGACGCGCGGCACGATCATTTATCCGATGACCGGCGGCGGCGTGAACTGGGGCAGCGCGGCGTTCGATCCGGTCAACCAGATCGTCTACGCCAATGTCAGCCACGCCGTGCAGATCGTCACATTGATCCCGCGCGACCAAGCCAAAGGCTTCAGCCCGCCGCCGGGCCATGATTTCGGCCAGCAGGAAGGGGCGCCGTTCGCGATGTCGCGGTCGGTTGCGCGGTCGCCGTTCGGATCGCTCTGCAACAAGCCGCCATGGGGCGAGATGGTGGCGCTCGACCTGAAGGCCGGCAAGATCCTCTGGCATTCGACGGTCGGCACCAGTGAGGATCTGGCGCCGCTCGGCATCGCGCTGAACAGCGGCACGCCGCTGGTCAATGGCGTGGCGATCACCGCGGGCGGGCTGGTGTTCACCGGCGCGATGGATGCCTATCTGCGCGCGTTTGATGCCAGGACAGGAAAGCAATTGTGGCTCGGCCGGCTGCCGGTGCCGGGCGTCGCCAATCCGATGACCTATCTGTGGAAGGGCGAGCAGTATGTCGTGATCGGCGCCGGCGGCCATTCCGAGGCCGGCACGTCGATCGGCGACAGCGTGGTGGCGTTTCGCCTGCCGCATCCCGGCGAAGCCGCATCGTTGTGGTCGCGCATGGTCGACCGTCCCGGCGGACGCTTCGCGGTCAAGGTAGTCGAGGCTGCGCTCGCGCTGATCGTGCTGATTGCGTTCATCGTGGTGCTGTGGCGCTGGCGGCGGAGCCGTCGCGCAAACGCCGTGTAGTTCGATCGCACGCCCGTTGATCCGTGTGATCGCGGATCGGCGCGGCGGGTTCTCAATCCGTGCAGCGAAACGACGTGCGGGCCGATCCGCGCGATGCCATGCTTGCGTTGCTCGCGACGCTTCGCCTACGAGGTCGCGAGCGGACGCGCCGGGTGTCCGGCGACCTTTTCATTTCAGGTCATTGCCCATGGAGATTGCGATGAAGATCACTGCCTCGATCATGCTTGCCGCCGCGCTGGCGCTGTCGTCCGCGCCCGCCAGCGCCACCGTCCTCGATCTCTCGACCATGACCTGCAAGCAGTTCGTCGAAGGCGGCGACGACACCATCAAGATGGTGCTGGTCTGGATGGACGGCTGGTACAAGGGCGATTCCGACGAGGCGATCATCGACACCGACGTGTTCGCCGAGAACGCCAGGAAGTTCGGGGCCTATTGCGGAAAGAACCCGACCATCAGCATCGTCAACGCCGCCGAGGCGGTGCTCGGCAAGTAACCGCTTCACGCTTCCTTCGGATCACGCGCTATCCAGGCAGCATCGCGAACGCGCTCGACACCATCGCCACCGGCTTGTTGTCGGTGGCGGAGAGCAGCGAGACGCGGCCGAAGCTCATGGTGCGGCCGAGCCTGACCACCCGGGCGTCGGCCAGCACGTCGGAGGCGGTGACAGCACGCATGAAATGCGTGGTCTGGTCGACCGTGGTCATCGGGCGATAGCCCTTGTTGGCGGCGAGATTGGCGAGCACCATCGCGGTGTCGGCGAACGCCATCAGCGCCTGGCCGCAGACGATGCCGCCGGTCCGGCACAACCGCTCGGAGAACGGCATGCGCAGGATCGCGCCGGGCTGCCAGTCGGCATCGCCGCCGGCGGGCGGTGCGATGTCGAACTGCTCGATCGACAGGTTGAGGTCCTGCACCCAGGGCGCAAAGACGTCGGCGAGCACGCGCTTCGCCTCGTCGATCCCGAATTCACCGGCCTGCTGCATGACGCTCCGTTTCCTCCGTTGATGTGTTGCTTGTGGTCTATTCTAAAGCGAGATGCGATGAGGTTGAATCGTCATCTCGCTTCAGCCTCTTGTTTGCGCAATGATCTTTTCGGAAGTCCGCTTCGCGCTTTTCCGGATCATGCTTTAATTGCGCGTGACATGCACGCCCGGCGTCTTGCCGTCGTTCCACTTGCCGCCGATCGCCCGCTCGATCTGGGCGGCGAGCTGGAGCAGCAGCCCGTCATCGGCCTGCTTGCCGATCGCCTGTATGCCGAGCGGCAGGCCCTGCTCATTGGTGGCGAGCGGCAGCGAGATCGCGGGGATGCCGCACAGGTTGGCAAGCGGCGTGAAGGCGAAATTGCGCCAGAGATTGCCAAACCAGTCCAGCACCGATGGATTGTCCGAGATGGTGAGATATTCCGTGGTGCCGACCTTGGGCGTCGGCAGCGCGGTGACCGGCGTCAGGATGATGTCCCAATCCTCGAAGAAGGCGCCGAAGCCGCGCGCGGTGGTATTGAAGACAGCTTGCATGCGCGCACGATCGGCGAAGCTGAAGTGCCGGCCGTGCTCCCAGATCCGGATGTTGATCGGCTCGATCAAATCGGCCGGCGGCCGCGTCAGCCCACGTGCGGCGAGCATGTTGCCGATCACGACGGCGAAATTGCTGATGTAGCAGGTGGTCTGCGCGGCGAAGGCCTCCTGATAGTCGATCGACGGCAGGGCGTAATCGACCTGATGGCCGAGGCCTTCGAGGAAGCGTCCGACCCGCTCCAGCTCGGCTGCGATGTGCGGCGTTGCGCGGTAGTCGCCCCAGCTGTGCGACAGCGCGATCCTGAGCCGCCCGGGGTCGCGCGCGATCATCGCGGCATATGGTTCCGGCGAGGTCCAGAACGGCATGAACTCGCCGGGCGCGGGTCCGCGGCAGGCATCGACGAACGCCGCGGTGTCGCGCACCGAGCGCGACTGGCAGCCCTGGATCGAGACGAGACCAGTGAGATCGGACAGATGCGGCGCGAGCGAGAACACGCCGCGCGACACTTTCAGTCCGATATTGCCGTTGACACCGGCCGGAATCCGGATCGAGCCGCCACCGTCGGTGGCATGCGCGATCGGCACCGCGCCGGCCGCGACCATTGCCGCGCTGCCGGCCGACGAGCCGCAGGTGGTGTAGTCGGTGTTCCAGGGATTGCGCGTGACATAGACGGCGGGGTTCTCGGCCGAGCTGCAAACCCCGAACTCCGGCGTGGTGGTGCGCCCGATCAGATTGAGACCGGCCCTGCGCAGCTTCGTCGTCAGGAACGTATCCGCCGTGGCGCGGTTGCCGCGCATCATCAGCGAGCCCATCTCCTGTAGCCGTCCCTTCAAGGTCGGGCCGAGATCCTTCATCAGGAAGGGCAGGCCGGCGAACGGTCCGTCGAGATCGGCGCCGTCGCGCGCGGGATCGGCGATCACGTCGTCGAACAGCTCGACGACGCCGGAGAGCGCGGGATCGACCTTGGCAACCGCGGCGGCGGCCTGCGCCGCCAGCTCCCGGGGCGCCAGCTCGCCGCTCCGGACACGCGCCGCGAGCGCGGTGCCGTCATGCCGCGTCCATTCGTCCCAGCTCATCGCCAAAGTCATTTGATCGATTCCTTTTCTGATTTGTTGCGCAGTGTAATTTGAGCCGCCGTATGGTCAAACCACCGCGCTGCGTCGTCGTTCGATGCGCGCGCTGCGCTGCAAGCGCCGTGCCCGGCTTGAAAATGCCCCAGTTTCGGCGCCCAATCTCGTTCCGGCGTGGTGGGGGCGTACATGTTCCGCAGGTTGGTGGTGCTCGGCGGCGTGATTGCGATCGGGCTTGCGCTTGGTGGTTGCACGCGCTGCGGTCCGATCTGGGACGACTGGGTGCAGTCGCCCAAATCCTGCAAATCGGACCATCTCTAGGGCAGGTGCGCTTGCTCAGACGCGCTTGGCCAGACGTGCTTGGCCAGAGTGCTTGGCGACGACTTTCCTGCGATGATATACCCGCGGACGAAGATGCAAGGAGCGTTCTCATGAGAGTTTTGTGCGCGGTCGCGGTTGCGGTGCTGTTGTCGGCGCCGGCCTATGCGCAGATGCCGAACATCAATCTGATGCCTGAGGTCAAGTCCAAGACCCAGGAGGAGAAGGATCAGGACGCAGCCAATCAGCGCGCCTACAAGGATTCGCTCAGCAAGATTCCCGATGCCAAGACGTCGTCCGATCCGTGGGGGGTCGTGCGCAGCGACGCGCCGAAGGCGGCGGCCCATCCCGCCAAGCCGAAGACCAAGACCGGAAGCACCACGCCGTCCGCAGGCTCCGCGCAGCGCAGCCAGTAGCGCTCGTCCGGGTTCGCCGGTTTCCCGCAGACTCGGATTCTCCCGGCGTCGCCCCTATATTGGAGGCGTCGTCAGTTGGTCCGGAGTTGCGGCAATGGTGCTTCGTCCGCGTGATCTCGCAAGCCGGATGGCCGAGCGGCGGAGGCCGGATGACGGCTATCTGCGCGAGACCTTCAGCCTGCCGCGCGATCAGGCCCGGCTGCGGGCGCGTGATTTCCTCAAGCGCTATCCGAAGGCCGCCTATATGAGCGCCGTCGAGAGCTGGCGCGAACTGCCCGGCGGCGACATCGAGTTCACGATGCGGCGGCTCGCCAGCGCCGACTGACGCATGAGGCCGGCCCGCCGGCGCATCCGAACGTGCCGGACCGACGTGCCTCAATCCCCATCGCCACGGCCGCTGGAGCGCGTGCGCTCGAGATTGTTGAGCTCGCGGTCGATCCGCAACTGGACACGGCGGATCGCCAGCAGGTCGAGCTTCGCTTCGGTCTTGCCCATGAAGACCCGGTCGCCGATCTGGAAACGCCATTTCCAGACGCCTGCCACGAACTGCGTGACGCTGAACTCGACGCCCTTGTGAATCATCTGGAACGGTTCCGCGGCTGAAAAGCGGTCGTCGATTCTTAAACTAAAGGTTGTATTAATAATTAGCACTCGTCAAACGGCGATGTGGAATTGCTGCGCCCGTTCGGGCGTCGTTTCAGACGTTGAAAGCAGATCCGCGCTCCCGGCGCCGCCGGCCAAGCAGGCCAATGTCAAAAACACTGGCGGGACCTGAGTCTTCCCATGAAGGCTACGTAGTTTTTTCAGGCGTCAGGAGAGGTACTAAGGTAGTATGCAAATTGTGCCAAGGCGCTGTCTGGCCTGATCGAACCTACTCTGTAGCTTATTGATCATTAACGGTTATCTTGAGTGGACGGGTGTCACATAGCTCCGGAACTTTGTTCTGGCCCGGAGAACTACGGGATCGTCGTGGGCCATGACGAAATGCCGCAAAAGTGCGCTGGATCGCGCAACGCTAGGGAGCTGCAAGGGCAGGGCAGCGATAGGCGCAACCGGTTCTGATCACCCCATAACGGCCGACGAGTCCCAAAGGACTTCGTTGCCGATCGGGTCGGGGAGAACATCGTACAAGCGAACTCGGTAGTCCTACTGAGAACGCACTAAGGCACAGTTACGACTGGCTTAATTCGATCGAAGCAGGGTTGGAATTCGGCTTCCGGCGCCGCGGCTTGCCCGGTCTTTATCGTGAACGGGTTGATATCTGGTGGAAAGAACATATTGCGAACATAGAACAAACGTGGTACGAGATTCCTATCAACAACGCATTCCGCCTGATCGCACCCGCCCCGTTTGTCCCGCTAGCGAATCCTCGCCATAAGGAGCACATCCCAAATGTCCGCCACCGCACTGCGTATCGTCGAAGGATCCTCCATGGACAAGTCCAAGGCCCTCTCAGCCGCGCTCTCCCAGATCGAGCGTCAGTTCGGCAAGGGCTCGGTGATGAAGCTCGGCAAGAACGACCGTTCGATGGATGTCGAGACGGTGTCGTCGGGGTCGCTCGGGCTCGATATCGCGCTCGGCGTCGGCGGCCTGCCGAAGGGCCGCATCGTCGAGATCTACGGGCCGGAATCGTCGGGCAAGACCACGCTGGCGCTGCACGTCATCGCCGAAGCGCAGCGGAGTGGCGGCGTCGCGGCGTTCGTCGATGCGGAGCATGCGCTGGATCCGGTCTATGCCAAGAAGCTGGGCGTCAACATCGACGAGCTGATCGTCTCGCAGCCCGATACCGGCGAGCAGGCGCTGGAAATCTGCGACACGCTGGTGCGCTCGGGAGCAGTCGACGTGCTGGTGGTCGATTCGGTCGCCGCGCTGGTGCCGAAGGCCGAGCTCGAGGGCGAGATGGGCGATGCGCTGCCGGGCTTGCAGGCGCGCCTGATGAGCCAGGCGCTGCGCAAGCTCACCGCCTCGATCAACAAGTCGAACACGATGGTGATCTTCATCAACCAGATCCGCATGAAGATCGGCGTGATGTATGGTTCGCCGGAAACCACCACCGGCGGCAATGCGCTGAAATTCTATGCGTCGGTCCGCCTCGACATCCGCCGCATCGGCGCGATCAAGGAGCGCGACGAGGTGGTCGGCAACACCACCCGCGTCAAGGTGGTGAAGAACAAGCTGGCGCCGCCCTTCAAGCAGGTCGAATTCGACATCATGTATGGCGAGGGCGTCTCCAAGATGGGCGAGATACTCGACCTCGGCGTCAAGGCCGGCCTCGTCGAGAAGTCCGGCGCCTGGTTCTCCTATGACAGCCAGCGGCTCGGCCAGGGACGCGAGAATTCGAAGGCGTTCCTGCGCGCCAACCCCGATATCACCAGCAAGATCGAAGCCGCGATCCGGCAGAACTCCGGCCTGATCTCCGAGCAGATCCTTGCCGGCACGCCCGAGCGCGACGCCGACGGCGAGGAGCCGACGGAGGAGTAAGGCTCAATCATTTCGCTGCAAGCGGGCGCTGAGGACGTTGAGTTGCCGACGTCTTCGGCGCCCGTTTTTGTTTTGCGTTCGGCGAGGTTGGATGATGAAGCGTTTGATTCTGACTGGTTCCGGTATCCGTCTCGCGCGCTCGGGTCTGGCAGAGGCGGTCATTGAATTTCGCTTTCGCTTCGTTTGGGGGCCGTTGCCCCCGGTAGAAGAGTTCGAAGATTATTTTGGCGCGCGTTCCGGCCAGGGTCCGGGTCGTCATTGGTCGGATTGGTGTTCATGGAGATTGTTCTCCGATGAAGTCCGGGCTCGCAGGCACCTTTCGCTCGTCGAGTATTGCGAACCGTATGACGTGATCGAGCTCTGGTTCGAACAGTATCCGAACGATCAGCTGCAACTGGCCTTCCTTCTGGCTTTCTTCAGATATCATCCCGAGACAGCGGCCAGGTTGAAGTTGCGTCTTGTTGATTTCGATCTGACGATGCCGGTTGAAGAAATGCCCGAACCAGAGGATGTGTTGACGGTCGACGTCGGCCCGGTCGAACTCAATATCGGAAGTGCGACCTGGTCGGCTTATCGCGCAGCCACCCCAATGCCTTTTCTGGATTGCTTGCAGAGTGACCTTAGCTCACTGCCATTTCTGAGGTCGGCGCAGCTTGCCTTGGTTGCAGAATTGCCCTCCCGCGCGACGGGGCTTGGCGCAACTGAAATGCGACTTCTCGAGCTGATCGCACGTTACGACGGCTTTTCAGCGCTTGGACTCCTTCATCGATTCTGGCACCCCGGAAATGTGTTCGGGGAGCTCGAACTTTTCTCATTGCTCGACGGCCTCGCGGATGGTCCGTCGCCTGCGGTGACCGATCTCGAACGACCGCAGAGCAAAAGGAGCTGGCACGCGCGCTACGCTGCAAGCTATCCGCGGCTGACCGAGTTTGGCGAAGCGATCATCGCGCACCAGGAAGACTTCAGCAGCCATAACCCGATCGATCGCTGGTGGGGCGGCACGCACCTCACCAACGACAATCTCTGGCGCATTGCTCCGACGCTGACCAGGCCGTAGTCAACTCAGCCCGCCGGCAGCGCCTTTTCCCGGCTCGCAATCAGCGCCCGCAGATCGTCCGTGACGGCGACCGATTGATGGGTCGTCTGGTCGGTCGCGACCCAGATGATCTCGCCGGTGGCGCGCAGATCGTTGGAGCCCTTGGCGAAGATCGCGAGCGCCAGGTTGATCGAGGAGCGGCCGATCCGCGCGACGCGGACGCAGACCTCGATGTCCTCGTCGAACCGGATTGGCGCCTTGTACTCGACCACCGACTTCACGGTGTGGAAGTCGATGCCGGTCCGCTTGACCTCGCCGAGATAGTCGTAGCCGAGCGCGCGGAAATACTCTGTTATCGCGGTGTCGAAATAGGTCAAATAGTGGGCGTTGAACACCACGGCCTGCGCGTCGACCTCGGAATAGCGGACGCGAAACGGGAAGTGAAACCAGAATTCCTCGCGCATGTTCCTCCTGCGGCGCGCGGCCCGCTACTTGTCGCGCGATCAGCGGCTGTCGATTGTAGTTCGTAGGATGGGTAGAGCGTAAGCGAAACCCATCTCTTATGACGTGATATGTAGTGATGGGTCTCGCTGCGCTCTACCCATCCTACGCAGCCTTGATCGTCGCGGGCGTTACTCCGCCGCCTCCGCGTAATCCTCGATCGGCGGGCACGAGCACACCAGGTTGCGATCGCCGTAGACATTGTCGACGCGGCCGACCGGGCTCCAGTATTTGTCGGAGCGCGAGACGCCTGCCGGGAAGCAGCCCTCGGTGCGGGTGTAGGCCCGGTCCCACACATCGTCGGCGATGTCGTGCACGGTGTGCGGGGCGTGACGCAGCGGCGACGCCTCGACCTTCCAGCGGCCGCTCTCGATCTCCGCGATCTCCTTGCGGATTGCGATCATGGCATCGCAGAAGCGGTCGATCTCGAACTTCGATTCCGATTCCGTCGGCTCGATCATCAGCGTGCCCGCCACCGGGAAGCTCATGGTCGGCGCATGGAAGCCGTAGTCGATCAGCCGCTTGGCGATGTCGTCGACGGTGACGCCGCTGGTCGTCTTCAGCGGCCGCGGATCGACGATGCATTCATGCGCGACGCGGCCGCGCTCGTTGCGGTACAGCACCGGGAAATGCGGTTGCAGCCTTGCTGCGATGTAGTTCGCATTGAGGATCGCCACTTCGGTGGCGCGCGTCAGACCTTCGCCGCCCATCATCAGGATGTAGATGTAGGAGATGGTCAGGATCGACGCCGAGCCGAACGGCGCGGCCGAGACCGGGCCGACGGCATGCGCTGTCGCGCCGTCGGTCGCCGGATGGCCCGGCAGGTAGGGCGCAAGATGCGCCTTGACGCCGATCGGGCCCATGCCGGGGCCGCCGCCGCCATGCGGGATGCAGAAGGTCTTGTGCAGATTGAGATGGCTGACATCGGCGCCGTAGTCGCCGGGACGCGACAGGCCGACCTGCGCATTCATGTTGGCGCCGTCGAGATAGACCTGTCCGCCATGGGCATGCACGATGTCGCAGATCTCGCGGATGTGCTCCTCGAACACGCCGTGGGTCGACGGATAGGTGATCATCACGGCGGCCAGTTTGGCCGAATGCTTCTCCGCCTTGGCGCGGAGATCGCCGACATCGACGTCGCCGCGCGCGTCGCAGGCGACCACCACGACGTCCATGCCGACCATCGCGGCGGAGGCCGGGTTGGTGCCGTGCGCGGAGGAGGGGATCAGGCACACCTTGCGATGCGGCTCGCCGCGCGCGAGATGGTAGCCACGAATGGCCAAAAGCCCGGCATATTCGCCCTGCGCGCCGGAGTTCGGTTGCAGCGACACCGCGTCATAGCCGGTGACGTCGCACAGCCACTGCTCCAGCCGCTTGAACAGCGAATGATAACCCTTGGCCTGATCCGTGGGCGCGAACGGATGCAGATTGCCGAACGCGGGCCAGGTCAGCGGGATCATCTCGGTGGTGGCGTTGAGCTTCATGGTGCAGGAGCCGAGCGGGATCATGGCGCGGTCGAGCGCGAGGTCGCGATCGCTGAGCTTGCGCATGTAGCGCAGCAGCTCGGTCTCCGAACGATGGCTGTTGAACACCGGATGGGTGAGGAAGGCGCTGCTGCGCCGCAGCTCCTTCGGCAGCGCCTCGCGGGCGGCGGCCTCGATCTCGGCAAAGCTCAGCTTGCCGCCGAACGCCCGCCACACCGCCTCGACGGTTTCTGCCGTGGTGGTCTCGTCGAGCGCGATGCCGAGCGTGGTCGCACCGATCCGCAGATTGATCCGCTCCGCCTGGGCGCGCGTGACGATCTCGATCTGCTTCGCGCCGGCCTCGACGGTCACGGTGTCGAAGAACGCTTCGCTGGTCGGCGCAAAGCCGAGCTTGCGCAGCCCCGCGGCGAGCACGGTGGCGCGACGATGCACGCTGCGTGCGATATGCGTCAGGCCCTCGGGCCCGTGATAGACCTGTCTCTTATACACATCTAGATGTGTATAAGAGACAGCATCGAGGCGATCACCGCGAGCAGCACCTGCGCGGTGCAGATGTTGGAGGTCGCCTTCTCGCGGCGGATATGTTGCTCGCGGGTCTGCAATGCCAGCCGATAGGCCGGCGCGCCGCGCGAATCCACCGACAGGCCGACGATGCGGCCGGGCAGCGAGCGCTTCAGCGCGTCACGCACCGCCATGTAGGCGGCGTGCGGCCCGCCATAGCCCATCGGGACGCCGAACCGTTGCGCCGATCCGATCGCGATGTCGGCGCCGAGCTCGCCGGGCGAAGCGAGCAAAGTGAGCGACAGCAGGTCCGCGGCCACGATCGCAAGCGCGCCCTTGGCGCGCAGCGATGCGATCGCCGGGCGGAGGTCGCGCACCGCGCCCGATGTGCCCGGATATTGCAGCAGCGCGCCGAGCACGTCGGCCTTGTCGAGCTCGGTCAGGGGATCGCCGACCACCAGCGCCCAGCCCAGCGGGGCGGCGCGCGTGCGCATCACGGCGAGCGTCTGCGGATGCACCTCCTTGTCGACGAAGAATACCTTCGCCTTGACCTGCGAGTGGCGCTCGGCGAGCGCCATCGCTTCCGCTGCCGCCGTCGCTTCATCGAGCAGCGAGGCGTTGGCGACGTCGAGCCCGGTGAGGTCGCAGATCATGGTCTGGAAGTTGAACAGGGCTTCGAGCCGGCCCTGGCTGATCTCCGGCTGATACGGCGTGTACGCCGTGTACCAGGCCGGGTTCTCCAGGATGTTGCGCTGGATCACCGGAGGCAGGATGGTGCCGGAATAGCCCTGGCCGATCAGCGACGTGAAGGTCTGGTTCTGCGCGGCGAGCTCGCTCATATGCGCGAGCGCCTCGGTCTCGCTCAACGCGCGGCCGAGATCGAGCGGCGCCTTCTGCCGGATCGAGGCTGGCAGCGTCTCGTTCATCAGCGCCTGCAAGCTCGCGGCGCCGACCGTCTCCAGCATCGCGTTGATGTCGCGCGGCGATGGTCCGATGTGTCGGCGGACGAAATCGGTGGCGGCTTCGTTGATCGGCTCGAAAGGCGCGTTCATGGCGTGGTCCTCATTGTCAGCCGTCATACTCCGCGAATGCGGGGTATCCAGTACGCCGGGACGTCAGCGATTAAGCTGAAGGGGCGCGGCGTACTGGATCGCCCGGTCCAAGTGCGCAATTGCGCACAAGGCCGGACGATGACAGTGAGTGTGTGGTCGCAATCTGTTTCATTCTCTCAGGCGGTGTGGGCGGCGTAGGCGGCCTCGTCCATCAGGCCACCGAGTTCGCTCTTGTCAGCGATCTTCAGCTTGAAGAACCAGGCCTTACCGCCGGCATCCGAATTGACCAGCGCGGGCTCGGCGGCCAGCGCCTCGTTGACCTCGATCACCTCGCCGGTGATCGGCGCGTAGACGTCGGAGGCGGCCTTGACGGATTCGACGACGGCGGCGGCCTCGGCCTTCTTCAGGCTGCGGCCGACCTTGGGCAGTTCGACGAACACGACGTCGCCGAGCTGCGACTGCGCGTAGTCGGTGATCCCGATCGTGGCGACGTCGCCCTCGATGCGGAGCCATTCGTGGTCGGACGTGTACAGCGTCGTCATGGAGATCCTCTGGCGTTCAGCGTTTGTAGGTGTTGGGGACGAAGGGCGTGGCGGCGACCTTGAGCGGCAGCCGCTGGCCGCGCACTTCGGCGAAAACAATGGTGTCGAGCGCGGACAGGGCGGTGGGCAGATAGCCCATCGCAACCGGCGCGTTGAGGCTCGGGCCGAAGCCACCCGAGGTCACCTTGCCGATTGGCTCGGTCGAGGTCGGGTCGGCGAACAGCAAGGCGCCTTCGCGCACGGGCGCGCGGCCCTCCGGCCTGAGGCCGACGCGGCGGCGCGATGCGCCTTGTGCGAATTGGCTGAGGATCTTGTCGGCGCCGGGGAAGCCGCCGGCGCGGGCGCCGCCGCCGCGGCGGACTTTCTGCACCGACCATTCCAGCGCGCCTTCGACCGGCGTCGTCGTGGTGTCGATGTCGTGGCCGTAGAGGCAGAGGCCCGCCTCAAGGCGCAGCGAATCGCGGGCGCCGAGGCCGATCGGCTTGACGCGCGCATCGAGCAGGAGCGCGTCCCAGATCTCGCCGATCCGGTCGGCCGCGGCGGAGATCTCGTAGCCGTCCTCGCCGGTATAGCCGGAGCGGGAGACGAAGCAGTCGATATCGGCGACACGGCGGGGGCCGGCGTCCATGAATTTCATCGAACTGACATCTGCACACAATTTCGCCAGTGCCGATTCGGCCTTCGGGCCTTGCAGCGCGATCAGCGCGCGGTCGTCCAGCGACACGATCTCGCAGACGTCGGAGAGATGCGCGCGCAGATGCGCCTCGTCCTCTGCCTTGCAGGCGGCATTGACCACCAGGAACAAATGATCGCCGAAATTCGCGACCATCAGGTCATCGAGCAGGCCGCCATCGTGATTGGTGAATTGCGCGTAGCGCTGCCGTCCCGGCGCGATCCCGACGATGTCCTGCGGCACCAGTTTTTCCAGCGCCAGCGCGGCGTCGCCGACCTTGCCGGATCTGGCCGTCAGCGTGAGCTGTCCCATGTGGGACACGTCGAACAGGCCGGCATCCTTGCGGGTGTGCAGATGCTCCTTCAGCACGCCGGCCGTGTATTGCACCGGCATGTCGTAGCCGGCGAACGGCACCATCTTGGCGCCGCGTGCCAGATGCAGCGCGTGCAGCGGGGTCTGTTTCAGCGGTGAAGTTTCGCGCGCAAGCATCACAGGGCCCTCGCGGTTCCCGCGGGGACCCATTTCCCCTTGAGAAACCAGCAGAAAGCCCCATCTGTCGCTGTGCCTGAGAGTATTATCCCGTCGGCGGACGCATCGGGGAGAACCCCAGCGCCTCTTTCCAGATGTCAGACGTCACGCGGTCCTTTTGCCTGAGAGTTTCCGGGGCGGTTGCTCCTTCGGCGCCGGCGGTAAGGCCGGTCTCTCCCGACGTGACGGGTTAGAGGTAGGTAGAAAACACGGCGCTACCAAGACTGTCAACGCAGCTGCAACAACTATCCAATGGGCTTTGTGCTGTCGCGGCAAGCCCATGATCCGCCTGCACAGTTTCTGGACACCGCAGCTGGCAATGTCTAAAAGCGTTCGGCCGGAAAATGACGCCTCTTTGCGGCTGGCCGGCCCCTTTTTCCGATTGGATGAACATGAGCAGCGTCAACGACATCAGGTCGACATTTCTGAACTTCTTCAAGGAGAACGGCCACGAGATCGTGGCGTCGTCGCCGCTGGTTCCGCGCAACGACCCGACCCTGATGTTCACCAATGCCGGCATGGTGCAGTTCAAGAACGTCTTCACCGGCGTCGAGAAGCGCGGCTATCAGCGCGCCACGACGTCGCAGAAATGCGTACGTGCCGGCGGCAAGCACAACGATCTCGACAATGTCGGCTACACCGCGCGCCATCTCACCTTCTTCGAGATGCTCGGCAACTTCTCGTTCGGCGATTACTTCAAGGAGCGCGCGATCGAGCTCGCCTGGAATCTGATCACCAAGGATTTCGGGCTCAAGAAAGACAAGCTGCTCGTCACCGTCTACCACACCGACGACGAGGCGGCCGGCTACTGGAAGAAGATCGCGGGCTTCTCGGACGACCGCATCATCCGCATCGCGACCTCGGACAATTTCTGGGCGATGGGCGACACCGGCCCGTGCGGTCCGTGCTCCGAGATTTTCATCGACCGCGGTGAGCACATCTGGGGCGGACCTCCGGGCAGCCCGGAGGAGGACGGCGATCGCTTCCTCGAATTCTGGAACCTGGTGTTCATGCAGTACGAGCAGGTGACGAAGGAGGAGCGCGTGGCGCTGCCGCGTCCCTCGATCGACACCGGCATGGGGCTGGAGCGCATGGCCTGCATCCTGCAGGGCGTCGAGAGTGTGTTCGAGACCGATCTGTTCCGCCATTTGATCGACGCGACCGCGTCGGCCCTCGGCCATGGGCCGAACGAGCAGAACGTGGCGTCGTACCGGGTGATCGCCGACCATCTGCGCTCGTCGGCGTTTCTGATCGCTGACGGCGTGCTGCCGTCGAACGAGGGCCGCGGCTATGTGCTGCGCCGGATCATGCGCCGCGCGATGCGCCATGCGCAGTTGCTCGGCGCAAGCGAGCCGCTGATGCATCGCCTGGTCTGGGCGCTGGTCCGCGAGATGGGCCAGGCCTATCCCGACCTGGTGCGCGCGGAGAAGCTGATCGAGGAAACGCTGCAACTGGAGGAGACGCGCTTCCGCAAGACGCTGGTGCGCGGTCTTTCGATTCTGGATGAGAAGAGCGCCGGCCTCAAGAAGGGCGATATGTTCGACGGCGACACCGCGTTCACGCTGTACGACACCTACGGCTTCCCGCTCGACCTGACGCAGGACGCGCTGAAGTCGCGCGGCATCAGCGTCGACCAGGCATCATTCACCGACGCGATGAACCGCCAGCGCGAGAAGGCGCGCGCCTCCTGGGCAGGCTCCGGTGAGGCGGCGACCGAGGCGATCTGGTTCCCGTTGCGCGAGAAGCTCGGCGCGACCGAATTCCTCGGCTACGAGACCGAGAGCGCGGAAGGCGTGGTGACGGCGCTGGTCAAGGACGGCGCCGAGGTCGATGGCCTCAAGGCCGGCGAGAGCGGCGCGATCGTGCTGAACCAGACCCCGTTCTACGCCGAGTCGGGTGGCCAGGTCGGCGATATCGGCGTGCTGACGGGCGAGGGTGTCAAATTCCGCGTCACCGACATGCAGAAGAAGGCCGGCGATCTGTTCGTGCATGTCGGTACCGTGGAGCAGGGCACGCTGAACGTCGGCACCGCTCTGCAACTCGAGGTCGATCACGCCAGGCGTTCGTCGATCCGCGCCAATCACTCGGCGACGCATCTGCTGCACGAGGCGCTGCGCCAGGTGCTCGGCGATCACATCGCACAGCGCGGCTCGCTGGTCGCGCCCGATCGCCTGCGGTTCGATTTCGTGCATCCGAAGCCGATCACGGCGGAAGAGCTCGCCCGGGTCGAGGACATCGCCAACGACGTCGTGCTGGAGAATGACGAGGTCACCACCCGCATCATGGGTGTCGACGACGCCCGCGAGGCCGGGGCGCGCGCGCTGTTCGGCGAAAAATATGGCGACGAGGTCCGCGTCGTCTCGATGGGCAAGAGCGCCCGCGAGCACGGCCAGAATGCACTTGGCTGGTCGGTCGAACTGTGCGGCGGCACCCATGTCCGCCGCACCGGCGACATCGGCCTGATCTCGGTGACCAGCGAGAGCGCGGTGGCGTCCGGCGTCCGCCGCATCGAGGCGCTGACCGGGCGCCACGCGCGCAAGCACGCCAATGATACGATGGTGCTGGCCAAGACCGCGGCGCAGGAGCTGCGCACCACGGTGGAGGACGTGCCGGCGCGCATCGCCGCGCTGATGGAGGAACGCAAGAAGCTCGAGCGCGACCTCTCGGATGCCCGCAAGAAGCTCGCGATGGGCGGCGGCGGTGCATCGAACGGCGCCGCCTCCGGCGTTCGCGAGGTCGGTAATGTCAAGCTGCTCGCGCGCGCGGTCGAGGGCGTCGAGACCAAGGATCTGAAGAGCCTGGTCGATGACGGCAAGAAGCAGATCGGCTCCGGCGTGGTCGCGATCGTCGGCGTCACCGAAGACGGCAAGGCCGGCATCGTGGTGGGCGTCACAGCGGACCTGACCTCGCGCTTCAATGCGGTCGAACTGGTGCGCAAGGGCTCCGAGGTGCTCGGCGGCAAGGGCGGCGGCGGCCGGCCCGACATGGCGCAGGCCGGCGGCCCCGACGGCGCCAAGGCCGATGCCGCGCTGTCGGCGATCGAGCAAGCGATGGCTGGCGCCTGATCGGCGCTGACCTCAGTCCTTGCGAAGGAAGATGTAATCGGCCGAGTAGGGCGCGCTCCTCAGCGCGCCCGCTTTGTCGCAGGCGCCGCTGAGCTCGCCGCCCGCGGTGTTGATCCGCTGCACGGTCGAGATGCCGGTGAGCACGCCTTCGCCGCGACGGGAGATCACCGCAAGCTTCAGCCAGGGAATGTCGGAGGGCGCCACACCCGGCGCTGTGCCGGTGGTGCGTCCGGTGATGGCGCTGCCGTCGACATGCTCCCAGTTCGGTCCGGCATAGTGCCGTCCGATGGTTCGGCCGTCGGCGATCAGGGTCGCGATCGGTTCGCGAAACGACCAGGCGAGCTTGCCGTCGGTGACCGGCTTGCACTCATAGACTTGCAGGCCTTCGGCGTGGACTGACAGCACTGCGGTCTCGCCCGGCGCCGCCACGGCGTCGGGCAGGGTATCGACGGCCCAGGCCGCCGATCCCGTTGCGAGCAACGAGGCGATCGTCACGGCTTTGAGTAGGGCCATGGTCACGCTCGTCGAGATCGTCCGGAAACGGCGGGCTTAGCCGGCCATCGCCTTCACGAGGTTGTCGGATACCTTGTCGAGGAATCCGGTGGTCGAGAGCCAGCGCTGGTCGGCGCCGACCAGGAGCGCGAGGTCCTTGGTCATGTAGCCCTCTTCGACGGTCGAGACGCAGACCTTCTCCAGCGTGGTCGCGAATTTGGCGAGTTCCGGATTGTTGTCGAGCTTGGCGCGGTGGGCGAGACCACGGGTCCAGGCGAAGATCGACGCGATCGAGTTGGTCGAGGTCTCCTTGCCCTTCTGGTGCTCGCGGTAGTGCCGGGTCACCGTGCCGTGCGCGGCTTCGGCTTCCACCGTCTTGCCGTCCGGGGTGAGCAGCACCGAGGTCATCAGGCCGAGCGAGCCGTAGCCCTGGGCCACAGTGTCGGACTGCACGTCGCCGTCGTAGTTCTTGCACGCCCAGACATAGCCGCCGGACCATTTCAACGCCGAGGCGACCATGTCGTCGATCAGGCGGTGCTCGTAGGTCAGGCCCTTGGCCTCGAATTCCTTCTTGAATTCGCGGTCGTAGACGTCCTGGAAGATGTCCTTGAAGCGCCCGTCATAGGTCTTGAGGATGGTGTTCTTGGTCGAGAGATAGACCGGGTAGTTGCGCAGCAGGCCGTAGTTCAGCGAAGCGCGGGCGAAATCGATGATGGAGTCGTCGAGATTGTACATCTCCATCGCGACGCCGGCGCCGGGCGCCTTGAACACTTCGCGCTCGATCACGGTGCCGTCCTCGCCGACGAACTTCAGCGACAGCGTGCCCTTGCCCGGGAACTTGATGTCGGTGGCGCGGTACTGGTCGCCATAGGCATGGCGGCCGATGACGATCGGCTGGGTCCAGCCGGGAACCAGGCGCGGCACGTTCTTGCAGATGATCGGCTCGCGGAAGATCACGCCGCCGAGGATGTTGCGGATGGTGCCGTTCGGCGACTTCCACATCTGCTTCAGGCCGAACTCCTTCACCCGCGCTTCGTCGGGGGTGATGGTGGCGCATTTGACGCCGACGCCGACCTTCTTGATGGCTTCTGCGGCGTCGATGGTCACCTGGTCGTTGGTCTCATCGCGGTATTCCATGCCCAGATCGAARTAGAGCAGTTCGACATCCAGGAACGGGTTGATCAGCTTGTCCTTGATGTACTGCCAGATGATCCGGGTCATCTCGTCGCCATCGAGCTCGACGACGGGATTGGATACCTTGATTTTTGCCATGACGGGGAGGCCCTCTTGGGAACGGCGCGCTTTTGACGGCGGGGGTGGAAAATACGCCTGCGCTATAGCACCGCCCGGGGGCGGGCGGAAGCGGAGCGGTTATGCACTTTCAGCCCATCTTTTCATCGAGAACCGCCATTCTGACGGCGGCTCTCGACCCTTGTCCGGGGCAGGCTTTTCCTCGCGTGAGCCCGGCTAGAATGGCACCTGCGTCGCGGTCCCGGCCACGACGTACCAGGTCACGAACAGGCCGGCGATCAGGGCCCCGGGCAGGCTCGATCCGGTGCGCCGCCAGGTGAAGGTCGCGATCACGGCGACGATCGCGAGCAGCGGCACGAACTGGATCGCGACGATGGTCGAGAGCGGCACGAATCCGGGGTCCGGGACCGGGTTGAACAGCTTTCCGGTCAGCCAWAGCGTGCCGTATTGCAGCACCAGCAACACGATGAAACCGAGCGTCAGCGCCAGGATGTTGGTCAGATACAGCCCCGCCCGTGGCGCGCCCATGGTCGAGAAATTCCGGTGCAGCACGTGCAGCGCCACGACGAAAAACGCCGTGAACGGAATCAGATAGATCAGGAAGATGAGGAATTGCTTCGCGCTCATCAATTTGAGTGCGACGATCCAGAACCTGAAGTCGATCTTGAAGGCGAGGTCGGCCAGCCAGAGCGCGGCGTAACCCACTGCAACCGAGGCCACCGCGATCACGACGGATTGACCGACCAGGCCGGCCCGGCTGGCGCGCTTCGGCGCGAACCGCATCAGGGCCAGCGTGATCAGCAGGTTGATGACGGCCCAGACCAGGATCTGGTTGGTGATGCCCTGTGGCAGGAATGCGCTCGGGGTTACGAGCGTGCCGCCGAGCGCGAAGGCCGGATAATAGGTCAGCGCCGGGATGAAGGCGGACAGGATCAACGCCGTGGTCCAGCGCCGGCCTTTGGCGGCCTCATGTGGCGGCATGGTGCCGTCGGCAACCGCCGGCAGCCGCAGGCGGGAGAACATCGGCGCTTCCAGCAGCCCGTCGAAGGTCCCGATGACGAGGGCAACGAAACCGATCAGGGCGATCAGCGTGCCGATCTCCTTGCGGAACCAGATCTGGTCGTCGACCGGACGCGGGGTGCCGCCCTTCAGGGTCTTGGCGAACCAGTCGAGGCTGTAGCCGATCGCCTCATGCGAGATGTGTTCGGCCGGATGGGTCATCGCGGGGGTGTAGAGCACCCGCGCCGTGCCAGCCGCCGGATCGCCATAGACCTTGCCGGGCTCGACCGCGGCCTGGGTGCCGAACAGCGCCCAGAGCTTTGGGCTCGTGGTGACGTCGCGGGCGAGCTGAACGCCCCACATCAGGTCGGGGAATTCCTCATACTGGGCGAACACCAGCGCGGTGTTGCGCGGCCATGAGGTGGTGCCCTCGGCAGCGAACGGCTTGCCGGTGGACGAGCCCTCCAGCACCATCGACTTGTAGTCGTTGGGCATCGCGGCCGCCGCGGCCAGCACGGTCCAGCCGCCCATCGAATGGCCCTCGAGCCCGATATTGTCCTTGTCGACGAACTGGAGGCTGCGGAGATAGGCGAGCCCGTCGGGGCCGCCAAACCCGTTGGCGAAGGAGGGCGGATCGCTGTAGCCATGGCCGGTCTGGTCCAGTGCCAGCACCACATAGCCGCGGCGGGCGAACTCGATGGCGAAGCCGTCCTGGGTCTCGCGCGAATTGATGTAGCCGTGGACGGCCAGGATGCCCGGCGCCGGGATCTGCGCCGTGGCATTCGGCGGGATGTAGAGCAGGGCGCTCATGGTGTTGCCCTTGGCGCCCTTGAACCTGACATCCTCGATCCGGATGCCGCCTGCGGTCTGCGTGAAGTGGGCGAGCAGGCCCCCCGCCACGATCAAGACCACCCCCAGAATCGCCAGCGTCCATCTGCCTCGCATCGTCGTCCCCCCCAAGGTGCCTCGCCGTTCAACCGGCGTCTCAAGCGTGCCTTTACAGCTTCGCTTTGGTTGTGGTTGATAGCCTATCCGAAGGCCAAGCGCGCGCAAGCGGCCGCCTTCGCACCGCGCGCCCGGGATTCCGATTGCGGATTCGCAAACGCTGCTAACCCTGTTATCTCCTTGGAGAAAATGCTCCCGCGCAAAACCGGTGCAAAGCTGGTTGGGGGGCCTTGCATAAGACTTTGAATCAGCCGCTTCGGAAGCTGATTCAAAATCTTCAGACGTTGAATCAGAAAGTGAAGTGAGATGTCCGGCACCGACAAGACCAAGGCAGGGCACGACCTTGCCGGTCCCGTCGTCATTTTGGTCGAGCCGCAGCTTGGCGAGAACATTGGCATGGCCGCGCGCGCGATGGGCAATTTCGCGCTGACGCGGATGCGCATCGTCAATCCGCGCGACGGCTGGCCGAATGTCGCCGCGCAACGTGCGGCGGCCGGGGCCGACCACATCATCGGTTCCGTCGAACTGTTCGACACCGTCGAGCAGGCGATCGCCGACCTCACGCTGGTGTTCGCGACCACCGCCCGCGCTCATGACCAGGCCAAGCCGGTGGTCGGGCCAGAAGGCGCGGCAGCCGAGATCGTCCGCCATGTCGCATCGGGCGGCGGGGCTGGCATCCTATTCGGACGGGAGCGTTCCGGCCTGACCAATGAGGAGGTCGCGCTCGCCAACCGCATCATCACCTATCCGGTCAATCCGGGCTTCGCTTCGCTCAACTTGGCGCAGGCGGTGCTGTTGATGGGCTATGAATGGTTCAAGCTCTCGACCGCGGGCGCGTTGCCGTTCGCGATGCCGGAACGATCCGAGCCCGCCTCCCAGCACCAGATGCAGGCGTTCTTCGACAACCTGGTCGCCGAGCTCGACAAGGTCGAGTTCCTGCGCCCGGCCGAGAAGCGCGACACCATGCTGGTGAACCTGCGCAACATCTTCACCCGGATGGATCCGACCAAGCAGGACATGCACACGCTGCACGGGGTGGTGATGGCGATCGCCGAGGGGCGCAAGGGCCCGGCCAAGGGCGGGGTGCTCGACGGCGCCCAGGCCACCCGGCTGCGGGCGCTGGCCAAGGGCGGGGTGCTCGACGGCGCCCAGGCCACCCGGCTGCGGGCGCTGCTTGCCGAGCAGGGCCAGGGCGGTGCCGTCGCCGACAATTCCAGCACGGTGCGCGGCCTCGCCCGGCTGCTCCGCCGCAACCCGACCGACGCGGAGCGGATCCTGTGGCAGGCGCTGACGCGGGATCGCCGCTTCGCCGGCCAGTTCAAGCGCCAGACCCCGGTCGGCCGCCACATCCCCGATTTCGTCTGTTTCGCGCACCGGATCGCGATCGAACTGGTCAATCCGGACGAGAGCGATGCCATCGTCGCCGACCGGGCCAATCGCCGCGCCTGGCTCGAGGCACGCGACTACCGCGTGGTCGACATGCAGGTCGCCGACGTCGAGCGCGACCTCGATGGCGAGTTGGCGCGGCTGGAGGGAAGTCTTCGGCAAGGGCGGTGAGCCTCGGTCGTTGTGCTGATTGCCTGATCGCGTCGCGACCTCGTTCCAACGTCGTCCTGGCGAAAGCCAGGACCCGTAACCACCGCATTTCGTGACGTATGGGATCGCGGCGACAGCGTTGCTGCGGGCGGGCAGCATTCTCGGTTCGCCGTCCGGATGGCGAGATACGGAAAATTACTCAACCCTTGGTAGCTAAGGGTCGAACATATGGTATTTTGCACCTGCCAGGACGACATCAATCGTCCGGATTTGGGAGGTCACATCATGAGCCTTTCGTCAAAATTCGCCGCGCCGTCAGCCGTCGCTATTCTGTCAACCGTGTTGCTGTGTAGCCCAAGCAGCCCGGCAGCGTCGCAAACCACAGCGGGGTCCGCTGCGTCGCTTCCCAGCATTACGGTTGAAGGGACCAGGCACGTGGCAGCGACGCACGGGCCGAGACAGGCGGGGAGCGGAGCTGCATCTCGCCGGGGAGCGTCAACCGCCCAATCGTCGACCGCTCGAACGCCATCGGCTGCCCCAGATACGGTTCTGGGAAGGCTTGCCAAGCTTGAGAGAGCCAGCAGCAGTTGCAACGGTGGTTGCGAAACAAGCGTCAGGCACGGCGACACCCCTTGGGTTGGATGTAGCAACTCGGGCGGAGAAAGCTCAGTCGGCGCTTTCTCGGCGACGTGCAGAGACACGCTGACCTACAGGACTTACGCCGAGTGCGTGAGCACCAAGATCTTCATCGGCTGGATACCAAGAGAAGCCCGGTGGCATTGCAGCAGCCTCCAGGTTGCGGGGAAGTTGACCGGAGAGAAGCAGCAAGTCGCCGAACTCAAGCCGGGACGCCGCTAAGGCACGTGAGCTAGGTTGAATCGTCATCACGATTGAGCTCCTTGTTTCCGCACGATCCTCCCGGAGAACCGGGAGGATCATGCGCGCTTTGTCGAGTGGTATTTGTGTGCGGTCGCCAGCCGTCGGAAGCCATCACGTGGTATCAGAACTGCGGTCCTGACTATTCTCGGTCGATTTGAAAATCGCTGATGCTGACGATGAGCGCATTGTGGAACTATCGTCCGTATCAGCGCGCAGCCTGCATCGAAATCGGGCGGCTCGAAACCATCAGGCCGATCTCCCAGGCGGCGCATTTTCACTCCGAAGTCCAGGTCGCGGCCGTCAGTCACGGATCGCGTGTGTACCGGACGCCGCTTGGCGAATTTTGTGGCTCTGCCGGTGACATCGTGATCATCCCGGCTGGCCTGCCGCATGCCTCCCACGGCGACGTGGCGGCGGTCGTGACGCATCTCTACGTGCCAGCCGACCATCCGGCCGCGCATGGCGTGGTGGTCCCGCAGATCATCCGCGGCATGCGCGCGCAGTCGCCGAGTGAGATCATCGACGCCGTCGGATCGGCGCGCAGGGGCGGGGACCGCGGTGGGCGGAGCGCTGCGGCGCTCGTCTTGCCGCAGCAGGTCCTGGACCAGGAGCTCGCTGTCGGCGCGTTGGCCAAGCAACTCGGCTACTCGACCGACGGCTTCATCAGGGCATTCAGGCGGCGGTTCGGCATGACTCCCGCCGCCTATCGCGTCGCGCAGCGGCTGGCGAGTGCTCGCGCCGAACTCAAGCAGGGCAGCGCCGTCGCCGATGTCGCCTATGCGGCTGGTTTCGCAGATCAGAGCCATTTCGGCCGGCTGTTCCGCAGGGCCTATGGCGCCACGCCGGCCGCCTACCGGTCGGCCTTCGTGCGGACGTAGCACGGTCGATTTCGTTCCAGACAGGAGGCGGGCCGCGCGTCTAGCGTGACGTCATGACATCGGCTCCAATTCGTCTCCGCGCGCCATGAATATCCTTGCCCCGCTCCTGGTCCTTGCCGCCGGCTGTAGCGTCGGCTTCCAGCAGCTCTTGAACGCGAATCTCGGAAGGAGTTTGCAGTCGGCCTGGTGGTCCGCCTTTGTCAGCTATCTCGGCGGAACGATTGCGCTGGCGGCCGTGCTCGTGATCTTGCGTGAGCCATTGTTCAGCTCGGCATCCGCGGCCCGCGCGCCCTTGATCGCGTGGACCGGCGGCTTGTTCGGCGCGGCATTTATCGCCACCAGCGTGTTCATGATCCCGCGTCTCGGCGTTGCTACTGTCGTGACCCTGGTGGTCGTCGGCCAGTTGCTCTGCTCGCTGGCCTTCGACCATTTCGGCGTGCTTGGCACACCGCAGCACCCTGCGACGCTGCTGCGGTTGCTCGGTGCCGCATGCCTGATCGCCGGCGCCGCGCTGGTCCGCGCATAGCGCAGCGACCAGCGCGGGCGCGATCAGGCTTTCGATATGCCGCCGTCGATCACCGGCCCGAGGATCTCGTAGCGCTCGCCGTTGAAGCGCACCAGTTGCAGTTGTTCGAGCGGGTAGTAGTCGGTCGGCGAGGTGTTGACCTTGATACCCGACAGCAGCAGATCGGATTCGACATCCCTGAGGTTCGCTGCCTGCCTGATGATGCTCTCGGACGAGACGTCATCACCGCACTGCCTGAGCACCTGAACCATGACCTGGCTGACCACATAGGCGATCGCCGCATAGATATCGTTCTTGGCGGCTGCCGGATCGTATTTGTCGAGGAAGGCCCGCCATTTCACCACGGCGGGGTCGCTGTCCCAGGCCGCATCGACCGGGTCCTTCATATAGGCGCTCGAGATGATGCCCTTGGAGATGTCGAAGCCGGCGGCCTTCAGCGTCGAGCCGGCGGAGGAGGCGTTGTTGCCGATGTAATGCGTCGGCTGCCAGTTCAGCTCGGCGACCTTCTTGATGCCCTGCGCTGCGAATTTCGGCGTGGTCATGCTCATGAACACGTTGGCGCCAGCGGATTTGCAGCGCACCACCTGGCTGTCGATGGTCGGATCCGACGTCTCGTAGGACAGCTCCGCCACGATCGACGATGTCTTGGCGCCGAGCCCGTCCTTGAAGCCCTTGAGGACGTCGCGGCCGAAATCGTCGTTCTGATAGATGATGCCGATCTTGGCATCGGGCTGGGTCGCGAGCACGTGTTGCGCGAACGTCCGGCCCTCGATCTGGTAGCAGGGCATGAAGCCCATGGTGTACGGGAAATTCTTGTGGTCGCCGAACTTGGTGGCGCCCGAGGCGATGAACAGGTGCGGCACCTTCTTCTGGTTCATGTATTTCATGATCGCCGCGTTGGTCGGCGCACCGAGCGGCGAGAACAGCACGTCGATCTCGTCGCTCTCGACCAGCTTGCGCGCCTGCTCCACGGTCTTGGCCGGGCTGTAGGCGTCGTCATAGGTGATGTACTTGATCATGCGGCCGTTGATGCCGCCCTGCTCGTTGATCATCTTGAAATAGCCGCCGGGCGTGCGGCCGATCGACGAATAGACCGCGGCCGGTCCCGAATAGGCATCGATGTTGCCGATGACGATCTCGGTCTTGCCCTTGGCAATGGCGGGCCTGCCGAGCAGCAGCGTGGCCGACGCGGCGGCGGCGCCCTTGATGAGATGACGGCGGGTTGGCTGGATCGGACGAGACCTTGTCATTGCGTTCCTCCGCTTCTTCTTGTTGGCCGTTTGGCAGCCTCTGACGGGCGTGTCGGCTCAGCATTCCACAGTGCTCAAACCGGATCAAACCAGTCTATGGGCGCTGTGCGAAGGAACTTGTGTGGAGGCGCTAGGATTCCGAATATTGGACGGTGCCGGGCTGGCGCGGCGCGGCGGATCGGATGATCCACGCCGCGCCGCATCCCGCAGCCGATCAGGCCGGCAGGGCCCGGCTCGCCGCGCGATCGTGCGCACCGGGCCGGGGCAGCGGAAACACCCGGTCGTAGGCGATGTTGAAGACGAACGCGTAGACCAGATAGAACGCGACGATCGAGATATCCATCATCAGCGCGGCCCACAGCGAGACGCCCAGATACCAGGCGACGAACGGGATCAGCAGCACGATCAGGCCGGCCTCGAACAGCATCGCGTGCGCGACGCGGATCGGCATCGTCTTGGCGACACGGCCGGTGAAACGGACCAGCGCGTGGTCGAAGCCGAGATTGAACAGCAAGTTCCAGATCGTCGCCACGGTCGCCGAGACGACGCCGATGACGCCCATATTGGCGACCGGCTGATTGAACAGCCAGGCGGCCGCCGGCGTGAAGATGGCGATACCGATCAGTTCGAACAGGACTGCGTGCCTGATCCGGTCGGAGAAGGAACGCATAGACATTTGAAAACCCTTTCTTGTCGTTGTGACCGAATTTCTATCTGATATTATGGGATTACAAAGTTAGGTAGTATCTGGAAAAGAGATAGATGTCCGTGTCCATGGACCAGCTCGAATCCTTCGTGGCCGCGGCCGAACAAGGCTCGTTCTCCGGCGCGGCGAGGCTTTTGAAGAAGGCGCAATCGGCCGTCAGCACGCATGTGGCGAACCTCGAGACCGACCTCGGCATTGCGCTGTTCGACCGGGCCGGGCGCAACCCGGTGCTGACCGAAGCGGGGGCGCGACTGTTGCCGGAAGCAAAGCTGATCCTCGATCGGCGCGAGCACCTGATCGGTGTTGCCAGCAGCTTCGAGGCGCATGTCGAGAAGCGCCTCGTGGTCGCAATCGACGAGCTTTATCCGGAGAGCGCGGTCGGCGAGCTGTTCGCGGAATTCGCCAGGCACTTTCCGCATGTCGAACTGGAGCTGCTGTTTCCGATCATGGAGGACGTCAGCCGGCTCGTGCTCGACGGCAAGGCCGATGTCGGCGTGATGTGGCGGCAGGAGAGCCTGCCGTCCGAGCTCGGCTTCAAGACCATCGGCTGGGTGCCGCTGCAATTGGTCTGCGGCAAGACCCATCCGTTGGCGCAAGGACGGGTGGATTGGGAGGAGCTGAAGCGGCATCGCCAGATCATGGTGACGGTACGCAACGAGGGCACCGAGCGGCATCGGCTGCGGGTCGCGGCCGAGGTGTGGTGGGTCGAGAGCCATTGGGTGATCCTGCAGATCCTCAAGCAGGGCGTCGGCTGGGCGCTGATCCCGGCGCACATCATGGCGAGCTCGCCGATCGCCGAGGAGCTCGCAATCCCCGAACTGGAATTCGACGAGGGGGCGCATCCGGTCGCGCTCGAAGTGGTCTGGCACAAGCAGCGGCCGGCCGGGCCGGCGGCGAAATGGTTGCGCCGCCGTTTTGCCACGCGGCCGGCGATGCTCCGGCTGTAACGGGACGCGCGCGCCGTCGCGCATCGCATGGCAGCTGACAGCGCGACCGTGATGTGTTGCGATGTCTGCCGGACGGACTGACAGGGTGGAGACGATGGCGAAGCAATTGCAAGGCAAGGTCGCGGCGGTGACCGGCGCGGCGTCGGGCATCGGATTGGCGAGCGCGGAGGTGATGCTGGCGGCCGGCGCGCGGGTGGTGATGGTCGATCGCGACGCCGCAGCGCTCGAGGCGCTCGCCAATAGGCATGGCGAGGCCGTGATCCCGCTGGTCATCGACCTGCTCGATCCCACCGCCTGCGCAACGCTGCTGCCGCAGGTGCTCGCGAAAGCCGGCCAGCTCGACATCCTGCACGCCAATGCCGGCATCTATGTCGGCGGCGACCTCGTCGATGCCGATACCGGCGCGATCGACCGGATGCTGAACCTCAACGTCAACGTCGTGATGAAGAACGTCCACGACGTGCTGCCGCACATGATCGCGCGGGGGACCGGCGACATCATCGTCACCAGCTCGCTCGCCGCGCATTTCCCGACGCCGTGGGAGCCGGTCTATGCGTCGTCGAAATGGGCGATCAACTGCTTCGTGCAGACGGTGCGGCGCCAGGTGTTCAAGCACGGCATCCGCGTCGGCGCGATCTCGCCTGGGCCGGTGATCAGCGCGCTGCTCGCCGACTGGCCGGCGGAGAAGCTCGCGGAAGCCAAGGCATCGGGCAGCCTGCTGGAAGCCAGCGAAGTCGCCGAGGTCGTGCTGTTCATGCTGACCCGGCCGCGCGGCATGACCATCCGCGACGTCGTGATGCTGCCGACGAATTTCGATCTGTAGGGCATGATCCGGAAAAATGCGAAGTGGTGGTCAGGCGGCGCCGCGATCGGCGGCGGGTGCCGGGCTGCGCTGCGTGAGGCGGCGCAACGCGGCGACGTTGGTCGCGACGGTGGCCATCCGACAGCGCGCCTTGCCCTCGGATTTCGCTTCGTACAGCGCGGCGTCGGCGGCTGCCAGCAGCTGCTCGGCCTCGGTGCCGTGCTCCGGCGACACTGCGATGCCGACGCTGACGCCGACCTGGGCCGAGATACCGACAGCGAGCTGATAGGGCATGGTAACGGTCTGGATGATGCGCTGACCGACCGTGAGCGCCTGATCCGCCGTGACGCCGTTGACCAGCACGACGAATTCGTCGCCACCGAGCCGCGCGATCACCGCGGTCTCGGGCAGCGCGCGCCGCAGCCGCTCCGCGGTCAGCATCAGCACCTGGTCGCCGGCGGCGTGGCCATAGGTGTCGTTGACCGGCTTGAAATTGTCGAGATCGAAGAACAACAACGCGAACGGCTTCGCCACGCCGCCGGATGCCGTCAGCCTGGCGTTCAGTGCGGCGACGAAGCCGGCGCGATTGCGCAGGCCGGTCAGCGTGTCGTGATGGGCGAGATGGCCGTTCTCACGCTCGGCGCGCATGGTGGCGACCAGCATCTTGTTGAGGCGGAAGGCCGCGACCGTCATCGCCGTGAGATACAGCGGCACCTGCATGAAGACGATGAACAGCAGCGGCTCGCCGGCGAGGGCTGCGCCCGGGACGATCGGGCCGAGGCTGAGCAGGATCATGGTGCCGGCGAGGCGAGGGGCGCTGAAATTGCGGAAGCAGATGCCGCCGACCATGGCCGCCGCCGACAGCGAGGCCAGCATCGCGACCACCCAGTCGCCGCTGGCGAGGCTGATCAGGATACCGAAGCCGACGCTTGCGCTCCACGCGACCGCGAGCACGAGGTGCAGGTCGGTCGGCGTCGGCCGCCGTTCGCGCGCCGCGCGATGCGCAATGACGAGCACCGTCAGGCGCGACAGGCAGATCACGATTTCGAGCGCAAGCCAGGTGATGAACGGCGCAGTCGGCTCGTGGGTCGCGATCACAGCCGCGACCGCGACCGTGTTGACTGCGCCGGCGGCGAACACCGGCAGCGAACCGTAGAGATCCGCGATCAGCGCCTGGCGGATGTCGTCGGGCACGCCCGGCCCGGCATCGGCAAGCCAGCGCGTCACGCCCCAGCGCGGCTGGCTGTATTGTCCTGCTTCGGACTGCATTGTTCTTGCCCCGTATTTTCACGTGGCAACTGACCCCAGCGGGGCTAACAGGTCTTTAAGGACGACGCTGATCACACGGCGTGCTTGACGAGAAGTAAACCGCGCGGATGCGCCAAATTGGCGCGCCCTCGCATCGCTGCGCGGCGTCAATGCCGTAGCCGTGCCGGCGGGATGCAGTATGGTCCGATGCCGATGTCGCGACGACGGCTGATCGCGCAAATCCGGTGTCTGTGACAATCGCGGGAACAATCAAGATGACCGAGCATGCCATCGTCACCGCGACCGCCGAGCCGCGCACCCAGCACAGCCTCGCCGGTGACCTGCGGCTGCTCGGCGTGATGCCGGGCGATACGCTGCTGGTGCATTGCGCGATGAGTGCGCTCGGCTGGGTCGCGGGCGGCGCGGAGGCGGTGGTGCGCGCCTTGCTCGACGCGGTCACCGACACCGGCACGCTGGTGATGCCCGCGCAGTCCTCTGTCTCTTATACACATCTAGATGTGTATAAGAGACAGCGGCTGGGTCGCGGGCGGCGCGGAGGCGGTGGTGCGCGCCTTGCTCGACGCGGTCACCGACACCGGCACGCTGGTGATGCCCGCGCAGTCCTCGCAGCTCAGCGATCCCGCGAACTGGCGGGCGCCGGCCGTTCCGCAAAACTGGGTCGAGATCATCCGGGCAAGCCAGCCGCCGTTCGATCCGCGCACCACGCCGACCCGCGACATGGGCGCCGTCGCCGAATTGTTCCGGAGCTGGCCGGGTGCGCGGCGCAGCCTGCATCCAACCTGCTCCTTCGCGGCTCTCGGTCCCGATGCGGAGCGGATCACGGCGCGGCAGTCGCTCGGCGAGCCGTTCGGTGACGACGGACCGCTGGGAGTTCTCCACCGATCGGCCGCGCGCATTCTGCTGCTCGGAGCCGGCTTCGACGCCTGCACGGCGCTGCATTTGTCGGAGCTGAAGGCCTGGCCGGCACTGCCGAGGATCGCGGAAGGCTCTGCCATGACGGTCGACGGGCAGCGGCGCTGGGTTCGCTTCGAGGTCGCGGCCGGTTACCCCGATGACTTTCCGGAGATCGGCCAGGCACTGCTCCGGCAAGGGCTGGTCCGCGCTGGGCGCGTCGGATCGGCGACCTGCCATTTGATGTCGATGCCTGACATCGTCGATGCCGCCGCTGGTCTCATGGTGGAGCAGGGCGCGCCGTTCGGATGATGGCCAGAGAGATCACGGCGCGGTCATTCGGCTGTCACCTCGGTCGACTGTGATGGCGACGAAACGCCGCAACAGCGAGCAGGGGCATCCGTGGCCACTCTTGAGATCATCGCGACCTGGATCGGGATCGCCGCCTGCATCCTGCAATCGGCATTGTTCGCCGGCCTCAATCTCGCGGTTTTCAGCCTCAGCCTGCTGCGGCTTCAGATCGAGGCGGACAGCGGCAACGCCAATGCCGCGCGCGTGCTCGAGCTTCGCCGGAGCTCGAACCAGATCCTGGCGACGATCATCTGGGGCAATGTCACCACCAACGTGCTGCTGACGCTGCTGTCGGATTCGGTGCTCGCCGGCGTCGGCGCGTTCCTGTTTTCGGCCTTCGCCATCACCTTGCTCGGCGAGATCTTCCCGCAGGCCTACTTCTCGCGCAACGCGCTGGCGATGACCGCGCGGTTTCTGCCGTTCCTGAACTTCTATCGCGTGGTGCTGTTTCCATTGGCGAAGCCGACCGCGATGGTGCTCGACTGGTGGCTCGGCTCGGAAGGCATCACCTATCTGCGCGAGCAGGACATCCGGCAGATGATCGCCCGCCACGTCGTCGACGGTGGCGACATCAGCAAGGTGGAGGCGGTCGGTGCCCAGAACTTCCTCGACCTCGACGATATCTCGGTCTGCGACGAGGGCGAAGTGATCGATCCCGCCAGCATCCTGAGCCTGCCGCTCGCCAATCAGCGCTGCGTGCTGCCGAGATTCGACCGCGTCCCAGACGATCCGTTCCTGCGCCGGATCGATGCGTCGGGGATGAAGTGGGTGATCGTGACCGATCTCTCCGGCGAGCCGGTGTTCGTGCTCGATGCCCATCACTTCCTGCGCGATGCGCTGTTCAACCAGCTCGAGAGCGATCCGACCGCCTATTGGCACCGGCCGATCATCGTGCGCGACAGCAAGGCGCGGCTCGGCGACGTCATCGGGCTGATGAAGGTGGTGCCGGAAACGCCCGGCGATGACGTCATCGAGCACGATTTGATCCTGGTGTGGAGCGGGCAGAAGCGCATCATCACCGGCTCCGACCTGCTCGGGCGCCTGCTGCGCGGCATCGCGACCGTGGAGAAGCGGTCGGCGGCCTAGACCGCGACGAGCTGCTCGGCCGCGCGCTTCGCCTTCTTCACCTTCGCCGGCGCGAACAAATTGCCCGCGGCAAGCCCCGCGGTGTCGGCGACAGCGGGATCGCATGACACCATGGCGGCAACGATGGCGCCGTCGATCAGCAGCGCGAGCTGATGCGCCAGCACGGCGGGCTCGGTGGCGCCCATCTCGGCGGCGAGCTTCTCGATATGCGCCAGCACCACCTTCTTGTGCTTCAGCGCGATGTTGCGGAACTGTTTGGCGTCCTTGTCGTGCTCGGCGACCGCGTTGATGAACGGGCAGCCGTAGAAGCGCTCCTCGGCGAACCAAATCTTCAAGGCAGGGAAGATCCGCGACAGTTTGGTCTGCGGATCGCCGCCGCCGGCCTCGATCGCGCCGATGAACCATTCGCGCCACTGCCGGCCTTCGCTCTCCAGCACGGCATGCACGAGGTTGGTCTTCGAGCCGAACAATTTATAGAGCGTGGTCTTGGCGGTTCCCGCCTCGTCGATGATCGCATCGATGCCGGTGGCGTTGATGCCGTTCTTGCAGAACAGCCGGGTCGCCGCGTTGAGCAGGCGCCCGCGCGCGGATTCGTCGTCGCTGGCGGCGAAAGCCGCGGCAGGTTTTTTCTTCGCAAGCGATTTGGCCATGCGCGGCAGTAAATCGGAGCGCGGCGAAATCATCAAGTCGCATCTTATTGCGCGGTCCATGCGCTGAAAATAATCGCCAGCCCGCGGCATTTGCTTGGCGATTGAGCACCAACCCCCTGATCAATCAGCGGGCAGCGTCGCCTAAGCGCCTGCGGGATTTCGCCTTTTGATCTGGGCTGGATCTGGCACGCTTCGTGCAGGAAACAGACCGTTCGGTATCCTGACCATTTCCATCGCTCCCAGGGAGAAAACTGATGACCGCTGTCGCCCAGAAAACCGCTCTGACCGGCTGCCTCGCGCCGATCGACAAAGGCGGGCTCGAGCAGCTGATTGCCAACGGCAAGGCCAACCCGAAGGTGATCAAGACCTTGAAGTGCAAGACGGTGGCCGAGGGCAAGTTCCGCCACGCCAACTACATCCGCAACCTCGCGCCCTACATCGTCGACGAGCCGCCCGGGTTGCTCGGCGACGACACCGCGCCCAATCCGTCGGAAGCCTCGCTCGCCGCGCTCGGCTCCTGTCTCGCGGTCGGCCTGCATGCCAACGCCGTGCATCGCGGCTGGACCGTCAACAAGCTCGAGCTCGAGCTCGAGGGCGACCTCAACATCACCGCGGTGTGGGGCACCGGCGACGTCAGCGAGAAGCCGGTCGGCTTCACCGACGTCCGCGTCAAGGTCGACATGGAATGCGAGGGCGTGCCGCAGCACGAGATCGATGCGCTGGTGGCGCATGTGAAGAAGTGGTCGCCGGTCGCCAACACCTTCACCCGGCCCGTCAATCTCGAGGTCAGCGCTTAGGCGCGCGACCGGCAATTCAAGGTGCGGAGACCATCCATGGGTTCACTGGCTTTATCGCGGGTCGCAGCTCAAGATCCCGCACCGACCATTGCGGACGAGGTTGCGCGCCTCGCCCGTCACGAGCTGGCACCGCTTGCATCTGCAATCGATGCCGGCTCCGTCTACCCGGCCGAATTCCTGCGTCGCGTCGGCGGCGTGGGCGCCTGGAGCAGCCATGTGCCGCAGGAAGGGCCGGCCGATTTGCGCTGCGCGATTCAGGCGATGGCCGCGATCGGCGAGGTCTGCGGCGCCACCGCCTTCATGGCTTGGTGCCAGAACACGCTGGTCTGGTACGCCGCGAACTCCACCAACATGAAGCTCGCCGCGCGGTTCGGCGATGGCTTCTCCAGCGGGCGGGTGCTCGGCGGCACCGGGCTGTCCAACCCGATGAAGAGCTTCTTCGGCATCGAACGGCTGAAGCTCAAGGGACGCAAGGTCGATGGCGGCTACATCGTGCGCGGCGCGCTGCCCTGGGTGTCGAATCTCGGCCCCGACCATTACTTTGGCACCATCTTCGAGCGCGAGGACGAGGACGGTCAGAGCAAGCCCGGCGGCACCGTAATGTTTCTCGCGGACTGCTCGGATCCCGCGATCACGCTGACGCCGTGCAAACCGTTCCTCGCGATGGACGGCACCGGCACCTACGGCGTCCAGTTCCGCGACGCCTTCGTGCCGGACGAACTGGTTCTGGCCGACCCCGCCGCAGCCTTCGTCAAGAAGATCCGCGCCGGCTTCATCCTGCTACAGGCCGGCATGGGCCTCGGACTGATGAAGGACTGCATCAACATCATGGACGAGGTCCACGCGCCGCTCGGCCACGTCAACCGCTATCTGCCGCAGCAGCCGCTGCAATTCCGCGAACTCTACGCCGAGTTCGAGAAGGAGACGATGATGCTGGCGCGCGATCCCTACAATGAAGACGACAGCTACTGGCGCCGCGTCGTCGCGCTCCGCCTGCGCATCGGGGACGCCAGCGTCGCGGTCGCGAATGCCGCGATGCTTCATTGCGGAGCGCGCGGCTACCTGATGAGCCACCGCGCCCAGCGCCGGCTGCGCGAAGCCTATTTCGTCGCCATCGTCACGCCCGCCACCAAGCAACTGCGCAAGATGCTGGCGGACGGCTGAAGCATGATCCGGAAAAGCGCGGACCGGCGCTGAGATGATGCGCAAGCAAGTTCGGGACCACCAAGACTAGCAACCACGCAACAGGAGAGGCTGCCATGACGGACGTTCTGATCACCGCCGGCGAACTTGCCGAGCTCGTCAAGAAAGAACCGTGTGTCATCATCGACACCCGGAATCCGGATGCCTATGCCGCGGGCCACCTGCCGGGCGCCGTCAACGTGCATGACGTCTTCACGTTCCTTGCGACCTCGACGCCGGAAGGCATCCATGAGCTGAAGACCAAGTTCGCCGATGCGTTCGGCGCCGCGGGTCTCTCCGGCAAGGAGACCGCCGTGATCTACGAGCAATCGATGAATTCCGGCTTCGGCCAGTCCTGCCGCGGCTATTATCTGCTGACCATGCTGGGCTATCCCAAGATCAAGGTGCTGCATGGCGGCTTCGATGCCTGGAAGGCGGCGGATCTGCCAGTCACCACCGACGTCACGGTGCCGGTGAAGGCGGCGTTCGCGATCGTGCCGGAGGCCGGCGACATCATGATCGACGCCAAGGCGATGCTGGCGGCGCTCGACAAACCGGGCGTCGCGATCCTCGACGTGCGCGATGTCGACGAGTGGATCGGCGAGAGCTCGTCTCCGTATGGGAAGGATTTCTGCCCGCGCAAAGGCCGCATCCCGGGCGCGGTGTGGCTCGAATGGTACCGCATGATGAAGCCGACCGGCGAGGGTCCGCGCTTCAAGTCGAAGGACGAGATCCTCGCCGAATGCGCCACCGTCGGCATCTCACAGACCACGCCGGTCTATCTCTACTGCTTCAAGGGTGCGCGCGCCTCCAACACCTTCCTCGCGCTGAAGAACGCCGGCGTGAAGGACGTGCGGATGTACTTCGGCTCCTGGAACGAGTGGTCGCGCGACCCGGCGCTGCCGATCGACGAAGGCTTGCCGACCGCGGCCGTCGTGACCGGCAAGGCGGCATAGAACCTGCATGTTTGTTGGTGTCCGGCGGCGCAAAACGCGGCCGGACACCGATCAATGAACCGGATCGCGGAGCTCTCTGCGTTTCGGTGCGACAATGGGGCGCAGCATGTCTACTTTCGATGATCCCTTCGACGCCGACCACGTGCTGGCGCGATCGGGCTGCGCCTGCGGGCTGCATCGCTCGGCCGCCGAGCACGATCACGCAGCGCGCACGCTGCGCTGCGAGCCTGTCGAGAGTGAAGAGAAACGCTATGAGGGCATCGTCGCCTCCGCGGTGGTGCGGGCGATGTTTCCGCAAGACGTTGCGCGCCGCGCCTTCCTGAAATCGGTCGGGGCCGCGACCGCGCTCGCCGCGCTGTCGCAATTCTTCCCGCTCAAGACCGCGACCGAAGCGTTCGCTGACGCGGGCCCGCCGGAGAAGAAGGACCTCAAGGTCGGCTTCATCCCGATCACCTGCGCGACCCCGATCATCATGGCGGCGCCGCTCGGCTTCTATGCCAAGCAAGGGCTGAACGTCGAGGTGGTGAAGACCGCCGGCTGGGCCGTGATCCGCGACAAGACCATCAACAGGGAATACGCCGCCGCCCACATGCTGGCGCCGATGCCGATCGCGATCTCGCTTGGCTTGGGGGCCAATGCCATCCCGTTCACGGTGCCCGCGATCGAGAACATCAACGGGCAGGGCATCACGCTGGCGATGAAGCACAAGGATCGGCGTGACCCCAAGGATTGGAAGGGCATGAAGTTCGCCATCCCGTTCGACTATTCGATGCACAATTACCTGCTGCGCTATTATCTCGCCGAGCACGGGCTCGATCCGGATACCGACGTGCAGCTCCGCTCGGTGCCACCGCCGGAGATGGTCGCCAATCTGCGTGCCGACAATATCGATGGCTTCCTTGCGCCGGACAATATCTGCCAGCGCGCGATCTATGACGGCGCCGGCTTCCTGCACATCCTGTCCAAGGAGATCTGGGACGGCCATCCCTGTTGCAGCTTCGCCGCGAGCCGCGAGTTCATCACGACTGCGCCGAATTCCTTTGCGGCGCTGACCCGCGCCATCGTCGACGCCACCGGCTATGCCGCGAAGGCCGAAAACCGCAAGCAGATCGCGGAAGCGATTGCGCCGGCCAACTACATCAACGCACCGGTCACGGTGCTGGAGCAGGTCCTGACCGGCACCTATGCCGACGGCCTCGGCGGAGTGAAGACCGATCCGAAGCGGGTCGATTTCGATCCATTCCCCTGGCAGTCCTTCGCGGTGTGGATGCTGACCCAGATGAAGCGGTGGGGCCAGATCAAGGGTGATGTCGATTACAAGGCGGTCGCCGAACAGGTCTATCTCGCCACCGACACCAAGAAAGTGATGGCCGAGATGGGGCTGACGCCGCCTGCAAGTGCCTACAAATCATTCTCGGTGATGGGCAAGAGTTTCGATCCGGCGGCACCCGATGATTACCTCGCCAGCTTCAAGATCAGGAAATCGTCGTGAGGCGAGGGGTTATTTCCTTATCGTTGTCCCGGCGAAGGCCGGGACCCATAACCACGACTGTCGGTGTTCGTGCACAGTGTCTCCCCGCGTGCCTCACCGAAGGGCCGCGGCGTATGGGTCCCGGCCTTCGCCGGGACGACGGGTTGAGGGGGCTTAATGCATGACGCTGTCCCTCCGCCTTCGCGCCGCGATCGTCTCCTTCCTGCTGCTCGCGACCTTCCTCGCCGCCTGGCATCTCGCCACCCGCGGCTCCGGCGCGGCGGCAAACATGAGTCCGGAATACGCCAAGCTGATGGGGCTGACCGCGACCCAGGGCAAATCCGCGATGCCGGGTCCGCTCGATGTCGGGGCCAAGCTGTGGGAGCACCTGAAGCGGCCGTTCTATGACAACGGGCCGAACGACAAGGGCCTCGGCATCCAGCTTGGTTACTCGATCGGGCGCGTTGGGCTCGGCTATCTGATCGCGGTCTTGGTCGCGATCCCGCTCGGCTTCATGATCGGGATGTCGCCCCTGATCAGCAGGGCGCTCGATCCGTTCATCCAGGTGCTGAAGCCGATCTCGCCGCTGGCCTGGATGCCGCTGGCGCTCTACACCATCAAGGATTCTTCGATCTCGGCGATCTTCGTGATCTTCATCTGCTCGGTGTGGCCGATGCTGCTCAACACCGCGTTCGGCGTTGCCGGCGTGCGCAAGGAATGGATCAACGTCGCACGCACGCTCGAGGTCGGCACCATCAGGCGTGCCTTCACCGTGATCCTGCCGGCGGCAGCGCCGACCATCCTGACGGGGATGCGGATCTCGATCGGGATTGCCTGGCTCGTGATCGTCGCTGCCGAGATGCTCGTCGGCGGCACCGGCATCGGCTACTTCGTCTGGAACGAGTGGAACAATCTGTCGATCACCAATGTGATCATCGCAATCCTGCTGATCGGCCTCGTCGGCATGCTGCTCGACCAGGTTCTGGCGCGGTTCACGCGCATGGTGACGTTTCCGGAGTAGCGATGACCGACAAGTTCATTTCCATCGAGGGCATCGCGCGGCGTTATCCTGCCGCCGGCGGCGGCACCACGGCGGTGTTCGAGGATTTCTGGCTGTCGATGGCGCGCGGCGAATTCGGTTGCGTGATCGGCCATTCCGGCTGCGGCAAGACCACGGTACTCAACATCCTCGCCGGCCTCGACGAGCCGAGCGAAGGCACGGTCATCGTCGACGGCCAGGGCATCGAGGGCACCAGCCTCGACCGAGCCGTGATCTTCCAGAGCCATGCGCTGCTGCCGTGGCGCACGGTGCTCGGCAATGTCGCCTACGCTGTGGGCTCGAAATGGCGCAAATGGGAGCGCGCCCGGGTCAAGGCCCACGCGCAGAAGTTCATCGACCTCGTCGGGCTCTCCGGCTCCGAGCACAAGCATCCGTCCGAACTGTCCGGCGGCATGAAGCAGCGCGTCGGCATCGCGCGGGCGCTGTCGATCACGCCGAAGATCATGCTGATGGACGAGCCGTTCTCGGCGCTCGACGCGCTGACCCGCGGCACGTTGCAGGACGAGGTACGGCGGATCTGCCTGGAGACCGGGCAGACCACCTTCATGATCACCCATGACGTCGACGAGGCGATCTTCCTCGCCGACAAGATTTTCCTGATGACCAACGGCCCCGGGGCGGTGCTGGCCGAGATCGTCGAAAATCCGCTGCCCAGGGAGCGCGGCCGGATCGATCTGCATCGCCATCCCTATTACTATGCGCTGCGCAACCATATCGTCGATTTCCTGGTCAGCCGCAGCAAGAGCTTTGCGGCCGAGGTGACCGGCCACGACCCGCGCCACGTGCCGACGGTGCGGCCCGGCCTCGGCGAGCCGGTGATCGTCTCGCCGCCGCGCGTCGTCGAACCCAATCCCGCGCAAAGTGTTGCGCGCTGAAGCCTGAGGAGGAGACCTGATGAAACGCGAAGACCTCACCGAGAAGCTGCTCGACATCAAGCGCGAGAAGGGCTGGACCTGGAAATATATCTGCGAGAAGATCGGCGGCTATTCCGAGGTGCTGATCACGGGCGCGATCCTTGGCCAGATGAAGCTGACCAAGCCGCAGGCGGCCAATGCCGGCGAATTGTTCGGGCTGTCGAAGGCCGAGATCGCGATGCTCAACGAGACCCCGATGCGCGGCATGCCGATGCCGCCGACCGATCCCCTGATCTATCGCTTCTACGAGTTGGTGATGGTCAACGGACCAGCCTGGAAGGCGCTGATCGAGGAAGAATATGGCGACGGCATCATGTCGGCGATCGACTTCGACATGGTGATGGAGCGGCTGCCGAATCCGAAGGGCGATCGCGTCAAGATCACCATGAGCGGCAAGTTCCTGCCGTACAAATATTACGGCGCCAGCGGCAACGTGCCGGAATACGGCTTCAAGGAAGGGTGAGCTAGCGAACGGCGAGTGGCTTCCAATCCACGCGCTATTCGCTACTTACTATTCGCGTTGATTGAGGCCGCGCGCCCATCGGCCGCGCGGCCAGACATCACAGGATCGCGCGCGGCGCGTAGCTGGCAGCTTCCGGCTTGGCCTTGGCCAGGACATCGACCTGCTCGGCGAAGTAATCGACCTGGGCGCCGGCGTCGCCGGAATTGGCGCGACCCTGTTCCAGCACCAACTGCAATTCGGCCTCGCTGAGGCCAAGACGCTGATCGGCGGCGAGACGTTGCAGCAGGTCGTTCTGCACGATCTTGCCGGTGCGCAGGTCGCCGATGGCGGCAACCGCATGCTCCTTGATCGCCTCGTGTGCGCCTTCGCGGCCGGCGCCCTTCTTCACCGCTTCCATCATCACCGTGGTGGTGAGCAGGAAGGGCAGATAGCGGTTGAGCTCGGTCGCGACCACGGCCTCGAACACTTCCATCTGGTCGAGCACGGTGAGCAGGGTTTCGAGCAGGCCATCCATGGCGAGGAAGGCATCCGGCAGCATCACGCGGCGGACCACCGAGCAGGAGACGTCGCCCTCGTTCCACTGATCGCCGGCGAGGCCGGCGGCCATCGCGAGATAGCCCTTCAGGATCACGTGCAGGCCGTTGATGCGCTCGCAGGAGCGGCTGTTCATCTTGTGCGGCATCGCCGAGGAGCCGACCTGGCCCTTGGCAAAACCTTCGCTGGCGAGTTCATGACCGGCCATCAGGCGGATGGTCTTGGCGAAGTTGCCGGGACCGCTGGCGAGCTCGGTGATGATGCTGACCGCGCGGAAGTCGAGGCTGCGCGGATAGACCTGGCCGACGGCATCGAGCGCCTTCGGCAGGCCGAGATGCACGAGGATGTTCTGCTCGAGCGCGCGCGCCTTGCCGGCGTCGCCATTGAACAGGGTGATCTGATCGAGCCGGGTGCCGACCGCGCCCTTCAGGCCGCGCGCCGGATAGGTTTGCAGTACGTTGACCAGGCCTTGATGCGCCAGCAGCATCTCCTCGCCGAACATCGCGATGCGCTTGCCGAGCGTGGTGACCTGAGCGGCAACGTTGTGGGTGCGCGCGGTGAACGGGATGTCGCGCAATTGCTGCGCGCGCCTGGCGAACCGGACCAGCGCGGCGATGCTCTTGGTCTCGACCAGCTGCAACGCGCGGTAGACCTGCAACTGCTCGACATTCTCGGTGAGGTCGCGGCTGGTCATGCCCTTGTGCAGGTGTTCATGACCGGCGAGATCGCAGAATTCCTCGATGCGCGCCTTGACGTCGTGGCGGGTGATGCGCTCGCGCTGCATGATCGACGTGAGGTCGATCTGGTCCTTCACGCGCTCGTAGCTCTCGATCACGCCATCGGGCACCGCGATGCCGAGATCGCGCTGGGCCTTCAGGACGGCGATCCAGTAGTCGCGTTCGAGGCGGACCTTGCCTTCGCCGCTCCAGATGGCGCGCATGGCGGGCGAGGCATAACGTTCGGCGAGGACGTTGGAAATGTGATCTTGGGGCATGATCCCGCTCTCTTGGCATTACCTGGTGCCGGCTGCAAGCCGAGAGCTGTCACGGATCGTCGGGAATGCAGGCACCACGGCCCGGGCTTGCGGTGTTGGCGGCACCTTAGCAGATAGTGATCCGCGCCGCCTCAGGCAACCCGAGGCGGCGCCGCCCTGGATGCAGCGCTGGCTGACGGTCGCCCGCACTGCTCGCAATCATCAGGCGAGAGCGGATCCGCTGAACGCCGCCCTGACTTCGGTTACCGGGGCCATGTCGCGGACATAGCTGAACGACCCCATGTCCTTCATCTCGCGGGCGGCGCGCAGGAAGGCGTTGAGCGCGTGGCGCTGCATCGCGCCGCCGACACTGATGCGCTTGACGCCGGCGGCCGAGAGCTGGTCGACCGTCAGGGTCGGATCGGCAAAGCCCATCACCAGGTTGAACGGCCGCTGCACCGCCGAGACCACGGTCTTGATGGTGCCGATGTCGTAAAGGCCCGGCGAGTACAGCACGTCGGCGCCGACGGCCTCGAAGGCCTGCAACCTCCTGATGGTGTCGTCGAGGTCCTTACGACCCCAGAGAAAGTTTTCCGCCCGCGCCGTCAGCGTGAACGGGAAGGGCAGCGCGCGCGCCGCCTCGACGGCCGCCTGCACCCGCTCGACCGCGAGCGAGAAGTCGTAGATCGGATGCTCGCGATCGCCGGTGGAATCCTCGATCGAGCCGCCGACCGCGCCGGCTTCGGCCGTGCGTGCGATCGCCTTTGCCGCGGTCGCCGGATCGTCGGCGCCGCAATTCTCGAGATCCGCGTTGACGGGCAAATCAGTGGCCTCCGATATCACCCGGCAATTCTCGATGATGGCATCGAGGCTGATGCCGGACTGGCCGAGCGTGTTGGCGACCCCGAGGCTGGTGGTCGCCAGCGCTTCGAAACCCATGGCCGCGAGCAGCTTCGCGGTTCCGGCGTCCCACGGGTTTGGAATGATGAAGGCGCCGGGCCGCTGATGCAGCGCGCGAAACCGTGCCGCCTTGTCTGCCTGGGTGCGCATTTTGAGCTCCTGTCTGTTCCGGGATCGACTGGCAGCGAGCGATAGGGCGGTTTCATCCATCAGACAAATTTGTTATTTCTCTGGATCACATCAGCTTTTTGCATGAGGAAAACGATGGACAGCGACGCGCTGAACACCTTCCTGGTGGTGCACCGGCGCGGCGGGATCTCGCAGGCTGCGAAGGCGCTGCACCGCTCGCAGCCGGCGATTTCCCGGCGCATCGCGCTGCTCGAGCAGGAACTCGGGGTGCCCTTGTTCGAGCGGATCGCCGGCAAGACCCGGCTCAGCGATGCCGGCCGGGTGATGGTGCCTTATGCCGAACGCGCGGTGGCGGCGGCGCAGGATGCCGAGAACGCGGTGCGCGCGCTCTCGCGCAACAATTCCGGTCCGGTGGCGCTGGCGGTGACCGGCACGCTTGCCGGCGCGCGGCTCTCGACCGTGCTGAAGCGCTTCGCCCGCCAGTATCCGGATGTTGCGCTGACCTTGCGCACCGCGACCAGCGCCGAGGTCAGCGACCTGATCCGGCGCGGCGAGGCGACGATCGGGCTGCGCTATGACCGCGATCGCTCCCGCGAGCTCGATTGCGAGCTGCTGTTCGCCGAGCCGCTTCGGGTGGTCTGCGCGCCGGAGCACAAGCTGGCCGGCCGTCGAATCCGCAGGCTCGCCGAACTCAGGGATGAGCGGTGGATCGCGTTTCCCGAAGTGCCGGGGCGCCGCGAGATCACGGCCTCGCATGTTTTCGCGCTGTTCCTGACCCACGGGCTCGGCGAGATCGCCTGGACGCCGGTCGACAGCCTCACCGCCCAGAAGCGGTTGGTCGAGGCCGGGCTTGGCATCGCGCTATTGTCGGAAAGCAATGCGGCGGAGGAATTGCGCGCCGGCACCATCGCGACGATCCATGTCGGTGATCTCAGCGCAACTCACGAGGTCGTCGCGGTGACGCGGCATGGCGGCTTCCTCAGCGCCGCGTCGCGCCGTCTGCTCGATATCGTCCGCGCCGATTTCACCAAGGCGAGATCGGCGGGCAAGCGCTGAGGACGTAAGGGCGTTTCGTCACCGTTAACGTCGGATGAAGCGGCATGCCGGCCTTTTGCGGGGCAGATTCGGCTTGTTGCAATTGAAGGTCGCTATGAACGCGTCGCGTTCCCTCATTTGCCAAGGATCCGCCATGTCGTCGTCGCCTATGCGCCTCTCCACAGCGGCCATCAGCCTGCTGTTCCTGACCGCGCCAGCGTTCGCCCAGTCGCCGGGCCAGCGTATCATCCTCGAGCAATCCACCGGTCTTGTGCGCCAGGAGGGCTCGGTGCGGGTGCAGAGCAACGTCAACCTCTTCATGGCGGGGCCGACCGGCGACGGCGAAGAGGCGCAAAAGCTGCGCGATCGGGCGCGCCGCCTGGTCTACGAGATGGCGGCGCGTGAATGCGATCTGCTGCGGGAAGTCATCGCGAAGGATTGCCGGCTCGAATCGATCAACGTCAATCTCGGCCGGCAATATGGTCAGCAGCAGCAGGAAGGATTCAACGTGAGCGGCTCGATGAGCATGCAGATCACGATGAAATAGCTGCCGCGGGAACCTTAGGTTCCCGCTTTCACCTGCGCTGCCGCCACGGCGAGCAGCTCGTCCATCTTGGCGCGGACGTCGCGCTCGGTGACGGCCTGGCCCTTGGCATTGAGGTCGCCCAGCACCTTCTTCAGCACGTCGCCATCGCCGGCTTCCTCGAAGTCGGCGGCCACCACCTCCTTGGCATAGGCGTTGGCGGCGTCGCCCGTGATGCCGAGCTTCTCGGCGGCCCACAGGCCAAGCAGCTTGTTCCGGCGCGCTTCCGCCTTGAATTTCTGCTCCTCGTCGAGGGCGAACTTCTTCTCGAAACCTTCCTGGCGCTTGTTGAATTCGCTCATGGCTGAAGTTCCAATCCCCTGCTGAATGATGGGCCACCGCTCGTTGCGGCAGCCCCGGTCCCTGCCTAGATAGGAGGGAGGAATCGGCAAGACAACGAGCCGTTAAGCCGCAGGCAAAACTGGCAGAATCGGCGCCTCACGATCGGGCGGTATAAGTGCCCGCCAGGGGGCAGTATTGATTGTGCTGGATGGGCCAATCGGATAGGTTGCCGACAGGCATGGTTCTTGTTCTGTTTCCAGTTGGATCGTCAGGTTCCMGGCCTCCGCGGCAGCTCCGTCGTGGGTCGTAACCCCAAGTTATCCGGAGCACCCAAATTCATGGATTTCAACAAAACACGGTACATCCCAATGAGCCGTCGACGCCGYATTTATGAAGGCAAGGCCAAGGTGCTTTACGAAGGCCCCGAGCCGGGAACCCTGATCCAGCACTTCAAGGACGACGCGACCGCGTTCAACGCCAAGAAACACCAGGTGATCGAGGGCAAGGGCGTCCTCAACAACCGGATTTCGGAGTACCTGTTTCAGCACCTCAACGACATCGGGGTGCCGACCCACTTCATCCGCCGCCTCAACATGCGCGAGCAGCTGATTCGCGAGGTCGAGATCGTGCCGCTCGAGGTGGTGGTGCGGAACGTCGCCGCCGGCTCGCTGTCGCAGCGGCTCGGGATCGAGGAGGGCACCCAGCTGCCGCGCTCGATCATCGAGTTCTACTACAAGAACGACCAGCTCAACGACCCGATGGTGTCGGAAGAGCACATCACCGCCTTCGGCTGGGCCACGCCGCAGGAGATCGACGACATCATGGCGCTGGCCATCCGCGTCAACGACTTCCTGACCGGGCTCTTCCTCGGCATCGGCATCCGCCTCGTCGACTTCAAGATGGAATGCGGCCGCCTGTTCGAGAACGAGATGATGCGGATCATCGTCGCCGACGAGATCTCGCCGGACTCCTGCCGGCTGTGGGACATCAAGTCGAACGAGAAGCTCGACAAGGACCGTTTCCGCCGCGATTTGGGGGGCTTGCTTGAAGCCTACACCGAAGTGGCAAAGCGGCTCGGCATTCTGATTGAAAACGAGCGTCCGGCCGGCAGCGGCCCGGTGCTGGTGAAGAGCTAGGTTTAAGGGGCAATCGTGAAGGCACGCGTCACTGTCACATTGAAGTCGGGCATCCTCGATCCGCAGGGCAAGGCGATCGAGGGCGCGCTGAAGTCGCTCGGCGTCGATGGCATCGCCAGCGTTCGCCAGGGCAAGGTGTTCGACATCGAGCTCGCCGCGACCGACCAGGCCAAGGCGGAGGCGGCACTGAAGGCCGCCGCCGACAAGCTGCTGGCGAACACCGTGATCGAGAACTATCGGGTCGAGGTCCTGAGCTAACCGGGGCGAGCCAGATGATTTCAGCCGCTCCTGCGCTTTCTGGCCGCGATCGGACTTTCGCCCGGTCGCTCTCGCTTGCTTTGCTGACGGTGGCCGGGATTGGCGGTGCCGCGGCCCAGTCGCCGGCACCGGCGCCGGCACCATCCGCGACCGCGCAGCGGCCGCCGTTTGCGGTCAGCGGCTGGCGCTATGAGCGCCGCGCCGATACGCATTTGTTCCGCTGCGAGCAGCCGCAATGTGGTGCGGGCTCGAAGGTGAGCTACCGGTACTACACCGGCGGAAATCAGATGACGCTGGACCAGTTCCGCGACAGCCAGAACCAGATCATCAAGGCGCTCGAGCAGCGCTCGCCCGGACAGAAGATCACGCTGCTTGGCGTCGATGGCGACAAGGGCGGCGCGGGGCCACGCATGTACAAGGCGCGGCGCCTGACCGTGACGTCCGACGGCGCCAGCGAGTATCAGGTCAGCGGCGTGATGTTTGGCGGGCAAGGCTCGGCCAGCCTGATCAGTTCGGCGCGTGACGAGAAGGCCAGCAACGACAATTACGCAAGATTTGCCGCCGCAGTTAAGCTCGTGCTGGCACCCAAAACCAGGTGATCCGATGAAATCAGCCGTCCTCGTCTTTCCCGGCATCAACCGCGAACGCGACATGGCGCGCGCGCTGAAGCTCGCCTCCGGCAACGAGACCGCAATGGTGTGGCACGCGGAGACCGCGCTGCCGAAAGGCACCGACCTCGTGGTGGTGCCGGGCGGCTTCTCCTATGGCGACTATCTGCGCTGTGGCGCGATCGCGGCGCGTGCGCCCGTGATGGACGCGGTGCGCGACTTCGCCGCCAAGGGCGGGCTCGTGCTCGGCGTCTGCAACGGCTTCCAGATCCTCTGCGAGTCCGGCCTGTTGCCGGGCGTCTTGATGCGCAATGCCAGGCTGAAATTCGTCTGCCGCGACGTGCATATGAAGGTCGAGCGCTCCGACACGCCATTCACCCGTGGCTACAATGCCGGCCAGGTGATCCGCGTGCCGGTGGCGCATGGCGAGGGCAATTACGAGGCGGACGAGGAGACGCTGAAGCGGCTCGAGGGCGAGGGGCGGGTGCTCTACCGTTATTGCTCGGCCGACGGCGTGGTCGATGAAGCCTCCAACTTCAACGGCGCGGCGAATTCGATCGCCGGCATCGTCAGCGAGCGCGGCAACGTGCTCGGCATGATGCCGCATCCGGAAAACCACGTCGAAGAGATCATGGGCTGCACCGATGGCCGCGGCCTGTTCGCCGGGCTGGTCCAGCAGTTCGAGAAGGCGGCGTGATCGCCATAGCGTTTTCGAACGAAGTGAGGACCGGTTCGCGTGAAGAAGGCGCGTCAAGATAGACAATTCGGACGGTGGTTCGCGGCCGCCGCCGCGTTGCTGCTTGCGACGGCAGCACACGCGCAGGACTTCCCGAAGCGTCCGATCACGATGATCGTGCCATTCACGGCCGGGGGCACCTCCGACGTGATCGCGCGCGCGGTCGCCGACCAGATGAGCGCGGCGCTCGGCCAGTCCATCATCATCGAGAATGTCGGCGGTGCCGGCGGCTCGACCGCGCTGACCCGTGCCGCGCGGGCCGAACCGGACGGTTACACGATCGCGATCGGCAATGCCGGCACCAATGCCGCGACCTACACGATCTACCCAAAACTGTCGTTCACGCCGGACTCCTTCGCGCCGATCGCGGTGGTAGCGAAGACGTTCGGCATCGTGGCGCTGCGCAAGGATTTCCCAGCCAAGGACCTCAAGGACTTCATCGACTACGCCAGGAAGAATCCGGGCAAGGTCAATCTCGGCCATGCCGGCGTCGGCTCGTCGAATTACCTCATCTGCAAGAGCTTCGTGCATGCCGCCGGGATCGACGTGCAACTGGTCGGCTATCGCGGCGCGGCGCTGGCGCTGACGGATGCGATCGGCAGTCAGATCGACGGCGTCTGCGATGCCGCCGCCTCGGTGTCGCAGGCGATCGACGACAAGCTGGTGAAAGCGGTCGTGGTCGGCTCGACCGTGCGGCTCGCATCATTGCCGGACCTGCCGACCTCGGCCGAGGCCGGACTGCCCGAGTTCGAGGCGCAGGGTTGGAACGGCCTGTTCGCGCCGAAGGGCACGCCGCCCGACATCATCGCCAGGCTCAATACCGCCGCGCGTGCCGCCGTCGCGAGCGAAGCGGTGAAGAAGCGGTTCGCCGATCTGTCGACGGTCGCGCCCGATGCCGATGAACTCGCGCCTGACGTGCTGCAGCAGCTCGTGACCCGCGACGTCACGAAATACCGCACGCTGCTCGCGGACGACAAGAAGTAGCGGTTTTGCGACGCGCGGGGACCATGAACCTGGTCCGCTCCGGCAGACACCAACGCAGGGATGGCCGCTTCCGTTTCATCATCTCGTCACGCTAGCATCTCCCGGATAGCAACCGGGGATTGTTGCCGCGTGTTGGGCACGCTATGACGGAAGCGACTTGGATGATTGGTCTGGTTCGCTGGAATTCGCATGCCCGTCGCATTGGTCATTTTGCTGCTCGACATCACCCTGATCTATCACGCCTCGCGCACCGGGCGCTTGCAGCCCTGGGCCTTCATCATCCTGATGGTGCCGCTGATCGGCGCACTCGCCTACATCGTCGTCGAGCTGATCCCGGAATGGTGGGGTGGACCTGGTGCCGCGCAGGCGCGCAAGCGCGTCGCCAACCGGCTCGATCCGGAGAAGCGGTATCGCGAATTGTCCGACAAGCTTGCGACCTCCGAGACGATCGCCAACCGTGCGGCGCTGGCCGCGGAGTGCCAGGCGATCGGGCGTTACGAGGAGGCGGAGAGCCACTACGATCACGTCTTGCAACTGCCGCAGGGCGACGATCCGGCTTACGCGCTGGCCAAGGCGCAGGCCCAGTTCGGTCGCAAGCAGCCGGCCGAGGCGCTGGCGACGCTCGATGCCTTGCGCGCGCACTGGCCGGATTTCGAATCCGCCGAGGGCCATCTGCTCTATGCACGCTCGCTCGCCGAACTTGGTCGGCTCGACGAGGCGCTGGAAGAATACCAGGCGGTGTCGCAGTATTTTCCCGGCGCCGAGGCGCGGGGCCGCTATGGGCTGTTGTTGCAACTGGTCGGCCGCACCGCCGAGGCTCGCATCGTGTTCAACGAGCTTCTGATCCAGATGCGGCGCGCACCGAAATATCTGCGTGACGCGCAGGCCGAATGGCTCTCGATCGCCGAGAAGCAATTGTCGGCCTGAGCCTGGACTAGAGCCTTCGCAGCCAGCGCTTGACCGCGTCGGCCGGCACCGTCATGGCGGCGACGCCGCACATGACCAGCACGAGCCCCAGTGCCAGGTTTGACGGCACGGATTCGCCGAGCAGGATCACCGACAACGCGACGCCGATCGGAATCCGCAGATAACCTTGCGCGTTCGTGGTGAGCGTGCCGAGCCGCGTCAGGCACATGTAGAACAGCATCAGGCCGAACGCGCTGGAGAAGATTCCCATCACGACGGTGGCGACCAGCGCCTGCGGCGTCGGGTGCAGTGTCCAGGGATGGTCGACGATCAGGGCGACCGGCAACAGCACGGTGCCGCCGAACAGCAGCGAGCCGGCGGCCACCACCATCGGATCGTAGTCCGACAGCCGCAACCCGAAGATCGTGGCGCAGGCGAACGAGACAGTTGCGAGCAGGATCGCGATCTCGGCCACGATCTCCTTGCCGAAGCCCGAGAGCGCGTCGAGGCCGATGATCGCGACCGTGCCAGCAAGGCCGAGGATCGCGCCAAGCAACTTGAGCAGCGAGGCGGGCTCGTGCCGCGTGATCGCCCAGGTGATGAGGAACGCGAAGATCGGCGTCGTCGAGGCCAGCACCACGGTGTTGGACGCCGGCACATAGAGCTGCGCCCAGGTGATCACCAGAAACGGGATCGTCGAGTTGATGGTCTGCTGGAAGGCGAACAGCTTCCAGGCCTTGATGTCGGTCGGGATCCGGATGCCGCGGATCCTGAGCACCACGAGCAGAAAGAAGGCGGCGACCAGCGAGCGCGCCGAGATGAAGGTCACCGGCGGAATCGAGCCGAGCCCGATCTTGGTCAGGGGATAGGTCGAACTCCAGCAGCAGGCCAGCGCCAGCAGCAGCGCGTAGTCGCGCCAGCCACGCGCGCCCGGCGCCGGCGTGGAGGGCGTGATCGCGGGAGCCGTCACGCTGCCCGTCTTGGATGCTTGTTTGAGCATGTTCCGGCTCATGCTCTGGCTGTGCTCTTCGGCACCTTGATGGGCTCCCCGCGCATTGCCGCGCATGGAACTGATACTTCGGGAGCCGACCCGAGGCCAGCGTAGTTTTGCAGCGCTCTGTGTCGTTCAATCCCGCGAGACGGGATTCGTAATGGCCGGCGCGACATCCGCGGAGCCGGACTGTGCGCCGGTATCGGACGTCGCTTCCCACCAGTCGCCGAGCGCGTCGATCAGTGGCACGAGGCGGTGGCCGGCCGGCGCAAGCTGATACTCGACGCGCAGCGGATAGCCTTCGAATTCGGTGCGCTCGACAATGCCGGCGTCCTCCAGCTTGCGAAGCTCCAATGTGAGCATCTTGTGCGAGATGGTCGGGTTGTCGCGGCGCAGGTCGCTGAAGCGCTTGGTGCCCTGTTTCAGATAATAGATCAGCAGCGTCGGCCAGCGGCCGCTCAGGATCTGCATCACTTCCTCGATCGGGCAGCGGGAGACGAGAGATTTCATGGCGGCTCGTGGTTACAAAAAGGTGCGCAATTTACTTCACGGATGTGGCGACTAGGGTCCGGCTCCGCTGCGCAGCGCGATCGTCAGACTTCACCGGAGACCCACATCATGGAACCTATCCTTATCTATGGCTTCCCGCTCGGAAGCTCCATGGGGCTCGTTGCAGCCCTCGAATGGCTGCGCAAGCCCTATCGCCTTTGCCGCGTCGACATGCTCGGCGAAATGCGCGACCCCTCCTACGCGCGGATCAATCCGCGGCATGAGACGCCGGCCTTGGTCACGGACCAGGGCGGGGTGCTCACCGAGAACATGGCGATCGCAAGCTGGCTCGCCGCACGCGATACCGAGCGCCGCATCAGCTTTGAGCCGTTGTCGCCCGAGGCCGACCGGATGCGTCTGCTAATGGCCTTCGTGAACACCGGCTTCACCGCGGCGTTCTCACCGCTGTGGGCGGCGCTGGAGATGAAAACGCCGAACCCGTCGATGCAGTCCGCGCTTCGGCAGTGGGGGCGGGGTAACGTCGTCGAGCGGCACGACAGACTCGAGGAACTGATCGGGGATGCACCGTTCCTGCTCGGTGACCGCCCGGCATTGGCGGACGGGTTGCTGATCGGTGTCGCGCGCTGGCTCGAATTCCACGCCGTCGCCGACCGCAATCGCTGGCCGAAACTGGCCGCGCTTCGCGCACGATTGGAGGCCGATCCGGCCGTGATCTACGCGACGGCGCTGGAGTCGGGCGAGCACAGCCCGGGGTCGGGCGCCTGCGTCGGTCACGTTCCGCTTGCCGAGGTGATCGAGCGGTTCGGCACGCCGCGTGCGTGAGGGCTTCCTGGGCTGTGCTTGAGGCGGTGGACGCCGGCCTGGCGTCCACCGCACGGAATTTGCCGAAAGATCTAGCGAAGGATCTCCTTCAGCACCTCGCCATCGACCTGATGCGGCGTCGTGCCCAGCATCCGCATGATGGTCGGCGCGACGTCGATGTTGCGCATGTGGCGCACCACCGTGTCCCGGCGGATCTGTGGTCCCGCGGCGATGAATGTCGCGCTCATCACCGGAAGCTCGGGGTCGTGACCGTGGGCACCGTAGAAGTTCGGCATCGACAGCGCGGTGGTCGCCGCATTGAACGGCGCATCGCCCTGGCGCGCGACGCCGGGATTCTGCACGCCGTCGAAATTGTAGCCGGGCGCCATCAGCGCGAACACGTCGCCATAGTCCTGGCCGACCGTCTTGCTGATGCACTGTCCGGTGCCGGCGTCGCATTGCAGCGGCCGGGTCTCGACGACGGTGAAGATGCGCTGATCCCGGAGCGAGTAGTTGAAGCGCGCGTTGGGGTCGACCGCGTTCTTCACGGCGTCAGTGATCTGCGCCACCAGCGCGCGATAGGTCGCCAGATCGACGGTGCCACCGAGCTCGCGGTTCTGCAAATTGACGTAGATGTCGGCGGCCGGGCCCGAGGTGCGGATCCCGATCTTGCTGGTGTCGATGCCCGCATTGCGCAGGATGTTGGTGAGATTGACCGAAGTGTGGAACGGCGCGAAGCCGTGATCCGACACCACGATGACGTTGCTGTCGCGGCCCGCCGCATCGGCGATCTGCTTCACGGCCTTGTCGGCAGTCTGATAGGCGAAACGGATGTAGGAGGCGTAACGCTTGACCTTGGCGGGATCCTGGTTGGAACCGATCGAATTCGGGTCAGTGGGGTTGGTGCCCTGGCGCGGATCAGTGAGCAGGAACTGGTGCTCGGAGCCATCGGGCTGCTCGATATAGACCATCACGAGGTCGGCGTCGGGATGGGTCTTGATCGCGCGCTCGCCGATATTTGCCTGGTAGCGCACGAAGGTTTTCACCATGTCCTCGAACATCGTCTCGATCTCGACGTCGGGGAAGCCGGTGAAGCCGGGGCTCAAGCGCTCAGGAATGCGGAAATCGGCCTGCGGGCGCCAGAAACCGATATTGTTGTTGATGTCGTCGACATCGGCGAGAACCGGCGTGTTGCGCGGAATGTAGTTGGCGCCGTAGCGGGCGAAGCGCACCACCGAGAGATCGGGTGACAGCGCCGAGACGAAGTAGGCGGCACCCACCTTCGCGCCGCTGCCCTCGAAGAAGAACGGCGCGTTCTCGCCGCCGAACTTGACGTAGGCCGGACCGGTCGACGGTGCGTGGAACGGTCCCGCGGTGATGCCGCGGTTGGCGTCGAAGAAAACCAGCGTGTCGTAGTTCACCTTGCGGTCGTTGGTGGTGTCGATCGCGGCGACGCGGATCGAATATTTGACGTCGAGCGTCGCGGCGTTGGTGCAGGTCGCTGTCGCCGATGTCGAGCACGAGAACGTCTCGATCGGCGCCGAGGTCACCAGAACCGGGCTGAACGAGAAGTGCCCCGCGGCCTGCAACGCCGCGACGATGCCCGGATCGGCCGCGAAGTCGCTGCGCGACAGCGTGAAGCCCTGAGCGCCGATGCCGCCGAACGCGCCGAACGGTACCGTGAAGTCGGTGACGCGGGTCGGCTGGGCCGGCTGCACCACGGTCTTGTTGATAGAGATGTCGGCGCCGTCGCCGCCGGGCCAGGTCGCGGTGATCACCTTCTTGCCCTGCTGGCGGAGTTGCACCCACAGGGGTTGCGCCGTCGGGTGCGCCGACGGCCCGAGCGGGCTCTCGCTGTAGCCGCCGATCGGCGCCGCAAAGCCGCTGATGCTGCTGGAGATCGGCCCGACGATCGGCTGGAACGTGTTGGAGGGGATGTCGTTGTGGACCGCCGTCGAGCCGGTCGCGATCGCGATGTGTGACACCGCGGTGAGCGACGGCGATGCCGTCACGTTCTGCAATGCCACGGCGCCGCGGCGGCTGAGTCGGGCGAGGCCGCCGTCGCGCGGCAGCACGCCTTCCTCGATGAACTTCTGGATGAAATCGGGCTTGGCGCCGTCGAGCGAGATCATCACCACGCGCGGCTTGCGGCCATGATGATCGCCATCATGGTCTTGATCCTGGTCCTGATCGTGATCGCGCGACTGGCCGGGACCGCGATCGCCATTGTCGCCGTCCTGGCCGGCGCGCGCAGGAGTTGCAACACATGCCAATGATGCGATCAGCCACGCCACCGACGTGACGGAAACGAACGTCTTCAATTTCATGAGAATGCCCCAAGCTCGCGGCGCGGACGCGCACAAACGGAAACCGTTCAGCAATCTTCCGAGGCTTGGCTGACGTGCATGTGACGTGCGCGCGACGAGGCAACGACAGTGCGTCGTTGCGTCACAACCGGGTTGATATCGCTTCACACCAAGAACGCGCGTGAACACAACGCGCTGGCGCTCTGGTTTGGATTCATCCGTGCGGATGTAACGGCCGGATGACGACGCGCGTCCACCGAAGCGTTGGCGTGAAGGCCACGCGTCAAAGACAACATCGAGAGCTCCGCTCCGATTCAATCGGAATGGGAGAAGCTCTTGCGCGCGCTATGCCGTGGTCGCTGCCGGCGCCTTGCGCTTGATCCGCTTGATGGTGCCGGAGAAGGCGAACAGCGGCCGCCCCGCCGATGTCAGCATGCCCCTCACGAAGATCAGCGATCCACCGGCGCGGGTGACCTCGCCAGCGCACTCGATCAGGTCCCCCTCGCGGGCCGCGTCGAGGAATTCCGAGCCGAACGAGACCGTGACACCTGGGCCCTGGAGCACGGGGCTGGCGAGCGCGAACAGGCAGTAATCGGCAAAGGTCATGAGGCAGCCGCCATGGACGTTGCCGGAGCCGTTGAGATGCTTCTTGCCGACCCGGAACGCGCAGGCGATGCGGCCGTTTTCGTCCATCCGGTGGTAAAATGGGCCGGTATGGCTCTCGAAATTGTCCCGGGTCCAGGTTCGCCAGCCGGCGAATTCGCCCTCGGTCTCGACGTGGAGGTCGGGGCGGCGGTTGAATGCGGTCTTGAGTGCGGTGTCGGCGAGCTCGTTCACGAGATTGGCCTTCAATTGTCGGGTTCGGGTTCTTAAATCCGATCGATCCCCGTTGTGCAAATCCCAGTGCAATTCCCGGGCCGGCTGCGGCCCCCGCAAAGCTCTGGACAGGCTGGAAATGCCCCGTAAAAGGCCTTTTCGCCCCCGTTCGATCTACCTATTAAGGGTCCCATGACCGCGCCCAAGAACGACCTGAAGAACGAGCCCCAGATCACCCCCGAACTCGTTGCCGCCCACGGGCTGAAGCCAGACGAGTACGAGCGCATCCTCAAGCTGATCGGGCGGGTTCCGACCTTCACCGAACTCGGCATCTTCTCGGCGATGTGGAACGAGCATTGCTCGTACAAGTCGTCGCGGATCCATCTGCGCGGACTGCCGACCAAGGCCCCCTGGGTGATCCAGGGTCCCGGCGAGAATGCCGGCGTGATCGATATCGGCGACGGCCAGGCGGTGGTCTTCAAGATGGAGAGCCACAACCACCCGAGCTATATCGAGCCCTATCAGGGCGCGACGACAGGCGTCGGCGGCATCCTGCGCGACGTCTTCACCATGGGCGCGCGGCCGATCGCCTGCCTGAACGCGCTGAGCTTCGGCGCGCCCGAACATCCCAAGACCCGGCACCTGGTCTCCGGCGTGGTCGCGGGTGTCGGCGGCTATGGCAATTCGTTCGGCGTGCCGACGGTCGGTGGCCAGGTGCGCTTCCACACCCGCTATGACGGCAACATCCTGGTCAACGCGATGGCGGTCGGCCTCGCCGACGCCGACAAGATCTTCTACGCGGCGGCCTCGGGCGTGAACATGCCGATCGTCTATCTCGGCTCCAAGACCGGCCGCGACGGCATCCACGGCGCCTCGATGGCCTCGGCCGAATTCGACGACGCCTCCGAGGAGAAGCGCCCGACCGTGCAGGTCGGCGATCCCTTCGCCGAGAAGTTGCTGCTCGAAGCCTGCCTTGAGATCATGGCGGCCGATTGCGTGATCGCGATCCAGGACATGGGCGCGGCGGGCCTGACCTGCTCGGCGGTCGAGATGGGCGCCAAGGGCGATCTCGGCGTCGACCTCGACCTTGACGCGGTGCCGACCCGCGAGACCGGCATGAGCGCCTACGAGATGATGCTCTCGGAGAGCCAGGAGCGCATGCTGATGGTGCTCAAGCCCGAGAAGGAGCAGGAGGCCGAGGCGATCTTCCGCAAATGGGGGCTCGATTTCGCCATCGTCGGCTACACCACGCCGACCAAGCGCTTCGTCGTCAAGCATGGCGGCGACGTGATGGCCGACCTGCCGATCAAGGAACTTGGCGACGAGGCGCCGGTCTATGACCGTCCGCATGTCGCCTCGAACGCGCTGCCTGTGATCCGCGGCCAGGACGTCAAGTCGCCGCTCGGCATCGCCGCGGCGCTGGAGAAGCTGATCGGCACGCCCGAACTGTGCTCGAAGCGCTGGGTGTGGGAGCAATACGACCACGTCATCCTCGGCAACACCATGCAGCGTCCCGGTGGCGATGCCGCCGTGGTCCGGGTCGAGGACGGGCCGAAGGGGCTTGCGCTTACCGTCGACGTCACGCCGCGCTATTGCGAGGCCGATCCGTTCGAGGGCGGCAAGCAGGCGGTGGCGGAAGCCTGGCGCAACATCACCGCGGTCGGCGGCCGGCCGCTCGCGATCACCGACAATCTCAATTTCGGCAACCCCGAGCGGCCCGAGATCATGGGCCAGTTCGTCGGCTGCCTGAAGGGCATCGCGGAAGCCTGCGTTGCGTTGGACTTCCCGGTCGTGTCCGGCAACGTCTCGCTCTACAACGAGACCAACGGCCGCGGCATCCTGCCGACCCCCTCGATCGGCGGTGTCGGCCTGCTCGACGATTTCACCAAGTCGGCGACCCTGGCATTCAAGGCGGCCGGCGAGGCGATTCTCCTGGTTGGCGACACCCAAGGCTGGCTCGGCCAGTCGGTCTATCTGCGCGACGTGTGCGGCCGCGAGGAGGGTGCTCCGCCGCCGGTCGATCTGGCCACCGAAAAGCGCAATGGCGACGTGGTCCGCGGCATGATCCGGGCCGGCACCGCGACCGCGGTGCATGACGTCTCCGACGGCGGCCTTCTGATCGCGCTTGCCGAGATGGCGATCGCCAGCGGCATCGGCGCGCAACTCCTGGCGGCGCCGTCCTCGATCGTGCCGCATGCCTATTGGTACGGCGAGGATCAGGCCCGCTATATCGTTACCGTGCCCGCCGCCGACGCCGGCCTCGTGCTGGCCAAGATGAAGGGTGCCGGCGTGCCCTGCGCGCGGATCGGCACCACCGGCGGCGACGCCATCGCGGTGGCCGGCGAGCCGCCGGTTGCGGTGGAGACGCTCTCGCGCGCCTTCGAGCACTGGCTGCCGAACTACATGCGCAGCACCGCGGCCTGAGCCTGATCCGGCAGGGTCAGGCGCTGCGGCGCAAAGCAACGATCTCAATAGCGCGATGAATCCTTCATCGCGCTATTTCGTTGTGTGCGAGCCTGATCGCTTCCGACCGGACGCTAGGTCGCGCCGCGGATCGCGCGCCACGCGAAGATGATGATGCAGGCGCCGATGAAGCCCGCGATCAGATAGCTGAGCCATCCACCACCGAGCGATACGCCGAGCAGACCCAGCAGCCAGTTCGCCAGCGCGGCGCCGACGATGCCGAGGATAATGTTCATGAGGATACCGGTACCGGACTTCATGATCATCTCGGCGAGCCAGCCGGCCAATCCGCCGACGATGATAGCGGCGATCCATCCAACTTGAGGGTCGTTCATCTCGGGACTCCCTAGGGGTCAAGCAGTCCGGCCAGCATAACCCAGAATCACCCGGCGGGATGTGACCAATGGCAGGGTGTGCGCAACTTGTCGGTGATATCGTCCGGTCTCAGCCCTGCCGCTTGCGCCGTTCGGCGGCCGTGATCAGGACGCGCGGACCTGGACCCTGGGTGCCGAGCTTGTCCTCGCCATTGCGTAGCGGGCAATCAGTCAGCGACAGGCAGCCGCAGCCGATGCAGCTGAACAGCTTGTCACGGAGGTCGGTGAGATCACTGATGCGTTGTTGCAGCGCCTCGGTCCAGGCGCGCATCGCGCGCTCCCATTCACGCATCGTCGGGGCGCGATCGAGCGGGATCGCGGCGAAGGTCTGCTTGATCTCCTCGAGCGGGATCCCGGCGCGTTGCGCGATCCGGATCACCGCGATGCGCCGCAGCACGCCGCGCATGTAGCGCCGCTGATTGCCGCCGGTCCGCCGGCTCGCGATCAGCCCTTTGCTCTCGTAGAAGTGAAGGGTGGAGACGGCAAGGCCGCTGCGTCGCGCCACTTCGCCGACCGAAAGCTCCTGCGCCATCGTCATTTTTCTGAAGTCCTGGATTAGAAGTCTTGCAGGCCGCCAGCCTTGACCTCAACCATACTTGAGGTTCTATAACAGGTGCGGGCTTGCAGGGGCAAGCTTCCGGCCGTGCCGCCGGGGTTCGTTCTTGGAAGCGATATGCCGTCCGCATCACTCTCGTCGCGCCGTTGGCTGGGGCTTCGTGCCAAGCCGTTCGGCATCACCATCCTGTTGTTGGCTTGTGCTGCCGGTGCGCTGGCCGTCTGGCGTGGTGGCGGGGCCGTCGCGAAACCGACCGCTGAATCGCCGCCGACGCCGGTGGCCGCGATGGTGGTGCGGACCGAGACCTTGCCGCGGTCGATCGAGGCGATCGGCTCGTTGCAGGCGGTGCGGCAGGTGATTCTGGCGCCCGAGGTTGCCGGTCGCGTCACCGCGATCAATTTCGATGCCGGCACCGACGTCACCGCGGGTGCACCGCTGGTGCAACTCTATGACGCGCCGCTGCGCGCCTCGCGCGCGGTCGCGGTCTCCAAGGGGCGTTTCGCGCAATTGCAGGAGAAGCGTTCGCAGGGGCTTGCGCCGTCCGGCTTCGTGACCCAGGAGACCCTGCAACAGCGGCAGGAGGACCTGAAGCAGGCCGACGCCTCGGTCGAGCAGCTCGATGCGCAGATCGCGCAGATGACGATCCGAGCGCCGTTCGCGGGCCAGATCGGCCTGCGCAAGGTCAACCTCGGCCAATACGTCAACGCCGGCGATGCGCTCGCCACGCTGACCGCGCTCGACCAACTCTATGCCAATTTCACCGTTCCGCAGCAGCGCCTGTCAAATCTGAAGGTGGGAGGCGCGGTGACAGTCCGTACCGACGCTTTCCCCGATCGGGTGTTCGAGGCCAAGATCAACGCCATCGAACCGCAGGTCGCCGAGGACACCCGCAATGTCCTCGTGCAAGCCCTGTTCGACAATCCCGACCGGCTGCTGCGGCCGGGCCTGTTCGTGATGGTCAACGTCGTGCTGCCACCGCAGCCCGACGCCATCGTGGTGCCTGCGACCGCGATCCAGACCAGCGCGTCGGGCGAGAGCGTCCTGGTGGTGCGCGACAACAAGGCGATCGGCGTCGCGGTCAAGACCGGGCAGCGCATCGGCGAGCGCGTGGTGGTCGAGCAGGGGCTGTCACCGGGCGATCATATCGTGACCTCGGGCCAGCTTCGCGTCATGCCCGGCGCGGCCGTCCAGATGACGATGGCGGAGACGCCGGAGAAGGGCCGCTAACCCGCGCGGCAAGCGGCCAAAGGCAAGCATCATGCATTTCACCGACATCTTCATCCGCCGGCCGATCCTGGCGACGGTCGTCAGCCTGCTGATCCTGCTGATCGGCACCGCCGCGATGGTCTCGCTGCCGGTCCGGCAATATCCCAGCATGGAAAGCGCCACCATCCAGGTCGACGTGTCGTTTCCCGGCGCGACCCAGGACGTCATGCAGGGCTTCGTCACCTCGGTGATTGCGCAATCGATCGCGACCGCCAACGGCATCGAATACATGACGTCGAACTCGACGCTCGGCACCAGCCAGATCAAGGCCAAGCTGGTGCTCAACGCCAATGCCGACCGCGCCATGACCGAGGTGCTGGCCAAGGTGCAGCAGGTCAAATACCGGATGCCGGCGGGCGTGTTCGATCCCGTGATCACCAAGATCACCGACGGTGCATCGGCGGTGCAGTACATCGCCTTCACCAGCGCGACGCTGAGCCCTGCCGAGATCACCGACTTCGCCACCCGCGTCGCCCAGCCGCTGCTGACCTCGGTGCCCGGCGTCGCCTCGGCCGACACGCTGGGCGGCGCGGCACTGGCGATGCGGGTCTGGATCGATCCGTTCAAGCTCGCGGCGCGCGGGTTGACCGCGGGCGATATCGCGGCCGCGTTGCGTTCCAACAACGTGCAGGCGGCGCCGGGCCGGCTGCGCGGTGAGATCACCGTCACCAACATCACTGCGCGGACCGACCTCAGGAATCTCGACGATTTCCGCAACATGGTGATCAAGACCGGGGCCGGGAGCGGCGGCCTGGTGCGGCTCGGCGACGTCGCCACGCTGGAAATCGGCGGCGAGAATTACGATGCCAATGCGCGCGACAATGGCACGCCGACCGTATTCATCGGCGTGCAGCCGACCCCCGACGGCAATCCGCTGGAGATCGTCGCGGCCACCAACAAGGTGATCGAGGATCTCAACCGGGCGGCACCGCCCGGCCTGCAAGTCAGGGACGTCTTCAACATCGTTCACTTCGTCAAGGCCTCGATCTCGGAGGTCCAGCACGCACTGGTCGAGGCGATCGTGATCGTCGTGGTGGTGATCCTGCTGTTCCTCGGATCGTTCCGTTCGGTGCTGATCCCCGTTGTCACGGTGCCGCTGTCGCTGGTCGGCACCGCCGCGATGATGCTGGCGCTCGGCTTCTCGATCAATTTGCTGACCCTGCTCGCGATGGTGCTGGCGATCGGGCTGGTCGTCGACGACGCCATCGTGGTGGTGGAGAACATCCATAGGCACATCGAGGAGGGGCTGAAGCCGGCCGAGGCGGCCCTGATCGGTGCCCGGGAAATCATCGGCCCTGTCATCGCGATGACGATCACGCTTGCCGCGGTCTACGCCCCGATCGGTCTGATGGGCGGCCTCACCGGCAGCATGTTCCGCGAATTCGCCTTCACGCTGGCGGGCTCGGTGATCGTGTCGGGCGTGGTCGCGTTGACCCTGTCGCCGATGATGAGCTCGCAGCTGTTGGGCGAGGCGACCTCGCATGGCCGGTTTGCCCGCTTCGTCGAGCACCGGTTCTCGAAGCTGTCGCGCGGCTACAGCCGGCTCTTGGCAGCGACGCTCAGGATGCGTACCGCGGTGCTGGTGGTTGCCGTCAGCGTGCTGGCCGCGATCGTGGTGCTGTTCCTTGGCAGCCAGCGCGAGCTCGCGCCGCCGGAAGACCAGGGCTACGTGTTCACCGTACTCAGGGCGCCGCAATATGCCAGCGTCGATTACACGACGCGCTACACCGACCAGATCGAGCAGATGTACCGCTCGTTTCCGGAGTACCAGTCGAGCTGGGTGCTCAACGGCAATGACGGACAGAACCGGGCCTTCGGCGGCATCAACCTGACCGACTGGGACAAGCGCAAGCGTTCCGCCAACGACATCCAGAACCAGCTCTACGGCATGTCCTACGGTGTGCTCGGCGCCAGCGTGACGCCGTTCCAGCCGGCCGCGTTGCCGGCGGCGACCGGCGGCCTGCCGTTCCAGATGGTGGTGCGTTCGGCCGGCGATTTCGCCAGCATCTATCAGGAGGTCGAGACGCTGAAGGGCGCGGCCTGGAAGAGCGGGCTGTTCGTCTTCGTCGACAGCGATCTCGCCTTCGACAGCCCGACTGCGCGGATCACGATCGATCACGCCAAGGCGGCCGAGGCCGGCGTCAGCATGCAGACCATCGCCGATACGCTCGCGGTGCTGGTCGGTGAGAACTATGTCAACCGCTTCAATTTCTTCGAGCGCTCCTATGAGGTGATCCCGCAGGTCCGCCAGGCCGATCGCGTCACGCCGGAGAGCCTTGGCAATTTCAACGTGCGTTCCAGTTCGGGCCAGATGTTCCCGCTGTCGACGGTGATCAAGGTCAACGTCAAGCCGGAGCCGAACCGGCTGCCGCAGTTCAATCAGATGAATGCGGCGACGATCTCGGCGGTGCTCAAGCCCGGCGTGACCATGGGGCAGGCGGTGTCCTTCATGCAGGCGCAAAAACTGTCGCCGGGGATGACGGTCGACTGGCTGTCGGACAGCCGGCAATATGTCCAGGAAGGCAACCGTCTGATCGTCACCTTCGGCATGGCGCTGATCGTGATCTTCCTGGTGCTGGCGGCGCAGTTCGAGAGTTTCCGCGACCCGCTGGTCATCATGGTGACGGTGCCGCTCGCGGTGTGCGGCGCGCTGCTGCCGCTGTATTTCGGCTTCACCACGCTGAACATCTACACCCAGATCGGGCTGGTCACGCTGATCGGGCTGATCTCCAAGCACGGCATCCTGATGGTGAGCTTCGCCAACGAGATCCAGCACCATGAAGGGCTTGACCGGGTCGCCGCGATCCAGAAGGCCGCCGCGGTGCGCATGCGGCCGGTGCTGATGACGACCGCGGCGATGGTCGCGGGCCTGGCGCCGCTGCTTTATGCCGACGGTGCCGGAGCGGCGAGCCGGTTCGCGATCGGCATCGTCGTGGTGATGGGGATGCTGATCGGCACGCTGTTCACGCTGTTCGTGCTGCCGACCTTCTACATCCTGATCGCCCGCGATCATCGCGCCGCGGCCACGCCTCGGTTCGAGAGCGTGGCGGCGAGGGGGGAGATCGCGGCGTGATCTCTACAGCACGTAGTTGGCGCCCGGCAGCTTGCGCAGCACGGCGGTTGCCGCCCAGCTCAGTGCCACCGTGGCGAAGAACGCGATCGCAGCCTTGGCGATCGCCGGCAGATCCATGTCGAACAGCCAGTATTGCAGCCACAGCACGATCGGATAGTGCACCAGGAACATGCCGTAGGCGTCGCTCTGCATGCGGTCGAGCAATGTCGGCCCCACGGCTTTCGATTGCAGGAAGTAAGCCAGGATCGCGAACAGGATCGAGGCGCTGAACAGCACGTAGAAGCTGCCATAGGCCGCGAGATACCAGCCCGGCAGCGGATCGGGGTTACCGATGATCTCGCGCTTGATGTAGATCATCACCCACATCAGCGCGTAGGGGATCAGCGTGATGCCGGTCCAGAACCAGCGCCGCTCGGTCAGTCGCCCGTGCGCGCTGAGCACGCCGCCCTCGAGGTTTGCCGCGCCGATGCCTGCACCGATGAAGAAATAGGACGCGTACAGCAGCACGCGGCTCGCCTGCACCGAAAACGGCCCAAGCTCGAACCAGTAGTTCTGGCCGTAATGGATCAGCATCGGCAGGTAGGCGACGGCGCTGACCACGACGAGGAACAGCCAGAACTTCGAGGGACGTTTGAATCCCATGATCGACAGACGGTTGATCGGCTCGAGCAGGCGCGGAGAGACCCGGTACAGCAGGCTCGCCGTCACGTCGAACGTCATCAACACCCAGACGAACCAGATCGGGCCGCTCGGCCATGGCCCGAACATCATCGTCTTGCGCCAGAACTCGGAAAAGGCCAGTTCGGGCGTCGCGCGCAGGGCGATCGCGTAATAGGCGATCGGAATCACGGTGACGGCGCAGACCACGAACGGCAGGCCGAGCCGCAGCAGCCGATCGCGCAGGAAGATCAGCCACGGCTTGCGGCCGAGCCCCGGCCAGACGAACAGCCCGGACAGGAAGAAGAACATCGCCATGAAGAAGCTGTCGGTGGCGAGCACCACGCAATCGAAGCCGATCCACGACGTCGGGTCGGTATGCCCGAAATGGGTGTAGGGGATCACCGCGTGGTGCAACAGCACGACCAGCGTGAGGAAGGTGCGCGCACGGTCCAGCGCCAGGTTGCGCTTATGGAGCTTCGGTGCGGCCTGGACGTCGACGGCCGGAGCCGCGTGAGCGATCGATTTCATGGTGCCCCCAGCCGGGTCTGCACCCGGATGTTGCAATCGGGAACTCGATTCAGCAAGGGCCAATCGTCCCGATTCCGCGGTGTCGAGGTCGGTCATCACAACAGTCTGTTTCGTCTTGGAACTGGGGTTGGTGGCGGGCGTTATCGGGGGCACGGGCGGCCGCGCAAGGCGCGCGGCGATGAGGAGTGGGCGATGACGATTCTGAAGTGGGCGCTGATCTTTCTTGTCGTGTCGATCATCGCGGGCTTGCTGGGCTTCACCGGCATTTCAGCCGCCTCCGCCGACATCGCGCGCTTCCTGTTCTACGTCTTTGTCGTGATCTTCCTGGTGCTCCTGATCCTCGGGCTCACGATATTCAGGGTGTAGCCGGACCCGGCCGAATACCATCTCGTCATGCCCGGGCCTCGCCCGGGCATTTGCGTTTTTCAGTCTGGAAAGCAACTACGCGGAGGGCTGACAGGACCCGGCCACAGCAAGTGAGGACAGCTACGCCACTTCCTCGATCTTCACCTTGTCCGGATAGAATGCCAGATGGCCCGATATTTCGGTCATGGCCGGGAACGGCGCCTCATAGGTCCAGATCGCATTGTCCAGCGTCTTGCCGTTGGCGTTGATGCTGAAGTAGCTCGCGTCGCCCTTGTAGGGGCAATGCGTGGTCCGCTCGGTACGGGTCAGAAGCTCCATCTTGGCGTCCTGCCGGGGGACATATTGCACGGCCGGATAGCTCGCTTCCTTCAAGGTCAGCGCATGGGTCGTCTCGGCGATCACGACGCCGTCGGCGGTGACGCGGACGCGCTTGGCATTGGGCGTGATCGTGATCGGATGGTCGGGGCCGGGGAGCTTCATGATTCTGCGCCTCTTCTGGTCATTTCAGCGTGATGGCTTGTGACCGATTGATGCAGGTTTAAATCGCTGGGAATGGGAATATAGTGTGCCCAGGGATGACCTAGAAGACCTCAGGCGCTAGGTTTTATCCGGCCGWRCCGGCCATGATTCGAAYGACYYGACGGAGGTGGACTGGGATGCCGATGGACGCCCGTGATATCGAATCGATGATCAAGGCAGCAATCCCGGATGCCGAGGTGACGATCCGCGATCTGGCCGGCGACGGCGACCATTATGCGGCCACTGTCGTTTCCGAGTCCTTCCGTGGCAAGTCCCGCGTCCAGCAGCACCAGATCGTCTACCAGTCGCTGAAGGGCCAGATGGGCGGCGTGTTGCACGCGCTCGCCCTGCAAACCGGCGTGCCGGAAGGCTAGGTCCCAGCGGGCGGGCGGGGGCCTCAAAGCGATGGTGGACAATCCGCGCGGCAGGATGTTTCGCGTCATCGTGCCGAACCAGCACAGCCGCGTCACCAATGCCGAGCTGTTCTTCGATCTCGTCTTCGTCTTCGCCGTCACCCAACTGTCGCATACGTTACTGCACCACTTCACCCCGCTGGGAGCGGTGCAAGTCACGCTGCTGTTCCTCGCGGTGTGGTGGGTGTGGGTCTACACCACCTGGGTCACCAACTGGCTCAATCCCGAGCTGACGCCGGTCCGCCTGCTGCTGTTCGTGCTGATGCTGGGCGGGCTGTTACTGTCGACCTCGATCCCGACCGCCTTCGAGGGACGCGGGCTGTGGTTCGCGGGGACCTATGCCGCGATGCAGGTCGGCCGCACGGCGTTCTGGCTGCTGGCAACACCGCGGCGCCGGACCGCGGTGCGCCACAACGCGATCCGGATCCTGACCTGGCTGAGCTGTTCGGCCGTGCTCTGGATATCAGGCGGCTTTGCCGAGCACGAGACGCGGATGTGGCTCTGGATCGCGGCGCTGACAATCGAATATGTCGCGCCGGCGGCGCGGTTCTGGACGCCGCGGCTTGGCCCATCTTCGATCGAAGCCTGGGCGGTCGAGGGCGGCCACATGGCGGAACGCTGCTCTCTCTTTGTCATCATCGCGCTCGGCGAGGCGATCGTGGTCGACGGCGCGACATTCGCCGAACTGACCTGGACGCCGGAGAACGTTGCCGCCTTCATCTCGGCGCTGGTCGGCAGCATCGCGATGTGGTGGATCTATTTCCACAAGGGCGCCGAGGCCGGCTCGGAGATGATCTCCAAGTCCGAGGAATCCGGCCGCGTGGCGCGGATCGCCTACACCTATCTGCACATGCCGATCGTCGGCGGCGTCATCCTCACCGCGGTCGCCGACGAGCTGGTGCTGAAGCATCCGACCGGCCACTCCGACCTGAAGACTGTCGTCAGCTCGGTCGGCGGTCCCGCGCTGTTCCTGGTCGGGACCATCCTGTTCAAATACGTGATCCGCGGCTTCCTGCAGCTCTCGCACGGCGTCGGTATCGTCGCGCTGGCGGTCACGGCGTACTTCGCCGGCGGGATGTCGCCGCTGGTGCTCTCGATCGTCACCACCGCGATCATGATCGTGGTCGCGGCCTGGGAATCGATCTCGCTGAGGTCGGCGGAGGAAGAAGAATAGCGGAGGCCGTCAGCCGCGACCGGCGACGGCCACACGATGCTGCCAATAGACGAACAATGGCGCGCCGATCAGTTCGAGCGCGGTGAAGCCCACGAAGGGCAATGGCGGCAGGCCGACCATGATCATCGACAGCAGGCGGCCGATGCCGCCGAGGAAGATGCCGGCCCAGACCACGCGGTACAGCACACCCTCGCTCTCGATGCGCGGCACCAGCCACAGCAGCCCGAGCCCAAGCCCAAACCAGAGCCCGCCGAAGAAACGCAGATTGCTGTCAAGCACCGGCAGCGCCGGTACGCCCGACGCGGCGTAGAGCGGATCGCTCACGCCGAGCATCGTGATGATACCGGTCAGGATCGGTATGAGGGCGAGCACCACTGTGGCGATTTGCAGCGCACGCCGGCCCATGATCGTTGTCCCATCCCCGCCGATTCATATGGCTAGTCGGCGACCAGCGCGTGCACCGAGAACATCGTGTTGGCGTCGGTCCAGCTTTCGCGCACCGTCCAGCCCGCATTGCGGGCGAGCGCGGTGAAACGCTCGAGGCTGTATTTATAGCTGTTCTCGGTGTGAATGCTCTCGCCGGGACGGAATGCGAAGGTGTTGCCGAGAATGCGCACGGTCTGCGCCTTGCGGCTGATCAGGTGCATCTCGATGCGATGGCGGTCGCGGTTGTAGATCGAGCGGTGGGTGAAGCCCGACAGATCGAAATTGCCGCCGAGTTCGCGGTTGATGCGTACCAGCACATTCATGTTGAAACGCGCGGTGACGCCGGCCGCGTCGTTGTAGGCGTCGTACAGCACGCGTTCGTCCTTTTCGAGGTCGACGCCGATGATCATCTGCGCGCCGTGACCGAGGATCTTGCGCGCGCTGCGCAGGAATGCCGCGGCCTCGTTCGGCTCGAAATTGCCGAGCGTCGAGCCCGGGAAGAAGCCGACCTTCGGCATGGCGGCGACCGCCTCGGGCAACGCGAACGGCGTCGTGAAATCGGCGGCGACCGGATAGATGCCGAGACCGGGGAAGTCCTTGCGCAGGCCGTCGGCCCTGTCTCTTATACACATCTAGATGTGTATAAGAGACAGGCGCGACCTTCGGCATGGCGGCGACCGCCTCGGGCAACGCGAACGGCGTCGTGAAATCGGCGGCGACCGGATAGATGCCGAGACCGGGGAAGTCCTTGCGCAGGCCGTCGGCCTGGGCTTTCAGGAAATCGCCCGAGATGTCGACCGGCACATAGGCTGCGAAGTCGCAGTGTTCGAGCAGCAGCCGCACCTTGGTGGTGGCGCCGGCGCCGAACTCGACCAGCGCAGCGCCCTCGGGGATGATCGCTGCGATCTCACCGCTGCGGTCGCGCAGGATGCCGAGCTCGGTGCGGGTCGGATAATATTCCGGCAGCACGGTGATCTGTTCGAACAGCTCCGAGCCGGTGGCGTCGTAGAAATACTTCGGCGACAGCCGTTTCGGGTGACGGGCGAGATCGCCGATCACGTCGCCGGCAAAGGCAGAGGTCGCTTCGTCGGACGGATACGCTTTGGCCAAAGCGGCGGCATGCACATTCATGATACTCTCCTGAACGCGCTTACCGGCGCGCACTTGATGTCAACTGGAATCAATCAGGCGTAGTCGGCGAGGCGTAACCCCGTGAATTGCCAGCGATGGTGCGGATAGAAGAAGTTGCGGTAGGTGACGCGGCTGTGACCGGCCGGCGTCGCCAGCGACGAGCCGCGCAGCACCAGCTGGTTGACCATGAACTTGCCGTTGTACTCACCGAGCGCACCCTCGATCGCGCGGTAGCCCGGGTAGGGCGAATACGAACTGCGGGTCCATTGCCAGACGATGCCATAGGCGTCGTCGAGCAGGCCGGCGCGGGCCGCGACCTCCCATTCCATCTCGGTCGGCAGATGCTTGCCGGCCCAGCGGGCGAAGGCGTCAGCCTCGTAATAGCTGACATGGCAAACTGGCGCCTCCGGATCGATCGCTTGTAGGCCGCCCAGCGTCATGATCTTCCATTCGCCGTCGACCTCGCGCCAGTGGCCCGGTGCCTGCCAGCCCTCGGCGCCCGCGGTGCCGAAGCCATCCATCAGCCATAGCGTCGCGGTGGAATAGCCGCCGTCCCTGATGAAGGCGAGCCAGTCGGCATTGGTGACGAGGGTCTTGGCGAGCTTGACCGGGCCGACCAAAGCACGATGCGCGGGCTTCTCATTGTCGAAATGGAAGCTGTCGTCGGCGTGGCCGACGGTGTGGATGCCTTCGTTGAGCGTCACCCATTGGCCGCCGCCGCGGTGTGAGGGCGGGAAGCGCCAGGCCGGATCGTAGGCCGGCGGGATCGGGTTCTGCGCGAAGGCATGCAGGATGTCGGTGACCATCAGCTCCTGATGCTGCTGCTCGTGATTGAGGCCGACCTCGACCAAGGGCACCAGCGCCTCGAGCTTTTCCAATCGGGCAGTCTGGAAGAACTTCACTACCTCGGCGTCGACATGGCGGCGGTAGGCGGTGACTTCGTCGGCGGTCGGGCGGGTCAGATGGCCGCGCTGGTGGCGGGCGTGCCGGGGGCCGGCGGTTACGTAATAGGAATTGAACAGATAGGCGTAGTCCGGATGGAACGGGGCGTAGCCCTTGACGTGCTCGCCCAGCAGAAACTGCTCGAAGAACCAGGTCGTGTGGGCGCGGTGCCATTTGGCGGGGCTCGCATCCGGCATTGACTGGATCAGCTGATCCTCCGGGGAGAGCGGCGCCGCCCGGCGCTCGGTCTCGTCGCGGACCGCACGGTAGGCTTCCACCAGACGCTGGGGGAGCGAGGCGGATTCGGAGGATAGTGACGGCGAGGCGGCGGTAACGGCGGCCGCGGCAGAGGCTGGTTTCGTCACATGGGTCTCCGATTCGAGGGGAGAACGTTGCTTCGGCAATCTGGTTCCAGACGGACAGTTCGTCCTAGATAGGGGCTCCGTTACGGGAAAAAAGCCTCCCCYATGATGATATTGGGKYCRTCAGATAATCCCGG
>BFBZ01000010.1_pt302 | contig 214950 bp, 190 predicted proteins | sample 1888401 | NCBI WGS metagenome assembly BFBZ01 (sample SAMD00112614, study PRJDB3348) | symbiont metagenome | host: Chara braunii
TATTACGAGCAGGACGACGCCAAGGTGCTGCCGCGCAACATCGCGAACTTCAAGTCGTTCGAGAACGCGATGACGCTCGACATCGCGATGGGCGGTTCGACCAACACCGTGCTGCATTTGCTCGCCGCGGCGCGCGAAGGCGAAGTGCCGTTCACGATGAACGACATCGACCGGCTTTCCCGAAAGGTGCCGGTGCTCTGCAAGGTCGCGCCCTCGGTGCAGGACGTCCACATGGAGGACGTGCATCACGCCGGCGGCATCATGGCGATCCTCGGCGAGCTCGACCGCGCCAAGCTGCTCACCACCGACGGCCCGACCGTGCACAGCACGACGCTGGACGACGCGCTGAACCGCTGGGACGTGATGCGGACATCAAGCGACAAGGTGCGCAACTTCTACTGCGCCGCACCGGGCAACGTGCCGACCCAGGAGGCTTTCAGCCAGAACAGCCGCTTCGATGAGGTCGACGCCGATCGCGAGAACGGCGTGATCCGCAACGCCGCGCATGCCTATTCCAAGGACGGCGGCCTCGCCGTGCTGTTCGGCAATCTTGCCGAGGACGGCTGCATCGTGAAGACGGCCGGTGTCGACGCCTCGATCCTGACCTTCTCGGGCAAGGCGGTGATCTTCGAGAGCCAGGATGCGGCGGTCGAGGGCATCCTCACCAACAAGGTGAAGGCCGGCGACGTGGTGCTGATCCGCTATGAGGGTCCGCGCGGTGGTCCGGGCATGCAGGAGATGCTGTATCCGACCAGCTATCTGAAGTCGAAGGGGCTCGGAAAGGCCTGCGCGCTGATCACCGATGGCCGCTTCTCCGGCGGATCGTCGGGCCTGTCGATCGGCCACGTCTCGCCTGAAGCCGCCGAAGGCGGCCTGATTGGTCTCGCCGAGGAAGGCGACATCGTCGAGTTCGACATCCCGAACCGCAAGGTCCACCTCGCGGTCGACGATGCCGAGCTCAAGCGTCGCCGTGCGGCGATGGACGCCAAGGGCAACGCCGCGTGGAAGCCGGCGGCACCGCGCAAGCGCGCCGTCTCCACCGCGCTGAAGGCCTACGCGGCATTCGCGAGCAGCGCCGCCAAGGGCGCGGTGCGCATCCTGCCGGAGTGATCGCGGCGCCCGCAGCTTCCCTGACCTCTCCCCAGCGGGGAGAGGTGATTCCCGCAGGCCACACACGAAACCCGTCTGATCAGCTCACGTGCAAGTCGGCCGCATCGATCCGGATGCGGTCGGCATGCAGCGAGCAGTCGCACAGCGATTGCTCCTGGCAGAATTTGACTTTGGCCATTTCGGTGGCCTGACCTTCGCTCACGGCGTCGATCTCGAGCGCGCCCTGGCAGACCTCGCGCTGGCGGCCATTGCCGCCGAGCACGTCCTTCATGAAGTGAACGACGAAGCGTGACATGGAAACCCTCCCTGCTGCACCGGCAGAGCCCGGGGATCACACGCTAGCACCGACACGAGGTGGGACTGAGTTAATTCGACGCACATAGCGTCGCAGCGGGGGAAAACTAGGCGCCGGCCTGCGGCAGGCTGGCGGCGGCAATCGCGACGATCTGCGCAAGACGACGGCCGATCCTGGCGGGCGCGTTGCGGAGCAATGACTGGACCTGTCGCATGATACGTCTTCCTTCCGTGCCCGAATTGGTCGGGCACACCGGGAAGATGGCGATTTCCGGCTAAGCCGTCGATATCTCAAGGGAAATAACAACGACCGCGCTGCCGGACGGGGCTTTGGCAGTGGGTTTATTGCCCCAATCGAGGCGTTGGCGAAGGAGATTTTCTCCGCTGCTTTTGGGCGCAGCAGCGCGTGCGCACGATGGCCTCCCGCAGCGGCATCCTCGTTCGCAACCCGGCCCACCTAACGATTTAGGAATATTGGAAATGTACCCCTGAGTTGCCCGACCCGCCAAGGTGCCTGACCGAACGCGACAGCCGCCACCATGCTTTGCATGGGGTTGTTTTCGACATTTTGGCCGGGCGCAGCTACGGCCCACCTCTCTGGTGAGGGATGCACCATGGCATGGTTCCCTCCCCCCTTGCGGGGGAGGGCTAGGGAGAGGGGTACCACACGGGTGCTCTCTCACTCCGGGCTTGAACGTCACGGGGTGCGAATTGCGACAGCCGTGGCTTCATCAATGATCTCGCCCAGGGCCACCCCTCTCCCCACCCTCTCCCGCAAGGGGAGAGGGAGCCTGACAAGTGTGCTCACCTGACAAAGGCGAGACCGACTACCGCGCCCTATCCCGGCATGAACCCGAACGCCTGCTCGAACCGCTTGGCATACACCGGCCAGACCTCGGGATTGATGATGCGCGGCGGGCGCTTGCCGTCGAGCGCGTCGAGGATCTGTTCGGCGGCGATCCGGCCCATGTTGATGCGCGCCTCGCGGGTGACGCCGGCGGTGTGCGGGCTCGCCAGCACGTTGTCGAACTGAAGCAGCGGATGATCCGGCGGCGGCGGTTCCTTGGCCCAGACGTCGAGGCCGGCACCGGCGATGCGCTTGTCCCTCAGTGCCTCTTCCAAAGCCTTCTCGTCATGGATGAAGCCGCGCGCCGTCGTGACGAAGTACGCATGAGGCTGCATCAGCGCGAATTCACGCGCGCCGATCATGCCCCGGCTCTTGCCGTCCAGCGGACAGGAGATCGAGACGAAGTCGGCGCGACGCAAGAGATCGTCGAGCTCGACCTTCTCGCCGCCCCGCTTCGCCATCTCGTCGGCCGTCAGATACGGATCGTAGGCGATCACCTTCATGTGCAGGAGGCCCTTGCACAGCTCGGCGATGCGGCGGCCGACATTGCCGAGACCGACGATGCCGACCGTCTTCTCCTTCAGCTCGTTGCCGATCAGGTCGTTGCGGTTGACATTGGCCTCGCGCCGCAGCCGGCGGTCGGACTGGATGATCCGCTTCGACAGCGTCAGCATCATGCCGAGCGCGTGCTCGGCGACCGAGTTGGCGTTGCCGCCGGACTGGTTGACGACCAGCACGCCCGCCGCAGTGCAGGCCTCGACGTCGACGGGATCGAAGCCGGCGCCGTTCGAGGAGACGATCAACAGGTTCGGCGCCCGCTTCAGCAGCTCGGCATGGGCATGGAAGTGCGGCGCCAGCTCATCGCGTGCCGCACCGATCTGATAGGCATGCGCGTCAGCCAGGACGGGCGCGAATTGCGCCTCCGGCGTCTCGTTCTCCAGGCGATCGAGCCGGACATCCGGCCGCTTCTTCAGGGTATCGGCATAGATCTCGTGGGCGAGGTATTTGACGTAGAACACGCGCTTGTTGTTGACGGTCATGTCTTCGAGCAACTCTCAGTTTGGGAAGCCATAGAGTCTTGCGGGATTGTCGACGAGGATGCGGTGACGGGTCGCGGCATCCGGCGTCCATTCGTGAAACAAGTCGAGCAGATGGCCAGCATCGGGCATTTCGCCCTCGACCCGCGGATGCGGCCAGTCGCCGCCCCACACCAGCCTTTCGGGGTTCGCCGACACCAGTGCCTCATGGAACGGCCGCGCGTCGGGATAGTCGGGCGCCTGAAGGCTGAGGCGATGCGCACCCGAGAGCTTGGCCCAACACCAGCCCTCACCGACCGCGCGCAGCAGACTCTGAAAGCCCGCGGTGTCGACGCCGGCGCGCGCATCGGTGCGGCCCATGTAATCGACCACGACCGGCAGGCCCAATGCCTTCAGCACCGGGATCGTGTCGGGCAAGTCCTTGACGTCGATCCAGAGTTGCAGGTGCCAGCCGAGCTCGGCCATCACCGGCGCATGGGTCTCGGCAACGCCGAGCGGAATGCCGCCGCGATAGTGCAACTGGCCGCCGCGGAAGAAGTGGTTGAAGCGCAATGCGCGTATGCCAAGCACGTGCCATTGCCGCAACGTGCCCGCCGCGACGTCAGCATCGGCCACCGCGACGCCGCGCAGCCGCGCAGGCTCGCGCTGCAAGGCATCCAGCATCGCCGAATTGTCGCGGCCATGCGCGCTGCCCTGCACCAGCACACCACGGGCAAAGCCGAGCGCGTCGAGCATGCCGAGATAGCTCGCAAGCGGCGCGTCAGGCGGCGTGTAGCTGCGATCGCCGGCATAGGGGAAGCGGTCGGCCGGCCCGAACACATGCGCATGGGTGTCGCAGGCTTTCACCGGCAGCTTCTCGCGCGGCGGCGTCACCGGACGCGGCGGCAGGCAGGCAGGGATCTCTGACGCGGCCATCTGCTATTCCGCCTTCATGCCGGCGGCCTTGATGATCGGCCCCCATTTGTCGTAGTCGGCCTTGATCTTGGCCGCGAACTGGTCGGGCGTCGAGCCGATCGAGATCGCACCGAGCTTGCCGAGCCGCTCCTTCACATCATCGGTATTCACCGCCGCGACGAAATCGCGCGAGATCTTCGCCACCAGATCGGGTGGCATGTTGCCGGGTCCGAGCAGGCCCCACCACACCTCGGTGTCGTAACCCGGCACGGTCTCCGACATGCTCGGCACGTCAGGCAGGAGCGGCGCGCGCGACGCCGTCGTCACCGCCAGCGCGCGGACCGTGCCGGCCTGCAACTGCCCGACCGATTCCGGTCCGTTGTTGAACGACATCGGAATCTGCCCGCCGAGCAGGTCGTTGATCGCCGGCGCGCCGCCTTTGTAGGGGATCGCCCTGAGATCGATCTTCGCGAGACTATTGAGCAACTCGCCGGCCAGATGGGTCGAGGTGCCGTTGCCGGCATGGGCGAACGACAGGCTGCCCGGCTTGGCCTTCGCCGCCGCGATGACGTCGCCGACCGACTTGAACGGGGAGTCCGCGCGGACCAGCAGCACGTTCGGCGACGATGCCAACAGCGAGATCGGCGAGAAATCCTTGAACGTGTCGTAGGGCAGCTTCGGATAGAGGAACGGATTGGTGGCGTGGCCGCTCGCCACCATGATCAGATTGTAGCCGTCGGGCGCCGAGGTCGCGATCGCCTGCGAGGCGATGACCCCGCCGGCGCCGGGCCGGTTCTCGACCACGATCGATTGCGTCCAGGATTTCGACACGGTTTCGGCCAACGTGCGTGTCAGCACGTCGACGCCGCCGCCGGGTGGATAGGGAACGAGGATATGAACGGCCTTGGCCGGATACGGCTGAGCCGACGCGAAGCCGGCCGCAAGCATGGCCGCTGCTGCAATGGCGGTCCGCCAGGCCCATCCGGCCATCGACGCCTCCCGTCCCTTGATCGTTCCGTTCCTTTGCCGTTTTTATCGCACGCCGGTCTGGCGTCGCGATGGCTGAATTCCGCAGATCGCGTTGCGACCACGGCATGTTGACAATCACATGGTCAGCGTCAAGTTTCGAGCCGAAAGCGAACATCAGCGTCGCGCGAGCAGGGAGAACAGGATGGCGGCCGCGGAACAAGCCTCGTCCCAGACATCGGGGACGACCTGGCACGACATCGTGCTGCAGACGCTGAAGCGGAACGAGATCAGGCTGGTGCCCTATGTGCCCGACCGGGTGCTGACCACCCTGATCAAGAACCTGGACGCCGACCCGTATTTCACGACATTTCCGACCGCACGCGAGGAAGAGGCCGTCGGCATCGTCTCCGGCGCCTGGATGGCCGGCACGCGCGGCGCGGTGCTGATGCAGACCTCGGGCTTTGCCACGCTCGCCAACGTGCTGGCCTCGCTCGCAGTACCCTACCAGATCCCGCTGATCATGTTCGTCTCCGAGCGCGGCACGCTCGGTGAGTTCAATTACGGCCAGGCGCTGGTCTGCCGCACCATGCGCCCGGTGCTGGATTCGCTGGCGATGGAGCACCACACCGTCACCCGGCTCGACGAGCTCGAATTCATCGCCGACCGTTCGATCAAGCAGGCGATCACCACCCAGGCGCCGGTGGCGCTGATCCTCTCGCCGCTGTTGACCGGCGGCAAGACCTTCGACAAGTGAGATCAGCCATGACCAGCACGCCCGCGCGCAACACCAAGGTGATGAACCGCTTCGATCTGACGCAGCGCCTCGTCACAAAGCTAAAGGACGAGGCCGTGATCGGCGGCATCGGCAACACCAACTTTGATCTTTGGGCCGCCGGCCACCGGCCTGAGAATTTCTACATGCTGGGCAGCATGGGACTTGCGTTTCCGATCGCGCTCGGCGTTGCGCTGGCGCAACCGAAGCGACGGGTGTTCGCGCTGGAAGGCGACGGCTCGCTGCTGATGCAGCTCGGCTGCCTCTCGACCATCGCGACGCTGGCGCCGAACAACCTCACCATGGTGGTGATGGACAACGGCATCTACCAGATCACCGGCAGCCAGCCGACCCCGGCGGCGAGCCATACCGATATCGTCGCAATCGCACTCGCCAGCGGCCTCGCCAACAGTTCCTGGGCCGCCGATGAGGACGATTTCGACCGATTGATCGAGCAGTCGAAATCGGCTCCCGGCCCCACGCTGATCGGCGTCCGCATCGACGACAAGCCGGGCACCGGCACGACGAGGCGCGACCCCGTGCAGATCCGCGAGCGCTTCATGCATGGGATGGGAGTGCGGCAGCTGCTGTAGGAAAACTGCCTAAGTACCGTCATTGCGAGCGGAGCGAAGCAATCCATCTTTCCGCACATGTGGAGAGATGGATTGCTTCGTCGCTACGCTCCTCGCAATGACGACGAGCACTCAATTCATCCGCAGTTCGGTGATATGCCGTGGGTCCGGCTTCAGCTCGCCGCGCTCGACGCGCTTGACGATGTCGGTCAGTGCGGCGTTGGCGTTGCAGGCAAGGCCCAGCTTCTCGCCCTCGCGGACCACGAAGCCGTTGAGGAATTCGATCTCGGTGCGGCGGCCCTTCTGCATGTCCTGGCCCATCGAGGGGCGCTGCGCCGACGAGGTGCGCTTACTGTCCTTGAAGCGCTGCTCGTCGCAGGCGCGGATCGCGGTTTCGTCGCCCTCGCCGGCACGGGCGATGGTCTCGGGCAGCAGGTGCAGGATCTCCTCGAGCTGATAGCCCTGCGCCTGGCCGACGCGGATCGCCTCGCTGCCGAGCCGGGTCGAGAAGCGGCGCAGCGGCTCGCTTTGCAGCACCTCGCTGCCCGGCAGGCCGGTGCACGCCGACAGCCCGTTGCCCATCACATTGGCGACCAGCTTGGACCAGCGCTCGCCCCAGAGATTGGAAGTGACCTTGGCGCTATCGGAATGGCCGACCAACCGGCACACCTCCTCCGCCCGTGACGTGATGCGGCCATGCACCTCGCCGGCGCGAAACACGGTGCGCCGCCCCGCCCTTGCCGGCACCGCGGTGGATGTGGCCCGGCTCCGGCAGATTGACGGTGATGCTGCTCGCGATGCAGCCGAGCGTCTTGCCCCAGCCGACGACGCCGGCGATGGTCTCCTCGTTCATGCAGTTCTGCAACGACACGACGTAACCGTCCGCGGCCAGATATTGCCGGATCAGCATGGCGGCCCAGGCGGTGTCGTAGGATTTCATGCAGACGAAGGCGATGTCGACCGGTTTCTCCTTGGCGAGTTGCTGCGCGTCGGTGACGTGCAGCGCGCGGACCGGGACCGAGAACTCGGCGACATCCATCGCGTGGGTGACGCGCAGTCCGTGCTTGCGCATGTGCGCGACATGCTCGGGCCACGGATCGATGAAGGTGACGTCTTCACCCGCCTGCACCATATGCGCCCCGGCGTAGCCGCCGACAGCTCCAGCTCCGACGATCGCGATCTTGCGGCCCATGTTTCCGTCCCCTGCTTTCACGCGAACACGCGTTGCGTCCGCTTGTTGCGGTGCAGTCTAGGGGATCGGGCGGTCAGGCCAACGGGCCGCTTCATGAAAAAAGCGGGCCCGTGCCATGCGGTATTCATGGGATCAAGCAAAGCCCCGCGGGCGATGTGCCCGCGAGGATGTCAACGATCTGGAATGCCGCACGATCAGTCGATGATCTTGACGATCCGGTGGGTGCGCGCGTCGACGATCACGCGGCGATCATTGACGACCGCGTAGCGATATTCAGTGTAGCGCGGCACCGGACGCAGCACCACGGTGTCGGGCAGCGGCTCGCCGACCACGACGCGTTCGCGCACCACCACCGACGGCTCGTCGCGTGGAATCGAGGTGATCACCGCGTTCGGAATCTCGAGGCCGGCGCCGACCGCGGCACCCACCGTGCCACCGACGATCTCGCCAACGGGACCCGCGATTTCGCCGCCGGCCCGCGCGCCGTTCGCGGCGCCCGCAGCGGTCGTGGATTGCGCGAAGGCCGAACCGGACGCGAGCAGCGACGCGGCAGCGACAAGGGAAACTGCAAAACGCTTGTTCATCATCATTCTCCTCCTCCGAGTTGATCGACGCATCTCAACATCGGAGCGAATGAGACGTTCCAGTTCCCGCACGACGACTTGCCCGCACATTCCAGTTCCGCAGCAACTGGCTGTGATTCCGGAGCAAATGAGAATGCCGCTTCGAGCAGGTCGCAAGCGGCATTCATCATTGGTTCAGGTCCAGAGGCGATTCAGAGCGGTCCGCAGCGCGTGCTGTTCCCTCCGACGGCTTCTGTTCGGCGCGCCGCCTTGGCGCTCGCCGTCTCGGCGCCGGTGCAGCCGCCGGCTTGATCCGGATCCGCATCGAGCCGCCTTTGGGGTGATCGATCTCGAAGGCGTTTGTCCTGCGCACCAGTTCGCCGAGCGTGCGGAAGCCGTAGGTCCTCTGATCGAAGTCGGGTGCGACATTGGTAATCTGGCGTCCGACTTCGCCAAGCGTCACCCAGCCGTCTTCGCTGGCGATCTGGCCGAGCACCTTCTTGATGATCGGCGTGGCGGCTTCGGGCGGTTGCAGCGGCTGGGCACGTGCGGCGGTATCCTGACTGCTCGCAGCGCCGCCGCGCAAGATCTCGGTATAGACGAACCTGCGGCAGGCCTGCCGAAAACTCTCCGGCGTCTTCTGCTCGCCGAACCCGAACACGTCGATGCCGTGCTCGCGGATGCGGGCGGCAAGCCGGGTGAAATCGCTGTCCGACGACACCAGGCAGAAGCCGTCGAACCGGCCGCTATGCAGCAGGTCCATGGCGTCGATGACCAGGGTGATGTCGGACGCATTCTTCCCGGTCGTATAGGCGAATTGCTGCTGGGGGATGATGGCGTGCTTGGACAGCACGTCGGCCCAGCCCTTGGATCGTGGATTGGAGAAGTCGCCGTAGATGCGGCGCACGCTGGCCTCGCCGATCTTGGCGATCTCCTCGAACAGCCCATCGGCAATTCTTGCGGATGCGTTGTCGGCGTCGATCAGGACGGCGAGRCGGGGCGAACGGAGTTCCGACGGCATGGCGTTTCTCRAGCTYGGGTASGATGGAYGATYTYGCGGCCGGCTCCCGARCCGGCGCRGYGGTCGCATCGGAGCACATCRCGCGTCCCAAGCATAGGCTCAGYGGCCGTCGYCCGGASATTCGCGGCGACGGCAACCGRAGACGGGGCGGATCAGATCACCTCACCCAGGTCGATCGCCCGTCGGGCGAACTCGATCGCCTTCTCGGCGGTGATCGCATCGGCCGTCGTCGTGGCCTCGTCGCGGACCGACGGCGGAGAGGCGATCCGGATCTTCTTGCCGTTCGCRCGGCGGATGGTCGCGCGCCAGCGATCGACGTCGCGYCGGTAGGCATCGATGACGAAGTCGCGATAGGCGACGCCGCTCATCAGCGGCTGGATCGAGACYGATTCRACYGCGKGCGGCCGGCTTGCGATCTCGCGCACCATCTCGACGATCGTCTCGACGGCATGCTCACGCGCGACGCCGGTCGCGTCCCTGAGCAGATAGCCCACCGCCGCGCCGATCTGCGCCCGGGCACGATCATCGGTTGCGAAATCCAGATCCATCTGAGCTGACATGTCGGGTAAGCGCCTCCTCCGGACGCAACATGCGAGGCCCTCCAGGCATCGAGCACGTTGCAGCCCGAGCAGATCTAGTCGGTTCCGCCTTAAAGCCGGCTTATCCGATAAGCCCCGATTTCTCCAATGCCGTTAACCGGATTTCGATGCTGCTTGGATGGCGGTCCGCAGCGCCATCGTGCGGCCTGATCGAGACCGGCTCGGATGACGGCCGGCGCGCGCCGCGCGTCGATTTGCCCCTGCCGGCAAAGTCCAATTCCCGCCGCCAGCTACCTTCCCACACCTGACAACCAATTGACATATCACTGCCATCTATGTGACATCTTACGAAAGGGCCGCCAAGAGCCCGCCAACGTCCACCTGGGGAGGACAGCATGACCGTTTCCGACGTCACCGCAGCAGCTGGTAGCCGGGCTCCGGCCGCCGTCGCGCGAACCGCGCAGGCGCAGCAGGTCGCCGATATCGCGGCACGGCTCGAACGCCTGCCGCTGACCTCCTATCAGCGCTGGATCTTCGGGATCATCGCGACGGCGTGGTTCTTCGACAGCATGGACCTCGCCGCGCTGACCTTCGTGCTCGGCTCGATCCGTCAGACCTTTGGCCTCTCGACCGCGGAAGCAGGCCTGTTGTCCAGCATGAGCTTCCTCGGCATGTTCGCCGGCGCCGCTTCCGCCGGCATGCTGGCCGACCGCTTCGGCCGCGCCCGCGTCTTCCAGGTCAGCATGATCTTCTGGGGATTGGGCAGCCTGTGCTGCGGCCTCTCCACGACGGCGACCGCGCTCGGCGCCTCCCGCCTGCTGCTCGGCTTCGGAATGGGCATGGAGTTTCCGGTCGCGCAATCGATGGTCTCGGAAATCATGCCGGCCCGCAACCGCGGCCGCTATATCGCGTTCCTCGAGGGGTTCTGGCCGCTCGGCTTCATCGCCTCGGGCCTGTTGACCTATTTCGTGCTGCAAGTCGCCGACTGGCGCTGGGTCTTCATCCTTCAGGCGATCCCGGCCGTCTTCGTGCTCGTGGTGCGCCGCTACGTTCCGGAATCGCCGCGCTGGCTCGCGTCGCACGGCCATTCGGACCGGGCCGAGTCGACGGTACGCGACATCGAGAGCAAGGTCCGCGACCGTCTCGGCGGCGGGGAACTGCCGCCGGTCGTGCGCCAGGCGGCCGCGCCCGCGCCCGAGGTCACCGGCCTGAGGACGCTGTTTTCAGGCATCTACGCCAAGCGGACCACGATGCTGTGGACCTTGTGGTTCTTTGCCCTGCTCGGCTTCTACGGCCTGACCACGTGGCTCGGAGCACTGCTCCAGGCCAAGGGATTCCCGATCACCAAATCGGTGTTCTACACCATCATGATCTCGCTCGCGGGCATCCCCGGCTTCCTGGTTTCGGCCTGGCTCGTGGAATCCTGGGGACGAAAGGCGACGCTGGTGATGAACCTGCTGTGCGGCGCGATCGCCTGCCACTTCTACGGCTCGGCGGCGGACCAGACCCAACTCATCATCGCCGGCCTGTGCATGCAGTTCTTCCTGTTCGGGATGTGGTCGGCGCTCTACGCCTACACGCCTGAACTGTACCCGACCCATGTCCGTGCCACCGGAACGGGTTTTGCGTCCGCGGTCGGCCGAATCGGTTCGCTGATCGGCCCCTACGTGATCGGCGTGATTCTCCCGGCGGCGGGACAAAGTGGCGTTTTCGCGCTCGGTGCCGGCGCATTCGTGATCGCGGCCCTCGCTGTGCTGCTGCTTGGCGAGGAAACCCGCGGCCGGACGCTGGAAAGCATCTCGCACTGACGGGTGCTGCTCGCTGCGCACCGAATCGGTGCGCCGCGGACCGAGCGGCCTTGTCAGTGCCGTCAGGCGTGTGAGATATCTGCTGGATCGTAGCACTCATGATCTCGATGGCAGATTCGAACAAACGATCCAGCACGGCGCGCGCGCGCGCAGCAGGTAGTCGCCGGCCGGCGCGGTCATCGTCGGCTACCGGTGACAAGTCACGCGCTGCGGCGCAAGCCCGGCTCCCGCAAAGCGACGTCACGCTGACCGATCGTGCCTATGCCGAGCTGGAAGAGCTGATCGTGACGCTGCAACTGCCGCCCGGCACCGCGCTCTCCGAGCTGGTGCTCGCCAAGCGGCTCGACATCGGCCGCACTCCGATCCGTGAGGCCTTGCAGCGCCTGTCGCGCGATGGCCTGGTCAACATCCTCGCCCGCCGCGGCGTGCTGGTGTCGGAGATCGACCTGCGCGCGCAGCTTCGCCTGCTCGAAGTGCGGCGCGAGCTGGAACGGCTGATGGCACGCGGCGCGGCCGAGCGCGCCACCAGCGAGCAGCGCGCCCAGTTCGCCGAGATCGCCACCGGCATGCGGCGCGCGGCGGAGAAATCCGACGATCTCCTGTTCATGCGGCTGGACCACCAGTTCAATACGCTGGTCTCCGCGGCGTCACGCAACGAGTTCGCCTCCCGCGCCATGGGCCTGATGCACGGCCTGTCGCGCCGGTTCTGGTACCAGCATTACAAGGAAGCCGCCGACCTGCCGCTCGCGGCGCGGCTGCATGCCGACGTCGCCGAGGCCATCGCCGAGCGGCGCGTCGACGCTGCGGGGGCGGCGTCCGACAGCCTGATCGACTACATCGAGAGCTTTGCGCGCTCGACGCTGTGAAAGCTTTCAGAATTCGACGACCGTGCGGATCGACCGCCCGCGGCGCAATGCCTCGAAGCCGTCATTGATGCCGTCGAGCGTGCAGCGGCCGGTGATCAGCTCGTCGAGCTTGAGCCGGCCATCGAGATAGGCCCGCGCCAGCCAGGGAAAGTCACGCCGCGGCCGCGCGCCGCCATAGCTCGAGCGGCGAAACCGCTTCTCGCCCATCAATGCGCCCCAGCGGAAGCTCACATCGTGCGAGACGTCGATCTTGCCGAGCCAGATCACCTGACCGCCCGGCCGCACCGCCTCCGCAGTCTGCCGGAACGCCAGCGGGTGCCCGGCCGCTTCGAGGATGACGTCCGCCCCTCGCCCGCGCGTCGCCTCCCTGGCGAACTGGACCGGGTCGCTGTGCGCAACGTTGACGGTATGCGTCGCACCGAGCTTCCGCGCCAGCGCAAGCTTGGCATCGTCGAGATCGACCGCAATGATGGCACCGGCGCCGGCAAGCCGGGCACCCTGCACCGCGGCCAGCCCGACCGCGCCGCAGCCCGCGACCATCACGGTGTCGCCGTGGCCGATCTCGGCGACATTCAACGCCGCGCCGACGCCGGTCATGACGCCGCAGCCGATCAGGCAGGCACGGTCGAACGGGATCTCCCTGGCCACGACGATCGCCTGCTGCGCCGGCAGCACGACATATTCGGAGAATGCGCCGAGGAACATCAGATGCGCCAGCTTCGCGCCGTCCGCGAGCTGCGCCTTCGAGCTGCCGTCGAAATGCACGCCTTCTGCGCCCCTGGCGAGATAGGTCTCGCACAGGATCGGCTGCGCGCGGTCGCAGTGAAAGCAGTGGCCGCAGTGCGGATTCCAGGACAGCACGACGTGATCGCCGGCACGGATGTCGCGCACCGCGCTGCCGACCTCCTCGACCACGCCGGCCGCCTCATGGCCGAGGATCATCGGCAACGGATAGCGCAGCGATCCATCGATCACCTCGAGGTCGGTGTGGCAGAGCCCCGCGGCACGGAGCTTTACCACGACATCGGTCGGCGTGGGCGACGCCAGCGAGATACGTTCGACGGAGAGCGGCGTTCCGCTTCGATGCAGCACCGCCGCGCGGCAGGTCAGGGTCATCTGGACAGGCTCTCCGCCGGGGGCATGCGCGTAGGGTTACACCGTCTGTTCGGACCGCAGTGCCGCGACCGCCTCGTCGAGATCGGCCGAGGAGAGCTCCCATTCATTGTCGAAATTGGCGACGACGCGGCGCATGAACGCCGCGTGCAGCGCCTTCGCGGCAGTGGCGTCGCGCAGGTGGTGATAGAGCAGCGCGAACGCCAGCTGCGCCGGCTCGGGCCCCTCATAGCTCCATTCAAAGCCGTGTTCGGTGAGCCGGAGCTGATCGTAATGCGGCGACAGCGGCTCGCCGTCGACCTGCACCGAAATGCCGTCGATGGTGCGGTCCCCGGTATAGCTCGCCATCGCATCCTCCCTGTGCAGCAGCATCACGTCACGACCCCGGTCAGGATCCCGGCGGGCGCATCTTGAGGTCCTTCTTGACGACCTCCGGGAAGATCCACATCGCGACCGTGGCGAACACGCCGAGGAAGGCGACCGCATAGCTCGGACCCTGTTGTCCGAGATAGACCATGAAAAAATACCCACAAGCCGCGGTGGCGAGGCACGCCAGCGACAGCATGAGCTTGATGTGGCTGGGCATCGCGATCTCCCTTCAGATCATCCAATTATGCAACGATGGCGCGGCGACACCGGCGAGCAGCGCAAGCGCCGCGACCATCGCACAACACGACAGGCGCAATCCCGCGTGCCCGTCGCGCCACCATTCGGGTAGCGCCTGGAACAACGCGGGCAAGAATAGGAACAATACCCCGCCCACCACGACGATCGTGGTCCAGCGCAGCTCGACCAGGGCGAATGCCAGCGTGCCGGCCAGCAACATCGCCCACAGGACGGTCAGCGTCATCGGCAGCGCCCGGCGGCCACGCAGCGGGTACATGCCGGCGAGTTGCAGGAAGCCGATGCAACACACGCTCCACAGCAGGCCGAACCAGGCAAGACCCGCGAGATTCGGTTCAAGCTGCGGCATGCGGCACCGGCTGCTCCTTCACCACGACCCGCGGCGTCCGCGCCGTGCGCCGCATGTCGGTCTTCACGTAGCGCGTGCTGTAGCCGTTGAAGACGTGGCCGAGCAGGCCGCGATTGAGATCGGAGGTACCGAACACATAGTCCATCACCGGGAAGGTCAGGTTCATGTTGCGCTCCATCATGATCGACTGGTTGTGATGGGCGGTGTGATGCCGGCGGATGGTGTTGACGAACGGCATGTTGCGCACGAAGGCATTTTCCTCGACGTGGCAGCAGAAATGCATGAATTCATAGATCAGGTACATCGACGTGGTCGTGGTGATCAGCAGCCAGCCGGTATTGGCCGAGATCACTAGCCCGGCGACGATCGCCGGCGGGATCGACATCAACGTGAACACGACGAGCGCATAGGGCGGGAAGAAGGTGACGCGCCAGTCGTGATGGTCGGCAAACCGCATCTCCTCCTCGGTGAAGAACTGATGGTGCATCAGCGTGTGGCGGCTGTAGATCGCGCGCAGCAGCGGCACGTTCGAGGGCCGGTGCATGACGAAGCGATGCACCGCCCATTCGAAGAAGTTCGCGATCAGGAAGACCACGGGAATGGTGAGATATTCCCACCACTTCACGTCATGCAGATTGGCCAGGTAGACATACAGCGCCGTGAAGCCGATCGTGTAGATCAGCACGACATGCAGCCAGCCATTGTACCAGCCGACCACGCGCTCGCGGTAGGTCGCACGATATTTGCGCTGGCGATCGGTCATCACTGTTGCAGCCAACTCCATCGCAGCTTCCTCCATCGTTTATCTGATATATCAGTAGCACATCAGATGCGGAAGGCAAGCCGGCTCCGGTCCGGGGATAACGGGATGCAGTGCGGAACTCACGCGAGCTGAACGGAGGCAAGAGCCGCGCTGCCTTCCCTGCCCGCCCGTCCCTGGCGGCACGTTTCAGCTCGGCCGATGCAATGAAAGAGCCGCCCCGGACGGTGTCCGAGGCGGCCTGTCGCATGCGACGGATCAGAAGCTCAGAGCAGGCCCGCGCCGCGTGCCCATTTGTACTTGGCACCGAGCACCTCGACCGGCAGCTCGGTCGAATAGGCATAGGCCGGGATGCCGTGCTGATAGAGATATTCGGCGGCCTCCTCGACCTCGACGTCGCCGGCGAGCGAGGCGACCATCGGCTTGACGAAGCCCTTCGCCTCCATCTCCTTCTTCACCTCCACCATGTTGCGCGCGAACACCATCGGCGGCGTCACGATGGTGTGCCAGTAACCGAGGATCAGCGCGTGGATGCGCTCATCCGACAGGCCGAGCTTGACGGTGTTGACATAGGTGATCGGCGGCTCGCCGCCGGTGATGTCGACGGGATTGCCCGCCGCGCCGAATGGCGGGATGAACTTGCGGAACGCGGCATCGAGATCCGGCGGCATCGCCATCAGCGACAGGCCGTTATCGACCACGGAATCCGACAGCAGCACGCCGGAGCCACCGGCGCCGGTGATGATCAGGATGTTCTCGCCCTTCGGCGTCGGCAGCACCGGCACGCCGCGGGCGAATTCCAGCAATTGCCGCAGGCTGCGCGCGCGGATCACGCCGGACTGCTTGAACACGTCCTCATAGATCTTGTCGTTGCCGGCGAGCGCGCCGGTGTGCGACGAGGCGGCCTTGGCGCCAGCCGAGGTGCGGCCGGCCTTGAGCACCACCACCGGCTTCTTCTTGGAGACGCGCTTGGCGGCTTCGGCGAAGGCGCGGCCGTCCTTGAGGTCCTCGCAGTGCTGCGCGATCAGATTGGTGTTGGGATCCTGCTCGAAGAAGGCGAGCAGATCGTCCTCGTCGATGTCGGACTTGTTGCCGAGACCGACGATCGCCGACACGCCCATCTTGGCCGAACGCGAGAAGCCGATGATCGCCATGCCGATGCCGCCCGACTGCGACGACAGCGCSGCGTGGCCCTTGACGTCRTAGGCGGTGCAGAAGGTCGCRCAGAGATTGGCYGGCGTATARTAGAAGCCGTAGATGTTCGGCCCCATCAGGCGGATGTTGTACTTCTTGCCGACCTCGACGATCTCGGCCTGCAATTCGGGCGCGCCGGCCTCGGCAAAGCCSGAGGGRATCAGCACCGCGCCGGGGATTTTCTTTTCGCCGCATTCGGCSAGCGCRCCGGCGACGAATTTCGCGGGGATCGCGAACACMGCSGTGTCGATCACRCCGGGGACGTCCTTGACGCTCTTGTAGGCCTTGTAGCCSARAATYTCKTCSGCCTTGGGGTGGATCGGATAGATCTCRCCCTTGTAGCCGCCGTTGATSAGGTTCTTCATCACCGARTTGCCGATCTTGCCGTCCTCGGCGGAGGCGCCGATCACSGCCACGCCCTTCGGCTGCATGATGCGGCTCATCGCCGCSACGATCTCYTCGGTCGGRCGCGGYGCCGGRCGCGGCTTGTAGTCGAAGTCGACGACGATGCGGACGTCKGCGGCRATCGCGTTCTTGCTGGTGGCGAACACCGGATTGAGGTCGAGCTCGACGATCTCGGGGAAGTCGCTGACGAGTTGCGAGACCTTGACGATGACGTCGGCCAGCGCCTCGCGGTTGACCGGCTCGCCGCCGCGCACGCCCTTCAGCATCTCATGGGCCTGGATGCCGTCGAGCATCGACAGCGCGTCRTCCTTGGTCGCSGGCGCGAGGCGGAAGGTGATGTCCTTGAGGATYTCGACCAGCACGCCGCCGAGGCCGAAGGCGACCAGCTTGCCGAACGAGCCGTCRGTGATCGAGCCGACGATCACCTCGGTGCCGCCGCCCAGCATCTGCTGSACCTGGATGCCCTCGATCTTGGCATCGGCCTTGTACTTCCTGGCGTTGGCCAGAATGGTCTCGTAGCTCTTCTCGGCGTCSGCCGYGKTCTTGACGCCGACCACGACGCCGCCGGCCTCGGTCTTATGCAGGATGTCGGGCGAGACGATCTTCATCACGACCGGAAAACCCATGTCGGARGCGATGCGCGCGGCCTCGGAGGCCGACTTGGCGACGCCCTCCTTCGGCACCGGAATGCCRTAGGCGTCGCASACCACCTTGCCTTCGGGCGCGGTGAGGCTCGTGCGCTTGTCGGCCTTGACCGCATCGAGAATTTTGCGGACCGCATCCTTCGAGTTTGACATCGGCTTCCTCCTGGGACAATTTCGTGGCATTTGGTATGCCAAAAACGCAATTGTCAAGGTCGGGCAATGCCYGAAAACGCCGAAAAATAAGGCCACCTTGACATTCTGGTATTTGGCATGCCAAAAATCCAAGSTAATTTCTTCTGCTAAGAAGACGTCTCCAAGAGGAGGAGACGAGTCGTGCCTGAMCCGAAACAGACCAAGGCGTCGCCTAACATGGCMGATACAGAYATCGCCATCGTCCGGATCGCACCGGAGACGAGCTTCAAGAACAAGGCCTACGAGGCCTTGAAGGAAGCGATTCTCAAGATGGACATCTATGCGACGCCCGAGCCGGTGATGCTCGACGAGCGCGCATTGTCCGARCGTCTCGGCGTCAGCCGCACGCCGATCCGCGAAGCRATCGCGATGCTCGAGCAGGACGGYTTYGTGAAGACCGTGCCGCGCCGCGGCATCATCGTSGTCCGCCGCACCAAGTCCGAGATCGTCGACATGATCCGYGCCTGGGCCGCGCTGGARAGCATGGCGGCGCGGCTGATCACGACCACCGCGCGCAAGAAGGACATYTCRTCGCTGCGCGACTTCTTCAAGGACTTCAGCGCCGACCGCCTGCCRCAGGATCACGTCGAGGAATATTCCAAGGCCAACATCGCCTTCCAYCAGGCGCTGATCTCGCTGTCGGAATCGCCMGTSYTGGTCGATCTCACCAACGACYTGYTGCTGCATGTGCGCGGCTATCGCCAGCTCACGATCGGCCGCAAGGACCGCACCGCGACCTCGCTGCCCGAGCATCTCGGGATCATCGAGGCGCTGGAAGCGCGCGACACTGAATTGGCCGAGAAGCGCGCCCGCGATCATACGCTTGGTCTTGCCGCCTATGTCGAGGCGCACGGCCAGGAACTGTTCACTTAGATACTTTCGAGTCCACTCGCTTCTGACGACAACGAGATCGTCCGAACAAGAACGATCAGGGAGACGATGCCGATGCTGAATACCGCTGCGAAGTCCGAGGCACCGGGCACCGAGCAGGAACTCACGGATGGCTTTCACCTCGTCATCGATGCGCTCAAGCTCAACGGCATCAACACCATCTATGGTGTGCCGGGTATCCCGATCACGGACCTGGGCCGTATGGCCCAGGCGGCGGGCATTCGCGTGCTGTCGTTCCGCCACGAGCAGAACGCCGGCTATGCGGCTTCGATCGCGGGCTTCCTGACCAAGCGTCCCGGCGTCTGCCTCACCGTGTCGGCACCCGGCTTCCTCAACGGTCTCACTGCGCTCGCCCATGCCACCACCAACTGCTTCCCGATGATCCTGATCTCCGGCTCGTCGGAGCGCGAGATCGTCGATCTGCAGCAGGGCGACTATGAGGAGATGGACCAGCTCGCGATCGCCAAGCCGCTGTGCAAGGCCGCGTTCCGCGTGCTGCACGCCCAGGATATCGGCATCGGTCTCGCGCGCGCAATCCGTGCCGCGGTGTCGGGTCGTCCCGGCGGGGTCTATCTCGATTTGCCCGCAAAGCTGTTCGGCCAGGTGATGAACGCCGATGCCGGCGAGAGGTCGCTGGTCAAGGTGATTGACGCCGCGCCCGAGCAGATCCCCTCCCCGTCGTCGGTCAAGCGCGCGCTCGACGTGCTGAAGGGCGCAAAGCGGCCGCTCATCATTCTCGGCAAGGGCGCGGCCTATGCGCAGGCGGATGAGGCAATCAAGAACTTCGTCGAGACAAGCGGCGTGCCGTTCCTGCCGATGAGCATGGCCAAGGGCCTGTTGCCCGACCTGCATCCGCAATGCGCCGGCGCGGCGCGCTCGACCGTGCTGAAGGACGCCGACGTCGTGATGCTGATCGGCGCGCGGCTCAATTGGCTGCTGTCGCACGGCAAGGGCAAGAGTTGGGGCGAGGCCCCGAAGAAGTTCATCCAGGTCGACATCGAGCCGAAGGAAATGGATTCCAACGTCGAGATCGTGGCTCCCGTGGTCGGCGACATCGGCTCCTGCGTGCAAGCCTTCCTCGACGCCATGGGCGCGAACTGGAGCGCGGCACCCAGCGACTGGCTCGCGACCGTCGCCAAGAAACGCGACGACAACGTCGCCAAGATGGCGCCGAAGCTGATGAACAATGCTTCGCCGATGGACTATCACGGCGCGCTCGGCGCGCTGCGCGCGATCATCGCCGAGCGTCCGGACACCATCTTCGTCAACGAGGGCGCCAACACGCTCGACCTCGCCCGCGGCGTCGTCGACATGCACAAGCCGCGCAAGCGGCTCGACGTCGGCACCTGGGGCGTGATGGGCATCGGCATGGGCTATTCGATCGCGGCGGCGGTCGAGACCGGCCTGCCCGTGCTCGCGGTCGAAGGCGACAGCGCGTTCGGCTTCTCCGGCATGGAGGTCGAGACCATCTGCCGCTACAAGCTGCCGATCTGCGTCGTGATCTTCAACAATGACGGCATCTATCGCGGCACCGACGTCAACGGCGTGAGCGACGATCCGGCGACCACCGTGTTCGTCAAGGGCTCGCGCTACGACAAGATGATGGAAGCCTTCGGCGGCGTCGGCGTCAACGCCACCTCGCCCGACGAATTGAAGCGCGCGGTCAACGCGGCGCTGGACAGCGGCAAGCCGACCCTGATCAACGCGGTAATCGATCCGGCGGCGGGCTCGGAGAGTGGCCGCATCGGCAATCTCAATCCGCAGAGCGTGCTGAGCAAGAAGAAGTAACCCCTCAACCCTTCACTCCCTGCGGGTGCAGGGGCAGACCAGAGTACGGAGCAAAACATTATGACCAAGGCGCTCAAGGGCGTTCGCATTCTCGATTTCACCCACGTCCAGTCCGGACCGACCTGCACGCAGCTGCTGGCCTGGTTCGGCGCCGACGTGATCAAGGTCGAGCGCCCCGGCGTCGGCGACATCACGCGCGGCCAGCTGCAGGACATCCCGAACGTGGACAGCCTGTATTTCACCATGCTGAACCACAACAAGCGCTCGATCACGCTCGACACCAAGAACCCGAAGGGCAAGGAAGTGCTGACCGCGCTGATCAAGCAGTGCGACGTGCTGGTCGAGAATTTCGGCCCTGGCGTGCTCGATCGCATGGGTTTCCCCTGGGAGAAGATCCAGGCGATCAACCCGAAGATGATCGTCGCCTCGATCAAGGGGTTTGGCCCCGGCCCGTATGAGGACTGCAAGGTCTACGAGAACGTCGCGCAGTGCACCGGCGGCGCCGCCTCGACCACCGGCTTCCGCGACGGCGTGCCGCTCGTCACCGGCGCGCAGATCGGCGACAGCGGCACCGGCCTGCATCTCGCACTCGGCATCGTCACCGCGCTTTATCAGCGCACGCACTCCGGCAAGGGCCAGCGCGTCACCGCCGCGATGCAGGACGGCGTTCTGAACCTGTCGCGGGTCAAGCTGCGCGACCAGCAGCGCCTCGCCCATGGCCCGCTCAAGGAATACAGCCAGTTCGGCGAAGGCGTCCCGTTCGGCGACGCCGTGCCGCGCGCCGGCAACGACTCCGGTGGCGGCCAGCCCGGCCGCATCCTGAAGTGCAAGGGCTGGGAGACCGACCCGAACGCCTACATCTACTTCATCACCCAGGCGCCGGTCTGGGAGAAGATCTGCGACGTGATCGGTGAGCCCTCCTGGAAGACGGATCCGAACTACTCCAAGCCGCCGGCCCGCCTGCCGCGCCTGAACGAGATCTTCGCCCGGATCGAGCAGTGGACGATGACCAAGACCAAGTTCGAGGCGATGGAGATCCTCAACAAGGACGACATCCCCTGCGGCCCGATCCTGTCGATGAAGGAGCTCGCCGAGGACCAGTCGCTGCGCGCGACCGGCACCGTGGTCGAGGTCGATCACCCGACCCGCGGCAAGTACATCTCGGTCGGCAACCCGATCAAGCTGTCGGACTCCCCGAGCGACGTCGCCCGCTCGCCGCTGCTCGGCGAGCACACCGACGAGATCCTGCGCGAGGTGCTCGGCCTCTCGGATCACCAGGTCGCCGAGATCCACGATTCCGGCGCGCTCGATCCGCCGCGCAAGCAGGCGGCTGAGTAAGCCGACCTTCCCAAAGACCACAATGCCAAGGCCGCCGGTTTCCGGCGGCCTTTTTCATGAGTGACTGATGTCTCTAGCCGCGCACCGGCCGCAGCTCGAAGCCGATGCGCGGGAAATGGACGGCGATGTCGCCGACCCGATCGCTGCGGATGCGGACGGCGATCTCGTCGGTGTCGAGGAAATCGAGTCTGCCGACAATTGCGTCCCTGGCGTAGTCGGCGGCGCGCACTTCGACCAAGCTACCAAGCTCGGGGCCTTCGGGATAGCGAACGCCGTTTCGCGAACTTGGTACAGGCTCGCTGTCTCGTGCGATCGCCAGCGCCTCTTCAGCCGTCAAATCCTCTCGTTGGCCGTGCCCTAGACCGCGCATCCTTTGCATCCAGCCTGCGACGGCGGGCAGGTGCGCGAGCTCGTGCCCCAGCCGGTCGCTTCGATCGGTCAGGAACCAGAGGGCATGAAACACCGACAGGTCGGCGACCGTGAAACGCTCGCCGCAGATCCATGTCCGCTGATCGGCCAGCATGTCTTCGACCAGCGGCAGTTGCGCTCGCACCAGTGGCGCGTTGCGCGCGGCTGCGCGCTCGACCGATGCGACGCTCGGCACCGGCAATCCCCGCATCCCCGCACGGTCTTCGAACAATTGCGGCGGCATCAGATCGTGATTGGTGCCCCATGCATACAGCATGATGGCGCGGAACAGCGGCCCTTCGGCCCAGGCTGACACCGCATTCGCGAGCCCGGTGCTGCCCGCCGGAAACAGGCTCGGCTCGGGATGCCTGCGTTCGAGCTCCCTCAGGATCAACCGCGTGTCGCAATAGACGTCCGCGCCGATTTGCAGCACCGGCGCACGCCGATAGCCGCCCGTGATCGGGGTCAGGTCGGGCTTCGGCAACACCGGCGGGATTGTCACGCCGTTCCAACGCAGCGACTTGAATCCCATCGCGACGCGCGCTTTCTCGGAATAGTTCGAGAAATCGTAGTGATGGAGAATGAGCTCGCTCACCCGCAGCTCCTCAGTTCGCTTTACGGGTGTCGGCCGATCCGCCATCCCCGACAGGCTTCAATTCTTCATCTCGAGGCCGGCCGTCACGAAATCCGCGATCGACAGCGCCAGCTTCTTCTTGCTGGCCTGGGTCTCGCCATCCCTCGGGTGATACCACCGTGACGTCCAGTTCAACGCTCCGAGCAGCGGCTTGGCCGCGAGCTTGGCGTCGACGCTGCGGAAGCCACCGGACGCCACGCCGTCCCTGATGACGCGGATATACAGGTTCTCGTTGGTCTCGCGGAGCGCGGCGACCTCCTCGAGTTCGGCTCGCTCGCTCGCATTGGTGCGCTCCAGCAAATGCATCTCGAGCCCCTGCGCCGCCACGCGCAGATACGGCAGGTGATCGATGACGAGCAAGGTGTGCGCGAAAGCCATCGCATGCAGGCGCTCGCGCGGCGCAGCGTCCATCTCGAACGGCGGCCGGATCGCGGCCTGCGTCAGCTCCATGCCGCGGCGATGGACCGCGAAGAACAGCTCGGATTTGCTGCGGTAGTAGTAATAGACGGCGCCCTTGGTGGAGCCGATCTCGTCGCTCACCCGGTCGATCGAGGTCGCTGCGAAGCCCTGCCGCATGAAGGCGCGCGCCGCGGCATCGAGAATTTCCACGCGCCGATCCGCCAGCGGTTCGGCGCCGTCGATCCTGCCCATTCTGCCCAACACGTCCTCCTCGCGGCAAGGTTGACAGTCAAACATACTACTGGGTATTTTTCAACATACTACGCGGTATGTTCAGATCCATCCGTAGCGTCGAACGATTGCAGATTGCCGGCCGACGTCGCGCGCGTCGAAGCAACAAACTCGAAGCAAGAACAAAAGGGAGCGAACCATGCGGAAGAAACCCCTCGCCTGCGCGATCGGGGCAGGCGTCATCGCCGGCCTGATGTCGTCGGCGGCATGCGCGCAGATGTCCGACAACGTGGTGCGCATCGACATCCTGAACGATATGACCGGCATCTACGCCGACGCTGGCGGCAAGGGATCGATCGTCGCGGCCGAACTCGCGGCGGAAGATTTCGGCGGCAAGGTCGCCGGCGCGAGAATCGAAATCGTCTCCGGCGATCACGCCAACAAACCCGATATCGCCGCCAATCTCGCCCGGCAGGCCTATGACGCCCAGGGCGTCGACGCCATCGCCGACGGCGGCTCCTCGGCTGCGGCGCTCGCCATGCAGACGGTCTCGCGCGAACGCAAGAAGATCTTCCTGATGTCGGGCCCGGCGACGGCCGAGCTGACCGGAAAAAGCTGCTCGCGATACAGCTTTCACTGGATGTACGACACCTACGCGCTGGCCGCGGCGCCTCCGGAAGGCGTCCTCAAGCGCGGCGGCGACACCTGGTTCTTCATCACGGCCGACTACGCGTTCGGCAAATCGATGGAGAGCGAGGCGAGCAAGCGGATCGCGGCCGGTGGCGGCAAGGTGATCGGCGGCGTGCGCGCCCCGCTCGACACCCCGGACTTCTCGTCCTACCTGCTTCAGGCCCAGGGATCGGGCGCCAAGGTGCTCGCGCTGGCGACCGCCGGCAGCGATACCAGCAACGCCATCAAGCAGGCGCACGAATACAATGTGATCGGCACGAACACCCAGGTCGTGACCTTCCTGATGTTCATCAACGACGTGCACGCAATGGGGTTGAACGCCGGACAGGGCCTGATCTCGTCCACCACCTACTATCACGACCTCGACGACGGCAGCCGTGCCTTCGCCAAGCGCTTTTGGGACAAGATGGGACGGCCACCGTCGATCGTTCAGGCCGGTGTCTACAGCTCGGTGGTCCACTATCTGAAGGCGGTCGCGGCGACGGGCACCGACGACGGCACCAAGGTCGCAGACAAGATGCGCGAGCTGCCGGTCGAAGACGCATTCACCCACGGCGCCCGGATTCGCGCCGATGGCCGCCTGCTGCGCGACCTCTATGTGACCGAGGTGAAGAAGCCCGGCGAGTCCAAGGGTCCATGGGACTACTGGAAGATCGTCGCGACGATTCCGGGCGACAAGGCCTGGCGGCCCGCCGGCGAAAGCGATTGTCCATTGCTCAAGACCCACTGAAGGACGCGACCGACAATGGCTGATATGGCGAAGCTGCTGGTCGCCCATGACGGGCCGGTCTCGATCATCACCATCAATCGTCCGGAGGTGCGCAACGCGCTCGACAACGAGACGGCCGCGGCGCTGACCCGGGCGCTGCGGGATTTCGATCGCGACGAGCATCGCGCGGTCGCCGTGCTGACCGGCGCCGGCGGCCACTTCTGCGCCGGCGCCGACCTGAAGGAGCTTGCGGCCGGTTACGCATACAAGCCGTGGGCCGGCGATCCCGACGGACCGTGCCACGACATTCTCTCCAAGCCGGTACTCGCGGCCGTTGCCGGCTATGCCTGCGCCGGCGGCCTCGGCGTCGCGCTGCGCTGTGACCTTCGCATCGCCGAGCAGGGTGCGACCTTCGCCGTGCTGTCGCGTCGCTGGGGGGTCCCGATGAGCGACGGCACGACGGTCCGGCTGCCGCGGCTGATCGGGGCCGGACGCGCGCTCGACATGCTCTTGACCGCGCGGAAGGTCGCAGGCTCGGAAGCGGTCGCGATGGGCCTCGCCGATCGGCTTGTCCCGACCGGCCAGGCGCTGGCCGCCGCGGTCGAGCTGGCGCATCAGATAGCGTCGTTTCCGCAGATCGCGATGCGATCGGACCGGATGTCGGCGATCCGGCAGTGGAATCTGTCCGAGGCGGACGCCATCGCGCTGGAGACGGAGCTCTCCATCGAGGCCCGCCGCAAGGAAGCGCAGGCAGGCGCCAGCCGGTTCGCGTCCGGCTCCGGTCGCCACGGCACCGTCGGGAAGGATTGACAATGCGCGCCGTGATCGGCCGCCGCTTCGGCGGCATCGACGACCTCGTCTACGAGGAGACCGCCCCGCCCGCGCTGGCGCCGGGCACGATCCGTGTCGTGGTGCGCGCCGCCGGCGTCAGCTTCGCGAACCTGTTGTTCATCGCCGGCAAGCACCAGAACCGGCCGAGCATCCCGTTCATCCCGGGCACCGAGATCGGCGGCATCGTGAGCGAGATCGCGCCCGATGTCCGCACCACGCTCAAGGTCGGCGACCGCGTCTGCGCCGGCCTGCCCTCCGGCGGATTCGCAGACCAGGCGATCGTGGATGCGGCCAACGTCTTCCCGATCCCCGACCGCCTGGGCTTCGAGGGCGCGACGCTGTTTCCGACCATCTATGCGACGGCCTATGCCGGCCTGAAATGGCGTGCCGACCTCAAGCCCGGTGAGACGCTGCTGGTGCATGGCGCGGCCGGCGCGAGCGGATTGGCCGCCGTGGAGATCGGCCGCGCGCTCGGCGCCACCGTGATCGCAACCGCCGGCGGTGCGCGCAAGGTCGCGGCCGTCAAGGACTACGGCGCCGACCACGCCATCGACTACCGCGATGGCGGCTTCCGCGACCGCGTGCTGGACATCACCGGAGGCCGCGGCGTCGACGTCGTGTTCGATCCGGTGGGTGGCGACGTGTTCGACGAGTCGTTGCGCTGCGTTGCGCCGCTCGGCCGGCTGCTGCCGATCGGGTTCGCCTCGGGCCGCATTCCCGAGATCCCGGCCAACCTCGTGCTGGTGAAGAACCTGACGGTGATCGGTCTCTACTGGGGCTTCTACATGGCGTGGGGCAAGAGCAAGGCCGACGCTGCGCTGCGCGCGCGGGTCGGCGTCCTGTTCGACGAACTGTTCGGCCTCTTCGAGGCCGGCAAGCTGCGCGCCCCCGTCGATCGCTCGCTGCCGCTGTCGAAATTCGCGGACGCGCTGCGCCGCGTGGAAAGCCGCGAGGTGATCGGCAAGATCGTGTTGCTGCCGGAGTAGGAAACGCGGACGGGTGCGTGAGAGACGCGATTAACGCGCTTGTTGCATACCCACCGGGTCGATCGGCGTTTGCACGCCGAGGCGCGTCTCAATGGCTTCGGCCACTTCGAGGCAAAGGTCCTCCCGAAATCGCGAACCAGTGACAAGCACCCCGATTGGCAGCTCGGTTTCCTCGTCCCGCCCAGCCGGCACGCAGGCTGACGGCAGTCCCAGCAGGTTTGCAGGAACCACCGGACGCATCAGCTCCTTGGCCGCAGCGGCGCCGGTTTCGTTCGCCGTGTCGAAGCCGTGCACGAACGGCAATTGGGTCCATGTGGGTGACAGCAGCAATGGCCGTTCGGCCATGAACAGCGACCAGGCCCGCGCAATGGCGTGGCGCTCCAGCAGAAGGGCGGACCATGCGGCGGGGTCGGGCAGCACCGGCACCAGCGCGTCAAATCTATGCAGGAAGCCGAGCGCGTCCGCGCCCATGATCTGAGACAGCGGGCCAAGCATCGATCGGACGTCACCCATGATCAGGCGCGCCCAACAACTCACCGCATCCTCGTAGCGTGGCGGGTGAATCTCCTCGACCTCATAGCCGGCATCGGCCAACGCATGCGCGGCACGTCGAACAGTCGCGGCCACGGCCGGATCGGTGCGTCCTCCGGGTGGTTCGGGTATCACGGCCACGCGGATCGGCCGGCGCGGCGATGGTCCCTCAAACGGCGCATCAATCGACCAGGGGTCGCGTGCATGCGCCCCCATCAATACACGCAGCCCAAGGCGAACGTCGGCAACCCGGCGCGCCATTGGGCCTTGGACATTCATGAGCTGAACCGCCAGCAACTGCCCCTCGGCAGGGCCGCAATCTGCATCCGGCACGCGCCCGAACGAAGGACGGATCGAGGCAATGCCACAGGCATTGGCCGGATTTCGCAGCGAGCCACCGATGTCATTGCCCAACCCGATCGGGCTCATGCCGCTGGCGATGGCGGCTGCTTCACCTCCGCTCGAACCGCCGGCCGTTCGATCCGGGTGCCATGGATTGCGCGTGAGCCCATGAAGTGAACTGACGGTGTGCAACCGCAAGGCCATGTCCGGCAGATTAGTCCGACCGATCGGGATTGCACCTGCGGCACGCATCCGCTCCACCACCGGCGCGTCGATCGGAACGACTGCGTCCGCGAATGCGGTCACACCCCATGTGGTCGGCAAACCCGCCATGTCGATGTTCTCCTTCACCGTGAAGGGCACGCCATGCAGGGGGCCGATCGCCTCGCCGGCGGCAAGCCGCCGGTCGGCCATATCCGCGGCCGCGCGGGCCTCTTCGGCCAGGACGCGCACCACGGCGTTCAGCGCTGGATTGACGGCATCGATACGGGCGAGATGGGCATTCACCACTTCCGCGGAGCTGAGCTGCCGCCGCGCAATGTGCTGGGCAAGTTCAGTCGCAGACAGCCGCCAGATATCGCTCATCGGAACGCTCCCATGTGTGGCCGCAAACTCCACACATGGTACCCGACGATCTCGACGACGCAATGCGGTGGCCACGCCGTATGACGCGATCGATTCGGCGCGGGTCAACCGCCCTCGCCGCTATCGGCGTCGCCGCCCTCGTCGCCCGGCACGTATTCCAGAATATCGCCCGGCCGGCAGTCCAGCTCCCGGCAGATCGCCGACAGCGTCGAGAAGCGCATCGCCTTGGCCTTGCCGGTTTTCAGGATCGAGAGGTTCTGGATCGAAATGCCGATGGCGTCCGCGAGGTCGCCGAGGCGGCGCTTTCGTTTTGCGAGCATGACATCGAGGTTCACGACGATCGGCACMAGCAYCAYCCTCAGATCGTCAGGTCGTKTTCGGAYTGCAACAGGATGGCGTGCTCGAKCACGAATTTCAGCGCCATCAGGAACACGCCGCCTGCGATGGTGCCGACGTCGASGTTGTARTTCAGCAGCAGGAACTTGATGTCGCCGATCCGGTACAGGAYGTAGATCACYGCGTTGGTSGTGATSGTATCGATGAACGGCCACACCACCAGAAAGATCCCCATCCACCAGACGCCCTGCAGCGTCTCGGACACGAAGATCCGGCCGTTCGCGAATCGGTTCACCATCCGATGAAGCATGCCGATCAGCACGGCGTAAAACGATACCCCAAGCGCAAACAGCGACCAGAACAGCAACTGGCCCGTGGTCGACATCGCAAGCGGGTTGACGACGATGCTGGCGCACTTCGCCTGCTCGCCGCCCAGGCTTTCCGCAATCGTGCCCGGGGCGGTCGTGGTGCGGTAGTAGGCCAGCCACAGCACCACGGGCAGCGAGAGCCAGATCACCCAGAACGCCCGATCGAGCCTGCGAAACCAAAGCTGGCGCTGCTCGCGAACCGATATCCCCATCGCACCCATCCAAAGATTTTTTTGCCAAACAGGCCGTTACGGCCAAGTCGCATCATGCCTTGGTAATGTTGTTGACTCAACCTTAAACGTGATTTATTTCATGTTTATCATGAAATTTTTCATGAAGAAGGTGGATGATGACGGTACTCCCCGACCTTGATGGCCTGCCCAACACCCTGAAGCATATGATCCGCGCTCACCTCACCCGCCGCCTGATCGTGGCGGCATTCCACATCCCGCTGCTCGGCAGCACTGCCGAGGCCGCCAAGGTCAACGACCGGGCCACCGATCCGGCCGGCGTCTGGCTGACCCAGTCCGGCGACGCCAAGGTCAAGGTCCACCATTGCGGCGACGCGCTGTGCGGCCGTGTGATCTGGCTGAAGGAGCCGATCGACAAGGCCACCGGCAAGCCGCAGCGCGACGACAAGAATGTCGATCCTGCGCAGCGCACCCGGCCGGTGATCGGCATCGGGCTCTTCATCAACATGCAGCCGGCGGGCCCGAGCAAGTGGGCCGGCCGGATCTACAACGCCGACGACGGCAAGACCTATGAGAGCTCGGTGACGCTGGTCGCACCTGGCACGCTGAACGTTCGCGGCTGCATGGGAACGCTGTGCGCCGGCGAAGACTGGACGCGGTGAAGGGCTCTGGCCCCGACCCTTCATCGGCCAAGAAGAAACGGAAACCCGCTCACTCGAGGCCGCCGCGTTGGCGGCCTCTTTTTATGACCGGCGGCGCTCCTGGTCCCCGCTCGTCCCGATGATCCGGGATGCCAGTCGGACCATTTTTGCTGCAATGCACAGTGGCGCATGCTGCTATGCAAACAAGCTCATTGCATCTGGTATCTGGTATACATACTTTGGCGGCAGATGATGCGCCGGTCGGTTGCCGGCCCCAAGCCAAAAAGGGGACGTCCATGTCCAAGACCACCACGATCGCGCTCGCGCCCACCTCCACCCCGTTCGGCCGCCTGCTCGCCGCGATCGACCGACTGCTGATGAAGAGCGCCGAGATCGCCAACCGCAACGGCGACCTGCCGCGCTTCGGCCTCTGAGTCCAACGATTCGCGAGCCCGCGCGGCCGCGGCTTCCCTGTTCCCGAAGCACGACCTGAAATTCAACCTTTGACCAATGGCCCCGATTTTCGCGGCCATTTTTGTGCGCGTTGAATTAGTCTTCCAATCTGCCCATCCGAATCTCTGCGGCATAAGCGCACGCTGCCCCTGCGACAGCTTGAACCTTGGCATATCGAATACCAAGATGACGCCGGGCGCGCCACAACCACAACGATGACAAAGCGCGCGTTGGGAGGATCAATGTCGGACATGGTGCAGGCGACTGCGGCACCCACAGCCGCGCGTGTCAGCGACGCCTATCGCTGGACACAACTTGYGATCGGCGTCGCCGCAATGGTGATGATCGCAAACTATCAGTACGGGTGGACATTCTTCGTCCCCGACATCCAGAAAACGTTTGGATGGGATCGCGCATCGATCCAGTGGGCCTTCACGCTGTTTGTTTTGTTCGAGACCTGGCTGGTGCCGGTCGAAGGCCTGTCTCTTATACACATCTAGATGTGTATAAGAGACAGCAGTTCGGCGGGAAGCAGCGCCGCCGGCAGGTCCTGATAGGCAACCGGGCGCAGGAAACGGTCGATCGCCAGCGTGCCGACCGAAGTGCTGCGGCCATCTGCCGTCGACGGGAACGGCCCGCCATGGACCCTGTCTCTTATACACATCTAGATGTGTATAAGAGACAGGTGCCGGACATCGCCACCGATAACACACTGATCCAGACCCGGCGCAACTACCAGCCGACCGAAGTGCTGCGGCAGCCGATCTTCTGGCTGATGTACTTCATGTTCGTGATCGTCGGCGCCGGCGGGTTGATGGTGACGGCGAACCTGAAGCCGATCGCGGTCGACTGGAAGGTCGACAACATCCCGGTGACGCTGGTCGGCATGACCATGACGGCGGTGACCTTCGCCGCGACCATCGACCGGATCCTCAACGGCCTGACGCGTCCGTTCTTCGGCTGGATCTCCGACATGATCGGCCGCGAGAACACGATGTTCATCGCCTTCGGCATGGAAGGCTTCGGCATCTGGATGCTCTACCTCTGGGGTCACGACCCGGTCTGGTTCGTGCTGCTGTCGGGCTTCGTGTTCTTTGCCTGGGGCGAGATCTACTCGCTGTTCCCCTCGACCTGCACCGACACGTTCGGCGCCAAATTCGCCACCACCAATGCCGGCCTGCTCTACACCGCGAAGGGCACCGCGGCGCTGCTGGTGCCGATCGCCAATTACATGCAGCAGTCGTCGGGGCATTGGGACAACGTGTTCATCATCGCGGCCGGCGCCAACATCCTCGCTTCGCTGCTGGCGATTGCCGTGCTCAAGCCATGGCGCAAGATCGTAGTCGCGAAATCGGCAACGGCCTGAACAGCCCCCTCGTCGCTGCCAAGTGGAAGCGCCCGGCCTGACCGCCGGGCGCTTTCTTTTTGCCGCCTGCGCATCAGCCGAAAGTCGGTGCGCGCAACGCCTCATTTGCTGCGGCGCAGCAGAATGATGGGCTTGCTTTCTGGAATATAGTATACCAACATCCATCGAGCGCTTGCGACGATACGCCACAAGAATTGCGACACAGGGTCACAACAAGACCGGCGCGCTCGGGAGGACTTGATGGTTTCCAGCAATACGGCCGTCACACAAGCTCAACCTTCGTCCARTGGCTTCCGCTGGCTKCAGCTTGTCATGGGCATCGTCTGCATGGCGATGATCGCRAACCTGCAATATGGCTGGACGCTGTTCGTCGAYCCGATCGAYGGCGCGCATCACTGGGGCCGCGCGGCGATYCAGTTCGCCTTCACGATCTTCGTGGTGACGGAAACCTGGCTGGTGCCGGTCGAGGCCTGGTTCGTCGACAAATACGGCCCGCGGCTCGTCATCATGTTCGGCGGCRTCATGATCGCGCTGGCCTGGGTGYTGAACTCCTATGCCGATTCRCTKCCCMTGCTCTACRCYGCCGCCGTGATCGGCGGCATCGGMGCCGGCGCGGTGTACGGCACCTGCGTSGGCAAYGCGCTGAARTGGTTTCCYGAYCGYCGCGGSCTCGCCGCCGGCGCCACCGCGGCCGGYTTCGGYGCSGGTGCWGCGCTGACCGTGGTGCCGATCGCCAACATGATCGCCKCGAGCGGYTATCAGACCGCGTTCTTCGATTTCGGCRTCGGCCAGGGMTTGATCGTCTTCATCCTCGCCTTCTTCATCCAGCCGCCCGCSGTCYTGATGCCGCCGAAGAAGAAGCAGCTCAATCTGCCGCARACCAAGATCGACTTCACGCCGCCGCAGGTGCTGCGCAGCCCGATCTTCTGGGTGATGTATCTGGTGTTCGTGATGGTCGCCTCCGGCGGCCTGATGGCGGCGGCGCAGATCGCACCGATCGCGCACGACTACAAGATCGCCAACACACCGGTCTCGCTCGCCGGCTTCCAGATGGCCGCGCTGACCTTCGCGATCTCGCTCGATCGCATCTTCGACGGCTTCGGGCGGCCGTTCTTCGGCTGGGTCTCCGACAATATCGGCCGCGAGCACACCATGTTCATCGCGTTCGGCACCGGCGCGCTGATGCTGCTGACGCTGTCCACCTGGGGCCACAACCCGCTGGTGTTCGTGCTGGCGACCGCGGTCTATTTCGGCGTGTTCGGCGAGATCTACTCGCTGTTTCCGGCGACCTGCGGCGACACCTTCGGCTCCAAATTCGCGACCACCAACAACGGCATGCTCTACACCGCGAAGGGCACCGCCTCGTTGTTGGTGCCGGCGGCCAGCATCGTCGCCACCAGCTATGGCTGGCAGGCGGTGTTCGTGATTGCTGTCGCGCTCAACGCCACCGCGGCGCTGATGGCGCTGTTCGTGATCAAGCCGATGCGCCGCGCCTTCATCCTCGGCAACGAGGCCGCCGCTGCGAGCGAGACGGCGACGAGCGCCAAGACCGCCTGATCCGGATATTTCCAGCTGATCTGAAAGAGGCGCACCTCGGTGCGCCTCTTCTTTTTTGGCACACTCTCCCGAGGTAGAGCTGGAGTACCAAATACCAATCAGTCTTTTGGAACGACATTGCGCTTTGTCGTTCACGCCTGCTCAAATCGTTCGAAGCGTCAGCAAGGCTGCCTATTTAAGCTGTTTGCTGGTGGTAGATTCTCCTAATCGCCGCGTTGACAATTGGTATTATGTATACCAGATTGACGCCGTCGATCATCCCAAGGAGGTTGCCATGCAAGTCGGAGATATCCTGCGCAAGAAAACCGCTCGCGTCGCCACGGTTCGCATGAACGAGACGGTCGCGATCGCCGCGCAACTGATGCGTGCCAGCAATATCAGCGCGCTCGTGGTCAAGGATGTCGTTCGCACCGAGGGCAACACCGCCGCCGGCATGTTCACCGAGCGCGACGTGGTGCGCGCGATCGCCGAGCATGGTGCGGCCGGCGCCAACATGAAGGTATCGCAGTTCGTGTCGGTGCAGCAGCTGGTGTCGTGCACCTCGAGCGACACGCTCGAGCACATCCGTCATCTCATGACCAAGCACCACATCCGCCATGTGCCGGTGATCGACAATTACAGCCTGATCGGTGTCGTCAGCATGCGCGACATCGCAGCCGCCTTCGACGAGGAAGCGACGAGCGCGATGGCGCGGACCGTGACGGCGTATCAAACATCCGAGCAGGCCCAGCCGACCCAATAGCTATCTCGATCTCGTCGCTTTCAGCTGGGCGCCGCGTGGTCGATCTCCGGCGCCTGAGCAGATCATCGAAACCTTCTGCCCCGCCCTCGCCTGACCGCGGCGCCCCGTCATTTCCGCATGGGCGCGCCGCAGGTCGCCGGTAGACATTTGCCGGACAGGACTGCATCCTTCCATCGACATCCAAAAACAACACCGTGCGCGGCCGTCCGCGTCGCGGAAAATTCCGATGGAAACGAGGGCAGAATGATCAAGACACGCTTCACCGAAATGTTCGGCGTCGACCACCCGATCGTGCAGGGCGGCATGCAATGGGTCGGGCGTGCGGAGCTCGTTGCCGCTGTCGCCAATGCCGGCGCGCTCGGCATGATCACCGCGCTGACGCAGCCGACGCCGGACGACCTGCGCAAGGAAATCGCGCGCTGCCGCGAGCTGACCGACAAGCCGTTCGGCGTGAACCTGACCATCCTGCCCGCGATCAAGCCGCCGCCCTACGCCGAGTATCGCCAGGCCATCATCGAGAGCGGCATCAAGATCGTCGAGACCGCCGGCAACAAGCCGCAGGAGCATGTCGACGAGTTCAAGAAGCACGGCGTCAAGGTRCTGCACAAATGCACYAGCGTCCGCCACGCGCTGTCCGCYGAGCGGATGGGYGCCGACGCGATCTCGATCGACGGCTTYGAATGCGCCGGCCATCCCGGCGAGGACGACACCCCCGGCCTGATCCTGATCCCGGCRGCCGCCGACAAGGTGAAGATCCCGATGATCGCCTCSGGCGGCTTCGGCGATGCSCGYGGCCTKGTYGCMGCRCTGGCGCTCGGCGCCGAAGGCATCAACATGGGCACGCGCTTCATGTGCACCAAGGAGAGCCCGATCCATCAGCTCGTCAAGGAACGCATCGTCGCCAATGACGAGCGCGAGACCGAGCTGATCTTCCGCACCATGCGCAACACTTCGCGCGTCGCCAAGAATGCGATCTCCACCAAGGTCGTTGCGATGGAGAAGGAAGGCGCCAAGTTCGAGGACGTCCGTGAGCTCGTCGCCGGCGCCCGCGGCAAGATGGTCTATGCGACCGGCGATGCCGACGAAGGCATCTGGTCGGCCGGCCAGGTGCAGGGCCTGATCCACGACATCCCGTCCTGCGCCGAGCTGGTGTCGCGCATCGTGCACGAGGCGGAAGCGATCATCCGCGAGCGGCTCGAGGCGATGATGTCCGGCGGCAAGCGCCAGGCCGCGGAATAGACGAGATCAAGCGAAACGGACATCGGTTCGCATGAAAAAGACCGCGTCAAGTCAATAACTGTCAAGACGATGACTGGGGCTTCGGTTCTGATTCAATCAGAACCGAATGCTCAAGCGGGAGTTCGCATGCGTCTCTTCAAGTCGGTCATGGTCGCCGCCCTCTGCCTGTCGGCGACAACGGCCCATGCCGCGGGCCTGCGGCTCATCAAGGTGCCGACAGACGGCGCCACGCCCATGCAGATCGCGGTGTGGTCGCCCTGCGCCGCGCCGGCGGGCGAGGTGAAGGTGCGCACGCTGACCCTGCCTGGCACCACCGATTGCCCCGTCGTCGGTGACAGGCTGCCGCTCATCGCGGTCTCACATGGTTACGGCGGCAGCTTCACCGGGCATCACGACACCGCCGAGACGCTCGCCGATGCCGGCTTCGTCGTGGTCGCCGTCAATCATCCCGCCGACACCGGCGCTGGCGATATGACCCGGGCCGATACGCTCGCAGTGCTGATCGAACGCTCGGCCGACATCAAACGGGCGATCGACTACATGCTCGACGCATGGCCGGATCGGAGCAAGCTCGACCCTGGCAAGATCGGCTTTTTCGGTTTCTCGCGCGGCGGTTACACCGGCCTCGTCGTCGCCGGGGCCAATCCTGATATCCGCAAGGCCACAGCGTTCTGCACCGGGCTGTATCGCAAGCCGAGTTGCGAGGAGCTCCAACGCAACGCGATTCCAGCGCAGCCGGCCGTTCATGACCCTCGCGTCAAGGCGATGGTGGTGGCCGACCCGGCGTTCGGTCCCATGTTCGACCGCGATGCGTTCAAGGACATCAAGATACCGGTTCAGATCTGGGCTTCCGAGCTCAGCGGCGAGCAAGGCATCTCGGAGGTCAACCCGGACTACGTCGCGACGATCAACAGCGAGCTGCCGGTCAGGGCGGACTATCATGTCGTCCGCAATGCCGGCCATTTTGCCTTTCTGGCGCCGTGCTCTGCGGGAATGGCCAGCGCATTGCCGAAGCTGTGCACCGACAAGCCGGGCTTCGACCGCGTTGCGTTCCACAGGGAGTGGAACGCCGACATCCTTGCCTTCTTCCGCAAGCAGCTGGACGTTCACCAGCCCTGACATCACATCATCAACAACCCGAAGTGTCCTGCGACACGCCTCGGCCGCCCAGCCAGAAGAGAACCCTATGAAAGCCTATGTGTACGGAGCCAACGGCCCTGAAATCACCGACGTCACCAAGCCGGTGCCGAAGGGCACCCAGGTGCTGGTCAAGGTCCATGCCTGCGGGCTCAACCGCGCCGATCTCGGCATGACCAAGGGCCACGCCCATGGCGCGGCCGGCGGCGTCGGCACCGTGCTCGGCATGGAATGGGCCGGCGAAGTTGCCGAGCTCGGGCCCGATGCCAAGGGCGTCAAGGTCGGCGACAAGATCATGGGGTCCGGCGGCGCGGCGTTCGCCGAATACACGCTGGCCGATCACGGCCGGCTGTTCCGCACCCCATCGAACATGAATTCCGACGAGGCCGCCACGCTTCCCGTCGCGCTCGCCACCATGCACAACGCCGTCGTCACCAATGGCGCATTGCAGCCCGGCCAGACCGTGCTGATCCAGGGCGCCAGCTCTGGCGTCGGCCTGATGGCGATGCAGATTGCGAAACTGAAGGGTGCGAAACTCGTGGTGGGATCATCCACCGATGCGATGCGCCGCGGCCGGCTGAAGGAATTCGGCGCCGATCTTGCGGTCGACTCCAAGGATCCCGGCTGGGTCGATCAGGTGTTGCAGGCGACATCAGGCGAAGGCGTCGATCTGATCGTCGATCAGGTCTCGGGTTCCGTCGCCAACCAGAATCTGAAGGCAACCAAGGTCAAGGGCCGCATCGTCAATGTCGGCCGGCTCGGCGGCACCCATGCCGACTTCAACTTCGACCTGCACGCGGCACGCCGCATCCAGTATATCGGCGTCACCTTCCGCACCCGCACGATCGATGAGATCAGAGAGATCTTCGAGCAGGTGCGCAAGGACATCTGGCCGGCGGTCGAGGCACGCAAGCTGCAACTGCCGATCGACCAGGTCTACAAATTCGCCGACATCGGCAAGGCGTTCGAGCACATGGAAGCCAACAAGCATCTCGGCAAGATCGTGGTGACGCTATAGCGACGCGGGCTCTTCCGCGACGCCGGGAACGTGCCGTATGGAACCCGGGCTGCTTGGGTTCCATGAACGAGCATGACTTTCGGCATCCCGCAATCTCCCGGAATAGACCCGATCGAACCGCGTACTTACACTCGGTTGCAATTCAACATCGGTGGTACTTGCAGATCGTCCGGCAGTCGAATGCGACCGCCGGTCCGTTACGCGAACGCCGCGCTGCAATCGGAGAAGGGTCATATGCGTACCAACGGCAACCGCCTGCGCTCAAGCCGTCGCGCCAAGCTGACGCGCCGGACCAAGGCGGGCGACAGCATCGGTCGCCAGGCGAGCGAGATTGCGAAGCGGCTCGCATTCCTCAGAATGATTGAGGCTGTTATCGCCACCCATCAATCTTCACCGCCGAACGATGCCGCACAACCGCAGCAGCGCCGACCCCGACAGCCAGCTGCGTTGCCGCACCGAGCCACCGCTCCGGCGCAGTCGCGCCTGCGCAAGCGGGCTCGATAGTTCGGTCAGAACCATCTAGCCATCGTCGCACCGTTGTTCAGACCGCTCGAACCTCGGCAAGCCGCTTGATGGCGTAGGCGTCGTCCCAGCAGACGGCGGCTTGCCATGCGGCCGATGCCTGCTCGGCGACATCATGCGCGTTGCCGTCGAGACCGGCAGCGTTGTGGGGCAGCACCAGGTCGAGATCGGGAATGTCGACATGCGACTCGTCCCAGTCGATCAACGCCACCCGGTCTGCCGTCATGCGGATGTTGCGCGGGTTGAGGTCGCCGTGGACGACACAGGTCCGACGCCCGGCGAGCCTCGCCCATGCGGCTCGGCATCGGGCGACGCCCTCAGGCGGCATGGCGCCGAGGTTGATCCGCGTTCCGGTTTCGGCGTGCAGCAGGTCGGTCGACGACCGCCAGCCCGGACGTTGCGGCCACCCCACCGTCAATTGGTGCAGCCGACGGAGCACGTCGGCCACGCGACGCCAGTCGTCCGCCGTCTCGGGCGGTCCGCCCTCCAGATAGGTCATCACCACAAGACCGTTCGCGAACAGCCGGCCGTCTGTCGTCGGGATCGGCACCGGCACGGTCAGACCTTCGCGGTCGAGGCGTTGGAGGAGCGCCGTCTCCCATTCGAGATCAGCATCGCTCCTCGCGCCGAGCCGACCGACCGCAAGGCGCCCCCGGACACGCACGCTCCACACGTCGTTGGCCACCCCGCCGGACAGTGGCTCGATGCGAACTGCGTCCTCACCCCACTGTCCGAGTGCATCCCATCCCGTTGGCGACATCAGGAACATTCCTCGTCGAGTTGGCTGACAAGAATCATTGGGCGAATGCTATCTCTTGGCCCACCGTAGTTGCGCAGACCTGTTAGCCATCTACACGGATAGCCACACGACCATTCAAACAGTACGGCCGCACAGGTCGAGCAGTTGATTTGGCCACCGCGTGCTCGATAGTTCAGCATACATGCTACCGCGGTAAACCAGGGTATTCGGCGTGCCGTCGGGCTCGATGAAGTGGGTCGCATTCTGCATGAGCCTGTAGCCGCAACCTTGGTATATTCGAGGCTCGTGAGCAAACAAGATAGAGAAGGGAATCTGCCGCTCCGCGAGGCGCTGATGAGCGCGCTGAATCAGAGCGCGACTGTGACCAGTCAACCGGCGATCAGGCGCGATGGCAATCCCGCCGAGCATTCCGATCTCGACATTCTCGACGCCAATTCTCACCCTGCGTGTGTAAAGTCCCAGATGGCCAAACACGACTGAACCGTCACGAAGGATCATTGCCATGTCAGGTCGACCTACTGCACGATAGTAGTCGCCGTCGTTGGGGCCATCCTCGGGAAAAGCACGGCTCAGCAGTCTGTGCACGCCAGATGCGAGATCACCTTCGAGATCGCCTGCCCGGACTTCCAGCAATTCAATCATCGGCTCTTCGCTTATCTGTATCTCCGACCGAATATCAGCTTACTCCCTTGGGAAATAGCGCGCACCCGGCATTCGCTGCGCCCTCCTGTTTGACGGGCGAAACGAAGAGCAAAGCTCGGACTAATGATGCCGCGAGAATGCGAAGCCGCGTCCTCATCCAAGCTGTCATCGCCCGACCTCGACCAGGCGATCCAGTACGCCGCGGCCTCTCGGCTCACGTACTATTGCCTCTGGAGTACTGGTTCACCCGCCTGCGCGGGTGATGACACCGGTTGTTTGAATCGAGAACCATCCTCACCGTCGTCCTGGCGGAAGCCAGGACGCATTACCCCGAATGCGCGTCATGACACGATGCAGTTGCTACAGTTCACTTCAACAACGCGATCCTGTGGTTATGGGTCCTGGCTTTCGCCAGGACGACGGCGTGATCTCGGCGTCAACATATGCCACCGATGAGCTCGCGCAGTGTACGTCTTGAGATTCGGAATAGTTCGCAACAACTCCACCGCCGGGACGCACTTGCAACTGAGTGGCGATTGCGCGTGGTGAACAACGACTGACACTTGATGTTCACGGACTCCCTGCTAAACCGCCGCCCATGAATTCTTCACCCGCCAGCGCATCCCACAGCAAGACATCCGTCGCCGCGATCTCGATCCTCGCCAGTGGCAGCATGGCGGTGGCGAAGTTCGTCGTCGGCATCGCCATCGGATCGCTGGCGCTGATCTCCGAGGCGCTGCACTCCTCGATCGACCTGGTCGCCACCATCATCACCTGGGCGGTGGTGCGGGTGTCGGATCAGCCGGCCGACGCCGAGCATCATTACGGCCACGGCAAGTTCGAGAGCGTCTCGGCGTTGTTCATCATCGGCCTGCTCTATGTGCTGGCCGGCGGCATCCTGGTGCAGGCCTACAGCCATCTGCGCGAGGGAGCGCCGCCGCCCTCGATCTCGGCCATTCCCTTCATCGTGCTCGTCGTCGATATCGGCGTCAATCTGTGGCGCGCCCGGGCGCTGCACCGTGCCGCGCGCGACACCAAGAGCCAGGCGCTCGCCGCCGACGCGTTGCACTTCGCCTCCGACGTGATGGGTTCGACCGCCGTCATCGTCGGCCTGGTGCTGGCAGGCCTCGGCTTCTGGTGGGGCGATGCCGCAGCGGCCATCGCGGTCGCGGTGATGATTTCGCTGCTCGGCCTCCGCATGGCCCGTGAGACGGTCGAGACCCTGCTCGACCGCGCCCCCGAAGGCGCGCAGGAGAAGGCCACCGCTGCCATCAAGACCGTGCCGGGGGTCGTCGATGTCGATCGCCTGCGGGTCCGCATGGTCGGCGCGACGCATTTCATCGATGCCATCGCCACCGTGCCGCGCACCTACCCGATCGACCGCGTCGAGGACATCAAGCGGCGGGCGCAGGAGGCGGTGAGCGAGGCGTTCGGCGACGCCGACCTCACCTTCACCGCGGTGCCGGTGGCGCGCGACAATGAGAGCGTGCGCGAGCGCATCATGGTGATCGCGCGCAATTCCGGCCTCGCCATCCACCACGTCACCGTCCACGACATCGGCGGCAAGCTGATCGTCAGCATCGACCTCGAAGTCGACAGCGACATGGCGCTGGATGCCGCGCACGACATCGCCCACGAACTCGAGCGCGCGATCCGAGAGGACTTCGGCGAGGACGTCGAGGTCGACACCCATATCGAGCCGCTCGAGCCGGAACTGCCGTGGGGAACCGACGCAGCGCCGGATCGCGTCGAAACCATCCGGGCCGCGCTGACCGAATTTGCAGCCGGCGGCGCGATCCATGACATTCACAACGTGCGGGTCCGCAACACCGACGCAGGCGAGATCGTCAACTTCCATTGCCGCGCCACGCCCACGATGAGCGTGATCAAGGTGCACGAAGGCGTCGACGAGATCGAACGCAAACTGCGGCGCGCGTTCCCCACCGTGAAGCGCGTGATCAGTCATGCAGAACCGGCGCGCGCGTAATTCTACGGAGGCGTTCCTGTTTCGGACTCACTTTGCGCATCGTGATTCTGTTTTGGACAAGAATTATTTCGCATTAACGAATCGTTGACTCTCGACAGTCCCGGAAATCTGGATTCAAATGATCATGATTCGGATGCATCGTGGGGAGCATCCGAACCGGGTAAAAATCAGCTTAGAGCGGGGGTCTAGGGCATGGCGCGCGCGCATGCAGCGAACGCGTGCGTCCAATCCGATTCGATCAAGGGATTGGCGCAATCGATCGCGAAACCGGCCTATCACAGGCTCCTGACGGCCGAGCCTGCACTGCGCCGCGCTGTGCCTACTCTCATCATCGCCTTCCTGATCACCATCTGCCTCGGCGCCTTCGTCCAGGTGATCGACCAGAACCGGCAGAAGCGCGGCGCGATGAAGCGCGACCTTGCCGCGCTCTCCGACATCCTCGCCGAACGCCTCGACCGCCTGACCTCGGTGCGTCGCGACCGGCTCGCCAATATCGAGCGGTTGCAGGAGCTGCTGCCCGACCTGATCCCGTCCTGGGGCAACGCCTATGGCCGCCACGTCATCATCACCGGCGCCGATCACCGCGTGCTGGCCCGCGTGCCGATCGACGGTGCAGGCGAGAACGACCGCATCCTCGACATCGTCTCCACCGCGCAACTGATGATCGCGCCGGGCCAGCAGGGCGTCGTCAACGACATGACGCTGCCGGGCGGCACCGGCGCGCTGGCGATCTCGCAGCTCGTCAAGTCGCTGCCCGGCCAGATCGTCGTCATCCAGGAGATGAACGAGCCGATCTGGGGATCGGAYGCCGCGCTCTCGGTGACGCTGTCGGCRACCACGAGCTTCGTGGTGCTGATCCTCGGCTTCGCCTTCCACTGGCAATCGACCCGSGCCCGCGAGGGCGAYCTSATCAAYGACGCGGTGCGCGGCCGGATCGACACCGCGCTCAAYCGCGGCCGYTGCGGATTRTGGGACTGGGACCTGTCGCGCGGCAGGATCTTCTGGTCGCAGTCGATGTTCACSCTGCTCGGGCTCGATASCCGCAACGAYCTGCTCACCTTCGGCGAGGTCAACGCGCTGGTGAACTCCGACGACATCAAYCTGTTCGACATCGCCGACCAGYTGATCTCSGGCAAGATCGATCACATCGACCAGAGCTTCCGSATGCGCCATGTCGGCGGCCACTGGATCTGGCTGCGSGTGCGCTGCGAGCTCAGCCAYGCCGCSGCCGACGGCGGCCTGCATCTGATCGGCATCGCGGTCGACATCACCGARCAGAAGAGCCTMGCCGAGAAGTCGGTGGAAGCGGACTTGCGGCTGCGCGACGCCATCGAGACCATCCCGGAGGCCTTCGTGCTCTGGGATGCCGAGGATCGCCTGGTGCTCTGCAACTCGCACTTCCAGCGGCTGCACAAGCTGCCCGACAGCGCCGTCGCCCCCGGCACCTCCTACGAGACCGTGATCGAGGTCGGCAGCATGCCGGAGGTGCGCACCCGCCTGCACGAGAGCGGCATGCCGGCGCCGGGCGCCCGCACCTTCGAGGCCCARCTCGACGACGGCAGCTGGCTGCACATCAGCGAACGCCGCACCAAGGACGGCGGCTACGTCTCSGTCGGCACCGACATCACCCGCATCAAGGCGCACGAGCAGAAGCTGGTCGACAACGATCTRCGSCTGCGCGCCACCGTGATCGACCTSCARCGYTCGCAATCCGAGCTSGARCGRCAGGCCGTCGAGCTCGCYGACCTCGCCGAGAAATAYTCGCAGGARAAGACYCGCGCCGAGGACGCCAACGCYGCGAAGTCGAAATTCCTCGCCAAYATGAGCCAYGAGCTGCGCACGCCGCTCAACGCCATCATCGGCTTCTCCGAGATCATGGGCTCTGGCCTGTTCGGCACGCTCGGCTCGGACAARTACGARGARTAYTGCCACGACATCCTGACMTCGGGGAAATATCTGCTCGAGGTCATCAACGACATCCTGGACATGTCGAAGATCGAGGCCGGCCGCATGAAGTTCGACATGGAGYCGCTCRACCTCTCCGGYATCCTCGCCGAGTCGCTSCGGGTGGTGTCCGGCCGYGCCGAGCACAAGRGMCTGTCGCTGGAATCGGATATCGAGAGCACSATCTCCGTCGTCGCMGACCGCCGCTCGGTCAAGCAGATCATCGTCAACCTGCTCTCCAACGCCGTGAAGTTCACGCCCGACAATGGCCGCGTGCTGGTGCGCGGCCAGATGCTGGAYGAYTCGATCGTGCTGYTGATCGCCGACAGCGGCATCGGCATCGCGCCGGACTCGCTGCGGCGGCTCGGCAAACCGTTCGAGCAGGTCGAGAGCCAGCTCACCAAGAGCTACCAGGGCTCGGGCCTCGGGCTTGCGATCGCCCGCTCGCTGACCAATCTGCACGGCGGCTCGATGAAGCTGCGCTCCAAGCTCGGCGTCGGCACCGTGGTCCGCGTCACGCTTCCCCGCGATCCGCGCACGCTGCAGGCTCGGCTGCCGGAAGCGGCGTAGGACCGCTACGCGCTTTCCAGCGTCGGCGCGACTTCGCGCGCGACCTGCACCAATGCCGCGATCAGCGGCGTCATCGGATCGCGCTGCGGGATCACCAGGCCGATGCTGTAGTCGACGACCGGATCGACGATCGGAATGCTGCGCACGGCGTCGGCAAGGCCGAGCGTCTCGGCGAGCTTGGCCGGCATCACGCTCGCCCAGCGTCCGGTCTTCACATGGGTGTAGAGCACGAGCAGCGAGTTCGACGTCAGCGTCGGCGTCGCTTCCGCACCGACCGAGGTCAGCGCGCGATCGATGATGCGGCGRTTCTGCATGTCGGGCGTCAGCAGGCASAGCGGCACGGTGCCGACTTCCTTCCASGTCACCTGCTTGCGGTCRCCGAACATCGCATCCGGCGCMGTCAGCAGCCGRTAGCTCTCATTGTASAGCGGRATGGTGCGGACCTTGCCGATCGGCTCGTTCTCGATATAGGTCAGCCCGGCATCGACCTCGAGATTTTCSAGCAGGCCGAGCACRTCSGCCGASGTGCAKGACTGGATGCGRAASCGCACGTCGGGATGGCGCGCCCGRAACGGCGTGGTGAGCGMSGCCACCATGCCSAGCGCRGTCGGGATCGCCGCGATCCGGATCTCRCCCGACAGYTTGTCCTTGAGGCTGTTGATCTCCTGCTTCATCGCCCGCGCGTCGCCGACGATGCGCCGCGCCCAGTCCAGCGTCCGCTCGCCTTCCGGCGTRAAGCCCTGGAAGCGGGAGCCGCGCTGCACCAGCATGACGCCGAGGATYTCCTCGAGCTGCTTGAGGCTGGTCGACATGGTCGGCTGGGTGACGCCGCAGGCCTCCGCGGCCCGGCCGAAATGCCGTTCCTTGGCCAGCGCCAGCAGAAGTTCCAGCTTGTCGATCAAGGCCCAGACCCCTTCGGAAAGCGGTGCCGGAGGCGGCACGCCGATACACCCATAGGTAACACGATCAGGGCGCGATCCCGAAATCCAAACCAGGCCGGAAGTGCGTGATTCCAGACCATTATTGCAATCCCGGATCGACCCATTCGGCAACGCTATTAATCGCGTTTCGCAATCGCCGCATGAGACAGCTTTATTGATATTTCGAAGGATTCCAATTCTCATATACGGAGCAAAAAATGATCGTGAGAAGCGCTGATGACGGTGGGATACGAACCTTGGGACACGACGCGCGGCGCTGAGATCATCGCCGAGCATGCCGGGCTCGAAGGCGCCACGCTGGTGATCCTGCACGCGCTGCAAGAGGCGTTTGGCTACGTGCCGGAGCCGGCGATCCCGATGGTGGCGGAAGCTCTCAATTTGTCCCGCGCCGAGGTGCACGGCGTATTCACCTTCTACCATGACTTCCGCAAGCAGCCGGCCGGACGGCACGTCCTGAAGCTCTGCCGCGCCGAGGCCTGCCAGGCTGCCGGCGGCGATGCGCTGGCGGCGCGCGCTGAGGCAAAACTCGGCGTTTCGCTGGGAAATACCACCGCGGACGACCGCGTCACGCTGGAGCCGATCTACTGCCTCGGCCTGTGCGCCACGGCGCCGTCGGCGATGCTGGATGGCCGCGTGATCGGCCGGCTTGATGAAGCGCGGATCGATGCGCTGGTCGCGGAGGCACAGCGATGACGATGCGGATCTTCATTCCCCGCGATGCCGGTGCGGTCGCCGTCGGCGCCGACGATATCGCGCTCGCCTTCGAGCAGACCGCAGCCGCGCGCGGCACGCCGGTCGAGATCGTCAGGACCGGCTCGCGCGGGCTGTACTGGCTGGAGCCGATGGTCGAACTCGCGACGGCGCAGGGCCGTGTCGCATTCGGTCCGGTGGCCACCTCCGAAGTCCCTGCCCTGTTCGACGCGATGGCGAACGACGGCCCGCACGCCCTGCGGCTTGGTGTCACAGATCAGATTCCCTGGCTGAAGCGCCAGACCCGCCTGACCTTCGCGCGCTGCGGCGTGATCGATCCGCGCTCGGTCGACGACTACCGCGCCCATGGCGGCTACAAGGGCCTGGAGCGGGCGCTGACGCTGACCTCGGACCAGATCCTGGCCGACGTCACCACCTCGGGCCTGCGCGGCCGCGGCGGCGCCGGCTTCCCCACCGGCATCAAGTGGAAGACCGTGGCGCAGGCCAGCGCCGACCGCAAATACATCGTCTGCAACGCCGACGAGGGCGACAGCGGCACCTTCGCCGACCGCATGATCATGGAAGGCGACCCCTTCGTCGTGATCGAAGGCATGACAATCGCCGGTATCACCGTAGGCGCCAGCAAGGGCTACATCTACATCCGCTCGGAATATCCGCACGCGGTCGAGGCGATGAACGCGGCGATCACAGCGGCCCGTCGCGCCGGCCTGCTCGGCAAGAGCATCGGCGGCTCGCCCCATGAGTTCGATCTCGAAGTACGCGTCGGCGCCGGCGCCTATGTCTGTGGCGAGGAGACCTCGCTCTTGGAGAGCCTCGAAGGGCGCCGCGGCATCGTGCGCGCCAAGCCGCCGCTGCCGGCGCACAAGGGCCTGTTTGGCCGCCCCAGCGTCATCAACAACGTGCTGTCGTTCGCCGCGATCCCGTTCATCCTCGACAATGGCGCCAAGGCCTATGCCGATTTCGGCATGGGGCGCTCGCGCGGCACCATGCCGATCCAGCTCGCCGGCAACATCAGATATGGCGGGCTGTTCGAGACCGCGTTCGGCGTCACGCTCGGCGAACTCGTCGACGAGATCGGCGGCGGCACCTTCACCGGACGCGAGGTGCGCGCGGTGCAGGTCGGCGGCCCGCTCGGCGCCTATTTCCCGCGCGCTCTGTTCGACACCCCGTTCGACTATGAGGCGTTCGCGGCGCGCGACGGCCTGATCGGCCACGGCGGCGTCGTCGTGTTCGACGACAGCGTCGACATGGCCAGGCAGGCGCGCTTCGCGATGGAGTTCTGCGCCGTCGAATCCTGCGGCAAGTGCACGCCGTGCCGGATCGGCTCGACCCGCGGCGTCGAGACCATCACCAGGATCATCAACGGTGACCGCGTCGCCGAGAACCTCGCCGTGGTCGAGGACCTCTGCAACACCATGAAATTCGGCTCGCTCTGCGCGCTCGGCGGCTTCACGCCCTACCCCGTGCTCAGCGCACTGAAACATTTCTGGGAAGATTTTGGCCCGGTGCCGGCCCGCTTGCAGGCTGCGGAATAGCAGGAGATCACGATGTCGCTGATCCAGGAAACCGATTTCGGTACACCCAAGTCCAAATCAGAGACGATGGTCACGCTGACCATCGACGGCAACCAGGTCACGGTGCCCGAGGGCACCTCGATCATGCGCGCGGCGATGGAGTCGGGCACGCAGATTCCGAAGCTGTGCGCGACCGACATGGTCGACGCGTTCGGCTCGTGCCGGCTCTGCCTGGTCGAGATCGAGGGCCGCGCCGGCACGCCCGCCTCCTGCACCACGCCTGTGATGCCCGGCCTCGTCGTGCACACCCAGAGCGAGCGGCTGAAGAAGCTGCGCAAGGGCGTGATGGAGCTCTACATCTCCGACCATCCGCTGGACTGTTTGACCTGCGCCGCCAACGGCGACTGCGAATTGCAGGACATGGCGGGCGCGGTCGGCCTGCGCGACGTGCGCTACGGCTATGAGGGCGAGAACCACGTGTTCGCCAAATCGCACGGCTGCGAGAACGACAACTGGATGCCGAAGGACGAATCCAATCCGTACTTCACCTACGATCCCTCGAAGTGCATCGTCTGCTCGCGCTGCGTCCGGGCCTGCGAGGAGGTGCAAGGCACCTTCGCGCTGACAATCTCCGGCCGCGGCTTCGACAGCCGCGTCTCGCCCGGCATGAGCGAAAGCTTCCTCGGCTCCGAATGCGTGTCCTGCGGCGCCTGCGTGCAGGCCTGCCCGACCGCGACGCTGACCGAAAARTCSGTGATCGAGATCGGCCAGCCCGAGCATTCGGTCGTGACCACCTGCGCCTATTGCGGYGTCGGYTGCACCTTCAAGGCCGAGATGCGCGGCGAGGAAGTGGTTCGCATGGTGCCGTGGAAGGACGGCAAGGCCAACCGCGGCCATTCCTGCGTCAAGGGCCGCTTCGCCTGGGGTTACACCACCCACAAGGAGCGCATCCTGAAGCCGATGATCCGCGAGCGSATCGARGATCCCTGGCAGGAAGTRYCMTGGGACGAGGCGATGAATTTCGCCGCCGCGARRTTCAAGRGCATYCAGCAGAAATACGGCCGCGACGCGGTCGGCGGCATYACSTCGTCACGCTGCACCAATGAAGAAACCTATCTGGTGCAGAAGCTGATCCGSGCCGGCTTCGGCAACAACAATGTCGACACCTGCGCCCGYGTCTGCCATTCGCCGACCGGCTATGGCCTGTCGCAGACCTTCGGCACCTCGGCCGGMACGCAGGAYTTCGACTCGGTCGAGCACACCGACGTCGTCCTGATCATCGGYGCCAATCCGGCGGCSGCTCATCCGGTGTTCGCCTCGCGGCTGAAGAAGCGGCTGCGCCAGGGYGCYAARCTGATCGTGGTCGATCCRCGCCGCACCGAGATGGTGGAATCGCCGCATGTGAAGGCGCTGCAYCTGCCGCTGMTGCCCGGCACCAACGTCGCSGTGGTCACGGCGCTCGCCCATGTCATCGTCACCGAAGGGCTGGTCAACGAGAGCTTCGTGCGCGAACGCTGCGACTGGAGCGAGTTCGAGGAATGGGCGGCCTTCGTCGCCCAGGAGAAGTACAGCCCCGAAGCGACCGCGATCATGACCGGCSTCGAYCCGARGGAYCTGCGCGAGGCGGCGCGGATCTACGCSACCGGCGGCAAYGGCGCGATCTATTACGGRCTCGGYGTCACCGAGCACAGCCAGGGCTCCACCACGGTGATCGCGATCGCCAACCTCGCGATGGTGACCGGCAATATCGGCCGCCCCGGCGTCGGCGTGAACCCGCTGCGYGGCCAGAACAACGTGCAGGGCTCCTGCGACATGGGCTCGTTCCCGCACGAACTGCCGGGCTAYCGGCATATCKCGGGCGAKGCCGTGCGCGAGCAGTTCGAGGCGATGTGGAACGTCAAGCTCAACAAGGAGCCGGGCCTGCGCATCCCCAACATGTTCGACGCCGCGATCGAGGGCACCTTCATGGGGCTCTACGTGCAGGGCGAGGACATCCTGCAATCCGACCCCAACACCAAGCACGTGGTGGCGGCGCTGTCGGCGATGGAATGCGTCATCGTCCACGATCTCTTCCTGAACGAGACCGCGAACTACGCCCACGTCTTCCTGCCCGGCTCGACCTTCCTCGAGAAAGACGGTACCTTCACCAATGCCGAACGCCGCATCCAGCGGGTCCGCAAGGTGATGACGCCGCGCAACGGCTATGCCGACTGGGAAGTGACGATCCTGCTCGCCAAGGCGATGGGCTTCGAGATGCACTACAACCATCCGTCCGAGATCATGGACGAGATCGCGGCGCTGACGCCGACCTTCACCGGCGTCTCCTACGCCAAGCTGGACGAGCTCGGCTCGGTGCAATGGCCGTGCAACGAGAAGGCGCCGGAGGGCACGCCGATCATGCATATCGGCGGCTTCGTGCGCGGCAAGGGCAAGTTCATCATCACCGAATATGTCGCGACTGACGAGCGCACCGGGCCGCGCTATCCGCTGCTGCTCACCACCGGCCGCATCCTCAGCCAGTACAATGTCGGCGCACAGACCCGACGCACCGAGAACGTGGTCTGGCACGCCGAGGACCGGCTCGAGATCCATCCGCATGACGCCGAGCAGCGCGGCGTGCGCGACGGCGACTGGGTGCGGCTCAACAGCCGCGCCGGCGAGACCACGTTGCGCGCGCTGATCACCGACCGGGTGGCGCCGGGCGTGGTCTACACCACGTTCCATCACCCCGACACCCAGGCCAACGTCATCACCACGGACTTCTCCGACTGGGCGACCAACTGCCCGGAGTACAAGGTCACCGCGGTGCAGATCTCGCCGTCGAACGGTCCGAGCGACTGGCAGAAGGCCTATGACGAACAGGCGCGCAACTCCCGCCGCATCGCGCCTGTGGTGGAGGCGGCCGAGTAGCGATGCGCGAGCCCGTCCACAAGGCGATCCGGAAGGTCTGGCGCGACGGCGTCTTCAGCGACGGCGCGCGCCTGATCCCGGAAGAGACGCCGCTGGCGYTGACCTAYAATGGCGGCACYTAYGCGGTGATGATGGGCTCGCCYGAGGACCTCAGCGATTTYGCCATCGGCTTCAGCCTGAGCGAAGGCATCGTGCAATCGRCYGASGARATCGAGACCCTCGAYATCGTCGAGCTCGATGAYGGCATCGAGCTTCGGATGTGGCTCAAGCCCGACAAGGCSGAGCGGATCGCCGAGCGGCGRCGCAACATCGCYGGCCCGACCGGCTGCGGCCTGTGCGGRATCGACTCGATCAGCGAGGCRGTMCGRCCGGCYGCSGTGGTGCCGGCGGGCCGYGTSTTCACGCCGCGCGAGATCATGACGGCGATGGCYGCGGTCGCGCCGCTGCARGAGATCAACCATCAGACSCGCGCCGYRCACGCCGCCGCGTTCTGGACCGCCACGCGCGGCATCGTGGCGCTGCGCGAGGATGTCGGCCGCCACAATGCGCTCGACAAGCTCGCCGGCGCRCTGGCGCGCGACRAGGTCATTGCCAGCGACGGCATCGTGCTGCTGACCAGCCGCGTCTCGGTCGAGATGGTGCAGAAGACYGCCGCSATCGGCGCGCCGCTGATCGCSGCGGTGTCGGCACCRACRGCGCTTGCGGTCCGGATGGCGGATGCCGCCGGCATCACGCTYGCCGCGATCGCCCGCGCSGACGGATTTGAGATCTTTACCCACCCGGRMCGCGTCACCGGCGCGGTRCCCGGCAAGGAGTCAGCCTATGTCGTCGTCGCCTGAAAARCTGGTCTATATGGCGAACCAGATCGGAAAGTTCTTCCACAGCCAGGGCCACGACCGCGCCGTGCAGGGCATCTCCGAGCACATCTGGAAGTTCTGGGACCCGCGGATGCGCAAGCAGATCTTCGCCCATCTCGACGCCGGCGGCGCCGGCCTCGACGCCGACGTCCGCGATGCCTTGCAGAAACTGAAGCAGCAGGCGTAGTCGGCCAGCGCAACGATAAGGGGGTGGGCAAAGGCGCGCTGGCGCCGTGCCGACCTTCAAGCGTTCCGCTCGGAACGGTGGGCACGCTTCGCTTTGCCCACCCTACGCGCTGCTCTATCACCGTCACCCTGAGGAGCGCACTCTTGCGCGCGTCTCGAAGGGTCGACGGCCCGGCCGGTGGCCGTGCATCCTTCGAGACGCGCTACGCGCTCCTCAGGATGACGGGATTGAGATCGCAGGGCGGGTTAGCGCTTCCGTCTTCGCTCGTTGAGTTACGGCGGACAAGTCGCTAACCTACCCTACGCGCTTCCCTAACCGACGATCGCGTTGAAGACGCGGCGCACCTCGCTCTGGGTCTCGCGCAGGCGCGCTTCGAGCGCGGAGAAATCCGGCGTGTCGCCGGCTCGCGCCATCACGCGCAGCAGATCCTCGCCCGCCGTCTCGGGATTGAACTTGCCGCTGACGCAGAGCCGCAGGATCTGCGTCAGATCATGATAGAGCCGCGCCGCCGAGCGCAGGATCTCGGCCTCGGACTGGCCGAGCAGACCGAGCTTGGCGGCATGATCGAGCACCTGCAAGGTCGAGACGCTGAGGATCTCCGGCTTCGCTGATGCGTGCGCGAGTTGCAGATACTGGGCGATGAAGTCGATGTCGACGAGCCCACCGGCGGCGAGCTTGAGGTCCCAGACGTCGTCCTCGCCCTTCTCCAGCGCGATGGCGCGCCGCATGTCGGCGACGTCGGCCGCGGTCGACGCCGCATCGCGCGGCCGGGTCAGGACGCTGCGGATGATCGCCTCGATCCTCTCGCGGAATTCAGGCGACGACGAGATCACGCGGGCACGCGTCAGCGCCATGTGCTCCCAGGTCCAGGCCTCGCGCTCCTGGTAGTCCGAGAACGCGTCGATCCGCGAGGCGACCGGGCCCGCACGGCCGGACGGGCGCAGCCGCATATCGACCTCATAGAGCACGCCGTAATTGGTCCGGGTCGTGAAGGCGCTGATCAGGCGCTGGGTGAAGCGGGCAAAATACTGCGCGCCGTGCAGCGAGCGCTCGCCGTCGGAGTCCGGCGCCTCGCTGTCGAAATCGTAGAGCGTGATCAAATCGAGATCGGACGACGCCGTCATCTCGCGGCTGCCGAGCCGGCCCATCGCCAGGATCGCGGTCTCCTGCCCCTTGATCCGGCCGTAYTGCGCGGCGAACTGGTCGGTGACGAGSCCGTGCACGGTGTGCACGATRCCCTCCGCGACATCGGCAAAGGCGGTGCTGGCGTGCTGCGCCGACACCGTGCCGGACAGRATCCGCGTGCCGATCAGGAACARGCTCTCCTGGCCGAACAGYCTCAGRCGATCGAGGAAGTCCTCGTAGGAMGASGCATCCTGCAACGTGGTGGCRAGSCGCTCSGACAATTCCTTCTTGTCCGGCATCGCGCCGAAGAARCGCGGATCGACCAGGCCGTCCATGATYTGCGGCTGCCGCGCCAGCATGTCGCCGAGCCGYGGTGCGGCWCCGAGGATCAGCGCCACCAGCGCGACGAAATCKCGGTTCTGGCTGAGCAGCGAGATCAGCCGMCCGCCCCGCTGCARCGCGCCSAGGAAACGGTCGAATGCCGCCACCGCGTCGTCCGGCTCCTCGGCATGCGCRAGGCCGTCGATCAGGCCRGGAATGAATTCGAGGAACGCSGCCCGCGTCGCCTCSACGCGTAGCGCGCGRTARTCGCCCGCGATCCACTGCTGCACAGTGCCGGCCACCGCRACGGGCTTCTTGAASCCGAGYTGRGCGAGATGTTCGATCAGGCGRCCGTCYTCGGGCCCGGCGYCGTAATCRACATCCGGCAGCCTGGCCGTGCCGGTCGGATCGTCGCCCTCGAACAGCTTGCCGTAGTGGTTCTGCACRATCTTGAGCTGRCGGAGYAGATCGCYGGCGAAAGCCTCGCGATTCKCGTAGCCGAAGAAATGCGCGAACCGCTCGACSTCCTCRGGCGCTTCCGGCAGCGARTGGGTCTGCTCRTCGGCGATCATCTGCARCCGRTGCTCGACCCGGCGCAGGAATTCGTASGCAATCGTCAGCTCGTCGCGYGCCTCGARGGTRATCCAGTTGCTGTCGGCGAGSACGTTGAGCGCCTCCAGMGTCGGCCGCACCCGCAGCTCGGGATGGCGGCCGCCGGCGATCARCTGCTGGGTCTGGGCRAARAACTCGATCTCGCGGATGCCGCCGCGSCCGACCTTGACGTTGTGGCCCTCGACMGAGATCTCGCTCTGSCCGCGATAGGTCTGCATCTGCCGCTTCATGTCGTGGACRTCGGCCAGCGCSGCRAAGTCSAGATGYTTGCGCCAGACGAASGGCGCGAKCTCGSCGATCAGCGCGTCRCCGGCCTTKGGATCGCCGGCGCAGGGCCGCGCCTTGATCATCGCAGCGCGCTCCCAGGTGCGYCCCTCGCGCTCRTARTARTGCAASGCCGCGTCGGTCGAGATCGCGACCTGGGTCGAGGCCGGGTCCGGGCGCAGCCKSAGATCGACCCGGAACACATAGCCYTCGCCCGAGCGCTGYTGCAGCATCCGCGCCATCGCCTGGGTGACGCGCACGAAGAACGGYTGCGGCTCGATGTCCTCGGCGAGCGACGTSRCSGTGCGATCGAAGAACACGATCAGRTCGATRTCGCTGGAATAGTTCAGCTCGCCCGCRCCCATCTTGCCCATCGCRAGCACGATCAGGCCSGAGCCSACYTCSGGATGCTCGGGATCGRCRGCGGTCATCCGGCCGCGCGCRACCTCCTGSCKGAACARATAGCGCAGCGCCAATTGCACYGAATTSACSGCGATGTCGGTCAGCGCCGCSGTCACCCGCATCACCGGCCAGACGCCRCCGATGTCGCACAGAGCGATCATCAGCGCCGCCTCCGCCTTCATGCGGCGRAGCAGAACCATCACSTCGGCCTCGCTGCCGGCGGCGAGCACCTCGCGCGAGGTSGTCTCGATCAGRCTSGCCAGATGCGGCTCCGGGTCGCACGACAGGATCCGGATCAGCCGCGCGGCATCGGCGCGCGCGAGYTCGAACARATAGGGCGAGTAYTCGGCGATGCCGCGCAGRATRTCCCGCGCGAAGGGATGSCCSAGCAGYGSCTCGAGCGCSKCYGAYTGCGCCGGCTCGAGCTCGGCGAACCAGTCSGTCAGGCGTTGATCRGCGGAKTTGGGCGCGGCGACATGCGGTCCGTCCGCGAACCGCGCGGCCAGACAATGTCGACCCGCGTTTCCCGGCGCGGCGGCATTCATGCCGCCTTCTGTGGCACATCCTGCGTTTGAGCCGCAAGCCTGTCACTGCCGCCSRCCCGSGCGGGYAGCACCAGGGTSGCCACCARCCCTGGRTGGGCATCRCCGAGCCGMAGCTCGCCGCCATGGAGCGTGGCGACCGCCGAGGCCAGGCTGAGGCCGAGACCGGAACCGGGTAAGGTGCGGCTCGCCTCSAGCCGGACGAARCGCTCCACCGCGTGCTTGCGGTCGCTCTCGGGGATGCCGGGGCCATGGTCGGTGACGCTGAGCAGSACCTGATCGCCCTCGCGCCGCGCCTCGATCAGGATCTCCCGCGCATYGSCCTTCAGCGGCTCGACRCCCGWGYCGGGCTTGCCATAYTTGAYGGCRTTCTCKACCARRTTGGCGACCGCCTGGCTGATCAATTCGCGGTTGCCGTGGATCGGYGCCGGCTCGGTCTTSACCTGCAACGTCATGCCGTCGTCCTCGGCCAGCGGCTCGTACAGYTCGTGGATGCCGTTGGCGACGTCGGCRCCGTCGAAATCGTCCATGTTGCCGCGCGCCTGGCCGGACTCGGCGCGCGCGATCATCAGCAGCGCGTTGAAGGTGCGGATCARCCCGTCGGACTCCTCRATCGTCCGCTCCAGCGCSGCGCGATAGTCGGCCTCGCAGCCGGACCGCGCCAGYGCCTCCTCGGCRCGATTGCGCAGCCGCGTCAGCGGSGTCTTGAGATCATGGGCGATRTTGTCGGAGACCTCCTTCAGCCCSGTCATCAGCGCCTCGATGCGCTCCAGCATGGCATTGAGATTTTCCGCSAGGCGGTCGAGCTCGTCGCCGCTGCGGCCGACCGGCAGSCGGCCYGTGAGATCGCCSGCCATGATGCGCTTGGTGGTGCCGGTCATGGCATCGATCCGGTGCAGCACGCGGCGCGCGACGAAGATGCCGCCRCCGAKGCCGAGCACGAYGACGACSAGRATCGACCATTGYGCGGCMTTGGCGACGATGCCGAACAGCCGCCGCCGCTCCTCRAGRTCGCGYCCGAYCAGGAGRCGGAAGCCGTTCTCCATCTGGGTGACCCGCACCAGCGCGCGRTGGTCGGTCTTGTCCTGGTCGTCGATCCKSCGATAGGCGGTCTCGGTCCAGCCCTGGACGCTCATCACGCCCGGCGCCAGCGAGCCGACATTGCCGGCCAGCGCCTGCCCRTTCGGCGCCGTCAGSAGATAGAGGTTGGCGCCCGGCCGCAGCGCGCGATAGCCCATGCTGTTGAGSAGGCCGCGCAGCCCGCGSCGRTTRTAGATGTCRGTGATCTCGTTGACCTCGGCGTTGACCGTCACCGTGATCTGCTCGGTGATCAGCCGMCGCGTGTTCCAGGCGAAATAGGCYAGCAACGAGGCGGCGAACARCGCGAACAGGAACAGATACACCAGCGTCARCCGAAACGCCGTGGTGCGGATCAGTTTGCCGAAGGCCGTCACGATCTACCTGATGCCRTCKCKGATCATGTACCCCGCGCCGCGAATSGTATGCAGCAGCGGGCGCTCGAACCCCTTGTCGATCTTGGATCGCAGCCGGGAGATGTGAACGTCGATGACGTTGGTCTGCGGATCGAAATGATAATCCCAGACGTTCTCGAGCAGCATGGTGCGCGTCACCACCTGGCCTGCGTGCTTCATCAGATATTCGAGCAGCCGGAATTCGCGCGGCTGCAGGGTCAGCTCGTCCTTGCCGCGGGCGACGCGATGCGACAGGCGATCGAGCTCGAGATCGCCGACCTTGTAGGTGGTCTCCTCCGCCGGGCCGACATTGCGCCGCGACAGCACCTCGACGCGCGCCAGCAGCTCGGCGAACGAATAGGGCTTCGGCAGATAGTCGTCGCCGCCGGCACGCAGGCCCTTGATGCGGTCATCGACCTGGCCGAGCGCCGAAAGGATCAGGACCGGCGTCCGGTTGCCCTTGTCGCGCAGGCTGCCGATCAGCGACAGGCCATCACGCTTCGGCAGCATGCGGTCCACGACCAGCACGTCGTAGTCGCCGGTCTCGGCCATCGACAGACCTTCCTCGCCGTCGGAGGCGAGATCGGCGATGTAGCCGACTTCACGGAATGCCTTGACCAGATAGTCGGCGGACTCGCGGTCGTCTTCGATGATCAGGATGCGCATTTGCGGAGCGGTTGCGGTCACGGGAATTGGCCCTCTCTCAGCATGGCGCGGCCGGCCTGCACATGCAAGACGACCGCGCGTAATCTCGAAATCTTGTGGCTGCATGATCCGACCGGAACAGCGGTCGCCACTCTTCCGGATCATGCGGGGAGGAAAAAAGTGGGCGGTGAAGCTGGGGGACCTCACCGCCCTGAGACCTTCCGACGGAGGGGGGCATATTCCATCGAAAGGCAACATAGGGAGCGAGCAAGGGGCCCGCCCCCCGGAAAGCGCCGTCGGCGGGGGCGACTGATGCCGGCGACGCTTCCCAACTCATAGATAGTTATCCCTTGGCCAGCGGCACTGCCACAAAGCGCGACGAACCGCCGCTCTTCACGCGCATGAGAACGCTGTTCTTGTTGTCATTGCGCGCCGCGGTGATTGCATCGCGCACCTCACCGGCAGTGCCGACCGACTTGCCGGCGACCTCGAGAATCACGTCGCCTTCCTTGAAGCCCCGCTCAGCGGCAGCACTCTTGGGATCGACTTCGGTCACGACCACGCCTTCCTTGCCGGCACCGGCCACACTGTTGGCGGGCGCCACGGTGAGGCCCAGTTTCGGCACGTCGGTGCCACGGGACGAGTTGCCCTTGTCGCTGTTGTCGGTGTCTGCCTTGGCTTCCAGGCTGTTCGGCAACTGACCGAGCGTGATGTTGACGGTCTTGTCCTGGCCCTTGTGCAGCACGTTGAGCTTCACGGCATTGCCGGGCGCGAGGCCGCCGATGGTGCGGGCGAGTTCGCGCGCATCCTTCACCGGCTCGCCGTTGACCGCGGTGATGACGTCACCGGACTCGATGCCGGCCTTGGCCGCGGGGCCATTGGCCTGCGGTTCGGCAACCAGCGCGCCTTCGGCCTTCTTCATGCCGAGGCTGTCGGCGATGTCGGAGGTCACCGGCTGGATCTGGACGCCGATCCAGCCGCGGCTGACCGAGCCCTTGTCCTTCAGCTGGGCGACGACGCTCTTGACGGTGGCGGCGGGAATCGAGAACGCGATGCCGACGCTGCCGCCGGACGGCGAGTAGATCGCGGTGTTGACGCCCATCACCTCGCCCGAGACGTCGAACGCCGGGCCACCCGAATTGCCCTTGTTCACGGGCGCATCGATCTGGATGAAGTCGTCATACGGACCGTTGCCGATGTCGCGGCCGGAGGCCGAAACGATGCCGGCGGTCACGGTGCCGCCGAGGCCGAACGGGTTGCCGACCGCCAGCACCCAGTCGCCGATCCGCGGCTTGGTGTCGGACAGCTTGGCGAACTGGAAGTTGGAACCGCCCTCGACCTTGATCAGCGCGAGATCGGTGCGCGGATCAGTGCCGATCACCTTGGCGGAATAGGTCTTGCCGTCGTCGGTGGTGACCTCGACCTTGTCGGCGCCATCGACCACGTGATTGTTGGTCACGGCATAGCCGTCAGCCGAGATGAAGAAGCCGGAGCCCTGGCCCGTCACCACGCCACCGCCACGCGGTCCACCGCGCAGGCCCGGGGGCAGACCATCCGGACCGCCGAAGCGGCGGAAGAAGCGCTCCATCGGCGAACCCGGCTGGAACGGCGAATCGTCGTTGCCGCTGTCGTCCTTCGCGACCTTCTCGCGAATGTTGACCTTGACCGAGATCACCGACGGCTTGACCCGCTCGACGATGTCGGCAAACCCGACCGGCTGCTGGACCTTCTTGACCTCGTTGTTGACCTGCGCATGCGCAGGCGTGGTGAACAGGTCGGCGGGATTGTGCGAGGGGCTGAAGGCATAGGTGGCGGCGCCGAGGCCGGCCACGACCGACGCCATCAGCGCAAACTTGCGGGCGGAAAACAGCGAGCGCTTCGGCGCCTTATAGGACGGAAGGGACGAGAGGTCGGGACGGTCGGTCATGTGCAGGAATCTCCAGGGCCAGAATCAGTCGGTGCGGGGGCGAGCACCTGATGCGTCTGAACATGGGGTCATCAGCCTTACGGCGCGCTGGCTGCGGAATTAAACTTTGGTAATTGAGCAGGTCAGCGCTGCGGCAGAATAGCGCAGCCAAATAAAGGGCTTAGGGAGGAACTAAATCGGCTTGTCCGGCGCGGATCCGGCGCCCAGCAGCCGGTCGAGCCGGGCCTGCTCGTCGGAGCTCAGTCCGGAGCCGGAATCCTCGCCGCCCGCCGCCGGATTGGCCTTGCGCCGGCCGAGGCGCCAGAGCGCGAAAGCACCGAGCAGCAGCGCCAGCGGCGGGGTCAGCCACAGCACCAGCGTATGCTCGTTGAGCCGCGGCTTCAGCAGCACGAATTCGCCGTAGCGGGCGACCAGGAAATCGATCACCTGGCGGTCGCTGTCGCCGGCCGAGATGCGCTCGCGCACCAGGAGGCGGAGGTCGCGCGCCAGCGGTGCCTCGGAATCGTCGATCGACTGGTTCTGGCAGACCATGCAGCGCAGCTCTCTGGAGAGCTCGCGCGCCCTCGCCTCCTTCGCCGGATCGGCCATGATCTCGTCGGGCAGCACGGCGCGTGCGGGCATCGCGCCGAGCACCAGGGTCGCCGCCAGCATGGCGGCTGCAACACCGTGGCGCCGCATCACTCGGCCGCCTGCAACGCGCGGGCCGCGGCTTTCGCCGGCTTCGGCGCACCGACCCGCAGGCGACGGTCCGACAGCGACAGCAGGCCGCCGAACGCCATCAGCACCGGCCCCCACCAGATCAGGAGCACCAGCGGCTTGTGATAGATGCGCACCGCGATCGATCCGTCGGCCGAGGTGTCCCCGAGCGAGATGTAGAGCTGGCTGGCGCCGCGGCTCAGCAGCGCGGCCTCGGTGGTCGAGGCGCCGCGCGTGGTGAAATTGCGCTTCGACGGGGTCATCACGCTGATCTTCTCGCCGTCGCGCGTCACGGTGAATTGCGCGACCATCTCGCGGTAGTTCGGCCCCTGCCGCTGGTTGAGGCCGTCGAGCCGCAACTGGTAGCCGGCGACGGGCGCGACGTCGTCCGGCTTCATCGCGCCGATATATTCGCTGTTCCAGGTGGTCTCGCAGACGATCCCGATCAGCGCGACGCCGAGCCCGGCATGCGCGAATGCCGTGCCCCAGGTCGCGCGCGGCAGGCCGCGGGCGCGGCGCAGCGTCAGCGAGAACGGAATCCGGAACAGCGCGATGCGTTCGGCAAGATCGCACAGCGCGCCGATGATGACGAACACCGCAAGCCCGATCGCCAGCGGCGCCAGCGTCGCGCCGCCATAGGTCCAGGCAAGCACCAACGCCATTGCGACCAGCGCAACGATGCCTGCCACCATCAGCCGCTGCGCTGCGCCGAGCAGGTCGCCGCGCTTCCAGGCCAGCAGCGGCCCGAACGGCACCGCGATCAGCAGCGGCACGAACAGCGGTGCGAAGGTGTAGTTGAAGAACGGCGCGCCGACCGAGATCTTCTCGCCGGTGAGCACCTCGAGCGCCAGCGGATACAGCGTGCCGATGAATACCGTCGCGCATGCGGTGGTGAGCAGCAGATTGTTGAGCACCAGCGCGCCCTCGCGCGAGATCGGCGCGAACAGCCCGCCCTGCTTCAGCGCCGGCGCGCGCCAGGCATAGAGCGAGAGGCTGCCGCCGATGAACACGACCAGGATCAGCAGGATGAACACGCCYCGCGTCGGATCGGTGGCGAAGGCRTGGACCGAGGTSAGCACGCCGGARCGCACCAGGAAGGTGCCGAGCAGCGACAGCGAGAAGGTCAGGATCGAGAGCAGGATGGTCCAGACCTTCAGCGCGTTGCGCTTCTCCATCACCAGCGCCGAATGCAACARCGCGGTGCCGGCSAGCCACGGCATCAGCGAGGCGTTCTCGACCGGATCCCAGAACCACCAGCCRCCCCAGCCGAGCTCGTAATAGGCCCAGTASGAGCCCATCGCGATGCCGAGCGTCAGGAAKATCCASGCMACCARCGTCCAYGGCCGYACCCAGCGCGCCCAGGCGGCGTCGATCCGCCCYTCSAGCAGCGCCGCCACCGCGAACGARAACGAGATCGAGAASCCGACRTAGCCGAGATAGAGCATCGGCGGATGCACCGCGAGGCCGATGTCCTGCAACACCGGRTTGAGGTCGCGGCCCTCGAKCGGCGGRTTGGCGATGCGCAGGAACGGGTTCGAGGTRATCAGGATGAACARRTAGAASGCGCTGGCGACCCAGGCCTGCACCGCCAGCACRTGGGCRCGCAGCGACAGCGGCAGATTGTTGCCGAACGCYGCRACCAGGCCGCCGAACAGCGCCAGGATCGACACCCACAGCAGCATCGAGCCTTCATGGTTTCCCCACACGCCGGTGATCTTGTAGAGCAGCGGCTTCAGCGAATGCGAATTCTCGTAGACATTGGCGACCGAGAAATCCGAGGTGACATGCAGCGTCACCAGCGCCGCGAACGAGGCCGCGACGAACAGCAATTGGGCGAGCGCGGTCGAGCGCGCAACGTTCATCAACGCCGCATCGCGCCAGCGCGCGCCCACGATCGGCACGATTGACTGGATCAGCGCGAGAGCGAGCGCGAGCACCAGGGCATAATGTCCGCTTTCGGCGATCACCGCATCGCTCCCTGGGTCGGCGCCGCGGAGGCGCTCGGCATGCCGTTTGGCTTGGCGCCGTAGTCGTCTTTCCAGTGGCCCTGCTTCTTCAGGGCATCGGCGACGTCCTTCGGCATATAGGTCTCGTCATGCTTGGCGAGCACCGTGTCGGCGCGGAACACGCCATCAGCATCGAGCGCGCCTTCCGCAACCACGCCCTGCCCCTCGCGGAACAGGTCCGGGAGGATGCCCTTGTAGGCGACCGGCAGCGTCGCGCCGCCATCGCCAACGGTGAAGGTCACCGCGAGATTGTCGCCGCGCTTGAGCGAACCTTGCTCCACCAGGCCGCCGAGGCGGAACCGCTTGCCCGGACCGAGATGCTTTTCGGCGACCATCGACGGCGTCGAAAAGAACACGATGGAATCGCGCAGCGCGTTCAGCACCAGGCCCGCGGCGATCGCGAGCACGACGAGCGCGCAGCCGATCAGTGTCAAACGCCGTTGCTTCCTGGTCATGGTGCATCCTTGCTCACGACGTAGTCCGAAAACCGCTGCGCATTTTTCGGCGTCATGATCTATCCATCGAGCCCGAGATTCTTCAGCCCCTCATTGAGCTGACGCAACCGATCCGCATTGTTGGCCACCGCCTGGCGGGCATCCGCCAGYGCGCTCATCGCCTTGTCGCGCTCGCCCATCACCAGATAGGCGCGCACCAGCCGCAGCCAGCCCTCGACATCGTCGCCATTGGTCTTCAGCCGGGTCGCCAGCCGGTCGACCATGCCATGGATCATGGCGCCGCGGTCGGCCTCGCTCATGTCCTTGGCCGCAGCGACCGCGCCGTCTGGCAGCGCCGGCGCGCTCACGCCGGCGGGCACTGTCCCACCGACCCGCACCAGCGCGGCCTGCACCATCGGCCGCCACGGCGCATCGGATGGCGCCTTCGCCAGCATCTTCTGCCAGAGCGCCGCGGCATCGGCCTTGCGGCCGTCCTGCTCGGCGGCAAGGCCGAGGAAGTAACTGGCCTTGGCGTCGTCGCCGTTCAGCGCGACCGCGCGCTCGAATTCCGCCTTGGCCTCCGCGGTGACCACGCCGCCGGCGGTGCCCATCAGCGCCTCGCCGAGATCGGCGCGGCGATCGGCGTTGTCGCCGGCATAGGTGATGGCGTTTCGGTAGGCGCGAACGGCGTCATCGTAGCGGCCGAGGCGCGACAGCACCGGCGCCAGCACCGTCCAGCCGCGACCATCGGTCGGGTTCTTCTCCAGATGGGCCTCGACCTGCGCGACCAGATTGGCGAGCGGCTGGTTGACATCGGCGACCTTGCTGCGCTCGGCGAGTGGAAAGTCGCCCAGCCGCGGCGAGCCGAGCGCGAGATAGAAGCTCGCAGCAATCACCGGCAGCCCGACCAACGCCACGATCGCGGCCGCGCGTCGCAGGCTGAGGCTGCCCTGCACCGGGGTATCGTTCCCGCCCTGGTCGGCGGCGGCAAGCAGCCGGCGGCTGATCTCGATCCGCGCGGCATCGGCCTCGGCGGCCCCGATGATGCCGGCGGCCAGGTCGCGGTCGATTTCCGCGAGCTGATCCCGGTAGACCACGACCTCGCTACCGCCGGTGTCCGCCCGCCCGCGCCGGCTGAGCGGCCACAGCACGGCAAAGATCGCCGCGACCGTCATCAGCGCGAACACAAACCACAGCGTCATCAAGCGGTTCCCGGATGGAACGGCGGCTTCCGGCAAGCCGCCTTAGAATCGATTTACACTACCGGCGGCGAGCCGGGCAATTGACAATTGCTGGATCGACCGAAGGTCGAAATCAGGCGGCTTCCGGTGCCGTTCCGGCGGTCCGGCAACGGCGTTTTCGAGCGAAGCCGCGCGCTACCAAAATATCGAAAAACAACCCCATGCAAAGGAGCCGGCGGCGCCCGGCAGGCGAACGAAGACTTGACACGTCGGGCAACTCAGAGGCACACTTCCATTATTCCGAAATATGCACACGTTGCCGCCCCGGCATTGCTGGGTCGTCGGTTCGCCGTCGGAAAGAAGCTTGCGAACCAGGGTACATTTGACCCATACGATTGTCCGTCAGTGCTTTCCTCAGGGCGCGACTTTGCAATTAAAATGCACTGTCACCGTAATCTGGTTAAACGGAGCAAAATTTTCAACGGATCAGAAATACAGCGATGATCAAGCGCTATGCTCAGCGGCCGAACTTGGCAGCCAATCATTTTGTTGATATCAAGAAATCAAGAGGAATAAGTGGACGGGGATGACGTCTTCCAAGGGCGGACCGAAGGTCGACACGGAGCCGGTCATGGTACGACTTCCGTCCGCTCTCATTGTGTTGATAGACGAGTTCCGGCGCGATCAGCAGAACATACCTAGCGGTCCTGAGGTAATTCGCCTTCTATTGAAGGGCCATCTTGCTGCGCTTGGTTGTATCGAGGCTGAGCAGTGACCCAGCTGCCCGTTCAGCCTAAAATCTATCACATTGTCGACGTCGATCGGTTGCCGTCAATTATTGCGCACGGCCGACTGCTTTGCGATTCTGAGATGGTCAAGCTACAGCTTCCCGGTACCACGATTGGTATGGGATCCATCAAGACGCGCCGATTGCGGCTTCCGGTTACGTGTTATGCGAATGCGTTTGTGGGCGACTTCGTGCCGTTTTACTTTTGCCCGCGCTCTGTCATGCTCTATGTCATTCATTGTGCAAACAACCCCGAACTCACATATAAAGGAGGACAAGGACCGATCGTCCACCTTGAGGCGGACCTCCACACCGTGCTTCAATGGGCGAATGCCAACAATCACAGTTGGGCATTCAGCGGATCGAACGCGGGCGCGCAGTACGCGCAGTTCTGGAAGGATGCCGTCCATCTCGACCAGCTAAACTGGCAGCACATTGCTGCGACACAATGGGCGCAAGCCGACATCAAGGAAGCCAAACAGGCGGAGTTCCTGATGTATAATCACTTTCCATGGCACCTCGTTGAGCGCATCGGAACTCATTCGCTGGCGGTATTTAACGCTGTGACAACTTCATTGGCTCAAGCTTCACACAAACCGGCCGTGCAAATCACGCCGGCTTGGTACTATTGAGGAGGCCCGCGTGATTCTATCCAGAATCGGCAACCTCCTCGAAGCCGACGTTGACGCGGTCGTCAACACGGTGAACTGCGTCGGAATCATGGGACGCGGAATTGCGCTGCAGTTCAAGAATACTTTCCCCGGTAACTTCCAAGCTTATGCCGCGGCCTGCGACCGGAAGGAAGTTCAACCCGGTAAAATGTTCGTCTACGAGACAGGAAAGTTTTCTCCCCGTTACATCATCAACTTTCCGACCAAACGGCATTGGAAAGGCAAAAGCCGTATCGAAGATATCGACGCCGGGCTGATTGACCTCGTTCGTGTTATCAAGGATCGCAAAATTCTGTCGATCGCGATCCCACCCTTGGGGTCAGGCCTGGGGGGCCTCAACTGGAGTGATGTTCGTCCGCGGATCGTTGCGGCGCTTGAAGCGGTGCCCGATGTCACCGCGATCGTATATGAACCATCGGGCGCGCCAGACTCTGCGGCGTTAGCCCGCAATCGGAACGTTCCAAATATGACCCCCGGTCGGGCAGCGCTTGTCGTTCTCATGCAGCGCTATTTGAACGGCTTGATGGATCCGTTCGTTACATTGCTTGAGGCCCACAAGCTTCTTTTCTTCATGCAGGAGGCCGGCGAGAAGCTCAAACTCAAGTACAACAAAGCAAGCTATGGGCCTTACGCCGAGAACCTTCGCCATGTGCTCACGAGCATAGAGGGTCATCTGGTGACCGGCTATTCCGATGGCGGTGATGATCCCACTAAGCGTTTGTGCTTGGTGCCCGGCGCATACGAAGACGCCGATCGGTTCCTTGCCGATCAGGATGAGACGAGAATGCGGTTTGATCGGGTTGCGAAGTTGGTCGAGGGCTTTGAAACTCCGTATGGGTTGGAGTTGCTCTCGACTGTCTACTGGGTTGCTAAAAATGAAAACGCCCGGACGCTCTCGGAGGTCGAATCCAAAGTCTACGATTGGAATGATCGCAAACGCCGTTTCACACCCGCGCAGATCGCCGTAGCCTTGAAAGTCCTCGGCGAGCGGGGGTGGTTGGAGCAGGACGTTGCAATACGTCCAACGCTTCCTGCAGCTATCGCGACGGCTTACGCGGCGTCGGCGTAGCCGGCCGGACGGGGGATGATTTAGACGATCGAGACCGGATTGCGGTGACAGCGCATTCAACTACTACCCCGCCCGGGACGACTTCCGCTCGCCGGTGACGGCATTCTCCGCCGCCCGGTTCATCAGCGAGGCGTAGTCGTGGCCGAACAGCACTTCGCAGAAGCGGATCGCGGCCTTGACCTGTTGCTGCCGGAAGGTCCGGACCCGGGCATCGCCGCCGCGCAGCGCCTGCACCAGCCCCTCGGTCGACTGCTCGACGTAATGTTGCAGGTCGGAGAAGGTCCGCAGCGTCACCTCRTTGATGGCGAGCTCGCTGGCATAGGTGCGGCACACCGCGACGAAATCGATCAGGGCGGCGGCGTCCTCGACCTCGGACGCGTCGATCTTGGCGCCGGCCACGATGTCCTTGTCGGCGCGCTGGCGCAGGATGCGGCGGACCCGTCCGGGCACACTGTCGATCTCCGATTGCAGCGCATTGGAGGTATCGGCGCGAACCGAGGTGAGCTGGCGCCCCCAGGTGGAATCGTTGCGCAGGTCGAGCTCGGTGCGCAGGCCGCGGACGCCGTCATGCAGCGTCTTGAGCTGCTCGCCGACATAATCGAAATGCCCGCGCCGGATGTCGGTGCGCAGACAGGCCGCCACGAACGACAGGTCGTGCAACGCGATGGTGACGGCGATGCCATAGGGTGTTGCCGCGACCCGCAATTCGTCGTCCGAGGCCGCCATCTTGACCGCGAGGCGGATGATCTGCCATGGCGCGGCGAGCCGCTGCGCGATCAATGACAGCGCGAAGGGCAGCAGTTGCGGCGTCTGCAACGACGGCAGCTTGAGCGCCTCCGTCGCGGAGGCGATCTGGCCCTCCGCAAAGACGCGGATCTGGCTCGGCAGCCGGCTTCCCAGCGTTTCCAGCGCTTCGCGGGCTTGCAGCACCAGTCCGATCGGCAACAGATCCTCGACAACGCTTGGCGGGCCGACCCGCGACAGCGCGCGCTGGCGGTCGTCCTGGGAAGGCCCAGCGATCTTGAGGATGGCTTCCGCGGCGGCCAGCTGGAACTTGCGCGCGGCGACCTCCATCGGACCGCTCTCCGAGGCCACAGCCAGCGCCGCCTCGAATTCGCGCGCCGCCTCGGGCGCGCCCTCGCGGGCCAGCCACTGCCAGATCGGCAGCAGCGAGGCGCGCCGGAGCTGGCCCGGCCGGGTCGGGAAATTGGTCTCGGCGAGGAACGGCTCGAGCGGCCGGAACAGCAGCCGCGCCGGATCGTCGCTGCGCGGCTGGGTCTGCTCGTCCTGCTCGACGCCGCGCACGATCTTGCGCAGCTGCTCCAGCACCAGATTGGCGATGGCGACGTCGTCGCCACGTTCGACGGCGCGCTCCAGCTCGCGCATCAGCAGCGCCTGCGATTGCGGCGGAAGCTGCGCGAGATAATCCCTCAGCCGCTCGGTCGATTTCTGGCCCATACGCCCGGTCGTGAAAGCTTGCTGCCCGGCAAACGCCGCAGCCCGTCCGCGTGGAATCATAGGGGCCGGCGCGTTAAGAAGCCGTTTAGGAATAATGACGGCCGTAAATCCGCGGCGCCGCCAGAGCCAGATCGGGATCAAGTCAGAATGAATCGGTTCGGCCACGATCACGATTCACCTCTCCCTTGGGAGAGGTCGATTTGCGTAGCAAATCGGGTGAGGGGTTACGGTCTATCGAGAGAGCAAGAGCCTCACCCGGATTGCTCCGCAATCCGACCTCTCCCCGCCGGGGAGAGGTGAACCGAGGGCGCGTCAGACCGATTTAATCAAAACTCATCCCGCTTTAGACCGCCGGCAGCGCGAGCTCGGCGCGCAAGCCGCCGATCGGCGCGTCGTCCAGAGTGAGATTGCCGCCATAAAGACCGGCCAGATCGGTCACGATCGACAGGCCAAGCCCCGAGCCGGGCTTCGATTCGTCGAGCCGCTGGCCGCGCCGCGACACYTGGGCGCGCTCGGCCTCGGACAGGCCGCGTCCGTCGTCGTCGACCACGATGCGCAGCTTCGGCCCGGCGCCCGGCGCCTCCGGCGGGACCACGACGACCTCGATGAAGACCTGCGAGGCGGCCCATTTGCAGGCGTTGTCGACGAGGTTGCCGACCATCTCCTCCAGGTCCTGCCGTTCGCCGCGAAAGCGCGCCGCCGGATCGGCCTTGGCCTCGATGGAGAGGTCGCGATCCCGGTGGATCTTCTCCATGGTCCGGCGCAGCGCCTCGATCACGGGCGCGACGTCGGTGATGGTCGAGACGATGGTGGCGCGCGCGGCGATCCGGGCGCGTTCGAGGTGGTGCGCGACCTGGTCCCGCATCAGGTCGGCCTGCTCCAGCACCTTGCTGGCGAAGGGATCGGTGGCGTGGGCGGCCGCCTCGTTCACGATCACCGACAGCGGCGTCTTGATCGCATGGGCGAGATTGCCGACATGGGTGCGGGAGCGCTCGACGATCTCCCGGTTGGCGTCGATCAGCGCATTGGTCTCGCGCGCCAGCGGTGCGATCTCGACCGGAAAGCGGCCCTCCAGCCGCTCGGCGCGGCCGGAGCGGATATCGGCGATCGCATCCGAAATCCGCTTGAGCGGCGCAAGGCCATAGCGCACCTGGAAGATCGTGGTCAGCAGCAGCACGATGCCGAGGGCTGCGAAGGTGCCGCCGAGATAATAGTCGAAGCTGCGTGTCTCATCGAAAATCTCGGTGGCGTCGCCGGCAACGCTGACCAGGAACTTGCCGTCGGCGCCGAGATCGACCGGCCGCTCCACCATGCGCAGGCTTTGCCCTTCCGGGCCGTCGACATAGCCGAGGCGGACGCCGGCGGCGGAGAGCTCCGCGCCGTGCTCCTCGAGCTTCGGCAGCTTCTTGTCCCACAGCGAGCGCGAGGCACGGGTCTCGCCCTTTTCTGTATCGGTGCGGGTGATCTGCCAGTACCAGCCCGACAGCGGCAGGTCGAACAGCGGCTCGCCGAGCGACTGGAACTGGCGGTCGGCGGGCTCGTCCGGCGTCGCCACTTCGGCGATCAGGGTGCGCAGATAGAGATTGAGCCTTCGGTCGAAGGCGCGTTCGGTCGCGTCGCGATAGACCGACGACAAGATGACGCCGGTGATCGCCAGGATCACCACCACCCAGGCGGTCGCCGAGACGAACAGGCGGGTCGCAAGCGAGCTGCCGCCCATCAGGCCACGAGCTCGAACATGGTGTCAGCGGGCCGTGACATCAGCGAATCCAGTCCTCTCCTGCTGGCGCGGATCATGCCGATGCCCGCATGGCGATCAAGCGCCTTAAGAGCATCATCCGATAGGACAGGATACGCCCTTATCCTCTTGTTCGGTCGTATTTTCTTCAGGCGAACCAAGGAGCCATGTCGCCCGACGATGCGCGATCATGATGGGTTTCCAACTATCGCACCGCCAGCTCATCTTCCTGTTGAGCATGAGCCTTTTGCAAGACCGGCTTGGACGTTTTCCGCTCTAGGTGGTCGGCGGCGACAGCATGTAGCCGAGGCCACGCACGGTCTGGATGATGTCGACCTCCAGCTTCTTGCGGATGCGGCCGACGAACACCTCGATCGTGTTGGAGTCGCGATCGAAGTCCTGGTCGTAGAGATGCTCGACCAACTCGGTGCGCGACACCACCCGTCCAGTATGGTGCATCAGATAGTCGAGCAGATTGTACTCGTGCGAGGTCAGCTTGATCGGATTGCCGTTGACCGTGACCCGCTTGGTGCGGGTGTTCAACGCCACCGGCCCGCACACCAGCTCGACCTGGGCATGCCCGGTCGCGCGGCGCAGCAGCGCACGAATCCGCGCCAGCACCTCCTCCAGATGGAAGGGTTTTGCGACATAGTCGTCGGCGCCGGCATCGAAGCCCTGCACCTTGTCGCTCCAGCGGTCGCGCGCGGTGAGGATCAGCACCGGCATCACCCGCTTGTTTCGCCGCCAGGCCTCAAGCACCGAGATACCGTCCATTTTGGGCAGGCCGATATCCAGCACGACCGCGTCATAGGGCTCGCTGTCGCCCAGGAAGTGCCCCTCCTCGCCGTCGAATGCGCGATCGACCACATAGCCGGCATCCGTCAGTGCCGTGGTGAGCTGGCGGTTCAGATCCGGGTCATCCTCAACGACGAGCAGACGCACGTTGGCCTCCGAGAGTGAGCATTGCGATATCGGACATCAAATGAGGCTTCCCGCCGTGAACGGCTTATGAATGGAGCCGCAGCGCCAATCTAATTTTTTCGTCAGGTGCACCATCCCCGGAGTCGGTGCAAGCGCCGCCGGGCCCCCGGATGAGATGCGCATGAAGCGGGATTGGGTTTCAGTTTGAGGTAATAATATACCTCAAACTGCAAAACAATGTGACCGACAGGCCGCCGATGAAACGGGTATCGACAATCCGTCATGCCCGCTCGCCGCAGCAGTCTGGTTAACCTTCGGTGACCATTTCCATGTCGCCGACGACAGTGATGCGCTAATCGGATCGCGGGGCGTTGGCACAGTTGGACCGGGAAGACTACGCGTTGTCGCTTGTTTCAATGATACGGCTTTGCGGAGCCATCACCGGCTGGCTTACGCTCGCCTTCATCGCCTTCGTCACGCTGTCCCCAATCCAGGACCGCCCCTCGATTGCCAATCCGCAGACCGAGCATTTCGCGGCCTTCGCGGTGATGGCGCTGGGCTTTGCGCTGGGTTACCCGCGCCGCACGGCATTGATCGCGATCTTCATCGTGTGCAGCGCCTTCACGCTGGAAGCGATGCAACTGCTCACGCCGGACCGCCACGGCCGGCTGCTCGATGCCGTCGTCAAGATGGTCGGAGGTCTCGCCGGCATCGGCGCGGGTCGCCTCATTCTGCTCGTGCTGCAAAGCCAGTTCGCCCGGCTGCGATCGCCTGCCAAGCATTCCCCGAGTTGAGCGTCGGCGTCTGCCTTGCGGCAGAAGCGGCCGCGCCAGCTCTTGACGCGAACCGGTACCCACTTAGCTCGAAACCGCGCTATCGTCGGCGCGGATGCGCTTTCCGGTGCCACGCCCAGGCCGAGCGGATGATGTGGCCGAGATCCGAGCGGCTCGCCTTGAAGCCGAGACCGCGCTCCGAGTTGGAGGGATCGGCCACCAGGATCGGCGGATCGCCGGCCCTGCGTTCGCGCACCACGCTCGGCACCGCCTCGCCCGTCTCGCTGCGGATCGCGTCGAGCACCTCGCGCACCGAATAGCCGGTGCCGGTGCCGAGGTTGAACACCCCGCCGGTATCGCCCTTCAACAACAGCTCGAGCGCGGCGATATGCGCGGCCGCGAGGTCGTCGACATGGATGTAGTCGCGCACCGCGGTGCCGTCGGGCGTGTCGTAATCTTCCCCGAAGATCGCGAAGTCCGGAACATGCCCCTGCAACGCCATCAGCGCGCGCGGGATCAGGTGAGTTTCCGGATCGCGGAGTTCGCCTATGGTGCCGGAGGCATCGGCGCCGCAGGCGTTGAAATAGCGCAGGCAGACCGAGTTGAACCGATAGGCCGCGCGATAGTCGGCCAGGATCTGCTCGATCATGAATTTCGAGCGGCCATAGGGATTGACGGTCGGCCCCGCCGCGCTCTCCGGAATCGGATCGCGTCCGGCATTGCCATAGACGGCGCCGGTCGAGGAAAACACCAGGCGGTCGCAGCCCGCCTCCCGCATGCCGCGCAGCAGGCCGAGCGTACCGGCGACGTTGTTGGCATAGTATTTCTGCGGATCCGCCACGGACTCGCCGACCGCGCTGAAGGCTGCGAAATGCATCACGGCGAGCGCACCATGCTCGCGGATGGTCGCGGTGATCTTTGCGTGATCGGCGACGTCGCCGATCGTCAACGGTCCCCATCGCGCGAAATCGCGGTGACCGGTGGACAGGTTGTCATACACCACCGGGAGATAGCCGGCTTCGGCAACGGCCTTGGCGCAATGGGATCCGATATATCCCGCACCGCCCGTGATTAGGATCGAACCCTTGCTCGCCATTGGAAATATCGTCCCTGTGCGGACCAATCCTGCGTCTCAACAGGCGCAGCGACCGCATGGGTACGACATTCCCGCTGGCGCGGCAAAACGACGATCGGAATAGCGTTAAGAGGTTGGGGCCTGCCCGACCCGTTCCGCGCGACCGAGGATCAGCGCGACCCAGGCGAGAGGTTGCTTGGCCGCCCGGCCGGCGGCGCATGCCGCGGCGGCCTCCCATACGGATAGATCGTCGTCGCCGGCGGCACCGGCCGGGTTGCCGGCGGCCGCGATGTCGGAACGCCACCGCCCGGCCCATCGATCGAATAGCGGGTTGCGCCCTGCGTGGTGCCTTGTGCGAGCACGGGGGCGCCGGTGGCGAGCAGCGTTGCGATCGTGACCAAGCCGGCCAGCTTCATGTCGATGCCTCGACGACGCGCGCCGCATTGTGAAGCAGCCGGCGCCAGATGTTAAATCGTCGCAAATTGCCTCGGCGCGATCCTGGCCCAGCTCATGACGAGATCGGCAAGCGTCTTGATCTCGATATCCGCGGGCGTGCCACTGGCGAAATCGGCGACCGATTGCCCCAACGCGAAGGCGCGGACATAGGCCGAGCGGCTCCCGATCATCGGCCCGATCTGCTCGCCGAACGTATCGAGCTCCTCGATGAATTGCTGGCCTTCGAGGGTGCGCTGGTCGACCCGGTTCGGCACGATCATGGCACGCAGCGCGGTCTGCCGCGTTGCCCGCACCTCGCGGACGATATCGAGCGTTCGCGCGGTGGCCTCGATGTCGAGGCCGGACGGCGTGCAGGGCATCAGCACGATATTGGCGACCGCGAGCACCGCGCCGAGCACGCGATCGTTGGGCGCGGAGTCCACCACGATGATCTGATGCGGAATCTGGCGCATCAGCCTGGCCCATTCGGCGACCGGCCGGGTTTCCGGATCGAGCTGGTAGACCGGAAACGACAGATTGCCTGGCTCGGCCCAGTGACAGGCCGACGCCTGCGAGTCGGCGTCGACCAGGCCGACCGCGCGGGTGCGCCGGTCGAGTTCTCCGGCGAGCAGGACCGCAAGGGTCGTCTTTCCGACCCCGCCCTTGCGTTGGGCAACTGAGATGACAAGCGGCATCGCAAACTCCTGGCGTCCCCGCACGGATGCGCGGGAGGACGCCTTCATCCAACGAGGGTCAGCATCCGGGGCAGGCAGACACGCTTTGCGTCGTAATTGTCTCTCACGAAGCTTCGCGCCTTCGCCCGCATCCGCCTGAAGGCCTTGGGCCGCGACAGCACCGAGACCACCTGATCCGACAACGCATCAATGTCGAAGAACGGCGCCAGCAGCCCGTTGCCGTCCGAGATGATGTCGCGCAGCGGGGCGGTGTCGGACACCACGACAGCGCAGCCCGCGCTCATCGCCTCCAGCAGCGACCATGACAGCACGAAGGGGTAGGTCAGATAGACGTGCACCGAGGAAACCTGGAGCAGTTCGAGATACTGATCCCGCGGAATCCGGCCGAGGAAATGCACGCGGCGAAGGTCGATGTCCGACCTGATCTCGTCCAGGAACATCGACTTCCAGCTCGAACCCTTCGGTGGATTGGCGCCGTAGGAGGTCCCGCTGCCGCCGACGATCACGACCTGCGCATTCGGCCGCGCCGCCAGTATCCCCGGCAGCGACCGCATGAAGACGTGGAAGCCGCGCACCGGCTCCAGATTGCGCGAGACGTAGGTGATCACCTCGTCGTCCGCCGACAATGTTGCGCCATTGGGAAGCCGAAACCGCGCGACGGGATTCGGCTTGACCTCGTCGGTATCCACGCCCTCGTGGATGACCTCGATCTTGCTGCGGAATTCGGCCGGAAAGGTCGACCGCTGCCATGGCGTCGGCGACACGCCGACATCGCATTCGGTGAGCGCCAGCAACGTGGTCGCGTTCTTCAGATGAAGCGCGACGTTGCCATCGAGACCGGTCATGGGAAATTCGGGATCGAAGCCGACGTCCCTGCCTTCGGCGCCGTAGAAGAATTCGCAATACAGGATGATCCGTGCCCGCGGAAACATCGTGCGCAACGGCAGCGTCTCGCCCCATCCGGGATGGGCGAAGATCAGGTCCGGGACGAAGCCCTGCCCCGACAGCGACGACAGCGCATACAGCACTTCCTCCGCGCGCCGCGCCTCGACATCGAAGCGGCGCGCGAAGGGATGCACCTCGGCGGAATCCGACTTGGTCGTCGAGTATTTCAGCAGCCGGATCTCCGGTGCGGCGGTCGCAGTCGACGAACCGACCGCAACGACGCGGTTACCGGGCCGCCCCGCGAGCGCGCGCGCGATGTGTCGGTACTGGGCCGGAAAGTTGTTGTGGACGAAGAGGACGTTCATGGGCGGGCGAGCGCGCTCCCCGGCCGCGCGATTCTGGATTGGGGTCGGGGTCGATATCATGACCGGAAGTGTGTCTTCGATATGCACGGCGAAACAATCTTATCGGATTAACATTAAGACCCCTTCTATCACACAGATTTTTGGGGCACACTGTGCAGCAGACATATCGACCCATTCCGTTAGGCGTGCAGGCGGCGATGAACGAACAGATGCAGCAGAAAACCATTGACCTGGCCCGCGGGCTCTTCCTGGTCCGGTACAATGGCGCAGATGATAAATTGTCACCTCCGGTGGTGCGGGTATATGCGGATCGCGCCAGTCTTAACAATTGTAACATAATTACTGGCCCTGACGTGGCCAATGGAACCCTGTTCGCGCCCGAGAGCGCGCTGGTCGTCTCGGTCGCCCGGCCGAGCCGCGTGATCGTCGAGGTCACGGCGGGGCGCGTCGGAGGCTCGACCGCCGCCAATATCAAGATCGAACCGCTGACCCAGGGACATCCGGCCGGACAGCAGCCGGCCAGCCAGTCCGCCGACCCGTTCGGACCCGATCCGGGCACGGCCGAGCTGAACGACCTCAAGCTGCTTGCGCATGTGGCGGGGCTTGGCGACGTGACGGTCGGCAGCAATGCCTGGATCGCCGGACCGTCGGCTCCGGCCCGGATCGAGGGAATCCGCCTCGATTGGCCCAACAAGCCGCAGGACCTCACCCTGCAATATGCCGTCAGGTTTGCCCGGCCGCAGCGGGGCGACAACCAGCTCGTTCCGCTCGGCACCTTCGCCGGAACCCGGGGCCGCGCATTGGCCATCACGGGATTCTCGCTGGAAGCCAGCGGCCCCGGCGCCGATCGCTACGCCATCTCCGCGGAGACCATCTTCCTCGGGGCTCCGGCGCTGCGCGTCACCGGCAACAGGATCGTGGTCTCCGGCCCCTCAGGACGGGAGCCGCTGGTGGGCCTCAAGCTCAATCTCGAAGAGCACCGAGCCCAGTCGGCGCCGCTCGCGCCGATGCAGCCCCGGCAGACCGAGCCCGCCAACGCGTTCCCGCGCCTGGAGGGGCGCGTGCGCGTGTTCCGGAGCCGTCAGAGCGCCGTCAAGGCGGCGGGCTGAGATGCGGGCAGCCAAGGGCGACATTTGACCGCCGACGCCCGCAGGACCCGCTTTTCGTCCAGAGCGCTCCACCACATCGATCTCGAGCGCGCCGCCGTCGAAGCGCTCGAGGCGCGCGACTTCCACCGGGCGTTCGCGCTTGCCGACCGCCGTTGCCGCATCCTGCCCCATCCGGACGCCCGCGCCCATCTGCTGCGCGCGGAAGCGCTGTTTCGCCTGGATCTCACCGACGCCGCGGTCACCAGCGTGGCCCGCGCGCTCGAGCTCGAGCCGGACGACCTGGCCGCGGCGCGGCGAATGCTGGCATGGGGCGACGGCCCGCAGCAGATCGAAGCGGCGCGAAGCGTCGCGCGGCGCGACGACGATCCGGTGTCGGTCCGGAGCGCCCTCCTGCTGCTGGAGCAGAACGGCCAGCACAGCTGCGCCCGCGTCGACTTCCTCGACGAGGAGGTGAAGGGCTGGGTGACATGGCGAGGGCCGGATGATCCACATCTCTCGCTGATGCAGGCGGGTCAGTCCAGCACCGTCCGGCTTCCGTCCGATCCCAGCCACAGATTCGCGCGCGATGATCGGCGGGCCGCCGGATTCCGCCTGATGCGACCGGCATCCGCGACCTCGCAGCGCCTCGAGATCACGCAAGGCGACCAGGTCATCGCAAGCGTCCAACTGCCGGCCAACCGCGCCCCGGAGCATCGCGGCGCGCCCGAGCGGCCGGCCCGCGCGCGAAACGGCGACGCAGCCGCACTCACGGTCATCATCCCGGTTTACCGCGACCTCGCCGCGACGCGCGCCTGCATCGACAGCGCATTGGCCGCCGTCGCCTGCACGCCGGGCGCGACCATCCTGATCGTGGACGACGCATCGCCGGAGCCCGACATCAAGCGCCTGCTCGCCGGGCTGGCCACGGAGCCGCGCATACGAATTCTGGCCAATGAGCACAATCTCGGCTTCGTCGGCGCGGTCAACCGGGCGCTCGGCGAGACCGACGGTGGTGACGTCGTGCTGCTGAACTCCGACACCATCGTGCCGAAGCACGCGCTGCAACGCTTGCGAAGCGCCGTGCGATCGACGCCGGGCGTCGGCACCGCGACGCCGCTCTCGAACAATGGCGAATACACCAGTTTTCCGGTCCCGAACCGTTCCAATCCGCTGCCCTCGCCCGGCGAATTAGAATTGCTGGATCAGCTTGCAGGCAGGATAAATTCCGGGATCGCGATCGACATCCCCAACGGCATCGGGTTTTGCCTGTATGTCACCCGCGAATGCCTCGATGCCGTGCGCGAACTGTCCGACGATTTCTATCGCGGCTATCTCGAGGACGTCGATTTCTGCCTGCGCGCCGCGGAAGCCGGCTTCCGCAACGTGTGCATCCCCTCGGTCCTCGTCGGCCACGAGGGCTCGCGCTCGTTCCTCGGCGAGAAACGCTCGCTGGTGATGCGCAATCTTCGCGTGCTCGAGCATCGTTACCGGCGCTACGCCACCGAGTGCGCCGCGTTCCTGATTGCCGATCCGCTGCGTGACTGCCGCGCAGCGCTCGAGCTCGCGCTGCACGCCCATGACAAGCACGCCGGCGGCCGACACGTCATCCTCTGCGGCTCACCCGCCGGCCGCGCGATCGCGATCGGGCGAAGCCGCCAGCTCGCCAACGAGGGCACGCGCGGCCTGATCGCGCATTTCCGTCCCGAGGGACGACAACAACTGGCCTCGATCTTCGATCCGGATGGCGGCGCGCCGCAATCGCTTGCATTCGACGTCGCGACGGACCACGGCCGCGAGGCCTTGTTGACGTTTCTCGCAGGTCTCGACATCCGCTCGCTCGAGATCGCGGAGCCGAACCGCGTCCCCGGCGCGTGCCTTGCGCAACTGACGCAGCGCTTCGCCTACGATCTCCTGATCATCGACACTGCGCTTGCCACGCCGCGGCCGATCGGATCGGGCGTTGGTCCGGACTGGCCGAGCCTGATCGCGGGCGCGCGACGCGTGACGCCGATCGACCGGCGTAGCGCCGATTTCGCCGAAGCGGCGCTCGGTCTGCGAACGGCCAAGCCACACACCCCTTCCACCGCACCAACGCGGCATCGCGCGATGGATGGCCCGCCGCGTCCCGGCGTGCTCGCCCTGCACGCCAACACGACGGAATTCCGCTTCATCAAAGCATTGAGCGACCACATGGCCGACGCCGACGAAGACGTCGAGATCGTCGTGCTCGGCACTACCCTCGACGATCTCAAGCTGATGCAGCGCGCCAATGTCATGATCACCGGTGAACCCGCCGCTGACGACGTCGCGACGCTGATCGACGGTCACGGCATTACGCACCTCGTTCTCGATCTCGGCGAACCGATGTTCGGACATCCGCTGGCGGACGCGCTGCTGGCAACCGGACTCCCGGTCGCGGCGACGGCGTGGATCTCCGCATCCGGCAGCGGCCGAACAGCGGACCTCGGGCTGCGGCCCGATTCCGGCGCCGCTGAAACGGTTGCCGCAGTACGCGACTGGCTGATCGAGGATCCCCTGCTACATCCCGATTGGAGGAACGGTCGGGATCGGCAGCAGGTTGGCGCGCGGCTTCCATGATCGCGGCGGCCATGCCAGCGCTGAGAACGGCGTCGAATCCAGCCCCAGCAGCGGACTGTAATAGGGATCGTCGAGCAGCACCTCGCCCCATTTCGCACGCAGCATCGACAGCTCGTGCTTGAAGCGCGACTTGCGGTCCGGCGCGGCATCGCGGCCGCGACTGGCCGACTCCATGTGAACCAGCTTCGCGTCCGGCGTGAACACGATCCGCTTGCCGAGCTGACGCAGCTTCAGGCACAGATCGATATCGTTGAAGTTGATCGGAAAGCGGATCTCGTCCATGCCGCCGACGGTGAGGAAGTCGCGCCTTCGCATCAGCAGGCACGCCGCCGTCACCGCCGAACATTCGTGCGCGACATGCAGCAGGTCTCCGTAACCGGGATCCCCGTCCATCCGGTCGTTGAAGGCGTGCTCGGCCGAGAACCTGGTTCCGAGCACCACCCCGCCATGCTGCACGACGCTGTTCGGCCACAGCAGCTTCGCGCCGACCGCTCCGACATCGGGCGCGGCGAGCCGCCACAGCAGCTCCGCCAGCCAGCCGTCGTCGAGCGCCTCGATGTCGTTGTTGAGAAAGCAGATGTTCTCCGTGTCGGCGAAATCGACCGCGGCGTTGTTGATGCGTGCGAAGTTGAACGGCCCCTCGACCGAGATGACGTCGATATCCTCCGCCAGAAGGCGTTGCAGATAGGCCAGTGTTTCGGGCTCCGTTGAGCCGTTGTCGACGACGAGAATCCGGGCGTTGGTCTCATGCGCGGCCGGCGTCACCGTCTCGATGCATCGCCTGAGAAGTTCGGCGCGATTCCGGGTCGGGATGATGATGGTGGTCCGCTCATCCCAATCGACGGCGCGCTTGACCTGAACCGCCGGAAGGAGCCCGCCCTTTCGCGGCTCGACGTTGGCCTCGACGCCGGCCCTCGCCAGATACGCTTCGCTCGCAGCAGCGAGCTCGCCTACCGCGGCCGATGCATCGATCTGCGGCAAGGCCGCGACCGATCCCGGCAGATGGTAGGTCCGCGCAGGCTCCACGCAGGACAGGAAGATGTCGTAGAGCGACGTCGCCGATTGCATCGCCTCCAGCGCACGGTGCCGGCGCACGGCAAAGCAATACGCGCCATAGCCCTGCTCCAGCGCGCGCTCGAGATCGAATGCCGGAAACGCCAGCGGCCAGACCGCGCCGGCGGAAACCTCGAGGTCGCCATAGACCAGATCGCAGTCCGGTTCGGCGGCGAATGCGGCGGCGAAGCGTTGCAAGGCATCTTCCGCGAGAATCGTCCCGCTCAGGCAGAAGATAAAGAACGCGCTGTTGGCCGCATCGCCATCGACGAACTCACGCACGGCCTTTGGATCGAACTTGCTGAAGTCCCGCGCCGGCAGGCACACCGCCGACCAGGCCGCGTGTTGCTGCGCTTCGAGGCTCTCGATGCTTTCGTCGACCCTGACCTCGCCGATCAGGACGACCGCCGCCTCGGATCGAACGTCGGACTGCACCGTCGGCGAGAAGCGCTCTTTCCAGCCGCGATAGGCGTGCAGCGGCACCGAGGCCGGCACCAGCCGATCGAACAGCTGTCCGCGCAAGCGCTCGCTATCCCAGCGTCCGAGCTCGGCGATGGCCTGCTCCAATCCACGATCGAACGCGACGAATGCGATCGGCTCGGACACCAGGCTGCGGCCCGAGATGGTCCGCGCGGTCAGCCCGCGCACGCGACCATCGGCAAGATGCTCCGGCAGATTGAAATCGATCCGGCGCCCGACGCCGACCTCGCCTCCCCGCGCGACGTTGGTCCAGCCGGTCGGCTTCACCGTCATCAGCGGCCGCTGCGCGATCAGGATCTCGACGTCCTCGTCGACGTCCTGCGCGACCCAGCCCTCGAACCGCAAACCTCCAGCCCATTCGATCTCGCAGATCCGGAGCCATCGCCCTTCCGGCGCGACGTCACAGCGAATCGGTACGCCGACGGGATTGCCGAGATTCGCCAATCGCGCTTCCACGATCCCGGCGCTCGCGCTGACCTGATCTGGCAAGCTGAACGTAAAGCCAAAGCGGCCGTCGCCAATCCCGGCGGCGGCGAGCTCTGTTACGAACTCGTCACAAATTGATGACATGTATGGCTCGCCGTCGATCAGCAGTTCGACGGTATAGCGCCGGCCGAGATCGGCGCGGTCATACACAAATCCGGAAAACGTCGTGCGATCGCATCTGGTGAATTGCGTTTGCAACGACGCGTACTCAGCTCCTGAGGGCCTCTGCTTGCCAATCGTCTTCGTGCTCATGTCCACCCCTCAAACGGCGGGCCGATTGTCGGTCGATTTCAAGTTGAGAATGTGTCCATGGCGCGCCCTAGGTGACTAGCGAGCATTCAACTGCACCGAGCCATTCACCGTTTGCACAAAAAGCCGCCGAGCTCCCATACAATCCATGCGTTATAAGACTTGGCGTTATCGGCGCCAATTGTGCTAGTGCTAACCCCTCCTCTCCACACTGATCGACGAGCGGATTCATGAAGATTGCAATGGTTGGAACGGGATATGTAGGTCTCGTCTCCGGAGCGTGTTTTGCCGACTTCGGCCACCAGGTCGTTTGCGTCGACAAAGACGCCGGCAAGATGGAAGCCCTGAAGCGCGGCAAGATCCCGATCTACGAAACCGACCTCGATAAGCTCGTCGAGACCAACACCGCCGCCGGWCGGCTGACCTTCACGACGGAGCTWRCGGGAGCMGTGKGCGAYGCCGATGCCGTGTTCATYGCGGTCGGAACGCCGTCGCGGCGCGGCGAYGGCCATGCCGACCTGAGCTATGTYTACGCCGCCGCSCGCGAGATCGGCGCGGCGCTCARGAARTTCACSGTGGTGGTGACGAAGTCGACCGTGCCRGTSGGCACCGGCGACGARGTCGAACGGCTGATCCGCGAGACCAATCCCAAYGCCGATTTCGCCGTTGCRTCGAACCCCGAATTCCTGCGCGAGGGCGCSGCGATCCAGGATTTYCGCCATCCCGACCGGATCGTYGTCGGCACCGAGGACGACCGGGCCAAGCGGGTGATGGGCGAAGTCTATCGCCCGCTCTACCTGAACCAGGCGCCGATCCTCTATACYGCGCGGCGCACRGCGGAATTGATCAAATACGCCGCAAATGCATTCCTTGCCACCAAGATCACCTTCATCAACGAGATCGCCGAYCTCTCCGAGAAGGTCGGAGCGAATGTGCAGGAGGTCGCGCGCGGCATCGGGCTCGACAACCGGATCGGCAGCAAGTTCCTCCACGCCGGCCCCGGCTATGGCGGCTCCTGCTTCCCGAAGGACACCCGCGCATTGTTCAAGACSGCRCTCGACCACGAYGTSCAGCTGAAGATCGTCGAAGCCACGCTGACCGCSAACGACAACCGCAAGCGCGCGATGGCGCGCAAGGTCGCCAACGTGCTCGGCGGCGAGCTGCGCGGCAAGACSATCGGYGTGCTCGGSCTGACCTTCAAGCCSGAYACCGACGACATGCGCGAGGCRCCCTCGATCCCGCTGATCAACGGCCTGATCGACTTCGGYGCSAMKGTTCGCGCCTACGATCCGGTCGGCATGGARCAGGCCCGCAAGGAATTGCCGGAAATCGAGTAYTGCAACGACGCCTATGAGTGCGCGCGACAGGCGGATGCGCTCGTCATCGTGACCGAGTGGCGCCAGTTCCGCGCGCTCGATCTCAAGCGCATCAAGCAGGAGATGAAGCATCCGGTCGTCGTCGACCTGCGCAACATCTACCGTCCCGACGAGATGGCCACGCACGGCTTCACCTACGACAGCATCGGCCGGCCGCGCTGAACCGCTACGCCCGATCGGCGCTAGCCGCAGTTTGTTCGATCCTGGAGCCCCGTTCCGTGCGAACCGGAACGGGGCTCCAATTTTTGACGCGCTTGCTGGACGCAAAGCGCGGCAGCGGTTCAACCCAATCTCTCCTCAACCCGATCCCGTCGCCGCGCTCAGGCCTGGATCTGCACAAATGCATCCAGCTCGCGCGCGAGCTCGTCCTGCCAGGTCGGCATCGTCACGCCGAACTGCGCCTTCAGSCGCGACAGATCGAGCCGCGAATTGCCTGGACGCACGGCCTTGGTCGGGAAATCGGCGGTCGCGATCGGAACGATGGTCTCGACCGCCAACGTGGCGCCGCGCGACCTCAGCCCGTCAACGATGGCGCTGGCAAAGCCATGCCAGCTGGTTTCGCCGGCGCAAACCAGATTGACGACACCGCCCCTGCGCGCGAGCTGATCGTGCAGCGTGGTGAGGTTCGGCAACACGATGCCGGCGACSGCACCGGCGATCGCGCGCGCCGTCGTCGGCGCACCGGTTTGATCGGCCACGATCCGCAACTCCCTCCGCTCGCCGGCAAGCCGCGCGATCGTGCGCAGGAAATTGCTGCCCGTGGCGGCATAGACCCAGGAGGTGCGCGCGATCAGATGCGCGCCGCCCGCCGCCTGGATCGCGATATCGCCGGCGAGCTTGCTGGCGCCATAGGCCGACAGCGGCTCGGTCGGGCTATCTTCGCGCCAGGCCCGGTCGCCTGAACCATTGAAAACGTAGTCCGTGGAGAAATGCACCAACGGCGCGCCGTTCGTTGCGGCCCATTTGGCGATCGCTTCCGGCCCCCTGGCGTTGACCAGGAACGCCAGCTCGCGCTCATCCTCGGCACGGTCGACGGCCGTATAGGCCGCCGGATTGATGATCAGATCGGGCTTCAGACTGTCGAGTTGCGCCGTCAGCAGCTCGGGCTTCGACAGGTCGAACTCCGCGGTCGGCGGCGCGATGATCGTGGCGTGACCTTCSAGCAGCGGCTTGAGCGCACTGCCGACCTGGCCACGCGTTCCCGTCAACAATATCCGCATCAGATTTGTCCATAGGTCGGAAGATTGCTCGCGTCGGCCAACAGTGGCGCATCCGCATCCTTGGCCGACAGCTGCGGCTTGTCGACACCCCACGCGATCCCGATCGCGGGATCATTCCAGCGGATCGAGAGCTCGTCCTTGGGGCTGTAGAAATCATCGCATTTGTAGAAGAAGTCGGCCGTCTCCGAGAGCACCACGAAGCCGTGGGCGAAGCCGCGCGGCACCCACAATTGCCGGCGATTGTCCTCGCTCAGCTCGACCGCAACATGCCGGCCGAAATTCGGGCTGCCGACGCGCACATCGACAGCGACGTCCAGCACCTTGCCGCGCAGCACGGTGACGAGCTTGCCTTGCGTGAACGGGTTCTGCAGATGCAATCCGCGCAGCACGCCATAGGCCGAGCGGGACATGTTGTCCTGCACGAACGGACGCGCAATGCCGTGCTCGACGTAACGGGGGAACTGATAGGTCTCGAGGAAGAAGCCGCGTTGGTCGCCGAACAGCTTCGGCTCGACGATCAGGACTTCGGGTAGCGCGGTCTTGATGACATTCATTTAACACTGGTTCCGATCTGAGCAGCCAGAAATGTTAATTTCTTCYCATAACAAACTTGTGCAGCGCACGCCATATGTTATGTTTTGATAGTCAAAATGTGAGGGACCATGAAAGGCATTATCCTTGCCGGTGGCACCGGCTCGCGCCTCTATCCAGTGACCACCGTCGTCTCCAAACAGYTGCTGCCTGTCTTCGACAAGCCGATGATCTACTATCCGCTGTCGACGCTGATGCTGGGCGGAATTCGAGACATTTTGATCATTTCCACGCCRCAGGACAAGCCGCTATTCCARCGCCTGCTCGGCGATGGCAGCGAGATCGGTGTCCGCTTCGCCTAYGCCACSCAGGAGACCCCGCGGGGTCTTGCCGACGCCTTCATCGTCGGGCGCGAGTTCATCGGCGATGAYTCCGTCGCKCTTGTGTTAGGAGATAACATTTTCTACGGCCACGGCCTGCCGAGCATGCTGTCGGCGGCSTCGGTCCGCAAGAAGGGYGCCACCGTATTCGGCTACGTCGTCAACGCGCCGGAGCAGTACGGCGTGATCGAGCTCGACGGGACCGGCCGGGCRCTGTCGATCGAGGAGAAGCCGAAGCGGCCGAAATCCAACGTSGCCGTCACCGGACTGTATTTCTACGACAAYGACGTGGTCGACATCGCRGCCGGCATCAAGCCGTCRCCGCGTGGCGAGATCGAGATCACCGACGTGAACAAGGCCTATCTCGAGCGTGGCGACCTGTTYGTCGAGGTGCTCGGCCGCGGCTTCGCCTGGCTCGACACCGGCACSCATTCCTCGCTGGTCGAGGCCAGCCATTTCGTCCAGATCCTGGAGCAGCGCCAGGGCCTGCGCATCGCCTGCCCSGAGGAGATCGCRYTGCGYCAGGGCTACATCTCGCTCGARGCCTTCGCSAGGGTRGCGCAGAARACCGCCAAGAGCAGCTACGGSGAGTATCTGCTGTCGGTCTACCGCTYRTTCCACGGCCAGCCCCGCARCGCMGAGGTGCTCAAACATGCGGTTTAAGGGATCGACGATCTTCGTCACCGGCGGCGCCGGYTTCATCGGCTCCGCCGTGGTCCGCCAYYTKCTGCGYGACACCCAYGCCCGCGTCGTCAACATCGACAAGCTGACCTAYGCGGCAAACCTCGCCTCSCTGCCCCGCGCCACCGARAGCCTGAACTACTCGTTCGAGMAGGCCTGYATCTGCGARGSRCAGACCCTGCGCCGGYTGTTCGAGAAATATCAGCCCGATGCGGTGATGAACCTYGCGGCGGAAAGCCATGTCGAYCGGTCGATCGACGGTCCSGGCGAATTCATYCAGACCAATATCGTCGGCACCTTCACGATCCTRCAGGARGCGCTGCGCCACTGGCGCACGCTGTCGCCGGAGAAGCGCGACCAGTTCCGCTTCCTGCAYATCTCSACCGACGAGGTRTTCGGYWCGCTYGGCGAYGMRGGSCTGTTCASCGAGACCACGGCSTATGCGCCGAACTCGCCCTATTCCGCCAGCAAGGCATCGTCRGACCATCTGGTGCGCGCCTGGCACGAGACYTAYGRGCTGCCGACGCTGGTRACCAACTGCTCCAACAATTACGGCCCYTATCACTTCCCGGAAAAGTTGATCCCGCACATGATCATCAAGGGGCTCGCCGGCGCGCCGCTGCCGGTCTATGGCGACGGCCAGAACGTCCGCGACTGGTTGTTCGTCGAGGATCATGCCAAGGCGCTGACCTTGGTGCTGGAGCGCGGCGAGGTCGGCGAGACCTACAATGTCGGCGGCCGCAACGAGCGCACCAATCTCCACGTCGTGGAAAGCATCTGCGACCTGCTCGACGGGATCGCCCCCAGTTCGTCCGGCCCGCGTCGCGAGCTGATCAACTTCGTTGCCGACCGTCCCGGCCACGACCGCCGCTACGCCATCGACGCCACCAAGCTCGAAACCGAGCTCGGTTGGCGCGCCGAGGAAAATTTCGAGACCGGCATCGCCAAGACCGTCCGCTGGTATGTCGACGAGCAACCCTGGTGGCGCGCGATCCTGGAGCGAGGCTACAAGGTGGAGCGTGTCGGATTGAACCAGTAGCCGGCCGATCTCCTCAACATCACCGGCGTGGACAGCCAACAGGGAACCGAGCAGCACGATGACGATCGAACCGGATCTCATCTCGGCTTGACGAGCCGCGACCGCCTTCCCGCGGTGGATTGGCAGCCAGCCGCCAGACAGCAAATCGAGAAACCACGGGGTCCCGCCATGAAGATCGCAATGGACGGTCAGGAACTGACACTGTTCAAGAGTTTCGTGGATCTCTCGAAGCGCTATCTGGAATTCGGCTCGGGAGGAAGCACCTGGCTGGCCTGCCAGACCAGGAAGGAGTGGGTGATTTCGATCGATTCCTCCTCGGAGTGGCTCGCCAATGTGGGCGATGCCACGCGCGACGCAAACACCAAGCCGCAGCTGCTGCATGTGGATATCGGCAAGCTGCGCGAGTGGGGCTATCCGATCGAGAAGGAGAAAGAGAGCTCCTGGCCCAACTATCACGAGGGTGTCTGGCAGCGTCCGGAGAGCAGGACCGCCGACCTGTACTTCGTCGACGGCCGGTTTCGCGTGGCCTGCTTCGTGCAGTGCCTGTTGCACGGCTCACCCGGCGCTTTCATCGCAATTCACGACTTCGAGAACCGTCCCCACTACCATTCGGTGCGCACCGTCGCCCGGGAGATCGCGCGCGCCAACAATATGTCGGTGTTTCAAAGACCGGTGGAGATCGACCTCGACGCCGCGCAACGGCTGCTTGCGAAGTACCGGCTGGAGCCGCTGTAACCGCCCGCCGGTCGCAGGCCGCTGCGACAACAATCGCTTTTCAAGTGAACTGGATCGGGCGTGCACCGGCACGCCCTCCATCGGCGAGGCCATCGCTGCCGCCCGGTTCAGCCCTGGACCAACTTCTTCAGCTCCGGAACAAACCTTTGAATGGTAGCGTCTTCGATATCGTTGCGATCCCGCAACGTGAAGAACTCCATCGCGCGGATCTTCTCAGGATCGCCATCGGCGAGCGGCCGGCCGCGCTCGCGCTTCTTCAGCAATTGCTGCCGTGACTTCGTATAGTAGTGATTGATCACGAGCTTGTCGCGCTTCGGAGCGGTACAGCGCCCGCCGATCGGGAAGACTGGCGTGCCGTCCTCCTGGACGTAGCAGCCCAGGACGAGCGACTGATGCGGATGCAGGTAGGACACGATGGTGTCAGGCCGCACGATCGACTTCATGATGAAATGATCCGGAAAGTCATCGGGGGCCCGACGCGTGAAGGATTCGATGCACAGGCCGACCGGCCTGGCGTCGTGACCGTTCGAGCCGAAGTTCAACCAATGCACCGCCACGGCCGGCGCCGGCCCGACCTCCGCCAGAACGTCCTTGATATTGCCGGCCTTGGTCGGAAACAGATATTCGTCGGCGTCGATGAAGGCGCACCATTCCGCGCAATTGCGATAGCTGTCGATCGCATGCGAGAAGGCGCGCATCTGACCGAATTCCCCGTCCACGAAATGGTAGGTGATCATCTCGGGCCACGGGAACGACTCGATCACGGCACGCGTGTCGTCGGTGCTGCCATTGTCGTAGAGATAGAAATGGTCGATGCCGACCAGCCTGTGGAAGTGCAGCCACTCCAGCAGATCCTCGCCCTCGTTCTTGATAGCGCAGACGGCGGCCAGCCCGTGCTTTTTCCGATCGACGCCGGCGTAGAGCTTCTTCGCCTCCATCACGCGCAGCAGACCGGCGAATTCTCGCCGCAGATTTTCACTCTTCGGGGCGGCAGCGAGCGCCGAAAGATAGACGTCCTGCGCTTCATGGGCCGCCCCCATGTTGAGATCCGCGATCGCCAGCCGATGCAAGACCCGCGAGTCCGACGGCAGTTGCTTGACGAGGTCGAGAAGGATTCCACGCGCTCCTGCGAAATCGCATGCCTGCACGAGCATCGCCGCCTTCGCGAACTGGAATTCCTTGTAATCGCCGAATTGCTGCTCCAACTGGTTGACCGATTGGATCAGATCGTCGGGTTTCGGATTTGCGATCCGCCCGGAAAAGAAATCTCTAAGCCTCGTCTCGATCTCACTTGCTGGAAGCGCATCGAGATTCACGCCTGAGCTGAAACTAGACAATGCTGGAATTTCCATGTCCAACCTGAGCCGCTCCCCGGAGATCGACGAATTAACATTGGCTCGCGCCACGACTTCCCTATAGCGCACTTATCCTGCAGGAATAAGGCTATAACACACAGCGCTCACACTTAACTGTTGTAAGGTTATTTCGAGGGAAATCAATACAATAGAGTAGCGGGCTCGATGTCATCTGCACGAAACCGCGCCACAGGCCGGGAACGATCGGAGATCGCCTATGCACAATGGGAACGAAGCAACCCGCAAGACGTTCGCGCTGACGCGACGGATGTTTTTGACGTCGCTATCCGCAAGCCTCGTGCCCCGCTCGTTCGGCTTTCCGGGTTCCGCTCGCGCTGCCGCAGCGGCGCCCCCGAGACCTCTCGTCGGAGCCATTCGCTGGGACGCCTGGTATTCGCCCGGCTCGCAGCCGACCGAAGCCATGAAGCAATCGCTCGGTCCGCAGAAATATCGCTGGCGCGCTCCGTTCTTCGGCGCCCAAATCAACCGCGATCCGAACGCGCTTGATTTTTCGAGCTCGATCGAGACCGAGATGGACAAGGAGATCGACCAGGCCATCTTTGCCGGACTGGATTACTGGGCATTCGCCGGCTACGGGGCAAACCACCCAATGTCGAAAGCCCTGTACGCGTTCAGAACCCGGCCCAAGGCAGCCGAACTGAAATACTGCATGTTCACTGAGCTCGGCCGCTGGGGATCGGCGGCCAAGCTGTCCGCGCTTCCTCACGAGCATATCGGCCTGATGGCGGACAAGAACTATCTGAGGGTGGAGGGCGATCGGCCGCTCTATTTCCTGGGCTTCATCAAGGCTGCGGATGTGCAGCGAAGCTGGGGCGGCGTGCAGGGCCTGCGCACGCAACTGAGCAAGTTCAGATCGGACGCCAACGCCGCCGGTCACGGCGAGCCCTATATCGTGCTCGCGGGAGACACGAAATTCTTGAGCCAGGAGGCCGCCAATCTGGGCGCCGACGCGGTCGGGTCATATGCGATCACAACCGGCAATGGCCGGGGAAGCTTTGCCGACCTCGCGAGATATGCCGAAAAAGGCTGGAATGCGCTGGCCGCGAGCCAGGTCCCCGTTGTGCCCACGGTGATGACCGGATGGGACAGGCGCCCCCGCATCGAACATCCGGTGCCCTGGGAAACGTCGCAGCGTCCCGGCGACGGCATCACCAATTTCTATGCCGCACCGACGAAGCAGGAATTGGCCAGCCATCTCGCGCAATCGATCAGTTGGGTGAACAGCCAGCCGCCCGACCGCCGGTCCCCTGCCGTGCTGATCTATGCCTGGAACGAAAATGACGAGGGTGGCTGGCTGGTCCCGACCCTGCCCTGTCAAACCGACCGCCTGGAAGCGTTGCGCGAGGTCCTCAAGGCGACCGCGCGGGCTGCGTCGAAGAATCTCTGCTAGAGCATGATCCGGAAAAGTGCGAAGCGGTTTTCCGAAAAGATCATGCTTGGACAACAAGCTAAAGCGCGATGATGATTCGATCCAATCTCATCGCGCTTTAGATCGCTTCCGGGAGAAGCAGCCGAACCGAAACCTGAATCAACGAGTCCGCTTCGGCCGACCGGAACGGACTCGTTCGACTTTCTGCGCGTCGATCAGCGCCAGCGGATCGGCCTGGTCCGGTCGTTCGATTCCACCGTCCGATGTTCGAGATGATACGGCGCGTAGATCTGCTTGACCCAATAGTTGAAGTTCGGGTGCAGCTTCACGAAGTCATAGAATGAATCGCCGAAATTGGACGGGCTGAGGCAGGTCTTGTTCTGCGGCCTCGACGCGATCGCGTTCAGGCAATACGACACCATGCAGGCCTTGGTCTCGCTCTCCGCCACCTTGCTCAGACTTCGAAAGCTGTTGGTCGAATGCAACCGATAGAGGTAGCGGTCGGCTTCGAGATAGGTCGGTTCGACCTTGGTCACCGCGCGCAGGGCAAAGTCCCAGTCGTGGCAGTATTTGAGATCGGCGAGCCAACCGACCTGGCGCAGCAGTTCACGGCTGAAGACAAAATTTCCGGTCGACGCGGCGATCTGCGAGTCCAGGAACGTCCACGACAATGGCGCACCCGCGATCTGCGCCCGGTCGATGGCATAGCGCAGGCGGGTTGGAAACTGGTAGTTATTGATCGACTTTCCGTGCTCGTCGATCGGCTCGACCGCCGAGAAGCCGAAGAACAGCCGCTCGTCGCCATGCTTGTCCGCGAACAGCTGAACCCGGTCCTTTGAAAATGCGTCATCGGAGTTCAGAAGAAAGATCATGTCGCCGCTGGTCAGCGACAACGCCCTGTTCCAGGTGTAATGGGCGCCGAGGTTCTGCGGGTTCTTGAGCAGCTTGCACGAAACAAAGCGCTTGCCGAACGACCGCTTCTTGATGACCTTCTGCGCGACCTCGAAGCTCTGGTCCGGCGAATGGTCGTCCACGATGACGAGCTCGATGTCGGAGAACGTCTGTTGATAGACGGTCTCGAGGCACTCCTCGAGATACTGCTCGTGCTTGTAGCAGGCGATGACGACACTTGCGAGCATCGGCGGCGACCTCAACGTCTCACGATGATCGAGTGGCGGGACCTGACGAGCGCGCTGGCTCCGTCGCCGACCTCGAGCACCGCGAGTTGATACTCACCATCCGGCAAGTCCCGGATCGAGAACGACAGCTGAAAGCCGAAATAGCTCTCCTTGCTCTCGGCCTTCATATATTCCTTCACGTCCACCCGTTCGTGCCAATCGACGATCAGACAGTACCCGCTGTTCACCGCACCTTCCGGGCCAAGCTCCGACAGGATCAGGAATCCCGTTCGCTGCCGGCCTGCCTCGAAGGCATTGCCGGCGCAAATCCATCCCCGCACCAGGATTTCATAGCGCGGGTCGACGATGACGCGTTCGCCGGTCTGGGAATTGATATTCTCGATCACCAGCAACGAGCCCGCCGGATTGTCGAGCGCACCTGCGGCCTCCACGGGGGTGCCGCCCCTGACCTGCTGCACCCCGGAATGCGTGAGGCCGGATCGGTGCAGGTTGGCGAGCACTTCGACATGGGTCGAGGCTTCCTTGACCGCCCATTCGAGCTCCTGCCTGCTCAGGCAATCGAGCAGATCCGGACTGTTTCGGATCTGGGCCGAGATCGGCTCGGCCGAAGCGACCCTTCGCACCACCTCGAGAAACGCCCGGCCATAGCGCGAATCCGGCTCGAGATGAGCGCCCTCCGCCCATTCATTCCAGGAATTGATGAACACCAACGACTGCGAGAAGCTGTTGCCCTTGGCGCGCAGGGTCGCGTCGCGAAGCCAAACCTCGAACGCTTCCGGACTGGACCGGGTGAAGATGTGACCGCGTGCGCCCTTGCGAGGCGTATTGTCCCAACGCGGCATCACCGCGGGAAAGAACGGGAAGTCGTAGGTCTTGCCGAGAGACGATCGCATGGCGTCGACATAATCGTAGACCTTGCCGGCGAACGTCTCCGGTGCGTCGACCTCGGTCGGCGACACTTCCCGCGTCGAGACGGTGTGCGGCGGAAACTCGATCGCCGCATCGCAATCGACGTCGCGCGGATCGAACTCCCCGAAGGTCATCGCATTGCAGATCAGAAGCTCGCCGATTCCAAGCTCCCTGGCGCGCTTGCGCCAGACCTCGAACAGGCGCTGCTTGTCCGGCAGCAGCGACGGCCTATAGATGACGATGATCTTTCGGCCGTCGACCGTGATGTAGCGCTCGTCGCGCAGCAGGTCGGCCATGTCGTCGATGAAGCGAACATCGTCGTCGAGCGAGTGATTTTGCCCCAACAGAAGCTCGGCGTCGGAACCGTCCCAGCGGCGGGACCAATTCTCGTTCGCCCAGCAGATGCAGAACGGCAGGTTGGGTTCGCCGTCCTCGAGCATCAGCTGGAGCGGCTTCTCCAACAGCCTTCGCCCCTGAAACCAATAGACATAGTAGCAGAAGCCATCGATGCCGTATTTACGCGCGAGATCGCCCTGCTGACGACGCGTTTCCGGCAAACGGACGTCGTAGAACCCGAGATCGGCCGGCAACCACGGCGATTCATGCGCCGGAAACTGGGCGCGCATCCGCGCGACGTTGGTCCATTCGGTGAACCCCGGTCCCCACCACCTGTCATTCTCCTCGAATGAGTGGAATTGCGGCAAATAGAAACAGATGTAGCGCACCTCCTTGCTGGAGGCGTCCGCCGATCCCGCAACGACTCTGTGGTCGTTGTTCGGAAACAACAGGTCGTCGTAATCCTCGGTCGAGAAGCCGAGCGCAACGACCACCTCGGCCGGCGTAAAGCTCTCGAACAGGGGTATCTCGTAGTACTCGCCGTCGTTGAGGCTGATGCGGAGATAGATCTGCGCATGTTTGGGCTCGACGAGCGCGTTCCTGAGAGCGCGCGCCAGACGACGGCGCACGCCGGGCGTGGACAGATCGATGCGAAATCCGGGACGCCCGATCACGCTCCGCGGACCGATGCTGGCCGGCATCGATCGTCCGGTGCGTCCCTCTTCGACACAGTGCGAAGCGATGAAGAGCGATATCGAAACGGTCGCGGCCGGCGACTGGGAATCGACGATCCAGCCGGAAATCCCGCGTCCCGAATATTCGAGGATCGCACCGCGCAACCTCGGTCCTGACTTGAGATCCGTTATGTCGGGATCCAGGAACAAGCTCTGCGGAAGATCCTCCTGTTGAACCGGACTGGCAACGGGCAGCATATCCTTGGTATCCCTGACGCTCCGTTCCACAATCTTGTTCATCGCTACCCGATCTCCTGCCAACGTTTAACGTCGGCTCCAGTTTCTTTCTCGGTGCCGCACAAGCTCGATCCCGAGATGATCACATCGCCCTTCCGACACGCCCAGGTCCCGATCCCCGGAGCTTATCGCTCACTATCACACAATCTAAGATCGACATAACTTTTGTTCCGGGCCTATCACATTAACGCACTCGCGCTGTCCTCGATATGAAAGCCATCGTTGGTTCTGCCTAGATTGTCACGCCGACGTGCCTGATTGCGTGCCTTCACGCCTGGAAACAAAGCTGTTCGACATCTTCGCGCGCGCGGCGAAACGTCCGCCTCCAACGATCTCAGCCGACGCTCTCGCCCATGGCCTGCAGACGACGCAGCGCTCCTTCGTTGTTCTGCCGTGCGGCTTGCCGATACCAATGCAAGGCCTGGTCACGATCCTGCGCGACGCCGTTGCCGGCGCGCAGCGCATCGCCGATCGCGAGCTGGGCTTCGACCATGCCCTGCCTCGCCGCAGCCTCGAACCACTCGGCCGCCTTCGCCGGATCGGCCTCGCGGCCCTGTCCCCGGCCCAGCATCACGGCAAGGTTGTATTGCGCCGTGGTGTGGCCCTGACGCGCCGCCGCCTCGTACCATGTCACGCCCTGGGCAAGGTCCTGCTCGACGCCCTGCCCGGTGCAATACATCACCGCGAGCTTGAACTGGGCCGCAGCGTTGCCGCCGCCGGCGGCCTTGACGATCCAGCTCGCGGCGGCCTGCGGATCCCCGAGGCCGCTCTTGGGATCGGAATACAGCAGCGCGAGCGTGTGCTGGGCCTCGACATGGCCGGCACTCGCCGCGCGCTTGAACCACTGCACCGCGGCCGGAAAATCCGCGGTGCCGCCGGACCTTCCCATGTGCAGCCCGCCGAGCTGGAATGCCGCGGCCGGATGGCCCACCTCGGCGGCGTCGGTCAGCAGGGCACGCGCTTGCGCAAGGCGCTCTTCCGACGGCTCATCCTGGATCAGAAACACGGCGTAGGCCGTCTTCGCATCGGCGTCGCCGCCCTTGGCGGCCTTGCTCAACCACTCGGCTGCGCGCACCTGATCGCGCGGCACGCCGTTACCCGCCGCGTAAAGCCGTCCGAGCTGCACGCCCGCGGCGCTGATGCCACCCTCGGAGGCGCGTTCGAACCACTTGATGGCCGTCGCGACATCGCGTGTCACACCGTTGCCGTTGAGATAGAACACCGCGATGTTGTGAGCCGCCGTGGCGTGGCCGCTCTCGGCCGCGCGCTCGAACCATTTCGCGGCCTGCCGGATGCTGGGCGAAACGCCGGTGCCGGTGGCGTAGAAGCGCCCGGTGAAGAACTGCGCCTGCACATCGCTGCGTTCGGCCGCCCTCTCGTACCAATAGGCCGCCTCGCGCAGGTCCGGCTCGGCGGCGCTGCCGAGCGCATAGAACTCGGCCAGCGCCTGGATCGCCGGCAGGTAGTCCTTGCGCGCGGCCTTGCGCAGCGCGGTCTCGGCCTTGTCGAGATCCTTGGCGATCCCCTTGCCGCCCAACCGCAACAACGCGATGTTGTAGAGCGCGATGGTGTCGTCATGAGCGGCCGCGCTCTGGAACAGCCGCGCCGCTTCCTCGACGTTTTCGGGCAGGCCGGTGCCCTTGAGGCACATGAACGCCAGCGCAACCTGCGCGCGCACATGGCCCTGCTCCGCGGCCTTGTGATACCAGATCGCGGCCTGCGCGAAATCGACCGGAACGCCGCGCCCCTGATAATACACGTCGCCGAGCGCGAATTCGCCCGACGCCGCCTTCTGCCCGGCCGCGGCCTCGTACCAGCGCAGGGCGACGGCATGATCCTTGGTGCAGCCGAGTCCGTTGGCATACATGTCGCCGAGAATGGCTTGCGCCTCCGCCTTGCCGGCCTCCGCCGCTACCGACATCCAGAGGAACGCGGCGTCGACGTCCTTCGCCACGCCGATTCCATTCGGGAACACCAGCTCGTGGAGGTTGGTCGCCCTCTCGCCGAGACGAGCCGCGGTGGATTGCCGCCACATCTCGGGCCGGTTCGGTCCGACCATCGGCTTGACCCCGTTGAAGTAGATCAAGCCAAGCTGGAATTGCGCTTCGGTATGTCCGCTCAGCGCGGCGCGTTCATACCACACGACCGCGTCGGGAATGTTGCCGATCACGCCCTCGTTCCGGGCGTACAGCAGCCCTATCCGGTAGTCCGCCTCCGGATTGCCCGCCTCCGACGCAAGCTTCCAGAGGCGCAACGCCTCGAGATACTGCCGGTTCTCGTAAGCCTCCAGCCCCCGTTCAAACTGCTTGGCGTCGGAACGGGACGAACCGGGTCGGAGCCGGTCCAGCAACGATCGCGTCGACACCGTCATGGTTCACGCATCGCTTCTTTTGCACTGCGCAGCATGCCGCCGAGCAGATACATCGCCACCGAGCGGGTCCCGACATTGACGTCGCCCTGTAGCGTCATGCCGGGGATGAGGCGGAAGTTCTTCGGAACATCCTTGAAGTTGGTCTGGTCGACCGAGCAGCGCGCCTTGTAGTAGGCATCGACCGGCTTGCCGTCGTCATCGGTCGTGAACGCGCCTTCGCTGATCCAGCGGATCTTGCCTTCCGCCGTGCCGTGCTCTGCGGCGTTGAAGGCGTCGATCTTCATCGTGCAGGGATCGTTCGGCCGGACAAAGCCGACGTCGCGCGACAGGATCTGGATCTCGGCCTCGAGCCGCGTCTTGAGCGGCATCAAGGTGATGAAGGGATCGCCCGGCTTCAGCACCGATCCGACCGAAAGCTTGGCGAGCGTCAGGACGACCGACGGCTCGGCCGCCGTCCACCGGACCAGGTCCTGGTGCTTGACCGCCTTGTCGTATTGCGAGCGGGCGGTATCCAGATTGTTGCGGGTCGTGACCAGGTCCTGGCTCAGCTGTGCGTTCCATTGCTCGATGAAGGCCTTGCGATCCGCCTTCAACGAATCCAGCTGGTGTTGCGCTTCCAGCAGGGTGTTGTGCGTGTTGTCGATCTGGCGCAGCAGCTCCAGGCGATTGTCCTGCGACAGATACAGGTTCAGCTTGGACCCGCTGCCGCTTTCGGCGAGCGTCGAGCGCATGTCCTCGATCTTGCCGGCGATATCGGCGCGTTGACTGTACCGCTCGTCGTCCTTCTTCGCCTTCTGGATGGTCGCTTCGGTCTGGCTGATCTTGGAATCGTAGCTGGTCACCTGCGCGCTGTACTGGGCGACGCGCTGGTCATAGAGCGCCTTCTGCAAGGCGTTGTACCTGGTGACGTCCTGATCGTTGGATTGGCCGTACGACAACGGCTTGCCCGACAATTCGGCCTCGTCGCGGGCGACCTGCGCGTCAAGGCTCGCAATCTGAAGCTTGTACTGTGTGACATCGGCAGCGGTAAACGTGGAATCCAGGGTCGCAAGCAATTGTCCCGTCTCGACCTGTTGACCTTCCCTGATATCGATCGTCTTGATGATCGAGGCATCGAGGGCTTGCAGCACGTTGATCTGATCGACCGGAACGATCCTGCCGGCCACACTCGTGATCACCCGGTCGACACGCGTGAAGCACATGATCGCCACGACGGATGCGAGGAACGCTGCCAGCACGAACAGCGTCGCGCGAGCCAGCAGCGGCTCGGCCGCTTCGCGGATGGCGTCGGTCTCGGACTGGAACTGGCGGACGGTCGCGAGCGAGGCTTGATTAGGAGACAAGGGTCGGACTCCTGAAGTTCTTCTCGGTGCGCCCCGTCGGCACGAGATGCGTATTCTGCTGGTACCAGAGCGAGCTGTAGATGTCGTTGCGCTCCAGGAGCTCCTCGTGGCGGCCGATATCGTTGACCACGCCGCGATTGAGCACGAGGATCGCATCGGCCTTGGTCAGCGACGACAGGCGGTGCGAGATGATGATCAGCGTGCGGCCGTGCGCGATCCGCGAAATATTCGCGTTGACGATCGTTTCGCTCTCCGCATCGAGCGCGCTGGTCGCTTCGTCCAGGATCAGGATCGGCGGATTGACGATCAACGCGCGCGCGATCGCGAGGCGCTGGCGCTGGCCACCCGAGAGGTTGGTGGAGCCCTCATAGACATAGGTCTCGTAGCCGCGTGGCAGCTTGTCGATGAACTCCTCGGCACCGGCCAATCGTGCCGCCCTGACGATGTCGTCGAAGGTCGCGTCGGGCTTTGCGGCCGCGATGTTTTCGCGGATGGTGCCGCTGAACAGGAAATTCTCTTGCAGCACGACGCCGACATTGCGCCGGAGATGGTCGACATCGTACTCGCGGACATCGATGCCGTCGACCTTGATCAGGCCGCCATAGTCGGAGTGCAGGCGCTGCAGCAGCCGCGTGATCGTGGTCTTTCCGGAACCGCTCTTGCCCATCACGCCGAGCGTCGTGCCGAGCGGAATTTCGAACGAGATGTTGTTCAGCGCCGGCGATACGGCGCCCTTGTACTTGAACGTGACACCGGAGAATTCGACCAACCCCTTCAGCGGCGCCCGCACGCCATGGCCGGAGCGGCCTTCCTCGGCCGGCTGGTTTACCAGCCTGCCGACGATGGTGACCGCGGTGCGCGCCTCGTCATACTGGTTGATGAGCTGGGCCATCTGCATCAGCGGGCCGGCAACCCGTTGCGACAGCATCAGAAAGGCAAACAGCGCGCCGACATAGACCGGATCGCCGCTCGACACCGCGATGTAGACGCCGAGCGCATAGGGCGCACTCACCGCCAGCCGCTCCAGTGGACGCACCACGGTCTGGATCGCGGTTCCGGTCATGCCTTCCGCCAGCCGCGCCTTGGCGACACGCGCGACCAGCACATCCCACATGTGGCGCTGGCGCGCATCGAGCGCCAGCGATTTGATGGTCCGGATGCCGTTGAGGCTCTGGATCAGGAACGCTCCCTGCGCGCCCTCGGCCGCCAGGGTCGCCGAGGACTTCTTGCGATAGGCCGGGAGCATCAGGATCAGCCAGGTCACGATCACCCCGGCAAAGGCAAGCACCATCAGCGTCATGATCGGACTGAAGAAGAACATGACGGGAAGGAAGAAGAACAGCGTGGTCGAATCCAGGATGGTCCCGAACAACTGGCCGGTCAGAAAGCCGCGAATGCGGAACACTTCGCGGATATCGCGGGAAACCAGGCCGACCGGGTTCTGCTCGAAGTAGTCGATCGGCAGATTGAGCATCTTCTCGAACACATAGGTCGACAGCTTGACGTCGAGGCGCGCCGTCAGGCGCTGAACGAGATATTGCCGCAGGAACGAGAACGCCGCCTCGAACATGATGACCACGAACATCGCGAGGCACAGCACGTAGAACGTGTTGTAGGCCTTGTAGAAAATCACCTTGTCCGAGAGCAGCCGCCAGAACATGATCGGCGCCAGGCCCATGAAGCCCAGGATCAGCGCGGCCAGCGCGACGTCGCGCAGGATGCGTCGCTCGCGGAACAGCAATGCGGTGACGAATCCGAAGCTGAATGGCTGGGTCTCGTCGGAAATCTCGTAATCGCGCTTGGCCATGACGACGTCGCCCGACCAGATGTCCTCGAAGCGCGGTTGATCGATGACGAGCAGTGCATCCTCGCTCGCATTCGGATCCTGCAACACGACCCGGGAGCTGCTCTCATCGCCTTCGAGGCGCAGCAACACCATGTGGCTGCCGTCGCGCAGGCGAACGATGGCCGGCAGCGCCCGCTTGAGATGACTCAGTCCCTTCCAGTCCAGCGTGACGGCCTTTGCCGTCATGCCGGAGGAATTCGCGCATTTCAGCAGTTCGGGCAGCGTGACTTCCTGATCGCCCAGCAGGTTGTCATGGATCAGTTGTGACGGGGTCAGGTGCAGGCCGTGCTGTCTTGCCACGATGACGAGACAGGCAAGCCCCGAGGGTGGCAGTGCCTCCACCGAAGGTGCGCCGACGAGCGAGAGGTGTTTGGTCATGAATGCCTCGGAGTTTCGACTGCGCAGATCCGGTCCCTGGCGAACTATAACTTATCACTGTTAGTTCGCTAACGCAGCATTTTCAGCATATCGCCCCGAAAAGATATATGTGACGACGACCGCGAAAGCGGGCTGCGCACGCGGCCGTACACGGGTTTAGCCACGGAACCCTATAACATTGATTAACGTTGTGGACTATGCGCCGGCGGTCACCGTCTCCCGGAAGTCGAACCCACAGGCTTCCAGTTGCGGCCTGATCCGCTCATCGTCGGCTTCCGGCATCAGGGCCAACGCACAGATCTCGAAATTCCCGCTCCGGACCGAGACGGTCGGAAAGCCGGCACTGAGCAGCAGGTTTCCCATCCGCTCGGACGAAAACCCGGTCTTGTGAGCCATGTGATGACGTCCCTGCTCGATCGCGCCGGAATGTCCGTAGATCATGTCCAACGGACGGATCGGGCCGGCCGGGGAGACATAGGCCACCGCACCGAGGCCATGGATCAGCATGTGCTGCGCGACCGCCTCGAGATCAGGCGACATAATCAGCGCGAATCCGCTCGGCTTGAGCACTTCGCGGAACTGAACGAAGGTCGGATGAACCTCGTGGGCATAGAGATGCTCCATGACATGAGAGCACCAGATCGCGTCGAACGAGGCCGGCTGAAACAACCGGGAGAGATCGGTAATCGACCCGACGATGTCCGGGTTCACGCCTCCGTCGACGTCGAGCCGAATCTCGTCCCACTCGCGCGATGTCAGCAGTGGCTGGATCCGCTTGGTCACCGTCGATCCGGCGCCGGCATTCAGCATCTTCTTCCTGGCCAATTCGAGAGCTCCACGGTTCGCGCATTGAGCGGCTGAATTCTGCAGCGATCGTTCGTCTTGCCCAAGATTACCTGGGCGGCATAAGGCGATCGGCCCACAGTTCCGTTGTGTTAAGCAAGCATCACGCCTTTACAAAAGCTACGTGGTCCGAATGTGACGAACTAACTTTTAACGTCCACCCGGTGGGCATGCCTGAAGTGGAACTTTTGACGGAGACCGGCGTGCCGACGCCGATCGGCCGACAAAGTTCCGATCGGCGCAATCGATCAGAAGAAGGTGCCACCTCAACCTGGATTGAGGCGCGCCGTCGCTGAGTGGAGACCTGGGATCTATCTTGGGATCGATCTTACGTCTTGACCGAATGACCGTCGTTGAAGATCAGGTATTCGATGTTGATTATCTGGGTCACCTGGCCGTTGCTGAAGCTGACGTCCATGAAACCATTGCTGCCGTCGCTGATGGCAGTCAAATCGGTCGAGGCGTGATCCAGGAAGGTCAGCGAGTCCTTGTCGCCGCCACGGCCGTCGATCGTGTCACTGCTGTGCGGATTGGACAGGTAGAAGTAGTCCTGACCGTAGCCGCCGACCATCGAGGCCGTACCGGTAACGGAGCCGATGAACGACGACCCGTCATTGCCGTCGGCAATCAGCCACTGGTGGCCCGAACCGGCGACCAGCGTATCGTTGCCGGCGCCGCCATACAGCGTGTCGTTGCGGGCGCTGCCATAGAGCACGTCGTTGCCGTCATCGCCAAAAAGCACGGTCGCCCGCAACGCATCGCTGCCCGCGTAGAGCACGTCGTTGCCGCTGCCGCCGTGCTCGAAATTGGTTCCCGTGCCACCAATCAGCGTGTCGTTGCCGGCGCCGCCTTGCAGGGTGTCGCTGTAGTGGCCGGGGCCGCCAGAGAGCGACGAGCCATAGAGCACGTCGTTGCCATCACCGCCATCAAGCAGGGTCCCGTGGAACGAATTGCTGCCAGAGTAGAGCACGTCGTCGCCGGCGCCGCCGTAGAGGCTGTCGCTACCGGCGCCGCCAACCAGCAAGTCGTTGCCGGCATCGCCAACCAGCAGGTCGTTACCAGCGCCGGCATAGAGCGAATCGTTGCCGTCGTCGCCTGAGAGGAACGAGCCGTGCCCCGCAGCGCTGCCCGAGTAGAGCACGTCGTTGTCGCTACCACCGTACTCGGAAGCGGTCTCGTCGGCGCCAACCAGCAGGTCGTTGCCGGCATCGCCATGCAGCGTTTCGGAACCACCGATGACACCACCAACCAGCGTGTCGTCGCCCGCACCGCCTTCGAGCACGACCCCCAACAAATCACGCGCGTTTGAATAGAGAATGTCGTTCCCGCTGCCACCGTACTCGGCAACGGTGCCGGAGCTGCCAACCAGCAGGTCGTTGCCGTCGCCGCCATCCATCGTATTGGCAGCGGCACTCGCAGAGCCATACAGCGTGTCGTTGCCGGCGCCGCCCGACAGCATCATCATCGAGCCTGGACGCAGTTGCACACCCGCGTAGAGCACGTCGTCGCCGGCGCCGCCGTAGAGCTCTTCGCCGAAGCCGCCGACGCCGAGGAAGTATTGGCCTCCGACGAGGGTGTCATTCCCCGGGCCGCCGTCGAGAACCTCGTGGCTATAACCCGGCCCCGCGCTCAACCAGTCGTCACCGTCGCCGCCATACAGGCTATCGTCGCCCCAACCGCCAATCAGCGTGTCGTTTCCGGTACCACCGTCAAGCGTGCTGGGTTTGCCTCCCTCCACGCTGCCCGACACCAGCAAGTCGTCGCCGCTATCGCCATACAGTTCCGACGGGCCACCACCGAACACCGTGTCGTTGCCGGCGCCGGCAAAAACCGTCGTCTCGCCAATAAAATCCGCATCCCTGCTGCTGACGAAGGAGACATAGTCGTTTCCGGCGCCGGTCGCGACCAGCACCGAGCCGCTGCCGATCACCGACAGCGTCACGTCGCGGTTGGTGGCTTCGACGATCGCCTTCAGGTTGGAGGCGATGTGAACGGTATTATTGGCGTTGATCTCGATCAGAGCATTGGCGTCCGGATCCGGGTTGCTGATCGCTGCCCCCTGCTCCACCGGGATCGTCGCGCCGTTATCCGGGCTGGTGTAGCCGATCCCCGCGGCGATCAGATAGTCGATCAGCTGCTGCCGGGTCGCGGGATCGATCGTGGAGTTGATCGCTGCTTCGAAGTCGGCCTGGTCCAGATTGGAAGTCGCCATCAACGTAGCCCCCTGGTTAGACGCGCTACATAGCCGCCAAGCAAACAGTCAACTATCCCGATGACTAACAATTCGCGCAGACCGCAACACTGCTAGGTTATCAGACGACATTTCTTGGCACAGTTTCTAATAGCAGAAAGCGCCGCCCCAACCCGAGTTGAGGCGGCGCCTTCGCTTAGTGCGGACCTAGGATCTTACAGCTTGGTCGAGTGACCATCGTTGAAGATCAGGTATTCGATGTTGCTGATCTGGGTCACCTGGCCGTTACTGAAGTTGATGTCCAGAGACCCATCCTTGCCGGCGGTGATGTCGACCACATCGGTCGAAGCGTGGTCAAGGAACGTCAGGGAGTCCTTGCTGCCGGCGCCACCGTCAATGGTGTCGTTGCTGTGGAGGTTGGACAGATAGAAGTAGTCCTGACCAGAGCCGCCGACCATCGAGGCCGTACCGGTGGCCGAGCCGACGAACGACGAACCATCATTGCCGCCGATCAGCGTCTGATTGCCCGAACCGGCGATCAGCGTATCGTGGCCGGAGCCGCCATACAGCGTGTCGTTGCCGGCACCGCCGTAGAGCGAGTCGTTGCCGTCGCCGCCGTAGAGCTTGGTCGCATGCGACGCATCGCTGCCCGAATACAGGATGTCGTTGCCGCTGCCGCCATACTCCGCAACAGTTCCGGTGCCGCCGACCAGAAGGTCGTTGCCGGCGCCGCCATAGAGCGTGTCGGCACCAGCGCCGCCATACAGCGAGTCGTTGCCGGCACCGCCGTCGAGGATCGAGCCGTGCGACGCATCCGAGTTCGAGTAGAGCGCGTCGTTGCCGTTCCCGCCGTAGAGCTGATCGTTGCCGGAGCCGCCGATCAGGACGTCGTTGCCGTTGCCGCCATAGAGAACCTGGTTACCCGAGCCGGCGGTCAACGTGTCGTTGCCGTCGCCACCGAACAGGCGATCGTCGCCCGCACCACCGTACAGCCGGTCGTCGCCAGTGCCGCCATACAGCGTGCTGGAATTGCCCACCGTGCTGCCCGACACCAGCACGTCGTTGCCGCTGCCGCCATGCAGCTCAGAGGATGCGCCACCGATCAGCGTGTCGTTGCCAGAGCCACCGATCAGCGTGTCGGCGCCGGTGCCGACGATCAGATCGTTGCCTGCGCCGCCATCCAGCGTGCTGTGCCCGGAAAGATTGTCGATGATGACGTCGTTGCCGGCACCCGCACTGATCGAGTCGTGACCGGAACCGCCGTAGATCGTGTCATTGCCGTTGCCGGCCAGGACCGTCGTGTCGCCGCTGTTGTTGAGGTAGATGGTGTCGTTGCCGTTGCCGGTCGCGACCAGCACCGGAGTGCTGCCGTTCACCGTCAGCGTGACGTCCTTGTCGGTGGCTTCAATGATCGCCTTCAGGTTGGCGTCGGTATTGACCGTGTTGTTCGGGTTGACTTCGATGAGGACGTTGGTCTCCGGATCCGGGTTGGAGATCGCGGCCCCCACCTGTACCGGAACGGTCGAGCCGTCGTCCGGCCTGGTGTATCCGATCCCGGCATTGATCAGGTAGTTGATGATCTGTTGCTGGGTCGAATGATCGATTGTGGCATTTAGCGCTGCCTTGAGGTCTGTCTGGTCAAGATTGTAAGTCGCCATCGAGATAGCCCCTGCTTGGGATCGGGATGCAAGCCGCCCGTCCACACCTAAGCCGTTGATTCACAACCACTTTGCTGCGACGCAACTCAAATGTGGACGCACACTGCGAACTTGTTAAGTGTATTGTTAAGTCCGCAATACCACAGAGTCAATCAACAATGGCCCGTTAACATCTGGTTCCATGAGGTTTATGTGAGACTTAACGCCCATTCGCATGCACGCAACCGCTCGATGCGGACCGAGCTCGAATGTTAGCCGCGACGCAAAAAAGGGTAGTGATTATACGGGGTTTCAACGCGGCCCCGGGACTGCGGATGGCGCCGAATTTTGCAGATTCTGCGCGCGGTTCGGCGAGATTTTCTGCGCTGAAAAAATATTTCTGCGCCGTATGAGTGCGCGTCCAAAAAAGTGTCAAACTTCGCAACTGGCCGGCGACCGAACCGGCGTCATGACGCATTCCGGTTGCGGGTCCCGATGTCCGCGCAGGCGAAAGCCCTGGAATCAGACCCAGAATCAGGGCCTCCTCACCGCCGCCCGAACCTGGCGGCGCAGGCGGACCATCCATCATAACAAATTAACAGCAGATTTGTCGCAACTCGTTGCCAGGACGAGGGTGGCAATCGCAAGGGCGAACCGCCGATCCGCCGCGGTCATTCACCGACGGCGCGCGCGTAGATGGCCTCGAGCAGCCGGAGATTCTCGCCGGGCGCGTAGAGCTCCAGATAGGTGGCGCGCGCAGCTTTCCCCCATGCGGCCCGATCGGGGGCACCGAGCACGTCACCGATCCGTTGCCGGAGCGCAGCCGCGTCACCTGGCGGCACCAAGACGCCGGTCCGGCCAGCGCTCACCACCTCGGCCAATCCACCGATCTCGGAGGCGATCACCGGCGTGCCTTGCGCGAAGGCCTCGACCACGACCATCGGAAATCCCTCGTACCACAACGAAGGCACGACCAATGCCTCGGCCTTCGCCATTTCCCGAAGCACGTCCACGCGCGAGAGCGCCCCGAGGAACGTGACCTGCCCCGCCGCGCGGGCCTCGAGCGCAACGCGCTCAGGTCCCTCACCGACGATCCGCAAGGGGATGCCGGTTCCGGCAACGGCGTCGAGCAGCACGCCGAGCCCCTTCTCGCGGCTCAGCCGTCCGACATAGAGCAGCCCGGCACGCGGCTCCGCGGGATCAGGTGCCCCCGGGTCGGCCATGAAGTTCGGCTTGACGTCGATCCGGCCGCCATCGAACCCGGCCTGGATGAACAGGGACCGGGCAAACTGCGTCAGCGCAATCAGGCGCAGGCCGGGGCGTGTCCAGGTGCCGCGGCGCTGGTGCTGCGCAATCATGTATGCGGAGGCCAGCGAACCCGGAAGCGATCCACGGTAGCAGCGATGCGCGACGCCCCAGACGTGGCCATGCTCCAGGCATTTATGGCAGACGCGGCCGTCGCGAAGCAGCATGCCGCCGGTGCAGATGGTGCGATAATTGTGCAACGTCACCACCGCGGGCACGCGCCTTTGCCGACAGACATCGAACACCGAAGGCGACAGCAGCGGGAAGAAATTGTGGACGTGGACGACGTCGGGGCGAAAGCGATCGATCTCCTCTGCGACCAACCGCTTGGCCGTCGCATTGTCGGCGATCGACAGCGTCGTCGCGACGCGCGCGGCGAGCGAATCGATCGCCTCATTGCTCACCGTGAGCGTTTCGACGCTGTGTCCGGCACCCCGCAACAGCGCGACTTCCGCTTCGAACACGACGTCCTCGCCGCCGCGTCCCTGATATCTGTTGTGAGCGACCAGGATCCTCATGGCCGGCGCACCGGCTCCGTGAACCAGCGCAGCTCCGTCACCAGGCTTTGGCCCGCGGCAAGCGTCCCCGAGCCGATCAGCGAGGTCGCGGGCACCTTGAGATCAAAGGACGGCGAATACCAGCCGGCCGGGATGTTCCCGTCGCCGCGATATGTCGTCCAGTTCAGTCCTGCCGGCAGATCGAGCTCGCCTCGGCCGCCCGGCCAGCACAGCTGCGCCGTGCACCCTTCGAGCCTGCATTCCACGTCGGGACCCAGATGCCAGCTCAGGCTCGCCGGCAGCGCAAGCCCCTCTTGATCGAGCACCATGTCGGTGACGATGAGCCGTGCCGCCTGTCGCAGCAATTGCACCGAACGGCGATGCAGGCGACCTGCATCGTCGTGATATCCCGCATGCTCGGCGACCCAGCTCGCATCCGCATCACGGTCATCGAGGCCGCTTGATGCGACCAGCCGGCTCTGCGCATGCCGTGTCCAGAGAAACGGCCCGCCCGACGCCGACTGATCGCGCGCGAACAAGCGGAGCGTGTTGTGCGCCAGCGTGGAGCGGAAATAAGCGCGCCATCGCGGATCGCCGTGATAGCAATAGGTGCCGGGGTCGGCGAGGACGTCGACGCCGCCGATCCTGCATTCGAGCGACAGTGCGTCCGCATGGGCATGCGCCGCGATCCGGCCGAAGCCATGCGGGCCGTGGTCGCAGCGGCACCACACCGCCCGGTCGGAATCGACGAGAAAGGCCTGGCCCGCCCCGTCGAGCTGATACGGGCGGCGCTCGGGCCGCGCGGCCACGATACGCGCCCTGATGCCGCCGGTCAGAACAAACGTGCGCAGATCGGGCTCCGGCAAGTCGGGCCACCACGGCAACTCGCCGAACAGGCGCGCGCCGGTGGCGAGCAGACCAAGCCAGCGATTGCCGCCGTGATCGTCGAGCAGCAGGCCGATGCCGTCGTCGCCATCGCCCTGGCGCGGCGGACGCGCGCGATCGTCCAGCATCGCGGCAAGCGCATCGCTCATGCGGCACATCGTGATCCAGACTGCATCGTCGAGCGGATGCTCCGAGGCTTCGCCCTGCACCGCCGCCGCCAGCAGCAGCTCGAGCACGAAGCCGTGATAGTCGGTCGCAAGCTCGCTGTTGCTGCCGCAGGCCAGCGTCTGCGCAACGGCTTCGTGTGCCAAGGTGCTGGCGGATTGCGCGCGCCAGCGCGCGCTGTCGCTGAAGAAGGGAAACACACAGGCGGCGACGAACTGCCCGGCGGCCTCCGCGATGAGATGGTTGTTGGCGGACGAGCCCCGGCTCGGAAACTGTGACAACCAATATTGATGCGCGTGGAGCTGCGTCACGAACAGCTCATTGTCTTCGAACAGCGCCGGCGCGCCCTGCCAGTCTTGCAGCAACTGGCGCACCCAGGCCCACGAGATCAGCCGCACGCCAAGCTCGATGCCGCTGATCCAGTGCGGGCCGCGCATGAACGGATTCTCGCGCCACCAGCTGGCGAGATGCTCGGCCACGCGGCGGGCGTAGCGTTCGTCCGAGGTCAAATAATAGGCCGACGCCAGCATCGTGAGATGGTGGTGCCGCGACGGCTCCCAGATGTACTTGATGTTGCCGACCGCGGCCTCGTCGCGATAGGGGACCGCAAACGCATAGATGTCGGCTGGCGCGCGCTTGCCGCTGCGGGCATCGACGAACCAGTCGGGCCGTTCGCCCAGGGCTTCGTGATCCCTCGCGAAGATCCGGAAGCGTCCGGCGAGGATCTGGTCGGCGCTTTGGATCAGCCGTTCGGCAGCCTGCCGCGGCGCCTTTGCCGGCGAAGGCAGCGGCTTCAAGCGCGGCGTCAGTGGACCGGGAGCGAGCCGAGACTTGGCGCGATGCGCGATGTCGGGCGGAGCGATCTGCCAGAGCGAGCGCAGCACTTGATCGTTCACCCGTCCGGCAAGCTCGGACGGCTCCATACGCCGCAGCCTGCGCAGATACCAGGCGAAGTTCATCTCGCGCCGGTCGAGGCGCGCGCGACGCCCTGCTCTGCTGCCGCAGGCCTCACATCAACCGGCATCCCCGCGGCCGCGCTCGCCTGGACCGCGAGCGTCGCGCGGGTGGTCGCAAGCAGCGCATCGAGCGCGATCGGCATCGCGCCCCCCGATGCGACTGCCGCGATAAAGGCATCCAGCATCGGCTGCTGGCCCTTGTCGAGCCGCGCTTTCCCTGCCCTGCGCTGTCCCGCCTGCCAGACCTCGAAACTGGAGAAATTGTCGAAGCGGGCAAATCCCGTGCTTGCCGACACTTCGAGCACTTCCTTCGGCACCCTCGGATCGCCACCGGTGAGATAGCTGAGGCTCGCGACCGAACCGTCGGCAAAGTCGAAGGTGGCAAGGAGATTGTCGACGTCCTTGCCCGCCGCGCTCGCGGAGACCCGCACCGGCTCGACGCCGAGCCACCAGGACAACAGGTCGATGAAATGGCCGCCCTCGCCGACGAACCGGCTGCCTTCGATCTCGGCCTGCAAGTACCAGGATGATTTCTCCAGCGGGCCGGCGATGACACGATATTGCAGGGTCTGCGGGCCCGCCGGCGCGAACGCCGCGCGCATCCCTTGCAGCAGCGGCGAGAAGCGGCGGTTGAAGCCGACCATCAGCCTGTTGTTGCCGGTGTCGTGGATGGTCTGCACCAATTGATCGAGCGCGTCCGTGTCGATCGCGAGCGGCTTTTCGACGAACACCGCCTTGCCACTACGCAGCGCCCGCGCCGCGAGGTCGGCATGGGAGGCATGCCGGGTCGCGATCAAGACGGCATCGATGTCGTCCGCCGCGAGCACCGCGGCCGCATCGGTCGAGGCGCGCGCGAAGCCGAACTTGCGCACCGCGGTGGCACCGCTCAGGCCGGTATTGGTCGCGACCTCGACGAGATCGACGCGATCGTCCTTCGCAAGCTGCGGCAGCAGCATGCTGGAGGCATAATTGCCCGCGCCGATGACGCCGAGCCGTACCCGTCCGCCATGCAGTGCCGCGACCGGGCGATACGTCATCCGCGTGGTGCGCGGAGCGGCCTCCGGATAGGCGAACACCATGCCGAGGCCGACCTCGCCCCGGCTCATGCGCTCGAACGCCGACGTCGCCTGCTCCAGCGGCACAACGTCGGAGATCAGCGAGGAAAAATCCAGCCGTCCGTCGGCGAGCAGCGCGACGATGGCTTCCATGTTGCGCCGCTCGGTCCAGCGCACATGGCCGATCGGATAATCGACGCCGCCCTCCTCGTAGAGCGGGTCGTATCGCCCGGGGCCATAGGAGCGCGAGAACCGGACGTCGAGCTCCTTGTCGTAGAATTCATTCCACGGCAGGTTCAGCGTGCATTTGCCAATATCGACGATGCGGCCGCGGTCGCGCAGCAGCGCCGCCGAACGCGATGCGAGATCGGGATCGTCGCTACCCGCCGTGATGAACACGCAATCGACGCCGCTGCCGGCGGTCAGCTGGTCGATCCGGGCACGAAACCCGGCCGCCGCATCATCGGATGCGATGGCGCAGATGGCGGCCCCCGCAGCCTCGGCCTGACGGCAGCGTGCGTCGAGCCGGTCCAGCCCGACCACCACGACGCCGGCGCTGCGCAGCAGGCGCACCAGGATCTGCCCGATCAGGCCGAGGCCGATCACGCAGGCGGTCTCGCCAAGTCGGATTTCCGACTGCCGCATCGCTTGCAGCGCGATCGAGGCGATCGTGGTGAAGGCGGCCTGGTCGAGTGCTGCGCCGTCCGGCACCGGGACGCAGAGATTCACCGGCACCCAATTGTATTCGGCATGCGTCGCATATTGATTGCCGCCGCAGCAGACCCGCTGCCCGACCGAGAAACCGGTGACGCCCTCGCCCACTTCGACAACGATGCCCGACAGCGAGTAGCCGAGCGGCGTATAGGAATCGAGGCGGTTCATCACCTTCTGATAGGTCGCGAGCAGTCCCTGCTGGCGGACCGAGCGCGCCACCTTGGCGACCTGGTCGGGGCGCGCGCGCGCCTTGCCGAGCAGCGACAGCCGGCCTTCGGTGAACTTCATCATCTCGGTGCCGGTCGACACCGCCGAGAACGCCGTGCGCACCACGACCCCGCCGGGCCGGCAGCGCGGCGCCGGCACATCGATCAGCCTGAGTTCGCCGCTCTTATAGTTCTGCGCGATCTGCTTCACAGTCGGTCAACCGCCTCGCGTTAACAGCGCCCTTGTATCGCGCCTGCCTTGCGCGATGAAGACAAGAATATCGTTACCATTATCCCATTGTTCGCGGATTAACACCGCTATCATTCGAGCAACAGGACCGGTTTCGGCGAGATCTCGACCATACCGTTGACGACCGGTCCTTCGCCGCCGTCCAGCCCCTCGTAGCGGCTGTAGCGCGGCTCGACGCGATAGGCCGACCGGCCCCTGGTGGTCCAGAGGATCACGCCGTTGCGGCCATCCTGCATGCGAAGCTCGACGCACCAGGTCGATGGCGACGTGCGAGTGGCGGCCACGACGCTGGCGCCGACCAGCCACGACTGCACGGTGCGGTAGGCTTTTCCGGCCGGCAGCAGCCCGCGCGCCGGATCCCACAATTTGCCGAAGTCGCCGCCCCCGCCGGCATACTCGTACCAATAGGCGCGATCCACGCCATTGATCCATTTCAGGATATAGGCTCGGGCTAGATATCCATCCGGATTGTCCTCCTTCGACGACCAGCCGGCCTCGGTGTCCCAGATCGGCTTTCCCGACAGATCATGCGCGGCGAGCATCTGCTTGAACCGCGCGATGACATCGATCACGGCTTCGGGTTCGCTGACATAGCCGTGAAAGGCGAAGACATCGGCATATTGTCCGCCACCTTGCGCCATGAAGGTCTCTTGCCAACGATAGCCGTCCGGCGTGCCGTTGGACGACGGCGTCAGCACCACCAGGCCGGGATCGCTGGCCTTGATGATCTGATAGGCCCGCTTCTGCATCTCGACCATCGTCGCGATATCGCCCGAATAATATTTGGGATCCTCGGGTTCGTTCCAGATTTCAAAGTATTTGATGCGTCCGGCGGCGCGCGTGACTGCCGCCCGCACCCAATCATCCCATGAGGCGAGATCGGCCGGCGGCGAACTCGCGCCCGGCGTGAACGCCGGCGGCGCATCCTTCACCGCGGCCGCCCATCTCGGCGTGAAGGCGAGATTGAGAACGATATCGACATGCGCGCGCTCGGCGGCTGCGAGGATCGCGTCGAACCGCGCCCAGTTGTAGAAGCCGGGCGCCGGATTGACCTGCGCCCAATAGATCGCGCCCCACAGCCGGACGCCGTCAAACCTGAGTTCGGGCCACGGCTGCGACGAACCGATGGCGTTGACCGTCATGCCGAAAAACGTCGGCGGGATCACGGCGTTCACACGGCTCGCATCGAGCGCATCGGTGGTCAGCGAGGCATTCCATCGCAGCGGCCATTTCTGAGCGAACGGCACCAGCGTGCTCAAAACCAGTGCAATCAATGCCCCGCTGCCCCAATCCCTCAACGTGCCTGCCATGTCCGTGTCTCGTCGCCGTCACATCCGCACAGGGATTGCATCATGGAAGCCGCGCATGTTAATTCCAATGTTAGTCGGATTGTGATGTTGTTAGGTCAATGATATAGATCATCGCAAATGTCGAGAGCTGAACCATCACCGCGGCGGATCCTGATCATCGTCGAGAACCTCCCGGTTCCTTTCGATCGCAGGGTGTGGTGCGAAGCGACGTCGCTGCGCAAGGCGGGCTACGAGGTCTCGGTGATCTGCCCGAAAGGCCGCGGCCATGACAAATCCTACGAATGCCTCGAGGGTATTCACATTTACCGTCATCCGATGCCGGTGGAAGCGCGCGGCATCGCCGCCTACCTGATCGAATATCCGGTCGCGCTGTTCTGGGAGACCTGGCTCGCGACCAAGGTCGCCTGGAAGCACGGCTTCGACGTGATCCACGGCTGCAATCCGCCGGACCTGATCTTCCTGGTCGGTCTGCTGTTCAGGCTCGGCGGCAAGCGCTTCGTGTTCGATCATCACGACGTCAATCCCGAGCTCTACGAAGCGAAATTCGGCCGCAGGGACATTTTCTGGCATCTGCTGCGGCTGGTCGAGTATCTGACCTTCAAGACGGCGAGCATCTCGATCGCGACCAATGAATCATATCGCGAGATCGCGATCGCGCGCGGCCGGATGCCGGCGAGCCGGGTGTTCGTGGTGCGCTCCGGCCCCAATCTCGAGCGGGTGCGCTCCCGCCCGGTCGATCCGGCTTGGCGCAACGGCCGGCGCCACAGCGTCGGCTATGTCGGCGTGATCGGCCAGTCCGAGGGCATCGACCTGCTGCTGCAATCGATCGGCCACATCGTGCACGACCTCGGACGTACCGACATCCAGTTCAACATCGCCGGCACCGGGCCGGAATGGAACGCAGTCGTCGCGCTCTGCGCGGAGATGAGGCTCTGCGACTACGTGACCTTCACCGGCGCGATCGCCGACGACGCATTGTTTACGATGCTCTCGACCGCGGATGTCTGCGTCAATCCGGACCGGGTGACGCCGATGAACGACATCTCCACCATGAACAAGATCATGGAGTACATGGCGCTCGGACGGCCGATCGTCCAGTTCGACGTCCGCGAGGGCCGGCGCTCGGCGCTAGATGTGTATAAGAGACAGAGATCATGGAGTACATGGCGCTCGGACGGCCGATCGTCCAGTTCGACGTCCGCGAGGGCCGGCGCTCGGCGCTCGACGCCTCGCTCTATGCGGCGAAGAACGATCCGATCGATTTCGCCGACAAGATCGTTGCGCTGATCGATGATCCGGCGCAGCGGCAGACGATGGGGGCATTCGGCCGCAGCCGCGTCGAGCGCAAATTGTCCTGGACGCACGAGGAGCCGAAGCTGCTCGCGGCTTACGAGGCGCTGTTCACCAGGAAGGCACCGCTGCCAGGCCGCTCACCGCGCACGACCACCGAGCGGCCGTCCGCGCCGGCCTCCAACGCCAAAGCTGCCGCCGGGCGGGCATCGCCTTGATTGCCCTGCCGCTTCACCCAACTCGAGAGCATCGGTTGATGGCGCCTGCGCCGTCAGCGATCGGGCGCGGCACCGCCGCGCGCCCCCGCATGTCCGGATCAGCGAAGGTCGAAGCATGAACGTCAGTATCTTCGGCCTGGGTTATGTCGGAACGGTCTGCGCGGCCTGCTTCACCGAACTCGGTCACCAGATCATCGGCGTCGACAAGAGCGTCGCCAAGGTCGACCTGATCCGTAAAGGCCGCTCGCCGGTCATCGAACCCGGCATCACGGACAAGGTGGCGCGCGCGGTCGCGACCGGTCAGTTGACCGCGACCACCGATGCCACCGAGGCGATCGTCAACAGCGACATCTCGATGGTCTGCGTCGGCACGCCCTCGTCGGGCAACGGCAATCTCGACCTGACCGCGATCCGGGAGGTCGCCATCGAGATCGGTCGTGGCCTGCGCGCCAAGAACGCACCGCATACCGTGACGATCCGCTCCACCGTGCTGCCGGGCACCACCCGCGGCACCGTCGGCCCGCTGATCGAGGAAGCCTCCGGCAACAAGATCGGCCGCGATTTCGACCTCGCGTTCAATCCGGAATTCCTGCGCGAAGGCAGCGCGATCGCGGATTTCAACGCGCCGTCCAAGACCGTGGTCGGCGCCTTCAACCAGGACACCGCCGACCGCGTCATGGCGCTCTACAAGGATCTGCCGGGCGCCAAGATCACCCCGCCGGTCGAGACCGCCGAGCTGGTCAAATATGTCGACAACAGCTGGCATGCGCTGAAGGTCAGCTTCGCCAACGAGATCGGCACCATCGCCAAGACGCTCGGCATCGACGGCCGCAACGTCATGAACATCTTCATGCAGGACACCAGGCTCAACATCTCGGCGGCCTATTTGCGCCCGGGCTTTGCCTTCGGCGGCTCCTGCCTGCCCAAGGACGTCAAGGCGCTGAGGCACCTCGCCCACAGCCGCGGCCTGTCGGCACCGGTGCTCGAAAGCATCCTGCCCAGCAACGAGATGATCATGTCGCGCGGCACCGACTGGATCCTGTCGCATGACGGCCGCCGCATTGCGTTCCTCGGCATCAGCTTCAAGGCCGGCACCGACGATGTCCGCGAAAGCCCGTTCGTGGCGCTGGTCAAGCGCCTGCTCGGCGAGCAGCGTGACATCCGGATCTTCGACCCCAATGTGCAGCTGTCGCAGTTGATCGGCGCCAACCGTGAGTTCCTGATGCGCAACCCCGACCTGGTCGGCCTGCTGCATGACGACGTGACGGCGACGATCGAATGGGCCGATATCATCGTGCTGACGACGGCCGATCCACGCTTCGTCGCGGCGCTGACCGTAGCTCGTCCCGACCAGGTCGTGCTCGAACTGACGGATATCGGATTGCCCGAACAAGTCCGCGCCAAAGTGAACGGCTTCCACTGGTAGGGATCACCATGGCTACCATGGGCCAGATCGAGCGTCCCGAAATCCGCTTTCACGACGAGATCTCGTCGGCGTGGGAGACGCTGCATCGCGGCCGCACCTTCAAGGCACGCACCGCCGCGATGTTCGGTCTGCTCGGGACAACCGATCTCTCCGGACAGCATTGGCTGGATGCCGGCTGCGGCACCGGAACGCTCGCCCGCCTGCTCGCCGCGCGCAACTGCAACGTCACCGGCGTCGATGCATCGCCGGACATGGTCGCCGCCGCACGCGCCCACCGCACCGACGGCAGGCTCGCCGAACGGCTCACTTTCAGGCAGATCCCAACGATCGAGAGCCTGCCGTTCACGGATCGCGCCTTCGACGGCGTGCTGTGCGCCAGCGTGTTGGAATATGTCCTGGACGTGGCACGGTGCCTCGCCGAGATCCATCGCGTGCTCAAGCCTGACGGGCTGTTGCTGGTCTCGATCCCGAACCGCGGCTCGCTGCTGCGCCGGAGCTACAAGCTCGCTCACGCCGCGTCCTTGCGCATGTCGCCGCGACCGCTGTTCCGCTATCTCACATACTCCAAATTCGACGCCTCGCTGGCCGCCATGCAGAACCTGCTGCGGCAGCACGGCCTCTCGATGCTGGCTGCTGGCTTTGCCGGTTCGCCGCTCCCGCCGGCGCTCGATCGCCGGGCCGCCGTGGGCACGCTGATCAACGTGCTGGCGCGGCGCGACGATTGATGCGGCGATCGGTGGGCTGCGTCAGGCCTTGATCGCCATCAGCGACTTGGTCATGCCGAGATATCGTTCACGGTAGATCCGGGCGTCCGGAAACGTCTCCGTCATCTCGCGCCAGTCGAATAGATGCCAGTCGGGCGCGGTCCGCTTGAACCAGAAGCGGTTAAACTGCTCAATCACCGAAATCTGCATCCGCCTCGGCAGCAAGACGATGATGCCGGGCAGCCAGGTGTGGCTCTCGATCGGAAAATACCGGTACGGCGTCTGCACGTAGAACGACTTCGCCACCCGCGAGATCTCGCCCGCAAATCGGTTCTGGTGCGCCCGGGCGATATCGCGAAATGCCGCGTCGCTCGCGATCGTGACGACCTGCTGCTTCGGGCCGGTCACATGCTCGATCACCGACGAGCAGAAGCAGAAATCGAACGCCTGATCGTCGAATGGCAGCCGCTCGGTCTCCCGCAGCAGCACCGTCTTGAAACCGAAGCGCTCGCGCGCGGCTTTCAAATCATCCGCCGAGATGTCGCAGACCGTGATGTCGTTGTGGTACGGCAGGATCGCGCGGATGTGCCGGCCGCTCCCGCCGCCGAGATCGAGGATCTTCGCATCCGGCGGCACGTTGACGGTGCGGACGAGGAATTCACCGCGCCGCCTCCGTGCCGCACCGGAAAAACGGGCTTGGATTGCCCTCAGCAATGTCCGTCTCCTGCCAGCGATTGACCTGTCCCGCTCACTTGATGGCCTCGAAGAAGATCGACTCGTCCGGCCGGTTGTCGAGCCGGTCGATGTCGGGACAGACGCCTTCACGATAGGCTCGTGTGTGGGTCTGCGAACAGCCCGCCGCGCTGAACAACGCCGCGAGCGATGCACGGGTAAAGCCCCAGTGATGCGCGAAAGCCACTTCGCCCCGACGCTCGATCTCGAATACGCCCCTGAGGAAAGCCTGCGGCGCGGCCGGATCATAAAGCGCGACGATCCGTTCCATATCGGGCACGACGATGCGGCACACCCCGCCAGGCGCCAGCACGCGAGCGATCTCACGCGACAGCCGCTCGACCTCGTCGGGAAACAGGTGCTCGAAGACATGCGCGCTGAACACCGCCGATAGGCTGCGGTCCGCGAACGGCAGCGGCTTGGTCAAATCCATATGGCGGAGCCCGTCGAACCTGCCCCGGCGGTGCTCAGTATAGCGGACATCGCTGAGCAGGCCGGCGAGATGCAGCGCCCTCGCCGCGAACGGCAGCTTCGCGATCCACAGATGCATCGTGATGTCGGTGTTGATCCAGCCCTCGATGCCGCAGTTGAAGGCACCGATATGCAGCTTCGGCAGCGAGCGGCCATGCGCGTCGTCGGTCATGGCCGCTCCCGCACCGCGCTGGTCCACACCACGACGATCACCGACGCAGCGCTGGAGGCGACCATCGCCGCAACGGCGCCCGTCACCTGCCAGGCGGCGGCCGCCAGCGGCAGGACACCGCACAACGCGACGAGGCCGGCGATCCGGCTCAGCATGAACCGTTGCGGCTTGCCGGTCGCGAACAACGGCAACGCGAGGCCGAGCCACACCGCGTCGAGCCCCATCGCGACGGCCATCAGGCCCAGGCTGCCGATCCCGATCTCATAGCCCGCTCCATGAATCACGAGCGCCAGGATGCGCTGCCCGAACAGCACCACCAATGCGCCATAGGCGGCCGCGATCGATCCGAGCAGCAGGGCATTTTCGCGAGCCGCGGCGGCAACCGCACCGCGCCTGCCGGCGCGCAGCTCGGCAGCGATTTCCGGCAATCGAACCGAGAACATCGTCGCACAGAACTGGCTCAGCGGCGCGAACAGCAGCAGCAGGATCCGCAGCGACGCGCTGGCTTGCAGCCCGATCAGAACACCGCAAACCGGGATCAAGCCGATGCTGCCGATCCAGTAGGTCAGCGATGTCGCCACGAACCAGCGGCCATTCCTGACCAGCCGCCGCAGCGAGCCACGAAAGATCCGACGTTGTGGCCATGCCAGCTCGCTCGTGTAGGCCAGCAGCAGACCGCCGGCGACCACAGCCGAGATCGCGATGCATGCCATCGCCGCAGCCGCGCCGGTGAGCCTGAGACCGATCATCAGCACAGTCGAGACCACAAGTGCCGCACAGTAGGCCAGTGACGACATCACCGCGCGCGGCAACCGCCCATCGAGATAGGACATGCGGCGGAACATGCTTTGCAGGCGAGCCGCCGGGATTGCGAGCCCGGTCGCGATCATCAGTCCGCCCGCGTCGTTTCCCGCAGCGGCGAGTGCCACGCCCGCGATCGCGAGCAGGAGGCCGAGCGTCGCCGAGACCAGCAGGGCCGACAAATACAGTCCGAACCGAAGCTGCGGCCATTGCGATTTCGGAATGCGATGCGCTGTGGCCGGCAGGCCGTCGTCGAACAGACCGCGCAAGACCACCGCCTCGACCAAGATCGAGAACGACCAGGCGACGCTGAACCGACCAAACGAACTGATATCGAGCACATTGGCCAGCACGATCGTCAGCAGGAACGCCGCGCCGCTGAGCAGCGCTTGGTCGACCAGGCCGAGCCCGACATTACTCCCCACGCGCCGCAGCCAGCGCAACGGCCGGTGCAGCACACCGTCGTCGCCTGTTGCGGCGGCCACTTGGTCCGGCCTGTCGGTCAATGCCGTCATGCTTCACTCGCGCGCATGGTGAACACCCGCTGCGGCGCCGCCTGCCACCTGGCCTCCGGGCCGAAATAGCACCAGAACACCAGCACGCAGCCGAAATAATTGTGCAGCAACTGGCTCGAGTCATTGGCTGACGCGATCACCACGAACAACAGCATCGCAAACGGCGCGATCCAGTACGTCCCCTGCCGCTCGAACGTGAAGACGATGGTGTTCCACAGCGCCCGCGCCAGCAGCAGCACATAGAGCGCCCCACCGAGCAGGCCGAACTGAAGAAAGGCATCGAGATAGGAGTTCTCGAACGAGCCGAACTCGGTGTTCCAGGGTGCCATCCGAGTCAGCTCGTTCACGGGCGCATTCGGCAGTTCGTTGAAGAACCCCGAAAACCCGTAGCCGAGCCACGGGTGCTGCCAGAAGAAATGCGGCCACACCGACCAGAGAAACGAGCGTCCGGTCAGATTGTCGCTGCGGCCGACCAGGCCATACAACTCATCACTCGGCACGACGTAGGCCACCAGCGCAAGCGCAGCGAGCCCGAGCCAATAGATCGACGCCGCGCCCCTGCGCCCGAGCAGCACCAGCAACAACCCGAAGGTCAGGGCGATCGTCGTCGCCATGCTGATCAGCGGTCCGGCCGAGCCGGCCGCCGCAAGCGCAACGCAATGGCAGGCCATCACGAGCAGCGACCAGCCGAATTGCCACCGCGGTCCCGCCAGCATGCGCACGAAACAGATCAGCGCCATGAGCCCAAAAAAGGCGCCGGCGAGATTCTTGTGGCCAAAAATGCCCGCATAGGCCTGGGTCCCGAGCACTGTCGGCCGATGCAGCGGATCATAGTCCCATTGCGAGCCGATCACCGGAAACAGCACGACGTGAACGATCAGCACGGCGACCCCGATCCGGAACAGGATGTCGACGAGACGATCGACCGGGCAGCGGATCACGACCCACGCCGCGAACAGCGTGGTCATGAGATACATCGCGAACTTGACCGATGAACCGGCGGCGTCGGCACTCACGGCCAACGACACGACCGCGACAGATACGAACGCAAGGTAGAGATGCGAATGCAGCAGCAGAACGCCGAAGCGTTTCCGATCGACCGCGACGTGCAGTATCAGGAGAACATAGAGCAGCAGCCATGCGCCGCGGAACAGGGTGGATTCACCGGCTCTCTCGGCGAACGAGATGCCTTCGATGAAATTGAACAGGAAATAGACGCAGCCGAGCACCATCACCAGATAGGCGTGCAGAAAGACATCGGTGCGCGACAGCCATCGCCCGATCATTGCGCTGCTTCCCGCAAGGCTGGCGTCCCCAGAGCATGATCGACTGCGGCCATGAAACGCAGGGCCGCGTCCGCGAGCGCATTCCCCAGCACGCTTTGCCTGGCGCTCCGCGACATCGCTTCCCAGCGCGCGGGATGCTCCAGTACGGCGCGCGCCGCATCGACCCACGCCTGCTCATCCAGCGCTCGGACATAGCCGTTGTCGCCGTCACGCACCAATTCGCCACCGGCTCCGACATGCGGTGACACCAGGCACGGGACCCCGCACTGCAAGGCCTCGTTGCACACCAGGCCCCACGGTTCCAGGAGCGACGGCAGCAACAGCAATCGCGACTGCTGATAGACCCCCGATATCGCCTGCCACGGCACGTAGCCGTCGTGCGCGACGTCGATGCCGGCAGCGCCAAGCCGCGCCAGCATGCGCCGCTCGGCCGCACCGGACCCGACCACCCGGACGCTCAGCCCGGGCAAGGTCCGACCGAGCGCGATCGCAACGTTCTCGAAGAAGATCGCATTCTTGGCATCGTCGTTGATGCGGGCGCACCAGAGCAGGTGGAACGGCCGCTCGTCGAACGCGGGCTCATCTTCCGGCGGATCCCATGCCGGCACCAGCGGCACCACGAACAGATCGCCGTCGCGTACGCCCTCGACGCGAAAATAGTCCCTGCCCCTGTCGCTGCAACACACCACAGCATTGCAGTGGCGCAACAGCCGGGGCCGCGCGAGACGATGATAGGCCGTATCGGGCATCGTCTCGCGCCAGCCGTCGATGGTCAGCGCCAACGCCCTGCCGTTGGCGCGCGCCCATGCCGCGCCGGCCAGCATCGAGGGATAGAAGCCATTGACGAACAGCAGGTCCGGCGCGAGCGCGCTCAAGGCGCGCCCGATCCAGAAATTGACGTGGGTGTGACGCGACCGCGACAGCGGGATCGACAGGCCGGGCACGGTGCGCGCGGTGTAACGCGGTTCGAACGATCCGGCCCAGCATCGATCGGCCTCCTGCGCGGTGCAGGACAGCACGGCGAGATCCAGTCCACGGTCGACCAGCTCATTGTAGAGCCGGTTGGTATAGGGAGTGATCATGTTGTTGAAGACGACCACGCGCGGTGCCATGGCTCAACGGTCCCGCGCCAACGCGGCCGCCGCATCGCGCCGGCAGAGTGCCCCGCAATGATAGGTCGCAAGCCGGGTCGCGAAGCCCGGGCCGAGCGCCAACAGCGTCTTGCGCACGATGCTCTTGGCGAGCCCCCTCGCCTGCGACGAATGGAATCCATGTACCGCCAGGCTGTGGTCATAGATACCGAAGCCCGTAACCGCGAGGCCGGCGGTCTCCAGCACCAGGCGGAACGTGTCGGGCGTGTAGAAATTGATGTGGCCGATGTCGAGCGTCGATTGCAGCGCCCGGCCGCTGGTCCGGGCGTGCAACTCGCACGGCACCTCGACATAGACGAAGCCTCGCGCGACCCTGGCCAATTCGCGCAGGAATGCGCGCGGCTCCGGCACGTGTTCCAGCACGTGGCTGGCATAGACCAGATCGAACGATCCGTCGGTGAACGGAATCGTCGCACCGTCATAGATCGACCAGTGAAACGGGGCTGCGGCCGCGCCGTCAGTCTCCAGATTGGTGGCGGGATCGATCACGTCGATGCCCGTGAAGTCCCGGCCGACGCCGATCGCCGACAGCCGCGCCAGCACGGCGCCGGTGCCGCAACCGACCTCGAGCACGTTGCCGACCGCGGCGGCCGACGCACCGAGCAGGCCGGCGATGTGATCGGCCTTGTCGACCGCGCAGACGCGCCGCCAATCGCGCTCGTGCGCCGAGTAGACGCCCTCATAATGCGCGTTGTGCTGTCCGACGCTGAATTCCATCGTCATGGTCTGGCTATCGCCTCGGGTCTCTCACTCGGTGTAGCCGTATCGCCCATAGTGCGAATTGTAATAGTAGTTCTTGCCGCCATAGCCGCTGTAGCGGCTCATCGCGGCGATATCGGCCTTGTTGAGCACGACGCCAAGCAGGTTCTCGTTGACGGCGCGGGCGCTGCGCAGCGCGCGCTCGACCACCTGGACCTGGGTCTTGCCCCACTCGACGACGAAGATGAATGAATCGACGAAATGCGCCGTGGTGCGGACGTCCACCACAGGCGTGAGCGGCGGGAAATCGACGATCACGTAGTCGTAATGGCCGCGGGCCCGGTCGATGAAATCCTTCATCTGGTCGGAGGCCAGCACGTCATGCGAATGCGCGATACGCGATCGCGTCGCTCCCGGCAGGAAGGCAAGCCCGGTCTCCGGATCGTGCCACACCGTATCGTGCAGCGTCGCGTTGTTCGACAGCACGTCCAGAATGCCGCGCTCGGCGGTCGCGGCGACCTTGCGGCTCAGCGAGGGATTGCGCAGGTCGCAATCGACCAGCAGCACGCGCGCGCCGCTTTGGGAGACCAGCTGTGCGAACACGAAGGCCAATGTCGACTTGCCTTCATTCGGCAACGCCGAGGTCAGGCCGAGGATCTTCGACGGCTTGGTGACGTTGAGGTCGGCGTTGACCTTGATCGAACGGATCGCCTCGGAGAACCGCGAGAATGGCGCATCGATCGCAGCCCACAGCACCGGCTCGGCGCCGCGCTGGATCGCGCGCGAGGCGCCTGGAAGACTGGGCCGGCCTGCTGCAACCGCGGCCTTGATCTGCCCCGGCGGCACGCGCGGAACGATGGCGATGCAATCGGTGTCGAGGATCGCCTCGACCATGTCGGCGGTACGGAACACGCGGTCATAGAGGTCGCGCAACACCCCGAGCCCGAGCCCGGCGATCAGGCCGCCGAGCATGGAGATCGCCAGCACGACCAGGGTCTGCGGATGGCTCTTGCTTAGCGGGCGCGAGGCGCGGGTGATCACCCGCGCCTCGCTGACCGGGAACGACTGCTGCTGCACATTCTCCATGTAGCGTTGCAGGAAATTGTCGTAGAGCGACCGATAGGTCTGCGCCGAGCTCTGCAACTCGCGCAGCGTGACCTGCGCCTGGTTGGTGGACTGCGACTGCGACACCGAGTCGTTGACCGCGCGCTCGATCTCGCTTTGGCGCTGCAAGGCGATCGCATAGTCGCTCTTGTAGCTCTCAGCGAGCCGCTTCAGCTCGTCCATCATCGATGACTGGATCTCGCGCATCTGGTTGCGCAGATTGACCGCAGCCAGATGGTTGTAACCATAGCGCGACGACCAGTCGGCCTCGCGGTTGGCAAGCTCGAGATATTGCGAGCGCAGCTTGGTGATGACCTGGTTGTTCAGGGTATCGGCAACCGTCGCATCCGGCGCGCCGGCCTTCACCACCGCCTCGATGCGGTCGAGCTTGGCCTTGGCATCGGCGACCTGCGATTTCACCTGGACAAGCTGCGTGTTGAGCTCGCCGAGCTGCTGTTCGTCGAGCAGCTTGCCGCTGGAGGTGACGATGTTGTTGGCCTTCTTGTAGTCGAGCACCGCGCGCTCGGCATTGGATGCCTGGGAGCGCAGCTCCTGGATGCGGTCTTGCAGCCAGACGCTGGCACGACGCGTCGCCTGATACTTGGAATCGAGCTGGTCGACGATGTAGGCGTCGGCGACGGCATTGGCGATCTGCGCGGCACGCTCGGGATCGAGCGAACGAAAGCTGATCTCGATCACATAGGTCATGCCGCGGCGACGGACGTCGAGCTGCTTCTGGAAGGTGCGGACCGCGCGACGGGTGCGGTCGAATTCGGAGAGCGGCGCGCGGCCCGCAAACAGGCCGGACACGAAATCCAGCACCGCCCCCGCGGCGCCCGTCCTGGAGCCGACGAATTCGGGATCGTCGGCGAGCTTGAGGTCCCGGATCACCGCGAGCGCCACGTTCTCCGACTTCAGTATCTCGACCTGGCTCTCGACCGCGGAGGAATCGACCGGCACGTCATTGACCGGCGATTGTTGCTGAATGGCCTGGAACTTGCGCGTGTCGATGATCATCGTGGCCAGCGCGGTATAGCTCGGCGTGGCCGTCATCAGGTAGCAGATGCCGGCGAACAAGCAGAGCCCGGCGGTCCCGAGGATGATCCAGTACTGCCGCAGCAGATAGGAGATGAAGGCGTCGAACGTTTCCGCGAGCGACGGCAGTTCGGCCGGGCGATTTCTCAGATCGAGCGACGGCGGAATCTGGTTGCGCTGAAGCATCTCGTCCTATCGCCGCGGCGGCAGGAAGGACCCTGCCCTCGCGCGCTCCAATGATCCCGGGATACGTCGCGCCACCGTCACCGAAACGCACTGCTGCAAAGGGTTCGCCATCGGCAATCGCAAGCCCGCTCAAGGAGTAACGGTTGAAATAGCTGTGGTGCCGGTGGCCGCGCCGATCGTCCGGGAGAGCCCGCACGGTGCACCGGGGGCCTGCGCCCTCGCAGCGGCGCCCGCCGCCAACATCAAGGGCAGCGCCTGACCCGGCGCAGAAAAGCCGCCGGATCGCTCGAATGTGAACACGGTTATCTCCCTGACGACGACTAACAGTTAGTTAGCATAGTCGAGGTTACCGCGCCAATTAAATAGCCTTGCGATCGCCTCCCGGGGGCACGCCCGGCCGGACCAATGTTAATCGTCGGGATCCACGGACAACGTTGGCGCACGCCGCGCCATCGCCGGCGACCCGGCGCGATGCGCCGATCATTGCAGGGCGGTCTGCGCCGGCACCGCGAACTTGATCGAGTTGCGCAGCAGCGTCGCATTGTAGGCCGCCACGATCGGGTCGTTCACCGTCGCGGTCACGAGCCGGATATGCTGCATCACCTTGGCGTCCTCGACCGACGCCGCGTTCGAGGCATAGAGCACGTCCTTGTTGCGCAGCTGGAAGCGCGTCGCCAGGAAATAGCCCGCCGGGTCGCGGAGATTGATGTTGTACACGACCGGAATGATCGGCCCGGAATATTTGCCGACGTCGATGCCAAGCCTGGCGGCGACCTCCGGCAATTCGCCGCGATAGACGAACACCGAGGCCGGGTCGGCCGCGGCATCGTTCAGGCCGCCCGCCTTGGCGACCGCTTCGGCCAGCGAGATCCGCCAGGCCTCGAAATTGAACTGGCCCTGCGCGCCCGAGGCGCCGAAGGCGACGAAGGTCTGCGGCTCGCGATAGACATAGATGGTGTCGCCAGGATGGGCGTAGATATTGCTCTTGGGCTCGTAGACCAACTGGCCGAACGGCACTGTCGTGCGCTTGCCGTCGCGCTCCAGCATCACCCAGGTGTCGAACCCCTGCCCTTTCGGGCCGCCGGCGCGCGTGATCGCGTCGAGCACACGCTCGCCCGCGGCATTGGCGGGGAAGCGGTTCGGCGTGTTGACCTCGCCGAGCACCGAGATCAGCGAGGTGCGCTGCTCGATCAGGGCGACGACGGCCTGCGGCTCGATGGCGCGGTTCTTCAGCGCATCGACGATCGAGCGTTGCACCTCGGTCGGCGTGCGGTTCTTGGCCCGGATCGCGCCGGCATAGGGCACCGAGATGTTGCCGTCGGTATCGACGTTCTGGTTCGGCAGGGTGATGTAGTTGCCCGGGCGCACGCCGGCCTCGGCCGGAATGAACAAGCCGCCAGCCGCAGCCTCGAAGATGGTAACGCTGACGACGTCGCCGATGCCGAACCGGATGTCCTTGGGCGGCGGACCCTGGATGCCGCCGGCGAGCTGTGGCGCGAACGATGCCAGCACGTTCTCGACCTGCGGCGTGATCTTGACCATTGCATAGGGCAGGCTTTCCGGGTCCTGATGTCCGGCGAGAAGGTCCGAACTGGTGGGACCGTTGGTCGGCATATAGTGGCAACCGCCGACCAATCCGGCAGCCGCAAGCAAAAACATGACCCGACTGAAATTCGAACGCGGCATCACTCTACTCCGGACGTGCCGTAACATATCGATCATCGCAGCCACAAGGTTCGGCGATATATTGTGCTATGATCGATAGTGAATGTTATAGTGGTGAGGCAATTGGGCGACACCGGCGGCGTCACGGGTGTCATACCCCGTAAGACAGCATTCCGGCTCTGATTTCGCGTGATATTCCGATTATCTCTGGATGAGATAGCTTGTGATAACCGACCCGGGGGTTCGATGACCCGCATCGCGGCACTGGCAATCGCACTGGCGACCGCGCTGTCGCTGTCTGGCGGCTCTGTCGCTTATGCCGCGGAACTCGGCGTTTCCCGGGCACCACGGGCTGTCCGCGTCGGCAATGACTGTCAGCGCCTGCAATATTGTCGTGGCGATATATGCCAATGGAGACGAGTCTGCTGGCACGGCTGCCCGGATCGCTACTCCTGCGCCCCGCTCTACGGCGCCTACGGCCCATACGGCGGCCGCGACTATTGGGCCGCCTACAGCTATGGCGACCTGCGCCCGTTCTGAGCGCTAACAAATTAGCAAATGACCACCCGCCAGACTGCGGCCGGCATTTGCACGTGACCGGTTCAAAGCGACATGCCCGGTTAACCGCAGCTTAGGGCCGCGGCCCGATAATGCCCGGGCACAGGGTTTCGTTATGTTGTTTGTTTTCCTCGGTAATTTGATCGCCGGCGGAGTTCTCGGGCTGCGCCTGCGCTGTCTCGCGCTGGTGCCCGTGGCGCTGGCGGAACTCGCGCTGCTGGCCACCACCGAAGCCTCGAGGCTGGAGACCGCGTTGCTGATGGTCGCAGCCGTCGCGGCGCTTCAGATCGGATATCTCGCGAGCACGTTCGGGCCGCTGATCTGGTCCCGCCCGCTCGCCGACGCACCGGCCGGGCGCCGCTCCGCATCGGCGCGGCAGGCCCTAGCCGCGCATGGCACACTCCCGATTTCCGTTGACCTCGCGGCGAGCCCGGGGCATCCCGCTGCCTTGCGTTCTCATCCCTCCCAGGACCCGCACCTCCCGTGTGGAACGTCACGGCTTTCATCTGCATCTTGATCGGGGCGTCAATTCCGGTTGGTTTGCTCGACGCCTCACTCGCCACCGGCCTGGTCGGCGCCGCAGCAGCGCTCGGCCTGCTGGCAAGCCTGATCACGATCCGGCCGGGTGAACTGGGCTTCCTCAAGACGGTTGCCGGCCCTGCCGTCGCGACGGCGCTCGTGCCCACGCTCTGGATCGTCCTGCAAATGCTTCCATTGCCGAGCCTGGCGCATCCGGTGTGGAAGTTCGCCGGCGAAACGCTCGGTGCGCCGCTCAGCGGCAGCATCACGATCGATACCGGCGCGAGCCTCGGCGCGCTGCTGCTCTGGCTGACACTGCTCTCGGTCATGATCGGCGCTGCCGCGGTCGCGATCGACCGCAAGCGCGCCGATATGGTGGCCCGCACCATCGCCGCGACAGCGCTGGCTGCCGCGCTGATCCTGCTGCTCTCGAGCGATCCGCTCAAAGCCTGGCTCGGAGCTGCCGCGCCGGGCGCGAAGGCAGACGGATTCCTCGTCATCGTCCTCGCGGGTATTCCGCTCGCGCTCGCCCGCGCACTCTATGGCGGTGAACGTGCCGATGGTGGCAGCTCCACGCGGCTGCGCTGGCTGCTCGCCGCGAGCACGGCGGTCTGCATCGCCAGCGCCTGCTGGTATGGGCATCGAGGTGCCGCGATCGCAGTCGCCGCCGGCATCGCCCTGGTTCTGATGACCTTCGCCGCGCGCAGGCTTCACCTGCATCGCTGGAGCAGCGCTGGCGCCGCGGCGGCGATCGCGCTGATCGCGCTGGCGACGGCGGTCGCCAACCGCCATGCCGACGTCGCGCTKGCSGTSGCCTTCGCCGACGCRCCSGCCGRCSTCGTGCAATCGAGCCACAATCTGCTCGCCGACCTGCCCGCGCTCGGCAGCGGCGCCGGCACCACGGCGACGCTGGCATCGACCTATATGGACTGGCAGGGTCCGACGGCGCGGCCCGTGGTGGCGACCAGCGCCGCCGCCTCGATCGCCCAGTTCGGTCCCGCCATGTTCTGGACAGGACTGGTGGTCACGATCGCGGGCATTGCCGCGTTCACCGCCGGTGCCCGCAATCGCGGTCGCGACTGGTCCTATGCCGCGGCGGCGGCAGCCGCCTTGCTGACGCTGCTGCTCGCCGCATTCACCTTGCCGGAATTGCCGGCGCTACCGGGAGTCATCGTGTTGGGAGCCGTGATCGGAACGGGTTTGGCGCAGCGGATCAGCCGGTCCCGGCTGCAAGCGGGCTAGAGCTCGGATGCGCAACCTGATCCGGCGCCTTGTCGGCAAGACTGACGACCGCGAACACGCGGGCGACCAGACGTGCATCTATGCCGTCGGCGATATCCACGGCCACGCCGAGCTGCTGCACGAGATCTGCGCCCGCATCGACGCCGACATCCGCAGCACGCGGCCGGCACGGGTGATCGAGGTGTTCCTCGGCGACTACGTCGACCGCGGGCCGGAGTCGCGCGAGGTGATCGCGATGCTCGACCAGCGCCGCCGTACGCGGAAGGTGGTCTGCCTGCTCGGCAACCACGAAGCCTGCCTGCTCGAATTCCTCGTCAATCCCGAGATGCTGGCGCGATGGCGACAGTTCGGCGGCCTGCAAACGCTGATGTCCTATGGACTGTCGCCCTCCCCCAATCCCGGCGTCGCCGAACGCAGGGCGCTCGCCAAGCAATTGATCCGTCAGATGCCACCGGCCCATCTCACGTTTTTGCGCTCGTTGCCGATCACCTACTCGCACGGCCGCTATTTCTTCGTGCATGCCGGCGTCAGGCCCGGCATCGCGCTCAAGCAACAGCGCAAGGAGGATCTGCTCTGGATCCGCGACGACTTCCTGGTGTCGGAGGATGATTTCGGCAAGATCGTGGTCCACGGCCATACGCCGGTGCAGGAGGCCGAACTGCTGCACAACCGCATCAATGTCGACACCGGCGCCTATGCGACCGGCCGCCTGACCTGCGTCAAGCTCGAGGGCCCGCGCCGAACCCTGCTGATGACCGGCTCCCCCGCGGCGCGCCATGACTGACGCGGTCGTGCAGCGCGCGCAGCGGCTGTCACCGGCATTCGTGCCGGTCGCGGTGCTGGTGGGCGCCGTGACGCTGGCCTTGTCGGCATGGTGGCTCGCTGCGGATGGGTTGCGTACCCGACCGGCGCGCGCGGCAGGCATCGGCGTCGTCAGGAGCGAGCTGTGGCTGCGCGACGGCTGGAGCGAATTGCCGGCCTCGCCCGAGGCCGCCGAAGCCGCTTTCACGCGCGCGCTTCGCCTCTCGCCGATGGACGCCGGCGCCTGGTTCGGCCTCGCCTCGGCGACCGGACGGTTCGACTGGCTGAATCCGACCGCGTCGCGGGCGCTGAAGATGTCCTACTACACCGGCTTCAACCGCAGCGACCTGATCGCGCCGCGCCTGATCCTGCTGGCGCAGGTCGACACGGCGCGTGACGTGGAGCTCGTCGATCTGCTGCGCCGGCAGATTCGCCTGATCCTCAGCCGCGCGCCGGAGCTGAAGGGCGCGATCGGCCAGGCCTATCGCGTGGCTGGCGACGCCAACCGGCACATCATCGAGCAGGAATTCAAGGACGCCGGCCAGGACATTCCGCACTAGAGCCTTTCCCGTTTCGATGGAATCGGAACGGAGCTTCAGGTTTCTTGTCTTGACGCGTTTTCTTCACGCGAACCGGTATCCACTTCGCTCGACAACGCTCGAAAGCTCGGTCCGGAAAACTGCGAGCCGGCTTCCTCCAGCGCGTCGGCGCGCGAGCGCGGTTCAGCTATCCGTGTGACGCAGCACCTCGCCGACCGTGCGCAACAGGATGCGCAGGTCCAGCATGAAGCTCCAGCTCTTGATGTAGGCGAGGTCGTGTGCGACCCGCAGCTCCATGTCCTCGATCGCCGGCGTCGCGCCGCGCAGTCCGTGCACCTGCGCAAGACCGGTGATGCCCGGCTTGACGTGCTGGCGCTGCGCATAGCTCGCGATCAGCTTCGAATATTTGTCGTCATGCGCCAGCGCGTGCGGTCGCGGTCCGACCAGCGACATGTCGCCGCGCAACACGTTCACGAGCTGCGGCAACTCGTCGATGCTGCGGCGGCGCAACGTCGCGCCGATCCCGGTGAGCCGCGGATCGTTCGCGCAGGCCTGCACGATCACATCGCCATCCTCGAGCACATGCATCGAGCGGAACTTGAGGATGTGGAATGGCCTGCCGTCGAATCCGTTGCGGCGCTGCCGGAACAGGACCGGTCCCCTGGAGTCGAGCTTGATCGCGATCGCGGTTCCGATCAGGAGCGGCGTGAACAGCAGCAACAGGCCGGCAGCCGCCACGACGTCGAACAGCCGCTTGCCGGCGCGCTCGAGCGAGGTCAGCGGCGAGCGCTGCATTTCCAGCGTCGGGATCGGGCCGGTCGCCACCATCCGCAGCGCCAGGAATCGTTCCGCGGTCCGATCCGGCAGCAGCCGCACCGGCAGCGGTGACGCCCGCAGCTGATCGGATACGGCCTGGATGCGCGGCTCCTGCTGCCAGGGCATGGCCAGCACGATCTCGTCGGCGGCGCATTCCCGCGCCGCGCGAATGGCTGACGCCACCGCCGCCCGGTCGTCCTGATCGCCGGACAGTTCGGCGAGCTGAACTCGCCGGATCTCGCTGAGACCGAAATCGCGCAGCAGGCTCGACAGCCGCACCCGTGACAATTCGTCCGCCGTCCCGACCACGACCGCGCGGCGGGCGGCCAGCATGCCGCGGTCGATCGCGCGTTGCAGCGGCGCCTGTAGCAGCATCCGTCCGGTCACCAGGCCAACGCCGCCGATCAGGCCGAACGACATCACCGACCCGCGCGAGACGCCGGCGCCCACTTTCAGCAGGAAGATGATCAGGGTCATCAGCAGGACGACCAGCAGCCATCCGCCGAGCAGGCTGCTCCAGCGCCGGTCGAGGCCGGCCAGCACCTGCGCGTTGTAGAGCCCCTGGGACTTGGCCACGAACATGAACAGGATCGCCGCCAGGACCCCGATCCCTAGAAAACCCTCGAAGCTGTTGCTATAGACTGTGTGATAGTAGAACAAATGATAGGCCGCACCGCCAACGATGCTGGACAACACGACGACGATCATCTCGACGGCGACGGCAAATCCTTCAAGGGAGGCAAAAGCGAACGGGAAGGCGCCGAAATGAGCCGGTGCCTTCGCCAGTTGAGCATCCGAAAGGTCGGCCATCAGGAATTAACATTAGTGTTAACAATTCACATGTCTATTATCAGGCAGGTCGCCGGCTCGCAAGGCCCGGGAATGTCGCGTAACGAGCATCCGAGGGCGCGCCCATGAGTTCATCGGCTGGCGAAACCGAGGCCGCGCTGGTGGCCCTCCTTCACCTGATCCGCCTGATGGGGGCCGAGCTGGTCGCAGGCAAGCATCGCGACGATGTCGAGATGCTGGTCAAGGCAGCTGAGACAAAGCTGCGCGCCGCCCGCTTCCCGGCTGACATGCCGAATCAGGACATCGTCAAAGGCCTGGACCTCGCCCAGGACAGGCTCCGGCCGATCTTCGAGGATCTGCGCGCGAGGTCGGAAAAGGCGCATCTGAGCGACCAGCTGCTGCTGGCTCCCCGGCCTTCACGAATCCACTAACAGGATAGCCCTCAACAGGACCCGCTGCGGTCAGCTCTGCACTTCGCCGCGGCGGGGCAAGCCGTTGCCGTTGCCGGACCGGAGCGCGAGCTTCTCCTCGATCTTCATCTTCTCGAGCAGCAGGTCAGTTACGATCCGTCGCAGCCGTTCATTTTCCAGCCGCAATTCGTCAATACGGTTTCGGTTAGGGGGGCCCCCATCGCGACCATCGGTGTGAGCGGCGAATTCGGTAACGCTACCATTCGCCTGGTGACCGCGCGCGGCCTCCTGCTTGCGCCAGCGGTGAAATGTCATCACGCTGACGCCCAGCACCTTGCACGCTTGGGCCTGTGATTGCCCCCGCGCCATCAGTTCCTCGGCCTGCTTGACCTTGGAAGTTATTTCCTCAGTAGAATGACGCCTCATTGGTCATCTCATTGCCCCCTAGATTAGCAATAATCGCATGGCCTATAAGCTATGTAAATGCAACAGAAAATTCAAATTGAAGGTTTCCCGGGGGCATTGCGGGGCCTCGAACTTGCCGTCGGCAGCGACATAGTGTGCGAAGAAACAGCGAAGCTGCAAGGTATTACCGAACGACGTGAGCGATAATTCCCGCGCAGAACGCCTCTGATAGGAAAAGTTATACGACCAACTGCGTATGAGAAGTTGATCGGTGTAATTGGCGCACCCTTTGCATGAGCAAATGACAGTATCCAATCGGTCCTCTGACGGATTGCGAGTGCGCCATGCCTTCATACGATATCGACGCGGCAAGCCCACCGAAAGTTTCACAAAATTCTAACAAATTAATCGCGCGACCTTCGCGTCCGACGGCTTGCAGCCGCCGCTGCGCGGCGGTAGGTACATGGATGTTACATGCCGCGAGACCTTCAACATATTTGAGGATCATTCTCGCAAAACCTAACGTACGTAGCTCGTCCCCCAAATTATCGATTAGGCGCTTTCCCACCGATCGCCATCAGGCGGAGCCACAACCGCCCGACTCCAGAACCAGGTCCGCGCCGACACGTGTCGGAGCCGGTCCCGGATCAACACTTTTGCGAGGATCGTAGCCATGGCGCGTCTCAAGGTTTTCGAAGGGAACCAAACCGCTTCCAGCGAGGCGACCGACGCCTTGGAACGCCTCGTCGCGGAGAATTTCGAATTGCGACACACCGCCATCGAGCTGGTCTTGCAGACCCGGATCCTGCGCGAGCGCCTGTGCGAGGCCGTGACGCACAAGCCTGTGCGGCACGAGCACTGACCGGCTCTCCCCTCAAGCGCCGATCCGGCCGGAAGCTCATCAGGCGGTGACGCCCTGATGAATCCGGCCAATTCACTATTCAATCTTAAATTGAGTTTTCTACACCTCGATCACGCTCGCCATTCCGACGCGACGTGACGCGATTGCCCGGGCGACGAATGTCAGCGATGAAGCCGGCGCAACGCGACGCGCGGGCTGGTCTGCTCACGGGACGCACTGAACGAGCGTGACGCAACCGGGCGCTCGTGTATCTCACGCAGCTCAGCGATGTCCAGCATCAGCGCAACGACCTCGTTGCGCAGCGATTGATTGGTCGCGAGCAACGCCTCTTCGATCGGCTGATGCAAATGTTGAATCTTGTGCTGCTTCATGGCGCGCCCTCGCTCTGCAGTTAACGGTATGAGCGATGTGATTGAAGTTTCGATGACAGAGACGGATCACGCACATGGAAAGGAAATAATGGGGCAGGTTTGCGACCAACACGGCTCCGACAAAAAATTTCCCGATCAGGTTCCACAACCTGATCGCGAAACATTGAATCGATGGCTGTATTGTGTCGTCGCGACCGGAGAAAGCGGCGACGATGCGACACGCGGCAAGGATGAGCGCTGCCGGACTGGTCACGAGACGCGACCAAGAGCATGAAATCATTCGGCGATCGTTGATCCCGCCATCGTCATCGAAGCCGTCCGCAGCATCTGCCGGTCATCGCAATGTCGACACGTCGATGGCATGCGCTTTGACGGCGCGTCCGAGGACCGAACCAGATATTCCACCAAACGCAGCGTGCAGACACAAAATCTGCTGCGGGCAGTCAATCGGTCGCGCCCGTGCATAACAGGTTGAACCGAGCGGCATGGATGAGGCGACACACATGGTCTGCAGCACTGATCGGAAATATTTCGAACCGTTACAGATAGCGAAACAGCGCCGGATCCGATCGATTCTGATTGATAGGACGACGCGGAGAAATGTTTCAACGCTGCGCGTCCGATCCTGGACGATGTTATCGCCGCGATCGGGGCCAAACCCGACAATGTTATTCTAGTTCACAACGCGCGTCGCCGAAACGACCCGGCCTCGGCCGACGGACCGAAGCCTTCGCGCCTCGTTCTCGATCTCAATGCCCTGCTCTTGCATCGTGACGGATACTGGCGCTGTGCCGCCATAAGCATCTCTAATTCGGATCGTGCGTCGCGATCGCGCGCTATTTCACTTTGGTGGACGTGTCGTCGTCGACCTTGCCACCATTGGCGAGACACCTGTTGAAGTAGTCGCGCTGGTCCTTTGCGTTGCCGATCGCGCTGCCCGACGCCGGATTGCCTTTCTGTCGCGGCGGAAATGCCTTCGCGACCAGGGCGTCGCAGGCGCGCGCCGCCTGGGCGCTGATCGCGTGCGCCGGCGCGATGGCAATGCCGACGAGGATCATGGTTGCAGCGGCAGCAAAACCATCGATAACTCTCATTGCGCGCCTCCGTTCCGCAACCGACGCAGATTTTCTCGCGGCGATTTTCCCGGCGAGATCATCTTTGAACAAGAAGATGAGATCGTGACGCGCCGACTGCCGCCGAGGCGCTATATCCGGTCGACGTCGTGGTAGGCCCGATACCAGGCGACGAATTTGGCAATACCGTCCTCGATCCGCGTCTGCGGCCGAAAACCGATTTCGCGCTCCAGATCGGAGACATCGGCCGACGTCTCCGGAACATCCCCAGGTTGCATCGGCAGCAACTGCTTTTCGGCCTTCCGGCCGAAGCCCTGTTCGAGCAGCGCCACCACATGCATCAGTTCTTCCGGCCTGCTGTTGCCGATATTGTAGACCCGCCAGGGCGCCTTGCTCGACCCGGGATCGGGATGAGTTCCGGACCAGTTGCCGTCCCCCGCGGGCGCGCGGCCGATCAGCCGCACCATCGCCTCGACCACGTCATCGACGTACGTGAAATCGCGCCGCATGTTGCCGTTGTTGAACAGCTGGATCGGCTTGCCCTTGGTGATCGCGTCGGCGAACGCATAGAGCGCCATATCCGGCCGGTACCAGGTCCCATACACGGTAAAGAAGCGCAGCCCGGTCGTCGGGATGCGATAGAGGTGGCTGTAGGAATGCGCGAGCAGCTCGTTGGCCTTCTTGGTCGCGGCGTACAGGCTGACCGGATGGTCGACATTGTCGTGGATCGAAAACGGCAACTTTGTATTGGCGCCGTAGACCGACGATGAGGACGCAAACAACAGGTGTCGGCACCCGGTATGGCGGCAACCTTCGAGGATGTTGAGGAAGCCCTCCAGATTGGACTCCGCATAGGCATGCGGGTTCTGCAGGGAATAGCGCACCCCGGCCTGCGCAGCGAGATGCACCACGACCTCGAAGCGATAACGCTCGAACAGCGCCTTCATGCCGGCGCGATCGGCRAGATTGAGTTCCAGRAATGTGAAGCCGCGGTGCTGCTTGAGCAGATCGAGGCGCGCGCGCTTCAGCGCCGGGTCATAGTAWTCGTTGAGATTGTCGATGCCGATCACCGGCTGCCCTGCCCGCAGCAGCTGCTCCGTCAGGTGAAAACCGATAAAGCCGGCGCAGCCCGTGACGAGTAGGTTGCCTGCGATCACCACGTCCTGCCCGTACCTTTCGCCGTTCGCCGGGAGCCACTGCGGCCTATGCGTTCCCGCCGCAAGGCGCGTCAGTTGCCGGCCGCCGGAGCTTTGTAGTCCGGGAAACGGCTCAGCACCGCGGCTTTCATGAACTTGAAGTGCGCGATCTCGGTCGCCAATTCCTTCAGCCGACGCTGGCCGTTGGATATTTCGGCGTCAAACAGGTCTTGATGATAGTTGTCAAGCGCCTCGCGTTCCAGATATTCGTCGGTGCCGTTGCCGAGCGTCACCGCGGCACGCGCCAGCACATCATCGACCCGGCGGCCGAGGCCGGATTGCTCGCTTTCGGCGGCCTGCAACGCGGCTTCGATCGCCGCCATGATCGATCCGATCCGGGCACGATCGGTCTCGGCGTCCCGCTCGGCCGAGCGCGCCTTGAAACCTTCCCCGCCGCGCCGCGACCTGATCAGGTCATGCGCGCGAGCCCGCAAAAACAGCTGAAACATCGGTCAGGATCCGGTCCGGGCCCAAWCAKGCAGTATCGGTCGAAAATCGCCCGGTCTTAGTTAAAAAASGGTGAATTGCCCTGTTSCCCGGCCCTCAGRTCGGCCTTCCATTTGATCCAGGCCTTGTCGTGCTTRTCGTAGAGCTCGAGCCATCGYCCCTCGACYGGCGTCACCGGCCCGACRCCCGGCTCGTCCCGGCCSKGCARCRYCGGAAGGGAAGTGTCGAGATCCTCGAACTCCGAGGTCTCTTCGAGCGTAAGGCCGACCAGTACCCGCCGACCACTGACATCGGCGACATAGCGCCTTGGCGACTGCCCTCTGAGATCACGCATGCTGTCCAAGTTCCCTCGCCTGCGTCCCTCGAACTAGAAGGCGCGGCGCACATGGCCGAACGCGCTGACCGGCCGTTCCCGTCTGGACGAATTGGCCGGCGGCGGCGCCACGTGGGGCGCGTAGACCCGATGGCGCGCCCGGCGCTGATGCGATCGCCAGGAGCGCGCGGCGAAACCGGCGAAGAAGCCTGCGACGAACGTCGCCGCGAGAATCAGAACGGGAGTAAGCATCACGATTGCCCATGTTAGTCTGAATGTTATTAACATTCAGAGTTGTGACAACATCATGATGGAGGGCGCCGAAACAATGTTCAGCCGCTGGAATCTTTGTGCAATCGAACGGCGCAGCAATGATCAGCGCCAATACCGGCAGTTTCCCGCGCGGCGGCGCGCCTCAGGAAAACCACCACAGCATGAATTTCAGGAACATCGAGCTGAGAAGATAGATCCACCCTGCCATCGCCAGCACCGTCAGCCCGACGAAGACGCCTGAAGCGCTTTTCTCCCTGAGGCGAGCCAACAGCGACGTTTTTTCTTCTTGCCGATAGAACATCTCAAGCTCAAAGCAGATCTGATTCAAATCAGCTAGCAATCAATTTCGATGATCTCGTGACGCGGCGCGAGGCGGCCCTTCGCCCCTGCACATCACAGATCTTGCGAGGTCTCGAACCGCGCCGTCGCTCGGAAAGCTTTCCGCGAATGCTCGGGAAAACTTGACGCGGCCATCATCAGGATCTGACTTCCGGGATTGCAGCGATCCATGCGCTGGAATGTCCGAAGGCACGATCTTCCGGATCGACGATGGCGGCACAAGGCGCCGCGCGGCAATACTGCAACCGTGATCGACCGCACGCATCATTATTGCGTCGGGATGTCTCGCGGACGGGCTTCAGGCGGCTGGCCGATGTGTCGGATGCGGTCCGTTGCGCGGCACCTCGGTTAACATTGGGGGGCCTTCTCGCGCGGCGATCAACGATATTGGCATCAGACGCGGAAAAACGCGAACCAGATGACACCCAGGATCAGGAACGCGAGCCCCGTCGAGGCTGTCAGCAGCGCGAGAACCGAAGGTCCCGGCTCGGCCTGGCGCGCCTCGGTCGGGGTTTCAATGATCTGACCGTGTCGTTCCGTTGCCATAGCGACCTCTTTGCTCAAGTGCCTGTAATTCCGGCGATTGCTGCTCCTCTTCGCGGAGGGCCAACGCATGATCCGGAGCGATGTTCCGAGCCGGTTGACCCGTCCGCCCCGCGCTCCCATCGCGCCAAACCGGCGCAAGGCGAGGCTACGGTTAACGCCGTTGCCAAATTCACCAGGCCGCGTTGTTTCAAACTGGGGTTCCCGGTGTTATCCTTGACCGTTCCGTCGGTTGCGTAATCGGAGTTTTCCCTATGGCCCCCCGCGCCAACTGGAAGGGCTTTTTGCGCCTTTCGCTCGTGACCTGCCCGGTTGCCCTGTACCCGGCGACATCGGATACCGAAAAGGTCTCCTTCAACCAGATCAACCGCAAGACCGGGCACCGCATCAAATACGCCAAGGTCGACGCGGAGACCGGCGAGGAAGTGTCTGCCGACGACATCATGAAGGGCTACAAGGTCGACACCGACACCTATATCGAGGTCACCAAGGAAGAGCTCGACGACATCGCGCTGGATTCGACCCGCACCATCGAGATCGACGAATTCGTGCCGCGCAGCGAGATCGACAGCCGCTATCTGATCCGCCCCTATTATCTCGTGCCCGACGGCAAGGTCGGCCACGACGCCTTCGCGGTGATCCGCGAGACCATCCGCAGCATGGACAAGGTCGCGATCGGCCGCGTGGTGCTGACCAACCGCGAGCACATCATCGCGCTCGAGCCGCTCGACAACGGCTTGATGGGCACGCTGCTGCGCTACCCCTACGAGGTGCGCAGCGAGAAGGAATATTTCGACGACATCCAGGACGTGAAGATCACCAAGGATATGCTCGATCTCGCCAAGCACATCGTCGAGCAGAAGTCCGCCGAGTTCGATCCGGAGGAGTTCGAGGATCGCTACGAGCAGGCGTTGATCGACCTGATCAACCAGAAGCGCAACGGCATCAAGATCGCGAAGCCCGCGGCGAAGGCCAGCGGCAACGTCATCAACCTGATGGATGCTCTGAAGAAGAGCCTCGCCAACGAGAAGCAGGCCGCGCCTGCCAAGGCCGAAGCGAAGGTGGCGAAAGGCAAGAAGCCGAAGAAGCGCATCGAGGGTCAGCGCGAGATGCTGCTGCCGATCTCGGGCAGCGGCAAGCGCGAGCCCAAGGAAGTCGCCAAGCCCGAGCCGAAGAAGGCCGAGAAGCCCGCCCGCGCGCAGGGCAGCGCGGCTCGCAAGAAGGCCGGCTGACCCGACAAGCGGCACGCGATGATTCCGATCCTCGGTTGCCGAGATGCCCTGGTCGACGCCGTTTGATGAACCGATCGCGCTGCATCGCGGCGGCACGCTGCTGACATTGCAGCAGGCTGCCGACTACATCATGAAGCTATCGGAAGATGCCCAGCAGGAGCCGCGCTGGCAGATCGCGGTCGAGCATCTGATCAACGCTGCTGAACGCGGCGCAGGCTGGCTGATGTTCGCGCGCATCGCGATGCTGCGCGCGTTGAACGGAGATGACGCAGGCGACTGAGTTGGTGTCCGACGGCGTTTACTTGAATGCGGAACTGACGGCGTTGAACTGGCCGCTGACGCTGGTGCCGATGCCCCTGACACCCGCGACGATCACGATGCTGATGCCGCCGGCGATGATGGCGTATTCGATGGCCGTCGCCCCGACCTCATCACGCAGAAATCTTGCCAGCAACGCGCGCATGAAAAAGCTCCTGTCCGGCGCTCGCGGTTTGGTGTCCTGCGCCGTAGCAATATGCCAGTCAAACTAGGCCTCATTGGTTGACGGCCCATTGATGGAAAGGATGAACGAACGCTTAAAGGTTGCGCACAATTTTCCTGCCAGTTTTGCCGGCGTGGTTGCGCCGCGCAGCGGCGGGCGACGCCGCGATTGGGCGTAAACGCATATCAGGACTACCTGATCCGGCCGCGGCGCCGCTTTACCGTGGCGGCGGAATCCTGTTCCTTTATCGGACAGGCGACAACGAGGCCGGAACGAACCGGCCGCATCCAGAGGGAGTGACCGTCATGAAGCTCGGCACCGCGATCGCGGAAATCATGAAGCGCGAGGGGATCGAGATCCTCACGGGCTATCCGGTCAACCACCTGATCGAGTACGCTGCCGCGGCCGACATCCGCCCGGTGATGGTGCGCCAGGAGCGCATCGGCGTGCACATGGCCGACGCGATCTCCCGCATCACCTCGGGCGAGAAGATCGGCGCATTCTGCATGCAGCACGGCCCAGGCGCCGAAAACGCCATGGGCGGCGTCGCGCAATGCTATGGCGAATCCGTCCCCGTCCTGGTGCTGCCGATGGGCTATGCACGCCGGCTCGCCAATATCGACCCGAACTTCAACTCCAGCCAGGCGATGAAGGCGTTCTCGAAGTCCTCGGAGCCGATCAACATCGCAGCCGAGGTCTGCAACATCTTCCGCCGCGCCTTCACCAGACTGAAGAACGGCCGCGGCGGACCTGTCATCGTCGAAATCCCCGCCGACATGTGGAACGAGGACGTGCCGGAGCCGCTGAACTACACGCCGGTGCTGCGCACACGTTACGGCGCCGACCCCGTCCACATCAAGGAAGCCGCCGCCCTGCTCGTCAACGCCAAGCGACCGGTGATTTATGCGGGCCAGGGCGTGCATTACGCAAAAGCCTGGCCGCAGCTGAAGCGCCTCGCCGAGCGGCTCGCAATCCCGGTCACCACGAGCCTTGGCGGCAAATCGTCCTTCCCGGAGACGCATCCGCTATCGCTCGGCTCCGGCGGCCTCGCGGTGCCGCGCGCGGTGCCGAAATTCCTCGCCGAGGCCGACGTGATCTTCGGCATCGGCTGCTCCTTCACCGAGACTTCGTTCGGCATCGCGATGCCGAAGGGCAAGACCATCATCCATTCGACGCTGGACCCGAACCACATCAACAAGGATGTCGAGGCCAGGGTCGGGCTGGTCGGCGACGCCGGCCTGGTGCTCGACGCGCTGCTCGAGGAGATCGGCAAAACGGTGACTGCGGACCGCAGTGCCAGCGCGGTCGCCGAGGAGATCGCCGCCTCGCACAAGGAGTGGCTCGCCAAATGGATGCCGAAGCTGACCCACAACGACGCGCCGCTCAATCCCTACCGCGTGCTGTGGGACTTGCAGCACACCGTCGACATCCACAACACCATCATCACCCACGACGCCGGCAGCCCGCGCGACCAGCTGTCGCCGTTCTGGAAGTCGGTCGAGCCGCTGTCCTATATCGGCTGGGGCAAGACCACCCAGCTCGGCTATGGCCTTGGGCTGGCGATGGGCGCCAAGCTGGCAAAACCCGACAAGCTCTGCATCAACGTCTGGGGTGATGCCGCGATCGGCTTCACGGGAATGGATTTCGAGACCGCGGTGCGCGAGCGGATTCCGATCATGTCGATCCTGCTCAACAATTTCTCGATGGCGATCGAACTGAAGGTGATGCCGATCTCGACCGAGAAGTATCGCTCGACCGACATCTCCGGCGACTACGCCGCGATGGCGCGGGCCTTCGGCGGCTATGGCGAGCGGGTGACCAAGCCCGAGGACATCATCCCCGCGATCAAGCGCGGCATCCAGAAGACCAAAGAGGGCGTGCCGGTGCTGCTGGAGTTCATCACCAGCAAGGAGACCGAGGTGTCGCGGCCGGGGACGTGAGACTAGCCCGCGTCCGCATCGGCGCTGCGCCCCCTCGCCCCGTTCTTACGGGGAGAGGGTTGGGGTGAGGGGCTCTCACCGCGCATTCGCCGGCAGTAGCGTTCGCGGAGCCTCCCTCTCACCCGGAACGCATCTAACGATGCGTTCCGGCCTCTCCCCGCGTGCGGGGAGAGGCGAAGAAGAGCGGCTTACTGCGACAGCTTCACAAAGTCAGGAAACTTCAGCTTGCCTTCCGCGATCGCCTTTGGCCAGACCGTGATCTGCTTGCCGTTCTGCCACTGGAACACGAGACCGGTGACGGTGCCCGGGCCGGACTTGATGCCGTGGGTGAACTCGTCGTTCTTGCCGTAGAACTGGATCTTGCCGATGGTGCCCTCGAAGTCGGTCTTCTCGAGCTCGGCCACCATCTTGTCCGGATCGGTCGAGCCGGCGCGCTGGATCGCTTCCGCGATGATGTAGACCTCGTCATAGGCGGTGTAGCCGGTGTAGGCCGGCTCGACGTTAAACTTCGCCTTGAACGCTGCCGCGAACGGCTTGGTCTTCGGGGTCACCGCGACATTCGGCGTCGCCACCGCAAGCGAGGGCACGCCTTCAGCGGCACCGTTGGTGTCGCCCCAGAACGACGGGCTCAGCGCCTGCGCGCTGATGCCGAACATCGGGATCGGCACCTGCTGGTTCTTCCACTGCACGGTCGGCTGCACGCCGACATGGGAGATGCCGGTGACGATCACGTCGGGCTTGGCGGCTTCCATCTTGTTGAAGATCGGCGTGAAGTCGGTGGTGTCCGGCGAGAAGCGGATGTGCTCAACCACCTTCAGGCCGGCCTTGGGCAGGCAGGCCTCATAGCCGGCGTCGAGCGGCTTGGTCCAGGCCGCGTCCTCGCTCATGATCGCCGCCGACTTGAACTTGAGGTTGTCGACGAGCAGCTCCTTGGCAGCGTCGCAGACGATCTGGGCCTGCGCGGCCGAGGTCAGGTAGCCATGGAAGGTGTACTTGTTCTTCTCATAGTCGTTGTGAACCGCCTTGGTGATCTCGTTCGAGGCGGCGCCGGGCGTGATCAGCGGCATCTTCAGGCGCGAGGCCCACGGCTCCAGCGCCAGCACGACCTCGCTGATATAGCTCGCGATCACGGCCGAGACCTTGTCCTCGCTGACCGCGCGCTGGAACGCGCGCACTGAATCGGCCGACGAGCTCTTGTTGTCGTAGGTGACGATCTCGATCTTGCGGCCCATCACGCCGCCCTTGGCGTTGATCTCGTCGGCCGCGATCTGCGCGCCGCCCGGGGTGGCCGCGCCCGCGATCGACTGCACCTCGGCGATCACGCCGATCTTGATCGGGTCCTTGGACTGCGCATAGGCCGGCGCCGCGAGGCAGAGCCCGAGCGCAGTGGCCAACAGGCTCGCGCGGGCGGCGGTTGAGTATCCTGACATCATCATCTCCCTTTGCTTTGTTATTTTTCAATCGTCGAACGTCAGAGAAAGTCCTTGCCGGCCTCCGCGGCGAACCGGCCAGGATCGCCTTCCCAGACGATCCGTGCGTGCTCCAAGACATAGACGCGGTCGGCATGCGGAAGCGCGAAGGTCACGTTCTGCTCGCCGAGCAGCACCGTGATCTTGGTGGTCTGGCGCAGCTTCTCCAGCGCCTTCGACAACAATTCGAGGATAACCGGCGCCAACCCGAGCGTCGGCTCGTCCAGGATCAGTATCTGCGGCTGCATCATCAGTGCGCGGCCGATCGCCAGCATCTGCTGCTCGCCGCCGGACAGCGTCTGCGCCATCTGGCCCTGCCGCTCCTTCAGGATCGGGAACAGCTCGAACAGCCAGGCGAGCTGCTTGGCCCGCGCCGCATCGTCGAGATGCTGGCCGCCGAGGTCGAGATTTTCCCGCACCGTCATCTCGCCGAACAATTCGCGCGATTCCGGACATTGCACCAGGCCGGAGCGGGCAATCTTCGCGGGCCCCGTGCCGCGCAGCTTCTCGCCGCCGCGCAGGATCTCGCCGGTGTAGGGCAGGAAGCCGGAGATGGTGTTGAACAGCGTGGTCTTGCCGGCGCCGTTCAGCCCGACGACCGAAACGAACTCGCCCTCGTGGACGTGGATCGAGACGTTCTCGAGCGCCTGCGCCTTGCCATAATACACGCTGACATTCTCGACTTGCAGCAGCGGCACCTTGTCCTTGAACGAGGTCTCAGGCCGCGCATGGGTCTCGATCGCTCCGCCGAGGTAGACCCGCCGCACGGTCTCGTTCTTCATCACGTCCTCGGCGCGGCCGGTCGTGATCTCCTCGCCGAGATACATCGCGAGCACGCGGTCGACCAGGGCTGCGACGCTCTTGACGTTGTGGTCGACCAGCATCACCGCGCGGCCCTCATCGCGGAAGCTGCGGATCAGCTGCGAGAAGGTACCGACCTCGGCGCTGGTGAGGCCCGCGAACGGCTCGTCGACCAGCACGACTTTTGGATCACGCGCGATCGCCTTGGCGAGCTCGAGCCGGCGCAGGTCGGCGAATGGCAGCGTCGGTGGGCGTCGGTCCATCACCGCGCCGAGCCCGACGCGATCGGCGATCCATTTGGCGCGCTCGGTCAGCGCCTTGTCGGGAAACAGCATGAACAGGCTGTCGGGCAGCAGCGCGACCATGATGTTCTCCAGCACGGTCTGCCGGTTCAGCGGCCGCGAATGCTGGAACACCATGCCGAAGCCCTTGCGCGCGATCTTGTGCGCGGGCAGGCCGGCGACATTCTCGCCCTCGAACAGCACCTCGCCGGCGGTCGGGCGCTCGATGCCCATCACGCTCTTCATCGCGGTCGACTTGCCCGAGCCGTTGGGCCCGATCAGGCCGAGGATCTCGCCGGGATGCAGCTCGAAGCTCAGGTTCTTCACCGCGGTCAGGCCGCCGAATCTCTTGGTCAATCCGCGGACGGTGAGCGTTGCAGTGGTCACGGTCTGATCCATTTAGGAGCGCGCCTCGCGTGACAGGGCCGCTCCGAGGAAACCGCCGGGGAAGAACAGCACGACGAGCAGCGCCACCGCCGAGACGATGAAGGTCGCAAGCTCGCCGGTCGGGCGCAGGAATTCGCCGGCCACGATCAGGAAGATSGCGCCSAGCGCCGCGCCSAGCACSGTRCGCCGGCCGCCGAGCACGGCGGAGACGATSACGTTGACGCCGACCGCGACGTCGACCACGGTRCCGACCGAGGCGGTGCCGAARTAGAACACCAGCAGCGCRCCCGACARYCCSGAGAAGAAYGCGCTGACGATGAAGGCCGCGAGCTTGTGCTTGACGATGTTGAAGCCGAGCGCRCCGGCCTGCACCGGGTCCTGKCCGCTCGCYTGCAGCACGAGRCCGACCGGCGATTGCGASAGCCCRTACAGGATCGCSGCGCTGATSGTCATGAAGCCGAGCGCGATCCAGTAATTGGCGCCGGCATTGATGGTGATGACGTCAGGGATGGTGAGYCCGATCTCGCCGCCGGTGAGGTCGGCAAACACCACGATGAARTTCTGCAGCATCAGCACCGCGACCAGCGTGGTGAGGCCGAAATACGGCCCCCTCACCCGCAGCGCCGGTAGCGCCAACACGAAACCCGCGACAACGGAGGCCAGCGCGCCGAGCAGGATGCAWAGATAGACCGACCARCCGAACTGGGCGTTGAGGATGCCGGCRGTRTAGGCGCCGGTGCCGATCAGGAAAGTCGGGCCGAAATTGACCTCGCCGGCGAAGCCGAACAGCAGGTCCCAGGCCATCGCGAACACGCCGAAATAGAACGCGACSGTGAGCAGMCCGAGGATRTAGCCCGAGACGTARARCGGYAGCGTSGCGGCGACCACSACGCAGACCAGCGAAATGAAGAACAGSCGCGAGGTGAAGAAMTTGGCCATCTCAGCGCCTCCCCAAGAGGCCTTGCGGCCGCAGATACATCACGAGCACCAGCAGCAGCAGCGCCGGAATGGTGCGGTAGGCGGGCGAGACCAGATAGGCGGTCAGGGTCTCGAGGTAGCCGACCACGAAGGCCGCGATCAGCGAGCCGGAAACGCTGCCGAGACCGCCGAGCACCACGATCGAGAACGCGCTCGCGGTCAGCGGCCCGACACTGTACGAGCTGACGCCGAGGAACATGCCGAGCAGCACGCCAGCGATGCCGGCCAGGATGCCGTAGATGCCCCACACCACGACATAGATCTGGGTGAGCTCGAGSCCGAGCARSGTGACGCCGCGCGGRTTCATCGARGCMGCSAGCACCGCCTTGCCGGTCCGCGTGCGRTTGACCAGCAGCCAGAGCAGSCCGATCACGAGACAGCAGACCACCGCGGTGAAGATGTTGTTGCGCGGGGTGCGGTTGCCGAAGATATCGACGACGCCCTCGACGATCGGSAGCACGGTCTTGGCRTTGTTGGTGAAGAAATAGGCGATCAGTTCCTGGATCATGATGCCCCACAGCARGGTGCCGGTGAGGACGAAGATTTCCTTCTCCTCRTTGGGGATCCGCCTCGARTTCTGGATCGGCTTCACSACCGCGAAATAGGTCGCGAACGCCATGAYCAGCGCGACSGCGACGCCGACCARCGCGCCYGTGTARATRTCGAGGTGCAGCACGCTSGCCGCAGCCCAGGCCGCGACCGCTGCGGCCACCATGATGGCACCGTGGGAGAGATTGAGAACGCCGGAGACACCGAAGATCAGGGTGAAGCCGGTCGCGCCGAGTGCATAGAGCGCACTGATGGCAAAGCCATCGATCAGGATTTGTAAGGCAAGCATCTCAAATTGGCCGCGGCAGCTGGCTGCCTGTTGTGGAGGACGCGGAACCGAAAAACCGATGCTCCCGGGAGGACCCGGGAGCATGATCTTCAATCAGTTCGTGGTGACCTTGACGAAGCTCGGGAATTTGAGGTCGCTCTTGGCGACCTCCTTCGGCCAGACCGCGACCTGCTTGCCGCCCTGCCACTGCAGCATCAATCCCGTGATCAGGCCCATGCCGTACTTGATCGAATGGGTGAACGGGTCGTCCTTGCCGTAGAACTGGACGCGGCCGATGGTGCCTTCCCAGTCGGTCTTCTCCAGCGCGTCGACCATCTTGTCGGCATCGACCGAGCCAGCGCGCTTCACCGCATCGGCGATGTAGTAAACCTCGTCATAGGCGGTATAGCCGGCATAGGACGGATAATTGCCGTAACGCTTCTTGAAGCCCTCCGCGAACGGCACCGACTTCGGCGTCACCGCGACGTTCGGACCGGACACGCCCTGATACAGCACGCCTTCCGCCGCGTCGTTGGTGTCCTTGCCGAAGGTCTCGTTGGTCGCCTGCGAGGAGATGCCGAACATCGGGATCGGGACCTGCTGGTTCTTCCACTGCACCGTCGGCTGCACGCCGACATGCGAGATGCCGGTGATGATCACGTCGGGCTTGGTGCCCTCGATCTTGTTGAAGATCGGCGTGAAGTCGGTGGTGTCGGGCGAGAAGCGGATATGGTCGACGACCTTGAGCCCGATCTTCGGCAGGCACTCCTCGTAGCCGACGTCGAGCGGCTTGGTCCAGGCCGCGTCCTCGCTCATGATGACCGCGGTCTTCATGTGCTTCTGATCGACCAGCAGATCCTTGGCGGCATCGCACACCGACAGTGCCAGCGCCGCCGAGGTCAGGTAGCCGTGGAAGGTGTACTTGTTCTTGTCGTAGTCGGCATGAACGCTCTTGCTGATCTCGTTGGAGGCCGCGCCGGGCGTGACGAACGGCGTCTTCAGCCGCGAGGCCCACGGCTCGAGCGCGAGCACGACCTCGGAGATGTAGCTCGCGATGACGACGTTGACCTTGTCCTCGTTGACGGCGCGCTGGAATGCACGCACCGAATCCGCCGAGGATGAATGGTTGTCGTAGCTGATGACCTCGATCTTGCGGCCGTCGATGCCACCCTTGGCGTTGATCTCGTCGGCGGCCATCTGGGCCGCCTGCGGGATCGATGCACCGGCAATCGCCTGCGCCTCGGCGATCACGCCGATCTTGAGGGTGTCGGCGGCCTGCGCCGCGTTGGGCGCGAGCGCCACAAGGCCCAAAGCGGCTGCTCCGGCGAATTGCTGCATCGCATGAAATGGCAGTCGCGATGTTCTTGTCACGCTGTTTCACTCCTCGTTTTATTGGGCTGCTTCGAGCTCTTGGGGCGGGACTATAGCTGCGACAAAATGCGCAGCAAGTGAAACCGCGCGCGGATCGCCATGCATGGACGACAACTAAAGTAGTGGGTCGGAGCAGACAGGCTGAATAAATATGAGGCAGCGGGGAATAAGAGTCGGGGGGCGAAAATCTCTCATGGCGTCATTTCCCGGTACGCAATTTCGTACCGGGAATGACGCGCGGAGAGACGCGAAACTGCATCCCCACCAAAGCTGTCATCCCCCGGCTTGACCAGGCGACGACACCGAACAAGTTGCATGACCGGGCAACATGTGCGCCGTCGTCCTGGCGAAAGCCAGGACCCATTACCCCAAATCTCAATTGTTGCACGACGCCGGGGCCGCTGTCCCGCTCAGCACCGAAGGCGGTGATTAAGGGTCCCCTGGCTTTCGCCAGGACCACGGATGACGGGCCTCGCCCGCAACTTCCGCTGCGACGTAAGCCCGCCCTACTCCGCCATCTCGACCGCGGGCCGCGTCGCAGGGCCGGCGAGCGGTCGCTCTTCCATCGTGATCATGCAGATCGCGGCGGTGGTCAGCAGCACGGCGGCAGCGCCGAACACGTAGCGGAAGGCGGTGATCATGTCGGCCATCGGAATCGCGTTGACGCTGCCGGCAGCCGCGGCGTGATGCTCGCCGGCGAGCGAGATGTCGGTGCCCAGCGTCATCAGCAGGATCGTGGTGAAGGCGGCGACCGTGAAGGAGGCCATCATCGCCCGGAAGAAGTTCATCGCGCCGGTCACGGTGCCGACCTGCGGTCGCGCCACCGCGTTCTGCAACGACACCACGCTGATCGGGAATGTGGTGCCGAGCCCGAGCGCGAACACGCTCATCAGGGTCAGCAAGCCCCACAGCGGCAGCGTCGTCACTGCCATGCCGACGGCGCAGATCGCAGCAACCGAGGTGCCGACGATCGCGACCCGCTTGTAGTGCTTGGCCTTCGCCATGGTCCGGCCGGCGATCGCCGCGCCGCAGGTCGAGATCGCCGCGAGCGGGATCAGCGCCAGGCCAGCCTCGCTGGCCGTGAGGTGATAGACCACCTCGTAATAGAGCGGCAGATGCACGGTGAGCCCGACCATGGCGCCGAGCGCGCAGCCGCCGGCGCCCATCGCGAACGGCACCACCGAGCCGCCGAGCAGCGACAGCGGCAGGAACGGCTCGTCGGCGCGGCGGGCGTGCCAGACGAAGGCGACGGCGAGCGCGATCGAGGCACCAATCATCGCGGTGATGGTCGGCGACAGCCAGGACAGGCGGGTTCCGCCCCATGTCAGCACCAGCATCAGCACGACAGCCGAGGCCATCAGCAGGATGCCGCCGAGCCAGTCGACCTTGCGCTTGCGGTGGAACACCGGGATCTTCTTCATCTTCGGCAGCAGCAGTGCCAGCGCGGCGGCCGCGAGCGGCAGGTTGATCCAGAAGATCATCGACCAGTGCAGATGTTCGGCGAACACGCCGCCGACCACCGGGCCGAGAATGCCGCCGGCCATCCAGACGCTGGAAAAATAGGCTTGGTAGCGGCCACGCTCGCGCGGGGTGACCACGTCGGAGATCACGGTCTGGACCACGGGCATGATGCCGCCGCCACCGAGCCCTTGCAGGCCGCGGGCAATGATCAGCATGGTCATGCTGGGCGCGATCGCGCACAGCACCGAGCCGACCACGAACAGGCTGAGCGAGGTGATGATCATGACGCGGCGGCCATAGATGTCGCTCAGCGTGCCGAACACCGGCGCGACCGCGGTCGACGCCAGCAGATAGGCCGTGATCACCCAGGAAAGATTGGTGACGTCGTGAAACTGGCGCCCGATCGTCGGCAACGCGGTTGCGACGATGGTCTGGTCGAGCGCGGCCAGGAACATCGTCAGCATCAGGCTGATCACGATGGTGCGGACTTCGTCCGGATTGAGCGGTGCCGGCGGCGCCAGCGGCGGCGCGTCGCTGAGTTCGATCACCTCGCTCGGAAGGTGGGACAGCTCTTCGGCAATCTCGTCAGGCAATGTCGATTGGTCGGCAGGAAAACGGCTCTGCCGTTCATACTTGTTCATTTGGGGCGTAATGCTGCTGCGCGGGCGCGTCCCGCGAGGGAATCRTTCTCTGMYYCGCAATTTATGCAGCAATTCGCTGCTGAGGCAGGCACCCCAGCGCATGGGTGCATCCCACGGCGATGTTCTCGCGATGACGTGATTGCAGGCCRGCCGRCGACGGCRGCSGCAACGTCATCYTCACGTCTTGGAGAGCTTCGGCCGCTTCTTCAATTGTGCCCGYTTCGGCAGCAGGGCCGGCCAGCGCACAATATGATCCTCGAGATCGGCGTCGTTGACGTCGAGCTCGGTGCCCTCCACYCGCCCRCGYACCGAGACGCCGGCCTCRTGRACCGTGTTGGGATCWCCCGAGATYAGGGGATGCCACCAATAAAGGTCCCGCCCCTCGGCGACGAGCCGGTARCCGCAGCTCGGYGGCAGCCAGTTCARGGTCCGGACGTTTTCCGGGGTCAGGCGGACGCAATCCGGGACCTGCTCGGAGCGGTTCGGATARTCCTTGCAGGCGCAMAGGCCSGAATCGAGCAGCTTGCAGGAGATATGGGTGAARTAGATCTTGCCGGTGTCCTCGTCCTCGAGCTTCTCSAGGCAGCACCGTGCGCAGCCRTCACACAGGCTCTCCCATTCGGCGYTGGACATCTGYTCCAACGTCTTGGTTTTCCARAAGAATCCTTCCTGGCCCGACGGGCGYTTGGGCGGTGCGKTCATGCTAKTCCTGAAATGGCGGTGCCACTCTTCTTGGGATGCCGGCGGCRGKYRCGCAAGGGGGTGCGAATGCGGGGTCGCAAAAGSCGGTGGGCAGCGTTAGGGCTTTCATTAAATTCACRAGCCGCGCCATTGGTTTATGGCAGCCGCTCGGTTAGAACGAGGAACGAGTCCCCAACGACGCAAAAGCGCCTTGGGATTGCCGCAACATCGAAGCAAGACGCTGACYTGCGCCCGGTTSGGGCGCCCGCAGCGCTGTCGAACTGATCAAGGGTCCGGTCCTTCAGATCATGCCGTCGCATTGGAAACAGAAGGTCCGGAACTTCTTCCTGATCAAGGGTCCGGTCCTTCAGATCATGCCGTCGCATTGGAAACAGAAGGTCCGGAACTTCTTCCTGGACCTCGATGCGCGTATCGACTCGACGCTGTTCTCGTCGGGCAAGGGCCTGCGCGAGCTCTACGAGCGCTATTCCACCTTCATGGACCGCTTCTATGTCGGCCGCTGGAAGCGCTGGGTGTTCATCGAGCCGCTGTCGGAAGCCGCGACCATCGGGCTCGGCGGCATGATCCTGATGCTGACGCTGGCGATCCCGGCCTTCCGCGAGACCGCCGACGAGGACTGGCTGAAGAAATCAGACCTCGCGGTCACCTTCCTCGACCGCTACGGCAACCCGATCGGCAGCCGCGGCATCAAGCATAATGACTCGATCCCGCTTGAAGATTTCCCGGACAATCTGATCAAGGCGACGCTGGCGACCGAAGACCGCCGCTTCTATGACCATTTCGGCATCGACATTCCGGGTCTCGCCCGCGCGCTGGTCACCAACGCGCAGGCCGGCGGCGTCCGCCAGGGYGGYTCGTCGATCACCCAGCAGCTCGCCAAGAAYYTGTTCCTGAACAATGAGCGCACCATCGAGCGCAAGGTGAAGGAAGCYTTCCTCGCGATCTGGCTCGAGACGCGGCTGACCAAGAACGAGATCCTGAAGCTCTATCTCGACCGCGCCTATATGGGCGGCGGCACGTTCGGCGTCGACGGCGCSGCWCAYTTCTACTTCAACAAGTCGGTGCGCGACGTGAACCTCGCGGAAGCCGCGATGCTCGCCGGCCTGTTCAAGGCGCCGACCAAATACGCCCCGCACATCAACCTGCCCGCCGCGCGTGCCCGCGCCAATGTCGTGCTCGACAATCTGGTCGACGCCGGYTTCATGACCGAGGGCCAGGTGTTCGGCGCCCGCCGCAACCCGGCGGTCGCGGTCGACCGGCGCGACGAGAAYTCGCCGAACTACTATCTCGACTACGCCTTCGACGAGATGCGCAAGCTGGTCGACACMTTCCCGAAATCCTACACCGAGCGCGTCTTCGTGGTCCGCACCGCGATCGACATGAAYGTRCAGCACGCGGCCGAGGAAGCGATCGAGAACCAGCTCCGCCAGTTCGGCCGCGACTATCACGCGACGCAGGCSGCRACCGTGGTGTCCGATCTCGACGGCGGCATCCGCGCCATGGTCGGCGGMCGCGATTACGGCTCGAGCCAGTTCAACCGCGCCACCGACGCCTATCGGCARCCCGGCTCGTCGTTCAAGCCYTAYGTCTACACCACRGCGCTGCTGAACGGCTTCACGCCGAACTCCAAGATCGTCGACGGCCCGGTCTGCATCGGCAATTGGTGCCCGCAGAACTATGGCCATTCCTATTCGGGTCAGGTCACGCTGACCCAGGCGATCACCCGCTCGATCAACGTGGTGCCGGTGAAGCTCTCGATYRYGCTCGGCGGCAAGGARGGWCCGAARGCSGGCCGCGCCAAGATCMTCGAGGTCGCGCGGCGCTTCGGYCTCACGGCGCCGYTRCCCGATACGCCGTCGATGCCGATCGGCTCCGACGAAGTCACGGTGCTGGAGCATGCGGTGGCCTATGCGACGTTCCCGAACCGCGGCAAGGCGGTGACGCCGCATTCGGTGCTCGAGGTGCGCACCGGTGCCGGCGATCTGGTGTGGCGCTGGGACCGCGACGGSCCGAAGCCGCGGCARGCSATCCCGCCGAACATCGCCGCCGACATGGCCGGCATGATGAGCCACGTGGTCAGCGAAGGCACCGCGCGCCGCGCCGCGCTCGACGGCATTCCGACCGCGGGCAAGACCGGCACCACCAACGCCTATCGCGACGCCTGGTTCGTCGGCTACACCGGCAACTTCACCTGCGCGGTGTGGTACGGCAATGACGACTATTCGCCGACCAACCGCATGACCGGCGGCTCGCTGCCGGCGCAGACCTGGCACGACATCATGGTGGCCGCGCATCARGGCGTSGAAGTGCGCGAGCTCAACGGSGTCGGSATGGGCCAGAAGCTGCCGCCRCAGCCGGCGCAGGCCAATGCCCAGGCCAACGCGGGRCCACGCGTMCTGGAGACCAAGCCGGGCCCGCCGCCGGTGCTGACCAAGCGCGGYGCCGAYATCCTGGTGCGGGTCGAGAAGCTSCTCGACGACGCCGCGCGGAGCAACGACAAGTCCACMGGCAAGGCCACGCTGAACGAACCGTCGAAAGCCGGCAAGCCGGAATCCTCSAGCGCGCTGGCGTTCCCCGAAAACTACGTTGCCGCGGCCGGGCCGGACGGCGCGACAACGGCTGCGCCACGCAAGAACTGACGTGCGGCTCCTCCTCTCAACCCTGYTGGCCCTCATCATCGCCACCGCSGTCGGCCTCGGCCTGACCTACGCGACGGCGACGCGCGGCACCGATCTCGGCACGCTGAAGATCGGCGCCTGGACGGCGCGGCCGAAGAACGGCACCTCCGACGTCGATCCCTATTCGCGCGCCACCATCGCGCGCAGCGGCGAGCTGCCGATCGGCACCGGCGACGGCATCGCGTTCTCGGCGACCACTGACGACAAGAACAAGCCACTCGACGGCCGCTGCGACATCGTGGTCAGCGGCGTGACGCCGGCGGCGCGGTTCTGGACGCTGACGCTGTTCGATCGCAAGGGCCACCTGGTGGCGAATTCGCTGCAACGCTACGGCTTCACCAGCCAGGAGATCATGCGCGCCTCCGACGGCACCTTCGAGATCCACATCGCTTCGCGCTCGCGCGCCGGCAACTGGCTGCCGACCGGCGGCATCGAGCGCTACGCGCTGATGCTGCGGCTCTACGACACGCCGGTCGGGGTCGCGACCCGCACCCAGCGCGACGCGCCGATGCCCGCGATCACGACGACAGGCTGCCCATGATCCGCGTGCTGTTCACCATCCTCGCAGGTGTGCTGCTCGGCGGCGTGGTGCACCTCGTCAGCGTGCTGGCGCTGCCGCGCATCGCCTCGCAGGACGCCTATTCGCGGCTGACGCCGGTGACCAAGCTGAACGAGGTGACCCAGCTGCCGCTGGCCGACCCGAGCCATGCGCCGATGCCGCTGATGGATCCGGCCTTCGCGGTAGCGATCTGCCGCTACGATCTCTCCACCGGGCCGCTCAAGCTCACCGTGCCGGTCAGCCAGGCCTATACCTCGGTGTCGTTCTACACCCGCAACGAGGTCGCCTATTACGCGATCAACGACCGCTCCGCCGGCAAGAAGGTGATCGAGCTCGACCTGATGACGGAAGCCCAGCACAACGAGCTGCCGGAGGACGAGGACGTCACCGCYGCCGACCGGCTGATCATCGACTCGCCGACCGAGACCGGCCTGATCCTCCTAAAGGCGCTGGCGCCGGAGCCCGGCCTGATGCCGCAAGCGCAGGCCTCGCTCGCGGCTTCGTCGTGCAAGGTGCAGGCCGAGCCAGTCGCCGCCAGACAGGAGGCGGCACCGCCACCTCTGCCTACACCCGCTCCGCCGCCCGCAGCGCGTAAGCGCTAGGAGCACGATCCGGAAGAGCGCGAAGCGGTTTTCCCTCGCGACAAGCGCGAGGCGTTTGCGCGGAGATCATGCCCAAATCAAACAGCGAGCGCATGCCGGCCGCAGCGGCAGGTCTCGTAGTCGACGGGATCATGACTGTTGACGATCGTGACAGCAGCGCCATGCGCCGCCTTCAATTGCCGCAGCCGCTCCTGGTTCTGGATCCGCGTCGCGCGATCCATGTCGGCCCGGCGCTGGAACAGGCCGAGCACCAGCGGGATGCGGGGCTTCCCGTCGAGCTGTGCGTGATGGAAATAGGCGTCGCCGGCGTGGAGCAGCCATCCGTTCCGGTCGCGCACCGCGATGCCGCAATGGCCGAGCGTGTGGCCAGGCAGCGGGATCATCAGAACATCCGGCTCGCGGTCACCGAGCGCCCGCACGCCCTTGAAGCCGAACCAGTCCTCACCATCGGCGCCATAGAACGCCCAGTCCGGCCCGTGCTGCCATTGCGCCGTGATGTAGCGCCCCTCGGGCGGTGTGACCTGACGCGTCACCGCCATGTCGTATTCCCTGCGATGGACATGCACCCTGGCGTTCGGAAAGTCCGGCACGCCGCCGGCATGGTCGCGATCGAGATGCGTCAGCAGCACGTGGCGTACATCGTCGGGCGCGAAGCCGAGCGCCTTGACCTGCCGCACGGCGGTCTCGGCCGGATCGAGCCGCGGCGTCGTCTGCCGCACCCATTTGCGCCCGAGCCGCGGCGGGTCTGCGATATCGCCGAGACCGATCCCGGTGTCGACCAGCACGAGGCCGTCATTGCTCTCGACCAGCAGGCAGTGACAGACCATCCGCGCGCGCTGGAAGATGCTGCCGCTGCCGTTCACGAGCCGCTTGCCGATCGGGCACATGGTGCCGGTGTTGAGGTGGTGGATGCGCATGACCAGTCCTCCGCTAAAACCGGTGCAGGCTTGCCACTCGCCGCTCCATAGGTAAAATATTGTCTATCTATCTATGCGATAGGACGTACCTATGGATATCCGCGAACTCCGCTATTTCGCCGCTGTTTACCGCGAGCGCAACCTGACCGCTGCGGCGAAGCGCTGCTTCATCTCGCAGCCGTCGATCTCGGCGGCGATCACCAATCTCGAGGCCGAGCTCGGCACCACGCTGTTCATCCGGCACAAGAAGGGGATGGCGCCGACGGAGKCCGCCGCGCAATTCCACGGCATCGCCCGCAAGATCATCGACGAGGCGGACGCGGCGCGGAACCTGTTTCGCAAACCGGCGACGACGCAGGCATTGACGCTCGGTCTGTTGCGGACGCTCGATCAGGCCCGGACCATCGCCCTGCTGAAGCCGCTGACGGGCAATGCCGATCTGGCGCTCCGACTGGTCGGCGCCAACGAGAAGGCCGACGCGCGGATCGTCGCGAAGACCATGATCACCGCGGCCGAACACTTCATCCCGCTATGGAGCGAACGCTACGTCGCAGCACTGCCGCCATCGCACCCCCTCACCCTGAAGGACCGACTTCGCACCACCGACTTCGCTGATGTTCCGATGATCGACCGCTGCCATTGCGAACAGCAGGARTTCTTCAAGCGCAGCTCGCCGCGGCGCAGGCCGGTGGCGATCGCGGAATCCGAGGAATGGGCAATGGCATTGGTCGCGGCCGGGGTCGGCGTCGCGATCGTCCCCGAAGGCGTCGCGCGCGGCAATCCTGACGTCGCGATGCGTGCGATCGATGTCGACGTCACGCGCCAAGTCGGCCTCGCCTATCCCTCGGCGCATCCGCCCTCCGATGCGCTGAAGCAGTTCATTGCGAGCCTGCCACGGCAACAGACCAGCCACCGCGTCAAGCCAACCACGAGGAAGATGAAGCGCGTCTAGCCCTTCGACACCACGGCCTGGCCTGCGACCGGCGCGGACACCAGCGGCGCATTGGCGGTAAGCCGGGCGAGTTCGTTGATCTGGCGGTCGGCGTCCGCGGCCATGCCGTCGGGCGCCTGGATCACCAGCCGTTCCAGCGCCCAGCGATAGGACGAGACGCGCCGCTCCAGGCTTTGCTGGACCCATTGCACGATCAGCGTGTTCTCTTCCATCCGCGCCACCGCATCGGCCTTCTCCCGCGGCGACAGGTCCGAGATCACGCTGAGGCTGGCATTGCGCTTGCGGTCGAGCTCGATCACCTGGATCGCGGTGGCGAAGAACGGCTCGAACCGGGTGATGTCGTCGCGCACCTCGTCGATCAGCAGCGAATAGCGCGAGGCGAAKGARCGATGCGGCTCGTCGATCAGATTGCGGCCATAGGCGGTGCGATCGAACACSACCTTCTGCCGCCAGGGCGCRGGCAGCGGCTGGTARTCGCCGAACACGCTCTTCCACGCCGGMCGCGACAGCGGCGGCTCGATGAAYTGATAGGCGAGATCGCGCAGCTGACGTTCWTGTTCGGTGAGCTGGAACTGCGAGGCCTTCTTGCCGACGCTGCCGGTCGCCTCCGCRCCCATCCAGCGATGCATGTCGTCGTTGCGGAAATCGGCRCGGGTGCGGCCGAAATCGCCGCCGCTRCAGCCTGCGAGCGCCGAGCCCGCCAGCAGCAGGATCAGCGCCGGAAGWGACCGCCGACCAGCGGTCCGYTGCGCAAGCTCCGGCATCGCACGATGTCCGYGATCAGGARCGGCGACGGCGACGGCGGCCCTGCGCAGTCCCCTGCTCSGGTCCRCGACCACCGCCSGTCTCCTCGGTCGTTCGTTCGATCCGCACGACGGGAAGGATCAGCACGGTYCCCATGCCTTCGCCGGCAGCRCCGGCCATGCTTGGCCGCCSCGCAGCCGCATCCGCCGGAAACTCAACGATGGTGCCCATGTTCCGTTCTCTCTGGCCCCGCACGGACATGATTTGCCCCGCGCYCGCCGAGTTAAGAACGCGYATGGTTAACGGCATCTTAACCGGCCGATRCGGACGGTTACGGATMTGGCGCTGTGCCYTATGGGACACGCAAATTCGAGCARWSGCCTTCACGGCTTGTTTTCCTTAACCACCTCTTAAAGCAGCCTGCGTAGGCTCGTTGCCACAGGGTTTTTCAAACCGAATCTTACTGGCAAGTCGCGTACGCCCGAGATGAGCGCAGCTCCGCTATTTCCTGGTTTCGATGGGCTGATGACGCTCTCGCGCCGTGAGGGCGTCGACATCCGCCCCACTTTGCTGCGTGTCCTGACCGACCTCTATGTGCAGGCGAGCGCGCACTCCAAAGATGAAGAACGTCAGTTCGTCGAGTTGACGTCGCGCCTGATCGACGAGGTGGACGACGCGACCCGCGCCGCCGTCCGCGCGCGGCTGGCGATCTATCCGGCGACCCCCGCGAGAATCATGGACAAGCTCGGGTTGCGACGCGCTGGTCCCGACCATCCGATGCCGGCCGCCGCTGCAATTGCCACGCCGGCACCGTCCGCGCAGCCGGCCAGGATTCCTACCGAAGCCGAGCTGAGGATGGCCGCGAGCCTCGCGATGCGGCCGACCGATGCCGCCGAAATCTCCGACATGTTCTTTGCCGCCAACGCCAAGGAGCGCGCGCAGATCCTGCATAATCTGCAGGAGACGCGGCTGAAGGCCGCGGCAAGGATTCCGGCCGCACGCGCCGCGCGCGCGATCCATATCCTGGAGATGGCGGCGTTTGCTGAGGACCTCGACAACTTCACGCTCGAACTCGGCGAAGCATTGATCCTGCCGTCACGGATCGCCGCCGAGGTGGTGAACGATCCGGGCGGCGAGCCGCTCGCCTGCGCGATGCGGGCACTTGAAATGTCGAGCGCCGCGTTCCAGCGCATCCTGATGTTCCTCAATCCGGAAGCCGGCTCGTCGGTCAACTATGTCTACCGGTTGTCGCGGCTGTACGATCGGCTCAGCGAGCGCTCCGCGCTGGTGATGTTGGCGGCATGGCGCGGCTCGACCATGGCGGTGGCCCGCGCCAAATATCGCTCGGCGCTCTACGACGACGAGCGCCATCGCGTGCGCGCTGCACCGACTCAGGCACGCCCCGCGGTGCAGCCCGGCAGCGCTCCGGCCATTCGCAATCAGAAGTCGGGAAGCTAGCTCTTCGCCAGATCCAGAAAGTGCCGGCCGGCGCGATCCTCGGTCTCGACGATCCAGGCGTCGGGATCGAAGCGCAATTCCTTGGTCAAGCGCTCTTCGACCGAAGGCTCGGGCACCGGCTGCGGCGCAGTCGGCACGAACAGCCGCTCGGCCGGGCGGCTTTCGTCATAGACCGTCTGCGGCGCTGGCGCATACAGCATCGCGTTGCCGTCCATCAACGCCACCTTGACGAAGACGGCGCCGGCCTCTTCGGCGCCCTTCTTGCGGACCGCGCCGAACACGCCCTCGGTCTGGCAGCGGCGCAGATACGCCGCGACCCATATGCTGGTTTTCAATCGCATGCGCCGACCTATAGGCCAGCGGCGCGGCCTCGTCCAATTGTCACGGGCATGCCATGGAGCGGCGGGTTGACCGTCGCAGCGTCGATCCGTATCCTTGCATCTGCGGTGCAAGCCGCGCCCGGGTCCACGGGAAGGGTTGAACCCACTTGCACCTGACATGCGGCCAACCAAGCCTTTGTGCAGCCGGTTTTGTGGACCATCGGCCATTGATGCACGGAGGTTTCCATGGACCGATCGCCCGCGCGATTGAATCTCGAACATCTGAAGAAGCAGGCCAAGGAACTGATCCGCCTTTACCGGCGGCGGACGCCTGAGGCATACGCCCGTTTCCGGCAGGCGCTGCCGGCGGCCGCGGGGCGCAGCGACGCTGACATCGCCGCGCTCGATCTGCGGCTCCACGATGCGCAGTCCTGCGTGGCGCGCGACCTCGGCTTTTCCTCATGGCCCGATCTGCGGCGCTACGTCGAGGCGCAGCTGCGCCCCGGCAAGAGCAAGGCTGATCGCGTGCGGCGCTGGCTGCAGCTGGTCTATGCGGCTGACGTTGATGGCACCAGCGATCGGGCCCACCCGCGCGTTGCCGTGCGCATGCTTGCCGAGGATCCGGGTCTCGTGGCCGATGATCCCTATCTCGCCTGCGCCGTCGGTGACGAAGAGACAATACGACGAACCGCGACCGACGATCCCGGCTGGGTCAACCGTGCCGGCGGCCCGCTCAAACTGCCGCCGCTGGTCGCGGTCGCGCATTCCAGCCTGCTGCAGATCCCGGAGTTTCAGGCCCGGCTGCATCGCTGCGCGCGCCTGCTGCTGCAGGCCGGCGCCGACCCCGACCAGCACATCAGCAGCCGCTGGCCGCCCGGAACGCTCGATGCGCCCGATGACAGCAATCCACTGTCAGCGCTGTACGGCGCGGCCGGACAGAACCACGATCTCGCGCTGACCCGGCTGTTGCTCGAGGCCGGCGCCAATCCGAACGACAATGAATCGCTGTACCATTCGCTGGAAGGCTTTGTGACCACAGGCGCGCTGCTCGAGCACGGCGCGCGGATCACGGGCACCAACGCGATGTACAAGGTGCTGGACGACGAGAACGTACCGGCGCTCGAATTGCTGCTGCGGCACGGCGGCGATCCCAATGAACCCGCAGGCAATGCGCTGCTAACGGATTGCGGATCGCCGCTGATGTGGGCGATCCGACGGCGGCGGTCGCGGCGTTGTATCGCAACGCTGCTCGATGCCGGCGCGAACCCGCGCATCACGACACCCAGCGGGGTCAGCGCCTACCGCTACGCGTTGCAGTTCGGCCTGACCGAGGTCGCCGATCTGCTGCGGGAGCGCACTGGCGACGAACCGCTCGGCGATGATGAGCGGTTCGTCGCGGCGTGTAGCAGCGGCAACGCGCGCGAGGCACGGCAGATCCAGGCCAAGCGGCCCGATCTTCCGGGCACGCTTTCACCACAGCAATTGCAATTGCTGCCCGAGCTTGCGGCCGCAGGCGGCGACGATGCGGTACGGCTAATGGTCGAGCTTGGCTGGCCGATCACGGTGCGTGGCGGCGACTGGGACGCGTCCGCGCTCAATCACGCGGTTTTCCGCGGCAATGCCGGACTGACACGCTTCCTGCTCGAGCATGGCGCGCAATGGACCGAGCAGCACGGCTTTGGCGACAACGCATCCGGCAGCCTGTCATGGGCCTCTTGCAATGAACCGGTGCAGGGCGGCGATTGGGAGGGCTGCGCGCAAGCCCTGCTCGATCACGGGATGCCGCGCGCCATTCCGGATCAGGACGACCCGGAATGGGTTCTGGTTGCCGGACGAAAGAAGCTGTTCTCTGAAGGTGTCAGGGAGATATTGCTCGGCGAAGACACTACCTGAGGACAGCGTGATGCCCGGGCCGGTCCCGGACATTCCCGCCTTCCGGTCGCTGCCACGAAGACCTACTCGATCGGCCGCCCGATCATCACGCCGAGCTCGTGCACCAGGCGATCGGACATTTGCCCGGTCACCGGCAGCTTGCGGGCGCGCTCGAACTTCGCGATCGCGGTCTGGGTATCGGCCCCGATCGTACCGGTCGGCTTGAGCTGGCCGTAGCCATATTCGGTCAGCGTCCGCTGGACCGCGGCGATCCGCCGGCCGGCCGGACTGAGATGCGCGGTCGTCGGGATCGGCGCCGGCGGACGAAGTGCGTTCGACGGCGCGGCTGCCGCCGCCGGCGCGGCGGTCGACTTCAAGACCAGGTTGGCCATGGGATCGACCGGCTTCGCTTCGACCGGCTTTGCTTCAACCGGTTTGGGTTCAGCCGCTCTCGTCTCGGCCGGCCTCGTCTCCACCGGCTTCACATCGACCGGCTTTGGCGCGTCCACCGCGGCTGTCTCGGCTGACCGCGCGGCGGCCTCCGCCGGGCGCGGGCGCGGCAACGGATTGGCGGCCGCGGCAACCGGCGGCGGCAACGTCACCACGGAACCGCCGAACATCGGCGACGGATGCCGCCCAGCCTGCAGGAACAGCGCATTGATCAGGATCGCGATGATGGCCGAGGCCGCCAGCACGCCCGCGACGAGGTCCTTCGGACTGTGCAGCAGCAGGCGCAGGACGAGGCCACGTTCCTCCTCGACCGCGATGGCCGCTGCCTTGGCGCCGCGGCGACGGCGCGGCGTTTCATCGTCATCCAAAGTCTGTCTAGGCACTCTTCTTCACCTGATGGGTTTGCTCTTGYAGTCCGGAGCGCAGCGCGGGCTTCAGCGTCGAGACATTGCTGGTCGGCTCSRTCGCTRCYGGCGGCGTGAACGCCAGCGGCAGCGCGACCGACACGATGGTGCCCTCGYCCACCTTGCTCTCCACATTCATCTCGCCGTGGTGCAGGCCAACCARCCCCTTGACGATGGACAGGCCRAGGCCGGTGCCTTCGTGGCGGCGCTGATAGGTCTTGCCGGCCTGGAAGAACGGATCGCCGATCCGCTTSAGGTCGTCGGCGGYGATRCCGACRCCSGTGTCCGAGACGCGCARMACCAGCCGCGATCCCTCGGCACTGGCCGACACCGTCACYTTGCCGCCGCGCTCGGTGAACTTGATGGCRTTGGAGACYAGRTTGAGCACGATCTGCTTRAACGCGCGCGGATCGCCGTTCACGATCGGCAGRTCGTCGGGCACRCGGGTGACSAGRTCGACGCCGMYCTCGCGCGCCTTCARCGCCACCAGRTTGCAGCAATTSAGCAGCGCCGGCCGYGGCGCGAACGGCTCCGGCGAAATCTCGAARTTGCCGGACTCCATCTTCGACATRTCRAGGATGCCGTTGACSACCGACAGCAGRTGCTGGCCGGAATCGTTGATGAGCTGCGCGTAYTCCTTGCGGCGGGCGACGTCGAGCCCGAGCACGTCYTCCTGCGCGATCATCTCGGAGAAGCCGATGATGGCRTTGAGCGGSGTGCGCAGCTCGTGGCTCATGGTGGCSAGGAAGCGGGTCTTCGACGCGTCGGCCTGCTCGGCSGCGTTGCGGGCCTGTTCGAGCGCCTGCTCCTGSACCTTGCGATCGGTGACGTCGCGGATCACGGCRACCACCTCGGCATCGGCSGAGGYCTGRTCGAGCGCGCGGCAGCGCATCTCSGCCCAGATGAATTCGGCCGCGCTCTCGCCCCGCGCAGCATCCCGGCGCACGCGGAACTCGACGCTGCGGGGCTCGCCGCGWGCSGCGTCCGACAGCGCKGTGAGATAGGCSGGGCGRTCGGCGACATGAACGCGGTCGAACAGGCCGTGGCCCAGCAGCCGCGARGCCGGCACGCCGAGCATGATCTCGGCRGCGGGTGAAATGAAGCGCACGGCGCCGTTGCGGCKGTGCCGCGACAGCACGTCGCTCATGTTATGCGCGAGCAGGCGGTAACGCTCTTCCTCGACATAGAGYAGCGCGACGCTGGTGCGCGCCAGCGACTCCGCGCCGAAGGCGAGCCCGGCCGCGTAGAACACCGCCGACACCASRCCGAAACCGACCAGCGTGGTGTTTGASGCAACCGCGGGATCGACCAGCGGCAGCACATGATAGTGGCCGAGCACGCTCAGCAGCGCCGCGCAGGTCATCGCCAGCGCGAACGCGAAGGCRACCACGCGCCGCGAGGCCGACAGYGCCGCCTCGATCGGRATCACGACGAGCCAGACCGCGGCGAACGACGTGATGCCGCCRGTSGWYGCSGCGATCATCATCACGAGACCGGCGAGCGCCAGYGACGACAGCACATGCGCGCCTTCGTAGCGGCCGGTGCGCGACAGGAACCAGGACAACAGGATCGGYGCGATCAGCCAKGCGAATGCCGCGACCTCGATCGCCGACGGCGCGCCGCGCATCGCCAGRAAGGCSGGRAAGGAYGCCAGCGCCGCCARRCTRCCGAGCAGCCGCGGCGCCATGAAGGCACGATGCCGCGCRCGCGTCAGCGCATCATATTGCGCCGACGGATGCAGCAGCGCATCCAGGCAATCGCGGAACAAACTCAAACTATTCACAGCACTCGCGCTTCGGCTCGATCGTCGGACAGACGCGCCGGAACGCCTCCTTCGTGATTGCAGGTCAACGTGTCAGAGCGAACTTAAGCGAACGCTAAGGCGGGCCGGCCTGCTGCCAAACACCGTGCATTGCCGAGGTATCGACGCGGCTATTCACCGGGCATTTGTCCGGGATGGTGAACGGCTGGTTTCCGGATGCGGCGATCTATGGTTTCGAAATGGTGGACGCGGTGCATCAAGCGCATGTGAGAGCCGTCAGCCGCCATCAATCGAAAATTTACGGCGAATCAATTCAGGCGGATTTTCCGCGATTTTTCGGCGGATTTACTTCAATGCGGATACGTCCGGTTTATCGACCGATGCTAAGCCGAGGGCAACGGCGGCATCGACCGCTCAAGAAGCAAAAGACCAGATAGACGACCGGGATCGCGCCATGTTCTTCCTGTTGCGTTTGGCATTCTGGCTCGGGCTTGTGCTCGTGCTGCTGCCCAGAGACAAAACACCTGAAGCGGACAACACGCCGCAGGTCAGCGCATCGGACGCGGTATCGGCCGCGACCGCGACGATCAACGACATGGGTCAGTTCTGCAAGCGTCAGCCCTCGGCCTGCGAAGTCGGYGGCCAGGCYGCGACCGCGATCGGCCARCGCGCRACCGACGGCGCRCGYAAGCTCTAYCAGATGATCACCGACAAGAAGCCCGATCACACCRGYTCGATYGGYGGGGACGATACKTCGGCSGTCGCGTCCCGCGACACGCTGACRGCGGACGAYCAGTCGATCGAATTCCGCCCGCCGCCGACGCCGTGAGCGCCWGCCRGGGCGCTTTCRCCTGAAGTGRGYRCYGGTTCRCGCSAAGAAAACGCYTCAAAACRACMGGGAACCGGTTCCATTTTCGTCGCTTTCGCGGCCCRCCTTCCTATATAAGCCGTCRAGGACAGGACGCGGGCCACGATGACGACGATCGACGAAATCAGGGACAATTTTGCGCTGCTCGACGAGTGGGACGACCGCTATCGCTACGTCATCGARCTCGGCCGCACGCTCGAGCCGTTRTCGGAGGCGGAACATTCGGCCGAGAACAAGGTGCAGGGCTGCGTCAGCCAGGTCTGGCTGTCGAAGCGGGTCGAGCGCGACGGCAATGGCGAACCGCGCCTGATCTATCTCGGCGACAGCGACGCCCACATCGTGCGCGGCCTGGTCGCGATCGTGCTGACGCTGTTTTCCGGGCACACGCCGAAGGAAATCCTCGCCACCGATGCGCTCGCGCTGTTCGACGAATTCGGCTTCCGCGACCATCTCACGCCGCAGCGCTCCAACGGACTGCGCTCGATGGTCGATCGCATCCACAATGATGCGCGCGAGGCGCTGGCGTCGGCCGCGTAGAGCTTTCTTGCTTGACGCGTTTGCTTCACGCGAACCGGCGTCCACTTCGCTGGAAAACGCTCTCTACTTCCGCTTCCGTGCCTGCTGGCCGAGGCCCATCTTCTTGGCGAGCTGCGAACGCGCCACCGCGTAGTTCGGCGCCACCATCGGATAGTCGGCCGGCAGTCCCCATTTGTCGCGGTATTGCTCCGGCGTCATGTTGTACTGGGTGCGCAAATGTCGCTTGAGCGACTTAAAGCGCTTGCCGTCCTCGAGACACACCAGATATTCGGGCGTGATCGACTTCTTCATCGACACCGCGGGCTTGGCCGGCTCGCTCGGTATGTCGGCGCGCCCGCTCGACACACGCAGCAGCGCGGCGTGGACCTGGCTGATCAGGCCCGGAATATCCGAGGCCGGCGTCGGATTGTTGCTGAGATAGGCCGAAACGATGTTTGCGGTCAGCTCGACCGGCGTTTTGCCTGACGGATCGGACATCACACAACCTTCCCCGCGCGCTCGACGGCGCGCCGTTGCGGACCGCTCGGACAGTATCCGGGCGTCGCAATACATTAGCAGAATCGCGTACTACTTCGCGAATATGATCGGATTACAGCAAACCTGACAAGAACGCCGGCGTTTGTGGCCCCACACCGGCCGCACGCAAGTATTGGCGTGGATCTACGGCCGCTGCTCCAGATGCGACCTGAGCTCGTCGATCGAGGCGAAGCGCATCATGCCCTCGGGCATCTGCGCCTCGATCGATCCGTCCGAATAGAGCGAATAGGCCATGCCGTCGACGACGCCCGATTTGAGCACGGTCACCGGCGGCTGCTCCTGCGGCGGCGGCGGATGGCCCGACGACGACGGCGCCGCGGCCGACTGCCCCTCATTGAAGGTCGACGGCGTCCGCGGAACTCCGCGCCGCGGGGCGACATCGACCGATTTCGGCCGCTCGGCCTTCGGCCAGGCCTCGTCGAACGCTGGCGGTGCCGGCTCCGCCGCCGCGGACGGGTTCGGGCGCAACTCGGGCGACAACAGGTCCGGCGTCAGCGGCTCGGCGGCGCGCGTCTGGCTGCGCTCACGCTCCTTCCGCGACGAGGAAAACAGCAGGTTGCGCCGCTTGGCTGGCGCCGCGGCATCCGGCGGCGCGACGCCCGGCACGGTGGGCGGCGCCTCGCCAGATACGCCACGCTGGGCGATTTCATCGTGCCAGGGCGGCGCCGCTGCGGGTGCCGATGGCGGGACCGGCGGAGGCGGCACGGCAAGCTTCGGCTCACGAGGCGGCGGAAACGCCGCCACATCGTCAGGCACGCCGCGCGGCGAAGTTGCGGACGACGACGGGACGTCGAACCGGGCGCCCGTGCCGACGGACTCGAGCCGCCCGGCGATGACTTGCAATTCCCGCAGGATCGCAGCGAGCGCCAGCACGATCGCGCCGGTGCATATCCCGGTCACGCCCGCCATGATCAACGTACCGCCGACGCTGAATTCCTTATTGGGGATTCCAAGGCCGAGCGCGGCAAGGCCCGCCAAGACCAGGCCCACGCCGACGACCATCAGACCAACCATCATCGAACTAACCCCCGGGAGACCCAACCGAAAATCGGCGCGCGAGCCACCGTTGCCACGATACCGTCATATTGCCCACACCGCCAACCGCCAATTGTAAGCGGAGTTCCCTAAAATCCCGCTTAACCGGGCGTGAGGCCGTTTCGTCGCACTCGCAACGCGCGTGGAAACCTGGCTCCCGTAGATTTACTGACGACGAATTGCTGCCAATTTATTGCAACGCATCTGGGAAATTACGCCACAATTCCCAATTACTCAGAAATGGAACTGCGCTATGGATGCCGGGGAATGAGGCCCTAAAGCGCCAATCTGGGCCACAGGCACGCCGGTATCACTAGCCATGTCATCGATTACGACGTCTGCCCTCGAGGCGCCTGCGCGGCGCTCGGTGGAGAAGACCTGCGACGATCTCGCCTTCCTCGTCCTCGGCGTGGTCGCCATCGTCGCCGGCCTCACCTTCCGCGATTACGGCCTGGGCTGGGACGACTACACCCACGCTGAATATGCCGATCTCCTGCTGCGGATGTACGAGTCCGGGTTCAAGGACACCGGCGCGCTGTCGTTTGCCAACCTGTATATGTACGGCGGCGGCTTCGACATGGCTGCTGCCCTGCTGCACAAGGTCATTCCTGTCTCTTATACACATCTTCCGCTCGARTTGTTCGAGACGCGCCGGMTGCTCGGYGCGATCGTCGGCGTCATCGGCYTSGCCATAACCTGGCGCCTGGCKCGCCGTATCGGCGGCCCGCTGGCGGGACTGGCGGCGCTGCTGCTGCTGGCACTGTGCCCGACCTTCTACGGCCACATGTTCATGAATCCAAAGGACGCGCCGTTCGCCGTGGCGATGATGGTCCTGATCATGGGCCTGGTCCGTCTGATCGAGGAATATCCAGCCCCCTCGCCGCGCACCATCCTGCTCGTCGGCTTCGGCGCCGGCCTGTCGCTCGGCTGCCGCGTTCTCGGCGGGCTTGCGCTGATCTATGCGGTGATCGGCTTCATCCCGCTCTGGATCGAGGAATTCCGCAAGCAGGGAGCGCGCGAGGCGATCCACCGCTTTGCCCATGTCGCCTATGTGCTGCTGCCGGGACTTGCGTTCGGCTATCTCGTGATGGGCCTGATCTGGCCGTGGTCGATCATGGAGCCCGGACATCCGCTGGAAGCGGTGACCTATTTCTCGCACTTCTTCGAGAAGCCCTGGAAGGAAATGTTCGACGGCGCCCTGGTGTCGGTGCCGGACATGCCGTGGTCCTATCTGCCCACTTTGTTCGCGCTGCAACTCCCCGAAGTGCTGCTGGCGTTGCTGGCCGCTGCCGTCATCGCCACCTTCATGTCGCTGTCGCGCACCGACGTCACCGCCAAGCGCAAGTCGATCATGCTGATGCTGACGCTGGCGGCGATGCTGCCGCTGGTGATCGCGATGGTGAAGCGGCCGGCGCTCTACAACGGCATCCGGCACTTCATCTTCGTGATCCCGCCGATGACGGTGCTCGCCGGCGTCGCCTTTGCCCGCGGCATGGACTGGCTCGGCGAGAACCGCCGCGTCTGGCAGCCCGCGGCGCTCGCGGTGTTCGCATTCGGCCTCTTGCTGCCGCTCAGCGAGATGATCCGCCTGCATCCGTATCAGTATACGCATTTCAATCACATCGCCGGCACGGTGCGGACCGCCGACAATTTCTTCATGCTGGACTATTGGGGTCTGGCGCTGAAGCAGGCATCCGACGGGCTGCGCGAGCAGTTGGCGGAGCGGCAGGAAGTGCCGCCGCAGCATCGCAAGTGGAAGGTCGCGGTGTGCGGACCGCAGCGTCCCGCGCAGGTCGCGCTCGGCCCCGACTTCACGATCGGCTGGGACAGCAACGCGGCCGATTTCGCGATGACGCTCGGCGAATTCTACTGCAAGGGCCTGGCCGCGCCCGTCATGGTCGAGATCAAGCGCGACGACGTCGTGTTCGCCCGCGTCTACGACATCCGCGGCCGCAGCATCTCGAGCCTGCTCTCGATTCCCGCGCCGTAGCGCCGGAACATCCACCGCGCGGTTGCCCACCGACCATCAGCTTTCGGATCGTGGGCCGCATGCCGGCATGACTGTCACGCCGTTACGCTGCCTTGCTGCGACCGGGCCGCAGGGCTAGGCTTGGTTCCAAGTAACAACGATCAACGGAGCAATCGGCCATGTCGCCCGCGGAAGCGCGTCTGAAGGAAGTGCCGTCGAACATGAGTGCGGCGGAATGGGAGCAGCGGATCAATCTCGCTGCCTGCTACCGGCTGGTCGCGCTCTACGGCTGGGACGATCTGGTCGATACCCACATTTCCGCCCGCGTGCCGGGACCCGAGCATCACTTCCTGATCAACCCCTACGGGCTGATGTTCGACGAGATCACCGCGTCGAGCCTGGTCAAGGTCGACCTCGACGGCAACCAGCTCTCGCAGAGTGACTACAGCATCAACCCGGCCGGCTTCACCATCCACTCGGCAATCCACGAGGTGCGCGAGGACGCCGGCTGCGTGCTTCATCTGCACACCGTCGACGGCACCGCGGTGTCGAGCGGCCCCGACGGGCTGCTGCCGCTGAACCAGACCGCGCAGCTCGTCACCCACGATCTCGCCTATCACGACTACGAAGGCATCGCGCTCGACCACGACGAGCGCCCGCGCCTGCAACGCGACCTCGGCAGCAAGAACCACATGCTGCTGCGCAATCACGGCACGCTGACGGTCGGCCGCTCGGTCGCCTCCGCCTTCGAGCGGATGTACCATCTGGAGCGCGCCTGCTCGATGCAGGTGGCAACCCGCGCGCTCGGCGGCACCGCCTATCCGGTCGACCAGCACGCGATCGACAAGAACACCGAGCTGCTCTCCAACCCGGACCGCGCCGAGCTGCGCTCGACCCAGCTGGTCTGGCCGCCGCTGCTGCGCAAGCTCGACCGGGTCAATCCCGGTTACCGTGATTGAAATTTCACAATCCTGGGGTAAGCTAATCGCCAACACCCTCTACACGGCCTGAATCAAAACGCCGCCCAATTCCGGGCGGCGTTTTCACGTCCGGGAAGCTGGTGGACTTCTGTAGGATGGGTAGAGCGCAGCGAAACCCATCACGCCTCCGCATCAAGACCGCTCGCCGAACGCTCCATCCAGCGTCGTCCCATCGCCAGCCCAATCCTCGGGATAGATTCCGAGCTCGACCATGCGGTGAAACGATGAATGCGGCCAATCTCTCACCCGCTTCACAAGGCGGTGCTTGAGCGGGTTGATATGCACGTAATCGATGTGACGGGAGAAATCGTCCTCATTCTGGATCGTATGCTCCCAATACCGCCGCTGCCAAATGCCGCGCTCTCCTTTTGCGGCACGGCTACCCGAGACCGGCTCACCGATCGGTAGACGCCGCGAGAAGGCCGATTTGATCTGTCGCCAGCGGGTTGCGAAGTCACCGTCGCCTTCCGGCAAGCTCCAGACTGCGTGGAGATGGTCGGGAAGAATGACAATCGCCTCGGTCCTGAAAGGATGCCTTTCGCGCGTTTCGCGAAAAGCCGCGCGCAGTTGATCAATGTGCTCCGTGAGCAATCGCAGGCGACGGTTCTCCAGGTTGACCGTGAAGAAGAAACTGCCTCCAGCAATAAAATTGCGACGGTAAGTGACCATACTGATCGCAAGAAGAAGTGATGGGTTTCGCTGCGCTCTACCCATCCTACACTCAAACAAAACGCCGCCCAATTCCGGGCGGCGTTTTCACGTTCGGGGCCTCTCGCTTATTTGGCCTCGGCGAAGGCCGCGAGGATCCGTGCCCAGGAGCGGATGCCCTTGTGGTAGCTCTTGAGGTCGTACTTCTCGTTCGGCGAATGGATGTTGTCGTCGTCGAGCCCGAAGCCGACCAGCACGCTGTCCAGGCCGAGCGTGCGCTTGAAGTCGGCGACGATCGGGATCGAGGCGCCGGAGCCGACCAGCAGCGCCTCCTTGCCCCACTCGTCGGTCAGCGCCTGCCTGGCCGCCGCGAGCGGCTTCATGTTCCAGTCGAGCGCGATCGCCGGCGCGCCGGAATGATCGATGAACTCGGCCTTGCAGTCCGCCGGCACGCGCGCCCTCACATAGTCGCGGAACGCCTTGCGGATTGTCTCGGGATCCTGACCTTCGACCAGGCGGAACGAGACCTTCGCCGACGCCTCGGCCGGGATCACGGTCTTCGAGCCCTCGCCAGTGTAACCGCCGACGATGCCGTTGATGTCGCAGGTCGGACGCGAGGAGACCTGCTCGATCAGGAGCCGGTCCTTCTCGCCGGCCGGCACCGAGAGGCCGATCGGCTTGAGGAAGCTCTCCGGCGTCAGATTGAGCTGCTTCCACTGCGCCAGAATATCCGGCGGCAGATCCTTCACGCCGTCATAGAAGCGGGGAATGGTGATGTGGCCGTTGTCATCATGCAGGCCGCCGAGGATCCGCGTCAGCACGCGGATCGGATTCTGCGCGCCGCCGCCAAACACGCCGGAATGCAGGTCGCGATTGGCGGCCTTGATCTTGACCTCGTCATAGACCAAGCCGCGCAGCGCGGTGGTGATCGCGGGCGTGTTGGGGTCCCACATGCCGGTGTCGCAGACCAGCGCGAAGTCGGCCTTGAACTCGGCCTTGTTCGCCTCCAGGAACGGCACGAAATTCTTCGAGCCGACCTCCTCCTCGCCCTCGATGATGATGGTGATGTCGACCGGCAGCGATCCCGTGACATTCTTCCAGGCGCGGCAGGCTTCGACGAAGGTCATCAACTGTCCCTTGTCGTCCTCGGCCCCGCGCGCGACGATAATCTTGCGCCCGTCGGCATGGTCGGTCACGACAGGCTCGAACGGCGGACGATGCCAGAGACTCAGGGGATCGACCGGCTGCACGTCGTAGTGGCCATAGAACAGCACGTGCGGGCGCCCGTCGGTCGAGCCGTTCAGCTTGCCGACCACGGCGGGATGGCCGGCGGTCGGCCGCACCTCGGTCTTGAAGCCGAGCGTCGCGATGTCCTTGGCGAGGTGATTGGCAGCCGCCTTGCAGTCATCGGCAAATGCCGGATCGGCCGAGATCGATTTGATCCGCAGCAGCACGAACAGCCGCTCGAGGCTGTTGTCGAAATCGGCATCGATGCGGTCGAGGACGGATTGCAGCTTGGCATTGGACATCGCGGATATCCTGTTTCGTTGGACGTTGCCGCGGGTTGTAGCGCGGCCGGCCGCCCGCGGCAAAGCCGCTTGCCCGTTCCAGACGAACCGCGGCGATCTACCTGCGCAGAATTCCGCCGAGCGCGCCGCGCACCAGCGCACGGCCGATCGAGCCGCCGACCGAGCCACCGACCGATTTGCCGAGGTCAGCCACCACGCCGCCGACCACCTTGTCCGTCACCGAGCGCGTGACGTTGCGCGCGATCACCTGCCCGGTGGAGAGCCGACCGCGCTTGACATTGGTCCCGAAGATCGTAGCGGCGATCGCGCCGATCTGGCCGAGGATGCCGCCGCCACCGCTACCGCCATCACCACCATCGGCCGGTGCCGCCGCCCCGGCAAGCCGCTTCTGGATGATCTCGTAAGCCGACTCGGCGTCGATGGCAGTGTCGTACTTGCCCTTCACCGGACTCGCATCCATGATCGCCTTGCGCTCCTCGGGTGTGATCGGCCCGATCCGCGCCGACGGCGGACGCACCAGTATGCGCTCGACCATCGACGGTGTGCCGGCGCCCTCGAGGAACGACACCAACGCCTCGCCCTTGCCGAGCTCCATGATCACCCGCGCGGTATCGAGCTTCGGATTGGGCCGGAAGGTCTGTGCGGCCGCCGCGACCGCCTTCTGATCACGCGGCGTGAAGGCGCGCAACGCGTGCTGCACGCGGTTGCCGAGCTGCGCCAACACCTTGTCCGGCACGTCGATCGGATTCTGCGTGACAAAATAGACGCCGACGCCCTTGGAGCGGATCAGGCGCACCACCTGCTCGATCTTGTCCATCAGCGCCTTCGGCGCATCGTTGAACAACAGATGCGCTTCGTCGAAGAAGAACACCAGCTTCGGCTTCGGCAGGTCGCCGGCCTCCGGCAATTCCTCGAACAGTTCCGACAGCATCCAGAGCAGGAACGTGGCGTAAAGCCGCGGGCTCTGCATCAGCTTGTCGGCGACGAGAATATTAACCATGCCGCGACCGTCGCGGTCGGTACGCATGAAATCCTTCAGCGTCAGCGCCGGTTCGCCGAAGAACTTCGTGCCGCCCTGGTTCTCGAGCACCAGCAGCTGACGCTGAATGGTTCCGACCGTCGCCTTGGACACGTTGCCGTAGCTCTGCGCGGCCTTGCGGATCGAGGCCAGCGGATCTTCGCCCTCGTCCGCCCCCTTCTTGCTGCTGTCGGGCGCGATCGCATCCAGCAGGGCGCGCAGATCCTTCATGTCGATCAGCGCGAGGCCATTCTCGTCGGCAACGCGGAAGGCAACATTGAGCACGCCTTCCTGCACATCGTTCAGGTCGAGCATCCGCGACAGCAACAGCGGTCCCATCTCGGTGATAGTGGCGCGCACCGGATGGCCCTGCTCGCCGAACACGTCCCAGAACACGGCCGAGAACTGATCCGGCTGGAAGGTCAGCCCCATCTCCTTGGCGCGCTTGACGATGAAATCCTTGGCCTCGCCGACTTCGGAGATGCCGGAGAGATCGCCCTTGATATCGGCTGCGAAAACCGGAACGCCGGCGCGCGCAAATCCTTCTGCCATGACTTGAAGCGAGACGGTCTTGCCGGTTCCGGTCGCACCGGTGACAAGGCCATGCCGATTGGCCAGCGCCAGCGTCAGCCAGGCCGTCTCCTCGCCCTTGCCGATAAAAATTTTCTCGTCCGTGTCGGCCAACTTGTTGTCGGAGGTCGTCATCGCATCGCCTCTTCGCGCAGATTGGATCAGTTCGAATATCGAAATCCGGCATCCATCGTTCGAACCGATGCCATCATATTGCATGTTGCAGGTCGATTGAAACCATTGCCGGATACTGATGCGTATTGTCGCCCCAACTGGTTCCTCATACTTTTTTCCCAGCCAAGTGACGAAAGGCATTGCGCATTGCGAGAAGATGGTGTGAATCCGCCGCTCACTCTTGCAGAGGTGCAACAGTCACAACGCGATCGCAAAAGAAAACGAACTGAAATGCGCGGATCGCTTGTATTTCGTGACACAGGCGCTCAAGATAAATCTTCAAGAACGACCCGGCAAAAACCGGTTGAGGCGGGGCAATATGGACGAATTGGTTGGACRGCTGGCYGCGAAGGCCGGCATCGATGGTGCTGTCGCTGAAAAAACCGTCGGCATCGTTCTGGGTTTCCTCCGTAACGAGGGCCCTTCCGACAAAGTCCAGGCTCTGATCGACCAAATCCCCGGCGCCGAAGCGGCAATCGCCGCGTCCAGCAACAGCGGTGGTCTGTCGCGGTTGATGGGCGGCGGSCTGATGGCTGTCGGCACCCGGCTGATGGCGCTTGGATTGAGCATGAGTGAAATTCAGAACGTGGCGCGTGAACTTTTCAGGTTTGGCCGCGACAAAATCGGAGCGGATCAAATGGGCGAGATCATCTCGGGGACGCCGGGCCTCAGCCAGTTTGCCTGAAGCGCTTCTCCCCACGCCCCTGCACRCGCGCTCCCTTCTACYTGCATACGAGTATCATGACATACCCCCTCTCCGAGATCGAAGGCCTGTCCGCCTATTGCGCCACCAAACTGAAATCGCAGGGTATCCGCACGACCGACGCGCTGCTTGAAGCCGCCCGCACCGTCAAGGGACGCAAGGCGCTCGCCGCCAAGACCGGGATCAGCGAACAACAATTGCTCGAATGGGCCAACATCTCCGACTACATGCGGATTCCCGGCATGGGCAAGGCGAAGGTCGGCCTGGTCCGCGCCGCCGGCGTCACCACCGTGCGAGAACTCGCGCACCGCAACCCGTCGCGGCTGGCCCAGAGCATGAAGGACGCCAATGTGCGGCGTAAGCTCGTCCGGGTGATGCCGTCGGAGAAATCGGTCGAGCTGCTTATCGAACAGGCACGCAAGCTGCCCCCGAAGATCACCTATTAGCGCCCCTATTAGCCTGTCTTAACGGCAATCCGCGGCGCCGGCGCCAAGCCGTCATCGCCACATCTTGACTTGCCGTTACGGTCAGCGCAAAGGCAGCGCATGATGGCGACCCAGCCCATAGCATCGAGGGTGGCCGGCTCAGCCGGACGCACGGTGCTGCCGGGACTGCTGTCGAGGCCATATCCGGCCGTGATGGGCGTCCTGAACGTGACGCCCGATTCATTCTCCGATGGCGGCCAGTTCATCACGCCCGAGCAGGCGCTGGTGCAGGCCCGCAAGCTGATCGCCGACGGCGCCGACATCATCGATATCGGCGCGGAATCGACCCGCCCCTATGGTTCGCTGCCGGTCACGGCCGACGACGAATTGGCGCGGCTGAAGCCGGTGCTGGCGGAGGTGATCGCACTCGGCGTGCCGGTGTCGATCGACAGCATGAAATCGGAGGTCGTGGCGTGGGCGCTCGACCGGGGCGCAGCGATCGCCAACGACGTCTGGGGCCTGCAACGCGATGCGGGCATGGCGCCGTTGATCGCCGCGCGCGGCGTGCCCGTGATCATCATGCATAATCGCGAGCGGGCCGATGCTTCGATCGACATCATGCGGGACATTGCCGCTTTCTTTGAACGCTCGCTCGAGATCGCCGCACGCGCCGGCATTGCGCCCGACCAGATCGTGCTAGATCCCGGTATCGGCTTCGGCAAGACGCCGGAGCAGAGCATGATGGCGCTGGCGCGGCTCGCCGAGCTCGACGCATTCCGCCTGCCGGTGCTGGTCGGCGCCTCACGCAAGCGCTTCATCGGCACGGTGGTGCCGTCGGAACCGCAACAGCGGATCGGCGGCTCGCTCGCGGCGCATCTGATCGCCGCGCAGAATGGCGCCCGCATCATCCGCGCCCACGACGTCGCGGAGACCGTCCAGGCGCTGCGCGTGGCCGCAGCCATCGAGGAACAGCAATGACCGACACGATCTTCATCACCGGGATCGTCATCCATGCCCGCCATGGCGTGATGGAACATGAGACCGAGGTCGGGCAGCGCTTCGTCATCGACCTCGAGCTCTACACCGACCTCTCGGAGTCTTCGCGCACCGATCGCCTCTCCGACACCGTCTCCTATTCCAACGTGGTGGCGACCGCGACGTCGGCCTTCAAGAACACCAATTACAAGCTGCTGGAGCGCGCCGCCGGCGCGGTGGCCGAGGACATCCTGGCGAGTTTCCCGCGCGTCAGGGCGGTCAAGGTCACCGTGCACAAGCCGCACGCGCCGATCGCTGCGATCTTCGACGATGTTGGCGTGGTGCTGACGCGCTCGCGCCATCCGACGTCGCAGGGCTGAGCGCCGATGGCCGACGTCCTGATTGCGCTCGGCGGCAATGTTGGCGACGTCCGCAGCAGCTTTCGCAAGGCGATCGCCAATATCTTGGGCATGACCCAGGCGGCGCTGCTGGCACGCTCGTCGGATTATTCGACGCCGCCCTGGGGCGACGAACAGCAGGACAGTTTCATCAATGCCTGTATCGAGGTCGAGACCAGTCTCGATCCGCATGCGCTGCTGTTCACGCTGCACAAGATCGAAACCAAATTCGGCCGCGACCGCGCCAGGCAAACGCGCTACGGCCCGCGCACCCTCGACCTCGACCTGATCGCCTATGACGACGTCACACTCGACAAGCCGGAACTGACGCTGCCGCATCCGCGGCTGTTCGAGCGCGCCTTCGTGCTGGTGCCGCTGGCCGAGATCGTTCCCGACCGCATCATCGCCGGACGCCGCGTCGCTGACGCACTCACGGGGGTCTCGACAGACGGTATTTTCCGCCTAGCGGACCTCGATTAAAAAGCCCAGCGGCCGCAAACAAAAGTTTGGCTTGGCCGCCTGCCCGTGGCAATTTCCGGCCAAATCAAGGTGCCCCACACGGGGGCCGATGAAGGACGATTTGGGCGGATGACGACCTCGACTGACGATCTCACCCTGGCTTCGGATTTTCCGGCTGCGACCTATGACGACTGGCGCAAGCTGGTCGACGGCGTGCTCAAAGGCGCGCCGTTCGAGAAGCTGGTGGGCAAGACCTATGATGGCCTGAAGATCGATCCGATCTACCGTCGCGCCACCAATTCGAGCCCGCTTCCGGGCCGCGCCGCCGCCACCCCGTGGCAGATCCTGCAACGGGTCGACCATCCGGATGCCGCGCAGGCCAATGCGCAGGCGCTGCACGATCTCGAGAACGGCGCGACCGGCCTCGAATTCGAGTTCGCCGGCGGTCCAGGTACGCGCGGCTTCGGCCTTGCGAACGCCAGCAAGGAAACCCTGGCGAAGGTCTGCGACGGCATCTATCTCGATGCCGGCATCATGATCGCGCTCAACCCGGTGATCGGACGCGAGAACGCCGGCGAGACGTTTGCCGACATGGTCGAGGCCCAGAAGCTCGACCCGGCCAAGCTCGATCTTCATTTCAACTACCAGGCGCTCAGCACCATCGCCGTGCGGGGTGCGGCAGCCGCCGCCTGGGCCGACTACGAGAAGCCGTTCGGCCAGGTGGTCAACGGCCTGATCAAGCGCGGCTTCAAGGGACCGTTCGTGCTGGCCGATGGCCGGCCGGTGCATGATGCCGGCGGGTCCGAGGTGCAGGAACTCGCCTTCACGCTGGCGCTGGCGCTGGCCTATCTGCGTATGCTAGAAGCCGCCGGGATCGATCTCGATGCAGCGCGCACCGGCATCTCCTTCCGCCTCAGCGCCGATGCCGACCAGTTCCTGACCATGGCGAAATTCCGCGCGCTGCGCCGGCTGTGGGCACAGGTCGAAGAGGCCTGCGGGCTGGCGCCGAAGCCGATCTTCATCAATGCACAGACCGCCTGGCGGATGCTGACCCAGCGTGACCCCAATGTGAACATGCTGCGCGCAACCATCGCGACCTTTGCGGCCGGGCTCGGCGGCGCCAATGCGATCACCGTGCTGCCGCACACGCTGGCGCTCGGCCTGCCCGATGACTTCGCCCGCCGCGTTGCGCGTAACACCCAACTGGTGCTGCTCGATGAGTCCAATCTGGCCAAGGTGTCCGATCCCGCGGCGGGCTCAGGCGGCATCGAGACGCTGACCTCGCAGCTCTGCGACGCGGCGTGGACCTTGTTCCAGGAGATCGAAAAGGCCGGCGGCGTCTTCGCCGCGCTCGAGCAAGGCCTGCTGCAAAAGAAAGTCGCCGCGACGCGGGCGCAGCGCGAAACCAATGTCGCGAAGCGCCGCGACGTGCTGACCGGCGCCAGCGAATTCCCCAACCTGCACGAGGCCGACCTCGCGGTACTGGACGTGAAGCCCACGGCGCCGGTGTCACCAGCCGATGCCAAGATCAAGTTCGATGCGCTGTCGCCGATGCGGCTCGCCGAGCCGTTCGAGGCGCTGCGCGACAAGTCGGATGCGGCGCTGAAGGCGCATGGCGCGCGGCCAAGGATCTTCCTCGCCAACCTCGGCACGCCCGCGGACTTCACGGCCCGCGCGACCTTCGCGAAGAGCTTCTTCGAGACCGGCGGAATCGAGGCTATCGACAGCGAGGGCTTTGCCGATCCGGCGGCGCTTGCCGCGGCCTTCAAGGCCTCGGGCGCCGCGATGGCCTGCATCTGTTCCTCGGACAAGGTCTATGCCGTGAGCGCGGCGGACGCCGCCAAGGCCCTTCACGACGCCGGTGCAAGGCATATCTATCTGGCAGGGCGGCCCGGCGACCAGGAAGCGGCGCTGCGGGCGGCCGGCATCGGTGAGTTCGTCTTCGCCGGCGGTGACGCGCTGGCGACATTGCGCGACGCCTATCGGCTGACGGAGCAGACATGACGGCAGACACCCCATCAACCCCCGTTCTGACCGGCGGCTGTCAATGCGGCGCCGTCCGCTTCGCGGTGTCCGCGGCACCGAACCGGGTCAGCATCTGCCACTGTCGGATGTGCCAGAAGGCGTCCGGCGCGCCGTTCGCCTCGTTCGCCGACATCAACAAGGAGCATTTTGCCTGGACCCGCGGCAAGCCCGCGGCGTTCAAATCCTCCTCGATCGCCGAGCGCGACTTCTGCGCCGCCTGCGGCACGCCGCTGAGCTTCCGCCGGATCGACGGCCCCCACATCGAGATCATGACCGGCACCTTCGACCGGCCCGACCGGGTGGTGCCGACGCGGCAATATGGAACCGAATCCCGGCTCGGCTGGGTGGTCGGCATCGCCAATTTACCAAGCCAGACCACGATGCAGAATTACGGACCGGAGCAGATGGCGACTATCGCCAGCCACCAGCATCCGGACCATGATTAAGGAAGCCAAGGAATGACCCGCATTCCCAATTTCGCCGATGTCGCCTTCCAGCCCACTGCCGTCGCGGCACAAGCTGCGAGCGCCGAGCCGTGGCTGACGCCCGAAGGCATTCCGGTGAAATCCATCTATAGCGAGGCCGATCTCGCCGGCATCGACTTCCTCGATACCTGGCCGGGCATTGCGCCCTATCTGCGCGGCCCCTACCCGACCATGTAYGTCAACCAGCCCTGGACGATCCGGCAATATGCCGGGTTCTCCACGGCGGAGGATTCCAACGCCTTCTATCGCCGCAACCTCGCGGCGGGACAGAAGGGCCTGTCGGTCGCGTTCGACCTCGCCACCCACCGCGGCTATGACTCGGATCATCCGCGCGTCTCCGGCGACGTCGGCATGGCTGGTGTCGCGATCGATTCCATCTACGACATGCGCACGCTGTTCGCCGGCATCCCGCTCGACCAGATGAGCGTGTCGATGACCATGAACGGCGCGGTGCTGCCGATCCTCGCACTGTTCGTCGCCGCCGCCGAGGAACAGGGCGTGCCACCGGAAAAACTGTCGGGCACCATTCAGAACGACATTCTGAAAGAGTTCATGGTGCGCAACACCTACATCTATCCACCTAGCCCCTCGATGCGGATCATCTCCGACATCTTCGCCTACACCTCGCAGCGGATGCCGAAGTACAATTCCATTTCGATCTCCGGCTATCACATGCAGGAAGCCGGCGCGACGCAGGACCTCGAGCTCGCCTATACGCTGGCCGACGGCGTCGAATACCTGCGCGCGGGCCTTGCCGCCGGCCTCGACGTCGATCGTTTTGCTCCCCGCCTCTCGTTCTTCTGGGCGATCGGCATGAACTTCTTCATGGAAGTCGCCAAGATGCGCGCCGCGCGGCTCTTGTGGGCCAAGCTCTTGAAGCAGTTCAATCCGAAGGACCCGCGGTCGCTCAGCCTGCGCACGCATTGCCAGACCTCGGGCTGGTCGCTGACCGCGCAGGACGTGTTCAACAACGTGATGCGCACCACGATCGAGGCGATGGCGGCGACCCAGGGCCACACCCAGTCGCTGCACACCAACGCGCTCGACGAGGCGCTGGCACTGCCGACCGATTTCTCGGCGCGCATCGCCCGCAACACCCAGCTTTTCCTGCAACAGGAGAGCGGCACCAACCGCATCATCGATCCCTGGGGCGGCTCCTATTATGTCGAACGGCTGACCCGCGATCTCGCGGCCAAGGCGTGGGATCATATCCAGGAGGTCGAGGAGCTCGGCGGCATGGCCAAGGCGATCGAGGCCGGCGTGCCGAAGCTGCGCATCGAGGAGGCGTCCGCCAAGACCCAGGCGCGGATCGATGCCGGCCGCCAGGCGGTGATCGGCGTCAACAAATACAAGCCTGCAAGCGAGAAGCCGATCGACGTSYTGAAGGTGGAGAACTCCACCGTGCGSCGSYTGCARATCGACAAGCTCGGCCGSCTGAAGAAKGAACGCAACCAGAAGGACGTCGAKGCGGCRCTGGCCGCGCTSACYCGTTCRGCYGGCGAAGGCAACGGCAAYCTGCTGGCGCTGGCGATCGACGCCGCGCGCGCCAAGGCCACCGTCGGCGAGATTTCGGACGCGATGGAGAAGGTGTTCGGCCGCCACCGCGCCGAGATCAAATCGATCACCGGCGTCTACAAGCGAGAGGCAGCGACGATGTCCAACCGGGTCGAGAAGGTGCAGGAGCTGATCGACGCGTTCGAGGAGGCCGAGGGCCGCCGCCCGCGTATCCTGGTGGCAAAAATCGGCCAGGACGGCCATGACCGCGGCCAGAAGGTGATCGCATCGGCCTTCGCCGATGTCGGCTTCGACGTCGACATCGGGCCGCTGTTCGCAACCGCCGACGAGGCCGCCCGCCAGGCGGTCGAGAACGACGTCCATATCCTCGGCGTCTCCTCGCTCGCCGCCGCCCATCTCACCGCGGTGCCGGAATTGAAGGCGGCGCTGAAGAAGCATGGCCGCGAGGACATCATGATCATCATCGGCGGCGTGGTGCCGCCGCAGGATTACGACGCGCTGTACAAGGCCGGCGCCGAGGCGATCTTCCCGCCCGGCACGGTGATCTCGGATGCCGCCGAGGAGCTGATCCACAAGCTCAATGCGCGGCTCGGCCACAGCGAGGCGGCGGCGGAGTAACGCCGCCGTCGTCGTCTCCTCCCATCTGGAGTTTTCCATGCGCGCTGCACGCTCGATGACGCCTGGCCGCATCATGGGCCTCGCCGGCCTGCTGGCCTGCCTCTGCCTGCCGGCGCGCGCCGCCGATCCCAAGCCCGACGCTGCGATCAAGAACGCCAGCATCGAGGCGGGCGTCTATCTCGACGACAAGATCAAGGCCGATAGCGCGCTGGCGGCCAATTGCCTGGCCGAAGGCAGGAAATGGATCGACACGCAGGCCGCCGAAGCTGCGACCGATCGCAAGCAGGAGCCTGCGCTGTTCAAGGACCGCGGCGGCTATTCAATCGAGCGCCGATACTCGGTGCGTTCGGTGGTCGACGGCCGCTATGTCAGCGTGCTGCGCGACGACTACATGGACACCCACGGCGCCCATCCGAACACCGACGTCAACACCATCCTGTGGGACACGACGGACCACAAGCGCATCAGCATCCGTCCGTTCTTCACCGAGACCGCCGATGACGGCCCGACCCTGACTGCACTGCGCAAGGCCATCGTCAACGCGCTGAACGCCGAGAAGAAGCGGCGCGACGCCGGCGAGACCGCGAACGCGGACTGGTACAAGGAGCTGAAGCCGACCCTGCTCCGGATCGGCGCCGTGACCCTGGCGCCGTCGACCGAAGCCGGCAAAAGCTCCGGCCTCACCTTCCACTATCCGCCCTACGCCGTCGGCCCCTACGCCGAAGGCCAGTACGTGATCTTCGTGCCCTGGGAGACGCTGAAGCCGTTTCTCACACCGGAGGGCACGAGGATCTTTGCCGGCGCGCGGCCGAAGGGCGATGCGGACGATCCGTAGTCGCGGGTTTCAACGCGCCTCGGTGCTATGGCGCGCCAGCGCCCTCACCAGCGAATTGGTCCAATCGGGAATCCACTCCTCAAACTGGACCTGCCAGCGATCGGTATCGTGAGGCGCGGTGTCGAGCTTGACCGACCACTCGATGAAGGTGCGGTTGCCCTCCACGACCGGCAGCAGATGCATGGTGCCTTCGTACTGGGTCGGCTGCGGCACCTGCGAACCGCCATCCTGCGGAAACGGCAGCGGCTCGATGCCGGCATAAGTCAGCGAGTGCTGCCGGTCCGAATGGCCGGCCAGGCGTTGGCGAACCCAGAGGCCAAGATAGCAGAACCGCCTGATCGCACCGACCTCGTCGCCACGTCTGTCGTCCTCGATCACACTTTCGCTGACGCCATCGATATAGGCCGGATAGTTGTTGAAGTCGCGGATCAACGACCACACGGTATCGAGCGGATGGTCGAGGACGGCGCTGTAATAGGCAACGGTCATGGCAGGCTCCGAAATGTTGTTCGGCTGTGATGTGGAAAGCGCCCTGATCAACCGTATGGCGTCGGGCATGCCCACCCGATTTCCGATCTCGCGGACTCCGCCCCCTCCCGCAACCGGCTGGCGGCGCAAACCAAGCTCGCAGCCCGCACGAGCGAAGCGACATGCGGCGGAGTAAACCGGAGGTAGAGCTGGCTTGCGAGGTGTGGTGACCGTCGCTATGGTCGAACGCCGCGCCACATGTCAGCAGCCATGTCCGAAACGACGATTGCCCAAGAAGGCTCCGCCGCCGCCGACGTTTCCAATTCGACCGATACCTACTGTCAGTACCTTGCCCGACAATTATGTGCGATGCAGGGTTTTGCGGTCGGTCCCGTGCCGGAAGCGGCAGAGTTGGCCGCTGCCTGCGATATCGTTCTGATCCTCAACCGGGTCGGTGCGCCCTTCACGATACTGTGCCTGATCGATCGAGAGAGCCATCCTGAACGAACCTTCAGCTTGTCGCATCAGGAGCTGGAACGCATCGGTCGTGACTGCGCGAAGTACTCACAGGCCGCCGCGCCATTTGGTGGGCCAACATCTTCGATTGTGATTCGCGTGATCGAGGTGGGACCGACGACTGACCAGCGATTGGGGGAGTTGCGGCGCCTCAACTCGCCGCGGGATGCCGAATATCGAACGATCGCGCTGGCGATCGACACCGCGCAAAACCAGATCCTGCGGGAGGCCGATCTTGAAGACGGCTTCGACCGGGCATTCATCGCGGGACTGCTGCGGATTCAACGACAACACGCCGCCGAGCTCAGCCCATTGGCCGAGCTGCCGCCCGCGGTGTTCCCCTATCTGACGGTCGGCATCATTGCGGCACTGACCTTGATCTTCGTCGGCGAAGTTCTGTTCAGCATCGAGGCTTCCGGCAAGGCGTTCGAGCCCGGCATCAAGACGCTGATTTCGCTTGGCGGCTTGCAACAGCTTCTTGTCGCCGGCCAAGGCCAATGGTGGCGTCTGTTCACTGGCCCTCTGTTGCACGGCAGCCCGATTCACCTCGCGATCAACTGTTTCGTGCTGCTGCTCGCCGGCAGCGTTTTGGAACGCATCGTGGGGCGGCTCTGGCTCGCCGCCATCTTCGTGATCAGCGCGCTGGCCGGCGCCTGCGGCTCGCTGCTTTTCAATCCGCATTCGCTGGTTTCGGTGGGGGCGTCCGGCGGCATCATGGGGCTGTTCGCAGCCATGCTGGCAGTGAGCACCCACTACACCAATCCGCAGGTCCGCGCTTCGCTTCAAAAGCGCGCCTTTGGGGTCTTGATTCCGTCAATGTTGCCGTTGGCGTCGGCGTTGCATTCCGGCAAGGTCGATTTCGCGGCCCACATCGCCGGCGCAGGCGGTGGCATTGTTGTCGGCCTGTTGCTCGTCGGCCTGTGGCGCGAGGAAGAGACGCAACCGGGCCTGCGCTGGGCAGCCGCCTCCGTCGCGGCGCTTGGCCTGCTGGGCGTGGCCCTTGGCGGAAAAGGAATTGCTGACGCCCGCAACCAGGAAATAGCCGCAGCGAACCAGATCGTCCTGATCCCTTCCGAATATCTTCCGCAGCGGGATTCGGACATCCATGAAGCTTCGGCCTGGTGGTACGTGGCCAAATACCCGTCTGATCCGCGCTCACACCTCTACAAGGCGATCTACCTGGCGAGGAAGTCCGACCTGGCAGGTGCCGAGGGCGAGTTGCGGACCGCGCTTGATCAGAAGCGGGCGCTGGAGGAATCACTTCCCTCCTCCGTGAGGCTTGCCCTACAGGGTACCCTTGCAATCATCCTGCTCGACGAACATCGCGCTGGTGAGGCCAGGGAGATCGCATCGGCAGCATGCCATGACACGTCTTCGGACGTATATGCGAAGTTGAATGCCAGAGGCCTTTGCACCAATCCAGGTTAGGCGGTCGCCAGTCCGAACGATCACGGGCGATACCGCATTTGGCAAGCGGCCGAGGAGAGCATGGCAGGGCATTCCGCTATCGCCTGTCACGGACAGCCGATGTAGAACCAAGACCATGACCTCACCGAAGCCTGCCTCTCCTGACACCGCCGCCCTCGCCCGTGACCTCCGTGCCGGTCACCGCGCCGCGCTGGCGCGGGCGATCACGCTGGTCGAGAGCCGGCGTGGCGATCACCAGGCCGCGGCGCGCGAACTGGTGCAGGCGCTGCTGCCCGACACCGGCACGGCGGTGCGGGTCGGCATCACCGGCTCGCCTGGCGTCGGCAAGTCGACCACCATCGATGCCCTGGGCATGTTCCTGATCGAGCGCGGCCACAAGGTCGCGGTGCTGGCGGTCGATCCGTCGTCGGCGCGCACCGGCGGCTCGATCCTCGGCGACAAGACGCGGATGGCGCGGCTTGCCGTCTCCGATCAAGCCTTCATCCGGCCCTCGCCGTCCTCGGGCACACTCGGCGGCGTCGCGGCGAAAACCCGCGAGGCGATGCTGCTGTGCGAGGCGGCCGGCTTCGATGTCGTGCTGGTCGAGACCGTCGGCATCGGCCAGTCCGAGACTGCGGTCTGTGACATGACCGATTTCTTCCTGGCGCTGATGCTGCCCGGCGCAGGTGACGAGTTGCAGGGCATCAAGAAGGGCCTCGTCGAGCTCGCCGACATGATCGCGATCAACAAGGCCGACGGCGACAACGTCAAGCGCGCCAACCATGCGGCGGCCGACTATCGCAGCGCGCTGCACATCCTCGCGCCACGCTCCGAGCACTGGCATCCGCCGGTCGTGACCTATTCCGCGCTGACCGGCGCGGGGCTCGAGCAGTTGTGGCAGAAGATCCTCGATCACCGCACCGCGATGAACGCCTCGGGCGAGTTCGCGGCGCGGCGCCGCGACCAGCAGGTGAAGTGGATGTGGTCGATGCTGGAGAGCCGGATGATGGCGCGGCTGCGTTCGGACTCAGCGATCCGCGCCAGAGTGAAGAAGATGGAGGCCGAAGTCGCCGCCGGCCGCATCTCGCCCGCGGTCGCCGCTGAGCAGATCGCGGAGATGCTGCATTGAACGGCCGCCTGCGCATCCTGCTCACCGGCTTCGGACCGTTTCCGGGTGCGCCGTACAACCCCACCATGCCACTGGTGAAGCGGCTGTCTACGTTGCGCCGGCCTGCCTTCGACGACGTCGCGCTGACGAGCCACGTCTTCGACGTCACCTATACTGCCGTCGATCGCGAGCTGCCGGAGCTGATCGCGCAGCATCGCCCGCAGGCATTGCTGATGTTCGGCCTCGCCGGCCGCACCGCGCATTTGCGGATCGAAAGCCGCGCCCGCAACGCGGTGACGACGCGCTTTCCCGACGCCGGCCGCCAGCATGCGCGCAAGGGATCGATTGTCGACGGCGTCGACGCGCGCAGGTTCGGGCCGCACAGCGAAAGGCTGCTGCGCGCTGCGTTGGCGACGGGCATCGATGCGCGGATGTCACGCGATGCCGGCAGCTATCTCTGCAACTATCTGAGCTGGCGCGCGATCGAAACTATGGATGGCGACGACAGCCTCCGTCTGGCACAGTTCGTCCATGTTCCACCGCTCGCCCATGATGGAAAGGCCGCACGCGGAAAATCGTCGATTACCCTCGAGCAGCTCGTCGACGCCGGCGAGGCCATGCTGCTGGAGCTGGTGAAACTGACCCGGCAGGCCGCGCGCGCATAGGGATGCGGGGCGGACTGCTCTCCGCGCGTCAAGCGGCGCTGTAGCCGCCGTCGATCACCTGCGATGCGCCGGTCATGAAGGAGGCCTTGTCCGAGCACATCCAGACTACGGCTTCGGCGATCTCCTCGGGCACGCCGAGGCGCCGCACCGGCACCTTGGCGATGATCTCGTCATGACGTTCGTCCATCGTCTCCTTGGTCATGGGCGTCTTGATGTAGCCGGGATTGACGCAGTTCACCCGGATGCCGTCCTCGGCATATTCGATCGCCGCGGACTTGGTCAGTCCGACGACACCGTGCTTGGTCGCGACATAATGGGCGGACGTCGCGAGGCCGACCAGCCCTGCGATCGAAGCCGTGTTGACGATCGCGCCGCCACCACCCTGCTTGAGCATCTGCGCGATCTCGTATTTCAGGCACAGGAACACGCCCATCAGATTGACCGAGAACATCTTCGCGACCGAGGGCTGGGTGAGTTCATGAATGCGCTGGCCGGGCGGCCCGACCGAGCGTCCGGCAACGCCTGCATTGTTGAATGCGCAATCGATGCGCCCGAACGCCGACACCGTGCACGCCACCATGTTCGCGACATCTGCCTCATCGGTGACGTCGCCCTGGATCGCGATCGACTGGCCGCCGGCAGCGTTGATCAGCGCAACCGTCTGGTCGATGCCGTCCTTCGAGAGGTCGGACACCGCCACGCGCGCGCCTTCGCGCGCCATCGCAATCGCCGTGGCCCGGCCGATGCCGGAGCCGCCGCCCGTCACCAATGCGGCCTTGCCGTCCAGAATGCCCGTCATCAGAAGCTCCTTTAGAGCGCAAAGAGAATAGATCGAATCGTGACTACTTCATTGTTCTCTGTTTGAGCATGATCTTCTCGGAAAACCGCTTCGCACTTTTCCGGATCATGCTTTAGCGCTTTCCTTCGATTGCGATCTCGACGAGATAGGGCCGCCCGGCCGCGACAGCCTTGGCAACCGCGCCGGCGATCTCGTTGGCCTTTTCGACCCTGACGGCCTCGACGCCCATCCCGGCTGCGAGATGCACGAAGTCGAGCGCGGGGCCGGTGATATCCATGTTCTGATAGGGATGCTGGGTTCCGGCTTCGAAATTCTGCCGCCAGACATCGACGTTATGCTTGAGGATGCGGTATTCCCGGTTCGCAAGCACCACGAACACAATCGCAAGCTTGTGGTGCGCGGCGGTCCACAGCGCCTGGATCGCGTACATCGCCGAGCCGTCGCCGGAGATCGCGACGACCGGACGGTCCGGCATCGCGACCTTGACGCCGATCGCACCGGCGAGGCCCTGCCCGATGCCGCCGCCACGGCCGCCGAAATAATCGCCGAAGCCGCGATAGTCGAAAGCCCGCGCGAGGTCGAGGCTCGCCGTGATGCTCTCATCGACGATCACGACATCGTCGGGCAGCCCGCGACGAAGCTCGGCGGTGACGCGCGGCATCGAGCTCGGCTCGCGGTCCCAGCCTTTCTCGACGCGAGCGCGGTAGGCTTCCTTCTCTTTCCGCTGCAATTCGGCCAGGATGGCATTGCGGCCTTGCGCGGCCTGCCTGAACTCCGCACCCGCCTTTGCGTGCAGCGCGTCCGTCAACGCACCGAGGCTGACGGCGATGTCGCCGACGACGCCGGCATCGATCCGGTTGTTGAGCGCGAGGCGCTCGGCGGAGGCTTCGATCTGTAGCGAGACCGCGCCGTCGGGGATGTGGCCGCCGGGTGCGAACCAGATGTCCTCGAAGAACGGACCGCCGATCAGCAGCACGAGATCGGTGTCGCCGAGCGCCTTCCGCACCTGTCGGGCGTCGCCCGGGAGCGACTGCCGGTAACTTGGATGGCTGGTCGGAAACGGCGCGTGATGACGCAGGCCCTCGAACCACACCGTGGCGCCGATCACCTCCGTCAGCGCCACCAACCCCTGTTCGCCGCCCGATCTCGCCACGTCGTCGCCGGCGATGATGGCAGGATTTTTCGACTTCAGCAGCAGCGCAGCCAGCGCGTCGATGCCTGCCGGGTCGGGACGTGTCGATCGCCACAGATTGTCCGGCGTCGCGGCATCGACCGCGGTCTCCTGTTCCAGGACGTCGATCGGCAGCGACACGGATGTGTATAAGAGACAGCCCACAGATTGTCCGGCGTCGCGGCATCGACCGCGGTCTCCTGTTCCAGGACGTCGATCGGCAGCGACACGAACACCGGCCCCTGCGGCGCGTCGGTTGCGACCTTGAACGCGCGTCGCATGATCGGTGCGATCTCGTCGGCGCGCTCGATCTGCACGCTCCACTTCGTCACCGGCGCCGCCATCGCAACGAGGTCGTGCCCGAGCAGCGGGTTCTTGAGCCGCATCCGCGTGTCCTGCTGGCCGGCGGTCACCACCACGGGCGAACCTGCCTTCAGCGCGCCGTAGAGCGAGCCGATGCCGTTGCCGAGACCGGGAGCGACGTGCAGATTGGCGACGGTGACGCGCCCCGCCGCCTGCGCGTAGAAACTGGCGGCGCTGACCGCGACACCTTCATGCAGCGCCATGATGTATTCGAGTTGCGGAAATGCCGGCAGGCTGTCGAGCAGCGGTGTTTCGGTGGTACCGGGATTTCCGAAGAGATGACGCACGCCGTGCGACACGAACGATTCCATCAGTACACGACGCCCGCGCATTCGTTTCCTCTCGATTGGCTTTGACTTGTTTTGCGCATCATCGGCCGGGGCGCGGCCCATGGCAACCGCGCAAGACAGTTCGTGTCCGCGCGGCGCGCTGCGTCTCCTGCATGGCTTTGACGGCGTGAAGCGGCTGCACCCGGGGTTAACCCTACCGCCAACAATCGCAGGGCTGCGTCGGCGTGTTCACCATGCTGCGCCGCCTTTCGCGCTACTGATCGGGCGCGAACGCCACCGCTCGCGAGTATTTGCGAGGGCAATGCCCATGGACGTCAACCGCCGCCATCTGATCGGAGCATCCGCCGCCGGCGTCGCAGGCGCGATTGCGATGTCGCCGGACGCGGCGCGCGCCGCGCAATCTACCGGCTCGCTCGGCCGCGACGTCACGCAATATGGCGTCCGCCCCGGCAGCCCCGACGACCAGACCCGCAACCTGCAACGTGCGATCGACGATGCGGCACGCGCGCAGGTGCCGCTGGCGTTCCCGCCCGGCGTCTACCGCACCGGGCTGCTGCGGCTTGCGCCCGGCAGCCAGTTGATCGGCGTGCGCGGCGCCAGCCGGCTGGTGTTCAATGGCGGCGCCTCGCTGCTGGAAGGCGAAAGCGCCGGCGGCATCGTCCTGATGGGCCTTTCCTTCGACGGCGGCAATATTCCGCTACCGACGCGGCGCGGCCTCGTCCATTGCCTGTCCGGCCGCGACATCCGCATCACCGATTGCCAGTTCACCGCAAGCGGCGGCAGCGGCATCTGGTTCGAGCAGATGTCGGGCGACGTCAGCAACAATGTCTTCACCGGCATCGCGACCACAGCGCTGGTGTCGTTCGATGCGCTCGGCCTGATCGTCTCGCGCAACACCATCAAGGGCACCAACGACAACGGCATCGAGATCCTGCGCACCGCGATCGGCGATGACGGCTCGATCGTCGCCGACAACCGGATCGAGGACATCAAGGCCGGCCCTGGCGGCTCCGGACAGTATGGCAACGCCATCAACGCGTTCCGGGCCGGCAATGTGATCGTGCGCGGCAACCGCCTCAGCAATTGCGACTTCTCGGCGGTGCGCGGCAATTCGGCCTCCAACATCCACATCACCGACAACAGCGTCAGCAATGTCCGCGAGGTCGCGCTCTACTCGGAGTTCTCGTTCGAGGCCGCCGTGATCGCCAACAACAGCGTCGACGGCGCGGCCCTCGGCGTCTCCGTCTGCAATTTCAACGAAGGCGGCCGCATCGCGGTGGTTCAAGGCAACATCATCCGCAATTTGTTGCCGAAGCGTCCCGTCGGCACCGACCCGAACGACGGCGCTGGCATCGGCATCTATGTCGAGGCCGACACCTCAGTGACCGGCAATGTGATCGAGAACGCGCCGAGCTTCGGCATCGTCGCCGGCTGGGGTAAATATCTGCGCGACGTCGCGATATCAGGCAATGTGATCCGCAACGCCCTGATCGGCATCGGCGTCTCGGTCGTGCCCGGCGCGGGCTCGGCGCTGATCAACAACAACATGATCGCGGAAACCCCGCGTGGCGCGGTGGTCGGCCTCGATCACGCCCGCCCGGTCACATCGGACCTGTCGGCCGGTGGCGCCCAGCAATATACGCAGCTCGTGGTCGGCGCGAACGCGGTCCGGCGCTAGCGCCGCGGTGCGAGCAAATCCAGCATCCGGTAGACAAGGCTGAGACCCAGAGCGGCGACCATCGCGGCTTCCAGTGCAGCTGTCGCGTTCGCAACGAATACGAAGCGGACGACATCCGGCACCGCCATGTCTCCATCAGGTACTCTTGCGATGAAAGGATACAGCATGAGACCAACCAACAGCATGCCCATGACGCCGCCAGTCGCCTGGATCACGTCAAGTTTGCCGAACTGCCCGGAATCGGAAACCTGCCAGCATCGACAGAGCGTATAGACGACAACAAGAACGCAGCCTGCCGGCACCATGGCGATCACAAGACCCGGCCCTGACAGCAGACCGAGCAGTTCCACGATAGATACGATTGCGGCCGCGCCAAGCGCGATACCGATGAAACGTGTAGCGACTTGATTGAGGGAACGAACGCCTGCGGCACGTCGATATTCTTCGAGGCTAGCGCCAAGTGACAGACCACGCTGCCTGACTGATGCAGTCCCCACCAGCAGACCCAAAATGGCACCAAGAAGCGGTGCTATCACCGTCGCTGAAGATGAGCGCAAGACAACGAGTGCGAAGCCCGTTGAGACGATGCCGCCCAGGACGGCAACAAGAATGGCGTAAGGCATGACAGAAACCGCGCTGGTCGATCTGGCGACCAGGCGGACTATCCGCAACGGCGCTTAACAATCCGCCGTTGAGAAAGCCTCACTTTTGAGAAAACACCCGGCCACTGCGACGGAGGGGCGCATAGCCTTCCGCTTACAGCGCGTTGCGCAGCAGCGGATAGCGCCGCTGGATGGTGTCGAGATCGAGCACCGGCGGCCGCGCCGGAGGGGGCATCTCCAGCGGCGGCGCGTCGGCCACGRTCGGCGGMTCKTCCAGSACGTCYGCCGCSGTCTCCAGCGCGGCYGCGACCGCGGTCATCGCAGCCTGCGCCAATGCSGTGGCCTCYGACCGGCGCTCCGGYGTCAGYGAGAKRCGRCGCGGCGGCAGGATCGATKTGCCACGGCCRAGCCAGGACAGGTCGATCGGCGAATTGTCGAGCGAGGCTTCGCGGGTCAGCAGYTCSCGCCAGATATCGACYGCGGCYCGTGCTTCCCTGATGTTCTCGAGAAAGGCYTGYTCGCTGTGATAGCGRCGCCARCGTCCGGTYTCGAAYAGKTCGGTGAGATGCTCCAGCCTTTGCTCGGCWAGGTTGCACCAGCGYGCAACGATCTCCTGGCCYCTGGCCACGTCRGTCCGATGTGTCATTCAACTTGCCCGCAAGAGAGAAACGGACGCAGACGCAACCGAACCGAATCAACTGGACGTGACATGGATATTCTGTGGAAAAGGTAAATAAAGTCTAACTAAATTCTTAATCGCCGACGGGCGATGAAAGAAGTCCGCTTGAATACGGAGTTTCTCGCCCGAACCCTCGTCAAGTCATCGAGTTGCATGGAGGCGATGCGCGGTGCTTGCCGGCCCCGGCGTGGCGAAACGATCCACAGTAAACTCTGAAAGCCGACGCTCGCCACCCCGCCGCGCTCCCCGTCATTGGTCGGGTCCAGCGAGCCAGCCATGCTGGGGTACCCCCAAAATGAAAGACCCGTCCGGGGGGACAACCGGACGGGTCAAAGCCATATGGGCGCTTGGGGTGGATGGGCGCTCGCGCCTGATATAGCCGGGGAGGGATAAACCGCTCCCACACACATAAGTCGTGAGAGACAGGCGGACGTTCAAATCGCCGGCGATCTTTTTTAACGATTTCGCCACGCGGTTTCATCGCACCATTGCAGGCAATCGATGCCGAAAATCGCTGTGCAGCACGGTGATTTGCAAGGAAATCGTTCAATGCAGCCGGCGCTGCGGTATCGCCCCACGGGCGGCTCACGGAAGTGTTATTGCCGTCCGGTGTGAACGAGGCTGCGACGGATTGTCCGTTGCCACTGCGGTAGACGTCGTCACGGCGACGTCGACGCGGAGTTGTCCGGTCGCCGGCTACGGCGTTTCGACCGCGAGGCTGACGATCTTCTCCCGCTGCAAACGGGCGATCAGCGAAGCGACGCTGTCCTTGTCCATGGCACGGAACTGCAAGCGGAACATGCCGCCCTTCCCGTCGACGATCGAGCCCTGGTAGTTGTCGAGCAGCGCAGTGATGTCGGCGATCCTGGCATCCGGTGTGAAACGTACCAAGATCCGCGTCGGCGCCGCCGCCACGCCGCCGCCGAGGTCACGGGTGATCGGCGCACTGGGTGCCGGGCTGGAGCGCGCAACGGCTGGGCTCGGCGCGCTGCGTTGTTCAGTGGCATCGAACGATGCCGTCTGGAATGCGGCCGGCTCGCTGCGCATCAGCACCGCGCCGATCACGCCCGCCTGCAGCAACACCAGGACCGCACCGAGGCTGGACGACCAGGCCAGCGTCCGCGGCGACAATTTCGAAAAGAACTCCGAGATGCGGGCCGACATCCGCGCCCCCACAGACGGCTTGCGTTCAGGCTCGGCATCGATCGCCGCAAAAAGCTTCTGCATGGCGCGTGCCGAGGGCGCACCGAGACTCTCGTTGAGGCCGATGGTCTCGGCATATTCCTCGCGGATCACGGCATATTGCCGTGCCAGTTCCGGATCGCTCGCCAGCGCGTCCTCGACACGGCGCGCGTCGCGCGCGCTCAACGTGCCGGCCGCATGCCAGGGCAGCAGCATCTCGACATCATCAGGCTCTTGACCCAGCACCTTCTTGCTCGCAGCCGTCATGGCCAACCTCGCTCGACGCCGGCTGCCTTGAGCAACTCGGCAAGTTTCTTGCGCGCATAGAACAAGCGCGTCTTCACGGTATTCTCCGGAATCCCCACGATCCCTGCGACGTCTTCGACGGATTTCTCGTGATAGTAGACAAGATCGACAATTTCCCGGTGTTCCGCCGACAGTCCCGCCAGGCACTTCCGCAGCGTGTCACCCGTGTCCTTTTTCTGCACCACCGTTTCCGGATCGTCGGACGTRTCCTCGATCGCGTTCGCGGCCTCATCGTCCAGTTCGGCGTCTTTCCGTCGCCGCAGCGAAGACAACGCCTTGAACCGGGTAATCGCCAGGAGCCAGGTTGAAACGGCGGATCGTCCCTCGAATTTCCCCGCCTGACGCCAAACGTCCAGAAAGACCTCGCTGATGAGGTCCTCTGCCACCTGTTCGTTCCGCACCAGCCGAAGCCCGAAGCGGTACACCCTGACATGGTGCCGTCCATACAGCACCTGCATGGCAAGCCGGTCGCCTTGAGCGATCCGAGCGATCAGAACCTCGTCTGAAGCCGCCTGTGTCGCGCTCAATGGCCGTCTCGCAAAGTTGGTCTGAGGGGGGTGGTGCGTGGTTCGACGCGAGAGCCAAGATTCTTCACATTACGGCAATGCCGTGGCTGCATGTGTGATCTATGACACAGTCGACGATCCAAATAAGGAATAATCGCCGAAGGCTCGTCTAACGGTATCATAGCACTAAGAACTCTCACAAACGCCCGCCGTCGGCGGACCATATCAAGGCTTTGGCGGCAAGCCAGCACCACCACGAAGCGAGCAGCAGCAAGAGACGCGCGGCATGATCGCTCCCATCCCGTTCCGGTGCACGGATTCCCCTTACGAAACAAGGGTGATGACTGGATTACACCGGAGCAGATTCGGTTCCAAAAGATACCAAACCTAAAGGCTTTCCCACGTAGATTTTCGCCGGATTCCACCAATGGCGAGACCATGGGCAGCGCTGCGTCGTCACTTCTGAGCCCGATCGCGGGCGCATCGGAAAGCGGCCGTCCCAAGCTGACGATCGAGCGTCTGGCGCGCCGCGCCAGGCAGCGCCGCCAGATCCAATCGATGATCGCCTCCTGCTTCCTGCTCGATGCTGTCGTGCTGCTGATCTACGCACAGGCCGGCACCACGTCGGTTCTGGTCGCCGCCGGCTATGCCCTGACCGGTCTCTCGCTGGTGGCCATCTATGTGCTGCTCTCGGAGCGAGGGTTTCACGAGCGTTTCCACGATCACTATCTGGTCGCGCCGCAATCGGCCATCAACATGGTGAACCTGCTGATGTTCACCTACATCGCGCCGGAAGTCGGCGTGCTGTTCCTCTGCAACCTGTTCGTGGTGTTCGGCTTCGGCGCGCTGCGCACCTCGGCGCGACAGAGTGCTGTCGTCTGGACCGTCATGGTGTTGGGTCTGGCCGCGCTGTTCCTCGGCACCGACAAGGCGATCGGGATGCCGACAGGCACAAAGGTCGACCGCTTCGCCACCATGCTGGTGTTCGCGCTGACGATCGGGCGCTGCATGTATCTCGGCATCGTTTCGAGCTCGATGCAGCAATCGCTGTATCAGAGCGGCGTGAAGCTGAAGGAGGCCTACCGGCGCATCGAGGAGCTCGCCGAGCTCGATGAACTGACCGGTACCTCCAATCGCCGCAGCATCATGCGCACGCTCGAAGAGGAGATCGCGCGCTGCGCCCGCAACGGCAGCTCCTGCGCGGTCGCGCTGATCGATCTCGACCATTTCAAGCGGATCAACGACGTCTACGGTCATCCAATCGGCGACGAGGCGCTGCGCACCTTCGCGATCGGCATGTTCGCCAATCTGCGCAGCATCGACCGCTTCGGCCGCTATGGCGGCGAGGAATTCCTGCTGGTGCTGCCCGATCTGTCGCAGGATCAGGCGATCCGCGCGCTCGAACGGCTGCGTGCCATCATCGCCGATCTCGACTGGAGCGCATTCTCGCCAGGGATGCAGGTAACGATCTCCGCCGGCGTCACGACACTCAAGCCGCGCGAAAACTCCGACACGTTGCTCGCACGCGCCGATGGCGCGCTTTACACAGCCAAGGCGAAGGGACGCAACCGCATCGCCAGCGCCTGATCCTTTCATTTTTTCCAAGTTCGGCGCCGGAGAATCCGTCGCCATTGCTCCAGGACAGAGTCATGAGTTCGAAGCCCGCGACCGCCCCAGAAAGTCTGCTCGACGAGTTGCAGACGACCCTTGCCCACGGCACCGTCGCACGCCGTGTCGAGACGCTGCGCCGCGTGACCGACCTCTTCATCAACGGTTCGGTGAACTATTCGGACGAGCAGATCGTCCTGTTCGACGATGTCTTCCAGTGCCTGCTCGAGCACATCGAGAGCTCGGCCAAGTCGCTGCTTGCCAACCGCCTCGCCCCCGTCGACACCGTCCCGCCGCAAACCATCCGGACCCTGGCATTCGACGACCTGATCGAGGTCGCGGGCCCCGTGCTGACCCTGTCGCCGCGACTCGACGACGACACCCTGATCGAGACGGCGCGCAGCAAGAGCCAGGCCCACCTGCTCGCGATCTCCAACCGGAAGACGCTGAGCGGCGCCGTCACCGACGTATTGGTGCTGCGCGGCAATGACGAGGTGATCCAGAGCGCCGTCAACAATCCCGGCGCGGAATTCACCGAGCGCGGCTTCACCCGGCTGGTCAGCCGCGCCGAAGGCGACGACAACCTGTCAACCTGCGTCGGCCTGCGCCCGAACATCCCGCGGCATCTCTATCTCAAGCTGGTCGCCAAGGCGTCGGACGCGGTCAGGCAGCGGCTCGAGGCGGCCAATCCGCAGCAGGCCAAGGAGATCCCGATTGCGGTCAAGGAAGCGACCCGGCGGGCACGCTCGGCGCCCGCCGCCGTGACGCCCGATACCACGATCGCGCATGCGCTGGTCAAGTCGCTCTACCAGGATGGCCGGCTCGACGAATTCCAGCTTGCAGCCTTTGCCGAGGCCGGCAAGTTCGACGAGACCAATGCTTCGCTGGCTGCGCTCGCCAACGTTTCGGTCGGTGTCGCCGAGAACATGATGATCGAAACCCGTGCCGAGGGCGTGATGATCCTGGCCAAGGTCTCGGGCCTGTCATGGTCGACGGTGCGGGCGATCATCAACCTGCGTGACGACATCTCGGGCGGCGAGCCGACCGACCTGCAGGCCTGCAAGGACACCTACGAGCGGCTGCGGCCGTCCACCGCACAACAGGTGCTGCGCTTCCATCGCATGCAGCAATCCGCGCCCGCCGCCTGATTATTGATGTAGCCCGGATGAGCGAAGCGACATCCGGGGCCGGCACCACCGACCCATACGACTGCCCCGCATGCCGCTTCGCTGATGCGGGCTACAGGCTAATAGCGTAGCGCCCGCTTTCCCATCAGCGCACCGACGCTCGCGACGATCGCGGTCGCCAGCGTGTACCAGGTGGCGACGAACAGCGGCGAGTCATCGGTGCAGTGTGACGCGTAGATGGTCGCCGCCAGGCCCGCCGACAGCAACCCCGCGACGGCGCCCGCGACCGCCGGCCGCGACGGCGCACCCTGCCGCAGCCCGTAGATCGCGCCGACCAGCAGCGGCAGCGACATCGCGGGGATGGCGGACATGCACGCCATCGAATTCTTGCCGATCAACCGCGTCATCATCGGCGTCCGCTGCGGCATCATCATCTCGCCGCTGATGGCGGCCACGAGGATGCCGGCCGGGATCAGCAACCACCAGCCGAAGCCGCGCAGCGAGGCCTCCGGCCGCGACAGATGCAGGCTGACGGCAATCGCCGAGGCGGCAAGCGCCAGCGTGACCGCGAATTTCAGGTCGAAGAACGGATTGTGCATCGCCGTCATCACGTCCGGCCGCACACCAAGCTCGGCGAAGAAGATCAGCAGCGAAACCGGCGCCGCCGCCAGCAGCGCCAGCATCAGCGCAAGACCGACCGGCCGCGCTCGATAGGCATTGTCGGCGGCAAGGGTTCGAATGAGTTGATCGGTATCCATGCTCACCGGTCCCGCAGTTTTGCCGTGAGGCTCGCAAGCCCGCGATGCAGCGCCACCCGCACGGCGCCTTCGCTCATCGAGAATTTCGTCGCCGTATCCTTGATCGAGGCGCTGTCGACCGCGATCGACTGCAGCACATCGCGTTGCCGGGCCGGCAGCGCCTGCAACCGGGCGGTGACCTCGCCGGGCGACGCCGTCGGCTCCGGCGTCTCCCCCGGCAGCGTCTCGGCGAAGTCATCGATATTGACGAAGATGCGCCTGCCGCGGCGGCGCAGTGCATCGATCAGCTTGTTGCGCGCAATCGCAAACAGCCACGGCGCGAACGGCGCGCTCGTGTCCCAGGTCTGTCGCTTCAAATGCACAGCAAGCAAGATGTCCTGCACGATGTCCTCGGACTGATCGACCGGTTGTCCCGCGCGCGCCAGGCCACGTCGCGCCGCGGCACGGAGCACCGGCGTGATGGCTTTGAGCAGGCGATGATAGGCGGCATCATCACCCGAAATGGCCGACCGCATCAGGTCGGTCCATTCATCCTCACGTTCGCGCACGCAGGCTCCTGATTTGCAATTCGGCCGATCTTTCAATTCGTTACGCGGCAAGCCCAAAGCTCACGAATTCGTGATCGCAATGCTCCAGCAAGACCGGGCCTCAAGGAATCGCTCCGGCGGGGGTTCCAGACGTAACGGCTCATAACACCGATCGGTCCGACAAGCATCGGCGATGCTGCCATCGATGACCCGCCTCGACGGAAATTGCCCAGCTTTCGCCCCCAGAGGCCCGAAGATTCCCTTTTTTTGCCCCGGTGTGGACACGCAGCGGGGTCTCATTTCGCCCTCGGGCGGGCGAAATGGGGAGATCATCAGAATGAAGATCAAAGCCAGTGGGCGCTTGGCCTTGATGGTTGCGACAGGGCTGACAGGATTGTTTGTGGCTCTCGCCGGCCCGTTGCCGGCCCAGGCGGCCGGTTCGGACACGTCGGCATCGAAATCCGACAGCGCAACGACCGACAAGTCCCCTCAGCAGACTTCGCGGCATGGCCGCCGCCATGCGCGCCACAGTTCGTCCAAGACCGCCGACAGGTCGGCCGACAAATCCGACAGCAAGGCCAGCAGCAAGGATGCCGGCAGCGTGACGTCGGCAGGCATGCCTGCCACGGTCGCCAACGCCAATGCGGAGCTGACCGCTAGCGACGGCAATGCGAGCCCCCCGCCCGCCAGCACCAATTCAATGATGGCCGCTTCCGACAAGCCTGCCGACGCGCAGGCTGACGGTAATGTGGTGGCATCCGACCAGCTCAACGACGTCGACCGTGCCCTGCAACAGGGGCAGCCTGCGGAACAGCCGCAACCGGCCCAACCGATGGCCGCCCAACAGGAGGCGCCGCCGGCCCAGGCGCCGGCCGTCGCACCGGCACCACCCAAGCCGGTGCTGGCGAGCAGCGACAGCGCGAGCTGGGACCAGACGTCGCTGATCGGCAAGATCTTCATCGGCTTCGGCGCGCTGCTCACGGTGGCCTCCGCCGCACGCATGTTCATGGCCTGACCGGTCATTCGCGGCTTGCGGCGCCGGGAGCGCCGCACCGCGGCCCAAAGCCTCGTTTCAGCCTCTTGAAGCGCATCCCGCCAGCGGGCACATTGCCGGCCAAATCAGGCACGGGGTTTGCGTCCATGGCTACGTTCGAATTCATCATCGTCGAAAGCAAGGGACCGGTCGGCGTCATCACGCTGAACCGGCCGAAAATGCTGAATGCACTGTCGTTCGGCGTGTTCCGCGAGATCGCGGCGGCGGTCGACGATCTCGAGGCCGACGACAAGATCGGCTGCCTGCTGATCACCGGCAGCGAGAAGGCCTTTGCCGCCGGCGCCGACATCAAGGAGATGCAGCCGAAGGGCTTCATCGACATGTTCACCAGCGATTTCGCCGCGATCGGCGGCGATCGCATTGCCCGTTGCCGCAAGCCGACCATTGCGGCGGTCGCGGGCTACGCGCTCGGCGGCGGCTGCGAGCTGGCGATGATGTGCGACATCATCATCGCCGCCGACACCGCCAAGTTCGGCCAGCCGGAGATCACGCTCGGCACGATTCCCGGCATCGGCGGCACCCAGCGCCTGACGCGTGCGATCGGCAAGTCGAAGGCGATGGACCTCTGTCTTACCGGGCGGATGATGGACGCCGCCGAGGCCGAGCGCTCGGGCCTGGTGTCGCGGATCGTTCCGGCCGACAAGCTGATGGAAGAGGCGCTCGCCGCGGCGGAGAAGATCGCCTCGATGTCGCGCCCGACGGCCGCGATGGCCAAGGAAGCCATCAACCGCGCCTTCGAGACGCCGCTGTCGGAAGGCATGAATGTCGAGCGCAACCTGTTCCACTCGACCTTCGCGCTCGAGGATCGCGCCGAGGGCATGGCGGCCTTCATCGAGAAGCGCAAGCCGGTCAACAAGAACCGCTAAGCCATCCGACTTCTCTGCAAGGCCGCGGTGACGAGCGCGCGATAGGCGCGCTCGGCGACATGCGTCGGCTTGTCGAGGCCGAGCCGCGCCAGGCATTCACGGTCGGCAGCATCGGGCGGTTGCCGCATGCCCTGCCACAGCAACCCTGCGAGTTGCAGCGGTGTCCGCTGCGCCTGCTGCAAGATCTGCAAGGCGGGAATCAAGCGCTGCTCGACGTCGGTGAAATCGCTGCCGAACGGGAATGACGGCAGCAGGCCCGCATCGCGCGCCGGCTTCAGCGCAGCGCTGATGCGCTCGGGATAGTTCTCGCGATAGGCGGCCGATATCTCATGGCTGCGCGGCAGCTTGCCGGCGTCCTTGGCCTGCCGCATCAGCTCGTCCTGGAAGCGTGAATCCGCCACCTGCAACATCGCGGCGACCACGTCGGCATCGGATTTCCCTCGGACGTCGGCAACGCCATACTCGGTGACGAAGATATCGCGCAGGTGACGCGGGATGGTCTCGTGGCCATAGGACCAGCGAATGTTCGACTGTGTCTGCTTGCCGGACTGATGGCTCGCCTCCAGCGCCAAGACCGAGCGCGCGCCTTCGAGCGCGAACGCCTGCGCCACGAAATTGTACTGGCCGCCGACGCCGCTCACGACCTGGCCATTCTCGAGCCCGTCGGAGATCGCCGCTCCCAGCAGCGTCGCCATCATCGCATTGTTGACGAACCGCGCATCGACCCGCGCGCGGCGCTTGCCCGCCTCGTCGCCGAATATCTCGTTGGTGAACGACACCGGCATCATCTGGATGCGCGCCAATTGCTCCGGCGGCATCTCGCGCAGCGCCCGATAGAACGATTGCGGCCCCAGGAAAAACGCCCCGTGCAGAATCACGCCGTCGACGTCGCGCTTGAGGATGCCGGCATCGATCAACCCCAGGAATGCCTCGAACAGCATCTCGCTGACACCATAGAGACCCTTCTCGAACGGCCCGGTCTCGGCCGCCACGAGCTGCTCGGTACCGGGCGTAAGGCGCTGCATGATGCCGTGGAATTGGGCGTTGTCGCGATGCCGCACCACGAGCCCTTGCGCCAGCGCATCGCCGACCTGCCCGATCCCGATCTGCAGCGTGCCGCCGTCGCGGACCAGGCCGGCGGCGTGCAATCCGATCGCATATTTGGTGTCGCTGACCGGCTCGGACGGCGGCGCAAACAGCGGGAAATCAGTCTCGGGACTGTCGAGCACAGCGTCGAACTCATCCGCCGCCAGGTCGCCGGGTCCAGGCATGAACGGCAGCTCGGAATTGACCTGGGCGATCAGCTTGAACGACGCCCTCCCCTGCGCGCGGGCACGCAGCACATCGAGCGTCGTGTCGGTGTTGCAGCTCAGGCTGTAGCGCGGCACGCCGTCGACCACGCGCTTGGCAACGAGCTGGGGCACGACATTCAGCCCGCGCGACAACAGGTATGACGCCGCGTGGGTATAATTAGCCGAAATGTAATGCTGTTGGGCGAATGGCTGATACAACCACTGCCCCGCGAGAAAGAAGAACTCGATCACCTTGATGTTGGGCGGCAGCGCCCCCCGATGCAGCGCATCCGCATAAGCGAGATCGGGGTAACCGCCGAACAGGCGGTCGATGACCGGGCCGATGAAACGCCGTTCGAGCAGGCTTTTCGGCTTCGGCTTTTCCAGCGTCAACGCGGAGAACAGCGTCAGGTTGATGGAGCGGTCGGCGACCGCGCGCGCATACAGCGCATTGACGATGTGATTGGCCTTGCCGAGGCCGAGCGGCAGCCCGACCACCAGTTCGGTTCCAACGTCGCGAACGATCTGTTCCGCAATCGCCTCGGGGTCAGAGAAGAATTTGGGCATCGACAATGGACCCGAAGCAGGCGGTGGACAACTGGCGGCACCGATCGGCGGCCGGCGGTTCGAGCTTATACTTCATCAGACTGACATGTTCGCCTGTGACGAACCGGCAACAGACAAGGCGTGAAATGATGTGCAGATGTCGTGCGGCGGTTTGCCTGTGGCGGCGTCGCCCCGTAAACAGGTAGACGTGTCGATGGCGTCGGCGAGAGCGGACTGCCGGGGTTTTGGTTGCGGGATCACATGGTTGGGCGTGCTGCCGATATCGGCGATGTAGCGAGGCGCGTGCTTTTGTCGGGCATCGGTCCTGCTGCGTTGGCGTGTGCCGTGCTGGCAAGCGCCGCTGCCCGCGCCGAGAGCCTGCCCGAAGCCCTCGTGAAGGCGTATCAGACCAATCCACAGCTCAATGCCGAGCGGGCTCGACAGCGTGCGACCGACGAGAATGTGCCGCAGGCACTGGCCGGCTACCGGCCGCAGATCATCGCCGGTCTCTCGGTCGGCCTTCAGGCCGTGCGCGACCAGCTGCCCGGCAATGTGATCCAGACCGCGACGCTGAAGCCGTGGCAGATCGGCGTCACCGTGACCCAGACCCTGTTCAACGGCTTCAAGACCGCCAACAGCGTCCGCGTCGCCGAGTTGCAGGTGCAGTCCGGCCGCGAGGCGCTGCGCAATGTCGGCCAGGGCGTGCTGCTCGACGCCGTCACCGCCTATACCAACGTGCTCGCCAACCAGACGCTGGTCGAGGCGCAGCGCGCCAACGTCGCCTCCCTGAAAGAGACCCAGGCGATCACGCAACGCCGGCTCAATGCCGGCGACGTCACGCCGACCGATACCGCCCAGGCCGAGGCCCGGCTCAACCGCGGCCTCGCCGATCTCAACGCCGCCGAGGTCAATTTCGCGATCAGCCAGGCGACCTATGCGCAGGTGATCGGCAACTCGCCCTCCCAATTGCGGCCGGCCGAGACCATCGACCGGCTGCTGCCGCGCAGCCGCGAGGACGCGATCGCGCTGTCGTTGCGCGAGCATCCTGCGGTGACCGCGGCTGGCTACGACGTCGACGTGGCCTCGACCTCGATCCGCGTCGCCGAAAGCAGCCTGATGCCGAATGTCAGCGTGCAAGGCAGCGTGAGTCGCAGCCGTGACACCGATTCCACGCTTGGCACCTTCGGCACCGATCAGGCCTCGGTGATCGGCCAGGTCACGCAGCCGATCTATGACGGCGGCACCGCGGCCTCGCAGACCCGGCAGGCCAAGGAAGTGGCGACGCAGAGCCGGCTGGTGCTGGATCAGGTCCGCAACCAGGCCAAGACCGCCGTGGTCAGCGCGTGGGTTGCCAATGAGGGCGCCAAGATCGCGGTCTCGGCCTCCGAGTCCGAAGTGAAGGCCGCCGAGGTCGCGCTCGCCGGCGTGCAGAAGGAAGCCGCCGGGGGCCAGCGCACCACGGTCGACGTGCTCAACGCCCAGCAGGACCTGATCACGGCCCGGGCCCGGCTGATCGGCGCACAGCGCGACCGCGTGATCGCCTCCTACACGCTGCTCAGCGCGACCGGACGGCTCGACGTCAAGACGCTCAACCTCAAGACGCCGGACTACCTGCCCGAGGTGCACTACCACCAGGTCCGCGACGCCTGGCACGGCCTGCGCACGCCGTCGGGACAATAGGCCCAGCGGAACCGCTCGCGCGCCGAAGCGGCCCTTTCCGCAACCCCTCTCCGCCGATAACCTTCCGCCCCGCCGGCGCCCGACAATGCCGGCGCGCGGAGTGCGCGCATAACAGCCGAGCACGCAGGGAGACGTCCAATGCTGACGCGACGCGGTATGATGCTGGCTTCCATCGCAGCAGGAGCGACCATGACCAGCGGCAGCGCATTCTCCAGGGCATCGCAACCGTCGACGCCGGTGAATTTCGACGTGCCTGCCGGTGCGTGCGACTGCCACACCCACATCCACGGCGACCCCGCCAAATTCCCGTTCTTCGCCGGCCGCGTCTACACGCCGGAATCGGCCTCGCCGGAGGAGATGAGCGCGCTGCACAAGGCGCTGCATATCGAGCGTGTGGTGATCGTGACGCCGAGCGTCTACGGCCCCGACAATTCATCGACGCTGTTCGGCATGGCCGCACGCGGACCGACGGCGCGCGGCGTTGCCGTGATCGACGACAAGACCAGCGAGAGCGATCTCGACGCGATGCACAAGGCCGGCTTCCGCGGCATCCGCCTCAACCTTGCGACCGGCGGCGTCAACGATCCCAATGTCGGACGGCAGCGCTTCTCGGCCGCGGTCGAGCGCATGAAGGCGCGCGGCTGGCATGTGCAGCTGTTCACCAACCTTGCCATGATCACCGCAATCAAGGACCTCGTCGCCACCGCTCCGGTGCCGGTCGTATTCGACCATTTCGGCGGCGCCGAGGCCGCACTCGGCACAGGCCAACCCGGGTTCGCCGACCTGCTCGGCCTCGTCAAATCCGGCAAGGCCCATGTCAAGATTTCCGGCGCCTACCGCGCCTCCAGGCTTGCGCCCGACTATGCGGACGCCGCGCCGCTAGCCCAGGCACTGATCGCCGCCAATGCCGAGCGCATCGTCTGGGGTACCGACTGGCCACACCCGGATTCGGTGACGCCGGCGGGCAAGAAGGTCACCGACGTGACGCCGCTGTACCAGATCGACGACGGCCGCCTCCTCAACCAGCTTCCGGTGTGGGCGCCGGACGCTGCAATCCGCAAGATCATCCTGGTCGACAATCCGGCGCGGCTCTACGGCTTCACCTGACGTTATCTTTCGGCCGGCGCGAGAAATAGGAGATCAGCACCGGCAGCGTGATCAGGATCACGATCGGTGCCAGCATCATGCCGGTGACGACGACAATCGCCAGCGGCTTCTGCACCTGCGAGCCGATCCCCTCCGACACCGCGGCCGGCAGCAGGCCGATGCCGGCGACCACGCAGGTCATCAGCACCGGGCGAAGCTGCAACTCGCCGGTGCGGATCACCGCGCGCATCCGGTCGTAGCCCTCGTCGATCAGCTGGTTGAACCGCGACAGGATGATGATGCCGTCCATCACGGCGATGCCGAACAACGCGATGAAGCCGATCGCGGCCGAGACGCTGAATGGGATGCCCGAGATCAACAGCCCGAGCACGCCACCGAAGATCGCCATCGGGATCACGCTCATCGCGAGCATGGTGTCGACCATCGAGCCGAAATTGAAGAACAGCAGCGCCGCGATCAGCACGAGGCTGATCGGCACCACGATCGACAGCCGCTTGATGGCGTCCTGAAGATTGCCGAACTCGCCGACCCATTCGAGCCGCGATCCCGGCGGCAATTGCACCTGCTCGTTGACCTTCTGCTGCGCCTCCAGGATCGCGCTGCCGAGGTCGCGGTCGCGCACCGAGAACTTGATCGGCAGGTAACGCTCCTGCTGTTCGCGGTAGATGTAGGCCGCGCCCGAGATCAGGTTGATCGAGGCCACTTCGCTGAGCGGGATCTGCGTGATGCCGCCATTGGCGTTGGTGACCCCGATCCGCAGGTTCTGGATCGCCTCCGCGCTTTTGCGGAATTCCGGCGCGAGCCGGACGATGATCGGGAAGTGCCGGTCGCTGCCGGATTCATAGAGGTCGCCGGCGGCATCGCCGCCGACCGCGACCTTGATGGTGGCGTTGATGTCGCCGGGCGACAGGCCGTAGCGCGCGGCGCGGGCACGGTCGACGTCGATCTGGATGGTCGGCTGGCCGAGCGAGGTGAACACCGCGAGATCGGTGACGCCCTGCACGGTCGACAGCACGGACTTGATCTTGTTGGCGGTGTCGCTCAGCGCCTGCAGGTCGCTGCCGTAGAGCTTGATCGAGTTCTCGCCCTTCACGCCGGACACCGCTTCCGAGACGTTGTCCTGCAGATATTGCGAGAAGTTGAATTCGACGCCCGGGAACTTGTCCTGCAATTGCGCCAGCAATTGCGCGGTGAGCTCGTCCTTGTCGTGCGTATTCGGCCATTCGCTCGCCGGCTTCAGCGGCGCAAAGAACTCGGCATTGAAGAATCCGGCGGCGTCGGTGCCGTCATCGGGCCGGCCATGCTGCGACACCACCGAGACGACCTCCGGCCGGCTGCGGATCAGGCGCCGCATCTCGTTGACATAGGCATTGCCTTCTTGCAGCGAGATGGTCGGCGGCAGCGTGGCGCGGATCCACAGGTTGCCCTCTTCCAGCTTGGGCAGGAATTCGAGACCGAGGAACCGCGCGAACACGATGGTCATGACCACGAGCCCGGCGGCGCCGGTCATCACGACCTTGCGGTTGGCGATCGCCCAATTCAGGACCGGCAGATAGATCTGGTCGAGCTTCTTGACGATCCAGGTCTCGGTTTCGTGGATATGAGCGGGCAGGATGATCGCGCTCAGCGCCGGCGTGATCGTGAACGTCGCCAGCAGCCCGCCCGCCAATGCATACGCATACGTCCKCGCCATCGGGCCGAAGATGTTGCCCTCGACGCCGCCCAGCGTGAACAGCGGCAGGAACGCGGCGACGATGATCGTGGCGGCGAAGAAGATCGAGCGCGAGACGTCTGCCGCGGCCGACAGGATCGCGTGGCTCTTCATCCCCATCACGGTGTCGTCGGAGATGTGCGCCTGCTCCGCGTCGGACAGCGCGGTGGTCTGCGACAACCGGCGGAAGATCGCCTCTACCATGATGACCGTGGCATCGACGATCAGTCCGAAATCGATCGCGCCGACCGACAGCAAATTGGCGGATTCACCGCGCAACACCAGGATGCCCACTGCGAAGAACAGCGCGAACGGAATCGTTGCGCCGACGATCAGCGCACTGCGCAGGTCGCCGAGGAATATCCACTGCAACAGCACGATCAAGAGGATTCCGACCACCATGTTGTGCAGCACGGTGTGGGTGGTGAGGTCGATCAGGTCCTTGCGGTCGTAGATGCGTTCGATCTTCACGCCCGGCGGCAGGATCGAGGAGTTGTTGATCTGGTTGACGAGCTGCTCGACGCGGGCGATCGTCGGCGAGCTCTGCTCGCCGCGGCGCATCAGCACGATGCCCTGCACGATGTCGTCATCATTGTCGATGCCGGCGATGCCGAGCCGTGGTTTCTCGCCGACCGTGACGGTGGCGATATCCCTGACCAGCACCGGATTGCCACCGGACTGCGAAACCATGGTGTTGGCGAGGTCGTCGATCGAACGGATCAGGCCAACGCCGCGCACGACGGCCGACTGCGAGCCGATATTGACGGTGTTGCCGCCGACATTGATGTTGGCGTTGGAGACCGCCTGCAGCACCTGCGGCAAGGTCAGTCCGTTGGCCACCAGCTTGTTGAAGTCGACCTGGATCTCATAGGTCTTGGTCTTGCCGCCCCAGCCGGTGACGTCGATCACGCCGGGCACCGCGCGGAAGCGGCGCTGCAGCACCCAATCCTGCAACGTCTTGAGGTCGAGCACGCTGTAGTTCGGCGGCCCCTTCAAGCGGTAGCGGAAGATCTCGCCGATCGGACTGACCGGCGAGATACCGGGCTGCACGTTGCCCGGCAGCGGCGCAAGCTGCGACAGGCGGTTGAGCACCTGCTGCAGCGCCTCGTCATAGGTGTAGTCGAACGAGAACTGCAGTTTGACGTCGGAAAGGCCGTACAGCGAGATGGTCCGGATCGTGCGCAGGTTCTTGATGCCGGCGACCTGGGTCTCGATCGGGATCGTGATGTAGCGCTCGATCTCCTCCGCCGAGAGACCCGGGCTCTGCGTCACGATATCGACCATCGGCGGGGTCGGATCGGGATAGGCCTCGATGTTGAGCTGCCTGAACGCGAGCAGGCCGCCGATCAKGACGRCSACGAACATGGCCACCATCAAGTAGCGGCGATTGACGGCAAGGGCGACGAGGCGATCCATTCAGATCGGCACTTTCAACTGCAAGAGACTTGGTGATTGAGCATGATCTGGTCGGAAATCCGGTTCCCGCTATTCCGGATCATGCTCTCAGGTGCCGGACGCGGCGCGGTCGATGAAGAGACTGCCCTTCGTCACGATCTGCTCGCCCGGCTTGAGATTGCCGGCGACCTCGACGAGATCGCCATTGACGAGCCCGGGCTTGATCTGGCGCAGCTCGATCGTCTTGTCGTCGGGCCGCGCGACCCAGACCCGCACCTGGTCGGCCTCGTAGATCAGCGCCTGCTTCGGCACGCCGACCGCCGGATGGTCGCCCTTCGAATACAGCGTCACATTGGCGAACATCTCGGGCTTCAGCCGCTTGTCGACGTTGTCGATGGTGGCGCGGACCAGCAGCCGGCGCGAGGTCGCGTCGATCGCGGCGGCGACATAGTTGACCCGGGCATTCATCACCTTGCCCGGCAGCGCCATCACGCTGAAGCTGAGGTCCTGCCCAACCGCGACATTGTCGGAATCGGATTCACGGACGAAGGCGATCAGCCAGACCGTCGAGAGATCGCCGATCACGTAGACCGGATCGCTGGCGCCGGTCGAGACATACTGGCCGGGGCCGGCCTTGCGCTGGACCACGGTGCCGCCGATCGGTGCGAACACCGTCGTTTCCGGATTGAGGCGGCCCTTCTGCTGCAGCGTGGTGATGTCGTCATCGCCGAAGCCGAGGATGTGCAGCTTGTTCTGCGCCGCTTCCAGCAGCGTCTGCGCCGAGCGTGCGTCGTTCTGCGCCTGCACCAGCGCCGCCTGCGCCTGCTGGTAATCCTTCAGCGGGATCGCCTTGCCATCGGACAGGTCCTTGGCGCGCTTTTCCTGGATCTGCGCCAGATCGAGCGCCGACTGCGCCTTGTTGAGGCCGGTCGTCGCGGCGACGTAGTCGTTCTGCGCCTGCACGGTGTCGGCCGCTTCGATCACGAACAGCGGCTGCCCCTTCACCACGGCGTCGCCCGGCCGCACCAGCAGCCGGGTGACGCGTCCGGTATAGGGCGAATAGACCGGGGTCGAGCGGTCCTCGTCGATCCCGATCTTGCCCTCGGTGATGAGTTCGGAGCGGAAGGTGTGCTCGGTGACGGTCTGGAAGGTCAGGCTGGCCCACTCGGCCGGCGATGGGGCATAGCGCGTCCCGCCCTTGCGGGACTGGCTGGAGACTTCCGACGGCCGCTGCTTGTCCGCGCCGAGACGCGTGTAGCCATAGGCGCCCGCGCAGGCGGCCACCAGCACCGCAGCGGCCACGACCAGGCGTGGGCGGCTAAGCGTCTGCATTTTTTTGCGAAACTCTTTCAACATGCGGTCCGCAGGGTCGATCGTTGCAGTTTCCGGCGGGGTAGCCCCAGCGGCGCGCTAATAGTGCCGAATTGGCGTTCTAAACAACCACTAAATCGCACTTCGATGACGCCTGTGGTTAAAGTTCGGGTAGCGTGAACAGCGGCTGAATGTCTCATCCGGGAAACCCCGGGACAGGAAACTCCGGAGGATGGCTGCCGAGCGGCATGGCCGGACGGAACCAATGCGCCGGGGTCCTCGACAGCACGGCGGCGTGCCGAACCGAACTCAGCATGCCAAAGCCGGACGGAAGCTGTTCGATGAAAGGCTGCACCGCGTCCGCTTTCAGGTCCTCGGTCGTAAGGCCGCCCTGGAGGCGGCCGAGATTCCACAGCCAGCGCCCGGTCTGCGCCAGCGACACCCGGACGTGCCAGCTGCCGCCCTCGCGGGCCTGCCGCGCCTTGGCCATCATGGCGCCGAATGCCATCAAATACCCGGTGGCGTGGTCGAGCATCTGGGCCGGCAGTTCCTTCGGCCCTTCGATACCGGCCGCCTGCCCTTCGGCATGATTGAAGCCGGTCGTGGTCTGCACCAGCGAATCGAAGCCGCGGCGGTCCGCCCATGGCCCGGCATGCCCATAGGCCGAGAGCGTCACATAGACGATCCCGGGGTTGATGCTCGCCGCCTCTTCCGGCGAGAAGCCGAGCCGCGCGATCGCCTGCGGTCGATAGCCCTGGGACAGGATGTCGGCCTGCGCCACGAGGCCGCGCATCACGCCCCGCCCCTCTTCGCTGCGCAGCTCGAGGAACGTGGTCAGCTTGCCGCGGCCGGTGTCGATGGTGAGCCAGGGAATCGCCGGTAGATCGGGGCCCGAGATCAGCAGCACATCGGCGCCATGCGCCGCGAGCGTACGGCCGGCGACCGGACCTGCGATCACGCGCGACAGATCGAGCACGCGGATGCCGGCCAGCGGCCGGTCGCCCGCGGGCCACGGCTTCGGCGCGGCCTCGCCGATCTTCTCGATCGAGATCAGCGGCAGCTTTGCCAGCTCCCGGGCCTGCGGTGTCGCCGACCACTCGTCATGCGAGCGCATCAGGGCAACGACGCCGCCTGCGGCATAGGCGGCGGTCTCGAACGCCTCGCCATCCCATTGCAGCAGCGCGGCCTGGACCGCATCGCGCTCGGCGTCACAGCCCAGCACCTTGCAGGCGGCGTCGCGGTGATGCGGGAAGTTGGTGTGGAGGCGGACGAAGCGGCCGTCGCGGACACGATAGACGCCGGCGATCTTGTCCCAGGCCGGTGGCGGCGGCTTGTCGTCGAGGCGCAAATAGCGCTCGCTGCGGCATTCGACCACGGCATGGCGCATGTCGACCGCGACGTCCTGCGCCTCGCCGCTGCGGGCTTTCCAGATCTCGGCTGCCGCAAGGCCAGCGGCGGCGATCGGCGCCTGCGCCGCCGCCGCGACACGAAACGAGGACGGCAGCTGCGGCTCGCTGCCAGTCAGCCTGACCGCGTCGAGCACGGACAGCGCACCGCCGGCGCCAGTCCAGATATCAGCCAGAATTTCATGGACGTCTTGCATGCGCATTCCTCGTTGCGATTATCCTATGCCCGAGCATGATGACAAACAGGCGGCGCCCGTTTTCGCCGTCATATCTTGTTTGGGCATGATCTCGTCGGAAAACCGCTGCACGTCTTTCCGGATCATGCCTTCTCCGGACCCTAGCAGGAGTTGCCATGGCTGCCATCGATCCCTTCACCGCCGGCGGCGTGTTCCTCGCGACCGCGGCGACCGACGCCGTCTATGTCATGTTCACCTCGGCGGTCGTCGCGCGCAAGCGCGTGCCGGCGGCGACCTGGAGCAGCGTCTGGTATGTGCTCTCCTCCTACGCGGTGATCAGCTACACCGAGAACTGGCTCTACGTTGCCTTTGCCGCGGCCGGCTCGTGGGTCGGCGCCTATGCGTCGATCACCTTCCTGCACCGCCCGCCCGGCGGGCCGCCGGTGGGGGCCGCGGTGGAATAGTGTGCAACTGCGGAAGATTTCATCTGCTGCTCCCACAGCGGCTTCATTTCGCGGCCTGCGCTGCGAACCGACGCAAGCGCCGTCGCCAGATCACCCACAAAGCGAATCTGACCAACCAGTTCGGCGCGTTGACATGGCGCAGAGCTTCGATCATGCCCTGATCATCGCGGTGCCGAAAGCTCGCGTCCGAAAGGTCGTCCACATTGGAATCGTACCATTCGATCGACCACGCGATTTCCTCCCGCAAGGCCTCGCTTTCGGGCAACCTGGCGAGGAATTTCAACTCCCGGCGCTGGCAAATTGCCTCGATGCGCGACCGATCCCGCTCGACATAGGCGATGCCCCATCCTTCGAGCCGCGCATGGGTCGCCTCGTGAATAATCGTGGAGGCGATTCTTTCGAGGGTCGTCGCGGGATCGACGACATGCCGCTCGTCGATGACGCACGCGTTCAATGACGAATCGTAAAGCGCAACGGACGCCGGGATCAGATCTACCCAAACGCGATCGAGATGGCGCACGACACGGGCATAGTTGAGCGGGTCGCTATCCTTGATCAGCTGCAAGGCCTGCTCGACACGACGCAATCCCGGATAGGGCTTGTTCTCGCGGCTGCCCACCCAGAGTCCATCGGTGGTGCTGCCTGTCGACAACCAGAGATTCAGCCGCTTGATACGGGCCGGCTTTCGATCCGGCGTTCTGACGACGACCAGGCCGCGCGATTTCCGCGGCGATTCCGAAGACTGCAAGCATCACCCGTACTGAAAGCCCGCTCGACGGACGATCAGTATCCGGCCTCGCTTTCGGGTTGCTTAGGGGTTTAGCTCAAATCGTATGAATTGCGGCAACCGCCGAAGGCTGGACGGTCCATCCTGCGGCGGAAGCATCACGGCGTTACCTCACTTCAGCGCGGCCTGGCCGGCGAGCGAGATCACGTTGTCCTGCGAGCCGGAGCCGCCGCTGACGCCGATGGCGCCGACGATCTTGCCGTCGACCATCAGCAAATTGCCGCCACGCGAGGCGATCACGTCATCGAGCGTCATGAGATAGTTGAAATAGGCGCCCTTGCCGATCAGGTTTTCGAACGTCAGCGTCGGCCGGCGATAGCGGGTCGCGGTGCGCGCCTTGTGCTGCGAGACACCGATCGAGGCGTATTGGCAATTGTCCTGCTTCTCGAAATAGACGAGCTCGCCGGCCGGATTGACGATCGCGATGCAGAATGCATTCCAGTTCCGCTTCTGGGTCTCGGCGACCGCCGCGGCGGCGACCTTCTTGGCGGTTTCGAGGTTGATCGGTTCGCCATAGGGCGGCGGCGTCAGCGCATCGGGGACGACGTCGTTGGGATTGTCGGGATTGGAGGGCACCTGGGCAAAGGCGCCGGTGGCGGTGACGAACGCGACGCATGCCGCGCCGATGAGCGCAGTGAGATAACGCATGTAGTCCTCCCCAGTCGTTGTTGCAGACCCCGGATCGATCGCCCGGGTGGCGGGACGATAGCAATTGGCGCACGGCGTACAAGGCGGCGGCGGTCGATGTGCGGCGCGGTATGGGCTCGGCTGCGATGAAAATAGCGTGAGGATTGGAGAATCGTAGGGCGGATTAGCCGAAGGCGTAATCCGCCATTCCCTCGGGGATCATTGTCGTTCGCCGAAGTCGCTGCTCAGCGCGACGTCACCACCCCAGTCGCCCGGGAACAATCCTGCGCGCACGTCGCGATGAAACGAAGAATGTGGCCAATCGCATACCCGTGCGACATGCCGATGCTTCAACGGATTAATGTAGCAGTACTCAATATGACGCGCGTAATCGGCCTCATCGCGTATCAGGTGTTCCCAGAACCGACGTTGCCAGATTCCGCGTTCGTTGCGAGAGATACGAACGTCGCTGAGCTGTTCGTGCTTTGGAAGCACTCTTGCGAAACGGTTCTTGACCAGCCGCCAGCGCGTGGAGAAATCGGCATCGCCTGGTGGCAAGGTCCAGATCGCGTGCAAATGATCGGGCAGGACAACGAATGCGTCGATTGTAAAGGAATAGTCCCGACGCGTCGCCTCAACGGCGCTGCGCAATTCCGCAATGTAATCAACGAGCAGGGTTTATCGTTGGTCCAGCAGGTTTACCGTGAAGAACCAACAGCCACCGGGGATGAATGCGCGACGATAATTCGGCATGAGCTTCACATTGGTTGAACTGAGCGGCGGATTACGCCTTCGGCTAATCCGCCCTACGATTCGTGTATCCCTCAATGAAAGTCCCGCGACGGCGGCAGGATGCGGACGTTGCGGGGATGACGGATCTTCTGCGGCGAGTTGTCGCCGTGATCGCGGCGGTCGTCGTTGAGCGGCTCGATCAGCGCGGGACCCGCGGGCACCGGGTGCTTGCTGACAGGAGATTCATTGGCGAGGCCGATCAGATCGTGGGAGCGGTCGGTCATGCGCTGCGCCACCAGATGCGTGACACCCTCCGGGCTGCTCTGGATATAGCCCTCGACCAGGATCAGGCGGGCGCCCATCACCTCCTTGCGGTACTGCTCCATCACCTTCGGCCACACCACGATGTTGGCGATGCCGGTCTCGTCCTCCAGCGTCATGAACACCACGCCCTTGGCGCTGCCCGGCCGCTGCCGCACCAGCACGACGCCGGCGCAACGGACGCGGCGGCGGTCGTTGCGGCGGTTGATGGTGTGGCAGGCGACGACGCGTTCTTTGGTGAACATCTCGCGCAGGAATTCCATCGGGTGGCCCTTCAGCGACAGACGGATGGTCTGGTAGTCGGCGACCACCTGCTCGGGGCGCGGCATCTCCGGCAATGGTTTTGTGCCTTCATCCGGCTGCTCGCGCGCGGTGGCAGCCTCGAACAGCGGCAGCGGCACGTCGTCAGGCAGCCGCCGCACCGCCCACAGCGCCTCGCGGCGGTCGAGCCCGAGCGAGCGGAACGCATCGGCGTCGGCGAGCAGGATCAGCGCGCGCTTGGGGAGAGCGGTGTCGCGGGCGAACTCCTCCAGCGAGGTGAAGGGCCGGCGGTTGCGCGCCGCGACGATGCGGTCGGCCCAGTCGAGCTCATTTCTGTCCAAGGCCGCGCGGGAGGTGGGCGGGTTCCCTCCCCCCTTGCGGGGGAGGGTTAGGGAGAGGGGTAAGCCGCACGGGCGGTGGTCGTGGCTTGCCCCTCTCTCCAACTCTCCCCCGCAAGGGGGGAGAGAGCCCACCCGTTCGTGCCCCCCTGACTCACCTGTACTGCGCAGCGTCTGCTGCATTCGTTTCAACCGCTCCTCGTCCTCATCGAGCCAGTGAAAGCCGTCGATCTGGCGGAAGCCGAGCCGGACCGCGCAGTGATCACCGACCTTCTCCTCCAGCGTGTTCTGCGCAAAGCTGAAGGAGACGTCGACCTCGCGCACCGTGACGCCGTTGTGGCGGGCGTCGCCGACGATCTGCGCCGGGGCATAGAAACCCATCGGCTGCGAGTTGAGCAGGCCGCAGCAGAACGCATCGGGATGATAATGCTTCAGCCATGACGAGATGTAGACGAGCTGGGCGAAGCTCGCGGCATGGCTTTCCGGAAAGCCGTAGGAGCCGAAACCCTTGATCTGGTCGAAGCAGCTGCGGGCGAAATCCGGATCGTAGCCGCGCGCTACCATGTTGCCGACCAGCTTCTCCTCATAGCTGCCGATGGTGCCGAGGTTGCGGAAGGTCGCCATCGAACGCCGCAGGCCGTTGGCCTCCTCCGAGGTGAAATGCGCCGCCTCGATCGCGATCCGCATCGCCTGCTCCTGGAACAGCGGCACGCCGAGCGTCTTGTGCAGGACGTTGTAGAGTTCGTTCTTGTCGCCCTTGTCAGATGCCGGCGACGGATAGCTCACCTGCTCCTGCTTGTTGCGCCGCCGCAGATAGGGATGCACCATGTCGCCCTGGATCGGCCCGGGGCGCACGATCGCGACCTCGATGACGAGATCGTAGAAGGTGCGCGGCTTCAGGCGCGGCAGCATGTTCATCTGCGCCCGGCTCTCGACCTGGAACACGCCGAGCGATTCCCCGCGGCACAGCATGTCGTAGACCTTCTCGTCGTCCGGCGGGACCGAGGCGAGCTCCCAGCGCTTGCCCTTGTGGTCATCGATCAGGTCGAAACATTTGCGGATGCAGGTCAGCATGCCCAATGCGAGCACGTCGACCTTCATCATGTGCAGCGCGTCGACGTCGTCCTTGTCCCATTCGATGAAGGTGCGGTCGTCCATCGCGGCGTTGCCGATCGGCACATAGGTGTCGAGCCGGTCCTGGGTCAGCACATAGCCGCCGACATGCTGCGAGAGATGGCGCGGAAACTCGATCAGCTCGGTGGCGAGCTCGACCGCGAGAGTGATCATCGCGTTTTTCGGATCGAGCCCGGCCTGCCGCACCTGCATGTCGTTGAGGCCCTTGCCCCAGCTGCCCCACACGGTGTCGGCGAGCGCCGCGGTGACATCCTCGGTCAGCCCGAGCGCCTTGCCGACGTCGCGGATCGCGCTGCGCGGACGATAATGGATCACGGTCGCGATGATCGCTGCGCGATGCCGGCCATAGCGGCGGTAGACATATTGCATCACCTCCTCGCGCCGCGAATGCTCGAAATCGACGTCGATGTCGGGCGGCTCCAGCCGCTCCTTGGAGATGAAGCGCTCGAACAAGAGATCGACCTTGGTCGGATCGACCGAGGTAACGCCGAGCACATAACAGACTGCCGAGTTCGCCGCCGAGCCGCGGCCCTGGCACAGGATGTTCTGGCTGCGCGCATAGTGCACGATGTCGTGCACGGTGAGGAAGTAATGTGCGTATTTCAGCTTCCTGATGAGACGCAATTCCTTGTGCAAGGTCTTCTTGAGTTTAGGCGAAATCCGAGTTGGAAATTTTCGGTGCGCTCCCCTCCAGGTCAAATCCTCCAAATGACGCTGCGCGGTCTTGCCCGGCGGCACCGGCTCGTCGGGATACTGGTATTTGAGCTGGTCGAGCGAGAATGAGATGCGCGCGGCGAAGCGCATGGTTTCCGCGATGGCGGCTGGCCAGTCGCGGAACAGCCTTGCCATTTCATGCGCCGGCTTGAGATGCCGCTCGGCGTTGGCTTCAAGCCGGCGGCCGACCGCCTCAATGGTGGTCTTTTCGCGGATACAGGTCAGCACGTCCTGCAACGGACGGCGCGCGGGATGGTGATAGAGCACCTCGTTGGTGGCGAGCAGCGGTACGCCCGCTTCGGTGGCGAGGCCATGCAGCCGTGCGAGGCGGCGCCTGTCGTCGCCGCGATAAAGCAGGCTCGCGGCGAGCCAGACGCCATCGGCAGCGCTCGCCTTCAATTGAGCGAGCACGTCGAGCGCGTCATCGGTCTCGAAACGATGCGGCAGCGCCAGCACCAAAAGCTGACCTTCGGCGAAATCGACGAGATCAGGCAAGGTGAGCCGGCAGTCGCCCTTCTCGACGCGCTCGGATTTTTGTGTTGACGCGTTTTCTTCACGCGAACCGGTGTCCACTTCGCTGGAAAACGCTCTGCCGCCGCCGCGCTTGCCGCGGGTCAAGAGCTGGCACAGCCGGCCATAGGCGGCGCGGTCGCGCGGATAGACCAGGATGTCGGGCGTGCCGTCGATGAAGACGATGCGGGCGCCGACCAGGAACTTGGGCGGATGGGCGACCTTCTCGCTGTCGAGCTCCTTCCAGGCGCGCACCACGCCGGCCAGCGTGTTGTGATCGGCGATCCCGATCACGGGAATCCCGAGTTCGCTCGCCTGATGCACATAGGCGCGCGGATCGGAGCCGCCACGCAGGAAGGAGAAATTGCTGGTGATGCCGATCTCGGCATAGTCTGTGACTGGCGCCTTCATGCGAACAGCCCGTGCATATACCAGTTTGCCGGAACGGGTTTACCCGCCTCGTCGCGCAGCTCGCTTTCGTACAGACCGTCGCGAAAGATCCAGAAGCGCTGGCCCTCGGCATCCTCGACCCGGAAGTAATCGCGGGTCAGCGACGCGCCGTCCTGCTTCCACCATTCCATCGCGATCCGCTCGGGCCCCTCGACCCGCACCACCGCATGCAAGGCGCGCCGCCAGGTGAACTGGTGCGGCGGACCGTCCGGCACGCTCGCGAATGGCACCTTGATCGGCTCGGGCCGCTCGAACAGCCTGAGTGGCCGTAGCGGCGGCTCGCCCGTGACGCGCTCCGGCCAGGCGGCGGCACTGGCGGCGGCCAGATGATGCTGCGCCGGCAGTGCGAGCGTCGCGCGCTCGGGGATGTGGCTCTCGAGCGGCAGATGCACGACGACGCGTTTGCCGCCGATACGGGCGGCGATGCGATCGATCAGCGCCGATATCTCGTCATTGTCGTGCACCGTGGCGTCGAGATCGCGCTGCTGCTGCACCACGATCTCGGTACGCCCTGCGGCGAGGCGGATGAGATCGAAGCCGAAGCCGGGATCGAGCGGATCGTTGAGCGCATCGAGCCGTTCGCGGAACAGGCGGTCGATCATTTCCGGCCGCGTCACCGGACGCCCGGTCTCGACCATGATCGCCGCGACCTTGCCGTCGGTGCGGAAGAAGCTCGCTTCCAGTTGCCGGGCGCCCTTGCCTTGCTTGTCCATAGCGGCGACCAGCATTTTGGCGAGGCTCGAGAGCGTCGGCGCGATCACGGTATCGGTTACGACCGGCTCGGGGAAACGCTTCTCGACGATGTAATCGGGCAGCGGCTTGCGTGGGCTGATCGGAGCATCGCCCTGTCCGAGCGCGTGGCCGAGCAGGGTGGTGAAGGCCGAACCGAACCGTGCCGAGATCTCGTGCGGGGCGCGCGCGGCGACATCGCCGATGGTCTTCAGGCCGGCGCGGCGCAGGCCGGTGGTGATGGCAGGATCGGCGCCGAGCGCGGAGACTGGCAACGGGCCGACCGCGTGCGCCTCCGCGCCATCGGCAACGATCTTGCCCGAGACATGGCGCGTCAGCGTGCGCGCCGCGATCGAGGTGCCGGCAATCGCCGCGCTGACGGCAAAGCCGCGCCGGCTCAGCGCGCCGGTCACGACCTGCAGCAGCGCGCGCTCGCCGCCGAACAGATGCGCGCAGCCGGTGATGTCGAGGAACAGGCCATCAGGCGCGTCGAGCGCCACCAACGGTGTGAAGCGATCGCACCAGTCGGCGATGTCGTTCAACGTCTTCAGGTCGGCCGCGGGATCGGCGTCGTAGACGGTGAGCTCGGGACAGATCGCACGCGCATTGGCGAGCGGCAGCCCGATCGACAGCCCGGCCCGCACCGCGGCCTCGTCGACGGCATGCAGCAGGATGGCGTTGTGGTCTTTTGCGACCACGACGCTGGGGAGTTCGTTGCTCTTCGTAAGGGACGCATGAGCGGACGGGTTCCCTCCCCCCTTGTGGGGGAGGGTTAGGGAGAGGGGTAAGCCATGTACGCCGGCGTCTGTGGTCCCCCTTTCTCCAACTCTCCCCCGCAAGGGGGGAGAGAGCCCTGCCGATGTGCTCGCCTCACTTGAAGGTTCAGCCACCTCCCGCGCATCAGCTTGCGAGGCGATTTCCTGCGCGAGCTTGCGCTTGATGCGGTCGATGGGCAGGCGTGGCAGCCACAGGCTGAGAATTCGCCGACGGTTCACTGAACTGGCACTCATCACATTTCCATTCCATGATCCATCGCCCGACCGGGCCATGACGATTGCGCACGAGTTCGGCATCGAAGCGCGGCGCGCCCCAGGCGGAGGCCGCATGGCCGGGCGGCGAATGCGCCGCGCGCACGATCCAGCGCGTCTCCGCGGTCGAGGGGATCGGCGTCGCCGCGATCCGCAGCACCAGCGCGGTGACGCCGGCAGCCTGCGACGCAAGCGTCAATTTGCGGCTGGCGACGAGATCGAGCTGGCGCGCCTCGCCCCAGACCTCGAGCACCACAGCGCCGAGCGCATCGCAGGCCAGCGCATCGGCCGCAGTGCGCAGGGCGCCATCGACATCGGCGGCGCGCACCGTGACCAGCAGGCGCGGATCGAGGCCGAGCTCGGCAAGCCCGCGCATCGACAGCGCGCCGTTCTCGCGGTCGGAAAAATCCTGCCGCACCCACACCAGCGGCTTGCGCGCCGATAGCCGTCCGGCGAGCCCCGCGATGAAGCCGGTCGCCGCGCCACTTTGATGGCCGGCCGCGAACACCTCGTGCAGCGCAGCCGGTGCAAGCCCGCCGCGCAGCATCGCGTCGGCGCCGCTGTGACCGAGCGCAACGCGGCTCGGCATCGCCGCCTCCGATGACGCCTCGATGCGCGCGATGCTGCCGCGCAGAGACGCAAGCGTACCCGTGCGTGCGCCGTTCATTGCGCCGCTCCTTCCAACCAAAATTTGAAGCCGTCACTGACCWGAACAGAGAGCCAGGGACTGGCYCMAATGTTCATGATATGTTCTAATATAAAGCTAACAGGGCCRGCGGAGTCAATCGGATTGGTRAGCCTGCCGATTCAKCAGCGGAATCAAKGGGYTT